>JADGMW010000010.1_pt1 | contig 377725 bp, 346 predicted proteins | sample 8641801 | NCBI WGS metagenome assembly JADGMW01 (sample SAMN16272018, study PRJNA661076) | feces metagenome | isolation source: fecal sample from diarrhoea affected cattle A | host: Bos taurus | place: South Africa: Lokaleng Village, Mahikeng | collected 2019-09 | reverse complement strand
GGCCATGGCCGCATAACTTAAACCAAACAGCCTCCGGAATTTCCGGTGCGGTTCAAGGGGCGAGTGGCGCCAACGCTTTGGCGTCGCCCCTAAGCTGAGTGGGAAGACTCAGTCTGGCGGTAATGGTCCCAACAGAGCGGTTCGATCAGATGATGGCGGCTTAGAGCTTGTCAGCAGCGTCGGCCCAGCACTTGATCACGTGTTTCAGTTGGATTGCAGCGCGAGTTTTGCCTTCGTCCAAACTCTCGTTGCGCTTGCAAACTGTCTGAATAGGGATGAGGCCAACACGTTCTTTGCCTGGACCATTCAGTGAGAAGTTGTAGAAGGCGATATCGCCAACTAATCGCATATCAACAAATTCTATGGTCGGCATAACTTCCCCCATAGAGTAGAGCCTACACTAAACTTCTCATGACTTAGACACTGTTGTCTAGAGGTCTTTTTGAGCTGCTGCCGGTTCGGTGGACACGAAGTTTGGTTAGGAAATACCTGCCAAACCGGGGGCGGTCCACTTCTCATCGCAGTTTCGAAAGTGGACAAGCATGTCCCCGTCAGAATGGCGACAAGCTAATCGACCCGCGATGATGGGCGCTCAAGCCCGACTAAGTAGACTACCGACGTCTCGCAGCGACTCCCGCTGAGCGAAGCGCCGCCAGTGGCAAGACGGCGGCTCGGCAAAGGTCGATACGATATTGGTGGTTGCCGGGGCGCTGGCGTTGTTTACCGTCTCGCTCGGTGGCGTTCTGTTCCGGCGTTGTTGATTTCCGCCGAGAAGTGGCTCTGACTCACATTTGCTGCTGTTGCGGCCAAGGTTCGTGCTGGTTCGTAGGAGGATCAGCAGATGCAGCATGGTTTTCAGCGCGCGAGCCTCGCGCCGAGTGGTTTTGCAGTAGATGCGGTGCAGGTGGTGGCGGACAGGGTGCAAATCCTGCTGCGATCTCGCCGACCGTGGGGAATCTGTCCTAGCTGCGGGAGCCGTAGCCGGCGTGTGCAAAGCCGCTATAGGCGCAGGCCAGCAGATTTGCCGCTCGGTGGACGACGGGTTGAGCTTTCGATCCTCACGCGTCGTTTCTGGTGTGATGGTGTTCTTTGCGGCCGTCGCATCTTTTGCGAGCGGTTTGATGACAGCGTCTTGGCCCGGTATAGCCGGCGCACGCAGCGGCTCGAGACCATCGTGCACCATCTCGGTCTGGCTTTAGGCGGCAGGCCCGCGGCCAGTTTCGCGGATCGTCTCATGATACCGGTCAGCAAAGACACACTGCTACGCGTCGTTCGCCGGCGGGTCACGGCCCATGATGACACGCTGACGGTGATTGGAATCGACGACTTCGCTTTCCGGCGCGGGCAAACCTATGGGACGATTGTGTGCGACCTTGAACGTCGCAGGCCGGTCGTCTTGCTGCCAGATCGCGCGTTGAATACCTCCCGCGCCTGGTTGGCGGAGCATCCAACCATATCAGTCGTCGCCCGAGATCGCGGGGGTGGCTACGGCGAGGCGATTGCCAGGGGCTTGCCGAATGCCGAACAGGTCGCTGACCGCTGGCACTTAATGGAAAACTCAAGCCGTGCCTTCCTCGACGCCGTCGGTAAATCCATGCGTCAGATCAGACAGGCGGTAGGCAGCAATATCGTCGACCCCAAGCTGCTGACCTATGCCGAGCGGCTGCAATATGAAGGTTATCTGCGCCGGCAGGAGACTAATGAGGCGATCAAAGAGCTGTCGAAGAAGGGAACCTCGATCCGACAGATTGTCCGCCAGACAGGCCATAGCCGGAAGGTCGTGCGCGACGTCCTGCGTGGCCAAAGGTTCGACGTGTTCCGCACAAGGCCAAGTTCGCTGGATAGCTGGCTCCCGTGGCTAAATACCCGTTGGGACGAAGGTGCCCGCAATGCTTCGGCGCTTTGGCGCGAAATGCTGGTGCAGGGCTTTCCAGGGCAACGCGGTGTCGTCTCACAATGGGCGCAACGCCGGCGTCTTGCTGAAAAGGCAAATCAAAGCGGGTTGGCACGAACACCGTCGGCGCGCGTCATCGCTAGGCTGTTGACCACAGCGCGGGACGATCTCGCAAAGTCTGAAGCGATCTTGGTCGCTGCGATCGAAGTGGATGTGCCCGAGCTGGTGGTGGCCCGCACCACTATCGGCGAGTTCCAGTCCATGATCCGATCCAAAACAGCAACCAAGCTGGAAGACTGGTTGCAGGCGGCAAAACTCAGCCTGGTGACCTCATTTGCCAATGGTGTCGAAAGGGACTTGGCGGCTGTTAGAAACGCCATCATCTCCCCATGGTCCAACGGGCAGACCGAAGGACAGATCACGCGCCTGAAGCTCGTGAAACGGCAAATGTATGGGCGCGCAAAGCTAGATTTGCTGCAGGCGAGATTGATCGGGGCCCGATAGCCAAAGCCTCAGCAAAAGTGCGCCAGAGCCACTTCTCAGTGGCAATCAACAGGATGTGCGCCTCCAGAGTGAAAACGGCATGCTTGGCATGGGCCTATTCCCGTTTGAAGGCGAAGAGGACGCCGACCTTATCAATGCCGGCAAGCAGACGATCACTGCGCTTCCGGAAACCAGCTTCTTCTCCAGTGCCGACAGCTTCGGCATGATCCGGGGCGGCCATATCGACCTGTCCATCCTCGGCGCCATGCAGGTTGCCGAGAACGGTGATCTTGCCAACTGGATGATCCCGGGCAAGATGGTGAAAGGCATGGGTGGCGCCATGGACCTCGTCGCCGGCGTCAAGCGCGTGGTTGTGGTCATGGAGCATGAAGCCAAGGGGCAGCCAAAACTGATGCGCGAGTGCACCCTGCCGCTGACCGGGAAACGCGTTGCCGATCGTGTCATCACGGACCTCGGCGTTTTTTCCATTTCCCGTTGCGGCGACGTGGACATGCGCCTCATCGAACTGGCAGATGGCGTGTCGCTGGATGAAATCGCTGCCAAGACCGAAGCCCGGTTCACGGTCGCGATCGGAGAAGAAGCATAATGAGTGATATCGTCATCGTTTCGGCGACCAGAACCGCGGTCGGTTCCTTCCTCGGCGCTTTCGCCAATACCCCCGCACATGAACTTGGAGCGGCGGTCATCACGGCAGCGCTCGCGAGGGCAGGGGTAAGCCCCGACGCGGTGGATGAGGTCATTCTCGGCCAGATCCTCACCGCCGGTGCCGGGCAAAACCCGGCTCGCCAGGCGGCGATCAAGGCCGGCATTCCCGACACGGCCACGGCCCTCGGCATCAACCAGCTCTGTGGCTCCGGTCTGCGGGCCGTTGCCCTTGGCATGCAGCAGATCGCCGCTGGCGATGCGCGCATCATCGTCGCCGGCGGGCAGGAATCCATGTCGCTTGCGCCGCACTGCCAGAACCTGCGATCCGGCGCCAAGATGGGCGCAGTGACGCTGGTCGACACTATGCTTTCAGATGGCCTCACGGACGCTTTTGGCGGCTACCACATGGGCGTCACGGCTGAAAACGTGGCGAAGGGATTCGGCATTTCGCGCGAAGCGCAGGATGCCTTTGCGCTCGCCAGCCAGCAAAAGGCTGCGGCAGCCCAGGCGGCGGGTCGGTTCGATGCGGAGATCACTCCGTTCACCGTGCGGACGCGCAAGGGCGACATCATCGTCAGTCGCGACGAATATATCCGCGCCGACGCCAGTGAAGAGGGGCTCGCCAAGCTCCGCCCGGCCTTTGACAAGAACGGCACGGTGACAGCGGGCAATGCTTCCGGTCTCAATGACGGCGCTGCCGCCCTCGTGCTGATGCATGCCGACGAAGCCAGGGCGCGGGGCCTCACCCCGCTGGCTCGCATCACCAGCTGGGCGACAGCGGGTGTCGACCCGGCGCTGATGGGCACGGGCCCGATACCGGCATCCAGGAAGGCGCTGGAAAAGGCCGGGTGGACGGTGGGGGACCTCGACTTGATCGAGGCCAATGAGGCCTTTGCGGCTCAGGCCTGTGGCGTCAATGCCGGCATGGGCTGGGACACCGCCAAGGTCAATGTCAACGGCGGCGCCATTGCCATCGGGCACCCCATCGGCGCGTCGGGCGCGCGCATTCTCGTGACCCTGCTCCATGAAATGGGCCGTTCCAACGCAAAACGCGGACTGGCGACCCTCTGCATCGGCGGCGGCATGGGCGTTGCGATGTGTCTCGAACGTTAGCGGGCGCGCAGCACCGGCAAATCTGCACTCGCGGGCTGCCTTGCCTGCGAGCGTCACCCGATCAGAGCGAGTCCTGGATGTAGGTGGCGCGGAGGTAGAACTCCTTGGGGCGAGTGATGTGGCTGTGAATTAGCTCACCCAGCCGCTGGCCCTCGCCGCGGGTAATGGCGTCGATCATGGCGAAATGCTCGGTGATGGCGATCTCGCGCAGTTCTTCATTGGGGAAGGCACGGGTGCGTATCGGATGGGTCGCGAAGGTGTAGTGCAATATCGCGTCCGCCAGTTGCTGGTTGCCTGCTGACCGATAGAGCACTTCATGGAAATCGTTGTTGAGCGAAAAAACCTCGCCAAAGCGCTGGGCGCGTGAGGCGTCGCGATGTTGGCTGGCAATTTCGGTCAACTGGTCTACCAGCGCCTGGTCTGCAGGTCGGGAGAATCGAGCGGCGGCGCGCAACTCGAGGCATTCGCGGATCTCGTAAAGCTCCTCGATCTCGGTGATCGAATAGTCCCGCACCTGCACGCCCTTGTTCGGCTGGCGGACAACAAGCCCCATGCGCTCAAGCTCGTCAAACGCCTTGCGGACTGCATGCCGCGTGGCCTCGGTGCGCGCCATGATCTCGTCTTCGACCAGCCTTTCGCGCGGCCGCAGCTGCCCGGCGATGATCTGCCGCTGGAGTTCGCGGTAGACGAAATCCCAGCTTTTCGACTGGTCCGGCGCGACTTTTGCGAGGGAATTCAATGCACGGCTCCGTAGCTTCTGCGCCGCCAAGATAGCCCAAGCAACACGCACAGACAATAATCGTTGACATTATCGATAATGGTAACGATGATTCTGCCGATCACGGGAGGGGTCTAATTGTTTCGTATCGGTTGTGGCGCTGGTTTTTCGGGTGATCGTGTCGACGCGCCGCAGTCGGTCGTTGCGGCGATTGCCGCCGCCGGTTCGGGTGGCGCGCTTATTTTCGAGACCCTTGGAGAACGCACGTTGGCCCTTGGCCACATCGCTCGCCGCCAGGATCCCTCGAAGGGCTACGAGCCTCTTTTGGAAGAATTCCTCGAACCCATCCTCGCCCAGTGCGTCACCGCCGGGATCACCATTGTCGGCAATTTCGGCCAGGCCAACCCGCCCGCTGCCGCGAAGGCGATCCAGTCCATCGCCGACCGGCTCGGGCTCGGAGACCTGCGCATTGCGATCGTCTGCGGGGATGATTTGACCGGCAAGATCGACCTCGACGCGACCGAGCGGTGGGAAGGCGACAGCCGCCTGCCCGAGATCGACGGCGAGATCATCGCCATCAACGCCTATATCGGAGCCGCGCCAATTGCCGAGGCGATCAAGGCGGGCGCCCAGATCGTCGTGACCGGTCGTGTCGCTGACCCCGCTTTGGCTCTGGGACCATTGGTTGCCCATTTCGGCTGGGACTGGGCCGATCTCGATCGCATGGCGGCCGGCACGCTTGTGGGGCACCTGCTCGAATGCGGTTCGCAGGTGACAGGCGGGTTCTTCGCCGATCCCGGCCGCAAGGATGTGCCCGACACGGCCAATATCGGGTTCCCGATTGCTGAAGTGGAAGCAGATGGCAGCTTTGTCATCACCAAGGCTGAAGGGACGGGCGGTCTTGTCGACCTGCGCACGGTCAAGGAACAGCTTCTCTATGAGATCCACGACCCCGCCAGCTATCTGACGCCGGACGTTACGCTCGATATCACCGGCGTCCAGCTCTCGCAGCTCGGGCCCGACCGGGTGCAGGTCAGCGGGGCCCGCGGCCATGCTGCGCCGGAATGCCTCAAGGCCACTGTCGGCTTTTACGGCGACTGGCTCGGCGAAGCGGAGATTTCCTACGCCGGCCCCAATGCACTGGCCCGGGCGCGTCTGGCGGTGACCACGATCAATGAGCGCATTCTGCGCCGCGGGCTCGCCCTGCGCCATCGCGCCGACATCATCGGCACGGTCAGCGCTTTCGACAGTGATGAGGGTGACCTGCTGTTCGATTACTCCGACACCGGCGCCGGGGACTATCGCGTTCGTTTCGCCTTCGCTTCGGCCAACCAGCGTGATGTCGAACGTGCTGCCCAAGAGGTGAACGCGCTGTATTGCTGCGGTCCAGCCGGGGGCGGCGGTGTGAGACAGAGCGTGCGTCCACGTGTTCGCACGCTGTCCCATCTCGTGCCGCGCCGCCTGGTTCATCCCAGCTTTTCTTTCGCCGGTGGAACGCCATGAACGCGACGGTGCAGGTGACAAAACTTCACGCCATCGCGCATGGCCGATCCGGCGATAAGGGCAACAGGCTCAACGTCAACATCATCGCCTTCGATGAGAAACACTGGCCGGTCCTTCGGGACCAGGTGACGGCCGAGCGGGTTGCCGAACTGTTCGCCCATCGCGGCGTGACAGAGGTTCGACGTTATGAGCTGGCCCAGCTCCATGCGCTCAATTTCGTCATCGAGGACGCTCTCGAAGGCGGTGTGAATTCCAGCCTTGCGATCGATACGCACGGCAAGTGCCTGAGCTATCTGGTGCTCGGGATGGATGTCCAGGTGCAGGACGAGATGGTCACGGGCACGCCGCCTGGGGCTGAAATGCAAAAGGTCCCATAAGGGACAGGGAGGAAGAGAAATGTTGAGGAAGACAAAAATGCGCAATCTGCTGCTGACAGGCGCGTCGCTTGCAGTCATCGCAGCACAGCCGGCTCTGGCGCAGGAGCTGGAACGCGGCGGAACGCTGCGCGTAGGTATCTCCCAGATGGCTCCGTCGCCCGATCCGGTCGTGACCACCTTCGGTGTCAACTGGATGACCGCAGGCATCGCCTGTGAATCGCTGTTCGCCACCGACGAAAGCTGGACGCCGCAGCCGATGTTGGCCGACAGCGTCCTATAGTGATGACGGCAAGACCCTCACCATCGCAATTCGTCAGGGCCTCAAGTTCCACTCCGGCGCAGAGTTGAGCTCGGCAGACGTTGTGGCTTCGCTCGAACGCTTCCGCGAGTCCGCCGGTATTGGCGCGGCGTTCAAGAACATCGTGACCGCCATCACGGCGCCCGATACGAACACCGTCGTGCTCGAGCTGGCGACCGCATCACCGATCGTGCCGGGTCTTCTGGCTGGCGCACAGGCCGTGATCATGTCGAGCGCTTCGCTCGAAGGTGCCTCGCCCACAGAAGCCACTCGTGGCCTCGATTGCACCGGCCCCTATGTGCTGTCCGAATATCGTCCCGACCAAGGCGCTGTTCTCACCCGTTGGGATGACTACCAGAGCGTGAGCGCCCCGACTTCCGCGTTTTCGGGCGCCAAGCATGCCTATGCCGACGTGATCAATCTGCGTCTGATGCCCGAAGCCTCGGTGCGTCGCGACAGCCTGATCACCGGCGAGATCGACATCGCCATGGAGCTGCCGACCGACTTCTACGACGCGCTGCAGAACGATCCGAACACCGAAGCCGTCGTTGTGCCCAACAACCAGTCCCTGGCTGTGGTGCTCAACACCAAGGATGGCGTGATGGCAGACGTCAATCTGCGCCGGGCCATCTACTACGCGCTCGAGATGGAGCCGATCATGCTCGCCTCGGTGGGCAATCCGGACTTCTACACGCTCGACCCGAGCTGGATCCCGGACAACAACTCCTTCTGGTACACCACGGCAGGCGTTCCTGAAGGCTTTGGCACGCCCAACCCCGACAAGGTGAAGCAATATCTCGCTGCGTCGAACTACAATGGCGAGCCGATCCGCTGGCTGGTGGCCTCCGAGCAGTACCAGAAGCACTTCCTGCCCGCGATCACTGCATCCCAGCAGCTCGAAGAATATGGGATCAATGTCGAGATCGTGGAATCGCCGATGGCCAATTACATCCAGGCCCGCGCCGACGCTGCCCAGATGGACGCCTTCTCGAGCTTCCTGCCGACCTATGTCGATCCGACCTCGATCGCTTTCCTCAACGCCACCTATCCCGGCTTCTGGACGGATCCGGAAAAGATGGAGCTGATGGACAAGCTCGCCTCGACCATTGATGCGGACGAGCGCAAGGCCCTGTTCGAAAAGGTCCATGCCCTGGCCTATGACCAGTTCCCCTGGATCAAGTACGGCACGGAATCCAACATGTATGGCATCCGTGCGGGTGTCGGTAATCCGGCCCGCGTGCCCTCGCGCGGCTACGACCTCTACAACGTCGCTCCGCCGGCCCAGAACTGACAGATGAGCATGACGCAGGCGACAGATAACGAGCGCCTGACCGATGGTGGCGGAGAGACCTTCGCCACCACCAATAAATCGGTCTGGCAGAGGCTTCTGGCCAATCGGACGGCAATGATCTCCATTGCCATCCTGGTCATCATTTCCCTTTCCGCGGTTCTGGCGCCTCTCCTGGCACCGGGCAATCCGCTCAAGGTCAGCCCTGCCGACCGGTTCATTCCGCCCGGCGCCGAGCATGTTTTCGGCACGGACAATCTGGGCCGCGACATGTTCAAGATGGTCGTGCATGGTGCGCGCACATCCCTGCTTGTCGGGCTCATCGTCACGGTCATTTCCATGTCCGTGGCTGTCATTCTCGGCGCGATTTCCGGTTTTTATCGTCAGGTCGACGTGGTGCTGATGCGCTTTGTCGACGGTCTGATGGCTTTCCCAGGCATCGTTCTGGCGACTGCAGCCGCAGGCATCATGGGCCCGTCCATGACAACGGTGATCACCTCGCTCTCGATCGTCCTGATCGCCCCGTCGCTGCGCGTTGTGCGCGGACAGGTGCTGGTCGTGCGTGAGTTGCAGATGATCGAGGCTGCACGCTCGGTTGGCGTGCCGACGCTGCGCCTTTTCACCCGCTATATTCTTCCCGCCGTCAGCTCGCCCATCCTGGTGCAGGCCTCCTTCATCTTTTCGGCGGCTGTTCTGGGGGAAGCGGGTCTGAGCTTTATCGGCGTGGGTATCGGTCCCAAGGAGCTGAGCTGGGGCAATGCCCTGACCGAGGCCCGCAATTATATCTCCCAGGCGCCCTGGATCGTGCTGTTCCCGGGTCTCGCCCTGATGTTCACCATTCTTGCCCTCAATCTGTTGGGCGACAGCCTGCGCGACATCCTTGATCCGCGCCTGGCCCGGAGGCGCTGACATGCTGCGCTATCTTTTCAAGCGTTTCCTTCTGATTCTGCCCACGATCTTCGTGCCGCTGATCCTCGTTTTCCTGCTTCTGCGCCTGTCGCCGGGTGATCCGGCCGGCATGATGCTGGGCGACCAGGCGACGCCCGAACAGATCGAGGCGCTGCGCACGCAGCTCGGCCTCAATGAGCCGATCTGGGTCCAGTTCCTGATCTGGCTCAAGGGCATTGTCACCCTCGATCTGGGCAACTCGATCTTCTTCCGCGAACCGGTGATGCAGGTGATCCCGCGCTATGTCAGCGTGACCCTGTTGCTGACACTTGTGGCGCTTGCGCTCGCCGTTGCCATCGGCGTTTCGATGGGTCTGATCTCGGCGATGAACCGCAACAAGCCGATCGACCGCGGTGTTGTGACCACGGCGGTGCTCGGAATTTCGCTGCCGGAGTTCTGGTTCGCGCTGCTGCTGATCTTCGTCTTTGCCGTGACTCTGCGCTGGTTTCCCGTCGCCGGATACAACCCGCCCGACGCCGGCATCATCGCCTTTGGCGCCACTATTTTCCTGCCAGCGCTTGCCCTCGGGGTGCGCCAGTCAGCGCTGATGACGCGCATGATGCGCTCGTCCATGCTCGACGTGCTCAACGAGCCCTATATCACCACGGCCCGTGCCCAGGGCCTGCCCGAAAGCAAGGTGATCGGCAGCTATGCCATGCGCACCGCGGCCATGCCTGTGGTGACGGTGGCCGGGCTCTCGGCGGGCTATATGCTCGGTGGTGCCGTTGCCATCGAGATCATCTTCGCGCTGCCGGGCCTGGGCCGCATGCTGGTCGAAGCCGTCGGCCGGCGGGACTACCCTCTGGTTGAAGGTGGGGTGCTCACCATCTCGCTGATCCTGGCGGTGCTCAACCTTATCATCGACCTCATCTACGCCCTGCTCGATCCCCGGATTCGTTACCAATGACCGCGCAATCAGCTTCACTGCAGACGCCTCCGGTCCAGCCGGCAACCGCCCGTGATATCGTGCTCGAGGTCAAGGATCTCAGCCTTGGCTTCCGCAATGCCGATGGCCTCTTGCCTATCGTCACCGATGTGTCCTTTTCCATCGCCAAGGGCGAAGCCGTCGCGCTGGTGGGAGAGAGCGGCTGCGGCAAGTCGATTACCGCCAGTGCCATCATGGGCATCGCACCGGACAATGCCGAAATCGGTGGGACCATCATCCTCAATGGCACGCCCATTTCCGGCCTGCCACCGAAGGAACGCCGCAAACTCTGCGGCCGCCATATGGGGTTCATCTTCCAGGAGCCGATGACGGCGCTCCACCCGACGCTCAGCATCGGCCGGCAGATGACCGATACGCTGCGGCATAATCTTGGCCTCAGCCACGCAGCCGCAACTGATCGTGCCGCCGAGTTGCTCGACCGCGTCGGCATTCCGCGCGCGCGCGATATTCTCAAAGGCTATGTGCATGAGCTTTCGGGCGGCATGCGCCAGCGTGTGATGATCGCTCTCGCCATTTCCTGCGGTCCGTCTCTCATTATCGCCGACGAACCGACCACGGCGCTCGACGTGACCATCCAGGCTCAGGTCCTGGACCTGCTCGACGACATGCGGCGCGAGCTGAACCTGGCCATGCTGTTCATCACGCATGACCTCGAAGTCGTGGGCGATTTCTGCGACCGCGCCGTCGTCATGTACGCCGGTGACGTGGTGGAGCGCGGCCTCAGTGCCGATGTCGTGCGCAGCCCGGCCCATCCCTATGCACGTGGCTTGATCGACGCCGTGCCCGGCCATGATGATAACCGTACGCGTTTGACCCCGATCCTCGGGACGGTGCCGCCGGTGGGGCAGTGGCCTCAGGGCTGTCGCTTTGCGCCCCGCTGCAGCCGCGCCGATGCGAAGTGCCAGACGCGGCCTGCCTTGGAAGCACATATCCGTTCCGATGTGCGCTGCTGGTACCCGCTGGAGGCCGCCCAATGACCACCGAAACCATGCTCAGCGTTGCTGGCCTTTCGAAAACCTTCAAGTTGGTCAAGGCCGTGCGGGATGTCAGCTTTTCGATCCAGCGTGGCAAGACCTTCGGCCTCGTCGGCGAGTCCGGTTCGGGCAAGTCGACCACTGCCCGGCTGGTGCTGCGTCTCGTCGAGCCGACAGCCGGATCCATCCGCTTCCGTGGCAAGGATCTGGCCAATCTCTCCTCCGGCGATCTGCGTGCCGAACGGCGGCATATGCAGATGATTTTCCAGGATCCGTTTGGATCGCTCAACCCGCGCATGAGCGTCAGGGACACGTTGGTCGAACCGCAGCTGGTGCATGGCATCGGCAGCCCAGATGAACAGCTCCGGACTGCCGAGCGGCTCCTTGCCGAGGTCAGTCTGCCCCGGACGGCCCTCGACCGATATCCGCATGAATTCTCCTGTGGCCAGCGCCAGCGTATCGCCATTGCCCGGGCGCTTTCCACCAATCCGGAGCTGATCGTCGCCGACGAACCGGTGAGCGCGCTCGACGTTTCGGTACAAGCGCAGGTGCTCAACCTCATGCGCGATCTGCAGGACCGGCATGGCACAACCATGCTGTTCATTTCGCACGATCTGCGCGTCGTCCAGTTCATGTGCGATGAGATCGCTGTCATGTATCTGGGCGAGATCGTCGAACAGGGACCGCGCGATGCCATCTATGGTGGCGCCGCGCACCCCTATACGAAGGCGCTTATGGCGTCCGCGCCCGGCAAGGGCGATGGCAAGCGCGCCAAGCTCAAGGGCGAAATCCCATCCGCTCATGCGGTGCCCAGCGGCTGCGCTTTCCGCACGCGCTGTCCCCACGCCTTTGATCGTTGCGCCGTCGAAAAGCCGGCCATGCGGGACCTCGGTTCAGGCCAGAAGGCGGCCTGCCATTTACTCGACGGACCAATCGCGGCATGACTTCCTTTATCGACATCGCCAGCGGAAATGCCATTTATCGCGGGCTGCGGACGCCTGAGGGTGACCGCTTCCTGGGCATATCCTATGCAGAACCAGCGATCGGTTCCCGGCGCTTCAAGCCGCCTGTGCCCCTTGCACATGCAGGCCTTGTGGACGCCACCAAGGTCGGTTTTGCGCCGCCGCAGCTGCGTCGTGCCATGCCCGATTGGGCGCCCAAAGGCGATGGTTTCGACACAGGCGAGGACTGCCTCAATCTCAACATCTATACGCCGGCTGCAGACGATAAGCGGCGGCCTGTGCTTGTCCATGCCTTTGGCGGCGGATTTCAGACCGGTTCCGCCCATGGGACATTCCACGACGAGCCGGGGTTTACGGGGCAGGGCGACGTCGTTCTGGTGCGTCCGAATATGCGCGTCGGGGCCTTGGGCTTTCTCCATCTCGGGGAAAAGTTCGGCGCAGAATATGCTGCGGCCAATCGGGGCATGCTCGATTTTATTGCAGCACTTCGCTGGGTTCACGACAACATCGCGGCGTTCGGTGGCGATCCTGACAATGTCACTCTCATTGGCATGTCGTCCGGGTCCTTCACCATTGCCGCCCTCTTCGGCGTCGACGGTGTGAAACATCTCTTCCGCCGCGCCTGGCTGATGAGCGGGCCGGCAAGTCGCATCATCGCGCCCGACACTGCGAGCGCGCTTGCAGGCGATTTTTTCGCGCGCGCTGGGGTGTCTGCATGCGATGTGGCAGCGCTGGAAGCTTTGCCGATCGAGACGATCCTTGCCGTCCAGGACCAGGTTCTCGCGACCCATCTTGGCGAAAGAAACGCTCCGGGCGGGCGCACATTCGGCATTGTGCATGACGGGGCAAGCCTGCAGCGTCACCCGCTGGATGGACTGGCCTCAGGCACATTTGCCGAGCACCAGATCGTCGTCGGCTGGACCCGCGACGAGGCGCGCATGTGGTACGCCTTCGGCATGATGCCGGAAGTAGCGACGCGCGAGGCTCTACTGGCTTCGATTGCGCGCTTTCATCCCAACGACGCCGAGGCTGAACTTGCGGCGCTCGAGGCGGAGCTCCCCTTGCTCACCCTGACAGGTCTGGAGGAAGTTTTCCTCTCGCGGGCGATCTATCGCAACCCTGCTGTCCGAACGGCGCAAACCCAGATTGCTGCAGGGGGGCAGGCTTATGCCTACCAGTTCGAATGGGTCCCCGACTTTGAGGGTGGCCGCCTTGGCGCCGCTCACGGCTTCGATGAGCCCTTTGTGTTCAATAGCTTGAGCCGCGTGCCATTGGCGGTCGAAACGCCCGGCGCTCCTCTCCTGGCCAAGGCAATGTCCGAAGCACTTGTCACTTTCGCATCCACAGGCACGGCACCGCATTGGCCCACACCCTGGCGCATCTTTGGGTAAATTGTCCGAGTCGGGCAGGATGCCGGTGTTGGTGTCTCGCGGGAGTGGCCGTGGGCGTGATGGCAAGGCTAGCGCTTGAACGCTGGCCGGCCAAGCGACAGATTCCCTCTTTACATGTGATCTAGAATGCAGCGAGAGTTCGTCGAGTGGCGCGGGGGCAACGCGCGCCGCGGGTCATGACGATTTCTCCTGCAGAGGGTCGCTTGGGTAAGATGAGGGTAGAGAGCGCCGTCAATACGGACGATATCGCGGCTCTTGCGCGCAGATATCTGCCGAGAATTGCGTATGATTTCATCGATGGTGGCGTGGACGGCGAGGGCGGGTTGGACCGCAACCGACGGGCGTTCGAGGGCTATCAGCTGGTGCCGCGCTATCTCGTGGATGTCGAAAAGCGGACTCAGACGACGCGCCTTTTCGGGCGCAGCTATGCCTCCCCGTTCGGGGTTTCGCCGATGTCGATCGCCGGTTTTTTCCGGCCGGGGGCAGATCTGATGATCGCTCGAGCGGCGGCAGCTCTCAATGTGCCCTATGTTATGTCGAGCGCCAGCTGCAGTTCCATCGAGGCGGCTGTTGCGGAAGCGCCTGAGAACACCTGGTTTCAGGTCTATGGCACGCGCAATCCGGAGATCACCCTCGATCTGGTTAAGCGCGCCACCCGCCTCAACGTTCCGGTGCTGGTCCTCACAGTGGATACGCCGGTGATCGGCAAGCGCGAGCGCAATATCCGCAATGGCTTCCGCCGACCCATGAAGATGACGCCGGGTGTGATCATGCAGGGCTTGAGCCGCCCGGGCTGGACCTGGCGTTATCTCAGAGCGCGGGGCATTCCGATGATGGAGAACTGGGCGCCCTATGCCGCGCCGGGCGCGGACGCCAATGCGGTCGCCGACCTTTATGGATCGCAGACGCCGGCACCGGGCCAGACGTGGGACGTGCTGCGGCTGGTGCGCAAGGCGTGGGCGGGGCCGCTTGTGGTCAAGGGCATTCTCCACCACGAGGACGCCCAGATGTGTGTCGACCTCGGTGCGGACGGAATGCTGATTTCCAACCATGGCGGGCGGCAACTCGATGCTGCACCGGCGCCGATCGATGTGCTGCCGCGGATTGCTGACGCGGTCGGTCACAAGGCCGAACTGCTGATCGACAGCGGCTTTCGACGGGGCAGTGATGTCGCGAAGGCGCTTTGCCTCGGCGCGAAGGCGGCATTCATCGGCAGGCCGGTCATGTTTGCCGCCGCCGCGGCGGGCGAAACGGGCGTCCGAAAAGTTCTCGATATCTACCGGCAGGAGCTCGGCCTGCTTATGGGGCAGATGGGCTGGGCCGACGTCGATTGCGCCGGCCCGTCGAACATTGTCGAGACGCGCGGCCGGGGCTGAGCCGACTGGCGCCGATCAGTGGATGTCCTGCACGCGGGACAAGGCCTCGCGCATATGGGCACTGGTAAACCCGGGTGCCCGCGCCATATCGAGGATGATCTTCTCGCGTCGTGTGACCAGATCGATGGCGTCGGGCAGTCGTCTGACTGCCTCTGCGGGAATGACGACCGCGCCATGGTAGTCGGCGTGGATGACACCATCGTGCCCGGCCAGCATGCCGAACACATTCACATCGCCGCCCATGGCGACCATGTGCACATGGGCATGGCTGGGAACAACGCGCCCGCCGATGATCTGGAACCCCGGCGCCAGCATGTCGCAATCGCGATAGGATCCGTTGGTGACGCAGCCCAATACGCCGAGGCCCTTGTGAACCGTGGTCTGAACTTCGCCCCAGAAGGCGCCATAGCCCGGCTTGTCGTCGATATCCTGGAGCAGGGCGATTGTCGGCAGGTCTCCTGCCTCGACATAGTCGTACCATTCCTGGCGGGAAGGGATGGGGCCGCGCGGTGGTTCCTTGGACCGGATCAGTCCGGTGCGTGCCAGGCCGACAATGGGCGCCAGCGTCCGATCGGCTGCTACCATCTGTTCGACGGTGAAGCCGATGGCCCGCCGCTCGGGGACGATCAGCTCCAGCCCGTTGCATATGGTGGGCGTATCCCAGGCCCTCAGGGCGTCGAGATCAGCGGCGGAGAACGGATAATCGGACATTAACTGGCTCCTTGTGAAGGGAATAGCGACGGGTCGTGGTGGCGGTCAGGGGCAGGCCCAACTGGACACGATCTTCAATGGCGTGGATGATCGGCGTCGTGGCGCGGTCGTTGGGGAGGCAATGTGGCCTATCTCGTGCAGCGTGATAGGACTTCCAGGCCCGGCCTTGTCCTGCCGAAGCTGGCATGTGACTGCCATGCGCATATCTTCGGGCCGGCAGATGCCTATCCGTTTGATACGGAGCGAGCCTACTCGCCGCCTCCAGCGACGGTTTCGCAATATCTCGATATGCTGGCGACGGTCGGGATTGAACGGGCGGTGATCGTGCAGCCGAGCGTCTATGGGCGAGACAATCGCTGCACTCTCGACGCCGTAGCAGAGATCGGTCTCGACCGGGCTCGCGCCGTTGTTGCGGTCGCGCCGGAGACGGGCAAGGCCGAGCTCGCCCAGCTCCGTGTGCAAGGCGCACGTGGGGTGCGGCTCATGCGCGGTGGCAGCGACCCTCTGTTCCTTGACCAGTTGAAGGTGCTTGGAGGCGTGCTCGCCGATCTTGGCATGCACATCCAGCTCTATGTCAGGCCGGATGTATGGCCCGCATTGCTGCCGGTTCTCGAGGCGAGTGGGGTAGAGGTGGTTCTGGATCACCTGGCGCATCTGACAGCGGATCAGGCCGCCGAAGCCGACCATATCGATGCCCTGTGCGCCGCTCTCGACCGCGGTCGCACCTGGGTCAAGCTCAGCCAGTACAAGGCCTCGCTCACCAATTATCCATTTCTTGACGCGACGCCTCTGGCTGCGCGGATCGCCGCCCATGCGCCCGATCGCTGCGTCTGGGGGACTGACTGGCCCCACCCCAACCTGACCGGCCATATGCCCGATGATGGCGAACTGGTGGATCTGATTGCCGGGTGGGCGCCTGATCCCACGATGCGGCAGCGTATCCTCGTGGATAATCCAGCGCGGCTCTACGGCTTCGTTTGAAGCCGCTTTCCACCCGGAGAGGTCGAGCCACAGCGTGCTGAGCGGCGGCGGTCCCCGGCACTCTCCATTGCTGCTCGACCTATTGCACATCAGGCCCTCGTCATCCTGCCGCTTCGTTCCAATAGGAGGCCGCCATGCGAGCGTTGCGGCTGAGCATGGCCGACATCGCAGCGCGCGCTGCCAGGCCATCGCGGCCGGCGATTGCTTCCGCCACCTTCAGGTGTCCGGCACGCGACACCGGATCATGGGCCGGGCGCATGACGCCGTATTCGTAGGAGACCCGAAGCGTCGTCAGGATCAGCTGGCGCATCTGATGCATGACCTGATTTTGCGTGGCCTCCAGGATGGTCACGTGGAAGGCGCAGTCGGCGCGGAAAAGGGCGGCGACATCCCCGGTTTCCGGGTGCATGGTCCGCGCTGCATCGAGGATGACAGCGCGCTGCGCCTCGGTCGCGCGATGGGCGGCAAGCTCAGCCGCAGCGGGCTCGAGGATTGTCCGGACCTCCGTCGTCTCGGCAAAGATGCGCCGCATCCGCGGATGGTCGGCCTGGTGCCAGGCGACGACATCCCCGTCGAGCAGGTTCCACTCATCGACCGGCGTTACGCGCGTGCCATAGCGCCGTGCCGTGCGGAGCAATCCCTTGCCGGAGAGGACTTTGATCGCATCGCGCAAGGTTGTCCGGCTCACGCCGAGGGTTTCGACGAGCTGCGGCTCGGTGGGAATGATGCCGCCGGGGGGAAAGCGGTCGTTGGCAATCCATCGTCCCAGAGTGTCCACGGTTTCGCGCGCCACCCCCGTGGGGAGCGGTGAGGCCACGTCAAATGGGGTCGTCAAATCGATTAGAGAAGGGGTGTTCTTCATTGTGACCTGGCTGAGAGAACCGCATCTTTACATCGTATCTAGAAGCGGTACAGTACTCTGGCAAAAGAATAGCGGTGCGCGACAAAGCAGCACCAACGGAGGAGAGAGATATGCGTATTCTACGTAGTCTAGTCTGCCTTGCATTCGCCTTGCTCTACACTGGCCCCGTCTTGGCGCAGAGTGCGTCGGCCATTCCCCGCAATGAGACCCTGATCGTCGAAAACCCGGAGGGGACGATCAAGAATGCCGGTTGGTTCAATATCTGGGCCACCAATGCGGGTGGCCAGTCCACCGGCCTGCACCAGTTGGCGATGGACACGTTCTGGTACATCGATCCCGATCACGGCCTTGACGGCGTGTGGGACAATTCGTTGGCTTCCGAGCCGCCGATCTACAATGACGATTTCACGGAAATGACGGTCAAACTGCGGCCGGGCATCTTCTGGAGCGACGGTGTCGAGTTCACGTCGGACGACGTCGTCTTCACCACTGATACGCATCTGGCGACCAATGGCCTCGTGCGCAGCGCCCAACATCAGCTCAACGTCGAGAGCATCGAGGCGCCCGACAAATACACCGTCATCTACAAGCTCAAGGCGCCGAACTCGCGCTTCCACTCGCTGTTCACTGTGCGCTGGAATGCTGCGTGGATCATGCCCAAGCACATCTTCGAGGGTAAGGATCCCCTGACCTTCGATTTCAATCCACCGGTTTCCCTGGGCGCATATACGCTGCACAGCTATGACCCCAACGGACAGTGGTTCACCTGGCAGAAACGGGAAGACTGGGAGCGCACCACACTCGCCCGTTTTGGCGAGCCGGGGCCGAAATATGTCACCTATCTTGATCCGGGGCCGCCGGATAAGCGCGTGATTGCCCAGCTCAATCACGACCTAGACGTCATTCACGACACTTCGCCCGAGGGTGTGTTCTCGCTGGTCAAGGACTCGCCGACATCTAAGGGCTGGTTCCCGGGCTTCCCGTATGGCCACCCCGACCCGACACTGCCGCAGGTGATTTTCAATCACCAGAACACCAAGTTCCAGGATCGCGACGTCCGCTGGGCTCTCGCTCTGGCTCTCGATATCAAAGCGATCTCGATGGCGTCCTATCGTGGCGCTGCGACCCTGTCGGCCATTGCCGTGCCACCCACTGGCACAGCCCCTGAGTATTATCACAAGCCAATGCTGGAATGGCTGAACGCCTTCGAGCTGGACACCGGCAAGCAAACAATTAAGCCCTATGATGCCACGATCGGCACGCAGATCGCCGAGATGCTGCGCCCTTCGGTCGGTGACCAGATCCCCAGCGAGCCCGATGCCATCACCGCGGCCTTCGGCACTGGCTGGTGGAAGCAGGACCAGCAGGCGGCAGCAGAACTGCTCGAGCGAGCCGGTTATACCCGCCAGGGCAATGACTGGTACATGCCCGACGGTCAGCGGTTCTCGATCAGTGTGATGGTCGAGGGCGAGGCCCGTCCGGTGATGACCCGCGCGGGGTCGATGATCGCCGAACAATGGCGGCGCTTCGGGATCGACGCGACGACCGACTCTGCGCAGGCAGCGTTCCTGACCCGCCGGAACGGTGGTGACTTCGAGACAGCGATATCCTGGAGCGTCGAGACCTGGGGCGGTCATCCCGACCTCAGCTTCTTCCTCGATAGCTGGCACTCGCAGTTCGTCAAACCGGCCGGCGAGGTCCAGACCCCGCGCAACTGGTCGCGTTGGTCGAACCCGGACCTCGACAAAATCATCGAGCAGATCCGTGCGATTTCGTTCGATGATCCGCAGGGGGTCGAGCTGGGCAAGGAATTCGTCAAGCTCGCCGTCGAGGAAATGCCGATTATCCCGTTGATGTCCTACAACGTCTTCACGATGACGGACGACACCTACTGGACCGGCTATCCGACGGCGGAAGATCCCTACACCAATCCTGTGCCGAACTGGGCGAACTCCCGGTACATGATGGTGCGCTTGCAAGCCGCTGAGTAATCGATACCCACGGAGCCGGCCAGTGCGGAACTATGGTATTTACGTCGTCAAACGTTTCGGCCTGTTCGTACTGGTCGTTTTCGTGGGTATTTCGCTTACCTTTCTGATCACGCATCTGACGCCCATCGATCCGGTCGAACAGATGATCGCTTCAATGACAGCCTTCGGGGATACCAGCCCCGAGGCCGTCGAGATGATGCGCGCGGCGCTGCGCGAACTCTACGGCGTCGAGGGCAACCTCTTCGAGCAGTACCTGAACTACTGGCGGCGCATGCTGGTCCTCGATTTCGGACCGTCGCTGTCGGCGTTTCCAACCCCGGTATCGGTGTTAATCGGTCGGGCTCTTCCCTGGACGATCGGGCTTCTGGTCAGCTGCACGCTGATTTCCTGGACGCTCGGAAATCTGCTGGGCGGGCTGTCCGGCTACTACCGCGATAACCGCGCCCTGGGTGCGCTGGGCGTGGTGGCCATGGCGTTCCATCCGGTCCCTTACTACATCATCGCCTTCATCCTGCTCCTGCTATTCGGATTTCTCTGGCCGATCCTGCCGATCAGTGGTGGGGCAGGGCAGAACGTGGCGCCGGGTTTGACCTTTGAGTATCTCAGCGGCGTTTTCCGGCACGCGATCCTTCCCGCACTGTCGATCATCCTGGTCGGCGTCGGCGGCTGGTTCCTGGGGATGCGCGCGCTGGTTTCGAACATCGTCACCGAGGATTATGTGGCCTATGCCGAGCTTGCCGGAGTCTCGCGGCGGCGCATTCTGGTCTCCTATGTCATGCGCAATGCGCTGGTGCCGCAGGTGACGGGCCTCGCCATGTCGCTGGGCGGTATTTTCACCGGCGCAATCATCGTCGAGCAGGTCTTTGGCTATCCCGGCCTTGGTCGGCTGCTGGTTGGGGCCGTCTATTCTGCGGACTACAGCCTCGTCCTTGGCGTCACCGCGATATCGATCATCGCCGTGGCTGGGGCAGTGTTCCTGATCGACATTCTTTATCCGCTGTTCGACCCACGGATGCAGCTGTCATGAGCTTCTTGACCACACTTCGCGACCTGCTGCGGTACAATTTGCAGTTTTCGATCGGCGCCACGCTGACCCTGGTGATCGTGATCCTGGCAGGGATGTCGTTCTTCTCGCCCTATGATCCGCTCGATACCTATCTTGTGCCGCTCGATATGCCGCCATTATGGCAATATCCGTTTGGCACAACTTCGCGTGGCCAGGATGCCTTCTGGCTGCTGACCTTCGCACTGCGCAACACGCTGTTGTTCGGGATTACCGTCGCGGTCCTTTCCCGGGTGTTCTCGCTGACCGTGGGACTACTCGCCGGCTATGTCGGGGGTCGAACCGATCGCGTGCTGATGGCGCTCAACGACACATTTATCGTCATCCCGCTGTTTCCGATCCTTGTGCTCTTTTACTTCGTGCTGCGCGACCACATGAACTGGGCTCTGCTGGCGCTGGCCATGGCCAGTCTCGGCTGGGCCTATGACGCACGGTTGATCCGGTCGGTCATGATGAGCCTCAAGACCCGGGAATTCACCCGCACAGCGATGTTCTCGGGGATGAACGGGCCCGAGATCATGGTCAAGCAACACCTGCCTTTCGTGCTGCCGATCGTGTTCTCGACCGCGCTCAACAATATCAACTGGTCGATCGGCCTTGAGGTGACATTGTCGGTGCTGGGCTTCACCAATATCGATACGCCCACCGTGGGCACCATGCTGTTCTGGGCCAATCAGCACTCGGCGCTGATCTCGGGGGTATGGTGGTGGTATACCATCCCGACGGTCTTCATCATGCTGACCTTCATCGGCCTGTTCCTGCTGGCGGTATCGCTTAATGACTACATCGATCCACGCAGCCGCATTGCGCGAATGGGTGGAGGATCTGCGTGATGGCACCGCCTGTCCTCCAGGTGCGCAACCTGCGCGCCTATTATCAGATGGGGATCTTCGGCATTACCCGCGAGGTTCGCGCTGTCGACGATGTCACGCTCGACATCAACAGCAACGAAATCTACGGCCTGGCCGGGGAGTCCAGTTCGGGCAAGACCTCGTTCATCAAGACCATCGCCGCTGCGAACCGGCCGCCGCTCAACGTGGTGGGAGGATCGGTAAAATACAGCTTCCTTGATCGCGATATCCACGCTCTTGATCGCAGGGGGCTCGAAGCGGTGCGCTGGAAGAATATTTCCTACGTCATGCAGGGGTCGATGAGCGTCCTCAACCCGGTGCGCAGGGTCATCCATACCTTCACCGATTTTGCCTATCGGCACGTCGGCAAGCCCATGCCGGAGTTCCTCGCGCTGGTGGAGGGGCACCTTGAGCGGCTCCTGCTCAAGCCGTCCGTGTTGAACGCCTTTCCGCACGAGCTTTCGGGCGGCATGCGACAGCGCGTGGCCATCGCTCTGGCGACGATATGCCGGCCCGAGTTCATCATCGCCGACGAGCCCACCACGGCGCTCGATGTTGTGGTGCAGAAGGAGGTCCTGGCGCTCATGCGCGAGATCCAGCAGGAAATGGGGTCGTCGATCCTCTTCGTCACCCACGATATGTCGGTGCATGCCCACATCGCCGACCGACTGGGGATCATGTACGCCGGGCGGCTGGTCGAGGAGGCACCCACCGAGGAGATCTTCTCGCGGCCTCTCCACCCCTACACCCAGCATCTGATCCAGAGCCTGCCACAGATCGGCGATGCCACGACGCGCAAGGGCCTCGGCGGCTCTCCGCCGAGCCTTGCCGCGCCCCCTCCCGGGTGCCGGTTTCATCCCCGCTGCCCCATAGCGATGGAACGGTGCCGGACGCAGCGGCCGGCGTTGACGACGCTTGGTCCCGGCCACCGGGTCGCCTGCTTTGCAGCGGCGCCTGAAGTCCAGCCTGTTCCCGATAATGTCGAGGTGCTGCCGGCATGAGTGACACCCTTCTTTCCGTCGAGAATGTCACCCGCAGCTACGCCCTGGGCGGCCTGTTCGGGCGCCGCCACTTCAACGCCGTCGAGGATGTGAGTTTCGCGATTCCCGACGGCAAACCCGAGATTTTTACCATTGTCGGGGAGTCAGGCAGCGGCAAGTCAACGCTGGCAAAGATGATTCTCAACCTGGCCGAACCGACCAAGGGTCGCATCAGCCTGCGCGGAAGCGACGTCACTACCGCCCGCAACCGCCGCGGCAGGCTTGCGTTCATGGCCGCGGTTCAGCCGATCTTCCAGAATCCATTCGAGGCCTTCAGTCCGCTCAAGCGGGTCGATGCCTATCTGCTCAAGACCGCCCGCAGCTTTGCGGGAGCACGCAGTGATGCAGAGGCTGCGGCCGCCGCCGACGAGGCTTTGCGCAATGTCGGCCTCACTTATGCCGAGATCGAGCGACGGTTTCCCCATGAGCTGTCGGGTGGCCAGATCCAGCGCGTGGCAATCGCCAGGGCGCTGATCCCCAAACCCGCGCTGATTGTCGCTGACGAGCCGGTTTCCATGGTCGATGCTTCCCTGCGCATGTCGATCGTCAATCTGTTCAAGACGCTGCGAGACGAGCTGGGGGTGACCATCATCTACATCACCCATGATCTGGCGACGGCCTATTACATAAGCGATCGCATCATCGTCATGCAGACCGGCCGCGTTGTCGAGAGCGGCGACGCACGGCAGGTGCTCGACGCGCCGCAGCATCCTTATACCCAACGCCTCAAGGCGTCGGTTCTGGCGGTCAAGCGGCCGCACCAATCCAATACATTCTCGGCCTAACCCGGCCACTGAGCGCCATTTTGAGATCGAGGGACGAAAAATGCTTGAGGCACAACTGACATTCGACCGGTCCGACTTGATCGGCGCCACTGACCGTCGCCTGTTCGGCGCGTTTGTCGAACATCTGGGGCGGTGCGTCTATGGGGGGCTCTACGAGCCCGGACATCCGACCGCGACCAAGGAAGGGTTTCGTGGCGACGTTCTGGAGCTGGTGCGCGAACTCGGCACCACCATTATCCGCTACCCGGGCGGCAATTTCGTTTCCGGCTACGACTGGGAAGACGGCGTCGGACCGGTGGAGGATCGTCCCAAGCGGCTGGAGTTGGCCTGGCTGTCGATCGAGCCCAATACATTTGGCACCAATGAATTCATCGACTGGTGCCGACAGGCCGAACTCGAGCCCATGCTGGCGGTGAACCTCGGTACGCGCGGACCCGACGATGCCCGCAAGCTATTGGAATATTGCAATTTTCCATCCGGTACCAAGTATTCGGACCTGCGACGGGAGCATGGCTGGGAGCAGCCCCATAACGTGAAATTCTGGTGCCTCGGAAATGAGATGGACGGCCCATGGCAGATGGGTTCGAAGACCGCGACAGAGTATGGCCGGATCGCCGTCGAGGCGGCCAAGATGATGCGGACAATCGATCCCACTATCGAGCTGGCCGCCGTCGGATCTTCTGGGCGCAACATGCCGACCTTTGGCGCCTGGGAGCGCGAGGTACTGCGGCACAGCTTTGACCAAGTCGAGTTCATCTCGCTCCACACCTATCTCAACGACTATGCCAAGGACACGCCGGCCTTTCTCGCCAGCTCCGACCTGATGGATGGGTTCATTGACGAAGTGGTCGGCATTGCCGACGAGATTGCCGCCGAGCGTGGCTCATCCAAGCGTATCGATCTCAGTTTCGATGAATGGAACGTCTGGTATCGCACGCGGCGCGGTGACGATCGCAAGCTTCCCGGCTGGCCGATCGCGCCGCCGATCCTGGAAGAACTCTATACGATGAAGGATGCGCTGGCCTTTGGTGGCGCCTGTATTTCGCTGCTGAACCACGCCGACCGGGTGAAGTCGGCGTGCCTGGCGCAGCTCGTCAATGCCATCGCTCCGATCCTCACCGAAACCGGCGGTCCGGCCTGGCGGCAGCCAATTTTCTGGCCCTTTGCCGATTTTGCCAATCTTGGGCGTGGGGAGGTGCTGCGCGCGCAGGTTCAGTCCCCCACTTATGCCACGACCTATTACGATCCTCGCGGAACGACGGACCTCGACTTTCCGATGCCGGAGGTGCCCTTCCTCAAGGCGTCTGTGGTTCACGGAGCGGATGACGGGATGACAACGCTGTTCCTCCTCAACCGCAGCCTCGATCAGGAGATGAGTGTGGCAGTGGAGGGGAGCGGTTTCTCCTCGCTTTCGCCCGAGAGTGCGACAGTGCTCCGCAATGACGACCTCGAAGCGACCAATACGCGTGACCATCAGGCCGTAGCGCCCACCGCATTCTCGGCAATGGAAGCCAGTGGTAACCACTGCCGCCTCGTCTTGCCGCCCGCTTCGTGGACGGTCGTTCGCATGAAGGGGACGTGATCGCCCCTGTCGGTATCTGATCGTCGTCGTGGCCGTATCGTTGCGGGCCGCCAAAGATAGTCCTGTTCCCCTGCTGTCCGGGGAGCGCTGTAATCCTCGTGGCACATGCAGGAGGCGGATGAGGGCGTAGCTCTACATCGTCGGACCGCAGCACATAAGCCGAAGGAGGGAAGGGCGACAGGCGCGCCTGCTGTACACTCGTGACCTCTCGGCGTGTGTTGCTGATGGCGTGAGGTGACGAGAGTGGGTGCTATGGTCAGCAGGTTCGAAAGTGCTGCATACAAGCTGCGTTGGGGGCTGCGTGTTGCTGGGCCCCTGGCGACGTTGCTGGGGGCGTTCAGGACAGCGGCGATATTGATTTCGCGTCGGCCTCAAGGGGAGGTACATCTTCGCTCGGGGCCGGTGCTCGAATTTGCCTTTCCCGAGCAATTTCCCCCGACGCTGACCATGTTCGGGGATTTGATCGACCCCGAATTTGCATTTCTAAAGCGGGTGGCTCGCCCGAACTGGCGTGTAATCGACGTCGGCGCCGCAATCGGTCAGTTCACCCTGTTTGCCACCATGTGCCTGCCCGCATCGCGTGTGGATGCGTTCGAGCCGAGCAGCGCCAATATCGCGACGTTGAAGCGCAACCTCGAACGAAACGGCGTCGTTGACAAGGTCACTGTTCATCAGGCCGCACTCTCTGACCGCAAGGAGACGGCGCATTTTGCCACGGCGTCCAAGAACTGGATGAGCCAGCTGGTGACTGCGGGCAGTCCCTCTGAAGGCACTGAAGAGGTCGCGGTCGACACGCTCGATACGGTTCTCGCTGATCTCGGGATCGGGCATGTCAATGTGCTCAAGATCAATGTCGCCGGGTTCGAGCCGGCCGTGATCAACGGAGCCATGGCAAAATTGCGGGCGCAGGAGGTCGATGTAATGGTGCTGTTGTTGGGTTTACCCTCGCTGCCGCACTACGCGGCCATAGCGCAGCTTGGCTACCGATTTTTCTATTATCATCCGTTCAAGCGGACGCTGCACGAGGTGGAGAGTTTCGATGCCGATGCGGTGCTCAACCACCGCCCATGGCCTGCGCGGCACATCATTGCGATCCGCGATGCTGCGCTTGAGCCCTTGATCTCGGGCCGCGTGAGCGTTGTATCGAAACTGAACAAAATGGATTGAGCGGGGCCGTCAGGCCCCGCTTTGAGAGTGTGTTTGGCCTAGAGAATGAAATCGCCGGCACTGAGCTGGACCAGACCGGTCAGCTGGATTTCGAAGTCATGCACGCCATCGCCGTTGGTGTCGGCCTGGATCAGGGTGCGGTTGTTGGCGTCGTCGGTGTGGAAGGCGAGTTCGCCAGCATTCTTGCCGAAGATCTGGTCGTCCTTGGCGAGGAAGGTGAACGCCTGATTGCCGCTCGACTTGGTATTGGCATCGATCTCTGAGAGGTCGATCTTGTCCTCGCCCTTGGTGAAGTCCGTGATGATGTCACGGGTGCTGGCAAAGCGTCCGGTCTCCGCAGCGGATTTGAACAGGAAGATGTCGTTGCCGGCACCACCTGTCATCGTGTCCCGACCCGTGCCACCAGAGAGCGTGTCATTGCCGGCGCCGCCGTTAAGCGTGTCGTTGCCGGCATTGCCATCGAGGAAGTTGGCGCCGGCATCACCGGTCAGGCGGTCAGCCGAACGGGTGCCCGAGATGGTCGTCTGAGTGGGTGCAGTCGGGGGCGTCGGCGGAGTGGTCGGGGTGGTGGGCGCCTCGACGTTATTGGACGAGGTCAGGCCGACGAAGTCGCTGGCCTTCAGAGACACGAGGCCCTTGAGTTCGATCTCGAAATCGTGCCTGCCGTCGCCATTGGTGTCGCCCTGAATAATCGTCCGATTATTGGCGGCGTCCGTGTGCCAGGCCAGTTCACCAGCCGTCTTGCTGAACACCTGGTTGTCCCTGGCGAGGAACGTGAAGTCCTGAACGCCGCTCAGGCTCGCATTGGCGTCAACTGAGGACAGATCAATCTTGTCCTGGCCGCTCACGAAGTCGGTTATGATGTCACGGGTGCTGGCATAGCGGCCCATTTCCGATACCGACTTGAACAGGAACACGTCGTTTCCGGCGCCACCAGTCATCGTGTCGCGACCGGCGCCGCCATAAAGCGTGTCGTTGCCGCCGGCACCGTCGAGGATGTCGTTGCCGCCCTTGCCATCAAGGAAGTTGGCGCTGGAGTTGCCGACGAGACGATCGGCATTGTTCGTGCCGGTGAAACCCGTCTCATTGCCCGGCTGGGTCGGGGTGGTGGGGTTTGTGGGCTCGGTCACCGGCGGGGGCGTGGTGGTGCCGTTGTCGGTGTCGTTATCCTGGCCGGAACCGGTTTCATTGCCGTTGCCGTTCAGCGTCGCAGCGATCGCCGCTCCATCCTTGGAGTTGCCGGTGTAAACGGGGGACGAATTGTTGATATTCAGATCACCCCAGCGACCGCCACCAATGTGGTTGTTGGTAATCTCGATGCCGGACATGGAGCCGCCACTGAACTGGCCGTCGGAATAGACGGTGTAACCGCCGCCAACCAACAGATTGTCCGTTACGAGCACATTCTTGATCGGACCAAAGTAGTTATCGATCATCACCGCGGCCGTCTGGCCGTGGTTTAGAATAATGGAATTGCCGCGAATAATCGTATCGGTCTGGCCACCATCCATCTGGATGCCGTCATAATGCGGGGAGCCAGAGGCCTTGAAGCTATGGATGTAGTTTCCTTCGATCACCGTGCCGCGCGTGCCGGAGAGCGAAATGCCGTTTTCAACATTGTAGATTTCGTTGCGCAGGAACGTGCCGCCGCCATAAATCCCGTGGCTGCCCGAGTTATTCGTGCCTACGCCATTGATTTCACAGTCCTTGACCACCACGCCGTCCGAGCCGGCCTTGATGTAAACAACGGCGAAGGATGCCGCTGTAATCTTGCAGTTCTGCAGGGTCACATTGTCGGCGTCGATATAGACAGTTCCGGTAATGTTGAGGCCCGAGATAACCGTGCCGGGCTTGGTTACGATGATGTCGCCCGAGGGAAGCAGTTTAACGCCATCTGGAACGCCAGTGTTTGTTGAATCCGGCCAGGAAGCCATCAGGTTCATCCTTTTATTGTTTCTGATGACTGAGTGATTAACCCTAAATGGGGCCCTCGAACGGCCCGTTCTCGGCTGATGTGACCCAGCTACGCCCTAGTTTCGCCACGACTTCTGGACTCAAAATTATGGGGTTGACGGCAACTGACTGGGAACTCCGAAAAATTGAGGAGCGATTCGTTGCGGAACAATATGATTAATGAGGCGCGGTACCTCAGAAATTTTTAAAAAATGCGAGAACTGTGACCAATCGGACACAGTTTTAGGCGGAATTTTGCCAGAATAGGCCAAAAGTATTATGCCGGCGCGTGTGGGATAGTCCTTCTGGTATAAGCTACTTACAACTCCGTTTTTTCTCGGCCGGCGCTGCGGTCAAGGTCTTGTTTTTACAGGCTTCTGCGTCAATTTGCCCAAGGGTGATTTGGAGGGTTCAGCACAACTGTCAGCGCCGTTTTGGGGCTTCGAAACGCACATCTCTCAGCACGGTTGCGCCTTGTAAGGTGATAATTGTCAGTATGCGGGCAAGGCCCCATGTCTGGCCGGCGATAGCGGGGGGATTGCAGCTAAAAGTTGCGATGTGCGCTCCGCTGAAAGCCCAGCCGCGGGGGCGACGGAAACAAAGTTAGCGTCTTGGCCCAAGCCTTTTGGAACTGGGGGCGTCACATGGTCATGGAAACCTTTTTCGGATTTTTGCCATGACGCGAAACTCGGGCGTTTTGATCGCAGGAGTGCTGGTCATCTCGGGGGTGATCAGCTTTTCTGCCTTCCAGCCGGCGATGGCGGAGGAGAGGAAATTGAAGGGCGATGCGGATCTAGTCGAACTCCAGGTCGGTCGCACCGCTATCCAGTGCTATCTCGAGCCATGTCCCTGGAACGGCATTTCGCTTGCCCAACAGGTTACCCGTCCGCATTCGATGTTGTGGAGCGGAAACCGGCTGCCGCGCATGCGGGGTTCGGCTGAAGATCAGGCGTATCTCCGCGCCAATTATGCGGATAGGTGCACACTGGTCAGCGGCACTTATGCCGATGGTGTGCTGGAGGTGGCGGAAATCCTGGGCCCCTGCTGAGGCCTTCGAATATCTATTGGGGACGGGAGTTCTGGTCATGCGCAAAGTGGCAATAGCACTCGTGATCGGCGGCGCAATCGTGATGGTCCTGCTCAGCCAATTTGGCTTGAGCGAGGAAAATTTAGCGCGCGGAGAGCTTTACGAGGCGCTTGTGGCAAGCCCGGAGGACGCAAATGCCCTCACCGCGGTTTTTTCGCGCTTCGTGCCAACCCAAGCCGATCTGGAAGAGCAGGCGCCTGTGCTTGAGGCCAACGGGTTTCGCTGTGACATCGTGCCCGCCAGTGTGGCGGGAAGCCGGTATCTGAACTGCGTGCGCCCGATCGAGGGCAGCCGATTTTGCCGCGGATTGCAGTTCTATAGTTACCAGTCCGGAGCGGGCGATATCATCGAAGTGCTGGGATCGGCCTATAATTCCGAGCGAGACAGGGGCTTCCTGGGCAGTTGCGACGACAGTCGCCGGCGGTTTTACGCGACCGGCGAAGTCTCCTCCGAGGACTGATCTGACATGAACCGCAGGGTCAGTCGTATTCCGGCAGCACGAGGCCAGGGTTGGCGCTGCGGTGAAGGCCGGTGCCGTCCCAGGACAGGTGCTCGTTGGGGGCAATGGAGAGCGGCACCGTCTGGCCGTCAAAGGCGATCGTACCCCTTACCGTGCGGCTGGTGAGGCCGAGGACGCCAGAGAGCGCGCCGCTGCGATCGAGGATAACGCGGGTTCCCGCAGGGAAGCGGCAGAGAAGGTGACCGTCGCGATAGATTTCGCCGCCGTCGGCCGTATTGATCAGCTCAAATACTGCGCCGTCGATGGTGCGGGCGTAGCCGGTGTTCCAGGTTTCGTGCTTGTGCGTGACGGGCTTGGGCAGGAGGCTGGTGAACCACACGGTTCCGTCGGGGCGCGGCAGAATCCCTGAGAGACGCTCGATGAAGTCGAGCATGCAGAGAATGGACGGGGAGTATTTTTCGGTGAACCCGGCCGCTCCGGTAAAGGGATTGAGCGTCTGCGGGAAGCGGTCGGCCTCGAAAAGCGCGGCGAGCGTGGGTTGGGTGATCCAGCTCAGTTCGACGTGGTGGCCATGGTGCTCGAAAGCGTGCGCCGTGCGGATGAGGGTGAGGAAATTGGTCGGCCCGGCCCAGCTGTTCTGCGCGAAACTGGGGTCGAAGCGCGGATCATCGAGGGCTATCGAGGTCAGCGGAAACTTGGCGAAGAATTTGCGGGTATTGAGCAGGTAGCGGGCGAGTGCCTGCCGGAACAGGTCTCCGTCGCCGATCTCGCAGGCGAGGACGCGGAGCAGGACGTCTGACTGGAGCCGGACAGGCCGGCCATGTCGGTCTCGATCGTAGAAGAAGGCGTCCTCGGCATCGAAGCATTGGGCAAACAGCGCCTCGGTGCTCGCCTCTGCCTTGTCGGTCCAGCCGGCAGCGTCTTTGCCCAGGGCATCGGCGATGCGGGCGAGATAATGCCGCTGGCAGGCGATGTTCGCCGTCAGGTCGGGGGCGATGAAGGGCAGGATGGGATTGTCGGGATCGCAGCGCGTAGGGTCATTGCCGAAGGGGCTGTCCGGCACATGCCAGAAGCGCGAGGAGAGGTCGTGGCCGGTGTCGTAGGTCGAGAAGGCCTCGACGGCGCCGGTGCCCAATGTGTCGCGGTGTCGCGCGATCCAGGCGTCGTAGCGTGGCATGGCGTCGTATTGGGTGCGCAGCCAGGCCGTGTCGCGCCCGTTGAGGCAAAAATGGTTCCAGACGGAGCGGGCGAGGGGGCTTACCAGCTGGATCTGGCTGAAGCCGGGGCCGCCGGCCGTCATCTTATAGGGGAAGAGACCGTCGTCGCGCTGGTGTCTGGCGAAGGCGGCAAAGGTGGCGCCGCTGATAGAGGGGAGGAAACGGCTCAAGAGTTCGGCATTGATGGTGCCGGTGCTCTCGAGCCAGCAGCCGTGATAAATGCCGCCTTCGTGCAGGATCGGCGTGTCGTCGGCGGCGGGGGCGATACAGTCGAACAGTTCGCGCACAGCCTGGTAGTAGCGGGCCGTCAGTTTCGGCGCGTTGGACACGAAGCGCACGCCGGAACGCTGCCACTCGTCAAGGAGGGCGGCGTCGGCGGGCTTGCCGAGGGGGCCGATGGCTGCGGCGACGTCGGTGGCGCGCAGGGCGGCGAGAAGGTCCTCGGTCACTGGGCGGCCTCGATGCGAAGGCCATCGGCGTCGAAGAGGTGGGTGTCTTCGGCGCGGAAACTCACGCTGACCTTTTCCCCGCGCTGGTGGCGGACATTGCCGGGCGCCTGGGCGAGAAGGGTCTGCCCATCGGGCAGGGCGACATAGATAAAGACCTCGCTGCCGAGATATTCGATGAGGGTAATGGTGCCTTCGGCGGCGATGTCTCCGGGGGCGCCGATGGCCAGATGCTCGGGACGGACGCCGAGTGTGACCGGTCCAGCGCCGGCTGCGCGTGGCAGGATGCCGAGGCCGGGAAGCTCGATGGCGGTGCCGCTCGAATTGCCCTTGATAAGGTTCATCTTCGGCGAGCCGATGAAGCTGGCGACGAAGAGGTTTTTAGGGGCGTTGTAGAGCTCGTAAGGGGTGCCGACCTGCTCGAGCCGACCCTTGTTGAGCACGGCGATGCGGGTGGCCATGGTCATGGCCTCGATCTGGTCGTGGGTGACGTAGATCATTGTGGTCCCGAGGCGATTGTAGAGCCCGGCGAGCTCGACGCGCATCTGCACGCGGAGTTCCGCGTCGAGGTTCGACAGCGGTTCGTCAAAAAGGAAAAGCTGGGGCTCGCGCACGATGGCGCGGCCGATGGCGACGCGCTGCTTCTGACCCCCCGAAAGCTGGCGGGGCTTGCGCTCAAGCAGTTCCTCGATCTGGAGGATTTTTGCGGCTTCGGCGACGCGGCGGGCGATCTCGTCCTTGGGCATGCGCAGATTGCCGAGGCCGAAGGCCAGGTTCTTGCGCACCGACATGTGCGGGTAGAGGGCGTAGGACTGGAACACCATGGAGAGGTTGCGCTGGCTGGCCGGGAGGTCGTTGACCACGCGGTCGCCGATGGAAATCGTGCCGTCGGTGATCTCCTCGAGCCCGGCGATCATGCGCAGGAGCGTCGATTTTCCGCAGCCGGATGGGCCGACCAGCACCAGGAATTCGCCGGACTGCACTTCGAGGTCGATGCCGTGGACGACTTCGAAACCGGAATAGGCCTTGCGGACTTCTGAAAGGGTAACGGATGCCATGGGTTCGTCCTTACTTTAGTCCGCTCATGGCGATGCCGCGGATGATGAGGCGCTGGAAGATGATGAAGAAGAGGAAGATCGGCAGGATCGAGAGGATCGACATGGCGAACATGGGTCCGTACTGGCTGGCGCCATCCTGGCTGAGGAACATGCGCAGAGCGAGCGGCACGGTGTAGTCCTCGACCTTGTTGAGATAGACCAGCGGACCGAGAAAATCCTGCCAGGTCCAGATGAAGCTGAAGATGGCGGCGGCTGCCATGGCGGGCAGGCTCAAAGGCAGGATGATCGCCCAATAGATCTTGAACGGCGAACAGCCGTCGATCATGGCCGCCTCGTCGAGTTCGCGGGGCAGCTGTCGGAAGAACTGCACCATGAGGAAGATGAAGAAGGCGTCGCCGGCGAGGAACTGCGGCACGATCAGGGGCAGATAGGTGTTCACCCAGCCGAGCTGCAGGAAGAGCAGGTACTGGGGGATGAGGACGACGTGATAGGGGATCATCAGCGTCATCATCATCAGGGCGAACCAGATGTTCTTGCCGGTAAATTCTAGCCGGGCAAAGGCATAGGCGGCAAAGGAGCAGGACAGCACATTACCGATGACCGAGAGCACGGTCACGACGGTGGAGTTCCAGAAAAAGCGCCCGAAATCCACCGAGAGCGCGTTCCAGCCCTGCCAATAGTTGAGCCAGTCGAATTGGGTCGGCCAAAGTGAGAGCGAGCCGAAGATCTGGTTGTCGGGCTTGAACGAGGCCGCCAGCATCCAGATCAGCGGATAGGTCATGATCAGCGAGGTGATGATGAGGAAGATGTGCTTGAGCAGGCCTGCGCGCCGGGCGCGTTTGGCCTTGAGCTCGCGATAGTCCCTGGCGGTCATGGGGGTGGTGGGCAAAGTGGCGTCGGTCATGGCTCAACCCCGCTCGTTTTCGTAGTGGACCCAATATTTGGAGGTCCAGAAGGCGATTGCGGTAAAGGCCGCGATGATCACGAGGAGCACCCAGGCGAGCGCTGAGGCATAGCCCATGCGCAGATAGCTGAAGGCTTCTTCGTAAAGGTACACGGTGAAGAACAGCAGGCTGTCGAGCGGGGCACCGCTGCCGCCGGAGATGATGAAGGCGCCGGAAAAGCTCTTGAAGGCCTCGATCATCTGCAGGACGAGATTGAAGAAGATGACAGGCGCCAGCAGCGGCACGGTGATGGCGAAGAATTTGCGCACGGGGCCAGCGGCGTCGATCTCGGCGGCCTCGTAGAGCTCCTGGGGAATGGCGCGGAGGCCAGCCAGAAAGATCAGCATGGGCGAGCCGAACTGCCAGACAGCGAGGACGATCAGCGTCCAGAGCGAGTATTTGGGGTCGGCCAGCCAGTAGGGGCCGTCGCCACCGAAGAGGCGCAGTATGCCGTTGATAACGCCATCATAATTGAACAGCTGGCGCCAGAGGATGGCGACGGCGATGGAGCCGCCGAGGATCGAGGGCAGGTAAAAAAGAGCGCGATACCAACCGATGGCCCGGATGCCCTTGTCGAGCGCCATGGCGACGCCGAGGGCGAAGATCAGTTTGGCGGGCACGGAGATGACCACGAAGGTGAAGGTGACCTGCAGGGCCTTCTTAAAGCGGTCGTCGAACTCGAACATGTAGACAAAATTGTCGAGCCCGATCCACTGCGGCGGGCGCACGATGTTGTACTTGGTGAAGCTGAGGTAGAGCGAGGCCAGGATCGGGCCGATGGCCAAGAGGAAAAAACCGATCAGCCACGGCGAGAGAAACGCATAGCCGGCGAAATTGCGTCGGAAGAATTTTTCCATGGCGGTGGTCCTATTTGGTCATGGGGTGGCGGGCGACGGTCAAGGCCAGGTGCCGAACCGCCACCCCCTCCCAACCTCCCCCTTCGAGGGGGAGGTGCCTTTCGTGAATGTGGCGCCGTTGTCGCGACGCCCGGAGATCAGGCGCGGGCCAGGATGGCTTTGGCCTGGGAGAGGAAGTCTTTAGCGACTTCGGGGATCGACTTTTCGCCGAGGAGGACCGAGACCGCCACGCGTTCGAAGGTCTGTTCGACCTCGTTGGAGCCCGAGGGCGGCGGCGGCGCGAGCGCTGCGGTCTTGCCCTGAATGGCATCGAAGAAGGCGACCGACACCGCCTCTGCGGCCGAGAGCGTGGGTTCGAGGGCGGCGCGAACGTCCGGATTTGAGGGGATGCCGCGCTCAAGGCCCAGGACGCCGGTCATGTCGAGATCGTTGACGAAGGCACTCATATAGGCGGTGGCGGCTTCCGGATCGACACTGTCGCGGGTGAGGCAGACGAACTGGCTGGGCTGGATGATCGAGCCGGGGATCATTTCGGGAGTGTTCGGATACATGGCCGCGCCGAGCGGGTCCTCGACGAGACCCTGTGCGCCGACTAGCTGATTGCTCCAGACATAGGAGGTGGCGGCCTTGCCGGTGACGACCCCGAGCTGGCTGAGGTCGGACACGCCGGCCATACCCGCCGATTCCGGACCTGCAGGGGTGGCGCCGGCCTCACGGATTTTCTGCCAGGTTGACCAGTATTCCTCGACGATTTCCTGGGTCGCGCCGTAGGTGCCATCTTCGTTGAACATGGCAACGCCCTTCTGGGCGATGAAGTCGGAGAAATTCTGGTAGTCGGCGGTGTTGTCCTCGGTGCCGGGAACGCCGGTGGCTTCCTTGATCTGTGCGCCGATGCGGGCGAGATCGTCATAGGTGTAGCCATAGGGATCGAAGTCGGCGCCTTCACCGATCGTGATGCCGGCCTCCTCGTAGAGTCGGGTGTTGTAGATCGCCATGTGCGAATTGGCGCCGATGGAGAGGGCATAGAACTTGCCGTCCACGGTGCCGGCGTCGATCGCGCTCTGGTCGATCCGCGAGATATCGAGGCTCTTGCCGACATAGTCATCGAGCGGAACGACGGCGCCATTGGCGATATATTCGAACAGCACGCCATAGCCCTGCTGGATGACGTCGGGCATGTTGCCGCCGGCGATCTGGGTGGTGAGCTTGGTGAAATAGTCTGCAAAGCCAAGCGTTTCACCACTGACCGTGATGTTGGGGTTCTTCTGGTTGAAGATGTCGATGACGGCGAAAGTGCGCTTGTCGCGCTCCGGGTTGCCCCACCAGAAGTGGCGGATCTGGGTGCCCTGGGCGAAGGCCGGGCGGCCAAAAGCCGAGAGTGCAACGACGGAGCCGGCGGCCCCCATAAACAGGCGTCTATTGAGTTTGCTCATCTGTTCCTCCCTTGAGCAGTCTATGGTTTCCCCGCATCACTCCCTTATGAGGCGGGGCCTAAACCTCGGCCGACTTACGTACCTCTAGGTGGTGCGGGTCAGTCCTGCGTGCTGTTTGCCGTCAGCCATTGGCGGCTGCCGGCAATTTGTGCGGCATGATGATCCGGCGGCGCTCGGGCGTCAGCCGGGCCAGGAGTTCCGGGCTCGGCACATAGGCGTGCCGGAAATAGCCCCAGCTCGGGCCGTAGCGGTAGACGGTCATCCGGCGATGGCCGGGATTGGTGCGGCGGGCGGCGCCATGCATGATGGCGTCGACGAACATCAGGGCGTCGCCGGCCTTGAGATGGACCTCGACCGCTCCGGCCACGCCATCGACCGAGGATGGCTCGTCGCGCTTGTCGAGGGCGACGGTCTGGGGATGGCGCAGATTGGACTTGTGGCTGCCCGGAATGACCATGGTGGCGCCATCGCCGGGGCCGATATCATTGAGCGCAATCAAGACGTTGACCTGGCCACAATGGAATTTGCCGGCATGGAAGCGGTATTGAGTACGGATGGTCCCGACATGGCCGCCCGAGTGGAGACGCAGCGCCTGGCCGGGGCCGCGTACCGAGGCGAAACACTCGTCGATGAAGGCCGGGCCATGGTGGCCGTCGAAATTTTCGGGGTCGTCCGAGCCGATGAAGTGGACGGCCTGGCGGAACCAGGACGGGTGGTCGATGAGGCTCTCCCAGGTCGGGCCGCCTTCATAGACCTGCTGGAGGACGAGGCCCTCCTGCCGGCTGGTGTCGTTGTAGAGCTTGACCTTGCCATGCCAGCCGTCGCCGACGAAGCCGTCGACCTCGTCGAGCAGCTCATTGCAAGCGGCGACCTCATCGCGCGACAAGGCGTTGCGCAGCACGAGAAAGCCATTAAGATCAAACATATAGCGTTCGAGATCGGTGCAGGGTGCACCCTCGACGAGGCCGTCCTCCATCCCAAATCCCGCGCCCCTTTTCGGGGTCATCAGGCGGCGCTGCTGGGGAGAATTTCTCGTCCCGCCAACCGCGACCGCACGGTTGTGTTCATTTTGCGGGCAACTCAGAAGGTCGATACGAGCAGCTGTCCGGGGGTTAGTCGGTCAGACAGCAGACATACCGCGTAGCTCACGCTTAACCACATACCCTGGCTGGGCTTTTCGCCCATGACGTGTCTCCGGCCGTTCCTGAGAGGTTGACCCCACTCAGACCCCGGGAAGATTGCAACGTCTTCCATACAAGTCAAGAGGGTGTTTTCGGGCCATTTTGAGTGCGCAGATTTCCGCGCTTGAGCAACGGCAATATGCTCGTATCGGTGGTGGTTTTGCTAACAGACTGTGAGCGTTGAGAGCGATTTTCGGGGACGTTGTTGCCAATCGGCTGAAAGAAGCCGGCCAACACTGACAGTCGAGTTTGTCGTTGGCGCTAACGTGCAGGATCGTGGCGAATCTGAAATGAGTTTACGAAATGGCATTGCGCGCTGCCGCCTCTCGCTTGAGGCGCAGAGCAAGGCCGCAAGAATTTCTCAAGGAGGATAACAGTAATGACCCGCAAACTCCGCGTCGGCGTAATTGGTGCCGGCATCGCGCAGGCGCATCTCGAGGGCTATGCCGACAATAGCGACCTGTTCGAGGTCCCGGTGTTGACCTCGCTGGACGAAGCGCGGGGCCGAGAGGTCGTCGCCAAACACGGGGTGGGGGAGTTTACGAGTGATCTCGACTCGCTGTTTGCCCGCGACGATATCGATGTGATCGATATCTGCACGCCGCCGGTGCCGCATTTCGAGCTGTGCAAGCGGGCCATCGAGGCGGGCAAGCATGTGATCTGCGAAAAGCCGCTGTTCGGTTCGATCGCCGAAGTGGATGCGATGGCCGAGATCCTCGCCAAATCCGACCGCAAGTTCATGCCGATCTTCCAGTACCGCTATGGCAGCGGGCTGCAGAAGATGAAAATGCTGGTCGACAAGGGGCTGACCGGCAAGCCTTATCTCTCCACCATCGAGACCCATTGGTGGCGCGGGCCGGAATATTATGACGTCGAATGGCGCGGCAAGTGGAAGAGCGAGCTGGGCGGCAGCTTCCTCGGCCACGCGATCCATATCCATGACATGCTCTGCTACATCCAGGGGCCTGTTGCGGCCGTGTCGGCCCATGGCGCGACGCTGATGCACAAGATCGAGGTCGAGGACACGATGGTAGCCTCGTTGACGATGCAGAACGGGTCAGTGGCGGCGCTGTCGGTGACGCTGGGCTCGCACAAGGAGCTGTCGCGCCTGCGGTTCTGCTTCTCGGACATGACGGCCGAGAGCGTGCACGCGCCCTACACTTTTGGCGAGGACCCCTGGACCTTCACCTCGCGCGATCCGGCGCATCAGGCCAAGATCGATGCGGCGCTGGCCGAATATGTCGACAAGGACGTCAGCTATCCGCGCCAGTTCCAGCTGTTCCACGAAGCTGTGATGACCGATGGCGAAGTGCCGGTAACGCTCGAGCAGGCGCGCATGACCATCGAGCTGGTGACGGCGGCCTATCATTCCCAGCGCACGGGGCAAGTCTCAAAGCTGCCGGTCACACCGGACCATCCCTATTACAATTCCTGGCTGCCCTGAGGCTCTGCCGGAAGACAGGAGGGGGCATGGGGGACCATATACCGCATCTGATCGGGGGCAGCGACTGTATCAGGTCGTTGCCCGCCGGATCACCATTAGATCGTGGCGGCGCTGCGCCTACGCAATCCGGATGCGGCCTATAAGGCGATGTCGCGCCATATCCGCAATGTGATCAATGAGCTTCTCGAAGCGGACGAGCGTGGCCGCTTTTCCGAGGGCAGCTGAGGCCCGAAACGGACTGGCGCAAGAGCTGGTGCTTCACCCAGCCGTCAGTCGTCGGGCATTACGCCGAATCGCACTGCAGCAGCTTTATCGACGCGGGACAGTTGAGGTGTCCCGCGTCGTTTTTTTTTTGGAGATAGGGGCTCATTATTCTGGGTCGCCAATTGCTGTCCGTAAAGTACTCATTGCGATTTTTTGTTGTCTGTTCGCGGGATAGCGCGATTTTTTGTCGTTTCGACTTTTCGCGATAGGAAACGCTTTATCCGGATAACATACTTGAGTTGAGTTATTCCTCCTCCCATAGTCCCAGACAGGCGCCATGCGACTGTCTGAGGGGGCGGGGTCCATGGCGGACAAGGAGAGGAATAGTTTCATGACACGATTGACCCGGCGTACTTTCATCGCTTCCGTGCCCCCGCTTCTGGCGGCGACGCAGATCCCGGCCTGGGCGGCGCCAGCGTCCAATCTCGAACTGATTGCGGCGCAGAAGGGTGAGCCGGCCATCGTCAAACTCTATCGTCAGCTCGAGCGACTGACCTCGACGATGACGCTGATGACGACAGGTGCGCACCCCGATGACGAGCCCAGCGGCATGCTGGCCGCCTTGCGCCATGTCTATGGCATCCATCCGGTGCTCTATTGCATCACGCGCGGCGAGGGCGGGCAGAACGCCATCGGCCCGGAACGCGGTTCGGTGCTGGGTGTGCTGCGCACCCGGGAGATGACAGAGGCTTCGCGCGCGCTCGACGCCTCGCTGGCCTTTGGCAGCCAGGGGCACCACGACCACATGCATGACTTCGGCTTTTCCAAGGATCCCAATGCGACGATCGATCGCTGGGGTCGGGATCGCGTGGTCGAGCGCATGACCTGGGCGGTGCGCCAGTACAAGCCCGACGCCATCATGAATTGCTTCCTCGATGTGGGTGGTCAGCACGGCCACCACCGGGCTGCCAATGTGGCGACCTTCATCGTGGCCGATCTTTCCGGCGACGAGACGCAATTCCCCAAGCAGATCGCGGCCGGGCTCAAGCCCTGGACCGTGCCCAAGATCTACCAGCCGGCATGGGGTGGCGGTGGCGGCGTCTATGACGACGAAACCCCGCCGCCGCCGACCACGCTGGTGGTGAAGGCGCCCGAGCGCGACCCGATTTCCGGAGCAACGTTCCCGCAGATGGGCGAATGGTCCCGTTCCTGCCATCTGACGCAGGGCATGGGCAATTGGCGCCCCGATCCGCAAACTGAATGGCCGATCAACCTCAGCTGGGCCAGCATTGGCGAGGCGGGTGCAGCGGAGAATGATATTCGCGAAGGCATTCTGGCGACGCTTGGCCAGATCGCCGAGGTTGATGGCATGCCCGCCGGCGCAGCGGATGCCTTGCGCAATGCGCAGGGACTGATCGACGACGCGCTCGATGATTACGGCGATCCGGTGGGCGTGACCGAAAAGCTGGTCGAGATCGCCAAGGCGCTGGCCGAGGCCCGCAAGACGCTGCCCGTGGAGCTCGAGGACAATATCGCCCATCGCCTCGATCGCAAGATCAAGGAAACCGATCTCGCGCTCGCAACCGCTGCGGGCATGCATATCCGCGCCTATAGCGATGGCGGGGATCTGCACCCCGGCGACGAGATCGTGGTCAAGACCATTGTCGATGCGCGCGATGCGGTGACCATTTCCAAGGTGGAAGTGATTGCGCGCGCGGGGATCAGCGGCGCCGAAGCCACGGCCGATGGCGTAACCGTCACCGTGGCCGATGATGCCGCGCTGACCAATCCGCTCAACGAGCAGTTCGATCCCCTCGGCGGCAATGGCGACGCCTTTGTGCGGCTGACGGCGGAGATCGATGGCCATGAGGCGGTGATCGACGTCGATCTCGAGGATGCGCTGCGGGTATTGCCCCAGGCTTCGCTGGAGCTGACGCCAGACGCGGTGGTGTTCAACACGCAGGCGGAAATCGCGCCGGTGGAGATGACTGCCGTGGTTGCAGGCGGCACGATTGCCGACCTCGACTTCGACCTGCCCGCGGGCTGGACGATGAGCGCCAATGGCGACACCGGGATCGAGGCGGGCACGTTTGACCTGACCCCGCCGACCGATCTCGGCACGACGCGGATCACCATTGCGCCAAAGCTCCTGGGCTCGCAGGCCTATGCGATCAACGTCTTTACCTATCCCCATATCGGGCGATCGGTGGTGCCGACCGAGGTGGCGGTGCCGGTGCAGTCGGTCGAGGCGATCATTCCGGAAGGCAAGATCGGCTATATCGGCGGTGGCAACGACAATGTCGCGGTCTGGCTCAAGCGCCTGGGTGTGGACCTCAAGGAGCTGACCCCAGCCGACATGGAAGCGGGCGCCTATCGCGATCTCGATACGCTGGTGGTCGGCATCTTCTCGTTCGGGCGACGTCAGGATCTCGTCGCGGCGCTGCGAGGCGTGCATGAATGGGTGAACAAGGGCGGGCATCTGGTGACGCTCTACCACCGCCCGTCGGACGGCTGGGACAGCGAGACGGTGCCGCTGGCCTATCTCAAGATCGGCACGCCTTCGATCCGCTATCGTGTGACTGATGCCGAAGCCAAGGTGGAAGTGCTGGTGCCGGACCATCCGCTGCTGACCTATCCCAACACCATTGGTGAAGAGGATTGGGCCGGCTGGGACAAGGAACGCGGGCTCTATTTCGCTTCGGAATGGGGCGAGGCCTATGTGCCGCTGCTGGCGATGAGCGATCCCGGGGAAGAGCCGCTGACCGGATCGCTGCTGTCGGCGGAGATTGGCGAAGGGCGGCATACGCACACGAGCCTTGTGCTGCACCACCAGCTCGACAAGCTGACCCCCGGCGCCTTCCGCCTGATGGCCAATCTGATCCAGCCGGCCAAGCGCAAGGACTGAGATTAGTTACCCATACCGGTTCGCGCTCTCCTCCCTGGCGCGAACCACCAAGGCCGCAACCTCCAGCGGCAAAAAGCCCCCGGTCGCATCGGCCGGGGGTTTTCTATTCGGGCTTTGTCTGGCTGCGGCGGTCGAGCCGGGTAGTGATGACGAGCGCGGCGATGATGATGGCGATGCCGGCAAAGGTGGTGGGGGCCGGGACTTCGCCGAAAGCGAGGAAGCCGGCGAGGCTGGCCAAGACGATCGAAAGATAGTGGAAGGGTGCCAGGCGATTGGCCGGGCTCGACTGGTAGGCGCGCAGATAACAATATTGGCCGATCTGGGCGAGAACGCCGATGGCCAGCAGCAGCGGCCAATCGGAATTTGCAACCGGCTGCCAGGCCCAGAGGGCGGGAAGAGCGGTGAAGACGGTGAGGCCGACGGTATAAAAGACCATGAGGACGGTGGTGTTTTCGCCGGCGAGGGCCCGGGTCTGGACGGTGGCAAGCGAGCCGAAGACGACCATGGCGAGGGCGGCGAGGAGCCCGAGATTCCAGGAGATTTCGCTGGGGCCAACCATGACCAGCACGCCGCCAAAGCCGATGAGGGCGCCGATCCAGCGCCAGGGGCCGGAGCGTTCGCCCAGCATGAAGGTGGCCAGCGCGAGGACGACCAGCGGGCGCATGAAGCCGATGGCGTTGACGAGGGCCAGCGGCAGGGCTGTCAGGGCGGCGAAATTGGCATTGAGGGCAAGCGTGTTGCAGAGCACGCGAAAGCTGTGGCGGCCCCATTGGCGCGTCTGGCGCAGGGCGTGGCGATGGCGCCAGGCGAGGGGCAGGACGCTGACGAGGCCGATCAGCGAGCGGATGAAGACCATCTGCACCGCCGGATAGCTGGCCCCGCCGAGCTTGACCAGCACCGTCATGATGGTGACGAGCACCATGTCGCTGAGGAGCCAGGCAACAGCGATGCGGGGCGGGCCGGACACTTGCGATCAGGCCGCCTGGAGGAGATTGGCCATGAGCCGGAAGGCGCCGGGCACGACCTTGTCCATCTGGTGATGGAGGACGAGGCTTGTGTGGGTGTGGCGGCCTTCGCCGATTTTTGCCGAGAGCAGGGACCCGGTGAGGGGGCTCTCTCCCGCGTCGCTCATGGACAGAAGTGGGGTGTAGGCGCTGTCCCAGCTGGAGGCGAAATAGAGGCCGCGCTCCTTGTCCCAACCGTCGAAATCGGCGGTGGTGATGCGATTGGGGCCGGTAAAGAGCGGGTGTTCGGGATCAAGCAGGGTGACGGGCGCGGCCGGATTGGTGACACGCCAGCGCAGCGAGGGGCTGCCGATGGTGAGGGGCAGGGGCGGCGTGACGTCCGGGCGCCAGTTGTCGCCGGGGCGGTGGTAGAGGGTGACGAGATGGCCGCCGGCGCGGACGAACTCGTGGAGTTTTGCGATTGCCGCAGCGAGATCGGGACGAGTGCCGAAGGCGAAGAGGCCGACGACTATGGTGTCGTAGGGGGTGAGATCGCCCGAGAGGGCATCGGGGCCGAGCGGGGTGACGTCAACGCCGAGACGCTCGAGCCAGAGGCCGACATTATCGGCACCGCCGCCGATATAGCCGATGCGGGTCTTGGGGAGCGTCAGATCTAGGGCGAGGATGTCGAGGGTTTGCGGGCGCACGAAGCGGGTACGGCCGATATGGGGATAGGCGATTGGCGTGACCGCGTAGGCGGGCTGGCCATTGACGCTGATGGGGAGGCTGTGGCGGCCGGGCGCGAGATCTGCTGACGGGGTGAGCGTGAGGCCGGCGTCGGTTGTGCCGATGGCGAGGCCGGGCAGAGCGGGGAGGGCCAGCGACCGGGGAGACGCGCCCTTGATGGCGATGGTCTGCGGGGCGGTGGTGCCGGTGGGGATGATGAGGGCATCCGGGGAGATCGAAACGGCGTGGGCCGGGTCGATGACGAGGGGCTCTTCGGTGTCGAGGGCGAAGCTAATGGTTTCGCCGGCTACGATGGCGGTCACCTCGAGAGAGAGCAGGCCATTGCCGCCGAGGCTGTGCCAGTCGGGGTGGAAGGGATTGCCGATTGGGGCCTCCGGGCTGGCAGAGATGGTGAGCTCGGTGCGGCCGGTGTCGAGGGAGGCTGCGGCGGGGGCGGTTATGGCGGGGTGGGCGCGCGGGGTGATGGTGAGGGCGCTGGCGCGGCCGGGATCGGCTTCGATGATGAGGTCGATGGAGGCGCCGGGGATGAGGCTCGCGGCGGAAAGCGCGGCTGAGATGTCGATGCCGGCGGCGAGGGCCAGGACGGCGTCGATTTCGCGCAGTTTTCGCGTGAGGCGGTGGGCGTGTTCGGGGGCGATGCCGGGAGTGGCAGCGAGGATGGCGCGGCGGGCGGTGAGGAGGGCTGTGATCAGCTTGTCCGCATCGGGGAAGGCGGCGATGGCGGCTTCGATGGCCGCGTCGGCCTCGGCGAGGGCGGGAGTGCCGCCGAGATCGGTGAGCCGGGTGGGGAGTTGGTCAAAGATACTGGTTTCAGTGGCGCCGCCGACAAGGTGGAGCTGCCAGCTGGTGTGGGGCGGGTGGCGCCAGAAGCCCATGTTCTGGCTGGCGTGATAGGCGCGGGACACTTCGCCGAGGCGGTCAAAACTCATGCCCGTGGCGGCGTCAGGGCCGTTGGCGGTGATAGTGGTGGTGGCCGGGGGCGGGGGGAGCTCGTCATCATAGGTGTCGCCGCCGCCGGACCAGGCAGGGAGGTAGTATTTGGCGACGCGCCAGGGGGAGAAGCCTTCGGTGATATAGGCGGGGTCGGCGGCGAGCGCGAGGGCGCGTTCGGCCGCGTCGGTCATGGCGCGGTGGTGGCCATGCTGGCCGGGCACGTCGAGGAAGGTGGGGATGACAATGTCGGGGCGGAACTGGCGATAGGCGCGGACGAGGCGATCAATGGTGCGGTCCTCGCCCCAGCGGCCGAGGGTGTCGGGGCCGGATTTGGAGAAGCCGAAATCGTGGACGGGATCGTCGGGTCCGTGGCCGAGCCAGGCGATGTCGGCGTCTATTACACGGGCGGCTTCTTCCATCTCGCGGCTGCGCAGGACCCCGAGGGGGCCAAGGCGCTCCGGGCCAAGCGTGTTCTGGCCGCCTTCGCCGCGGGTGGAGCAGGCGACAATGATGCGGGCGCCATGCTGGTGGCGGAGGGTCGCGAGCATGTCATTGTGCTCGTCATCGGGATGCGCGCCGGTGTTCATGACGGTGACGGTGGAACGCAGGCGCCCCAATGCGCGGTGTAATGCCACGAGGCGGGGCTGGGTGGCGCGGCGGCGCAGGCGATCACGATCTGGCAGCATGGAAAGCTCCATTCGGCAAAAAATCAGGTGGCGGGGCCGGCAGTGCTGAGGTGCGGCGAAACAGTGTCGAGCAGCGGCAGAGCAGCCGCGCCGAGGGCAGCGGTGAGGCGGCCGGTCTGACCGCGAATGACGCGGGGCATGGTGCGCTTCTGGCGGGTGGCGACGGAGACCGGCAGGGGATCAAGCGCCGCGATGACCGCTTCGAGGACGGAATCGGGGAGGCCGCCGCCGAAAATGACGGTTTCGGGGTCGAAGATGTTTTCCAGCATGGCGACCGTGGGCGCGAGATAATCGGCAGCCATGGTGATCCAGTCGAGGAGGGTCTTGTCGCCCTCGTCGTGGAGGCGCTGGATGTCCTCGACATTGGCCGCGTAGATGCCCGCCATGGCAAGGCGCTCGCGCAGGGCGAAGACGGAAACGAAGCGCTCGAGCGCGCCCGCCGGGCCATAGCGGGTGGCGCCATTGCGCGGCACGAGGCCGACATGGCCGATTTCACCGGCATTGCCGAAGGCGCCGCGCAGGGGACGGCCGTCCTGGATGACACCGAGGCCGAGACCGACCCCGAAATAAAGGTAGCAGAAGGAGCCCAGCTGGCGGCCGGCGCCATAGAGGCGTTCGCCCACGACAGCGGCGGTGGCGTCGTTCTCGACCACGACATGCTGGCCGGTGGCTTTAGCAAAGAGCGCGACGGGATCGGTGCCGGTCCAGCCGGGGAGGGTGGCCGGGCCGACCGAGCTCATGCCCTCAACTTCGAACGGGCCGGGCATGACGACGCCGAGGCCGAGGAGCTTGTTGTGGTCGGCGCCGAGCGAGGCTTCGAGGCGGGCGACCTCCTTGGCGACAAGGCCGGGAACGACATCCGGCCCAGCGTCGGGAAGGGGAATGATGGACTGGCCGCGAATGCCGCCCGAGAGGTCGAGGAGGGCGGTGACCATGTGGTCGGCGGCGATTTCGACGCCGGCGGTCAGCGGGCCATCGGGATTGACGGCGAACTGGATCGGCGGCTGCCCGCGACCGGAGCGCAGGCGCCCAAGCTCGATGAGCAGGCCCTCTTCAAGCAGTTCCTCGACAATATTGGCAACGGCCTGCGGGGTGAGCTGGGCCCGCCGCGCGATCTCGGTGCGTCCCAAATGCTCGTGCATACGGATGACTTCGAGAACGACGCGGCGATTATGCGCGCGGTTCCGCTCGGGGTTCGACCCGATAGCCACGCGCTGGCGCAGTTCCGATTTCGTGCGTCCGCTCAATACCCTAGTCCTCCCCACGATACCGGGACCACGGTATGCCGTGATCGATGGACACGATAGATCGCGAACAAAATAACTCAAGTAGATTATTTTATTGACAGGGGCGCCTGATCTGTTCGACGCTAAGGCCAGCTAGGCGGGAGTCCGCCTCAGGCTCGGAGAGAGGGCTGTCGCAGGGTTCGGCGGCCATACGGAGGAAAAGAATGCTCACCAAGGCAAAATTGGCCGGGCTCGTCGCCGGCGTCAGCTTCCTGGCAATGGGCGCGGCTCAGGCCGTCGAGATTGAATATTGGCAGTATGTTTTCGACAGCCGCATCCAGGCCATGGACAAGCTGATCGAGAATTTCGAGGCAGCCAATCCAGACATCACCGTCAAGCACACGACCTTCCCCTATGCGGATTACCAGACCCGCGTCGTCGCGGCCAAGGTTGCCGGCCAGGGTCCGGACGTGGTGCAGCTGTTCTACGGCTGGACCGATCAGTTCGTGAACGGCGGGCTGATCCAGCCGCTGGATCCGGCTGTGTTCCCGCACGCCGAGATCGAAGCCGACTTTTTCCCCATCGTCTCGGCGATGAAGCGCGGCGATGACTATTATGGTCTGCCGACCGCCGTGCGTTCGCTCGCCCTGTTCTACAACAAGGCGCTGTTCGCAGAAGCCGGTATCGAGCCGCCGACCAATCTCGAGGAGCTGCTCGCGGCTGCCGAGGCGACCACCAAGCGCGATGGCGGCGGTAATATCACCACCGCAGGCATCACGCTCGACATGGCCGGCCAGGATCACCACTGGTGGCGCGAGGCTCTCGTGCGCCAGAATGGCGGCGTGCCTTATGATGCCGAAGGCAATGTGGCCTACAATGATGCGGCCGGTGCCGCAGCGCTGAAGTTCTACACGGACCTCCAGACCGAGCAGAAGGTTGGTCTCGTCGGCTTCATGGATGAGGGTCAGGCAGCGTTCCGCGCCGGTCTTGCCGCCATGACCATCGACGGCACGTTCCGTCTCGGCGCCTTTGCCGGCAACCCGTTTGAATGGGGTGTGGTCGAGCTGCCGGCTGATGCCAACGGCATGCGTTCGAACTATTCGAGCTATTTCGCGAATGGTATCGGCGCGACCGCGGAGGGCGAAGAGCTCGAAGCGGCACAGAAGTTCCTCAAGTACATTTCCTCGCCCGAGGCGATGGAAATCTGGCTCGAGACCGTTGGCGAGCTTCCGGCCCGCCGCGACGTTGCGCTGACCGACGCCAATCTGGCCGACCCGATCCTCGGGCCGTTCCTCAAGGGTCTCGAATACGCCCACACCACGCGTTTCTATGATGAAGCTGGGCAGCGCCAGACGTCGATCGACATGGTCAATCGCGTCCTGCTCGAAGGTCAGTCCATCGAAGATTCCCTCGCCCAGGCCGCTCAGGCCGAGCAGGCAATCATCGACGCCGGCCGCCAGTAACAGAGAGCGCCCCGATATTGGTTGCTCCGGCTTCGGCCGGGGCGACAAGCGGGATCAATCGCCAGGGCTCCCAATGGAGCCCCGGCTAAACGTGCAGGAGCGAAAATGGCGTCGGTGAACGCAACTCCACAAGCAGGCCCTGTTCGCTTCTGGGACCGGCTGAATATCGGCACCAAGCGTGTCATCTGGGCCTGGACCTTCCTCGCCCTGCCCATTCTTTTTTACGCGGTGATCCGGTTTTATCCGACGTTCCAGGCGTTCTGGCTGTCGCTGACCAACTGGGACCTGCTGCGCCCCGCCCAATTCATCGGCTTTGCGAACTACCAGAAAATGTTCGCCGACCCGGTCTTCTGGAAAGTGTTCAACAACACATTCCTCTATCTCATCATCGGTACGCCGCTGAGCCTCGTCATTTCGTTCGTGATCGCTTTCTATCTCGATCGCGTCCGCTTCATGCACGGCTTTATCCGCGCCCTCTATTTCCTGCCTTTCCTGACCACGGCCGCGGCCATGGGCTGGGTGTGGCGCTGGTTCTACCAGCCGGTTCCGATCGGGGTAATCAATGGGGTGCTGAGCTCGGTCGGTATTGCCCAGCAGCCGTTCCTCCGCTCGGTGGACCAGGCGCTGATCTCGATCCTGATCCCGGCAATCTGGGCGGGCCTGGGGTTCCAGATCATCATTTTCATGGCTGGCCTGCGCGCCATCCCCGGCACCTTTTATGAGGCGGCGCGGATCGACGGGCTCGGCGAAAGCGCCATCCTGCGCAAGATCACCATTCCGCTTCTGAAGCCGACGACCGTCTTCCTCGTGGTGTTCTCGTCCATCGGGTTCCTGCGCATTTTCGACCAGGTCTACAACATGACCACCAATGATCCGGGTGGGCCGCTCAATGCGACCAAGCCGCTGGTGCTCATGATCTACCAGACTGCGTTCTCGTCCTATCAGATGGGCTATGCCGCCGCGCAGACCGTGGTGCTGTTTACCATCCTGCTCATCGTGTCCCTGCTCCAGCTCTATGTGTTGAGGGAAAAGAAATGACCGCGACCACCTCAACTCCGGAGCTGGCAGCCAATCGCCGTGACATTCGCCCCGGGCGGATCATCACCTGGACGCTGCTACTGATCGGCGGGCTGATCATGATCACGCCGCTCCTGTTCATGTTCTCGACCTCGCTGAAAACCTCGGCACAGGTCTATGACCTCAAGCTGATCCCCGCCGCGCCGACGCTTGATAACTATTTCAAGGTGTTGGGTGATGGCCGCTTCATGCAGTGGTTCTTCAATTCCACCTTCATCGCGCTGACGGTGACGGCATCGAACGTGTTTTTCGACAGTATCGTCGGCTATACGCTGGCCAAGTTCGAATTCCGCGGCCGCTATTTCATCTTCCTCGCCATTCTCTCGACGCTGATGATCCCCACCGAAATGCTGGTGATCCCGTGGTATCTGATGAGCAGCCAGCTCGGTTGGCTGGACAGCTACTGGGGCATCATGTTCCCCGGCATGATGACCGCTTTCGGGACGTTCCTGATGAAGCAGTTCTTCGAGGGTGTGCCGAACGACTTCCTCGAGGCGGCGCGCGTCGATGGGCTGAACGAATTCACCATCTGGTGGAAGATCGCCATGCCTATGGTGGTGCCGGCGATCTCGGCTCTGGCCATCTTCACCTTCCTCGGCAATTGGACGGCGTTCTTCTGGCCGCTGATCGTGACCACCTCCAAGGAGCTTTATACGCTGCCGGTGGGCATCTCCTCCTTCTCGGCGGAAGCGTCGATCCAGTGGGAGCTGATCATGACCGGCGCGGCGATCGGCACGATCCCGACGCTCCTCGTGTTCCTTGTGCTGCAGCGCTACATCGTTCGCGGTGTGATGCTGGCCGGTCTGAAGGGCTAAGCGATGAGTGATCCACGCCTGACCGACACTTCGGTCTTCCCCGATCCGGTCTACAAAGAAACCGTTCTGGCGCCGCTGTTCGATGGCGCCAAGGACCACCATGTCGCGGGTTTTCGGGCCATCGACCGGGCGCATCTGGTGATGCTGGCGGAAACCGGCATTCTCGATGGCGAACAGTCCCGCGATATCGCCAAGGCGCTCGACAGCATTGATGCCGAGATTGACCCGACAACGCTCGTCTATACCGGTGAGGTCGAGGACTTCTTCTTCCTCATCGAGAAGGAGCTGAAAAAGCGCGTCGGGCCGGACCTCGGCGGGCGGCTGCACACCTCGCGGTCGCGCAATGATATCGACCACACGCTGTTCAAGCTCGGCTTGCGCGAGCGGATGAATGTGCTGCTTGAAAAGGCGCTGGCGTTGCATGGCGCGCTGATCGCGGCGGCGGAGCGGGAAAAGGCGACGCTGATCGTGGCCTATACCCATGGCCAGCCGGCCCAGCCGACGACCTTCGGGCATTATCTCTCGGCAGTGGTGGAATTTGTCGGACGGGATATCGAGCGGTTGTTTGAAGCCTATCGCATTCTCGATCTGTCGCCGATGGGCGCTGCCGCGATCACCACATCGGGTTTCCCGATTGATCGGCAGCGGGTTGCGGAACTGCTCGGTTTTGCCGCGCCGCTGCAGAATTCCTATTCCTGCATTGCCGGGGTGGACTACATCACCTCGACCTATTCTGGCATCGAATTGATGTTCCTCCACCTAGGGCGCGTCATTCAGGATTTTCAGGTGTGGACGAGCTTTGAGGTGGGGCAGATTTATGTGCCCAACAGCCTCGTGCAGATCTCCTCGATCATGCCACAGAAGCGTAATCCGGTGCCGATCGAGCATTTGCGGCATCTCTCGAGCCAGACCGTCGGGCGGGCGCAGGCCATGCTGACCGTAATGCACAATACCCCGTTCACCGACATGAACGACAGCGAGGGCGAGACGCAGGCCATGGGCTATGGCGCCTTTGCCAGCGCCTATCGTGTGCTCGACCTGCTGGCGGCGCTGGTGGCGCAGATCCGGATCAATCCGGATCGCGTGCGGGAAAATATCTCGCGGTCGTGCATCACCATTACCGAGCTGGCCGATAGCCTGGTGCGGCGGGAAGGGTTGTCGTTCCGCGAAGGGCACGAGATCGCTGCGGCGGTCGCCAAGGCGGTTGTGGCCAAACAGGGCGATCTGGCGCGCGACGGCTTTGAGACGTTCAAGGCCGCGTTCCAGCACGCAACGGGGCGCGAGACCAAACTCGATGCGGCAGCCTTTGCCGAGATCGTGTCGCCGGAATATTTCGTTGCCGTCCGCACCCGCTATGGCGGGCCGGCGCCGGAGCCGCTGAACGCGGCGATTGCCGGCTACAAGGCACAGGCAGAAGAGCTTTCCGCCAGACACCAGACATTTTTGCGCCGCCAGGCTGAGGCCGCGCGCACGCTCAATGAGCGCTTCAACGCATTGAAGGGAGTCGCATAATGGCCTCGATCGAACTCAAGGGACTGGTCAAGGAATACGGCAAGACCCGCGCCGTGCATGGCATTGACCTCAAGATTGAAGATGGTGAATTCGTCGTGTTCGTGGGCCCTTCGGGCTGCGGCAAGTCGACCACGCTGCGCATGATTGCTGGCCTAGAGGATATCTCGGGCGGGCAGCTGCTGATCGGCGACGAAGTGGTGAACCAGCGCGAGCCCAAGCAGCGCAACATCGCCATGGTGTTCCAGAACTACGCCATCTACCCGCACATGACCGTGGGGCAGAACATCGGCTTCGGGCTCTATACGTCCAAGCTGACCAAGGAAGAAAAGCAGAAGCGTATTGCCGAGACGGGCAAGATCCTCGGGCTCGAAAAGCTGCTCGATCGTCGTCCGGCGGCGCTTTCCGGCGGCCAGCGCCAGCGCGTTGCGATTGGCCGCGCCATGGTGCGCGACCCGGTGGCGTTCCTGTTTGACGAGCCGCTGTCCAACCTCGACGCGCAGCTGCGCAGCCAGATGCGCATGGAGATCAAGAGCCTCCATCGCCGGCTGGGCACCACGATCGTCTATGTGACCCACGACCAGGTGGAAGCCATGACCATGGCCGACAAGATCGTGGTGATGAAGGATGGGCACATCCTGCAGGTCGGCACGCCGACCGATCTCTATGAAAACCCGCAGGATGTGTTCACCGCGCGCTTCATCGGCAGCCCGTCGATGAACATGGTGGCCGGGACGGTGGCCTCGGGCGTCCTCAATGTCGAGGGTGCCGCGATTTCAGGGCTGACCCTGCCGGCAGAGGCGAACAAGGTGCTGGTCGGCATTCGTCCGCATGATCTGGTGGTCACCGAGGACGTTGGCGGCTCGGGTCTGAGTGCGCGCGGCGAGGTCGAAGCGGTCGAGCCGCTGGGCTCGGAAACGCTGGTGCACGTCAAGCTGGGCGACAGCCTGATCATTGCCACTGCGCCGGGCCGCGTGGTGCCGGCCGTCGGCAGCACGGTGTCGATCAAGGCAGAAGCCGGTTCGCTCTATCTCTTTGATGCCGCCACCGAAAAGGCCCTGGGCCGCGCATGACTTTCTCCCCTAAAGCCGGGGCTGTTCTCAGCCTCGGACGGATTTATTGCGACCTCGTGTTCCGCGGGCTCGACGGCCTGCCGCAAATGGGCCGCGAGGTATTCTCCGAGGAGTTCGAGGTCACTCCGGGCGGCGGGGCGCTGATCACGGCGGCCCATCTCGTCGGGATCGGCCGAGCGGCGGCACCTGTCGCGCGCTTCGGCACGGATGGGCTGTCGCGCAGCGTTGAGGAGACGATCGAGACGCTGGGGCTCGACCTGCGGTTTCTCGACAAGCACGAGACGGCCGGGCCGCAGCTGACCGTGGTCATGGTTGGCGAGGGCGACCGGGCGTTTTTATCGAAGCGCGCGGGACATGCGCGTCCGGCCAGCTTTGAGGAAGGTCTTGCCTGGAGCGAGGCAGCGCACCTTCACATCGCCGAATATGCGACGCTCCATGAAATGCCCGATGCCATTGCCGCGGCAAAGCGGCACGGGCTGAGCGTCTCCATCGATCCCAGCTGGGACGACCAGCTGATCCGCGATCCGCAGTTCTTCGAGCGCTGCGCTGGAGCCGATATTTTCCTGCCCAATCAGGAGGAAGCGCATGCGCTGACCGGCGAGAGCGATCCGGCGCGGGCCCTGTCGGTGCTGGCCAGGCACTTCCCTATTGTGGCCGTGAAGTGCGGTGGCGATGGCGCCCATTTGGCGGTGGACAGCGAGACCCTTTATTTGCCTTCTCCGGCAGTAACGGTCATAGACACCACCGGCGCGGGTGACGCATTCAATGCCGGGTTCTTGAACGCCTGGCTCAATGGCGCGGACGGCAGGGAATGCCTCGCAGCGGCCATTGCGGTTGGTAGCAAGTCCGTCCAGGCGTCGGGCGGCACAGGAAGTTTACGGATCTCAGCATGAACACTCCAGAGTTTCGGGTATTCGGCTCGGCGCAGGCCGTGGCCAGCGCAGTCGCACAGCATATCGCCGACACGGTGAAGGCCAATCCTTCGGTGACGCTTGGTCTGGCCACCGGCAAGACTTTCATCTCCATCTATGCCGAGCTGATCGCGCTTTATCGCCAGGGCGGGTTCTCGTTCGCCGCGGTGGAGAGCTTCAATCTCGACGAATATATCGGCCTGCCAGCGGGGCATCCGGCTTCGTTCCGTAGCTATATGGAAGAGCATCTGTTCAGCCAGATCGATCTGCCGGCACATAGCGGCCACCTGCCGGGTGTCGAAGGCGACATCGAACAGGCTTGTCGCGACTATGAAGCCGCCATTGCGGCGCGCGGCGGTATCGACCTGCAGCTGCTCGGCATCGGCCAGAACGGGCATATCGGCTTTAACGAGCCGGGTTCGCCCTTCGACAGCCACACGCGGATCGTCGACCTGACGCCATCGACCATTGCGGCCAATACATCGGACTTCCCGGAAGGCGAAGTGCCGCCGCCGCAGGCTGTGACCATGGGCGTCGGCACGATCATGCAGGCCAAGGAAATCGTCCTCGTGGCGATCGGCGCCAACAAGGCCGAGGCGCTGGACAAGGCGTTCCGCGCCGAACCGAGCCTTGATTGCCCGGCGTCCGCCCTGCACAACCATGCCCATGTCATCGTTTATTGCGATGAAGCGGCGATGGGCGGGAAGTAAGTTTTTTCAATCCCGGCGGTGGCCCTTGAGGCCACGGCCATCTCCGCTTGGCGCGCGGTCACATCCCGGTCACTTTGGCCCGTGAGGGTAGGGGCGACAGGGAGATCCAGCCGATGCGATTGCTGCCAATAATCTTTGCCATGATGAGTGTCGCTCCCGCTATCGGGCAGCAGCCGGCCCTGGAGCAGGGGCAGGCGGCGGCGGAGGCGTTTGTCTCGGGCGCATTGCCCGAGCTTTGGGACGACATGTCCGCCTCCATGCAGGAGGTGTTCGGTGGGCTCGCCGGGCTCGAGCAGTTTCAGATCGGGGTGACCACCAGCTTCGGGGAAGAGCTGGAAGTGCTGAGCGAGAATGTGGCGCCCAATGGCGCGCTCTCGGTCTATACGCGGGTGTCGCGCTGGTCGCTGTCGGAGACGCCGCTGATCATCCAGCTCGCCATTGCGCCGGAGGGCGAGATTGACGGTTTTCTGGTCCAGCCGGAGCCCCAGCTGGCCGAGAGCGACTACCTCGACTACGCGACCAAGGCCGAGCTGACCCTGCCCTTCAAAGGTGAGTGGTTCGTCGTCTGGGGCGGACGAACGCTCGAAGCCAATTATCACGCTGCCAACCGCGAACAGCGTTTCGCCGTGGACGCGCTGATCATGCGCGATGGCAAGACGCACACGGGTGAGGCGAGCGTACTCGAAAACTATTATTGCTGGGACGAACCGATCCTGTCGCCGGCAGAGGGGACACTTGTCGCTGTGGTGTCTGACCTGCCTGACAATCCGATCGGGGAGACTGATGCGGCCAATCCGGCCGGAAACCACGTGGTCATCGACCTTGGGAACAGCGAGTTCGCCTTCCTCGGGCACATGCGGGAGGGGAGCATTTCGCTTGAGGTCGGTGATGAGGTGACGACCGGGCAGGAGCTGGGACGGTGCGGCAATAGCGGCAATACCTCCGAGCCGCATCTGCACCTTCATCTGCAGACGACGACAGACCTCACCGATGGGGAGGGGCTTCCTGCATTCTTCCTCAATTACACGGCTGACGGAAAACCCGTCGAACGCGGCGAGCCGCAGGCGGGGCAATTCGTCTCAGGAGCCCTCGACAGGCCATGAAGCTGTAGATTGGTCGCCTTGGCCGCAGCCAATCTACTATCAAATCCAGTCCATTGTGATACCACTCTCGACAAGGCTGGGAGAAGCCTCCTAAGCTCGGCTCAATGGCCGGGTGGTTTTCTCCGGCTGCGCCAGGACAATCGAGGTGCACGCTGGCGCACAGAGATCGCACCTCAAAGGGAGATGACATGACTTTCAAGTTTTCCCGGACTGTGCTCGCCGGTCTGACCGCTGCCCTCGTGGCCAGTGTCGGCGTCGTGCTGCCGGCACAGGCCGCAAATCTGCGGATGGCCTGGGCGCAGGACGCCGCTGGTCTTGACCCGCACACCCAGCCGGCCTTTTCGTCGCTGCGCCTGCTCGAGCTCATCTATGAGCCGCTGGTTCGCCACGATGCCGCGCTCGACGTGGTTCCGGCCATTGCCGAGAGCTGGACGTTCTCCGACGACGGCCTGACGCTGACCTTCAAGCTCGATCCGAACGCCAAGTTCAGCGACGGCGCACAGGTGACTGCCGAGGACGTGAAGGCCTCGTTTGAGCGCCTGCTCGACGAAGCGACCGCCGCTGTTGCCCGCTCGAACTTCCTCTCGATCTCCTCGATCGAAGTGACCGATCCGGCAACCGTGGTGTTTACCCTGTCGCAGCCGGACGCGCCGATCCTGGTGGCCATGGCTTCGATCAATGCTGCCATCCTGCCGGCCAAGGCAATTGCCGAAGGCTCGATTGCGACCACCACGCTGGGCTCGGGCCCGTTCGTGCTCGACAGCTGGGAGCCCAACTCCCGCGAAGTGCTGAGCGTCAACCCGAACTGGGCTGGCGGCGAGATCGCCTATGATGGCATCACCATCTCGGTCCTGCCCGACGAGACCGCAATCCTGGCTTCGCTGCGCGCTGGCCAAACCGATTTCGCGCTGATCAACGATCCGCTGGTCGCAACGCTGGTTCCGAACGAAGCGAACCTGCAGCTCAACGCCGTTCCGGGCCTTGCCTATAACGTGCTGCAGCTCAACCCGGCCCGCGCGCCGATGGATAACCTCAAGGTCCGTCAGGCGATTTCCTGCGCCGTTGACCGCCAGGACGTGCTCGACACGGCGCTGGTCGGCGAAGGCAAGGTGACGGGTCCCCTGACCATGCCGGCCTATGCCGTCGATCCCTCGACGCTGTTCTGCTATGAGCAGGACATCGAAAAGGCCAAGGCCCTGATGGCTGAATCCGGCGTTGACGGCTTCACCGCCAAGGTGATCGCCGCCACCGGCGAGCCCCCGGTTGCTTCGGCTGAAGCCCAGGTGCTGCAGAGCCAGCTGGCTGAGATCGGCGTCAAGCTCGAGATCGAACTGATGGAACTGTCCGTCTATGTCGACCGCTGGCTGGCGGGCGATTTCGACATGGCTGTGGCCCAGAATGGTGGTCGCGCGGATCCGTACCCGATGTACAACCGCTACTTCACCAAGGACGGCAATTTGCAGAAGGTTTCCAACTTCGCTGACGACGAGATCGACAGCCTGCTCCAGCAGGGCCGTGTCGAGACCGACCTCGCCAAGCGCAAGGAAATCTTCGCCAAGTTCGAACAGCGCATCACCGAGCTTGCTCCGTGGGTGTGGCTCTCGACCTCCAACACCTACACCGCTCAGCTCAAGACCCTGTCGGGCTTCGAGCCGTCGGCAACCGGTACGCTGTTCGGCCTCACCAAGGTGACGCTCGGTCAGTAATATCCGATCTTGGGGCGGGCCCTGCGGCCCGCCTCCTCCTGCCCGAGGTCGGCCTTTTCATTTCTTTCATCCAGGACCTTAGGCCATGAACTATCTGGCGCGACGGCTGCTGACATTTCCGCTGATCCTGATCGGCGTGTCGCTGCTGGTGTTCTTTTCCATCCGCATGATCCCCGGCGACGCCATTACCGCCATGCTCGGGACCGAGTCAGGCCTGCTGACACCCGCCCAGCGCCAGGCGCTGGCGGTGTATTTCGGTATCGATCAGCCGGTTATCGTCCAGTATGGCCGCTGGCTTACAGGCGTGGTGCAGGGCGATCTCGGCATATCGGTGACGCATGGCCGCTCGGTCATGACCATTATTCTCGAGCGCTTTCCGCTGACGCTGCAGATGGCGCTGATGTCCATGGTGATCGCGCTGGCGATCGGCATTCCGGCCGGTGTGCTGGCCGCGACGCGGGCCGAAAAATCCACCGACGTGGTGGTGCGCATCTTTGCCATGCTGGGCCAGTCGACGCCGGGCTTTGTCGTCGGCCTCGTCATCATCTATGTGCTCTCGGTCTATTTTGGCTACATCCCGACCATGGGCAGCTTCGTGCCGTTCTGGGTCGATCCCGTCGCCAATCTGGCGCAGCTGATTTTCCCCGCCATTACGCTGGGCTTTGCCTTTGCCGCCTCGGTGACGCGCATTTCGCGCTCGGCCATGCTCGACGTCCTGAGCGACGACTATATCCGCACGGCGCGCGCCAAGGGCGTGCCCAAGCGGAATGTGATCTGGCGCCATGCGCTGCCCAATGCGCTTATTCCCGTGGTGACGCTGAGCGGCGTCGAGTTCGGCTATTTGCTGGGTGGCGCTGTCATCGTTGAGCAGATCTTTGCCCTGCCGGGGCTGGGGCGCCTGACGCTCGAAGCCATCGGCCAGCGTGACTATGCGCTGGTGCAGGGATGCGTGCTCTTTATCGCCTTCAACTTCCTCGTGGTGAACCTCTTGGTAGACCTTGCCTATGCAGCGCTCGATCCCCGTATTCGTCTGGGAGCCCGCTGATGCGCATTCTCAAGGCCATCGCGGCCCATCCGACCGGCCGTATCGGCGCGGCTATTATTCTCGTTTATCTGATCCTGGCGGTCTGCGGTTCTTTCGGCTTCACGCCGCATGATCCGATCCAGCAATTCCGCGTCGACCGGCTGAAGCCGCCCAATGAGACCTATCTCATGGGCACCGACCTCTTCGGGCGCGATACGGCGAGCCGTCTCATGGCCGGTATCGGACAGTCCTTCGTCATCGCCTTTGCCTCGGTGGGGCTGGCGACGCTGCTTGGGACCATCATTGGCCTTCTCGCCGGATGGTGGGGCGGATGGCTCGATGGCGTCTTCATGCGCTCGATGGACGTGCTGCTGGCGTTTCCGGCAATCCTCCTGGCGCTGCTGATTATCGCCATTGTCGGGCCGGGGACCATGACCAGCGTGGTCGCCATTGCCTCGGTCTATACGCCGATCTTTGCGCGCGTGGTGCGGGGGCCGACGCTGTCGCTCAAGCGCCGCGATTTCGTTGATGCGGCGCGCACTTTTGGCAGCTCGCAGCGCTACATCATGAGCCGGCATCTGCTGCTCAATCTCGTCGCGCCGCTGACCGTGCAGGTGACCCTGGCGCTGGCCTGGGCGCTTCTTACAGAGGCCGGCCTGAGCTTCCTTGGCCTCGGCACGCAGCCGCCGGCACCGTCCCTGGGGCTGATGATGAGCGAGGCGCGAAACCTGATGCAGCAGGCGCCTTGGCTCCTGGCGTTCCCGGGCCTCACCATCATGCTCGGTATTCTGGGCTTCAACCTCTTCGGGGACGCCTTGCGCGATATTCTCGATCCCAAGAGTCAGGGGAGAGCATCATGACTTCGCTTCTCTCCGTACGGGACCTCAAGGTCGGCTTCGGTAAATCGGCGGCCGAAAACCCGGTGGTCAAGGGTGTTAGTTTCGAGCTCAAGGCGGGTGAAACCCTGGCCATTGTGGGCGAGAGCGGCTCGGGCAAATCGGTGACGTCGCTGTCGATCAACCGGCTTGTCGATTTCGGCGGTGGCCGGATTGTCGGCGGGTCGATGGATTTGCAGCGCGCGGATGGATCGGTGCTCGATCTCATCGCTGCGGGCGAAGATGTGCTCACGGGCATTCGCGGCAGCGAGATCGCCATGATCTTCCAGGAGCCGATGACCTCGCTCAATCCGGTGCACACCATCGGGCAGCAGATCGAGGAAGCTTTCCGGCTCAACCGCGGGCTCGAAGGTGCGGCGGCCAAGAAGGCGGCGCAGGAAGCGCTGGAGCGCGTGCGTATTCCCGACGCGGCGGAGCGGCTGAAATACTATCCGCACCAGCTGTCGGGCGGCATGCGTCAGCGCGTGATGATCGCCATGGCGCTGGCCGGAAATCCGCGTCTGCTGATTGCTGACGAGCCGACCACGGCGCTCGATGTGACGGTGCAGGCGCAGATCATGGCGCTGCTGGCCGAGCTCAAGACCGAGCTCAACATGGCGATGATCTTCATCACCCATGACATGGGGCTCGTCGCCGGCATCGCTGACCAGATCATGGTGATGCAGCACGGGCTTGCCGTGGAACAGGGGCCAACGGACGAAGTACTCGACAATCCGCAGCATGAGTACACCAGGCATCTGCTCAACGCCGTGCCGCATTTTGATGGCGGCACCTCGATCCGGCGGGACCAGCCGGCAGGCGAGCGCAAGCCGGTAGTGGCGGTCGAGAATTTGACCGTGCGCTTCCCAACGGGCAGCGGGTTTTTCGCAAAGAACAAGGGCGCGATCCACGCCGTTGAAGGGGTGGATTTCGATCTGGTGGCCAGGGAAACCCTTGCCATTGTTGGCGAAAGCGGCTCGGGCAAGTCGACAACGGCGCGGGCCATTCTCGGGCTGGTCGAGGCGACCCGCGGCAAGATTGAAACCGCGCCGGGCAAGTCGAACCGGCCGGTGCAGATGGTGTTCCAGGACCCGTTTGCTTCGCTCAACCCGCGGCTCAATGTCGAAAGCCTGATGGCCGAGCCGGCGATTGCGGCGGGGCAGCGCGTGGACGGCACACTGCGGGAACGCATGGTGTTCCTGCTCGAGCGCGTGGGGCTTTCGGCCGATGTGCTGGAGCGCTACCCGCACCAGTTTTCGGGCGGGCAGCGGCAGCGCCTCTGCATTGCGCGGGCGCTGATGCTGAACCCGGATGTGGTGGTGCTGGACGAGGCGGTGTCGGCGCTGGACGTGTCGGTGCAGGCGCGTGTGCTTGATCTTCTCATTGATCTGCAACACGAATTTGGTCTCGCCTATCTCTTCATCTCGCACGACATGGCCGTGGTGGAGCGCATCGCGCACCGCGTGGCGGTGATGTATGCCGGGCAGGTGGTGGAGATCGGATCGGCCGAAGCCGTTCTGGCGCGACCGCACCACTCCTATACCCAGCGGCTGATTGCAGCCGTGCCGGGCATGGAGCGGCGGCGGCAGCGCTATGATGTGGACACCACGGCCGTGCCCTCGCTGATCCGTCCGAAGGGATACGAGCCAAAGCTCGCCAGCTGGGTCGAGGTGGGTGAGGATCATCTGGCAAGGGCGGAAAGCTGATGCACGACAAGTTTGACAGGGCGTTTGGCCTTCTGGCCGACGCCGTAGCGGCCGGGAAAATCCCCGGCGGCGTGCTCGGTTATGTCGATGGCGCGGGCAATCGGCTGGTGCGGGCCATTGGCGAGGCGCAGAAGGTGCCGGTGTCGCGGCCAATCAGCGAAGACATTTGGTTTGACTTGGCCTCGCTCACCAAGGTGCTGTTCACGACGCCGAAAATTCTCGAACTCGCCAATGCGGGGACGATTGATCTTGATGCGCCGCTGATTTCGGTCATTCCCGATTTTGCGCAGTACAATGCCGATAATTGGCAGCGGAAGATTACCTTCCGCCAGTGTCTGGGGCATCAGACGCCGTTTCCGGGGGTGTTTCCGCTCTATACCTATGGGAGCGATCCCAATCTGCTGCGCCACTTTGTGTTGCAGCGGGACTGGCCGGCGGGACCATCGGTCTATTCGGATATCAATTATATCCTGCTCGGTATTGCCATTGAGCGGCTGGCGGGCACGAGCATCCGCAATATTGCGCCGCAGAATGGCTTTGCCTGGGGCGCGGCGCCCGAGACGGCGGCGGCCACCGAATTTTGTGCCTGGCGGGGCCGGGTGCTGTGCGGGGAAGTGCATGACGAGAACTGCTCGGCGCTGCAGGGGGCTGGCCATGCCGGGCTTTTTGGCACGGTTTCGGCTGTGCTTGATTTCGGCCATGCGGCTCTGAGCGCCACCGGGGCGTTTGCCAAGGCGGTTGCGCTGATGCGAACCCCGGTGTTTGGCCGCCGGACGCACGGCTGGGAGCGCCCCTATGAGGGGTGGTCGGGCGGCGACCTCGCCTCGAGGGAAACCATCGGCCATACCGGCTTTACCGGGACCGGGCTCTGGATCGATTTCGAGCGCGGCCACTCGTGGACGCTGCTCACCAATCGCGTTCACCCCACCCGCCATTTCGATAGCGGCATCTTTGCCCTGCGTCGCGCTGTCAGCGACTGCATCAACGCCAAATAAGGATTTCTGCCATGGAACCGATCTGGACCATCGGCCTGATGACCGGCACCGTGCTCGACGGCAATATCGACATTGCCATGCTCAAGACCGATGGCGAGACCATCGCCGAGTTCGGGCCCTATACGCTGGCCCCCTACAATGCCGAGGTGCGCGCGCTGCTCGAAGAGACGCTGGCGGCGGCGCGGGCGTGGAATTTCGAGGGGCCGGAGCCGGACATCTTTGCGCGGGCCGAGGCAGCGCTGACCAAGGCACAGTCGCAGGCGGTGCTGGATTTTGTGGCGGCATCGGGCATGACAATGGCCGATATCGGCGTTGTCGGGTTCCACGGCCAGACGGTGTTGCACCGGGCGCCGCAGCCGGGGCGGATCGGCGATACGCGCCAGCTCGGCGACGGGGCGCTGATGGCCGAGATGCTGGGCACCAAGGTGGTCTTTGATTTCCGCAGCGCCGATGTGAAATCGGGTGGGCAGGGCGCGCCGCTGGCGGCCACCTATCACCGGGCGCTGTTGCGAAAACTGGGCGTGGCCAAGGACACGGCCGTGCTCAACCTCGGTGGCGTGGCCAATGTGACCTATTGGGATGGCGAGGATGTGCTGGTGGCATTTGACACCGGTCCGGCCAATGCGCCGATCAATGATTTCATGAAGGCGCGCGGGCTCGGCGAAATGGACCGGGACGGGGCGCTGGCGGCGACCGGAACGGTGGATGAGGAGCGGCTGGCGAAGCTCCTTGAGCATAAATATCTCGCGGCGGCCTATCCGAAGTCGCTGGATCGTTTTGATTTCCCGGCCAGCATGGCTGATGGGCTCGATGATGCGACCGGGGCGGCGACGCTAACCGCGTTCACCGCCGGGGCTGTTGGCAAGGCGCTGGATTTGCTGCCGAGCCGGCCGACGCGGTTGATCGTGTCGGGTGGCGGGCGGCATAATCCGACGCTGATGAAAATGCTCGGCGAGCGGGCCGGGGTCGAGGCGGTGAATGCCGACAGCGTTGGCTGGCGCGGCGATGCGGTGGAAGCGGAGTGCTTTGGGCTGCTGGCGGCGCGGGTTGTGCGCGGACTGCCGATCAGTTTTCCGACCACGACCGGTGTGGCTCAGCCGATGCTGGGCGGGAAGATTGTGGGGTAGGCTTTTTACCCGATAGATCGGGGCGTTCGGGCCCCAATGCACCGCTTGACCCCCACCTAACCTCCCCCTGGTAGGGGGAGGGACTGGGCTGGTGGGTGGGGCGAGTCTTTGCCACTTGCGCGATGTGGCTCCTCCCCCTTCTTCAGGGGGAGGTTGGGTGGGGGGCGCGGTCATCCTTCCACAACGCTTGATAGCTCCAATGGCTATGGGGTTTTGGCCGGACGGTCGATTTCTTGTCCTGATCCCTGATGGTCCCATGCAGGCTCGTGCTGTGTGGGAGGTCGGTTGTGAAGGGCATCATCCTGGCGGGGGGGAGCGGGACGCGGCTTTATCCGCTGACTTTGGCGATCTCGAAACAGATCCTGCCGATCTACGACAAGCCCATGGTCTATTATCCGCTCAGCGTGCTGATGCGGGCGGGCATTCGGGAAATCCTCATCATATCGACGCCGCGGGATCTGCCCTGTTTTGAGGCGCTGCTGGGCGATGGCAGCGCGTTCGGGATTACGCTCTCCTATGCCGAGCAGGGCCAGCCCAATGGGTTGGCGGAGGCGTTCATCATCGGGCGGGAGTTTATCGGCGACGATCCCGTGGCGATGATCCTGGGGGACAATCTTTATTTCGGTGATGGGCTGGCCGATCTCACCAAGACGGCGGCGGCGCGGGAGGATGGCGCGACGATATTTGCCTATCAGGTGGATGATCCGCAGCGCTATGGCGTGGTGACCTTTGACCAGTGCACCGGCAAGGCTGCGCGCATTGTCGAAAAGCCGGAGTTTCCGGAGTCGGACTGGGCGGTCACCGGGCTCTATTTCTATCCCAATGACGTGGTGGAAGTGGCGGCGGCGACAAAGCCTTCGGCGCGCGGGGAGCTCGAGATTACCTCGGTCAATAATGACTATCTGCAAAGGGGCCTGCTCAATGTCGCGCGGCTCGGGCGGGGCTATGCCTGGCTCGATACGGGGACGCATGAGAGCCTCCATGATGCCGCGTCATTCGTGCGCACGATCGAGCAGCGGCAGGGGATGCAGATCGCCTGTCTTGAGGAGATCGGGCTCGAACTCGGCTGGCTCGATGCCGACCGGGCGATGGAACGGGCGCGGCAGCTGGGAGGATCGCGCTACGCCACCTATCTCAAGCGGCGGATCGGGGAGCTGGCGCTGTGAGTATTTCGGTACGACAGACCGGGCTGGCCGGTGTGCTGGAAATCCAGCCGCAAAAGCATGGCGATGAACGGGGCAGTTTCTGCGAGGTGTTCAATGCCGAGGATTTCGCCCGGCATGGGATCACGACCACATTCGTTCAGGACAATCATTCGGTGTCGCGCCAGCGCGGGGTGATGCGGGGGCTGCACTATCAATTGCGCCCGTTTGCGCAGGCCAAGCTGGTGCGGGTAGTGCGCGGGTCGATCTTCGATGTGGCGGCTGACATTCATCCGGCGTCACCGACATTCGGGCGCTGGGTGGGTGTGGAACTTTCGGCGGAACGGTGGAACCAGCTGCTGGTGCCGGCGGGCTATGCCCATGGTTTTGTGACGCTCGAGCCGGACACAGAGGTGATCTACAAGGTGTCGAGACCCTATAGCCGCGAGCATGAGCGGGCGGTGCGGTTCGATGATCCGCGCCTCGCCATCGACTGGCCGGTCGATGCGTCCGAGATGCAGCTTTCCGAAAAAGACCGATTGGCGCCGACGCTGGATGCGTCCGATCTCACGCAGTTGCTGGAGGAAGAGGCATGAGGGTTTTGGTGACCGGCGGCGCCGGCTTTATCGGTTCGGCCTTGTGCCGGCATCTGATGGAGGATCCGGACAATGTCGTGGTGGTGCTCGACAAGCTGACCTATGCCGGCAATCTGGCCTCGATTGCCGGGCTGCGGGACAAGCCCAATTTCACCTTCGTGCGCGGCGATATCTGCGATGGAGCGCTGGTCAGCCGGTTGCTCACCGAGAATGCGATCGACCACGTCATGCATCTGGCGGCGGAAACCCATGTAGACCGCTCGATCGACGGGCCGGGGACCTTTGTCGAGACCAATGTGGTGGGCACCTATGTGCTGCTGCACGCGGCGCTGACGTATTGGCAGGGGCTTTCGCCGGAGGGGCAGAAGGAATTCCGCTTCCACCATATCTCGACCGACGAGGTTTTTGGCGATCTGCCGTTCGACGGGAGCCTGTTTTCGGAAACGACGCCGTATGCGCCGTCCTCGCCCTATTCGGCATCGAAGGCCGCATCGGACCATCTGGCGCGGGCCTGGCACCACACCTATGGCCTGCCGGTGGTGCTGACCAATTGCTCAAACAATTACGGGCCCTATCAGTTCCCCGAAAAGCTCATTCCGCTGATGATCCTTAGTGCGCTCGCGGAAAAACCCCTGCCGGTCTATGGCACGGGCAGCAATGTGCGCGACTGGCTCCATGTCGAGGATCATGCGCGGGCGCTGGCGCTGGTCAGCGCGCGGGGCACGGTGGGCGAGAGCTACAATATCGGGGGCCGGGCGGAATGTTCCAACCTCGAAATGGTGGAGGCCATTTGCGCACTGCTCGATGCGCGCGTGCCGCGACCGCAGGGCGCGCTTTACGGCGATCTCATCAGCTTTGTAACCGACCGGCCCGGGCATGACCGGCGCTATGCCATGGATATATCCAAGATCGAGCGGGAGCTGGGCTGGACGCCGGCGGAGACGCTGGAGAGCGGTCTCGGCAAGACGGTGGACTGGTATCTGGCCAACGCCGCCTGGTGGCGGGAGCTTCAGCACGCCGGGGAGGCCACGGCGCGTCGGGGCAAGGCTTTGGCCTCATGAGAATATTGGTGAGCGGCAGGAGCGGGCAGCTGGCGCGCTGCCTGATGGAAAAGGCTGCGCTGCGCGGGGATATCGAGCTGATCGCCATCGGGCGACCGGAGCTGGACCTGATGCGGACCGAGACCCTGCTGCCGGTGCTCGAGGAGGTGCGGCCCGAGATGGTGATCTCGGCGGCGGCCTACACGGCGGTCGACAAGGCGGAAAGCGAGCCCACGGAGGCCTTTGCGATCAATTGTGATGGCGCCGGCGCGCTGGCGGCGGCAGCCGAGCGGGTCGGGGCCAGCGTGGTTCATATTTCGAGTGACTATGTCTTTGCCGGGGACAAGACCAAGCCCTATGCCGAGGGCGACCCGGCGTCGCCGCTGAGCGCCTATGGACTTTCCAAATATGCAGGCGAGCTGGCGGTGAGCGCGGCCAATCCGAAAAGCGTCATCCTGCGGACGGCCTGGGCGCACAGTCCCTATGGCGGCAATTTCATCCGCACCATGCTCAACCTCGCCACGACAAAGAAGACGGTCAATGTGGTTGGCGACCGCTATGGCTCGCCAACCTCGATGCTCGATGTGGCCGAGGCCATCCTCCACATCGCCGGTCGGATCGATGAGCGCAATTACGGGCTCTATCACCTGACCTGCCGGGGGAGCACCAGCTGGGCCGGGCTGGCGCGCCATGTGTTTGCGGCGAGCCGGGCGGTGGACGGTCCCTGGGCGGACGTGGCCGAGATTTCGGGCGATGACTACAAGGCGGCGGCGCAACGGCCCGTGGCCTCGCCGCTCGTGTCTGCCCTCTTTGAGCGGCGCTTCAGCTGGGCCATGCCCTCCTGGCAGCAGAGCGCCACAGAGGTCGCCCAGAGGATTGCCAGCGAAATGGTGTTGCTCAAGGCGCATTGACGCCGGCCGGCGACTGCCGGAGTCTTGGGACAAGCGGTTCGTTTGAGGACGCAGGCATGCATTACGATCTCTGTGTCATCGGCGGCGGCATTGTCGGGCTGGCAACGGCCCGCGCGCTGCTCATGGCATGGCCGGGCGCGAAGCTCATCGTGCTGGAAAAGGAAGATCAGCTTGGCCTCCACCAGACCGGGCGCAATTCCGGTGTGATCCATTCTGGGATCTACTATGCGCCAGGAAGCCTCAAGGCGCGGCTCTGTCGGGCCGGAATGGCGCGGACCAAGGAATATTGCCAGGCCAAGGGCATTGCCTTTGAAGACCGGGGCAAGCTGATCGTCGCGACCTCGCCGCTCGAGGTGGAGCGGCTGCGGGCGCTCGAGGGAAGGGCGCAGGTCCACGGCATTGCGGTGGAGGCGCTGACGGGCGCAGAGATTTCGCGGAGGGAGCCGGCCATTGAGGGACTGGCGGGCCTGCATGTGCCGTCCTCGGCGATCGTGAATTATGGGGCGGTGCTGGCGGCGATGGCCGAGGATGTGCGTGCCCTGGGCGGGGAGATCGCCATGGGCACGGCGCCGGTGGCGATCCGCGAGCGCATGGCGACGGTGGAACTCGACCTTGGTGATCTCAGCATGACCACATCGGCGCTGATCTCCTGTGCGGGGTTACAATCGGACAGGGTGGCGCGCATGGCCGGGATGGATGCCGATTTCGCCATCGTTCCGTTCCGGGGCGAATATTACCGGCTGCCGCCGCATCGGAAGGGGCTTGTCCATGCCATGATCTATCCGGTGCCCGATCCGGACCTGCCATTTCTGGGCATTCACCTGACGCCGATGATCGACGGCAGTATCAGTCTCGGGCCCAATGCAGTGCTGGGCTTGGCGCGGGAAGGCTATGCCAAGGGGGCGGTGTCGCTGCGCGACATGGCCGACGAACTGCGGTTCCCCGGGCTCTGGAGGCTGATCCGCAAGAATCTCAAATCCGGACTGGATGAGATGGGCAATAGTCTGCTCGCCAGCCGCTATCTTGCTGCCTGTCGCAAATATTGCCCCCAGCTGGAGATCGCCGACCTCATGCCGATGCGGGCCGGCATACGGGCCCAGGCAGTGCGCCGCGACGGCGCAATGGTGCAGGATTTTCTCGTCCTCGAGACGGCGCGCATGCTGCATGTGTGCAATGCGCCCTCGCCCGCGGCGACCTCCTCGCTTCCCATTGCGGACTATATCGCCGAGCGTCTGCTGAGCCGGCTGCGGGATTGATTAAACCGCAGAGGCTCTGCTCAACAGGCTCTTGTAGAAGGCGACCGTTTCAGCGGTCGGGTTTACGCCCAGCTCGCGATTGAGCAGGCTGCTGCACTGTTCGTAGACATGGCGCAGCAGCGTGAAATCGCCATTGAGGGCCGCCTCATACATGAGCGCGCGATGCGCGCCCTCGTGGAAGGGGTCCTCATCCAGGAGGCGCGTCGCACAGAAGTGACGCTCCTGATGGGTGAGCAGGCTGGTGGGCAGGACGGCCTGCGAGATGGCGTTTATGAAGTCAAAACGCAGTGCGGTCCGGTGATGATCGAGCCATTCCTCGAACCCCTGGCCGGCCGGTTTATGGGCCCCCAGAAGGTCGCCGCCGTAAATCTCGCAGAGGCGGACCCAAGCCTTGGGCCCGGGCGTCGCAATGAGACTACGGAACTCGATCAGGTCTGTGTAGACGTCATCCTGCTCCGTGAGCCAGACCATATTGGCATCGCTGGTCAGCAGCTGAAAGCCATGCTCCTGCTGAAAGCGCCGAATCCTGGCCACGGTCTGGCGCACATCCGCACTGACTTGCTCCGACGCTCCCTCGGACCAAATCAGATTTGCTATGCGTCTGCGAGAGATTGGCTGCCCTCGGCCCTCGATGATGAGATAAGAAAGTATTCGCAGAAAGTGGAAAGTGGGGTAGACAATTTTCCCTGAAGCGAAGACGTTGCAGTCACCGAGTAGTCTTATAGTTACATTTGTAGTGTTATCGTTGATATCGCGCATAACCTAACGACCCGCGTTTAGATTATTAAAGAAGGGGTTTGATCCGATACGCCCCCCGGCGCGTGATCAATTCTGTCAATATTTCTGTCACATATGTCCTCGCCACTTCATCTTTCTAATGTACCACACTTACGCAGAGGTGCGAATCGAAGGGGTGTCGTAGAGCGGACGGCGGTCGAGCGAGCGGAACACTGCTGCGGCCTGGGTCCGGTTGTGCACCTTCAACTTGCGGATAATGTTGTGAACGTGGACTTTGACCGTGTGCTCGGACAAGGCCATCTTCGAGGCGATGATCTTGTTCTGCAGCCCGTCGGACATCAGTTCGAGAACTTCTGCCTCACGAGAGGACAGTACGCCTGCCGAGTCCGCGTGCGGATCGGATGCGTTGCTTGGACCGCGACGGGACAGGAAGCCCCGAGCAGCAGAGCGCGGCGAGACCACATGCGGGAAATATTCGCCGCCATTCAAAAGCAACCAGATCGTGGCAAGCCAGACATTGATCGGCAGATTGAACGGGACGAGGCCCTGGATGGCGCGTTCTGCTACAACAGCGCGCAACGCAGGATCATCATTCCAGCCACCCTCGACCATGAGGGCAATCTGGGCATTCGGGTAATTTTCGCGGCATTCGCCCATCAGTGTGGAGACACTGCGGAAGGCGAAGGCGTCGATAAGAATGAGGCGCGGTTCAAATTCTGCGCTGTCATCATCTGGTATCTGACTGGACAGGACGATTTTGACCGACGGGAAACATTTCTGCATTGAGCTGAGAAGGCTCTGGAATGCTACGCCGGTGTCGCCGAGAATCAGTATTCCCGACTTTCCTGTACTTTGCATTGTTGTGTTCTGCCAAAAAGCGTATGCACCTGACTCTTCGACGCTGGATGGTTCGACCATCTTATCCCTCATTTGCACGGTAGATTTACTTACCGGACGACCTGATCACAGGTGGCGTGACACGTGCGTGACTCGCATCAAGTTTTCATTAAATAGTTCAAAAGGTTGGCTGCGTTCGATTTAGAGAACGCCGTCAAGAGGGGTGACCGCAGACCATATGGGTTACACCCTAAGGGCTCGGTCGGCCGGTGCCTTTCCGCGGCAATGCGCGGAAAAGTCCCAGCTGGCACGGGTTTGGCCAAGGGCCGGACGAAGCGCTTAGCCAGGACGATGTAGAATCGCATCGAAAGGCCACGGCTTGGTTGATTGCCCCCATCGAACGGCTCCGCAACATTGTGATCAGACCAGTATCGGAGCGATCGCATGGGTGCCGCAGGGGACGAACAGAGGGAGGAGAGCCGGCGCTACGGCGACATCATCAAGTCGATGTCGGTTATCGGGCTCTCGCAAATGATCAGCATTGCGCTGTCGATTTTGCGGATAAAAGTTCTGGCGGTGTTGCTTGGTCCAACCGGCGTTGGTCTGTTCGGTCTTTATAATGTCATCCTCGATCTGGGCGCCGGCATCGCCGGCATGGGTGTGCAGTCTAGTGGCGTCAGGCAGGTAGCGATCGCAATGGCCGAGGCCGATACGACGCGCATCGCCTTGGTGGCGCAGACAATTTCTCGGCTTTCGATCCTGCTCGGGGTCATCGGAGCGGTGCTCCTCTTTCTCCTGGCAGGGCCCGTCTCGGTGCTGACCTTCGGCACGGAGGCCAATGCGCCCGCGATCGGGCTGCTTGGTGCCGCCCTGTTCCTGCGCATCATTGCCGGATCTCCCTTCGCCCTTATTCAGGGCAGCCGGCGCATGGGAGATCTGGCGCGCATGACGGTCCTGGGCGCCGTTCTCAATACTGTGGTGGCGATTGTCCTTGTCTATTTCCTTGGTGAGGCCGGGGTCGTGTTATCGCTGGTCGCGATGGCCTTCACCTCTTGGCTGGCGGCGATCTGGTATGGTCGCCAGATCAAATTGCCGCGAGCGAAGCTGCGGTGGTCGTCTTTCAGTGCCGAGACGCGTGTTTTGCTCGGTCTCGGGTTTGCTTTCATGGCGAGCGGCATACTGACGGCCGGCGCCGCCCTGGCGATTCGCGTTCTGGTGACGCAGCACGACGGATTGGAGGCAGCCGGCAATTACCAGGCCGCATGGGCGCTGGGCGGCATTTACGTCGGCTTTATCCTCCAGGCGATGGGGACCGATTTCTATCCGCGCCTGTCGGGGCTCGCCAATGACCATGCTGCGGCTAACCGGCTGGTCAACGAGCAGGCGCGCGTCAGCATGCTGCTGGCCGGTCCGGGGCTGCTGGCGACTATCGCACTCTCGCCGCAGGTGATCATCGCCTTTTACTCGAGCGCTTTCGCAGACGCCGTTCCGGTTCTGCGCTGGCTGTGTCTGGGCATGCTGCTTCGGGTGATGGCCTGGCCGATGGGGTATCTGATCCTCGCCAAGGGCAAACAGGCGATGTTCTTCTGGACCGAGGTCGCCGCCACGACGGTTCATGTCGGGCTGGCCTATATCCTGATAGACACGCTGGGCCTTCAAGGGGCCGGCATTGCTTTTGCTGGTCTCTATATTTGGCATGGCGTGTTAATCAATATCCTCGTCGGGCGGCTGACCGGCTTTGTCTGGTCTTCCGAGAATGTTCAACTCGCCAGTTTGTTCCTTTTGCAGGTCGTCGTTGCGCTCGGCGCCGCTGAATATCTGCCGGGATTGGAAGGTGTTCTGATCGGATTGGGCGTGACAGCGGTGGCCTGCTGGATGTCGCTCTCCCAACTTGTCCGCATCTTTCCGGAAAAGTGGATCCCCTCGCCAGTGCGGCCGCTGATTTATCGCGTTGTCGGCTATCGACCGGAAATTGCATAAGAAAAGGCCGCCGTTCGGGGGGAACGGCGGCCCGCCTGGGCGCGGAGTCCAGGCTCAGGCGGCGAGGGTTGCCGCCAGCTCGTCGACGACGTAGTGCACGTCGTCATCGCTCATCTGCACATAGAGCGGCAGGATGATCGTATTGTTTTGCGCTTTTTCGGAGCGCGTGAGGTCACCGGCGGTGCGGAACAGGCCCGGCGCTGCATAGGCCGGCTCGAGATGGGTGTTCATGACGCCGCGGCGGGTGGAGATGTTGCGATCGAGCAGGGCCTGCATGATGCGGACCTGATCGGCGCCCTCCGGAAGGGTCACGCAATAGCTCTGCCAATTGCTGCGGGCCCAGTCGGGTTCGACGGGCGGCTGGACATCGAGGGCTGAGAGGCGGGTAGTGTAGAGCGCGGCGAGAAAGCGGCGGCGGGAGAGGATTTCAGGCAGGCGCGAGAGCTGGACGCGGCCGATGGCGGCCTGCACGTCGGTCATGCGGTAATTATAGCCGAGGGTTTCGTAGCTCTCGAAGATCACTTTCGCCGCGCCGTGGCGGACGGTGTCCGGCACGCTCATGGCGTGTTGGCGCAGGAGCCGGAAGTGCCGGTCGTAATCGGGATTGCGCGTGGTCAGCATGCCGCCGTCGCCGGTGGTGATGACTTTGCGCGGGTGGAAGGAGAAACAGGCGATGTCGGCATGCGAGCGGCCGATGCGCTGACAGTCCCCGTTGATCCCGATCTCGCTGCCCGATGCGCAGGCGGCGTCCTCGATGACTTTCAGACCATGTTCGGCGGCGATGGCCATGATGGCGGCGAGATCGCAGGGCATGCCGAGCTGGTGGACGCAGAGGATCGCCTTGGTGCGCGGGGTAATGGCGGCGGTGATCTTTTCGGGGTCGATGTTGAAGCTATTTTCGGCGATGTCGACAAAGACCGGCACGGCGCCGCAATAGCGGATGGCATTGGCTGTGGCGATGAAGGAATGGCTGACGGTGATCACTTCGTCGCCCGGCTGGATGCCGATTGCGATCAGCGCCATGTGTAGGGCCGTCGTGCAATTGGAGACGGCGCAGGCGTGCGGCGCGCCGACATAGGCGGCGAATTCTTCCTCGAACCGGGCGACTTCCGGGCCTTGCGTGACCCAGCCGGAGAGGATGACGCGGCGCGTGGCCTCGGCCTCTTCCTCGCCGAGGACCGGCCGGGCGACGGGGAGCTGGCGCATGGGCTTGTTCATGCCACTTCACTCCGTTGCGTCATGCGGCTGGCCTGCCACCAGGAGACGAGATCGGCCATGCCGGCCTCGAGCGAGATCTGAGTGCTAAAACCGATATCGCGCGCGGCTTTCTCGGTGGAGGCCAGACGCCGTGGCACCGGGTTCACCTTGCGGGCGGGCTCGTGGATGGGCGTCAGGGAGGAGCCCATGACGTCGAGCAGGAGCTGGGCGAGGTCACGCAGGCTGATCTCGCTGCCGCTGGCGACGTTAAAAACCTCGTCGCTGATATCGGATTGGGCGGCCAGCATATTGGCGCGGGCAATGTCGCGGACATGGACGAAATCCATGGTCTGGGTGCCGTCGCCCATGATGATGGGGGGCAGGCCCGCGGCGATGCGCTCCATCCAGCGGATCAGCACTTCGGTATAGACGCCGTGCACATCCATGCGCGGGCCATAGACGTTGAAATAGCGCAGGGCGACGTATTTGAGACCGTACATCTCGTTGAAACTGCGCAAGAGGGCCTCGTTATAGACCTTGGCGGCGCCGTAGATTGTGCGGTTGTTGTAGGAATGGTGCTCTTCGGTGGTGGGGAAGATGTCGGCGGCGCCCAGCACCGAGGCGGAGGAGGCGGCGACGACTTTTTGAACGCCGGCGTTCACTGCGGCTTCGAGCACGTTGAAGGTGCCGGTGGCGAGAACGTCATGGGCAAGACGCGGTTCTTCGGCGCATTGGGTGATGCGGATTGCGGCCTGGTGGAAGAGAATGTCGATGCCGGCCATGGTCTCGGCGACTTTGGCAGTGTCGCGGATGTCGCCCTCGACAATGGTGACATTGGCCAGGCGCCGGGCGGTTTCGAGGTTATCGAGGCGCCCGCGCACGAAATTGTCGAGGATGACGATCTCGGCCGGCGCCTCGAGCGCGACCAGGTCGGCGATGTGGGAGCCGATCAGTCCGGCGCCGCCAGTGATCAGAATGCGCTTGCCTCTCATGACTGAAAAATCCTTCTGGTTCAGCGCTGGCGCAGCACGCGGGCGGGGACGCCGGCGGCTACGGTAAAAGGGGGGATATCGGTGTTGACGACGGCGCCGGCCCCGATGATGGCGCCTTCGCCAATGGTGACGCCGGGCAGGATGGTGGCATTGGTGCCGATATCGGCGCCCGCGCCGATGCGGACCGGCTTGATTTCGAGATCGGTGGCGATAACCGGGACATCGGTGGGCAGGCCGGTGTGCTGGGAGCCCAGCACTTTGGCGCCGGGCCCCCAGCCGACGTGATCGCCAAGCTCGAGATTGCGGGCGTCGAAATAGGCCTGCGGGCCAATCCAGACCTGATTGCCGATCTTGCAATGGCCATCAAAGCGGCCCTGGATATAGGCGCCGGCGCCGATGAAGACATTGGTGCCGATTTCGAAGGTTTCGAGATGCTTGAAGCCAACCTGGCTGCCGACTTGCAGGCCTGACCCGCAGGCGCGGGCGCCAGCCTTGAAGATCAGTTTTCGCATCAGCGCATTGAGCCGGCCGTCGCCGGTGGCAAAGCGCGCATAGGCGTCCAGCAGGTGCCCGTCGTAATTTTCGGCCAGCCATTCGGCAAAGCCGGCCTCGAAGGCAGGGTCGCTGGCGGACGTGTTCCGGCCGTGAATGGCCTTGACCGTGCGGGCGATGGCGGGTTCGTCAAGCAGCGTAGACATCTTGCCTCACCGCATCGGCGATGTAGGCGACATCGCGTTCGGACAGTTCCGGATAAAGGGGGAGGGAGAGCACGCTGTCGGCGGCGGCCTCAGCCTCAGGAAAATCGCCGCGCTGTTGGCCGAGATCAGCATAGGCGGGCTGGAGGTGCACCGGCACCGGATAATGAAGACCAGTTTCGATGCCCTCGTGCAGGAGGCGGGCGCGCAGGCCGTCGCGATCCGTGCTGCGGACGGCAAAGACGTGCCAGACGTGGCGATTGTCCTCCATTTCGGCGGGGGTGATCACATCGGACCCGGCGAGCAGTTTTGTGTAGAGGCGGGCGCGGGCGCGGCGGGCCTCGGTCCACTCTTCGAGCTGACGGAGCTTGACCCGCAAGATGGCGCCCTGAATGGCGTCCATGCGGTAATTATAGCCTTCCATGACGTGGTGGTAACGGCGCTCCTGGCCCCAGTCGCGGAGCATGCGGATTTTTCGCGCCTGTTCGTCATTGCTGGTGACGACGATGCCGCCTTCGCCATAGGCGCCAAGGTTTTTGCCGGGATAGAAGCTGAAACAGCCCGAGACCCCGATACTGCCGGCGCGCTGGCGATCATATTCGGCGCCATGGGCCTGGCAGGCATCTTCGATGACCGCGAGGCCGTGGCGGGCGGCGATGATGAGGATGTCGTTCATCGGCGCCATTTGCCCGTAAAGATGCACTGGCAGGATGGCCTTGGTGCGCGGAGTGATGGCCGCTTCGATCTTGTTGGGATCGATGTTGAACGTTGTAGGATCGATGTCCACGAAAACCGGGCGGGCACCGATATAGCGGATGGCGGCGGCCGAGGCGATGAAGGTGAAGGGGGAGGTGATGACCTCGTCGCCCGCCTTGATGCCGGCGGCAATGAGCGCGAGATGGAGCGCGCTGGTGCCGGTATTGACGGCAATGGCGTGGCGCGTGCCGCAATAGGATGCGAACTCTTCCTCGAAGGCTTTCACTTCATCGCCCAGCACGTAATGGCCGGAGCGCAGGACATTGGTGACCGCGCTTTCGATCTGCTGCTGGATGAGGGCGTATTGCGCCCGAAGGTCTAGGAACGGGATCATGAGAACACCTTTTCGCGGGCGAGTTCGACAACGGAACCGCCCTGGGCCATCGACTGGGTCGCGGCTTCGAGAATCTTGACGACGCGCAGGCCTGCAGCGCCGTCGGCGATGGGTTTGGTGCCGCGTTCAACGCAGGACACGAATTCGGCGAGCTCGGAGCCGAGGGCTTCGGTGATGTCGAGCTGGGGCGCCGACATGTCGCCGGCGCGGTAGCCGATGCGCATCTGATTGCGACGTTCGCCGGCCTTGGGGGCCATGGGGTCAATGGTCAGGCCGCGATCGTAGATCTTGATCTTTTCGCTGGGCTCGAGGTCGTCATAGACCACCATCTTGCGGCTGCCGCCGACGAGGGTGCGGCGCACCTTGAGCGGGGCCAGCCAGTTGACGTGGATATGGGCCATCAACTTGCAGTCGTAATGCAGGTTGAGGTAGGCGATGTTTTCCGGCGAGCCTTCAATGTGGGACATGCCGAGCGCCGAGACGGCGACGGGCTGGGCGCCGATGACATAGTCCATGATGGACAGGTCATGGACGGCAAGGTCCCACATGACGCTGACGTCGTGCTGGAAGATGCCCAAATTCACCCGGACGGAGTCGTAGTAGTAGAGCTCGCCGAGGTCGTTGCGGATGATGTCGCGCAGTTTCTTGACCGCGCCGGTGTGGATGAAGGTGTGATCCACGGCGACGACCAGACCGCGCCGGTCGGCTTCATCGATGAGGCGGCGGGCCTCTTCGGCGGTGGCGGTGATGGGCTTTTCGACAAAGACGGACTTGCCCGCCTTGAGGCACTTCATCGCCAGCTCGAAATGGCTCGAGACCGGGGTGGCGATAGCGACTGCGTCGACCTTGGGGTCGTTGAGGACGTCATTCATGTCCTCGGTGATCTGGACCGCCGGATAGCGCGAGCGCAACCGGGCGAGGCGCTCGGTCTGCAGATCGCACACCCAGCGCAAATCGACCGTGGGAATATCGGAGAAATTGCGGACCAGATTGGGCCCCCAATATCCATAGCCAATGACACCGATGCCGATCATGACTGAAGCTCTTTCTGGTGAGGCTGGGGGGCGGCCGGCGCCTGGTGGCGCATCGGCCGCGCGGGAACGCCGGCGACGGTTTGTCCGGGCGCAACGTCGCGGGTGACGACGGAGCCGGCGCCGATGAGGGCGCCTTCGCCAATGGTGATGCCGGCAAGGATGGTGGCATTGGAGCCGATGGAGGCATTGCGGCAGACGCGCGTGGGAACCACGGACCAGTCGGCCGCCCCCTGCAGTTCACCACTCTCGGTGGTGGCGCGCGGGTAGAGGTCGTTGGTGAACATCACGCCGTGGCCGATGAACACGCCGTCCTCGATAACGACGCCTTCGCAGATGAAGGAATGGCTCGATATCTTGCAGTTCTCGCCAACACTGGCGTTCTTCTGGATTTCCACGAAGCTGCCGACGCGACTGTTCCTGCCGATCGAGCAGCCGTAGAGATTGACGAGGTCGGGCTGGAAGATCACCACGCCCTCACCCATCGTCACCTGCTGCATCATGGTCTTGCCCTCTTGCCGGCAGCGGTTCGCCGGTGTTGGACAAAAATCTAGCGACGCCCCGGTTGGCAGCAATTTTCCAATGTATCTAGGCAAGTAACCCGGCCAGCAGGGACGGCGGCCGATAAGCGGCTTTCTGCTTAGCTTGGTGCGCTGGTATAAGTAGATAGAGCTAGCGAGGCGGGGCGCGCCCGCTTGCTATCGGTAAGAGCCTGTCGGTGGCGCCTTGTCACGACACGGTTGTTCGCGAGGAGGCCGTCTTGTCGATGATGGTTGCCAGCGCTGCCCCCAATTCGCTCGGCGACGTGGTGCGCCAGGCGCGTGGGCATTTGATTGTGCTGTTTCTGCTCAGCGTCACCTCCAACATATTGATGCTGACCGGCTCGGTTTTCATGCTGCAGGTCTATGACCTCGTCATTCCGAGCCGCTCGCCGGAAACGCTGGTGGCGCTGACGGCGCTGGTGGTGGTGCTGTTCGGCTTTTACGCTGTCATCGAGTGGATCCGGGCGCGTATGGCAGGGCGCATCGGGGGACTTCTGCACGACCGGCTGAGCCAGCGCCTGTTTCCGCTGACCATGCGGATGAAGCTTAACCAGAGCCATCTGCGGCTGAGCAATCCGGTGCAGGATCTCGACCAGGTGCGCATGTTTGTCTCCGGGCCGGGGGCGATTTCGCTGCTCGATGTGCCCTGGGTGCCGATCTATCTGGCGCTGGCGTTTTACCTGCATCCCTGGCTGGGCATGCTGGCGCTGGCGGGTGGGCTCATGATGACGCTGTTGCTGGTGCTCAACGAGCTGAATTCGCATCGGCCTGCCATGGCGACGACTGCCGCAGCGGCGGAACGGGCCGCGCTGTCGCGCGACGCCGACACAAATGCGGAATCTATCTTTGCCATGGGCATGCAGGACGCGGTGACCCATCGCTGGGGCCGCGCCGCCGAACAATTGGTGCGCACCCAGACGCGTTCGTTCGACCGCATGGCGTTTTACGGGTCACTCACCAAGGGGTTTCGCTATCTGCTGCAGTCTGCCGTGCTGGCACTGGGGGCGTATCTCGTCATTCAGAACCAGGCGACGGGCGGGGTGATGATCGCGGCCTCGATCCTCACGTCGCGGGCGCTGGCGCCGATCGAGCAGGTGGTGGCGCACTGGCGCAATTTCGTCAGCGCACGGCAGGCGGGAGGCAGGGTCAATCGCATGCTGCAGGTTTCGCTCGAGCCAGTGCGGCCGACGCGGCTCCCGATCCTGCGCCAGAGCGTCAGCGTTGAAAATCTCTCAACCGGGATCGACCGTGATCATGCTCCAGTGGCACGCGGCGTGAATTTTACGCTCAATGCCGGCGACGGCCTCGGGATCATCGGGCCCTCGGGCGCCGGAAAATCCTCGGTGGCCCGGGCGCTGGTGGGTGTCTGGCCGGTGCTGGCCGGGGCGATCCGGCTGGATGGGTCGGAGCTGGCGCATTTCGACGCCAAGGAACTGGGCGCGGCCACCGGATATCTGCCGCAGGCGGTGGAACTGCTCGACGGCACGATTGCCGAAATTATCGGCCGGTTCGACGAGAACCACGATACCGAGGCTATCCTCGAGGCGGCCTGGGCCGCAGGGGTGCATGGGCTCATCTCATCCCTGCCCAATGGCTACGAAACCCGGCTGGGTCCGCACGGCTCCAACCTTTCGGCAGGGCAGCGCCAGCGTGTCGGACTTGCACGGGCCCTTTATGGAAACCCTTTTCTGATTGTGCTCGACGAGCCCAATTCCAATCTGGACATGGAGGGGGACGAGGCGTTGACCGGGGCGATCCTGAACGCGCGCAGGCGGGGGGCGATCGTCGTGGTCGTGGCCCATAGACCAAGCGCGGTCGCGGCGGTGGACAAGCTGTTGTTCATGCGCGATGGCCGACAGGCGGCGTTCGGCAACAAGGGTGAGGTGCTCGAACAGGTGGCGCTGCCGCCCGCGCGCGGCCGCGATGCGTGATCCCCTGCGCCTTGGCGGGCCGAGAATAAAGCCGCTCCGGCCGCAGGACCATTTCCTTGGGAGCCTGCACCGCCATGCCGTGCTCGGGCTGATCGTTGTCGCGGTACTGGTGCTGGGGCTGGGCGGCTGGGTCGCGCTGGCTCAGGTCGAGAGCGCGGTGATCGCCCAGGGGATCGTGGTGGTGGAGGGTGGTTCGCGAAAAGTCCAGCATCCGGAAGGTGGTATCGTTCGCGAGATCCTCGTGGCGGACAATGACGAAGTCACCGCGGGACAATTGCTGGTGCGGCTCGACGATGTGTTCGCGCAGGCCGAACTGGGCGTGATGAAGACCCAACTGCGCGAGGCGCTTGGGACCAGTGCCCGGCTTTCTGCCGAGAGCGTTGGGAGTACGTCCATGACCATGCTCAAGGTGGCGGGTGTGCTCGAAGGCGACCCGCTGCTCGAGCAGGTGCTGGTCGAGCAGCTTCGCCTGTTGATGACGCGAAAACAGTCACTCGACAGCTCGGTGTCCCGGATCAAGGAATTGATGACCGAGAAAGAAGCGCTGATCGCCGGGCAGGAGGCCCAGATCACCGCTTATTCCAGCCAGCTCGATATTGTCACTGAGGAACTGGGGCAGCTCGAAACCCTGACCGGGCAGGCGCTGGTGTCGAACCAGCGCGTCAATGAGGTCCGGCGCAGCAAGGCGGAGATCGAGGGGCAATTGGCGGGCGTGCGTTCCGCCATTGCCTCGACGCAAAGCTCAATCGCGGAGTTGCGGCTGCAGTCCGAGCAGACGGTGAGCGATTTTCGGAGCCAGGCGCTGGTGGAGTTGCAGCGGGTCTCGCAGACGATAGCGGAGGTGAGCGAGAAGATCATCGCGGCTGAAGCCCGGCTCGCGCGGCTGGAAATTCGCGCGCCCGTCGACGGGATTGTGCACGAATCGAGCGTGCATACAGTGGGTGGAGTGGTGTCGCCCGCCGATGTACTGATGCTGATCGTGCCGCGCGCGGTCCACCTGGTGGTCGATCTGCGGGTGCGGCCCACGGACGTGACCCGGCTTCACGTGGGCCAGCCGGCCGATGTGCGCCTGTTGAGCTTTGACACGCGCAGCACGCCGCTGTTGGTTGGCAAGGTCGACGCGATTGCGCCTGATCTGCTGCGCGATCGGGTGACGGGGATGGATTATTTCTCGGTGCGGGTCGATGTGGCCGATGAGGAATTGATCAATCTTCCGGCCGACGCGCAGCTGACGCCGGGCATGCCGGCCGAGGGCTTTTTCCAGACGGGCGCGCGGTCCGTCTGGTCCTATCTGATGGGGCCGATCGAAGAGCGGTTTCTCCGGACATTCCGGGAAGGCTGATCAGACCTGGTAATTGCTGTTCTTTCCGGTTTCGTAGCGGCATTTGTTGAGCACGACGCCGAGGAGACGGGTCCGCTCGCTCAGCTGACGTTCGGCTACGTCGATATCGGCGACCGTGCTTTCCTCAGCGGCGACGACAAGCAGGCTGGCCTCGACCCCTGGCAGGAGGCCCAGGCACTCGTCGCCTTCGAGGAGGGCCGGCAGATTGTAGACGATGATGTCGGCACCAAGCTCGGTCTTGAGCCGGTTCAACACCTCTGTCGCCGCGGCGCCGTGGAGCAGTTCGGCGACGTGATTGGCTGAGGGGGCGCTGGTGCCGACGACGAGATTGTCGCTGAAACGGACGAGGAAATCCTCGCTCCGGCATTTGCCGCGCAGGAAATCCTCGGTCGAGTAGCGTCCCGAGTGCCCGAAGATGCGGGAAAGGTTGTGGCTGCGCAATTCGAGGTCGATCAGCGCCACCTTGAAATTCTCAAGCCGGGCGAGACTGATGGCCAAATTTGCCGCCACGGTGGCCCTGCCGCAATTGGCCGTCGGAGCGGAAATGCCCAGTGTGTTCCAGCCGTGCTCTCTGGCGTCGCGCAACACTTTGGTGCGCAGGACATCAAAGGCCTCGGCGCCGGGATCGCGACGGTTGAGCGCGATAACCCGCTGGCGCTCAAGCCGCCAGATGTCGAGCTCGAGGGGGGCGAGGGCCGACCAGGCCAGTTCTGGATTGGGATTGGCCATGAGTGGGCCGAGATCTCCGTTGAGTGTGTCCATGATCTAGCGGCTCGCTGTGGTTTTGCGGGAGGCGGAAAAGGCGGGGGCAGGAACTGGGGCGGGGCCGCGGCGCGCGCCGAGGCCGAGTTTGGTGCCCACGCGCTTGATGAGGCGGGGTAGCCAGCTGTAGCCGGCGGCCCGACGCTCGATATAGGGCACGGTGATGTAAGGGGTGATCTGGAGCCGCGAGACCAGCTCGGCTGGCCGGCGGATACGCCGGTTGAAGAATTCGGGCACGACCAGCGTGGCCAGCGCGATGCCCAGCGCCGCAAGCCCGCCGCCGAGAATCAGCAGGCGCTGACCCGGGCCCTGCGGCCTTTGCGGGGGAACGGCGCTTTCGATCAGCGACAGACGTTCGCCCTTGAGCAGGAGTTCGATCTGCTGGCCAGTCGAGGCTTCGGCGAGGCGCGAGACAGTCACATCATATTGCGCCTGCAGGTTCTGACGATTGCGCTGGAGGGAATTGAGGGCGGTTTCGATGCCGGGCGTCGCTTCGATGGATGCGGTCAGGGTGGCCAGCGATTTTTCGAGCTGGGCGCGTTCGTCGGCAATCTCCTCAAGGCGCTCGCGGATATCGAACATTTCCGAGCTCTGGATGGCGGTGTCGTCATCCGCACCCGTGTCGCCGGCTGCACCATTGGCGTCGGCTTCGCCGCTGGTCGTGGCTGCGGCGGGAGCCATCAAGCTCTTTTCGAGCGCGTCGATGCGGCCGCGCAAGGCAACGAGGGTGGGGCTGTCGTTGCTGAAAGCGGCGCTCTGCTGCACGAGCAGCTGGCGGAGCGAGGCCAGGGTCTGTTCGTCCGGAGTGACCGGATTGGTCATGAGGCTGAGCGGGCGAGATTGAAGCGACAGACGTCGACGGTTGAGCCCGGCCTCTTCCTGCGCCAGCACCAGCAGACGCCCCTGCTGAGTGGTCTGCTGGTTGCGACGGAAGTCGATACTGTCGGGCAGGGCGCTGAAATTCTCGTTCTTGAAGGAGAGGATCTGCTCCTCGATGAGGCGTAGCGAGGCGTTCAGACGGGCAGTTTCTGCGTTGAAGAAGGTCACGGTTTCGCGGGCGCGCTCGGTACGCAGCTCAACGTCTTTCTTGAGGATCATGGCGACGAGTTCGTTGACCACTGTGGCTGCGGTTCCGGGGCGGTCGGCCTTAAAGGAAATCTGGAACACGGTGGCTGTGGCGCCGCTGCCTGTACCGACCGGGATCGGGTCGATGGCAAAGCGGGACTCCATATCGGTGACGATGTCGGTTTCGCTCATCCGCGGCCGGCTGGCGTAGAGTTTGAAGCGATCGGCCAGGGCGAGAAGGCTCTCGCGGGAGAGCACGTCCTCCTGGATGATCTGGAACTGTTCGGCGGCACCGGTGGGCACGGTCGACTTGGCCAGATCGGTTGGGATCTGCGGTGATTCGACGAGGATGCGCGCGGACGCCCGATAGGACACCGGCCAGAGGGAAATGGCGACAAACAACGCGGCGCCGGCCAGGATCAGGACCGTCAAGAAGGTGGGCAGTCGGCGCCGAAACAGGGCGAAGTAGAAACCGAAATCAAAATTCGACAATGCCGTCTCCCTGCATCTGCCACACCGAGTTTGCATCCGGATGATGCATGCGCGGTCAATGATGGGTGACGATACGGGAGCGCCCGGTCTTGAATATTGCCAACTTGGGTAGTCGTTTGAGGCCGCTACGCCGCTTGGGCTAAGCCGCAGTGGTCGGTTCTGGTCGGGGCTGTCGCGGGATAGGATGCCCCACCATAGCTTTGAGAGGGCGGGTCGAACCATGCCGATTTTGCAAAAGCGAGCCAGATCGCAAAAACACGTCCTGTTCTGGGCTGTCCTGATGGCTTCAGTCGCGGCATCGCCCATGGCGGCCCAGGCCGAGGCGCTCGTGCCGATGACGCGTCTCAAGCTGACCGTGGTGCAATTTGTCACCTCACTCGGCGAGTATCGCAACTGGGACGCGCTCGGCGGGGAATTCGACGTGGCTGCAGATGGGTCGATCAATGTGCCATCGTTGGGCCCGATATCCATCGCAAATATGTCGGCCGACCAACTGGGCAGCGAAATCGCCACGCGGCTTCAGACAAAGCTCGGCCTGCTCGAAAAACCGGATGCCACGGTGCAGGTGGTGCAATATCCGCCCGTATATGTTGCAGGTGATGTCACGACGCCGGGAGAGTTTGCGTATCGGCCGGGCATGAGCGTTATCCAGGCATTGGCCATGGCCGGCGGCGAGCGCCGCATGGATATGGAACGCGGCCTCAGCGAGACCATCAGGCTCGAAACCGACCTGTTGGGCTATGAGAGCGATATCGTTCGTCTTCAGGCCAGGCTGGCGCGGCTCAAGGCAGAATTCACTCATGAGAGCGCGATCGAGTTTCCGGTCGTGCTCGACCCGCTCGATCCAGTGATTGCCGAAATCCTCGAGCAGGAAAAGCGCATTTTCGCCGCCCATGGCAATGAGATGGCGCGACAGAAAACCGGCCTCATCGACCTCGATGCGCTCTACGAGGCTGAGATTGATGCGCTGGGACAAAAGCTGGCGGCGGTGGACGAGCAGATCACGCGTACCGAGCAGCAGGTTGTGTCGATCCGTGAACTGGTTGCCAAAGGCTCTGCCACGGCGTCGCGGTTGAGCGACATCGAACGCGAACTCGCCAATCTGCGGTCCGAGCGGCTCGATATCGTCATTTCCACCATGACGGCGCGGGAAAACCTCAACCACTCCCAGCGCGAACTGGCCAAGATAGAAGACGAGCAGCAGTCCGAGACCGCGCGGTCTCTGCAGGAGGAGCAGGGCAAGCTGGAAAAGATCCTGCAGCAGCAGGCGGCGACGCGGCGCATGTTGGTGAAGTCAGTCGAAACCGACAACAATCTGGTCCTCGCCGGGCAGATCCAGACGACCCTGGCCTATGCGATCGTGCGGCAGAAGGGCGAGGAGGTCATCACCCTTTCCGCAACGGAAACCAGCCAGCTGCAGCCGGGTGATCTGATCAAGGTGACATTGGTGGAAGCGCCGGCTCGGCCTTCAGATACGGCAATGGCACCGGCTCAATAGCCGGTGCCAGGGGCAATTCGCGGGGGCCGGCACCAGGCTCAGTAGCCGGTGCCGCCCAGGACCACACCGACTGTCCGGAAGATGGTGCGGATATCGGTGGCCGCCGAGATGGTGCCCCAATAGAGCTCGTCATAGCGCGCCCGTTCGGCAAAACTGCAATTGTTGCGTTCGCTGATCTGCCAGAGGCCGGTGAGGCCGGGGCGCAGGTCGTAATAGGCAAAACCCTCATAGAGCAGACGCTGCTGCGGCATCATCGGGCGTGGCCCGACGATGCTCATGTCGCCGATGAGCACGTTCCACAGCTGGGGCAGTTCATCGAGCGAATAGCGGCGGAGGAACGGACCGATAGCGGTGAGCCGCGGATCACGGCGCAGCTTCTGGTGCTTGTCCCATTCGGCCTTTTCGGCCGGGTTGGCGTCGAGATAGGCCTCGAGTGCCTTATCGGCGTCCGGCACCATGGAGCGCAGTTTCCAAAGGAGAAACACGTGGCCATGGCGGCCGATGCGCGGCTGCCGGTAAAAGGCCGGGCCGCCATCCGTCCGCACGAGGAGCGCCATAACCAGTATCAGTGGCAGGGTCAGCGGCGCGCTCAGCAGCACGAGGGTGATGTCGATCAGGCGCTTGACCACTCTATATCCCTGACGCCGCCCGGTACGTGGTATCCAGGCTGAGCGCGCGCGCGCGCCCATGACAGCCTGGCCTTCAACGAAGTGTTCGAGCATTTGTCGTCCCCAAAAATCTGTTAGCGCGACGTTAACGGCGTTCAGCAGCTACAGAATTCCGCCGTGTGAGCTATGGGGTGGGCGAGGGGGCTGGGTTTTGGTCCTCCGGGCTAATCATCCGCTAAACAACATAGTGTTTCGGGCACTCGTCGGCGGATGAGGACTAGGCTCAACGGCGTATTTGCCGGGTGAGCGATGGCCGGATGGGGCACGACCATACACTTTTGGGCGGCGTGCTAGTCGACATGGCTTAGTGGCACGAAAACTTGGGCTCAAACCCCTGCGCCAGGTTAAGAATATGTAGGTATTTGGGCCGCACGCCAGCGCGCCTAGCGTCTGCGCACTGCCTTATCCAGGCAGAGGAGGCGGGAGCATGCGCAAAATACTAATCGTGTACGGAACACGGCCGGAGGCGATCAAGATGGCCCCGCTGATCACCGCGATGGAGGCGTCAGAACACCTCGAGCCCATTGTGGTGGTGACTGGCCAGCACCGGCAAATGCTGGACCAGGTCAATTCCATTTTCGGCATAAAGCCGCGCTACGACCTCAACATCATCGCCGACCGGCAACGCCTCGAAGGCATTACCGCGCGAGCGCTGGAAGGCATCGCCGACGTGCTCGAGATCGAGCATCCCGACGCGGTCATGGTGCAGGGCGATACGACGACCTGTTTTGCCGGCGCGCTGGCGGCCTTCTATTCCAAGGCGCCGGTGATCCATGTGGAGGCGGGCCTGCGCACCTATAATGCGTTCGATCCCTTCCCCGAGGAAATGAACCGCAGCATGGTTTCGCGCCTTGCGGCACTGCACCTTGCGCCCACCGAGACGGCCCGGCAGAACCTCCTCGCCGAGGCGATCGATCCGCGCCGTGTGGTCGTCACGGGCAATACGGTGATCGACGCCCTGCTCGACGTTGCCGCGCGCCAGATACCGCCGGTAAACCCGGACCTGCTGCGCCTTGACGGTCGCCGTACGATCCTAGTGACGGCGCATCGCCGCGAGAGCTGGGGCGAGCCGATGGCGCGCGCCGCGCGGGCCATGGCAAGACTGGCCAATGCCTTTCCCGACATTCAACTGCTGCTGCCGGCCCATCTCAATCCGGCCGTGCGGGAAATTCTCCTGCCCGAGCTCGACGGGATCGAGAACATCATCATCACCGATCCGCTCGGCTACAGCGACTTCATCTATGCGATGAACAAGTCTGACATCGTGCTGACCGACAGTGGTGGTGTGCAGGAGGAGGCGCCGAGCCTGGGCAAGCCCGTGCTGGTCATGCGCGAAACGACAGAACGTCCCGAAGCCGTATTGGCCGGGACGGTGTCGCTGGTGGGAACGGATGAGAACCTGATCTTTGAACAGGCGAGCCGGCTGCTTACGAACCAACTCGCCTATGATGCGATGGCCAAGACCGTCAATCCTTACGGCGACGGCCTTGCCTCCGAGCGCAGCATCCAGTCAATCGAGCACTTTTTCGGCTATGCCGAGCGCCCGATCGACTTCTTGCCCAGTGAGCGTGTTGCTCACGCCCATGCCCCGCGGGTGTCGTAGACCACCTTGCCATTGTGTCGAGTATGGCGCAGCGCCTTGAAGGCGTCGTGCTCGACAAGCAGAACAATGATGTCGGCCCGGTCGACCGCCTCTCCGGCATTGGTGAGGCGGAGATTGGCGTTGCCGACCAGTTCCTTGGGCAGCTCATTGACATAGGGGTCAGCGACCATGATCTCGACCTCGGGCAGGGCGCTGGCGATGAGGCCGACGACCTCCACGGCCGGGCTTTCGCGGATGTCGTCGACATTGGCCTTGAAGGTGAGGCCCAGGCAGGCAACCGATGGGCTGACAAAGCGCTTGGCCTTGGCCACGACGCGATTGGCGACGTGATGGGGCTTGTGGTCGTTGACCTCGCGAGCGGTGCGGATCAGCTTGGCAAGATCGGGCGCCGCGGCGACGATAAACCAGGGATCGACCGGAATGCAGTGGCCGCCGACGCCGGGGCCTGGTGAGAGCACGTTGACGCGCGGATGCTGGTTGGCGAGGCGGATGACTTCCCACACATCGAGACGCAGGGACTCGGTGATGAGCGAGAGCTCATTGGCAAAGGCGATGTTGACGTCGCGATAGGCATTTTCCACCAGCTTGGCCATTTCGGCGCTGGCGGCGTCGGTAAGCAGGATCTCGCCCTGGGCGAAGACCCGGTAAATGCTGGCGGCCTTGATGGCACAGGTGCTGGTCAGCCCGCCGACTACGCGACTGTTGGTGATCATCTCGATCATGATCTTGCCGGGCAGCACACGCTCCGGGCAGTGGGCAATGAAGACGTCCGCATTGCCGCCGACATCATGGGGCATGTTGAGGTCCGGCCGCACGGCGCCGATCCAGCGGCTGACCAGTTCGGTGGTGCCGGGAGGGCTGGTGGATTCAAGGACTACGATATTGCCCGGGCGCAGTTTAGCCGCGACCTGTTCGGCGGCCGTCTTTACATAGGAGAGGTCCGCCGTGTGATCCTCGTTGAAGGGCGTCGGGACCGCGATGATGAAGGCATCGGCCTCGGGGATTTCGCGGGACATTGAGAGCCGGCCCATGGCGACGGCGCCGCTGACCGCGACGGCGAGGTCGGGCTCGATGAAGGGCGCTTCGCCGCGCGAGATGGTCTCGACAATGCGCGGATTGACGTCGACGCCCGTGACCTGGACGCCGCGTGTGGCGAGGACTGTCGCCGTGGGCAGGCCGATATAGCCCATTCCGACGACGACAAGATTGCCGCTGAAGACTTCGTTCAACATGAAAGTTCCTATGGTGAGAGGGGTTGGCCCGAAGGGCCCGTCCGATCGGATGTCGGCATGCGTTGCAGCTCGGCGCTGGGTCGGAAGACCTCGCGCAGGGTCAGGGTGACAAAGGCGGTATTGGTGGTGAGATAGCGCTTCCACAGGCGCCGGGGCTCCTGCAGCAGGCGATAGGCCCATTCGAGGCCCATGCGTTGCCAGAGGACCGGCGCGCGCCGGGTGAGACCGGCAAGAACATCGAAAGAGCCGCCGACCCCGTGAAGGATCGGAACACCCAGATGATCCTGAAAGTGGCGGAGGAAGATTTCCTTTTTGGGTGAGGGCATGCCGAGAAACAGCATGTCCGGGCGCGCATTGCGGATGCGCTCGGCCACAGCCTCGGCCTGATCCTCGGTGTAGTAGCCGTCCTGACTGCCGACGATTTCTGCGCCAGGCCAGCGCCGGCTGATTTCAACGAGCAGACTGTCGAGGACGTGCGGCGTTGCGCCGAGCAGATAGATGCGCCGTTGATCACGATCGGCTAGCCCAAGCAGTTCCTGGAAGAGATCAATGCCGGCGACGCGTTCGGGTAATTTGTGCCCCAGGACGCGGCTTGCCCAGACCACCGCCTGCCCATCGGCGAGCAGCATGTTGCAGTCGAGGATGGCGTTGCGCAGCTCGCCGTTCTTCTGGAGGCTGACGATCTTGGCAGCGTTGAGAACACCGACAAGCAGGGTGCGCCTGGTTTTGAGGGCCTGGCGACAGCGCTCCAGCGCCTCGGCCATGCAGATTGCATCGACACGCAACCCGAACAGCAGACCGGCCCCCCGAGAAGGCTGGCCGAACTGGGCTCCTCCCGAAATGAATGACATTGAATCCTCCTAGAGCGTGGAGGTGACGCTATGCGGCGTCGCGCAGACCCAACAATCAGTCGGATAGGTGCGGTGGAGGTATCTTATGAGTGCCCGCGCGCTGGAGGCTGTCCAATTGGGGCGCAATTGTGACTAGGGAAATAAGCACAACGACGCGACGGTAGATCAAATCGCTAGTGTACCGCTCGCGTCCCAAAAGCTGATGTGACCTCTTGATATTCGGAGGCGCAGATGGCCGCAGAAATTCCGGGCCAGCCCGGCGGAACAGGGGTGAAACAGCGCAAGCTGGCGGTGCTCATCGTCACCTATAACAGCGCGGATACGCTTGAGGGGCTGCTCGACACGCTGAGCCCAGGCCTTGTGGGTATCGGGCAGACAGAGATTGTCGTGGTCGACAATGCCTCGTCGGACGCTTCGGTTGCGATGGCGCGCCAGCATCCGATCGGAGCACGCGTGATCCAGACCGGCCGCAATGGGGGTTATGCTGCGGGGATCAATGCCGGTGCGGCAACGATCTCGCCCGATGCCGATCTTCTGATCCTCAATCCCGATATTCGCGTGGCGCCAGGATCGGTCGCCCAGCTGATGCGCAGACTTTCATCCAATATCGGAATTACTGTACCGCGCATCCTGCATGAGGACGGAACGCTGTTCCATTCGCTACGGCGGGAGCCATCGCTGCAGACGGCCTGGGCAGATGCACTGCTCGGGACGCGTCTCGGCTATGGCCTTGATCGGGGAGAATGCGTCTGCAACGACGGCCGCTATGAACGGACGGGACTGGTAGATTGGGCGAGCGGCTCGGCCTTGCTCGTTTCGGCCGCCGCCCGGGCGGTGATTGGGCCCTGGGACGAGAGCTTTTTTCTCTACAGCGAGGAAGTGGATTATCAGCGGCGCGTCCGGGACGCAGGGCTGAAGATCGCCTTCGTTCCTGAAGCCGTCTTCGTCCATATCGGTGGCGAGTATAGCCGGAACGCCCGGCTCTACGCCCTGCTGACCGCCAATCGTATCATCGACTACGAGCGACATCACGGGCCCGTCGCCACCACCATATTCCGCCTTGCCGTAATGAGTGGCGAGCTCCTGCGCAGCTTCCGCGGTTCGGCCGTCCATCGCGCAGGGGTGCAGGCGGCGTGGCAGAGCTTTTCCGTCCAGCGCCGAGCCCCCCAGCAGCCGTCCACGCGGGGGGCGTAAACACTTCACTAGATCGGACAGGGGCAAAGCCTAATCCCATAAGGCGATAGGCGCCTATAGCGAAGTCCGATCAGATCAATCCAGAGGCGCAGGACCAAAGTCACCTGCGCCCTGTTGCAGGGCAACATAAGCGCCAATCCAGCGGTGTTCGTGGCACTGGGGTCAAGGCGATGCCACTGCGGTCACTGAGCGTCGGGCCGGGCTTTGAGGATAGCTCGCCCGACGCTGGTTCGTATCCTCAGTCTGCGTCGCCGCCGACGGCTAAAGGGCCAAGGCGGCCACGATTTTCGGTTGATTTCTGGCTTCCCGGGCACACGGAAAGTCTGGGAGAGGAGCAAAGACAATGCCCGTGGAACGCTACAGCATTGCCGAGGCGCAACGTACCAACCAGCCCACGTTGAGCTGGGTGGGTGTGTCGTCCCTTTCCCGGGGAGCGCGCGACGGACGAACGCAGAAATTCCGCCGGAGCAGCGACCAGGCCCGTTTTGCGGTGTCGAGGGAGAACGGCAAGCCGGCTGCGGCATTGCGCGAGCGGCATTCTCTGGGGCGTACGGACTGGTTGGCGAGCGAGAAAAGCCTGTCGTCCAACGCCCTCATTTCCGCTGGGGCAGCGGCTCCCGTAACCTATTTTTCCGGCGTCTCCGACCCTGGCGCTGTGCCCGCTTTCACCGCACGGGCGCTGGAGCCGGTGGTGCCGCCGTCGCTTGCCCCTGCGGCATCGTTCGATGCGGGGGCAGCGGCCGGAGGGATGGTGCAAAGCTCGGCAGCAGCCACGCTATTTCCCGGTACCGCCGGCGCCATTGTTTCGGGCGCAAATCTGGAGGCCATGCCGGCGCCAAGTGCGAGTCAGAGCCCGTCGCCGGTGGCTGAGCCCCCGGCCAAAATACTGCAGACGTCTGCCAGCCAGACCAGCGTCTCCGCTTCGGAAGGGGACCCGGCGCAAGCCGCGTCGATGCTCGACTGGCGCACCAGCTGGCTGAATGCGGCCGCGCTGACGCCTTGCGGATCCTGCACCGGCCGGGCCTGCACCATGTGCTCGGTACGCACAGGCGGTCCAACTGCAAGTAACGGCCAGCCGACCGGATACTCCGCGCGCGTGCTCGATCTCTACAAGCCCGAAGAGAATGTGACCAGCGACGCGAGTATGGGTCTGGCCCGCGCGACGACTGCGTCACTGATGAACCCCGATGCCGCGCCGAACGCCATCGTGCTCGAGAACATGAAGCAGGGCACGCCGGAAAGTGTGTGGCTGATTAATGCGCATGATCCGACCATCGAAGGGTTTGCCGACCAGTTCTCCCTCAATCGCGGTGAGACGGTCGACTTCAAGATCAATACCAACTCCACCGACTACACCGTCGATATCTATCGCATCGGCTACTACAATGGTGATGGCGCCAGGTTGATCGATACGATCGAGCGCGACCTCACCACGGCCCAATCCCAGCCGCTGCCGATTTTCGACCCGGAAACCAAGCTGGTCGATGCCGGCAACTGGTCGGTCACCACCTCATGGGCGGTTCCGGAAGATGCAGTTTCGGGCATTTATTTCGCCAAGCTGACGCGCCATGACGGCTCCATGGGGGAGAACATGATCCCCTTCATCGTCCGCAATGACGATGAGCCCAGCGACATCACCTTCCAGACCGCGGACACCACCTGGCAGGCCTACAATTGGTGGGGCGGCTATAATTTCTACGGCGGCGTGGACGGCGGCCTGCGCACCGGGCGCGCCAGCAAGGTGAGCTATAACCGGCCGATCATCACCCGCGACGGCGGCTTTGCCGCTGGGCCCCAGGACTATATCTTCGGCGCCGAATATCCAGCCATCCGCTTCCTTGAGCAGAATGGCTATGACATCAACTATATCTCGGGCATCGACTCCGCTGCCGATGCCGCGCAGCTGCTAAACAGCAAGATCTTCCTCTCCGTCGGTCATGACGAATACTGGTCGGGCGAGCAGCGCGACAATGTGGAAGCGGCGCGCGACGCGGGGGTCAATCTCTCGTTCTGGAGCGGCAACGAGGTCTATTGGCAGACGCGCTGGGAGACCAGCATCGACGGAACGGGGACCCCATACAAGACACTGGTTTCCTATAAGGAACGTTGGGACAACCGCGACAGCGACCCCGATGGCACCACCTCGACCTGGCGCGATCCGGTGCTCGGATCCGGGCGGCCCGAAAACGCGCTGACCGGCACGATGTTCACGGTGGATTCGTACCGGCTCGACGCTATCGACGTGCCCTATGACATGTCCAACCTGCGGTTCTGGCGGAATACGGATGTCGCAAATATCAATCCCGGCGAGGTCTATACGCTGACCAAGAATCTGCTCGGCTATGAGTGGGATTCCGACGTCGACAACGGCTTCCGCCCAGCGGGCCTCGTGCCGTTGTCGTCGACTACTGTCGACGTCAATACGCTGCTGCTCGACTATGGCACGTCCACGGGTCCGGGCACGGCAGACCACAGCCTGACGCTTTATCGTGCCCCGAGCGGGGCGCTCGTCTTCGGGGCAGGCACGGTCTACTGGTCGTGGGGGCTCGACAGCAACCACGATCTCGAGCGGACGCCGACCGACCCCAATGTCCAGCAGGCGATGATCAATCTGTTCGCTGACATGGGCGTGCAGCCGGCGACGCTGATGCAGAGCCTCGTCGCAGCCAGCCAGACCACCGACAATGTCGCGCCGACGACGACGATCAATGCACTGAGCGAACCTCTCGAAGCGGCCAAGACCGTCACCATCACCGGTACGGCCACGGATACTGGCGGCGGTCTCGTATCGGTGGTGGAAGTGTCTACCAATGGCGGCCAATCCTGGCATCGCGCCACCGGGGGCGACACATGGAGCTATAGCTGGACGCCGCTCGTCGCGGGCGCCTACACCATCATGTCCCGCGCCGTCGACGACAGCATCAACCTCGAAACGCCGGGTGCCGGCCGTACGGTCACGGTTGAGCAGGGCGGTTCGGGCACGTTGTTCGCTCCTGGGGAAACGCCCAGCACGCCGTTTGTCCTCGACAACAGGGCGGTCAACCTGGGCGTGACATTCTCGTCAAACCAGTCGGGCAGCATCATGGGGGTGCGCTATTTCAAGGGCACCGGCAATAGCGGCGAACATATCGGTTCGCTCTGGACGTCGACCGGCGAGTTGCTGGCGCGCGCGACGTTCCGCAACGAAACCCCGAGCGGCTGGCAGACAGTCATTTTCGACAATCCTGTTTCCATCACCGCTGGCACCACCTATGTGGCGAGCAGCTATGGCATCGGCTATGCCGCCTCCACAGACTACTTCACATCGCCCCAAACCCGTGGCCCGCTGACGTCGACCGGTGGCCTTTACAGCTATGGCGGGGCCAGCGCCCTGCCCACCACCAGCAGCACGTCCAATTACTGGGTGGATGTGGTGTTCAGCGGCGTGCCGACCCCGAATGCGCCGCCTGTCGGTAATAATGACGATGGCTATCTGGTGCAGCGCGACACGCCCATTACCTTTGCGATGTCGACATTGCTGGCCAATGACACTGATCCGAACAATGACGAACTGACAGTTATTGGTGCAGGATCGGCGTCGAACGGTACGGTTACCTTCAATGCTGCCGCGCAAACACTGACCTTTACGCCGAACGCCGGCTATACGGGCCCGGCCTCATTTGGCTATTCGATCTCGGATGGCCGGGGCGGTACAGGCGCCTCCATGGTCAACATGACTGTGTCGTCAGCGGTCAGCACCAGCAGCCTGTTCCAGCCGAGCGACACGCCAACCAATCTCAGCAACAGCGACCCGGCCCAGGTCAACCTGGGGGTGAAGTTCGTGGCCTCGGCCGGTGGGCTGATCAACGGCATCAAATACTACAAGAGCGCCCTCGACACCGGTACACATACCGGCTCGCTGTGGAGCAGTTCGGGGACCCTGCTGGCGACAGCTACTTTCGTCAACGAAACCGCCAGCGGCTGGCAGACGGTGATGTTCAGCAACCCGGTGCCGATTGCTGCCGGGCAAACCTATGTGGCGAGCTATCACAGCAATGGCCGCTACGCGACGACCAGCAATTATTTCAATACCAGCCACACCAGCGGGCTGCTGACGGCGCCCGCGGGAGCCAATGGCGTCTTCAGCTACGGCCCCGCCAATGCGATGCCGACGAATTCGTTCGGCGCCACCAATTACTGGGTCGACGTGATCATGACGTCGACGGAGACATCTGCCAACCGAGCGCCGGTCGCCACCAATGACACCGGGTTTACGACATCGCAGAATACAGCGCTGACGCTGAGTGCGACGACGTTGCTGGCCAACGACAATGACCCCGACAGCGATCCCCTTTCGATCACCGGTGTCAGCAATCCGGTCAATGGCACGGCGGTCTATAATGCGCAGACCAATTCTGTGGTGTTCACCCCGACGGCCGGCTATTCGGGCGCGGCATCGTTCAGCTATGCCATCAGTGACGGCAGGGGCGGCACGGCCAGCGCGACGGTCGGCCTGACGGTGGCAGCGGGGGCCAATCGGCCGCCGGTCGCAACAAATGACACCGGCCTTTCGGTGCGCCGGAACGAGGCCACCCAGATCAGCGCAGCAACGCTCCTGGCCAATGACACTGACCCCGACGGCGATCCGCTGACCATTACCGGGGTCAGTGGGGCCACCAATGGCACGGTCGCCTTCAATGCGGCGACCAATGTCATCACCTTTACGCCGACCACCGGCTACACAGGGGCGGCGAGCTTTACCTACGCAGTGGCGGACGGACGGGGCGGGACGGCCTCGGCCAATGTCGGTCTGACCGTTGCAGCCGGGGTAACCGGGACCAATCTCTTTGCGGCCAATGCGACGCCTGCGACGACGACGGTCAACGAGAACCTCCCCGTCGAGCTGGGCATGCGCTTTTCCGTCGCCAATGCCGGCGTGATCAATGGCATCCGTTTCTACAAGGGGCCACAGAACACAGGGACCCACACTGGGTCGCTGTGGACCAGCACCGGCACCCGGCTGGGGACGGTGACCTTCACCAATGAGACGGCCAGCGGCTGGCAATCGGCCAGTTTTGCCAGCCCGATCGCGGTGACGGCGGGGACCAGCTATGTCGTCTCGTATCACACGACGAGTGGATATTATTCGGCCAGCGGCGGCGCCTTTACCGCGCCGATCAGCAATGGCGGGATCACCGCGCCCCAGAGCACCAGCGGCACGGGCAATGGGAATGGTTTGTTTGCCTATGGTGCCGGCGGTGTGATGCCGACCAACGCTTGGAATGCGACCAATTACTTCGTTGATGTCTACTATGAGCCCAGCGCCAATAGCGCGCCGGTCGCCACCGCAGATACCGGCATCGCCGTACAGCCCAATACGCCGCTGCAGATCCAGGCGGCAACGCTGCTCGCCAATGACACCGACGCCAATGGCGATACCCTTGTTATCACCGGCGTCAGCGGGGCCACCAATGGCACCGTGGCCTATAATGCGCAGACGCAGGTCGTGACCTTTACCCCGACCACGGGATATTCGGGCGCAGCCAGTTTCACCTATGCCATCAGCGACGGGCGGGGTGGCGTCGCGTCGGCAAATGTCGGCCTGACCGTGGCGGCGGCCGCCAATCGAGTGCCGATCGCTACCAATGACACGGGCTATACCACCGCGCAGAACACGGCGCTGACGCTGGCCGCCGCGACGCTGTTGGCCAATGATACGGACCCGGACAGCGATCCCCTTTCGATCACCGGTGTCAGCAATCCGGTCAATGGCACGGCGGTCTATAATGCGCAGACCAATTCTGTGGTGTTCACCCCGACGGCCGGCTATTCGGGCGCGGCATCGTTCAGCTATGCCATCAGTGACGGCAGGGGCGGCACGGCCAGCGCGACGGTCGGCCTGACGGTGGCAGCGGGGGCCAATCGGCCGCCGGTCGCAACAAATGACACCGGCCTTTCGGTGCGCCGGAACGAGGCCACCCAGATCAGCGCAGCAACGCTCCTGGCCAATGACACTGACCCCGACGGCGATCCGCTGACCATTACCGGGGTCAGTGGGGCCACCAATGGCACGGTCGCCTTCAATGCGGCGACCAATGTCATCACCTTTACGCCGACCACCGGCTACACAGGGGCGGCGAGCTTTACCTACGCAGTGGCGGACGGACGGGGCGGGACGGCCTCGGCCAATGTCGGTCTGACCGTTGCAGCCGGGGTAACCGGGACCAATCTCTTTGCGGCCAATGCGACGCCTGCGACGACGACGGTCAACGAGAACCTCCCCGTCGAGCTGGGCATGCGCTTTTCCGTCGCCAATGCCGGCGTGATCAATGGCATCCGTTTCTACAAGGGGCCACAGAACACAGGGACCCACACTGGGTCGCTGTGGACCAGCACCGGCACCCGGCTGGGGACGGTGACCTTCACCAATGAGACGGCCAGCGGCTGGCAATCGGCCAGTTTTGCCAGCCCGATCGCGGTGACGGCGGGGACCAGCTATGTCGTCTCGTATCACACGACGAGTGGATATTATTCGGCCAGCGGCGGCGCCTTTACCGCGCCGATCAGCAATGGCGGGATCACCGCGCCCCAGAGCACCAGCGGCACGGGCAATGGGAATGGTTTGTTTGCCTATGGTGCCGGCGGTGTGATGCCGACCAACGCTTGGAATGCGACCAATTACTTCGTTGATGTCTACTATGAGCCCAGCGCCAATAGCGCGCCGGTCGCCACCGCAGATACCGGCATCGCCGTACAGCCCAATACGCCGCTGCAGATCCAGGCGGCAACGCTGCTCGCCAATGACACCGACGCCAATGGCGATACCCTTGTTATCACCGGCGTCAGCGGGGCCACCAATGGCACCGTGGCCTATAATGCGCAGACGCAGGTCGTGACCTTTACCCCGACCACGGGATATTCGGGCGCAGCCAGTTTTACCTATGCCATCAGCGATGGCCGGGGTGGCGTGGCGTCGGCAAATGTCGGCCTGACCGTGGCGGCTGCACCGGTTGTGCCCAGCGGCATCTCGATCTTTGCGGCCAATTCGACGCCCGCGACCGTCTCGGTCAATGATCCCAACGGGGTCAACCTCGGGATGAAGTTCACCAGTTCGGAGAACGGCTTCATCACAGGAGCGAAATTCTACAAGGGCCCAACCAATACCGGGCCGCATGAGGCAACGCTGTGGAGCGCGACCGGGACCAATCTGGGGCAGGTGGCGTTCACCAACGAAACCGCCAGCGGCTGGCAGACGGCCAGCTTTGCCACCCCGATCGCCATCACCGCCGGCACGACCTACGTGATTTCCTACCACACCAACGGGAATTACTCGGTGACTGGCCGAGGCCTCGTGGAGTCGGTCACATCCGGTCCGCTGACTGCACCCTCGAGCACATCGAGCGGCGGCAACGGGCTCTATGGCTATGGCACTGCCAGCGCCTTCCCGACAAGCAGCTACAATTCCGCAAACTACCATGTCGACGTCGTCTTCAACGCCCAGCTCGCGTCCTGAGCCTAATCATAACCGGAGTAACGATATGCAGTCCGAAATCTATGCCGACGCCATTGGCGAAATCACAGTCACCGGTACGGTGATGCGCCTCGACCTGGTGAGCCTCTCGCACACCATGCGCGACGACAGGGGGCAGCCCGTGCCTGAGCACCGGATGCGGATCGTCATGTCGCTCGAGGGCTTTGCCAATAGTTTCGAGGTTTTGCAGAACGCCATGAACGGGCTGATCGAGGCGCGTGCCATCCGCCGCAATGAGCCCGACCAGATGCCGACCAATCCGGCGGGCGCCTCGGGCGGCGCCACTTCACCCAACTTCATGTAAGCGCAGCTGTCCAAATGAGCGTTCAGACCGGACCCGTATGCCTCTCAGCCATCCTTCGGCACCATGGACTAGACGTCAGTGCCGAACGGCTGGTCGCCGAATATGCCATCGGCGACGAGGGGGTCGGGGCCGATCTGGTTCTGCGCATGGCCCGCAATGGAGGCCTCAAGGCGCGCAAGACCCGGCTCTCGGCCCGCTCGCTCCTGCGGCTCGGACAGGCCTATCCGGCGCTGGTCCGGCTCAATAACGGCAATTGGGTCGTGCTCGTGGGGGCCGAGAAAGACGAGGCGGGGGATGGCGTCCTGCGGATCTTTGATCCGTTGGCGGAAGCTTCGGGCGGGATGATCGTCCTCCGGCTCGACCAGTTTTCCAAGCACTGGAACGGCGAAGTGCTGCTGGCCAAGCGCAGTTTCGGCATGAGCGACCCCGAACAGCCGTTCGGCTTTCGCTGGTTCATCCCGGAAATCCTGCAGCAGCGTCGGCTGTTCATCGATGTGGCGGTGGCGGCGCTGTTCCTCTACGCGCTCGGACTGGCGACGCCGATCTTCTTCCAGCTGGTCATCGACAAGGTGCTGGTGCACGAGAGCTATTCAACCCTGGTGGTGCTGGCGATCGGCATCGGCGTAGCGCTGATGTTCGAGGCGTTGTTCGTGTTCCTCAGGCGATACCTGCTGGTTTACGCCACCAACCGGATCGATATCCGGGTGGCGACGCGCACCTTCAAGCACCTCTTGAACCTGCCCATTACGTTTTTCGAGCATTCGTCGGCTGGGGTGCTGGTCAAGCACATGCAGCAGGCGAGCCGGATCCGCGAATTTCTTACCGGCCGGCTGTTCCTGACGCTGCTCGACGCCATGTCGCTGTTCGTTTTCATTCCAGTGCTGTTTCTTTACAGCACGCCGCTGGCGCTGATTGTGCTCGGTTGCAGTGCGGTGATCGGCCTTGTCGTCGCGCTCCTGGTCGCGCCGTTTCGCAGGCGTCTCGCTGACCTCTACGCCGCCGAGGGCGAGCGGCAGGGGCTGCTTGTCGAAACCATGCATGGCGTGCGGACGCTGAAATCGCTGGCAATGGAGCCACTGCAGCGCCGCAACTGGGATGACCGCTCGGCGCAGACCATCAACAGCCGTTTCAAGGTGGAAGTCATTTCGGTCACGGCCCAGGCGGTGACGGGGCTCATCGAGAAATTGATGTCGGTGGCGATCATCGTTTTTGGCGCCATGCAGGTGTTCGATGGTGTGCTCACCGTGGGTGCGCTTATCGCTTTCAACATGCTGGCCGGACGCGTTTCCGGGCCGCTGGTCCAGATCGTCACCATGGTCCACGAATATCAGGAAGTCGCCCTTTCGGTGCGTATGCTTGGCCAGGTGATGAACGAGAAGGTCGAGCATGCCGGCCGCAGCGAGGGCCTTCGCCCGGAGCTGACCGGCGGGGTTGAATTTTCCAATGTGGCCTTCCGCTACGGACAGGACGGCGCCTTCGCGCTCAATGATGTCAGCTTCACCGTTCCCGGTGGCAGCGTGATGGGCGTCGTCGGGCGCAGTGGCTCGGGCAAGAGCACGATGACCAGGCTGATCCAGGGGCTTTATCCGATCCAGCAGGGACTGATCCGCATCAGCGGCCACGACGTGCGCGAGCTCGACCTCGGGCATTTACGGCGGAGTATCGGGGTGGTGCTGCAGGACAGTTTTCTGTTCCGCGGCACGGTGCGCGACAACATCGCCGCGGCCAAGCCGGACGCGACTTTTGAGGAAGTGGTGGAGGCGGCCCGTCTTGCGGGCGCGACCGAATTCATCGAGCAATTGCCGCGCGGCTTTGACACGATGATCGAGGAGGGGGCCGAGAACCTCTCCGGCGGCCAGCGCCAACGGCTGTCGATCGCCCGGGCACTGGTGACCAATCCCAAAATCCTCATTCTCGACGAGGCCACCAGTGCGCTCGATCCCGAGAGCGAGGCCATCGTCAAGCGCTCGATCAAGGGCATAGCGGCGGGGCGCACGGTGATCATCGTTTCCCATCGCCTGTCGATGTTGACCGACGCCGACGCCATTCTGGTGCTCGATCGGGGTCATCTCGTCGATGTGGGGCCCCATAGCCAGCTCGTGTCGCGCTGCACGACCTACCGTCACCTCTGGAACCAGCAGATGAAGCTTGCAGGATGAGTGTCGCTGAAAAGACAAAGCCGCGGCTGGTCAAGCCGCCCAAGGCCAAGCCGGAAAAGGTGGAGAAGCACGTCGCCGACAATGCGGTGATGGATTTCCAGACTGACGCCATTGCACTCGAGGAGCGCAAGCCGCCGATTGCGGCGCGGCTGACGCTTTACCTCGTTGCGACGGCGATCTGTACAGGGGTGGCATGGGCCAGCGTTTCCAAGATCGACGAGATCGTGGTGGCGCCGGGCAAGCTGTCGACTAGCCAGCCAATGCTGGTGGTGCAGCCGCTCGAAACCTCCATCATCCGGGATATTTCGGTTCGGCCGGGGGACATTGTCGAAAAAGGGCAGTTGCTGGCAACGCTCGACCCGACGTTCAGCTCGTCCGATGAGGGGCAGCTGAAATCTCGGCTGGCCAACCTCGGTGCGCAGGTGGCGCGGCTGCGGGCGGAAGTCGAGGGACGGGACTATGCGCCGGATGCGACGGCCTCGGCAGAGGAGCTGATGCAGGGGCAGCTGTTCCTGCAGCGGCGGCTCGCCTATGACGCCCGTCTCTCCGACTACGACGCGCAGATCGCCCAGAGCCAGGCTGTCATCGACGCCTCGCGGTCCCAGCAGGAGGCGCTCGATCTGCGCCTTGCGGGAATAAGGGAGATCGAGACCATGCGCTCGGACCTGGCGCAGACCGGCAACGGCTCGCGTTTGGCGCTGCTGGAGAGCCGCGACCTGGGGCTGGACCTGCAGGTGTCGATGAGCCAGATCGCCGGGCAACATGCCCAGGCCCTCGAGCAACTCAACAAGAGCGCGGCCGAGCGGCGCAATTTCATCGAAGACTATCGACGCCTGACGCTGGAGCAGCTGGTTGAGCTTGAGGACCGGCATGCCGAGGCGCGGGAAGAGTTTCGCAAGGTCGAGCTGCGCGCCACCATGTCGAAGCTTTATGCGCCAGCCGACGGTGCGGTGCTGGAGGTGGCCGAGCGCTCGATTGCTTCCGTCGTGCAGCCGGCCGAGCCGCTGATCACGCTGGTGCCGATCAATGTACCGCTCGATGTGGAAGTGATGGTGGCGAGCGATGACATCGGCCATCTGGCGCTGGGGGATCTGGCGCGGATCAAGTTCGACGCTTTTCCGTTCCCGGTGCATGGCACCATGGAAGGCACGGTGACGACAATCAGCGGTAGCTCGTTCTCGCCTGCCAATGGCACCGAACAGGCCAAGGGCCCGGCTTTCTACAAGGTCGGGATCAAGCTGGGCGAGGAAAAGCTTACCGACCTGCCCGAAGATTTCGTGTTGCTGCCGGGGATGACCGTTTCGGCCGAGATTCATGCCGGGGAACGCACGGTGATCTCCTACTTCCTCCATCCGCTGATCCGCGGCCTCGACGAGGCGTTGCGGGAGCCCTGAAGCGATTTCACCGTTTCAATTGAAACGGTGAAATGCGCGATATCCGGATTTTTGCAGCAGAAGCTATGCCTGACGCAGCTGGTCGATGACGCCGCGCGAACGCCAGGCGTAGAGCATCCAGCCGAACTCATAAGGTCGGCATTCCCGGTCGATCCTGTCGGCGGGCAGGACGGCATCGAGATAGGGCAGGTGCAGGCCGGGCTTCACCGCCGTGGTCACGGCGCCGACCTTGCGGGCCAGCTTGTTTGGCTCGCTGCGCCCAACCTTGCGCCAGATGACGTTGTCTGCCTCGGAGACGATGGGCTCATTGGTTTCGGGACGACTGTCGATCCAGCGCAGACCCAGTGCGAGGGCCCCGCGATAATCGGCGCCGCCGGCGTCGAGTAGGTCGAGCAATGCCATTGGCGCCATGGCGTGCTGGTGGACGCTATAGACCGGATAGCCTTCGACGACTTCGCCGTTGCGCGTGTCGTAGTGCCACCACCATTGTCCGGCCGCACCCTGCAGCTGCACGATACGGGCAGCGCATGCATCCGCCGCGCGCAAGGCACTCTGATCGCCGGTTGCGGCGCTGAGGCGGGACAATGCCTGGATAGGATAGACCTGATCAGCGAAGCTGCCGACATGGCGCCGGAGCCAGCTTGATGAGGTCGAGGGCAGGACATGAGGGAAGAGCCCCGAGGCCGACTGGGCTTGCCGCAGTTTCTGCGTCGCCATGGCCTGCACCTGGCTGGTGTCGCCGAGATGACGGGCGGCAATTGCGGCCGTCAGGGCCCAGGCGCAGGGGACGGTGTGGATGGGCGTGCTGCTCGAGAGGGCGAGTTCGAGGATAGCGAAGAGTTCGGGGGTGAAGATGCCTGCCGTTTCAGCAGCCGCCCAGGCCGCCAGCGCTACCGCGCCGGGCTCGCCAGACCGGTTGGCGCGCTCGATGCAGTTGATGGCAAGGTCGATGGCGCTCCAGCCGCCCAGGACATCGCGCTGTACCTCTTCGTCCAACCAGCCGAGCCCCTGGGCCACATTGGCCGCATAGCGCAGATTATCGCCCTCGGCGCTGGTTCCGGAGCCGTTTACAGTGCCGATGCCCCGCATGGTGTGGGCGACGCGAAGATCGGGAAAGACCATGCGGCGCAGACCTTCGGTCGCAAGGTCGCATAGCTCCGGAAGCCGTTTCGCGCTTTTGCTGCTCTCCAGGCCCATCGCCGCTATGCGATCGTGTCTGCTCGTATTTGCGATGCCCATCTGACTGTGCCCATCGATACCGTTCAGCATCGGTTTTCCTCGTACTGGTGTTGCAGTGAAACTGGCATGGGGCCGAAGGGGCGCACATCGCCTTTGCGATGGAGCCGGGGACGGCGCGGGCACAATCCGGGGGAGTGATCTAGTCCGATGGATTGGGTCGGCTAACGCTTTTCGCGGTTCCAGAGGTCAACCATGGAAGCGGCATTATCCCGCCAGACCAGCCCGGCCATGCGCTGGGCCCGGTAGAGCCGCACCTGCGCCAGGCAGGTGAAGCACAGGCGGCGTTCGCGTCCGGTCTCCAGCCGGTTGCTCCGCAGAATCGTCGGGATTTCGCCGAGAGGCGAAAGCGCCATGACAGCGCTTTTGGCCAGCCAGCGGGCCGTGCCGAGCCTCGACTTGTCGATCGAGCCGAACTCGTGGGCGACGTGGCGATCCCAGCGTTTGGCCAGTTCCGCGAAGGACCGGCACGAGGGGGTCTTCACGCAGGCGCCCTCGACGAATGCGATGCGGTGGCCCAAGGCGGTGGCGCGCTGGCCCCAGGCGGTGTCCTCCATGGTGCCGATGCCGCCGAAAGGGCCGACCTTGCGGAACACATCGGCGCGCACGGCCATGTTGCCGGTGGCCGCAAACCCACAGCGCTCCACATAATTTCGGGCGCGATAGCTGTAGACACTCTCATAGGCCTCGACAGCGGTGAGGTCCGAGGCCTTGGCAGGCTGGATGCGGATGTCGCCGCCGACCACGTCCACATCGGGGTGCTCGTCGAAATAGTTGACGATGCGCGACAGCCAGCCGGGCATGGCGATGCAGTCCGCGTCGATGAAGAGCAGGAGATCGCCCTTTGCCTCTTCGGCTCCGAGATTGCGGGCGGGACCGGGACCGGGAATGGGTTGGCTGAGCAGGCGCGCTCCCGGGACCAGAGAAACGGTGCCCTCGGGAAGGACGGTCGAGCCGTTGTCGACGACCAGGATTTCGAAAGGAATGCCGTCAGCGCGTTGGCGATCAAGGGATCGCAAACAGGTCAGCAGGTCCGGTTCATTCAGATGCGGCAGAATGATGCTGACACGCGGCGTTTCGACCATTCCCTGCGCTCCCTGACTTTTGCTCAGAGTGCTGTGGCGGGCAAAGGCGGGCAATAACCCGTCAATGATAGTGTCCTTAGCTCGAAAGGCGAAATCCCCCCGCCGTACTGATCATCCGACGACATCTGCGGTCGCGCTAGAGTTTCAGGGCTTGGGGAGAAAGACCGATGACGATACGCGATCTCCGTACCGGCAGCGCCGCGCTGCCTACCAGTGCTGCTCACTGCATCGTGGGTGGTGGCATTGCCGGCCTTTTGCTGGCAGCCCGGCTCGCACGGCACCACAGGAAGGTGGTGGTGCTTGAAAGCGGCGGGATCGAGTTCGACGAAGAAATCCACGACCTGAATGGCATCGATGACCCCGAAGGACGATATGGTCGGGAAAAAACCGGGCGATACCGGGGACTGGGTGGATCCTCCTCGCGCTGGGGTGGTCGCATCATTCCGATCAGTCGCCAGGAGCACGGCAAACGCGAGCATGTGGGGCAAGAGGAATGGCCGTTCGCGCTCGAAACGCTCGATTGCTACCATGAGGAGCTGGAGACGCTCTTTGGTATTGGCCATGACTCGTTCGAGGATATAGACGCGAGCAGACCGGGGCCTTCCGGTCTGCTGCTTCCGGATATCGAGAATTTTCGGGCACGCTGGGCCAAATGCCCGACATTTGCGCGCTGCAATATCGTGACGGTGCTCGGCAAGGAAATCCTCAACAACCCAAATCTGACAGTGGTGCTCCATGCCACCGTCGTCGGGTTCGATCTTGACCGGGAGCGGGGGCGGCTGCGCTCGGTAACGGCCCGGGGCCTCTCGGGTGCCAGCGTGACAGTGGCCGCCGAAGAATTCACGATTGCTGCCGGTACAATCGAAACAACGCGCCTTTTACTGGCGCTCGATGCAGACAATGACCAGCGCGCTTTCGCCGGCACCAACGCATTGGGGCGATATTTCCAGGATCATCTCAAGGCCGAAGTGGCCACTGTGGATCGACAGCGCGCCGAATTGACCAACCACATGCTCGGCATTCGCTTCATCAATGGGACGCGTCGTGACCTGCACCTGGAGCTGACGCATAGCGCGCAAGTTGCGGACGGCGTGTCCAGCGGCTTCGTCTATGTGTCCATGGATCTGGCGCGGAGTGGGCTCTCGGTCTTCAAGTCTTTCGCACATGGCCTTCAGGAGAGACGGGTCGAGCGTGGACAGTTTCGCCAGGCGCTCGGCCAGGTCGGGCTGCTCTCCACGGCGGCATATTGGCGGTTGCGCTACCGCCAGCTCTATGTGCCGCGCGATGTTCCCTTTCGCCTGATGGCCTGTGTCGAGCAGCTTCCCGATCCGCAAAATCGGATCAGCCTGTCCGCCAAGACGGATCGGCTAGGCATGAAAATTGCCCGATTTGACTGGAAGCCACGTGATGCGGACGAGCGGACGTTTCGCGCAACGGTTAAGCGCCTTGCCAGCTATTGGAGGGGTTCCGGCTTCGACACACTTTGCAGGCTCGACTGGGACGCTTCGGTGCTTGATCCGGCGGGGCGCATCAGCGATCGCGCAGTGGCATGTGCCCACCCTTCGGGATCGACGAGGATGGGTACCAATCCAGCGACCTCTGTCGTGGGGCCGGACTTGCGGTGCCACGCGATCCCAAATCTCGCCGTGGCCAGCGCCTCGGTGTTCCCCACGGCGGGAAGCGCCAATCCGACCTTCACCATCATGAAGCTGTCCATGTGGCTGGCTGATTCTTATCTGGGACGAACGGCGGGCGTGGCAGTGACCGCGCTTGCGGGCAAGGCGGCAACCAGCGGGCCCCATGCCATAAGCGCCTTCGGCCAACCGGTTGGATCAGTAACGGGGCCTGTGATGTCGCGTTATTCATCTACAGCCGGGCCGCCCGGTACGGCTGTCGAAGGGGAGGCGAACCCCCTTGTCCAGTAGCGATGAACTTCGGCCCACAAGCCGAATGAGACCGGTCGCCATACGCACGGGGCGAGCGGATCAGGCCCGCTCGCGTCGGGTCCGAGACACTGTGGCGCCGGTGCTGAAAGCGGAGCCGGAACCGAAGCCCAGGCGCGCAAGACTGGCCTGGCCAGTGGTGCTTCTTTGCTGGTCGCTTGTCTTGCCCTGGATCATTCCGCTGGGTTCGCTCTCCATTCAGCCGTATCGGCTGGTGCTGCTCGTGACGATCTTCCCAGCGTTTTTTCGCGTAGTCAGCGGGAAGGGTGGACGCATCGGCGTTCCCGAGATCTCCATTCTTCTATTTGCGGGCTGGATTTCGCTCGCGCTGTTCATTGCGCATGGGGTCGGCGCCGTAGAACAGGCTGGCAGTCAGGTGATCGAGGCCTTCGGGACCTTTCTCGTAGCGCGGGCCTACATCCGTTCGGCTGAGGATTTCGAGGCCCTGGCGCGGCTGCTGTTCATCATCGTTGGCGTGGTGCTGTTCCCGCTTGCAGTGCTGGAGGCGGCGACCGGGCGAAACGTCGTTCTCGAGCTGGCCTCGACGATCATGCCGACGCACATAATCAACCACCAGCCCCCGCGGCTGGGCGTGCGCCGCGTGCAGTCCGTGTTCGAGCACCCCATCCTCTTTGGGGTCTTCACTTCTGGGGTGTTCGCCTTGACCTTCGTCGTGCGGGGCCATGGCCGCTCCGCCCTCCAGCGGATGACCAGTGCCACCGTTATTGCCCTGACCGTATTCCTGTCGCTGTCGTCCGGTCCGATCTCGACCCTGATGGTGCAGGTGATGCTGCTGGTCTGGGACAAAGTGCTGCGAAATTTCAGGCAGCGGTGGTGGCTGCTCATCGTCGGCGTCGGCTCCATCGTCCTCTTGGTGGATATCGTCTCCAGCCGGCCGCTGCCGGCGATCCTGTTCTCCTACTTTGCCCTGGATGAGGCCTCGGCCTATTTCCGGCTGCTGATCTGGGAGTTCGGCTCCCAGTCCGTGCTCAACCATCCGGTATTCGGGGTGGGGGTGGGGGAATGGGACAGGCCCGCCTGGATGCCAGCCAGCGTCGATATTTTCTGGCTAAACAATGCCATTATCGGGGGGATACCGGCAGGGCTGTTCATGGTCGTTGCATTCTTCTCCTCAACCTTTTCCGTCGCTTTCGCAAAGGGGCTGGGTGCGCGAGAAGAGCGCTGCAGGCTGGCTTATCTCGTGTGCATGTGTGGGTTCTTCCTCGCCGGCTGGATGGTGCATTTTTGGGGGGCGACCTACGTGCTGTTCATCTTTCTGCTCGGGAGCGGGCGGTGGATGGCCGACAGCCCAAAGATCTCGGGTCAGACGCGGAGACACGTTGTCAGCAACCAACTGCGCTAGTCCGTTGTGTTGATACCCGCCAACGCCTTCTCTTCCTAAGTTTGATCGCAATGCTCAGGGCCGAAAAGACATGAAGATTATCGTTGCGCCGCATGAGTTGATAATTGGCGGGAGTCAGATCAACGCCATTGATCTGGCCGCTGCTGTTGCCGCCAAAGGCAATGAGGTCATCATCTACGGCACGGATGGCCCGCTGGTGCCGTATATTCGGGAGCGTGGGCTCAGATATGTGAAAGCGCGGCCGTTCCGCTATCGGCCCGCGCCGCCAAAGGTGGCGCAGCTCATGTCGCTGGCGCGGCGGGAGAAGGCCGATCTCATTCACACCTATGAATGGCCGCCTTGCCTTGACGCCTATCTGGGGGCGGGGCTTTTTGGTCGGGTGCCGGTGCTGGCGACCATTCTGGACATGACCCTTTCGCCCTTCGTGCCGCCATCGCTGCCGCTGATCATGGGCACGGCCGAACTGGCCGAAGCGGGGCGCAAGGCCCGGCCCGGGCCAGTCTGGGCGATTGAGCCACCGATCGATATCGAGCGGGACAATCCAGGAATCGACGGCTCGGCGTTCCGACAGCGGCTGGCGCTCGGGGCGGGAGAATTGCTGGCTGTGATCGTGTCTCGGCTGGCCGTCGATCTCAAGCTCGATTCCCTCGTGCGCGCCATCGACGCAATTGATGCTGTGGCCGGCCGTTATCCGGTTCGTTTGGCCTTTGTGGGTGGTGGGCCGGCGCATGAGGCGCTGCTCAAGCGGGCGCGATCGGTAAATGCGCGGCATGGGCGAGAGGTGGTGTGCCTTCTCGGGGAAGATAGCGATCCACGCTCTGCATATGCGGCGGCCGATATCGTGCTGGGGATGGGAAGTTCAGCGTTGCGCGCCCTGTCCATCGGGCGGTCGCTGATCGTCCAGGGGGAGGGAGGATTTTCCCGGGTGTTTGACGAGACCTCTGCCCCGCTGTTCCTTTATCAAGGGTTTTACGGCATCGGCGATGGACGGGGGGATCCGCTTTCCGACCAGATCATGCGCCTGCTTGACGATGCCCAGTTGCGTGTCGCTCTGGGGCGGATGGGGCGAAGGATCGTGGAAGAAAAGTTCAGCCTCGAGCACCTCAGCGGACGGCTTTTGGACGTTTATGAAACGGTGGTCCGTCAGGGGCATGTGTCACGGCTGACGGAGGTGGCCGGTGTTCTCGGCAAGGCGTTCGGCCGCGAGTTCGACAATCATGTGCCGCGAAACAAGCAGCACAAGCACCGCGTCGAGACGGCAAAGCTCTCTGCGGCTGCCGGCGGCGCGTGGCCGCCAACCGATGTAGAAATGATGACGCAATGACCGAGGGGCAGGAATTTGCGGTGTCGTCGGGGGCGGTGCCGAGCGTGTCGGTCATCATCCCGACCTACAACCGCTCGAAGACGCTGGGCGACGCCATGGCGAGCGTTCTGTCGCAATCCGTCGCCGACCTTGAACTCATTGTTGTCGATGATGGATCGCAGGAAGACGTCGAGCCGATTGTGATGGGTTTTGGCGATCCGCGGGTACGGTTTTTCAGGCGCAGCAAGAATGGTGGCGCGGGTGCGGCGCGGAACTCGGGCCTTGCGCTAGCGCAGGGGCGGTTCATCGCCTTTCATGACAGTGACGACCTGTGGCTGCCCGGAAAGCTCGCGCGGCAGATGGAGTTGCTGAATTCTCTGGGCCCGGCCTATGGCGCCGTGACCGCCCCAAAAATTCTCTACGGTCGAGACGAGAATTATGTCTTTGGGCCGGGGAAGTCGGCGGTCGCGCCAGATCCGGCGAGCAAGCTGATGCCGGGTGGCGATACCGTCCGGCATCTCTTCGCCGAGAACCGCGTCAGCCTGCAGAACACCCTGTTTCGCCGCGACTGCTATCCCGGGAACGTCTGGTTCGATCCGCTGGCGCGGGCCAATGAGGACTGGGAATTCGCGGTGCGCTTTGCCCAGCATGCCGATATCCATGAGGACACGGTGCCGGTGGTGCTGGGGTTCATGTCCGCGGACAGCATTTCGCGCAACAAGCGGCGGGAATGCACGGGACTGATCCGCATTCTCAAGAAGAACAGGGCCGTGTTGGCGAACTATCCCCGACAGCACGCTGGCTTGAGGCTCGACCTTGCCCGACACATGTTCAAATTCGGCAAGAGGCGGCTGGCAATGGCGTTTCTCGCTAGTGCCGTGCGGCTTTATCCAGGCATCGCCGCAAGTCTGGTGGCGATGATGGGGCGCTGGGGGAAGAGGCGCCTGTCAAAGACTTGGCAGGCGGTGGCTTCACCGCGCCGTCGCCAGGCCTAGAGTTGCTTTTGCAGGAAACTGCGGGTGCGGCCCTTGGGGAAGTCGTGCAGTTCGCCAAAAATGGTATAGCCGGCGCGTTGGTAAGTCTTGAGGGCGATGGGGCTGAAGGTGTCGATATGGGCGCCGTGGCAGCCGCGGGTTCGAGCTTCGGCCTCGGCCGCTTCAAGGAGGCGCGGGGCCCAGCCTTGACCGCGAAGCCCCTCTGAGACGAACAGCCACTGGATATAGAGCCAGCCCCAGGCGGTGAAGCCCGAGAGGCCGCCGGCAAAGGCACCCGTTTCGTCGGTCAGGGTAATGACCAGCGGACGGCGATCCGCTTCGCCGGCATCAGCCGCGTTAAAAGCGGCAAGACTATCGCCGATGGCCGCCAGCTCGTCGCTGGTCGGCGTTTCGGTTAGGTTGAGGGTAACAGTCATTGTCATGCTTCGGGCATTGGCCGGATGAAGTGATTTTCCGACACCTGCCGAATTTCTGATTGGGGCAGGGCGGAGCGATGGCGGATCATTTCCACCTGGCCCAGTTCCTCCGATGTTTCGGAGAAGCGGCGGTCGGGATCGGGCACCGCCGAGAGCAGAAGACGCGTGTAGGGGTGCTGCGGGTTTTCGAGCACCCTGTCTGTAGCGCCCCATTCAACGATCTGACCGGCATACATGACCATGATGTCTTCGGCCACATAGCGGGCCGTGGCGATGTCATGGGTAATGTAAAGGAGGGCGAGGCCAAGCTCGGCCTTCATGTCGTTGAGCAGGTTGAGGATGCCGAGACGCACCGAGACGTCGAGCATGGACGTCGGTTCGTCGGCGACGATGACCTGCGGATTGACTGCGAGGGCACGGGCAATCGAGATGCGCTGGCGCTGGCCGCCCGAGAGCTCATGGGGGTATTTCGGCATGACGATGGCTGGATCGAGCTTGACCCGGGTCAAGAGCTCTTCGATCGCAGCCTGGCGCTGGTCGGCGGAAAGGCCCTTCTGATGCAGACGCAGGGGCCGCTCGAGGTGATAGCGGATGGTGTGCGTCGGATTAAGCGAGGCGAAGGGGTCCTGGAACACCATCTGCACTGAGGACCGATAGGCCTTCACAGCTTTCGCGTCAGCTTTTCCGAGGGGCGCGCCCTTGAACATCAGCTGACCGTGATCGGGCACATATTCGCGCATGATGAGCCGCGCGGCGGTGGTTTTGCCCGAGCCGCTTTCGCCGACGAGCGCAAGCGTGCGGCCGGAGTGGAGCGCGAAGGACACGTCGCGGGCGGCATAGACGAGCTTGTCCTTGCCACCGAAAATCTTCGAGACATTGTCGAGGGCGAGGATGGGCGCAGACTGGCTCATGAATTGGCCTCGCGGGAAATCTGGGTGCCGTGCAGCTTGGGCATGGAGGCCCAGAGGCGGCGCGTATAATCGTGCTGAGGCGACCGGTAAATGGTCTGGGCGTCGTTGACCTCCACCAGATTGCCTTCGAGCATGATGCCGATACGGTCGGACACCTGCACCATGAGCGAGAGGTCGTGGGTGATGAACAGCACGGCGAAGCCGAGCTGCTTGCGCAGTATGTCGATGCGCTGGAGAATCTCGCGCTGCACCACGACGTCGAGCGCGGTGGTGGGCTCGTCCATGATCAAGAGCTTGGGATTGAGCGCCAGGCAAATGGCGATGACGATGCGCTGGCGCATGCCGCCCGAGCACTGGTGGGGGTAGGCGGAGAGACGGTCGGGGGAAATGTCGACGAGCTTGAGCAGCTCGGCAGCGCGTTCCTGGGCCTTGGCTCGGGTGATGTCGGTGTGGGTGCGCAGCACGTCGTAGAACTGCTCTTCGATGGTCAGCACCGGATTGAGCGAGTTCATGGCGCTCTGGAACACCATGGCAACTTCGCGCCAGCGGAATTTTCGCAGTTCCTGATCGTCGAGGGTGAGCACGTCGCGGCCGTCCACGAGGATTTCACTACCCTTGCGGATGAGGGCGGGCGGGCGGTGGAGGCGCGAAACGGCGAAGGCGATGGTCGACTTGCCGCAACCGGATTCGCCGGCGAGGCCGAAGAGTTCACCCGGCTGGATGTCGAAACTGACGTTCTTGACGGCCGAAAAATCCTTTTCGGCGCCGATGTAGTCAATGGTCAGATTGCGGACGGAGAGGACAGGAGTGGTCATAGCTTGCCTTCTCCGGCGTGTACCATGCGCGTCCAGCGATTGAGCATGCCGCCGGTACGCAGGCGCGGGTTGGCGATTTCGTCGATGGCAAAGTTCACCAGCGCCAGACCGAGGCCAAGGAAGGCCAGGGCAAAGCAGGGCGAGAGCAGATCCCACCAGGCGCCGACCGAGAGGGCCGAGGCGTTCTGGGCGTTATAGAGCATGATGCCCCAGGAGACGGTGTTCGGATCGCCGAGGCCGAGGAATTCAAGGGTGGCTTCAGCGATGACGGCGAAGATGACGCTGCCGATGAAATTGATGCCGACGATGGAAATCAGGTTCGGGAAAATCTCGAAGGCCATGATGCGCCAGCTCGGCTCGCCCAGCATTTCAGCGGACTTCACATAGTCGCGCTGGCGGATGGAGAGGGTTTCCGAGCGGGTGACGCGCACGCCCCAGGCCCAGGAGGTAAGGCCGAGAATGATGGCAATGACCATCGGGCTGGCCTGGCCAATGAAGGCGGCAAGCACCAGCAGCAGGGGCAAATTGGGGATGACCAGCACCATATTGGTGAAGAAGTTGATGACCTCGTCGATCACGCCGCCCTTGTAGCCGGCGATGATGCCGAGGATGGTGCCGATGATGGTGATGAGGAGGCCAGCGCCAAAGCCGACGGCAAGCGACACGCGCGCGCCGTGGATCAGGCGGGAGAAGACGTCGTGGCCAAGGCGGGTGGTGCCGAGCCAATGATCCCAGGATGGGGCCTGATGCGGACGGCCGACGCGCTTGGTCGGGCTATATTCAGTGAGGAAGGGCGCAAAGATCGCAACAAGCAGGATCAGCGTAATGATGGTCAGACCGACCACCGCCTTTTTGTTGTGCATGAGCTGGCGGAGCAGGGGCATGGCTCAGGCCTTCTTGAGGCGCGGATCGAGCAGGACATAGCTCAGATCGACGACGAAATTGGAGATGAGCATGGCGGCGGTCATGATCAGGAGCTGGCCCTGGATCACGGGATAGTCGCGCGCGAGGATGGCCTGGTAGAGCGTATTGCCGAGGCCCGGATAGTTGAACACCACCTCGATGATCAGCGAGCCCGACAGGATCGTACCGATGGCGATGGCAAGGCTCGAGACCGTCGGCAGCAGCGCGTTACGGGCGGCATACCAGAGCATGACGTTCTTGTCGGAAAGGCCCTTTGCACGGCCCATGACGATATAGTCCTCGCCGAGGAGATTGATCATGTTGTTGCGCATGGTGACGGCAAAGCCGCCCGAGAGCGCGATGACCAAGGTCACCATTGGCAGGGTGCCGTGGTAGATGACGCTCGAGATATATTCCCAGCTGAAGGCGGGATCGAGCATCGGGTCTGCTGCATAGCCATTGGGGAACCAGCGCAGGGTATAGCCGAACAGGAACAGCATGATCAGCGAGATGACCACGGCCGGCACCGAGCTGCAGAAGATCGCCAGGAGGGAAACAACCGAGTCAAAGCGCGAGCCACGGCGCCAGGCTGCCATGACACCCATGAAGGTGCCGAGCGTGAAGCTGATCAGCGTGGCAATGCCGACGAGGCCAAGCGTCCAGATCAGCGCGCGGCCGAGCAGTTCGGTGACGGGCAGGGGGAAATATTTGATCGAGCGGCCGAGATCGCCGGTGAAGACGCTCTTGAGATAGGAGAAATATTGCTCGTGGACCGGCGCGTCGATGAAGCCGAAGGTGAGCTTCAGAGCGTTGAGGTTTTCGAGGCTTAGTTCCGAGCCGGCGCTGGCGAACATGATCTGGATGGGATCACCCGGCATCAGGCGTGGCAGGAAGAAATTGATTGTGGCGGCGGCGAGGAAGGCCGCGAGGTAGAACGCCAGGCGTCGCAGCAGGAAGCCCATGTTTTTTCCTTCTCTCGTGGCTGCCTGACTGAATTCCCGGAAAGGTCCCGAAAATAGCGCGTGAAGGCAGTTGGGAGGCGCGCCGAAGCGTGCCTCCCGGGATGATTATTGAGCGGCAGGCTCGAGGTCGAGCAGCTGCAGCAGGCGCGCCGGATTGGCGTTGGACACGACCGGCGAGTACTTCGGATTTTCAGCATCCGCCCAGCCGGTGAAGCGGGTGGTGTTGTACTCGTAGAAGGACGGGCTGTTGTAGAGCGGCACGACCGGCAGGGCTTCAGCCACGATCAGCTGGATCTTGTCCATGGCCGACTTGCGGGCCTCCGGATCCTTGCTCTGCTTGTATTCGCTGAGCAGGGCCGAGACTTCCTCGCTCGACCAGTGCGGCGCGGTGAAGCGCGACTTGCCGAAGTCATCCGGGTTGTAGGAACGGATGTAGGGGAAGTAAGGGTCAGCAGCCGAAGCCAGGGCATTCAGCGTCATCGAGTATTCACCCGAGATGAGCGCAGAGGTCCACACGGCGGCTTCCGGGGTCGACATCTTCACGTTCAGGCCGGCTTCCTGCATGGTCTCCATGGAGATCTGCACGGCGTCGATCCAGTCGGTCCAGCCATTGGGAACCATGAAGTCGATGGCGATCGGAGTGCCATCGGGATTGTCGCGGAAACCGTCATTGTCTGCGTCGACATAACCGGCTTCGTCGAGGAGGGCGATACCAGCGTCGAGGTCGAACTTGGCGTACTTGCCGAACTGGGTCTCGACTTCGGGGTTGGCGAAGGCGGAGTAGAGTTCGCCGAGGCCCGAGGGATCCTCGTTAACGAGCGGGTAGCCGTAGCCGGCGATGTCAACGATGGTCTGGCGGTCGATCAGCATCGAGAGCGCGCGACGGAAGTTGACGTCGTTATAGGCCTTGCGGGCGTTCTCGTCGGGCGAGACCTGGCTCATCTGCAGCGAAACGAGGCTGGAGGGGGTGAACCAGTACTTGTGGTGCTCCGGATCCTTGGCAACGAATGTGTTGTCGATGTCCGGAATGAAGCTGGTTGCCCAGTCGAGCGTGCCTTCGGCCAGGGCAGCCAGAACCTGGGGATTGTCAGCCAGCTGCGGCATGCGCAGGCAGTCGACGGAGAGGTTGGCAGCGTCCCAATAGTGCGGGTTGGCGCACTGTTCGTAGACCTGGGGCGTGAAGCGGGTGATCTCGGTCATCGGACCGGACGCAACCGGGTTCTCGTTGGCAAAGGTCACCGGATCTTCGATCGAGGCCCAGATGTGCTCGGGCACGATCGGCATGTCGACGATGGTGTTGGCGATCAGCGAGTTGGCTTCGGTAAGGTTGAAGCGCACGGTGCGGTCGTCGACCTTTTCCACCGAGGTCAGCTGCTGGGAAACCGAGATGAAGTCCAGCGCCGGGAACTTCTTGATGTAGTCATAGGTGAAGATGATGTCGTCGGCGTCCAGCGTTTCGCCGTCGCTCCACTTGAGACCTTCACGCAGGGTGAAGGTGATCGACATCAAATCGTCGGCCAGCTCGAAGCTTTCAGCGAGGCGGTAGTGGGGTTCATTGCCCTTGAGGCGGTTGAACACGACCAGCGGCTCGTACATGAAGTGGAGCGTGGTGTAGCGGGCAGAAGTCTGACCGAACGGGTTGAAGTTGCGCACGAACGTGGTGGTCTGCTCCGAGCTGAGCGTCAGCACGTTCTGGGCAAAGGCGGGGGCCGCCATTGCCAGCACTGCGGCGGACGTTGCCGCCAGAAGTGTGAGTTTCCTCATTTCAGTCTCCTTGCTTGGTGGTTCGCCTCAGGCGACGCCACTCTCCCTGAAAATCTGTTCCACCTCGGCATGGAGTGCTTGCACGTCCACGCGGTGTGTTCCCAGCCTGCCCTCTGCGCGTGCAATGCGCTCGAGGCTTTTCTCGCTCAAGGGCCGGGCTGCTTTGCAGGCCGCCAGACTTTGAGAAAGGTCGCCCTGGCTATGAAGGGCTATATCGTAGCCGGCGTCGAGGGCTGCGGTGACCCGCTCATCCCAGCTGCCGGAAAGGGCGTCCATGGTGAGGCAATCGGTGATCAGTACGCCATCGTAGTCCAGCGTATCGCGGATCAGCTCGCAGACGCGCGGCGAGATGGAGGCCGGCAGGTCTGGATCGATCTGGGTAAAGATCAGATGGGCTACCATTGCCCAAGGCGTGTCCTTGAGACGGATGAAGGGCAGGAAGTCGGTGTCCATCATCTCCTCGACCGAGGCGCGGACAACCGGCAGGTCGTGATGCGGGTCGACGTCGACGCGGCCATAACCGGGGATGTGCTTCATGATCGGCATGGAGCCGACCTCGAGCAGGGCCTCGATCGCCACGCGACCAAATTCAGCGACGAGCTCGGGATCTGAACCCAGCGAGCGCGACGAGATGATGTCGTGGGTGCCGGAACGGGCCAGATCAACCACGGGGGTCGTGCCCGAGCCGATGTTGAGCTCACTCATCATCGAACCCATGGCCAGATGGCTCTGGCGCAGGGCGTGTTTGGCCAGTTCGCGGTCGGTCTTGGCCAGCGCGGCAAAATGGCCGAGCGGACGGAAGAGGGGCCAATTGCCATTGTCGAGGCGCTGCACGCGGCCGCCTTCCTGGTCGATATAGACCGGGGCGTCGTCGCGGCCGACGGCTTCCTTGAACTGGCTGACCAGGCGATGGATCTGGTCGTGGTTGTCCAGATTGCGCTTGAAGAGAAAAAGGCCAAACGGACTGGTCTCGCGGAAGAAAGCGATCTCGTCAGCGGAGAGCTCGTAGCCCGGCATGCCGACGAAAAGGGCGAGAGGGGTGGTCGAGGCCATGATCAGTGTTCCGCTTCGGGCTTGGGCTTGATGCGCAGCAGGCCCTGATAAATGTCTTCATTGTCCGACGGGATCGGCATGGCGCCAGCGGCTTTGACGTAGAAGTCGACGGGACCGGCCGAGCCGATAATGGCATAGGCATAGCCCTGGGCCTTCATCGCCACGAGAGTGTGATAAAAGAGCGCGAGGCCTATTCCCTTGCCGCGCTGGTCTTCGGAGACGCCGGTGGGGCCGAAGAAGCCGCGTGCCGTGGCGTCGTGGCAGGCAAAGCCGACCAGTTGCCCATCAACGGTTGCGATGAGGCATCCGGGCGGCTGGTGGGCCATGGCGGAAGAGACTTCGCTGACCCAATATTCGGAAAAGTGCTGGCGCACCCAATCCTTGATGATGTGCTGCTCGGGCGGCAGGGCGACGCGGATCGTCGCCTCAACGGCCTCGGCCTTCTGGCGCAGCTCATCCATCTTGCGGGAGTAGAGATTGACCAGGAGGTCCATGGTCAGCTCGCGATGCGCGGATGATCGGCGGCGGCGCGGCGCAGGAAGCCGTCGGCGCCGTCGAGGGCGGCACGGGCATCGGTCGCGTTCATGCCGGTGAGGGCCATGAGGATCGCCAGCTTCACATTATTGCCGGCCTCGGCGAGGTATTTTTCCGCATCCTCGGTGGAGCAGCCAGCAACGTCGGCCAGCATGCGCGTAGCGCGGGCGGCGAGCTTGGCGTTGGAGACCGAGAGGTCGACCATGAGGTTTTCATAGCTCTTTCCGATCCGGATCATGGAGGCGGTGGTGAGCATGTTCAGCACCAGCTTCTGGGCGGTACCGGATTTGAGGCGGGTCGAGCCGGTGAGGGATTCTGGGCCGACGACGGGCGAGATGGCGATCTTTGCAATATCAGCGATTGCCGAGACGGGATTACAGGAGAGGGCGACAGTGGTCGCGCCGATCTCGTTGGCATAGTCCAGCGCGCCAATGACATATGGGGTGCGGCCGCTGACGGCGATGCCCACCAGCACGTCGCGCGCTTCGAGCTTGATGTTTTCGAGATCGCGGCGGCCCTCGGCGCGATCATCTTCTGCGCCTTCGATCGGGTGGCGCAAGGCGTGATCGCCGCCGGCGATGATGCCAACAACCATGGTGGGCGGAACGCCGAACGTGGGGGGACATTCAGAGGCGTCCAGCACGCCCAGTCGACCGCTGGTGCCCGCGCCGGTGTAGATCAGGCGACCGCCGGCCTTGAAGGCTTCGACGATGCAGTCCACTGCTTCTGCGATCTGCGGCAGCACCGCGTTGACAGCGCCGGCGACCTTGGCGTCTTCGGCATTCATTGCGGCCAGAATTTCGCTGGTCGACATGAGATCGATCTGCAGCGTGTCTGGATTGCGCGACTCGGAGACCAGGTGTTCCAGTTCCGCGATCAGGGTGCTTTTTGCCATCGTGCCATCACTCTTGGGGTAGGGTGATGCTATGAACGAATATTCCGCCTGTCAACGAAACTTGGAATATTGTATTCCGGATTGAACAGGGATGTGTGTAGAGTGGTGGAAAACCGGCGCATGTCCGGTGGCGCACTTTGCGGCGCGGGGGAGGTCGCCCCAGTAGTCGTCCGTGTGGGCTTTCGAGTCTTCTGACCGGACTATGGCGCCCGGGGTAACGGCGTGCTGCGCCGCATCAGTGATGGAAACTACTATGTCGGTTCTCAAACTGCTCGAGGCGCAGAAGGCGTCGATGACCCTGGCGGATCGGGAGATCGCCGAGTTTATCCTCGCGGACCCCGGCCGGATGCTGGACCTGTCTTCGGCTGCGCTGGCGGAGGCGACCGGACGCAGCCAGTCGAGCGTTGTCAAATTCAGCCAGAAGCTGGGCTATTCCGGCTACCAGCAGCTCAAGATGGCCGTCACCACGGCCCGCGCCCGGGAGTGGCACGCGCCCAGTGGGGTGATCCACGGATCGATCGACAGCAGCGACAGCCAGATGACCGTGGTGCAGAAGCTGGTGAGCAGCAAGCTGCAGTCGATGCGCGAAACAGCGGCGGCCAATAGCGAAGACACGATCAACGCTGCGCTCGAAAAGCTGGTCGGAGCCCGCAAGCTGTTGCTGGCCGGGGTGGGCGCGTCTTCGCTCGTGGCCGAGGATTTTTCCTACAAGCTGCTCAAGCTGGGGCGGATGGTTCTGCTCAACAGCGACAATCACATCCAGATCTCCAATGCGTCGGCCTTGACGGAAGGCGACGCGCTGATGGCCCTGTCCTATTCAGGACGGAGCGTGGAAACACTGCGCATTGCCGAATTGGCCAAGGCGCGGGGCGCCACGGTGATCTCGGTCACGGGGTTGCAGTCCAATCCGCTCGCCGATGTCGCCGACATCAAGCTTTTTACGGTAGCCGACGAGGACCGGGTGCGCTCTTCGGCGATCACTGCGCGGGACGCGCAGCTGATGCTGATGGACATGCTGTTCATCCTGCTGCTGCGCCATCAGGCCGACGCCAACGATTTTATTCACAACAGCGAAACGGCCGTGACGGTGCTCAAGGCCTGAGCGGGCAGTACAATTTCTCCACGGCGTGAATTTGTAATATTCTATTCTTGACACTTCCGCAGTTTGGAATTCAATATTCCTAAGCTGTGGGCTCTCGCGTGGAGAGGCCCGGACTGGAGCGCCTGCTCTCGAGCGGGTGCCCTAAGGAGGTATCTTGGCTCAACTGTCACTGCGCGGCATCAAGAAGCGTTTCAAGGACACGGCCGTGCTGCACGGGATCGATCTCGAGATCGGTGATCGTGAGTTCGTGGTGTTTGTCGGCCCGTCCGGCTGTGGCAAGTCGACCCTTTTGCGTCTGATCGCCGGGCTCGATCCGATCACCGATGGCGAATTCGTCCTCAACGGACAGCGCATGAACGACGTGCCACCGTCGCGTCGCGGCATTGCCATGGTGTTTCAGTCCTATGCGCTCTACCCGCATATGGACGTCTACGAGAACATGGCCTTCGGTGCCCGTCTGATGGGGCTCACCAAGGATGAGGTGGAGGCACGTATCGCCGAGGCGGCGCGGATGCTGCGGCTTGAGCCGCTGCTCAAGCGCAAGCCGCGCGAATTGTCTGGTGGGCAGCGGCAGCGCGTGGCCATCGGTCGGGCGCTGGTGCGCAAGCCGGCAGTGTTTCTGCTCGACGAACCGCTTTCCAACCTCGACGCGGCGCTCCGTTCGGAAGTGCGCCTCGAGATCGCCAAGCTGCACCGCGATATCGGCGGTACCATGATCTATGTGACCCATGATCAGGTCGAGGCCATGACGCTGGCCGACAAGATCGTGGTGATGAATGCAGGCCGGATCGAGCAGGTCGGCAGCCCGCGCGAACTTTACGAGACGCCGGCCAATACCTTTGTCGCGACCTTCATCGGTTCGCCGCGTATGACGCTGGTCGATGTCGAGCGCCGGGGCGAACGGCTGACCTTGGGCCAGGACGGCGGCAGCGTCGCGCTGGGCAATGTGCCCGCCGATGGCAAGCTCAAGCTTGGTATCCGCTCCGACGCGGTGAAGCTTTCCCGTGCAGCCGGCGAGGGGTTTGCCGGCCAGGTGGTCTACACCGAGTATCTCGGTGACAACGCCTATGTCTACGTACGCCTTGCCGATGGCACGCTCTTGGCGGCGCGCACGACCCCCAATGATCTTTATGCACCCGACGAGATTGTGACGATCGGCGTCGACCCGGCCGGCGTGCATTATTTTTCCGCCGAGGATGGCCGGCGGTTGGCGCAGTAGCGCCAGGCAAATGCCACCAGAGTTTTGAAGGGAAGGGAAATCTGATGAAGAAGACCATGATCCGCGCCGGTGCCGCTCTTGGTGCCGTGCTCGTCGCGGCCCCGGCATTCGCCCAGGACATCACGTTCTGGAGCTGGCGCCAGGAAGACCGCGCTGCCTATGAGCAGTTCATCGATACGTTCGAAGCCGCCAACCCCGGCATCACGGTCAAGTTCGAGGCCTTTGAGGCGGCAAATTACAACACGATCCTGTCGACCGCGCTTGCTGGTGGCACGGGCCCGGACGTGATGATGGTGCGCGCCTATGGCGGCCTTGAGAACGTTGCTGCTGCCGGCTATCTCGAAGCGCTTTCGGCCGACAATGTGCCGGAACTGGCAGATTTCGCGGAGCCGGCTCTGGCTGCCGAGACCCTGCGTTCCGACGGCAAGGTCTACGCCGTCCCGTTCGCCAGCCAGACCCAGCTCGTGATCTATAACAAGGCCATTTTCGATGCCAATGGCCTCGAAGAGCCCCAGAGCTGGGACGAGCTGGTCGCGCTGAGCCAGAAGCTCAAGGACGCCGGCGTTATCCCCTTTGCCAATGGCACTGCAACTGCCTGGCAGAATGAAACCGTGACCTTTGGCCTTGGCTCCTCGCTGATGGGCAAGGACTTCCATGAAGAGCTGATGGCTGGCACTGCCGACTTCACCGATGCGCGCTTCACCGGCGCCTTGGGTGAGATCGCGGCTGTCGCTACCGAATACTTCCCCGACGGCTTTATCGGCCTCGACTATCCGTCCGCCCAGCAGCTGTTTGCATCGGGCATGGCCGGCATGTTCATCGGCGGCTCCTATGAAGTGGCAACGTTCAAGGGCCTCAACCCCGAGATCGAAGTCGGCGTGTTCGCAGCTCCCGGCAAGACCGCTGAAGACGACAAGCTCGTCGGCCTCTATTTCGACGGTGGCTATGCAGCCAATGCGACCGGCGCCAACAAGGAAGCTTCGCTCAAGTTCCTGAGCTACCTGGCCAGCGTCGAGTTCGGCCAGGCCTTTGCCGACTCGCTGAGCAATATCTCGACCGTTCCGGGCGTTAACTTCAACGACCCGCTGCTGGCCGAAGTCAACGAGCTCAACCAGTCGTCCATCCCCTATCTGATGCTGGCGCACTTCCGTTATGGCGAACCCTCCGGTTCGGTGCTGATTCAGGGCGAAATGCAGAAGCTGTTCGCCGGTGAAACCACGCCGGAAGCCATCGGCGAAGCTCTGACCACCGGCCTGGCTGCCTGGTACGAACCGTTCAAGAAGTAAGTCCAACCTTCGAAACACCCCCACCTAGCCTCCCCCTGTTAAGGGGGAGGGACAGTGCGGCGGGTGTGGCGAGGATCTGCAAAGCACACAGAACTACCCCTCCCCCTGACAAGGGGGAGGTCGGGTGGGGGTGGCAGGCGCCGGCCCCGAAACCAAGCGAGCCCAAGACAATGCCCCAACTTCGGATGACTGGCCGCGGCCTTTGGATTACCGCGCTGATCGTGCCGCCACTGGCTTTTGTGGCGCTGTTCATCGTCTATCCGATCATTTCCGCCTTCGCTTATGCCTTCTTCGACTGGCAGGGCCTGCGGCGGGGCGATTTTGTCGGTCTCGAAAATTTCCATACGGTGTTGTTCGTCGAGCCTTATCGGAGCTGGACGCTCAATGCGTTCAAGAACAACGTCATCGTCTTTTTCGCGCTGATGGTGCTGCAGAACGGGCTGGGGTTCATCCTGGCCTATGCGCTCTGGCGCGAACTTCCGGGGGCCCGGTTCCACCGTATCGCGGTGTTCCTGCCGGTAGTGCTTTCGACCATCATCGTCGCCTATCTCTTCAAGCTCTTCTATCACCCGCTGTTTGGCGTGGTGAACATATCGCTCAAGTCCGTTGGGCTCGGCTGGCTGGCACAGCCGTGGCTGGGGCAGGGCGGCACGGCGCTCTGGAGCATCATCATCGCCCAGGCGTGGCATATGGTGGGCTTTCCGACCCTCGTTTTCCTGGCCGGCATGCAGCGTATTCCGGGCGAAATTCTCGATGCCGTGCGCATGGAGACCGAGAGCGAGTGGGTGAAGATCACCAAGATCGTCTGGCCGCTGGTTGCGCCGAGCGCGACCATCGTGTTCACCCTGCTGTTCGTGGGCGCCTTCAACTGGTTTGAACTGCCCTACATCATGGGTGGCCTCGATGGTTCGCCCTTCGGTTCCACTGACGTTCTGGGCCTTTATTTCTATCGTACCGCCTTCGGCAATGTGTCGTCGGGGCAGCAGGATTTCGGGCTTGGCAGCGCGCTGGCGGTGCTGATCTTCATCTTCATCGCAGCGGTTGCCGGCGTGATCACGACACGGCTGCGCGCCCGGGAGATCCAGCTATGAGTGCGGCTTCGAGCATGAACTATTATGACCGCAAGGGTATTCTGGGCACGCTGGGCCGGGATGGGCTGCTGCAGATCATCCTGATCGCCAACACGGTCATCATGCTGGCGCCGATCGTCATCATGGTCTTCTCGGCCTTCAAGACGACGCCGCAGATCTTCCAGTCGCCGTTCTCGATCCCAGATTTCACCCAGGTATCGAACTTCGCCAAGATCTGGACGCAGACCAATTTCCTGCGCTACCTGATGAACTCCTTCATCGTAACCGGCGCCTCCATGGTGTTGATCCTGACGCTGGGGACCATGGCCGCCTATGCGATCGGGCGCTATCAGTTCAAGGGCTCGACCTTTATTCTGATGTTCTTCCTTGCCGGGCTGACGCTGCCGCTCAAGCTCGCCATCATCCCGCTCTTCATGCTGATGCGGGACCTGTCGATCCTCAACAACCAGCTCAGCCTGATCTTCGTCTATACGGCCATGGGCCTGCCCTCGACCGTCTTCATCATGACCGGTTTTATCCGCAGCCTGCCCAACGAATTGGAGGACGCGGCGCGCATGGATGGAGCCAGCGAGGCCCGGATCATGTGGGCGATCATGCTGCCGCTGGTGAAGCCGGCCATGGTGATTGCAGCCATCCAGAACGTGGTGCCGATCTGGAACGACTTCTTCTTCCCGCTGGTGTTCATCCAGAACGATGATCTCAAAACCCTGCCGCAGGGGCTGACCACTTTCATGGGCGAATATACGACCGACTGGGGCGTGCTGTTCTCCGGGCTGACGCTGTCGGCAGCGCCGATCATCATCATCTATATCCTGCTCTCCAAGCAGTTCATCGCCGGCATGACCTCGGGAGCGGTCAAATGATGTTGCCGCGAGGGCTTGTCGTCTCCTGCCAGGCACGGGCAGACAATCCGCTGCACGGTCCCCAGTTCATGGGCGCCATGGCTCTGGCCGCCCGCGACGGCGGCGCAGTAGCGATCCGCGCCAATGGGCCTGAGGACATTGCTGCGGTGAAGGCTGCGGGCCTGCCGGTGATCGGCATCCACAAAGTGTTTTCGGACGCCTATCCGGTTTATATCACCCCCGATTTCGCGGCGGCTGAAGCGATCGTGGCGGCAGGGGCCGAGATTGTCGCGCTCGACTGCACGATGCGCGGGAGAGACGGGGAAAACCCTGATATTCTCGTGCGGCGCATTCGCGAGGAACTGGGCGCAGAGGTGTTTGCGGACATTTCGACGCTCGAGGAAGGGCTTGCCGCCGCGGACTGGGGCGCGACCTATGTCGCCACCACGCTCTCGGGCTATACCGAGGCAACCCAGCCCAAGCCGGAAACGCCCGACCTGAAACTGGTCGAGCAATTGGTTGCGCGCCTCTCCATCCCGGTGGTCGCCGAAGGGCGATACAATTCGCCTGATCTCGTGCGGCAGGGGTTTGAGGCCGGGGCCCATGCCATTGTGGTGGGCACGATGATTACGAACCCGCGCGAGATTACGAAAGCCTTTGTGCGCCAGGGCGTGCCGCAGTGACCGAAGTCCATCTCGGCCTTGATATTGGCGGCACTGCCAGTCGCTGGGTGCTATGTGACGCTGGTGGCGCGGAAGTGGCGCGCGGCAAGGCCAGCGGCGCCACCGGACATGTGTTCAATCCGGCGGAGAACGCACGGCTCAAGGCTGCGCTGGCGTCCATCCGCGCCGAGATCGACCGGACGAAGTTCGCCATTTCGAGCATAACGCTGGGCATGACCGGCTTTGGCAATGGCGTGGCCGACGAGGTCAAGGCCATGCTGGCCGAGGCGTTCGGCGTGGACACAGGCCGGATGATCGTCATCGACGATGTGGTGCTCGCCTATATGGCCAACTTTGCGCCGGGCGAGGGTCATCTGGTTTCGGCGGGGACGGGCTCGATTGCCGTCCATATCGCGGCGGATGGGCAATTCACCCGGGTCGGTGGCCGCGGCATTCTGATCGATGATGCGGGGGCAGGCAGCTGGATTGCGCTGCGAGCGCTCGACCGGATCTATCGCACGCTTGACCATACCGGGTCATTTGCCGACGTCCAGCTTTTGGCGGACAGTCTCTTCAAGGAAATTGGCGGCAATGACTGGGGCGATGTGCGCCAGTTCGTCTATGCCGGCGACCGTGGCCGGGTCGGCACTCTTGCCGTTGGTGTTGCCGCGGCGGCGGAGGTCGGGGATGCGACGGCGCTGGACATCCTGCGGGAGGCGGGAAATGAACTGGCACTGCTGATCGAGGCGCTGACGGCGCGGATTGGTCCGCGCCCGGCGGGCTTTATCGGCGGCGTGCTGAGCCTCCACCGGATTATCGAAGAGACCATTCGGGCGCGGCTCGTCGGCCAGGATGTGCGGCGTCTCAGCGCCGATGCGAGCTTGGCTGCGGCGCAGCTGCAGGTCACTGACCCGCAAGGCTGGCGCCGCGTTCTCGAAGCCATGGCTTAAGCGCGATCACTCCTCGGGCAGGGCGTAGGCGATAACTGCGTCGCTGATGGCCGTTTCCATGAAGTGATGCCCGCCCGGCGCGATGACGATATATTGGCGGCCATTGACCTCATAGCTGATCGGCGTCGTCTGCCCGCCGCCGGGGAGGATGTCGGTCCAGACGGTTTCTCCAGTCTCGATATCAATGGCGTGGATGAGATCATCGGTGGTGGCGGCAATGAAGATGAGGCCGCCAGCCGTGATGATCGGGCCGCCATTATTGGGCGTGCCGATATCGAGCGGGAGGAAGGTCGGGATGCCGAACGGGCCGTTGTTCCGGGCCTGACCGAAGGGGCGATTCCAGACAGTTTCACCGGTCGCCAGGTCAATGGCACGAATGCCGCCATAGGGGGGCTGGGTGCAGAGCAGGCCCGTGGGCATGCGCCAGCCGGCATTGACGTCGATGGCATAGGGCGCACCGATCTGCGGGCCGGCCTCACCGAGCGCAGTCTCACCCTGACCGTCGGCTGCATAGATGGGCGCGAGGCCTGCCGCGTCGGCTTCCTCGCGGGGAACAAGCCGGTTGTGGTTGGGCATGTTGTTATAATTGGCGATGAGCAGGCCACGTTCGAGATCGATGGCGACGCTCCCCCAGTCATTACCGCCATTATAGCCGGGATACTGGATCCAGTGCTGGTCGGTCGTGGGCGGGGTGTAGATGCCCTCGTAGTGGGACTGGCGGAACTGGATGCGGCACCAGAGCTGGTCGAGCGGGGTCATGCCCCACATGTCGGCCTCGGTCAGGTCCGGGAAGGCCAGGGTGTGGTAAGCCGAAAAGGGCTGGGTGGGCGAGAGATAGTCGGGCTCCACGCCGCCCTGAGGGACTTCGCGCTCCTCTACGGCGAAGAGAGATTCACCGGTGGCGCGATCAAGGATGTAGATGTCGCCCTGCTTTGAGGCGAGCACCAGAGCGGGCACCGGTCCGTCTGCTGTCGGGAAATCGATCAGTGAGGGCTGGGAGCCCAGATCATAATCCCAGACGTCATTGCGCACGGTCTGGAAGTGCCAGACGTCGTCGCCGCTCGTGGCATCCACGGCGACAAGTGCTGTCGCGTATTCGTTTTCAAGTGCGCTGCGGTTGGAGCCGTAATAGTCGACCGAGGAATTGCCGAGCGGCAGGTAGACGAGGCCGAGCTCCTCGTCGGCGGCTGCGATGGTCCACATATTTGGGGTGCCGCGGGTATAGACTTCGCCTTCTGGCGGGGCGCCGCGATTGGACGGGTTGCCGAGATCCCAAGCCCAGGCGAGTTCGCCGGTGACGGCATCATAGCCACGTACGACGCCCGACGGTGCGTCCTCGTCCTGCCCGTCCTTGACCTGCGCGCCCAGAACAGCAAAGCCGCGAACAATGGTGGGGGGCGAGGTGACGGCATACCAGCCAGGGACCGTGTCGCCGATGCCTTCTTCGAGATTGACCTGACCCTGCACGCCGAAATCGGCGCAAGGCTGGCCCGTCTGTGCGTCCACAGCGATGAGACGGGCGTCCAGCGTGCCGACGAGGATACGGGTGGCACAAGCCTCATCGGGCGTGGCGTCGGGGACCTCGTAAAAGGCGACCCCGCGGCAGGTTGCGCCATAGGGGATGGCGTCGGTGGAGACGCCGGGGTCATAGCGCCACTCTTCGAGACCGCTGGCGGCGTCGATGGCGATGAGGATGTTCATGGCCGTGCAGAGGTAAAGGTTATTGCCCACCTTGAGAGGCGTGTTTTCTGGCGAGTATTTGCCCTCTGCGGCTTCGGATGGCATGTCGCCGGTGTTGAATTCCCAGATGCGTTCCAGTCGATCAATATTGTCCGGCGTGATCTGGGCGAGGGGCGAGAAGCGTACGGCTTCGTAGGTGCCACCATAGGCTGGCCAGTCCGCGCCGACTTCTGCCACAATGCCGGGGGCGCGGGCGGCCGGTGTTTCGGGCACTTGCGCCACCGAAGTTTCAGATGAAGCTGCTTCGGGCGCAGGCGCTGTGACGGGTGCTGCTGGCTCCGTCTCGGGCGCAGGCGTCTCCTGGGCGACGAGTTCTGTCTGCTGGACAGAGGTGAGAATACCGCCAGACAGGCCCAGCGCGCCCAGACCCATAATCGAGGCGGCAAAGGCCGCGCGGCCGCCGCCGAAGGAGCGCTTGAGCGCGGGTATGGAGATCAGCACGAGAATGAGAATGATGGTGGGGGCGAAGAGGCGTGGCAATTGTGCCCAGCCGTCCATGCCCCGTTCCCAAAGCGCCCAGACGAGGGTGCCGGCGAAGGTGAGGAGATAGATCCAGACCCCCAGCATCTCGTGCCGCCAGAGGAAGATGCCAGAGGCGATGAGGCCAATGCCGGCAAGAAGGTAATACCAAGAGCCGCCGAGCGTGATCAGCCATGCGCCGCCCGCTGCTATCGGGAGGCCGAAGAGGATCATGACCACAGCGAGTATTCGGACTGCCCAAAATCCAAAACCATGTCTCGCTTGCGGCATGTTTTCCGTCTCCCTCTGAAAATTAGGCCTATGGTCCGCAACGACAGTGTGGCCTGAGGGTTCCCTGACCGTCCTCGATCAAGGTCTAGCGGCCGAAATAGGCGGCGAGGGCCTCGATATCGTCCTCGGAGAGCTCTCGGGTGACCTCGGCCATGATGTGCGCATTGGGGCCACCACGCGCGGCGCCGTGCTCGGAAAAGAGTTTGAGCTGGGTGCGGAGATAATGGATTTCCTGTCCGGCAAGGCGCGGATAGTCGGCACGTGCTGCCGGGGAGTGGCAGGAGGCGCAGGCGGGAATGTCGCGATCCGGAATGCCGGATTGGGCGATGGCCGCGCCGGTGGTCTCATTGCCCGGGGGCAGGTTCTGGCTGCGCCCGAAATGAGCCGCGAGTTCGGTGATCTCGGCGTCGGTGAGATCACGGGCGGCGGCGATCATCGTGCCGCTCTGGCGGGTGCCGTTACGGTAGGATTTGAGGGCCATTTCGAGATAGGCCGGAGACTGGATGTCGAGCCGGGGGACGCCGGGCAGGCGTCCTTCGCCATTGTCGCCATGGCAGCGGGCGCAATCATTGCGGTCTGCGCCCGTGGCGAGGGCGGCATAGTCCTCCGGCGAGGTTTGGGGCAGGGCCTCGATGAAGGCGACCATATCCCAGACCTCATCGTCGCGCATCTGGCTGGCCCAGCCTGGCATGGCCGTGCGGCGAATGCCGTGCTTGACGGTAAAAAACAAACGTTGGGACGGGTGCCATTGCTGCATGCGATCGGTTAGCAGGGGCGGTGGCGGGCTAAGCTCGTCGGCAATGCGATTGGCCGGCCTAGTTGGGCTGCCATGGCAGTCGGCACAGACCATTTCATAATGGCCGGCGCCGCGCGCGATCATTTCGGGATCGTCGAGGTCAGGGACGGCGATTTCGAGGGACCGTAGGGCAATCGATTGCTGGGCGGCCATATTGAGATACCAGTCGACCAGCGCCGGCGGTCCGGGGATTGCGGTGATCGGCAGGATGCCGCTGAGGGGCAAGAGGAGCAGGCCGAAAATGCCGCCGGCGGCGCCGATGATGAAGGGTTTCAGCCGCTTCATGTGACCGGCTCCCGGCGCAGGACGCGCGCCATCAGGATCAGCCCGCCGAGGAGATATATAACCCCGCCGATGGCCAGCATGATGACGCCGCCCAATTGCTGTTCGACCACGGGAGACATGGTGGTGCCGTGATGGAGGTGGTCGCCATAGATCGAGCGGGGGGCAAGGCTGATCAGAGCGCCAAGCAGGGTCATGTGCATGGAGGTGAAAAAGAGGGAGAGGGCACCGGCGAGGGCCGCGCTGCGGCGGGTTTCGGTCGTGCTGGCGAGGGCCAGAACCCAGACGGCCAGCGACACGACAGCAAAGCTGATCTGCTCGAAGGCGAGAGCCCAGGGATCGGTGCGCGAGGCATGGTGAAGGGCAGGGGTGTGCCAGCCCCAGACCACCACGAAATCGAGGAGGCTGATGGCGACGGGCAGCGCCAGCTGCGAGCGCATGAAGGGATGCCCCGCGACCGCCGGGGCGAGCCCTGCCGCGAGGACCGGCACGCCTATCCCGACCACGGCCATGTGAAGGCTCATATGGGCGACGAAACTGCCCGGCACCATGCCCGGTAGGGGACCCGCCCAGGCAAGGGCGAGCATGGCCAGACCGGTAAAGGTGAGGACGCGCGGGCTCATCGGCAGGTCGAGAGATAGAGGACGGGAATGAAGACGTAGAGCACCGCGATGGCCGAGAGCACGCAGAGCATCAGCGCCACATGGCTGAGGAAACGGTGGCGCTCCTCGGGCGTGTTGTGTTCGTACTCGAAATCATTGTCGGTGACGCTGCGGGCGCGGACCCGCCAAAGCGTGATGGTGCAGGCGGCAATGCCGGCGAGTGCGGCCACAGTGACGACGATCAGCCAGATGCGGATGTCTTCTAGGGAGGCGCCGCGCCCGGCCTTTTCACAATAGATTGCCGCCAGCACATAGCAGACGAGGAAATGGACGGCCCAGATGATGGGGGCGGCGATGACCTTCCAGAGGTCAGTGCCGTGTCCGGTTTCGTGTTCGATTTCATTGTTGGCGCGGTTCGCATTCATTGGAGTAGCGGAAAGCCTCCTATGATTGCTGAGGTCAGGACGACGCTGAAGCCGAGGAAGTGCCAGTAGAGCGAAACGTTCCAGATATCGGCGTCATATTTCGGGGTCATCAGGCCGAAGATGGAGCGGGCGAGACAATAGGCCTGCATGATCATGCCCACGGCCAGATGCAGGACGACCCAGACGACCAACGCCCAGACGATGGCCGGATAGGCGTGCAGCGTCGGGTCGAGGCCGGTGGTCCAGGGACCGGCCATCATGGCGAGGCCACAGCTGGCGGCGGCGATCAGCCCAAGGACGAGCAGGCCCCGCGCCAGCCCGACAGCGCCCGAGCCATTGGCCAGGCGGGCGCCGAAGGTGGCGCCCCAGGCGACAAGCCCGAGGAGGAAGGCCACCAGCGGCCACTGCCAGCCCGGCCCGGTTTCGCCGGCAGGGGGGAAATCGGTGTGGATGGTCCAGAAAAAGAAGTAGCCGAAGACGACGGAGAGATAGGCGGTGAGATCGCCGGTCATGGTGATGAACATCGCCCACCAGCCGGTCGATTTCGGCCCCGAGACATAAAGGGGCAAATGGCGGCCATCGCCGATGTCCTTGGTGTCCTTTTCGGGGTGAACACCAGTGCCCGTCCACAGCCAGTAGAGCAGCACGGCGAGGAAAAAGACGCCGGAGAGAGCGGTGATCAACCACCATTTGAAAACGGAGAAAATAAACACGCCGCCGAGGCCGAAGGCCGCCAGCATGGGCAGGAAAGTGGGCTGGCCAACGCGCAGGACCTGGATCGGCTCGGCGTCGAGGACCGAGGTGACGAGGGTTTCGCGCTTGCCCTCTTCTGCGCTGGGCAGCAGGCCACGGCCCTCATCGATGGTGGAGAGCAGGGTCTTGTCGTCCCAGAGCGGGTAGCGGCTGTTGATGGTGGGGATGGAGCGCAGGCCCCAATTGTCGGCGGGAACACGGCCGGCCCATTCGAGTGTGCCGGCATTCCAGACATTGCGGGGCACATCGGGCTCCTTGCGCTTGGGACGTACGCAATCCCAGACAAAGAGCATGAAGCCGGCCGCAAAGATGAAGGCCCCGACGGTCGAGGTCATGTTGAGCGCGTCCCAGCCGCGCTCGGCGCCATAGGTGTAGACGCGGCGCGGCATGCCCAGAAGGCCGGTGAAGTGCATGGGCAGGAAGGCGATGTGGAAGCCCACGAAGATCAGCCAGAACGACCATATGCCCATGGCGCGCGACAGCGCCTTGCCGCGGGCGAAGGGGTAATAATAGCGGATACCGGCGAGGACCGGGAACAGCATGCCGCCGATGAGCGTGTAGTGCAGGTGGGCGACGACGAAATAGGTGTCGTGGGCCTGGAAGTCGAAGGGGGCGACGGCGACCATGACGCCAGTGAGGCCACCAATGATGAAGGTGGCAAGCGCCCCCAGGCAGAAGAGCATTGGCACGGTGCGCACCACAGTGCCCAGCATGACGGTAGCGATGAAGGCAAAAAGCTGGATGCCAGTGGGGATGGCCACCGATTCCGACGCAGCGGCGAAAAAGCCGAGCGAAATCGACGGCAGGCCCGTCGTGAACATATGGTGGACCCAGAGCCCGAACGACAGGAAGCCGGTGCCAATGGCTGACAGCACGATCCAGGAATAGCCGGCGATGGGGCGCTGGGCGAAGGTCGGCACAATCATGGCGAGGAGTGCGATTGCCGGCAGGAAGATGATGTAGACTTCCGGGTGGCCGAAAATCCAGAACAGGTGCTGCCAGAGGATGGGATCGCCGCCGCGGCGGACGTCAAAAAAGGGCCAGTCGAAGGCGCGCTCGAGCTCGAAGAGAAAGTCGCCGGCAATGAGCGGCGGGAAGGCAAAGAGGATCATCGCTCCCACGACCAGCACGTACCAGCCATAGAGCGGGGTGAGGTTGATATGCATGCCGGGGGCACGGCACTTGAGGACGCCGACGATCAGCTCGACCGCTGCGGCGATGGATGCAACCTCGATAAAGCTCAGGCCCAGAAGCCAGATGTCGGCGCCGATCCCGGCCTGTTCGGTGGAGAGCGGCGGATACATGAACCAGCCGGAATCCGGGGCTGCGTCAAAGAAAATAGAGCCGCAGACAAAGACGCCGCCAATGAGAAAACACCAGTAGCCGAAGGCCGAAAGGCGAGGAAATGGCAGGTCGCGCGCGCCCAGCATGGCGGGCAGGATAAGGATCGCCACGGCCTCGAAAATCGGCACTGCGAAAAGGAACATCATCACCGTGCCATGGAGGGTGAAGATCTGGTTGTAGGTGTCGGCGCTAACCAGGGTGTTGTCCGGCACGGCCAGCTGCAGCCGGATGATCAGGGCGAGAGCGCCGGCAAAGATCATGAAGGCAAAGGCAGTGGCGATATACCAAAGGCCGACAACGGAGTTGTTGACGTCGGAGAAGGCGCGCCAACCGGTTGGGCGGGCCCAGACCTTGGCCAATTGCTGTTCTTCGGCGCTTCTGTCGGTCATCTGAGGTCCATGAGAAAATCGACGATGGCCGCACGATCGGCATCGGGCAGGGTGGCGAAGGAGGGCATGCGCGCGCCCGGCTTGATATGGGTCGGCGCAACGATCCAGTCGTCGAGCGCCTCACGGGTGAGGGGCAGGGAGGCCGCGCCAATAGTCCGGCGGCTGGCGAGATGGGTAAGGTCAGGCCCGACAGAGCCCGCTTCGCTCACGCCGCGCACGATGTGGCAGGCCCCGCACCCGGCAGCAAGGAAGGCGCCGGCATTGGTGGCGGTCGCCGGCAGGGCCTGGGCTGCCAGCCAGGCGTCGTATTCGGCCTGTTCGCTGACAATGACGGGGAAGGCCATGAAGGTGTGGGAGGGGCCGCAGAATTCGGCACAGACGCCGCGATAGACGCCGGGTGTCGTCGGCCGGAGGCGAAGGAGATTGGTGCGGCCCGGAATGGCGTCGAGCTTGCCGCCCAGGGCCGGGATCCAGAACGAATGAATCACATCGGTGCTGGTCAGCACAAACTCGACGGTGGAGCCGGCGGGGAGATGGATTTCGTTGGCGGTGTCGACGCGTCCGCCATCGGCCGTCTCGTAGGAGAACCGCCACCAATATTGCTCGGCTGCGACATGGATCCTCACATCAGGCGGGTCCTCCTCGCGCCAGCTGGGCAGCAGCGCCAGACCCACCAGAAGCAGGATGGCGAGGCCCACAGTGGGAAAAATGACGCCGCCAAAGAAGATAAACCGGTCCGCGAATTGCTCACTGCGCGGACGCTTCTTGCCGAGGACGGCATAGACGGTCGCGCCCATGATGATGCACCAGACGAGGGCGCCACCAAAGGTCATGAACCAGAAGAGATCGGAGAGTTCGGCGGCATCCTGGCCGGCGGGATGAAGCGCGCTCTGCTCGGGATTACAGGCGGTCAGGAACAGGGAAATAGCGCCCAGAAGCGCCAGACGGACGGTACATTGAAAAAGATGTGCCGATTTGCGTCGCATCTGCCCCCACAGGATGATCCGTGAATGGAACGCGGACCCGGCCAATGAGTTCCCTAATTAGAGCTGGCAAAATGGGGGCGCTGATGGCCGCGGTGAAAGGATATTCCAATGTGCAGATCGTCCTGCATTGGGCGATTGCCGCACTGGTGGTGTTCCAGCTGTTCGTCAATGAAGGGATGCAGATCGCCTTCAACGAGCGCCTCGAGGGCAAGGACGCGAGCCAGACTCTCGGGATGATGTTGCACATGATCCTGGGGCTGACCGTACTTGTCCTGGCAGCACTGCGCCTTCTCATTCGGTTCCGCCGAGGCGTGCCGGCGCCCCATCATGACAATCCGGCCATCCTCAACTGGCTCGGGCAGATCACGCACTTCCTGCTTTATGGCTTTATCTTCCTGATGCCGGTGACCGGGGCGGTGGCGTGGTTTCTGGGGGTGGAGCCGGCGGCCGAGGTGCATGAAATCGGCCGGCTGATATTGATCCCGGCTATCGCCTTCCACGTGGTTGGCGCGCTGGTCGAGCATTTCGTGTTGCGTCGAGATTCGCTCAAGCGAATGCTTAAGGCGACGGCGGACGGCTAGACCTTGTAGATGCGCTCGGCATTGCGATGGAGGAGGCGCGCCTTCTCGTCAGGGCTAGCGCCGGCAATGATATCCATGGTCGCCTCCACCCAGCGCGTTAGCGAACCAGTCTGGGTCACCACAGGGTGGTCGGAGCCCCAGACGATGCGGTCCCAGCCGAAACACTCGATGATGTGTTCGACATAGGGGCGGATGGTGTCGACGGTCCAGTCTCTGCCGGAATAGGCGACAATGCCCGAAATCTTGGCGTTGAGATTGGGGAGGCGGGCGATGGCGCGGATGTGGTCGCGCCAGGGATTTAGGCCTGTCCCGGTAACATCAGGCACGCCGCAATGGTCGAGAATGAAGGTCACGTCCGGCGCGCGTTCGACAAGCTGCTGGCCAATGGGCAATTGGTCTGCCCGGACGCAGAGGTCAAAGCTCAGGTCATAGTCCGGCAAATGGCGGATATTCTCGATAAAGAGATCGGACTGGCTGAGATCGTCTGCGACTTCATGAAGGATGCGCCGGACGCCCTTGACGTGGGCGTGGTAACTGAGGCGTTCGATCTCGGCAACGAAGTTGGGATGTTCGGGACGGCAGGCCGCGATGGCGCCGACAATCCGCGGCAGTCCCAGGACGAATTCGGTTTCGGCGAGCATGTCGGGCTCGGCGACATCCACTTCCATATGGAGGGCCGTTTCGATGCCCAGGGGGAGCGCTTCGGCGAAATAGGCTTCGAGCGTCCACTGGCGATTGAGCGCCGGTGCGTTGGCGAGCCAGGGATAGGTAAAACGGTCCTGGTAGACGAGATGGAGATGGGTATCGAGAATGCGCATTATCCTGAACTCCTCACGGCGCGAAGGGTAGCTCAACCATCCAGTAGGGCGATGCATTCCTCGTCATAGGTCACGCCAAGATCGGCGAGGCCGTGGCCTTCAGCGCTGGAGCTTCCGCCCATCTGGGCCATCAGTGTATCGCGCTTGCGCATGAGGTCGAGGTCGCGCTCGCCCGAGAGCACCTTCGCCTCATCAAGCGCGCTATTGGCGCGCTCGTCGTACTGCGTGCCGGTTTCGCCATCGCCGTCAGCGGTGAGATAGCGGGCCGTCAGGGCATAATAGGCGGCGCATTCGATGTATTTGTCGGCAACGCCATCGATAACGTCGGGTGCAGCCGGGGCGTTGGGGGCCTGGGGGCGTGTCGTCGCGAGTACCATCCAGACGAGCAGGACAAGCACGACTATGGGCGCAATAATCTTTCCCACCATGGCATTCTCCTCCCCTTTTCCCTCGCCTTGTCATCAAGTGTGCGAACGGTTTCGTCAAGCGGCGGCTTGAACTGGCGACGCCAAACGGCCAGAGTTCGGGAAAGACCTCGAGGTCTATGAGGGGGATGGGATGAGGGGTCGGCATATTGCCCTGGTGACGGGGTCGACCAGCGGGATCGGTCTGGCGATAGCTTTGAAATTCGCTTCCAGTGATTTCGATGTCGCCGTGCATGGTGTCGAGCCCGAGGAGGAGGTCGCGGAGATCCTGCAGTTCTTGCGGCAGGCCGGTCGAGGGCGCGTCTGGTATGCCCGCGCCGATCTCGCCGATGCAAAAGCCAGCATGGGCCTCGTGCAGAGCGTGGTCGATGCGCTCGGTGGGCTGGATGTGCTGGTCAACAATGCCGGCATCCAGAAGGTCGCTGCGGTATCCGATTTTGCCGAGGAAGACTGGCAGAGGCTGATGTCGGTCAATCTGGATGCCGCCTTTCACACCATGCGCAGCGCGATGCCGCATATGCTTGCCGGTGGGTGGGGGCGGGTGATCAATATCGCCTCGGCTCATGGCCTGCGCGCCTCGCCCTACAAATCGGCCTATGTGGCCGCCAAGCACGCGCTGGTGGGCCTGACCAAGACAGCGGCGCTGGAAGTGGCCGAGAGCAATGTCACGGTCAATGCCATCTGTCCGGGCTATGTCTGGACTCCGCTGGTTGCCAAGCAGGTGCAAGACCAGGCGCGGGTGCATGGCATCAGCGAGGATGAGGTGATCAGCAAGATCATCCTCGCGCCGCAGCCCAGCAAGAAATTCGTTCAGCCGGAAGAAGTGGCGGAATTGGCCGCCTATCTTTGTTCGGACTGGGCGAGATCGATTACCGGCTCTGCCATCTCGATTGATGGCGGTTGGACGGCCAAGTGATTGCAGAAGAGCCATTTAGATGAACGATATTCTTTTTCAGCCCGGCCCGGAGCGCATTGCCGCCGCGGCTCTGGCCGGTTTCGCGAAACAGCAGGGTTTTACTCCAACCGACTATGCGAGTTTGCATCGCTGGTCGGTCGAGCAGCCTGACGCCTACCATTCAGCCCTGTGGGCGCAGTTTGATATTGTCGGAGAGCGGGGGGCGCGGGTCTATCTGCCCGGGTCGTCGATCCGGGACATGCGGTTTTTCCCTGATGCCCGGCTGAACTATGCCGAAAACCTGCTGCGACAGCCCGATGGCCGCATGGCCATCATCGCACATCGCGAAGACGGAACGCGCCGGACCCTGACGCGCGCGGAGCTTTTTGGGCTGGTGTCGCGCCTCGTTCAGGCGATGCGGGCCGAGGGCGTGGGCATGAGAGATCGTGTGGCGGGGATCGTCACCAATGATATCGAGGCCATCGCGCTTTATCTGGCCACCTCCGCAATCGGCGCGATCTGGGCATCGTGCTCGCCCGATTTCGGCCCGGCTGCTGCGGCTGACCGCCTGGGGCAGGTGGAGCCGGCGCTTCTCGTGGCGGTACCTCGCTATGACTACGGCGGCAAGCAGTTCGACACGACCGCGTCCATCAATGCCGTCTGCGCCGCCGGGATGCCCCGACGTCTCGTCCTGCTCGGCGAAGCCTCGGATCTGTCTGGCTATCATGGGCCGGCGGTTACGCTCGATGATTGGATCGCGCCGTACGCGGAGGACGAAATCGACTTCGTGCGGCAGGGCTTTGATGCGCCCCACGCCGTGCTGTTTTCCTCGGGCACGACGGGCAAGCCCAAGGGCATCGTGCATGGCGCTGGTCGTCTGCTGCTGCAGCACCTCAAGGAGCAACAGCTCCACTGTGACCTGCGGGCGGGCGACCGGTTCTTCTATTACACGACCTGCGGGTGGATGATGTGGAACTGGCTGGTCTCCGGCCTCGCGTCGGGAGCCACGCTCGTCACCTTTGACGGCAATCCGGCCTATCCGCACATGGGGCGGCTGGCGGACATCATTGACGAGGACGAGATCGATATTTTCGGGACTTCGGCGAAATATATCGACGCCTGCAACAAGGCGCGCCTTCGTCCCAAGGATACCCATCGCCTGTCACGGCTGCGGACCATTTTGTCGACCGGCTCGCCGCTGCTTCCCGATGGGTATGATCACATCTACCGGGACTGGAAGAGCGATGTGCATCTCGCGTCCATTTCAGGTGGCACGGATATTTGCGCCTGCTTCCTCGGCGGCGTCCCGACCTTGCCGGTCCGACGCGGCGAGATGCAGGGCGCAATGCTGGGCATGGACGTGCACGGGTTTGACCAGAACGGGGCGCCAGTTTCGGAGGGGGCCGGCGAGCTGGTATGCCGCAATGCGCACCTCTCCATGCCGGTCGGGTTCTGGAATGATGCAAGTGGCGCGCGCTATCGCGCGGCCTATTTCGAGCGCTTCGAGGGCGTCTGGACCCACGGCGACTTCGTCGAACGGCGTCCATCAGGCGGCTATGTGATCCACGGCCGGTCGGATGCGACGCTCAATCCCGGTGGCATCCGGATCGGGACGGCCGAGATCTATCGGCAGGTCGAGCCTATTCCGCAAATCCTTGAAGCCATTGCGGTGGGGCAGGAGTGGCAGGGCGATCAGCGCATCATCCTTTTCGTTCGTCTGGAAGACGGCGCCGTGCTCGATGATGCACTCGTGTCGGAAATCAGGAAGCGTATCCGCTCGGGGGCGACGCCGCGTCACGTACCTGCCAAGATTTTGGCAGTGCCCGATATTCCGCGCACCCGCTCGAACAAGATCGCCGAATTGTCGGTGCGCGATGCGGTCAACGGCAAGGCGATGGAAGACAATCCTGGCCTCGCCAATCCCGAAGCGCTGTCGCACTTCCGGGATCGGCAAGAATTACTGGACTGAGAAGTGATGCCAGTGCGGTCGCGGTTGAATGCCGCGAACGCCATTTTGTGAGACGGGCCTAGTTCTTGCTGATGCGGCGGCCGCTCTGGCCGTCGAAGACATAGGTGCGTTCGACAGGCGCGGTCACGGACAGGTGCGCGCCAGTGTCGATGTCTTCTTCGCTCGATACCAGCACCATGGTCGGCTGGCCCGAGAGATCGAGGGTGACGAAGGTCTGCCCACCTGTGGGCTCGACGAAAGTCACTTCGCCGCTCAGAGGGCCGCTGCCGGCCTGGAAATGCTCCGGCCGGACGCCGATGGTCACTTTCTGGCCATCGCTGACGGGCTCAGAAGCATTGAAGTCGAAGCTGAGGCCGCTGGCTGTGCGGGCAATATTTCCGTCGATGGTGGCGTCAAAGAAATTCATCGCTGGCGAGCCGATAAAACCGGCGACGAAGAGATTGGAAGGACGGCGATAGAGCTCCATTGGGGAGCCCTCCTGCTGGATGACGCCATGATTGAGCACCACGACGCGATCGGACAGTGTCATGGCCTCGACCTGGTCGTGGGTCACATAGATCGAGGTGACGCCGACCTTCCGGTGCAGGGCCTTGATTTCGGACCGCATCTGGACGCGCAGCTTGGCGTCGAGATTGGACAGCGGTTCGTCGAAGAGGAACACAGCGGGATCGCGCACCACGGCACGGCCCATGGCGACGCGCTGGCGCTGGCCGCCGGAGAGCTGGCTGGGCTTGCGGTCCAGCAGCGGCTCGAGCTCGAGCATGCGGGCCGCCTGGCGGACACGCTGGTCGATCTCGGCCTTTGGCTTGCCGGACAGCTCGAGATTGAACGCCATGTTCTTGTAGACGGTCATATGCGGGTAGAGCGCATAGGACTGGAACACCATGGCGATGTTGCGCTCGCGTGGGGTGAGGTCATTGACCACGCGGTCACCAATGACGATGTCGCCGCCGGTGATGTCCTCAAGACCGGCGACCATGCGCAATATGGTCGACTTGCCACAACCGGAGGGGCCGACGAGGGCGACAAACTCGCCGTCCTCGACCGAGAGGTTAACGCCTTCGATGACCGAGACGGTACCGTAGCTCTTGGAGATGTTTCTTAACTCGAGACCGGCCATTTTCTGCACTCCGAGGCTATTTGACGGCGCCGGCGGTCAGACCGGCAATGATGTGTTTTTGCGCCGCGAAGAAGACGATCACGGTCGGCATGATGGTGAGGGTGATGAAGGCCAGGATCAGCTGCCAATCGGTCGAGAACTCCCCGCGGTAGACCATGATGCCCAGGGGCCACGGATACTTGCTCTCGGAATTGAGCATGATCAGCGGCAGGATGTAGCTGTTCCAGGAGCCGACGAAGGAGATGATCCCGACCGTTGCAATGATGGGCCGGGATAGCGGCAGAGTGATGCTCCAGAAAAAGCGCAGATAACCCGCGCCATCAACAAATGCAGCGTCGAAGAGTTCGCTCGGCAGATTGCGGAAGAAATTGCGGAACAAAAGGATCGACATGCCCAGGCCGAACGCCACCTGCGGGAGCACCACGCCCCAATAGGTGTCGAGCAGCCCCAGATCGCGGATGCGGATAAAGAGCGGCAGGATGGCCGTGGCGGCAGGGAACATCAGGCCAATGAGGAAGTAGTTGAGCAAAAAGCCCGAGCCGAAGAATTTGACATGGGCGAAGGTAAAGGCCGCCATCGCGGAGAGCGACAGGGTCAGAAAGACGGTAAGCGCGGCAATAAGCAGGGAATTGCCCATCTGCAGCCAGTAACGCTGGCTGAAGAGAATATTGCCGTAATTGCTCCACTGCCATTCCGAAGGCAGGCCGAAAGGATTGCCCCGCAGCTCGCCCAAAGTCTTGAAGCCACCCAGCGCTGTTGTCAGCAAGGGAATGACGATGATCGCCGCCAGTATGGTGAGGCTCGCGTAGAGATAGACCTTGGTGGGCAGGCGCTCGCTCCGCCCGCCTGCGGCCGTTGCGGCGTCGATAGGTGCGGTTGTCTCAGTCATTTTTCATGAAGATCCGCTTGTAGCTGAAGGCGAGGACGACGCAGATGACGAAGAGCACGACACCGACGGCCGAGCCAAAGCCGACCTGCATGCGCATGACGCCGAAGCTGTAAAGGAAGGTAACAAGGGTCTGGGTGGAGTTGGACGGACCACCGCCGGTAAGCGGCATGATCATGTCAAAAAGCTGCAGCGAGCCAATGACGGCAAAGAACACTGACAGGCGCACGGTCGAGCCCAGCATGGGCAAAGTAACTCGATAGAATTTCTGCCAGCCGGTCGCGCCGTCGATGTCGGCGGCTTCGAGCACGCTTTTATCGATCGACTGCAGCCCCGCCACAAACAGCATCATGTGGAAGCCGAAATACTTCCAGACGATGACGCCAAGCACGGCGTAGAAGGCGACCTGACGGTCTGCCAGCCAGAACGGCGCTTCCATGCCGAAGGTGTTGAAAATACCGGCGACGAGACCGAACTGGCCATCGTAGACGAAGCGCCAGATCATGCCTGCGGCGACGTCCGCCAGCACGTATGGCAGGAAGAACAAAAGCCGGAACATCACCGCGCCCTTGATCCGATGGGTCACCATGGTGGCAATCCACAGGGCGAGGGGGATCTGGATTATGATCGAGACGACGATGATCAGCCCATTGTTGATCAGGGCCTGGCGGAAGGCGCCATTGTTGAAGATCAGCTCGTAATTCTTGGTGCCGACCCATTGGGTTGGCAGGCCGTAGCCATTCCAGTTGTAAAAGGAATACCAGGCCGCTTCGCCCATGGGCAGGATGACGAAGACGGTGAAGAGCAGGAGTGCAGGCGGCAGGAACAGCACAAGCACGGGCAGGGTGCCGCGGACATGGCGTTTGCTGCGGCGGGCGACCGCGGGCGCGCGAGATGCGAGCGTCGGCGCGGCAGGCAGCGAACTGGTTTGGCTCATGGATCAGTCTCCCGGGACGGGTCAGGCGCGAGAGGCGGCCCCGCCGGAGCAGGGCCGCCCTTGAACTACATCTCGAGCGAGAAGGCGTCCTGGATCTGCTGGACGGCGTCTTCCGCAGAGATCTGACCAGCGGCCAGTTCAGCGGACATGTCGTTGACGACGCGACCAACATTGGGGCCGAGATCCTGATCCAGATAGTTCTGGTGCCAGGTTGCCTTGGCCTTCTGGGCTGCAGCTTCGGCCATGGACGGGTCCTTGACCCCGACTTCTGCACCGATCGTGGTGGGAAGAATGGCGTTGCGTTCCGCTACGATGGCCTGGTTTTCAGCATTGGTGAAGAACTTGAGGAATTCTTCGGTCTCGGGAGGTGCATTGGCCGTCACTACCCAGCCGTTGATGCCGCCGAAGTCGTCGGTGATCAGGCCCGGAGCGCCTTCAATGACCGGGAAGGGGAAGCGGCCGATATTGCTCTGCTCGAGGCCCTTGCCGTCCGTCGCCGCGCCGCCCTGGATCGTCGGGGTTGCGGTATTTTCGAAGCCGAGGAGGATGGCAGCGCGACCGTCTGCGAAGGCGGCTGTGGCATCTGGCCAGGTGGCGCCGAGATAGCCGGGCTGGAAGGGCTCGAGAGCGCCGAGTTCAATCAGCCTTTCGCTGGCGCGAACAAAGCCTTCGCCAGCAAAGCCTTCTCCACCCTTGGCTGCCGCAAAGCCGTCCTGGCCGACTTCACGCATGGCCAGATAGGACCAGTAGAAGTGCAACGGCCATTTATCGCCGCCGCCGCCTGCGATGGGGTTGATGCCGGCTGCCTTGAGCGTCTTGACGGCCTCAAGGAATTCGTCCCAGGTCCCGATGGCAGTGCCATCGACGCCAGCCTGATCAAAGAGCTCCTTGTTGTAGAAGAAGGAAACGACGCCGGACTGGACCGGAGCGGCCCAGACCTTGCCGTCAAAGGTCATGCCGTCGACAGCAGCCTTGTTGATGGAATTGCGCCAGGCGCCATTGTCGGCATCCATTGCCGGGGTGATGTCGCGAAGGGCACCGGTGGCGATCTGCGCTTCCAGCACGCCGCCAGCCCAGGTGTAGAACATGGACGGCGCTTCGTTGGACTGCAGCAGGGTGGGGAGCTTGGCTTTGTAGGCTTCGTTCTCGAGGAACTGGAAATCGATCTTGACGTCCGGGTTCTGGGCTTCGTACGCGGCGGCGATTTCCTGCCAGGTCCCGAGCCGGTCGGCGTTCGTCTCGAGATGCAGCCATTTGATGACCGATTGTGCCGATGCCGAAGATACTCCGGCCATCAAGGCAACAGCGCTGAGGGCAATAGCAAGCCGATGCCGCGCAAGGCGGCCAAAAGAAATGTTCATGTAGTCCTCCCACCGGACATTTTTGTCCTGATTGCAAATTAATTAGTGCGCTTTGCTGGGAAACTGTCAAGGGGGTGGCTCGTTGCGGCTGGTTTTACTCAGTCTGCCTCTTGTGCGGTGCTGTCGGAATGTGCCAAGAAGCCAGTAATTAATCCGCCATGCTGAAAAAATGAGCGGTGGGGAGGTACGGGGCTTTGGCATGAAGACAGCCGATCCCGAGTTGATGCGTGCAATCAATCGGTTCCATGTGCTTGATACGATCCGGAAGGCCGGTTCAATCTCCCGTGTGGAGATCGGCGAACGCACGCAGCTGTCGGCCACGACCATCTCGGCCATCACCGCGTCGCTGCTGGATGATGCGCTGATCACGCCGCGCCACGAGGGTGATCTGCGCGATGGCGCCGGTCGCGGGCGACCGCGCGTCATGCTAACGCTCAATGCTTCGGCTGCACGTGTCGTTGGCGCCAAGATCGCGCCGAATGGCCTCGTTTTCGTGGTCACCGATTTTCAGGGCGATATCCTTGCAAGCCTTACGCTTCCAGTCCGTGTTGACCGGCTACCGCTGCCGGTTTTCGCCGATCTGGTCGAAGACGGGGTGCGGCGCTGCGTCCTCGATGCAGGGCTGGGCCTTGCCGATGTGACCTCGGTCGCTCTGGCCGTGCCCGGTATTGTCGAACATGGCTCGGGCCGGGTGCGCTCGAGCTCGATCTTTCGCGACCGTGATGTGCCGTTGGCGAGCTTTCTGGCCGAGCGGCTGGGCGTTGCCACCATTGCCGAGAGCGACGCCAATGCGATCACCATGGGTCAGCACTGGTTCGGACGGGCGCGCGATTGCGATGATTTCGTGCTGGTTTCCGTAGAGGATGCGCTGGGGCTCGGCGTGATGCACAACGGGCAATTGTTCCGGGGTGCGCGGGAATTGAGCCTCGATCTCGGGCACATGATGATGGGCGTTTCCACGGCCCAGTCCGAGCAACTGGCCGATATTGCCAGTGAAAAAGCCATTTTGTCCGGCGAACATGCTGATCTGCGGCTGCGAGAAGCGATGCGCGTCGGGCGTGGCATGAGTCATGTCCGTCGACTGCTTGCAGATGGTGACGACATGTTTGCGGCCGCCGCAAGCCGTGCCGGCGAAGCCCTGGGCATCGCCATTGCCAATCTCGCCGGGCTGTTTGCGCCGCCGCGGGTCATCCTCGTTGGCTCCAGTCTGGCGCTTGGCCGCGGGCTGATCGAGCCTTTGCAGGCATCCTTTGCGCGCTCCCTGGCGGAGCCGCTGCGTGAGGTCACCCAGATCGTCATCGACGAGGCGGGGGACGAGGTCTGGGCGCGCGGCGCGGCCGCCGTGGCGCTGAGCGAACTTTATGGATCACCCTGGAGCACGACCGGTCCGGCGCTCCGGAATAATCCGTAAGACTGAGGAATTTGGTGAGGAGATTTTGATGCGCAAGGTTGGCATCGGTATAATTGGACTAGGCAATATTTCAGCCGCCTATCTCAAGGCGGCACAGAATTTTCCCATCCTCGACATTCGTGGCGTAGCTGACCTCAATCCGGCCGCTGCGGAAGCGCGCGCAGCGGAATTTGGCGTCAAGGCCGTGTCGATGGATGCGATCTTTGCGGACCCGGAAATCGAGATCATTCTCAATCTGACCATTCCCAAGGCCCACGTCGAAGTTGGCCTCCGCGCCATCGAAGCGGGCAAGCATGTCTATTCCGAAAAACCGCTCGGCATTGTCTTCGCTGAGGGCAAGAAGCTGGTCGAAGCCGCGCGTGCCAAGGGTTTGCGCGTCGGTTCGGCTCCCGACACCTTCCTCGGCGGTTCGCACCAGAGCGCCCGGCATATCGTGGACAGCGGCAAGCTTGGTCAGGTGGTCGGCGGGACGGCCTATTTCATGTGTCCGGGCCACGAGCGCTGGCATCCCAATCCCGGCTTCTACTATGAAGTCGGTGGCGGGCCGATGCTCGACATGGGCCCCTACTACATAACCGATCTGGTCAATCTGCTCGGACCTGTCGCGCGCGTTTCGGGCTTTGGCTCAATGCTGCGCACGACCCGCACCATCACCGCCAAGGAACGCAATGGCGAAGTGATCCCCGTCCATGTGCCGACCCATGTTTCGGGCACGCTGCAGTTTGCCAATGGCGCGCTGGTTCAGGTCACCATGAGCTTTGACGTTGCCGGCCACAAGCATGTGCCGCTCGAGATTTACGGCACGGATGGCACGCTGCTCGTGCCGGATCCCAACCATTTCGGCGGGCAGATCCAGTTCCTCGAAAAGGGCGGCGAATGGGCTGATGTCGACACCGACCAGCCTTACGCGGACGGCAATTATCGCTCGATCGGGCTGGCCGACATGGCCCATGCCGTTGCCGAGAACCGGCCGCATCGCTGCAATGGCGATCTGGCCCTGCACGTGCTGGAGGTCATGGAGGCGTTCCAGCGTTCGGCCGAGAGTGGTCAGGTGGTCGAAATCACCACGCCTGTCGATCGGCCGGCACCACTGTCTCAATCGCTGCGCGAGGGGCGGCTGCAATAGTTATGGTAGAGGAGAAAAAGATGCGTGAGGCGCTGATCGTCTGGGGTGGCTGGAGTGGGCATGAGCCCGAGCAGTGCGCTGCCATCATAAAGTCGATGCTCGAGGAAGACGGCTTCAAGGTCTATGTCGAGAACACGACCGAGGCCTTTGCCGACCCGACCATCCACGATCTCAGCCTGATCGTGCCGATCTTCACCATGAGCAAGATCGAGAAGGAAGAGCTCTCGAACCTCACCGCGGCCGTGGCCGGGGGCGTGGGTCTTGGTGGCTATCACGGCGGCATGGGCGATGCCTTCCGCGACGCGGTGGACTATCAGTTCATGGTTGGCGGCCAGTGGGTGGCCCATCCGGGCAATATCATCGACTACCGTGTCGACGTGACCCGTTCGGACGACCCGATCATGGAGGGGATCGAAAGCTTCCCCTATACGTCCGAGCAATATTACATGCATGTCGACCCCTCCAACGAGGTGCTGGCGACCACAATGTTCACTGGCGATCATGCCTATTGGATCGACGGCGTCACCATGCCGGTGGTGTGGAAGCGCAAGCATGGCAAGGGCCGGGTTTTCTACTCGTCGCTCGGCCATGTCTCGAAGGAATTCGAAGTGCCGCAGATGCGCACGATCCTTCGGCGCGGGCTCAACTGGGCCGCGCGCTGACAGCATTTGTCAAAAGCAAGCAACACCAGCGGGCGGTCCTTCGGGGCCGCCCTTTGCATTGTATCGCAACCTTGCGATTACCCCGTTGACAATCACCGCTACCAAGATCAAAAATTTGATCGACTGGTCAAATTTATGGCCGCAGGGGGAGAGCGGGGGAACAATGGAATTCGGCATCACCTTCAAAGGGTTCATCGAGGCAGATCGCGCCCGTTATCTGGTCCGCGCGGCCGAATACGCCGGCTTTTCCTATTGCTGGTTCTATGACAGCCATATCTTGTGGCGCGATTGCTATGCGGCGATTGCCATGTGCATGGAACATACGACCGACATGCGTTTCGGCCCGCTGGTGACCAACCCGGACGTGCGCGACTGGTCGGTTGCCGCTTCGATCTTTGGGTCGCTCTCCAAGCAGAGCGGTGGGCGATTTGATCTCGCGGTGGGCCGTGGCGACAGCTCGATGCGCGTCATGGGCAAGAAGCCGGCGACGCTGGCCCGGGTGGCCGATTTCATCGACAAGACCAAGGCCATGGTCCGAGGCGAGGAAGTCAGCTACGGCGAAATCCCGGCTGCGGTGAAATTCCCCTGGGCTGTCGGACACGAAATGCCAAGCTGGATCGCCGCCTATGGCCCGCTGGCGCTGAAGACGGCGGGCGAGCATGCCGATGGCGTGGTGTTGCAGATTGCCGATCCCGGGCTTTGCAAATGGTTCACTGACCAGTGCGTCGATGCCGGCAAGGCCGCAGGCAAGGACATGTCGGGCTTCCGCTCCATGGCCGCTGCGCCGGCCTATTTTGGCGACAAGAAGCGGGCCATCGAGAAGGTGAAATGGTTCCCGGCCATGGTGGGCAATCACGTCGCCGATATCGTCGAAAAATACGGTTCGGACAGCGATAAGGTGCCGGCGAGCCTCACCAGCTACATCGAAAAGCGGCGCGGATACGACTATTCCAAGCACGGCCAGGCCGATAATCCCTATCTCGATTTCATCACTGACGACGTGGTGGAAAGCTTCTGTGTGCTGGGCGAGCCGGAGGAGCATGTCTCCAAGGTGCGCGAGCTCGAGGCGGCAGGGGTGACCCAGTTCAACATCTATCTCGATAGTGGCGACGAGGAGGAAATCATCGCCAACTACGGACGGTACGTGATCCCGGCGTTCCGCTAGGGGCAGCGCGATCTGATCCCTACCTAGCCTCCTGCCGGGAGGGGAAAGGATCTGCCGATGGCTCACGATGGCCGCGGCAAACTGGATGTGTCCCTCCCCCTCGATAGGGGGAGGTTAGGTGGGGGTGGATCCCACCGGCTTCGGAGGAGACCTTAGAAAATGCGCTTCGGGTACAAGGCTTCGGCCGAGCAATTCGCCCCGGGCAAGCTGATGCAGTTTGCCGTGGAGGCAGAAGAGGCGGGTTTTGACTCGGTCTTCGTGTCGGACCATTTCCAACCCTGGAAACACACTGACGGCCACGCCCCCTTCGCCCCTGCCTGGATGGCAGCCGTGCTGGCGCGGACGGAGCGGATCGTGCTGGGTGCATCGGTGCTGACGCCCACGTTCCGCTTGCATCCTTCCGTGGTCGCACACGCTTTCGGCACGCTGGGCGCCATGTTCCCCGGCCGCGTCATTTTGGGCGTCGGGACGGGCGAGTCTCTCAATGAGGTGCCGGCAACCGGCATGGAATGGCCCGAACTCAAGGAGCGTTCGGCGCGCCTGCGCGAGGCCGTCAAACTCATTCGCCAGCTGTGGACCGAGGACCGTGTCAGCTTCGAGGGTCAATATTACAAGACCGTCAATGCCACGATCTATGACAAGCCCCATGCGCCCGTGCCGATCTATATCGCCGCCGGCGGGCCGCTCAACGCGAAGTACGCGGGGCGGGAAGGGGATGGGTTCATCTGCACTTCCGGCAAGGGCGCCGAGCTCTACGTCGATCAATTGCTACCGAATGTTGCCACCGGCCGCAGCGAATCCGGACGGGAGAGCAAGCCATTCGAACGGATGATCGAGGTGAAAGTGTCCTTCGACCCCGATGCCGACCGCGCGCTCAATGACACGCGCCACTGGGCTGCACTCTCGCTCTCGGCGGAGGAAAAGCATTCCGTGCAGGACCCGGAGGAAATGGAGCGGCTGGCCGAGGCTTTGCCGATCGAGCGGGTGGCCAAGCGCTGGATCGTGTCGAGCGATCCCGATGAGCATGTCGCCGATATCAAGACCTATATCGACTACGGCTTTGACCATCTTGTCTTTCATGCGCCGGGCCCGGATCAAAGCCGGTTCCTCTCGCTCTACGCAGAGGATATTCTCCCCAGACTCCGGAAACTCACGGGGGCATGATGACGCCTCGATTGACTGTCTGGGGCCTAGAAGGCATTCCCGAAATCGTGGCCGGGGACGACCTCGTCGTGCGGATCGGCGAAGCAGTTGACGCGGCGGCCCACAACGACCCTGACGCGGCCCTGCGCGACGGCGACATACTGGTCGTCACGAGCAAGATCGTCTCCAAGTCCGAGGGCATGCAGGTGCCGGCCAGCGAGCGCGAGAAGGCAATTGCCGACGATACGGTGCGCATCGTGGCGGAGCGCGTCCATCCGGGCGGGGTGATGAAGATCGTCGAGACGCGGCAGGGCCTTATCATGGCGGCCGCCGGGATCGATATGTCCAATGTTCCTGAAGGTGTCGCGCTGCGTCTCCCCGAGGATCCGGACCGCTCCGCGCGGGCACTCTGTGCCGGGCTGCGGCAGCGGCTGGGTGTCGATATCGGCGTGATCATCACCGACACGATCGGGCGCGCCTGGCGCGTTGGCCAGACCGACCAGGCTATTGGCGCCGCTGGGCTGCAATTGACCGACGATCTGCGTGGCGCCAATGATGCCAATGGCCGGCCTCTGCATGTCACGGTCGCGGTCGTGGCGGACGAGATTGCGGGTGCCGCCGATCTCGTCAAGGGCAAGACGAGCGGGATTCCGGTGGCCGTGGTGCGTGGGCTCGGGCGGCTGGTGCGCGATCTCGATGGCTCCGGAGCCCGCACATTGGCGCGCGTCGGCGATGACGACATGTTCCGCTTCGGTTCAGCAGAGGCGTATCGGCTGGGCTATGAAGCGGCGATGGCTGAACTGGGCGAAGGGCGCATCGCCGCGTCGACCAAGCAGCGGCAGGACTGAGGTCATGCGTGTCCAATTCGCCATTCTGGCGGCTCTTGCATTGAGCTGCCCCGCTGTCGCGGCGACAGACGACCCGCTGGTGATCGACAATTGCGGCGTGATGGTTCAGTTCGAGGCTCCCCCGCAGCGCGTTGTTACCATCAAGTCAACCGCGACCGAGCTGCTACTGGCGCTGGGAGTGGGTGATCGCATCGTCGGAGTGGGGTTTCTGGATGGCTCGCTGCCCGCAGAATTTTCCGGTACCAATCTCCCTGTGCTCTCGGAAAAACTGCCATCGCAGGAAGTTGTGCTCGAAGCCGAACCAGATCTGATCTACGGCGGCTGGGAGAGTAATTTTGCCGCCGACGGCGCCGGTGAGCGCGCGACGCTCGCACAGCTGGGCGTCGACACCTACGTCGCGCCGGCAGCTTGTCGCACGGTCCGACCACCCAGGCTCGACTTCAACGTGCTGTTCGGCGAAATTGCCGAGATGGGCGAGATTTTCGACGTTTCAGACGCGGCCACGGCGCTAGTGGAGAGCCAAAAGGCCATGCTGGCCAGTACACCCGCCGATGATCGTGGGTTGAGCGCGCTTTGGTATTCTTCCGGCACCAAGACCCCCTATGTCGGCGCGGGGAATAATGCGCCGGCCATGATCATGGACGCCCTTGGGCTCACCAATATTTTCGCTGAAGTGGACGACGGCTGGGTATCAGCAAGCTGGGAAGCCATCGTGGATGCCAATCCCGATGTGATCGTCCTCGTCGACGCTGCGTGGAATTCTGCCGAGCAAAAACGCAAACTCCTCGCCGAAAACCCGATCACGCGAGAACTTGATGCGGTGATCCATCAGCGTTATCTCGTCGTTCCATTCCCTGCGGGGGAGGCGGGCGTGCGCAATGTGCCCGCGGTCGTCGATATGGCGGCCCAGCTGCGCGCGCTGGATTTTTCGCGGTGACACCAGGGTCTTTTTATCTCCGCACTGATCGATCCCGGTAATGATGGCGACGCCTTTGCGACTGTCGGCGTTTTTCGCTCTCTGCGTCCTCCTTGTCTGCAGCGCCCTGATCGCGGTGACGCTTGGTCCGGCCGAGATTTCGCCGGGTGAGGTGTGGACGATCGTGCTGCATCATCTCGGCATCCTGCCCGAAAGCCCGGTCAGTCGTTTGCGCGACGCGATCGTCTGGGAGTTGCGGCTGCCCCGTGTGCTTGTCGCCTGCGGCATCGGCGCGGGTCTGGCGCTGGCAGGCGCGGTCATGCAGGCGCTGACGCGCAATCCCTTGGCTGACCCCTATCTGCTTGGGCTGTCCTCTGGTGCGGCCCTCGGCGCGGTGACAGTATTGCTGACGGGCGCGGCGCTGCTCATGCCGATCGGCGCATTCTTGGGGGCGCTCGCTGCTTTGGGAATGGCACTGGGCATCGCACATCTCCTCGGCGGAGCCACACCATCGCGCGCTATTCTGGCCGGCATCTGCATATCGGCGCTGGCTTCGGCGGCGACATCCTTCCTTATATTCTGGTCAGCCACCGGCGATAGTTATCGGGAAATCCTGTCCTGGCTCATGGGCTCGCTCAGCGGGTCGCTCTGGAGCGATGTGGGGCTGGTGTGCGCGGGGTTGCTGCTCTGTGCGCCGGTCATCCTCTTGTCAGCACGGGCGCTCGATGGCTTTGTGTTCGGCAACGTCTCGGCGGCAAGCCTCGGCATTGACGTCAACCGGCTGCGCTGGATGCTGCTCATCGCCACGGCTATCCTGACTGGCATCATGGTGGCCATCGGCGGCGCCATCGGTTTCGTGGGCCTCGTGGTGCCACACGCGGTGCGGCTGGTCACTGGCGCGCGACACCGGAGGCTTTTGCCATGGTCCATGGTGGTCGGGGCCCTCGTCATGCTTTGGGCTGATACGGCGGCACGGACGCTGTTCGACCCCCGTGAATTGCCTGTTGGCATTGTCACGGCGCTCATTGGCGCACCGGCATTCTTCTTCGTCCTCATGCGCTACAGGCGCGTCACATGAGCGGTCTTGTGGTGTCCAACCTGACCATGGTGGCTGGTGGGCTGGCCATTGTGGCCGGTGCCGGTCTGTCGGCTCATGCCGGGGAAATTACCGGGCTGGTGGGGCCAAATGGCGCTGGAAAGTCTACCTTGTTGTCAGGGGCCCTGGGCCTTCGGCCAACTGCCAGCGGGGCGGTACGTTTCTGCGGCTCAGACCTGCTCGCCATGCCACGGCGCCAACGCGCGCAGATCGCGGCCTATGTGGAGCAAGCGGCCAATACCGAGGACCGCCTGACCGTTGCGGATGTGGTCGGGCTCGGGCGGATGCCCTTCCAGAGTGTGTGGCAGGACGTGGGCGCGCAGGCCACCGACGCGGCTATCGTCGCTCAGGCACTAGATGATGTCGGACTGGGTGCCCTCGCTCAGCGGCTCTACACCAGTCTTTCCGGCGGAGAGCGGCAGAGGGTGCACCTCGCGCGGGCGCTTGCCCAGCAGCCGCAGCTTCTGGTTCTTGATGAACCGACCAGCCATCTCGACATTCACGCGCAGATCGAGGTGTTGGATCTGCTGAAGCGCTCGGCGAACGCCGGGGCCACAGTCCTTATTGCCCTTCATGATCTCAACCTTGCGATGCGCTATTGCGACCGGCTAGCGGTGATGCAATCGGGCAAGGTGGTCGCCGAAGGGACGCCTGATGCCGTGCTTACGGCCGAACTGCTTGATAGGGTCTATGGGGTTACCGCACGGCGGATCGAGGATCCGCAGACGGGGGCGCCGGTCATCGTCTATGACGGGGTTGCACGAGGCTAACCTGCCGTGCGCATCCCGGGTTGGTCTGGTCGGTCGGGGATCTGGCTTCAAGCCCGATGCGGCGCTCGAAGTCGGTCAGTTGCATCGGCCTGCCGTAGAGATAGCCCTGGAACTGCACGCAACCGGCACGGGCGAGGAAATCATGCTGCTGCTCGGTTTCGACGCCTTCGGCGAGGACATGCTGGCCAAGGTCGTGACCGAGTCGGATGACGTTTTCGGCCAGTGATGCGCTGCGGGCAGACTTGACGGCGTACTGAACAAATCCGCGATCGATCTTGAGCTGCTGCACAGGCAGGCGCCGCAGATAGGACAGCGAAGAATAGCCCGTTCCGAAATCGTCCAGCGCAATAGTGATGCCCAGCTCGTGTAGCGCCTTGAGCTTGCCGACGACCACGTCCATCTCGGTGACCAGCACGCTCTCGGTCAGCTCCAGTGTGAGCTTTCGCGGGTCGGCGCCGGTGGATGCCAGCACCTTGCGAACGAGCGGCTCGAAATCCTTGTTCAGCAGCTGCCGGACGCTGACGTTGACCGAAAGTGTCAGGTGTTGGAACTCGGGGTGATTGTTCCATTCGGCCAGAGTTCGGCAGCCTTCTTCCAACACCCAGCCGCCGATGCGGACCATCAGGCCGCTGCGCTCGGCTTCGGGAATAAACTCTGCCGGGGGAAGCGCCCCGCGCTGGGGGCTGGTCCAGCGCAAGAGAGCTTCCGCGCCGATAGTGGAGCGCTCTCGATCGACCTGAGGCTGGTAGACGAGATGAATTCCTCGTTCCAGAGTGCCGCCATCAGGTCTCGGCTCAATGCACCCCGGCTGGTGAATTCGGCCTGCATGGCATAGGCGCAACCACAGAGCATGCCGACGGCGACTATGGTGTTCACCCAGCTGCCTGCAATTCGAACGGAATCCGGAACTGGCATGGCCAGCGGCGTGGACAGGGTGGAACTGGCCAATGCCACGAAGCTGGCGAGGCAAATGACGACAAGACCGATCTGCACACCCGATGGCTGCCGCCGGTAATTGAGGTAACCCAACGCCGCAATGACCAGCAAATAGAGATGTGAGACGCGGGGCGCATCGGCGCTCGGCACGTCGAACATCAGGCAGATCGCGCCGACGAGCAGGAACAGGGCGGTTTGAGACAGGAGGAGGCCAATAGTGAGTTGGCCCCTGCGAATGAGCAGATAGCTTGCAACTCCAACGACGATGAGCAGTAGGTCCAGGCCAACCACGCGCCACCAGCCAATAGAGGCGAAGAAGCCGGCCCAGCCGAGCCCGAGCACCACCAGGATCAGGGAAGCATATTCGTAGGAAACAACCAGCCTTGTCGAATGTTGACTGTTCGGCGCCGTGTCCGTCATGAAAGCTCCGGCCTGACGATGTACCAGCCACGAATGAAACTATAGGCGATGCCGTCCTAAAGATGCGTATTCATACATGGCCTGTTGGGCCTGAATTCTCGTTTCCGGGGATTTGGTTTCAGATTTGTAAATGTCGCCGGGGCGGTTGATGTTGTAGTATATCCTCTATCTGGTCGAGAGTGTTTATTTTCTTTTCCTGTTGTGCGCCTGTCGACGGGGAAAGTGACGCTGCCGTGTGAGCGTCAGCAGAGGACTGGCGTATCGAAGAAAATGCCTCGCTCAAAAGTGACTGCGCAACCAGATCACGTTTTCCGGCGTTTAGTTCAGGTCCGGCGATCGGGCCGGTTCCACCCAACGGGGGTTATCATGGACGAAACAGGCATTGGTTGGCTCGCTGCCATCATCATCGGCGGTATCGCCGGCTGGCTCGCCTCCAGCATCATGAAGACCAATACTGGTATTTTCCTCAATATCATTCTGGGCATTGTCGGCGCCGCCATCGCCAGCCTGCTGTTTGGCATGCTGGGCGTTTCGTTCGGCGGCTGGCTCGGCTATCTGATCGCGGGCCTCGTTGGCGCGTGTATCCTCATTGCCATTGTCAGAGCGGTTCGAAGGTAGAAATACTCAAATGCTTCAAGCATTCACGGTCGACAGCGGTGACGCTGCCGGCCGTTTTTTTATGTGCTGATCAAGCCTTGAGGCGCTTTTCACCGGCCTCGATGCGGATCGGCAGGACGTTCTCGGCCGGCGGCAGCGGGCAGACGGCATGCTCGGTGAAGGCGCAGGGCGGATTGATCGCCTTGTTGAAGTCGAGGACGATGGTGTTCTCGGTGACGTTTTCGCCGAAGACGAAGCGCGAGGCCGGATAGGTGCTGTCGCGCGAGGTGGCATCGCGGATGACGAATTGCGGGGCTTCCGGCGTGCCGTGCGTCGCCAGCAGTTCATAGGTGACACCATCGCGGGTGAAGACGGCCTTGTGGGTGGCCTCCACATCGGTCGGGATCGACTTTGAGGTGTCGACGGTCAGGCCCTTGGGGGCCTCAAGTGCAACCCAGTCGGCGGTGATGCGCCAGCTTTCGTCGAGCGGGAAATAGTCAATTGGTGCGAGCTGGTTAGGGGCGTCCGAGGTGGTGTCGCGGATGCGCACGGCGTTTTCGCCATTGAGCGTTGTCACTTCGAGCAGCAGGTTTTCGGCCATGAAGCGCGGCGGCTTATACTTGGCCAGTTCGAGCTTCTGCGCCGCGCCGCCATAAGGCGTCCAGGTGACATTGCCTTCGGCGTCCTGGGTGAGGCTGCCGGCATAATCTGGGCCGGCGGAGAGGACGATATCGTTGTCGCCGGCCTTGCCCAGGGTGACTGTGCCTTCGGCCAGCCAGGCGCGGGCGATGATGTTGAGCCAGCCTTCGGGAGCCTTGAGGGCGGCGAGGCGGCGGGCCTGCCAATCGGCATATTCGGTGGCGTAGTCGGTCATGATTGGGCCTCGTTGAGGGTCAGGCGCGGCACGCTGGCGAGCAGGCGCTGCGTATAGGGATGTTGCGGGGATTTCAGGATGTTAGCCGTCTCGCCAGCCTCGACGATACGGCCTTTCTCGAGGATGACCATGCGCTTGCAGAGGGCGGCGACGACGGCGATGTCGTGGGAGACAAAGAGCAGGCTCATCGAGGCGCTAAGCCGTTCCAGCAGCTCGACAATTCGCACCTTAGTGGTGAGGTCGAGAGCGCTGACGGCTTCATCAGCGAGGAGGAGCCGCGGGCCGGGGACGATGGCCCGGGCGATGGCGATGCGCTGGCGCTGGCCGCCCGAGAACTGGTGCGGATAGCGGTCGGCGGCGTCGGCGGGCAGGCCGACCTGTTCCAATGCCTCGGCGACCATCTTTGCGTGGTCGCCCGAAATCTTCAGGGATTTCAAGGGCTCAGCGATGATCGAGAAGACCGTCTGGCGGGGGTCGAGTGAGGAATAGGGGTCCTGGAAGACCACCTGCGCCTGCCGCCGGTAGTGCCGCATGAAACCGGCATTGCGCGGGTCGAGGGGGGCGCCGTCGAAGGTGATCTCGCCGCTGTCGGGGCGGGCGAGACCGAGGAGAAGGCGCAGGATTGTGGTCTTGCCTGAACCGGATTCGCCAACAAGACCAATGGTTTCGCCGGGCTCGATGGAGAAGGAGACCTTGTCGAGGATGGGTCGGTTGGCGGTGTAGGCGAAGCTGACATTGTCTACGGAAACGAGGCTCATGGCTGGCCCTCCAGAGCGGCGTCGAACTGGCGGGCGGCGGAGAGGAGGCTCCTGGTGTAGTCGTGTTGCGGCTGGGTGAAAACGGTGTCCACCGGGCCGGCTTCGACGGCTTCGCCCTGGCGCAAGACTATGATTTTGTTGACAGTATTGGCGACGACGGGGAGATCGTGGCTGATAAAAAGCAGGGCCATGTTGCGCTCGCGGACGAGGCGATCGAGCAGGGCGAGGATTTCGGCCTGGGTGGTGACATCCAGCGCGGTGGTCGGTTCGTCGGCGATGAGAAGGTTTGAACGACAGGCCAGAGCCATGGCGATGGCGACGCGCTGGCGCTGTCCACCGGAGAGCTCATGGGGGTAGGAACGCGCTATGCGTTCGGGTTCACCAAGTGCCACTTCGGTTAGCAGACTGTTAACGTTGACGGAGAGTGCCTGTGAATCGAGCGGCTGGCCATCGCGGCGGGCGCGACGCGCCAATGGTTCTGCAATCTGCTTGCCGACACGCATGAGAGGGTCGAGCGCGGTGAGCGGTTCCTGGAAGACGATGGCGGCGGCGGTGCCGCGCAGGCGATCGAGCTGGCGGTCGGGCGTGCCGATGACTTGCTTGCCGGCGAGCTCGACCGAGCCGGTGGCGACAAGACCGCTTGGCAGGAGGCCGGTGATGGCGAGCGAGCTCAGGGATTTGCCCGAGCCGGATTCGCCGATGAGGCCGAGCCGTTCGCCCTTCTCCAGCGTGAAGGAAAGATCGGACACCAGCGTCTTGCTGCCGGCGTGGACGGAGAGGTTTTTGACCTTGAGCAGGCTCATCGGGCGCGCCTCGTCGGATCGATGGTTTCGCGTAGGCCGTCGGCGAGGAGATTGACGCCGATGGCGAGCGAGACGAGGGCAAGGCCGGGCACGATGGCGCCGAGCGGGGCGGTGTAGACCGTGCCCTGGGCTTCCTGCAGCATCCGGCCCCATGAGGCATTGGGCGGCGGGGCGCCGAGGCCGAGATAGGAGAGCGAGGCCTCGGCAATGACAGCGAGGCCGAACTGCAGGGCAAAATTGACCGAGAGGGTCGGCCAGATATTGGGCAGAATGTGGATGGCGACGATCTTTGGCCAGGAACTGCCCGAGGTGCGCGCGGCGGTGATGTAGTCCATCACCAACACCCGCTTGGCGAGAATGCGGGTGAGGCGGGCGACAATGGCCGAAAGGGCGATGCCGAGCGCGAGGATAGCCGACCAGAGGCTGGCTGTGTCGCTGGCGGCGACCACCAGCATGGCAATCAACAGGGTGGGGAAGGCGATGAGGATGTCGAGCGCGGCGGCCAGGGCGTCGTCGAGCCATTTGGTGGCAAAGGCTGCGAGAATGCCCAGGGTGACGCCGATGATGGCGCCGATGGCAACGGCGCCAAGCCCGACGATGAGGGCAATGCGGCTGCCGATCATCAACTGGGTGAAGAGATCGCGGCCGAGACGGTCAGTGCCGATCCAATGCAGCCAGCTTGGACCTTCAAGGCGCATGCCGACCATGCCGGTCGGCTCATAGGGAAGCCAGACGAGCGAAAGAAGGCCGGTGAAGACGTGGACGCCGACCAGGATGAGCCCGGCCCAGAGGGTGAGCGAGAACCGGCGCGGTGCTTTGGCGGTAACAGCGATGGTCATGATGCGGCCCTCGTGCGGCCGCGCAGGCGCGGATCGACCAGGCGCTGGGCAATATCGGCGGCAAAGCCGATGAGGAGGACCAGCAGTGTGGAGACAAAGAGCACGCCCTGCACATTGGGATAATCGCGCTGCTGAATGGCGAGCAGCAGCATGGAGCCAAGGCCGGGCAGCGAGAAGACGCGCTCGATGACGACGGCGCCGAGGAAGGTGCTGGCGAGCTCGATGCCGAGGATGGAAATGACCGGGACGGCGCCATTGCGCAGCCCATGACGCATCAGGGCTTCGGGGAAGCTGGCGCCGAGGGCGCGGGCGGTGCGCAGATAATCGCTGCCGAGGACATCAAGCGTGGCGGCGCGGACATAGCGCAGGAGCGAGGCGCCCATGACGAGGCCGATGGTGAGGGACGGCAGGATCATGCCGGTCGCCGCCTCGCCAAAATTGTACCAGCCGCGCAGCGGAAAGCCGCCCGAGGGCAGCCAGCGCAGATTGATGGCAAAGAGGGTGACGAGGAGAATGCCGACCCAGAAGACGGGGATGGCGATGCCGAGCTGGGAGACGATGGAGATGGCGTTGCCATACCATTTGTCGGACCGCACGGCGGCAAGAATGCCGAGCGGAATGGCAAGGATCAGCGCCAGCACAAAGCCGAAAAAGGTCAGCGGCAGAGTGACCGACATACGGTTGCCGATCTCTTCGAGCACCGAGGCGCGGCTGACAAAGGAGGTGCCGAGATCAAGCCGGGCAAGATTGCCGAGAAAATTGACGAACTGGATATAGAGCGGCTGATCGGAGCCGACCTGGGCGCGGGCGGCGGCAATCTGCTGCTCGGTGGCACCAACGCCGAGGAGGGCATTGGCGGGGTCGCCGGGCAGCAGGCGCAGCAGCACAAAGAGCACCACGGCCGCGAGAAACAGCGAGGCGATCAGGATCAGCGTGCGTCGGATGAGGTAGGCGAGAATGGCGTCGTTTCCTTGCGCGATTGATGGCGCAGAATAGCGGGGGGCGGAGCGCAAAGCCACCGGGGTCGGGCGGTGGAGCACAGGGTTTGTTGGTGGTTTGGGGGGCGCGAGATTAGCGCAAGTGGCTCACCCCACCCTCAATCCCTCCCCATCAAGGGGAGGGATTGAGGGTGGGGGTGCTCTGTCCCCACTATGGTCTGGCTAAGAAGAGAACCCCCACCTAGCCTCCCCCTGAGGAGGGGGAGGGATCGGCCGGTGGCTTACAGGCTTCTCAGCTTACTCGATGGGTTCCTCCCCCTGGAGAGGGGGAGGTTAGGGGGGTAGCCCAGACTACTCAGCCTTCTGAATGTCGTAGGCGAAGAACTGGGAGTTGAGGCCGTTGACCGGGTAGCCGGTGACGTTGGCGGCCGAGACGACGATCTGGGGGTAGAGGTAGAGCCAGTTGCTGGCAGCGTCCTCGGCGATGATCTTGTTGGCCTCGGTGAGCTTTTCGACCTGTTCGGCTTCCGAATTGGCGGCTTCGCTGTCGGCGATCAGCTGGACGACTTCGGGGTTGTTGTAGCCCCAGTAGAAGTCCGGATTGCCGTAGAAGACGATGTCGCGGTGGTTGACGTGCTCCTGCAGCGTCGCCTCGAAATTCTTCTCCTGGTAGATCTTGGTGTACCACTCGTTGGCGGTGATGATGTTGATGTTCACCTTGACGCCGATCTTGGCGTATTCGGCCTGGAGGAACTGCGCCACGAGCGGGTGCGGATCGTAGTCGGGCGTGTCGAGGGTGAACTCGAAACCATCGGGATAGCCGGCTTCGGCGAGCAGCGCCTTGGCGCTTTCAACGTCATAGGCATCGACGCCGGTGAGGTCGACATACCAGGGGTCGGTCGGCGGCACGAAGGAGCCGATCAGCGTGCCATAGTCACCCCAGATGGAGTTGAGAAGGCGTGCCTTGTCGGTGGCGCGGGCGAGAGCCTTGCGAACCTTGACGTTGTCGAAGGGGGCGACGCGGTCGTTATAGGCCAGCAGTTCCTTGGTGGTGGAAGCGCCTTCGGTGACAGTGAAGGACGAGTTGCCGGCGAACTGGGCCAGCGAGTCCGGGCTTTGGACCGAGGTGATGATGTCGACGGCGTTGGTCAGAAGCGCGTTGTTGAGGGCGGTCGCGTCAGTGAAATAGGTGTAGATCACTTCGGCATTGGTCGGGGCTTCACCCCAGTAATTGGCATTGCGCTCGAGGGCCAGGGCCGAGCCGCGACGCCATTCGCCCAGCATATAGGGGCCGGTGCCGTCTGCCGAAGCGGTGATGTCGGTGGCCGCGTCGTTGACGATCCAGACATAGGAGAGATTGTAGGGCAGCGACACCGAACGGGCCGAGAGCGTGATGACCACGGTCTGGTCGTCGGGCGTCTCGATCGAGGTGATGGTCGAGAGGCTGCGCTTGCGCGAGCTCTTGGATTCCTCGGCGGTGACGCGCTCGATCGACCGCTTGACGTCGACCGCGGTCAGCGGGTCGCCGGAGTGGAAGCTTACGCCGGATTTGAGGGTGAAGGTGTAGGTGAGGCCATCTTCGCTGACCTCATAGCCTTCCACCAGACGGGGCTCGACATTGCCTTCGTCGGCGAGCTGGAACAGGGCCTCATAGACATTGCCATTGAAGGCTTCGTTGATGCCCTGGCCGGCGCCAGCGGTGTTGTCGAGGTTCTGCGGCTCGTAGAGCGAGCCGATGCGGATGGTAGCATCGGGGTTGAAATCCTGCGCGAGGGTCGCGGCGGGCAGGGAAACGCCGGCCAGCAGAGCTGCTGCAAGGAGAAGGGTCTTGGTGGTCATGTGACGCTCCAGATGTTCGATTGCGGCGATTTTAGAAGCAGGCGGAATAAATCACTACTGGCTGGATCGACATTGTTGTGCCCGATACAGGGTGCCGATGGCATTTCGTCCTCAGGCTGTGCCCGGTGGTGGAAAGCCATTCTATTGTCATCGCCACATTCGGGCGGATTTAGGATGAGGATGGCGGCGGGGCACGGTGGCCGCCGGAAGGTGGCTGCGGGTGCCGTCGACGCATTCATTCTGCGCGGGGCTTTTCCCGTGGCAGAATTTTCCGCTGCGCCGGGTGCAATTGTTGGCGGGACGTCTTGTTAATCTCGACTTGGACGATAGGGTCTAGGCACTTCCGGCGGGAGAGCTCCGTCGGCCGAAACACCAATGCAATCGAGTGGCCGCATGGATGTCAGCGTACAAAATGTTCGCAAGGAATTTGACCGGTTTCCGGCGCTGCACGATGTGTCGCTGGATATCCAGTCCGGAGAACTGATTGCGCTGCTTGGTCCGTCCGGCTCGGGCAAGACCACGTTGCTGCGGCTGATTGCGGGGCTCGAAGCGCCGACGGCGGGCAAGATTTTCTTTGGTCAGGAAGACGCTTCGGACAAGAGCGTGCAGGAGCGCAATATCGGCTTCGTGTTCCAGCACTATGCGCTGTTCCGGCACATGACGATTCTGGAAAATGTGTCCTTCGGGCTGAAGGTGCGGCCCAAGGCGCTACGGCCGGCTGCGGGTGAAATAAGGCGCCGGGCGCTGGAATTGCTCGACCTGGTGCAGCTGTCGGGGCTGGAGAAGCGCTACCCCAACCAGCTTTCGGGCGGGCAGCGGCAGCGCGTGGCGCTGGCACGGGCGCTGGCCATCGAGCCGCGCGTCTTGCTGCTCGACGAGCCCTTCGGGGCGCTCGACGCGCAGGTGCGGCGGGATCTGCGCAAATGGCTTCGGGAGATCCATGACCGCACCGGGCATACGACGGTGTTCGTGACGCATGACCAGGAAGAGGCGCTGGAATTGTCGGACCGGCTCTGCGTGATGAGCCAGGGGCGGATCGAGCAGGTGGGCACGCCGGACGATGTCTATGACAATCCGCAATCGCCGTTCGTGTTCGGATTCATTGGGGAATCGAGCGCGCTGCCGGTGCGGGTGAGTAATGGCGAATTCTGGCTCGATGACCGGCCGATCGGGGTTGCGGCAACGGGCCAGGAGGATGGGCCAGCCCAGCTCTATTTCCGGCCGCATGATGTGGAACTGATCGAGGGCGGGCCGGGGCTTGCGGGCGTGGTGGCGACGAGCCGCCGCGTCGGTGGCACGCGCCGGGTGGAGCTTGACGTGGGTGGCGGCAAGCACCGCGTCGAGATCGACCTGCCGTTCGATCACCCGGCCGGCGAGCGCAGCCAGATCGCGTTCAGGCCGCGGCGCTGGCGGGTCTTTCCGGCGGCCTGACTTCTCGTTCGTGACCTGGGCGAGGGGTGGCCTCCCGGGAGGAATAGGCGTACAATAAATGTTCTATCTGCTTCGGTAGGAGAACATGCATTCCACAATTCAGCTGATTGACCTGCTTGGTGCCGCAGCGCTTCTGCTCTGGGGCCTGCGGCTGATCAAAACCGGGGTGATGCGGGCCTTCGGGGCTTCGCTGCGCCATTGGATTGCCAAGGGCACGGGCAATCGCGTGTGGGCGGCGCTGAGCGGGTTCATGGCGACCCTGGCGCTGCAATCGAGCACGGCGACGGCTGTCATCACTGCGTCCTTTGCCGCCAATGGCTCGATCCAGCCGCGCATGGCGCAGGCGGTGATGCTGGGCGCCAATGTGGGCACGGCCATCGCGGCGGTAATCCTCTCGCTCGATGTGCACTGGTTTTCCTCGGTGATGATGCTGGCCGGGGTGACGCTGTTCTCCCTGAGCCCGGATGCGCGCGGCAAGGGGCTGGGGCGGGCCTTTCTGGGGCTCGGGCTGATGCTGCTGGCGCTGCAGCTGGTGGGCAATATCACCGGGCCGCTGCGCGAGTCCGAGGTGATGATCGCTGTGCTGACCGGGCTCGGCGAGGCGCCGGTATTTGCGCTGATCCTGGCGGCGGGGCTGGCGTTCCTTGCGACTTCGAGCCTGGCGGTGGTGCTGTTCGTCGCCATGCTGGGGCAGGCGGGCATTTTGCCGGCGGCGCTCGGAATTGTGCTGGTGGCGGGGGCAAATCTGGGCGGGGCGATCCCGCCGTTTCTGGCGGTGCTGCGGGAGGGATATGAAGGGCGGCGCCTTACGCTGGCGAACCTTGCTGTGCGGGCGATCGGTGCCTTGGCGTTGACGGCGCTGTCGGTGCCGCTGGCGCGCTTGCTCTCGGGAATTTTTACCGATGTCGGCACGCTGGCGATTGCTACCCATGTAGGGTTCAGCGTCGTGCTGCTCATTGTGTTCCTGCCGTTGATCGGGCCGGTGGGCAAGCTTGCGGCATTGGCCATTCCGGCGCCAGAGCAGCCCGAGCGCGGGGTGCGCTATCTCGATGAATCGGCGCTCGATACGCCCACGATTGCCCTGGCGGCGGCGGCGCGCGAGGCGCTGCGGGTCAGCGATATCGTGCTCAATATGCTGAACGCCAGCCTTGCCAATCTGCGCAAGCCAGCGCCGGCGGCGCGGCGGACCATTGCCGGGCTCGACGACGACGTCGACCGCCTTCAGCACGCGATCAAACTCTATCTCAGCCGGCTCGACAATGGCGATCTCGACGCAGAAGAGTCCGAGCGGGCCACCGAGATCATCAGCTACGCCATCAATCTCGAGCATGTGGGCGACATGGTCGAGGGCGGGCTTAACGAGGGGATCGCCAAGCTGGCCAAGCGGCAGGTGAAATTCTCCGCCGAAGGTTTTGCCGAAATCGTTGCGCTTTACGAAAAGACCATCGCCAATATGCAGCTCAGCCAGACGGTGTTCATGACCAGGGACCCGGTGCTGGCCCGGCAATTGGTGGCAGCAAAGGTCGAGGTGCGGCGGCTGGAATCCCTGTCGGCCAAGGCGCATCTCCTGAGGGTACGTCAGCGTGTGCCGGCGGCGATGGAGACCAGCTCGGTGCATCTCGACATGCTGCGCGACCTCAAGCGTATCAACGCGCATCTGGCCTCGGTGGCCTATCCCATTCTCGAAACCAAGGGCGAGCTCGACGAGAGTCGGCTGCGCGATGCGCCGGACCTCGAGCCGCACCGGGTAGAAAAATAAGCGGAGATTTTTGTGATGGATTACCAGCCGGTACTGGCGGACATGGTTGCAGTCGCGCGCGAGGCCGGGGCGCTGACGCAGGGCTATTTCGAGAAGTTTCGGGACATCGAGATCGGCATCAAGGGACCGGCCGATTTCGTCTCCGATGCGGACAAGAACAGCGAGCTGCTCATTCGCAAATATCTCTTCGAGCGCTATCCCGGCTGGAGTTTTACCGGTGAGGAATTCGATCCGGTGGAGAAAGACAGCGAGCACCGCTGGCTGGTCGACCCGATCGATGGCACCACCAATTTCATCAATGGGATGGAGTACACGATCTCGATCGCGCTGCGGCGCGGCAATGAGACGGTGTGCGGGGCGCTGTTCAATCCGGTGAACGGGGAAATGTTCACGGCCATCAAGGGGCAGGGCGCGTTCTGCAATGGCGAAAAACTCTCGGTGAGCAAACGCACAGATGTGGGGCTCTTCAATATCGGCACGGGACTGGCGACGCCGGGGCTGTTCACTCATGAAGGGTTTTACGCGCGGCTCGATGCGCTGCGGGCGAAGGTGGGGGCGGTGCGGATTGTGGGGAGCTCGGCCAATAGCTGCGCCTTCGTGGCGCTGGGCCGGCTGACCGGGTATTTTGAAGAAAGCGGCATCGTCGACTGGGCGGTGGGCGTCTTGCTGGTCGAGGAGGCAGGCGGCGTGGTGAGTGATTGGTGGGGGCGCGGGCCGGAATTTTATGAGCGCACGGGGTGCGTGATCGCGGCCAATCCGGCGACGCACGCGTTTCTCATCGAGATGCTGAAGGATGCGCCGCGGAAGGATCCGAGGTAGTTTTTGTGGGGCAGAAGAGCCCCTCACCCTAACCGGCCATTGGAGCATAGCTCTCATGGCTTTCTCGGCCAGCTGATGGGCTTGCACCCCTCACCCTAACCCTCTCCCCAAAGGGGCTAGGGGATCAGATCGAGTGTGTCTCGGGCTCCACTCGAAAGACCAAGTCTGTCTGTGCCACACCCCCAACCTCTCGGCTCCTTCGTCCCCTCTCCCATCTGGGGAGAGGGTTAGGGTGAGGGGTCTTCTTCTGTCCTACCTACTCCCCATCATCTCAAGAACGCCCTCGGGGTCGTCGGTGGTGATTTGATCGACGCGGAGGTCCAGAAGCCTGTCGATGGCGGGTTTTGTGGTGTCGTCGGCGGTTTTGATGGTCCAGGCGTCGACGCGGCGGTGGTCGGCGTGGAGGGCGGCGATGATGTCGAAACCGGCGCGGTCGGCTTCGAGGATCAGACCGTAGTGCAGGTAGATCATTTCGGCGTCCGCGGCGGCGGTGAGCGCGTCGGCGGTGAAGGTCGCGAAATCGCCAGTGGCCTGCAGGCGGGCGAGGGAGGCGCCGTAGCAGGGGTCGTAGCCGGTGCGGAGGCCGGGGGTGTTTGCGGCGAGCAGGGCGATGGCGTCTGCATCGCCGCCCGAGAGGATGAGGGATTTGGCGATCGGGGCCACGGCGCTGGCAAAATTGGCGACCGCGATGGGGTCGAGCGCGGAAAGATCTTCCTTGAAATCGAGCTGGAGCAGCGCCTCGGGATGAGGCTGGTGCTCGGCCAGAAGCGCAGAGAGATCTTCCAGCAGCATGACGTGGTCGGGGATGGGCGTGCCGTCTTCAGCGCGGAGGTGCAGGGTGCGCAGCTTGGAGGCGTGGGTATCGACGACCCGTCCGCTGCCGGTGGTTTCGCGTTCGAGCGTCTTGTCGTGGAGCACGGCAAAACCGCGGTCGGCATGAATGACGAGGTCGATCTCGACACTGGCGCCGAGCTGCATGGCTTCCAGAATGCGGGCGCCGGTGAAGACTGGATCGGAGGCGCGGCGACGGCCGCGATGCCATTTGAGCCAAGTGCGGTGGGCGTTGCGGGTGAGGTAGAGCGGGGCGGACATGGGCGGCTCGGGGTGGAATGAATTGGTTCTATCGCGCGCTTTGCCCTTAGGGGAGAGGGGGCGTAGAGGAGAGAAAATACCCCCGCCCGAGCTGCGCTAAGGCCCTTTGGGCCTAAGCTGCGCTTGCCCTCCCCTCAAGGGGGGGGTGAAGGGGCGGTGGAGAGAGTCTTCACCAAGGCTGAACTCCTCGTCTCAACCGACATTCGCTTGGCGAGCTCGGCGTGCCCATTGGGGTCGACTGAAGACCCCCACCCTCATTCCCTCCCCACAAGGGGGAGGGAGGCGCAGGAGCCGCTGGCTTGGTAGGCTAGCGCCGCGGCTCATCCCTGCGCTAGCGCAGGAGATTTGCTGTCCTGGGCGCTCCGAAAGATCTGTTGGTCGTGGCGGTAGACGGCGACGGCGCGGGGGGTGAGAGTGACGCCTTGGCCGGTGGCGAAGAGGTCGGGGTGGGAGACCATGGCCTTGAGGCGGGTGCCGTCGGGCAGGGCGAGGTCGACAAGGCCGTGGGTGCCGAAATCGGTCACGCGGTGGATTTTGGCCTGGCCCGGTTCGGCGGCGACGAGGTCGAGCGCTTCGGGGCGGATTGCGAGCGTGGCCGGTCCGTCGGGCAGGGCGAGGGGCGTGGTAAAACTGTCGCGGGTGAGCATGCCATTGGCGACCACGCCTTCGATGAGGTTCATGGTGCCGATGAAACCTGCGACGAACGGGGTCTGCGGATCGCGATAGACGACGTCCGGGCGGTCGATCTGTTCGGTGCGGCCATCGCGCATGACCACGATGCGGTCGGCCATGGAGAGAGCCTCATCCTGGCCGTGGGTGACAAAGAGCGTGGTAATTTTCAGGCGCTGCTGGATGTCGCGGACTTCCTCGCGAAGACGCTCACGCAGGTGCTGGTCAAGGCTGGCAAAGGGCTCGTCGAGCAGTAGGATTTTGGGCTCGAGCACGAGCGAGCGGGCGAGGGCGACGCGCTGCTGCTGGCCACCGGACAGCTGAGTGACGCGGCGGCTGCCGTAGCCCGCAAGACCCACGAGTTCGAGGACCGCTTCCACCCTTTGCTTGATTTCGGCGGCGGGGAGACGGCGGAGTTTCAAGCCAAAGGCGAGGTTCTTGAATACATCCATATGGGTCCAGAGCGCGTGGCTCTGGAACACCATGCCGGTGGGGCGCTTTTCCGGCGGCAGGTGGGTGATGTCCTCGCCATCGATGGTGATTTCGCCCGAAGAGGGGCGCTCAAAGCCGCCGACCATGCGCAGCAGGGTGGATTTGCCCGAGCCGGATGGGCCGAGCAGGCAGACAAGCTCGCCATCGGCTACGTCGAGGGAGAAGGTGTCGACCGCCCGGACGGCGCCGTTGGCGAAGATTTTGGTGACGTCTTTGATCTTCAGTACGGACATATTTCTTCAGTTCCTGGGGCCGGTTCCCACCTCTCCCCTTGGGGGAGAGGTCGGCGCCTCGCGCCGGGTGAGGGGGGCTTTAATGGGAGCACCGCGCACGATGGGGTCGGCGGGTAGGGACGAGGCCCCCTCACCCGAATTGCTGCGCAATCCGACCTCTCCCCCAAAGGGAGAGGTGGGGAGCAAGCCCTGGCGCCGGAGGGCCATCATGCCCCGAACCCCTTGGCAAACGAGCCGGAGTTGACGACGCGGCGGGCGAAGAGGAGGGCGATGAAGCTGGGGATCCAGAGGAGGACGGAGAGCACCGCGCCATATTGAATAACGGGCTGATTGTTGATGAAGGAAATCATCAGCACCGGCAGGGTGCGGATCTGCGGGGCCCCGATGAGCCAGGCGCCTTCGGTTTCGTAAAAGGTGCCGACGAAGCTGAGCAGGAGGGCCGCGGCAATGGTCGGGCCGGCCTGCGGCAGGGTGATCGACCAGAAGACGCGGAACGGGGAGGCGCCGACATCGCGGGCGGCTTCCTCCATGCGGCGATCGACGCCCTGGAAGGCGGCGACGGGGATCCAGATCATGAACAGCAGCGTGCCGACGAGCTGGATGAGGACCACGCCCCAAAACGTGCCGATGAGATTGAGCTGGAGGAATATGCCGGCGATGGCGACCAGGAGGCCGAATTTGGGGAAAGCGTGCCCGGCAAGGAACGAGAAGAACAGGATATCGCGGCCGGGGAAATCGAGCCGAGCGAAGGCATAGGCGGCGGGCAGGCAGATCAGCGCCGAGAGGGCCGTCACCACCGTGGCCAGCGATAGGCTCATGGTGATGGAGCTCCACACGTCGGCGCGGGCGAGGGTCTGGCTCCAGAAGCGGAGGCCGAATTCCTGCGGGATGACGGACGGATAGCGCCAGACATTGGTGAAGGCCCAGGTGCCGACGACGACCAGCGGGACAATGATGACGATGGTGAGGGTGACGGCAAAGAAAATGCCCACCCAGTCGATTTGACGTCTTGCGAGGGTTGCGGCCATGTCAGGGCGTCCTGTTCTTGGCGACGGAGCGCACATAGAAGAGGCCAAAGATGATGCAGAAGCCGAAGGTGACCACGGCCTGGGTGATGGCATTGGTCGGATCGTAGAGATCGCGGAAGGTGCGCTGCATGAAGGGGCCCATCATTTCGGGCGCGGCCGGGCCGAGGATGTAGGGCAGGGTGAAGGCCGAGAAAATGCCGAGCACGGCAAATGAGACGGCCACCAGCATGGAATTGGAAATGCGCGGCAGGATGATGTGCCAGAAGAGCGCCAGGCGCCCGGCGCCGACATCGCGCGCTGCCTCGATCGCCTGATTGGACACATTGCCCAAGCCCGAGAGCAGGATCAGCACGGTGAGCGGGATATTGTCCCAGACGAGGCCGATCACCGGACCCCAGGGGGTGAGGTAGGGCGATTTGATCTTGGGCAGGCCGACGGAATTAAGGAGAAGATCGGTGGTGCCGTTTGGTCCCAGCACGCGAATGAACGCGAAGGCCAGGATGATCGAGGGCACGAACATGGGGAAGATGGCGAGGCCCTGGACATAGGCGGCCAGCTTGCTGTCGGAGAAGCGCAGATAAAGCGCGATGGGTACGCAGATGACCAGCAGCAGGACAGCGCAGACGCCGGTGGTCCAGAGCGTTATCGACAGATTGGAGAGGCTGTAGCTGTCGGAAAAGAAGAACTGGTAGGTGCCGGTGGAGAAGGTGCGACCGCCCTCGGGCGTTGGCAGCCACAGCGTCTGGATGACGGCGGAAACGATCGGCCAGATCACCAGCCAAACGACGAGAATTACCGGAGCCGCCACGAGCAGGAGGCCGAACGGCCTCCCGCGTTGGATGTGCTCAACTCCGGGGGAGCTGAGGGCGGAGTTGGTCACGCGTCCGGATCCACATTGGGGGCCACGGTGCGGTACCAGCCATCATTGATGAGGCGTTCCCAATTGCCGCTCGGGAAGACCGGGATGGAATTGGGGATGACATCGGCAAAGCGCTCGCGCAGGGCAGGGTCGACATGGTCCCAGGAGACGCCCGGGAAGCCGCCCAGCTCGGTGAGCACGGCCGACTGGATTTCCTCGGAGAGGACGAAATCGGCCAGCTTGAGCGAGAGGTCCTTGTTGCTGCCATTGGAGAGGATGGTGATGCGCGAGAAGCCGCCGGGCAGGCCCAGATCCTGGAGCTGAACGAGGCCGGTGGTTTCGGGCAGCACCCCCTGCTCGATGGCTGACAGGGCCTGATCGGACCAGGCGGGGATCATGGTGACGGCGGATTGGCCGAGCAGCTGCAGCGACTGGGTATTGCCCGAAGTATAGGCGCCGCCGTCGAAGAGGGAGGGGCCGATATCGTTGAGGATGTCCCATGCGCCGGGGAGCATGGCATCGCCATTTTCCGGGGTGGCGTTGTCGACGGTGAACTTGGACACATCCTGGCCATTGGCCTCGAGCACGGCGCGTCGCACGAAATTGAGGCCCGAGCCGCCCTTGTTGGGACGGTTATAGATGAACTGGCCCGGATTGGCCTTGATCCAGGCCATGAGATCGGCCCAGGTTTTGGGCACATTGGCCGGATCGAGCTTGGTGGTGTCGTAGGCGAGCAGGACCTGGGACCCGCGATAGGGCAGGTTTTGCGGAATGTCCCGGGCCAGCGGATTGATCTTGGAATAGTTGGAGAGCCCGGCTTCCTCGAAATTGACCCAAAGGCCCTGGTCGATGGCGCCGACCGGCTGACGGGCATCAAAACCCTCGAAGAAGTCGGCCTGCGGATCGGCATTGGAGCCCATGGCGGCGAGGCCGCGCTCGGCAATGGCCTGAAGACCGGCGTTGTCGCCGCCATCCACCAGATTGATGGTGACGCCGGGATTGGCGGCCTCGAATTTGGGCGCCACCACATTGGTCCAGAAATCGAGAATGTTCTGGTCCGAGCTGGTGTACCAGTCGATACGGCCCGCTTCAGCGAAGGCGGAGCGGGGCAACAGAGCAACGCCGGCGGCGGCACCGGCGGCGAGCATGAAATCACGCCGTTTCATCAAACTTCTCCCTTTTCGAACGGACATTCCAGTTTGTGTCACAATGCACTCTGGATTTCATCGCGCTGACGTCGACTTTTCCTTTGGCAAGAGGTTAAGCCTCGCTTGAATTTGAAAGCAAGCGGAAAGCGCCATTTGCGCCGGGAAAGCAAGTCGCGGTCAGAACTAAGCGCTTTGAGATGACGTGTTGATGACGCCAAGATGACGTCTCAATGAAGCTGTGCTGTATGCCTAATATATTGAAGGCTATGGGTAATTAGTAATAATGTGAGAGTGGAGGGCGAGCTTGGGGTAGCCGGTGCTGGTGCGAGAGGCAGCAAGGGTTTGCTGCCGAGGTGAGTGACGGCGAATGCACGAGCGATGCCTCTATAACAAGTATAGGTTTGTGCGCCGGCCGGTGCCGTGCTGCCGGAAATGGTGTGGAACGAAGCTTTTCTAGTTCTGATCAAAAAGACCGTTCATTCCATTTATGAAATGGAATTGCGCTCCTCGAGATAGATCGGATTGCTCAGCGCGCGGCGGATGGGCTGGGTGTCGAGGTCAACGTTCTGCAACTGCCAAGGCAAGGCGCGGCCATCGAGTGCGGCCCTGAACTGGGCGACGAGATTTCCTCGGCTGGCCTTGGCGATGATTTCGGCGCGAAGAAATTTCTGGGGCGCGATGGGGAAGGTGGCCTGCCAGTCCTCGGAGGCGATGAGGATATCAGCGATGGGGCCGGTGGCGTCGATGAGGCTGAGCCGGTCGCCGGCTGCGCCCCGGATGATGGCGGTGACCTCTGTGAGGCCTTTGACCGTGCCCCCCATGGGGGTGTCGCCGGCGCGGAGCTCCAGATGGGGGCCGGTGGGGCTTTCTGTAACGTAGCCATGGCCCGATTTCATCGCGGCCAGAATGGCGTCTTCGCTAAGCTCGGGGAGCCAGAAGACGGTCGTTGGGCGGGCAAGGACAAGCGGGCCCTCTGGCATGAGCCGGTCGGGCTGATGGTAGTCGGAGCCGCCGATGGCCGAGAGTTTTAGTCCTGACGCCAGGCGCCGCTGATAGCGATCAAGGGAAACCCAGTTCCAGGCGAGCCAGGTGGATTGCCATACTTCCTGGCAATCGGCGGCGGGAAAATCATAGTCCCACGGAATAGTCGGCTTGTCGTGGTTGATGGAGAGAAGGCCACCCTTCTTATGCACCAGATCAGCGAGGACATGGGCGTCGGAGGGTTTGGTCATGCGGAAGTCGATCCACGCGTCGACGCCAAAGACATTGGCATGGCCGACGGCGGTGGTGACTTCCATTGCCCGCACGAAGACGAGGTCCGGGCTAGAGTGCGGATGGAAATAGCGGCGCTGGGTGATGGTGTTGTGATCGGCGATGGCGAGGAAATCGAGCCCGGCCTGTTTGGCGGCGGCGTGCAGGAGTTCGGGTGCGCCGCGGGCGTCGGAGTGGAACGTGTGGCAGTGGAGGTCGCCTTTGTACCAGCCGGGTTTGGATCGCACGGGGAGGGTGCGGGCGGGCTGGGGTACTAGTGCGCGCGGGGCGGCGTCGAGGGTGATCGTGACTGTTGCCTCGGTGCCGGCCTCGGGGATCTTGTAGAGGCCGAGAATGACATTCCAGATGCCGGGCTGGATCTCGCCATGGATATAGCCGGGGGTGGCGTCGTCAGTGGCAATGAAGAATCTCTCGCGCGCGCCGCCGCTCCAGCCGCGAAACCCTTCGGCGGTGGGGTAGCCTGTGTCGCGGGGATCGAAGGCGCCGAGATCGATGATGCAGTCCTCGGCCTTGGAATAGGCGAGGGTAACGTCGATCCGTGTGGTGCCGACCGGGACATCGAAGGGGATGTAGAAATAGGGGTTTTGCGACTGGTCGGCGCGGGTCAGGGGCGTGGTGATGGTGATCATTTTTGGGTGCCTTGATGGGGCGAAATTACGGACTTCGGGGGTAGGAAAGGGCCCCTCTCCCTAGCCCTCCCCTCGAGGGGGAGGGTGGCATCGCGTTTGAGGCACCGTTTCGCCAAGTGAACCGGCTTCACCCTCCCCCTTGAGGGGAGGGAGGCGATGGGGCGGTGGGAATGGTGTAGAGGTGGTCATCTCAACGCTTCGCTTTTGCCTTCTTCCTTCTCCCCTCGAGGGAGAAGGTGCCCCGCAGGGGCGGATGAGGGGGCTTCTCGACAGGGGGAGGGGGGGGAGAGAACCCCTCACCCTGGATTCTGCTGAACGCAGAAATCCTGTCCCTCTCCCTCAAGGGGAGAGGGGAAGAGCGGATGCTATTCGCCCGCGCCGGGGATGCGGTTGCCGTGGTGGTCGAAGAGGTGGATGTGCTCGGCGCTGAAGGAGAGGGTGACGATGTCGGCGATGTCGAGGTGGTCGTCGGTGAAGATGCGGGCGGTGAGGCGGATGCTGTCGCCGCGATCGATGGTGACGAGGCTTTCGGGGCCCATGTTCTCATTGGCGAAAAGCGGCGCGGTGATGGTGTTGGGGGCGCCGGGGGCGGCAATGCCCAGATGCTCGGGGCGGATGCCGAGGGTGAGGTTTTCGCTTGTGGCGAGCGCCTTGCCGATGGAATCGGTCATGGGCAGGGGAGCGATGGTGAGGCCATCGGCCTTGAGCTGGAGTTTTCCATCGCCTTGGGTGCCGGTGACGGTGACAAGATTCATCGGCGGGTTGCCGACGAAATTGGCGACGAAAGTGGTGGCCGGGCGGCGATAGATTTCGATGGGCGAGGCGAACTGGACGATCTTGCCCTGGTCCATGACGGCGATGCGGGTGGCGAGCGCCATGGCCTCGGCCTGATCGTGGGTGACGTAGACGGCCGTCATGCCCATGTCGCGCTGGAGATGATTGAGAAAGCCGCGGGCCTCGAGGCGCAGTTTTGCATCCAGATTGGAGAGCGGCTCGTCAAAGAGATAGACTTTTGCCGGGTAAACCAGCGCGCGGGCGAGTGAGGTGCGCTGCTGCTGGCCGCCGGAAATCTGGCTGGGGAGCCGGTCCATCAGATGGCCGATCTTGAGCACGTCGGCGACTTCCTTGGCGCGGCCGTGGCGCTTTTCGACGCTCTCGCCGCGCACCTTGAGCGGATAGGCGATGTTATCGGCCAGATTCATGTGCGGGTAGAGCGCGTAATCCTGAAAGACCATGGCGATGTTGCGGTCCTTGGGGTGGAGGTGGGTGACCTCCTCGCCGCCGATAAAGATCTGGCCGGATGTGGGTGTTTCAAGGCCCGCCATCATGCGCAGGGAGGTGGTCTTGCCGCAGCCTGAGGGGCCGAGCAGGCACACGAACTCACCATCGCCGATGGAGAAGCTGACGTCGGTGACGGCCTTGAACTCGCCAAAGCTCTTGGAAACGTTCCTGAATTCAACAGATGCCATGAGGGATCAAGCCTTGATGCCGCCGAAGAACCGGAAGCCGAACTTCCAGCTGACGAAGAGATAGAGAGCGATGACGGGCAGCGAATAGATCAGCGAATAGGCTGCCAGCAGCGTGACGACCGGGGTGCCGGCCTCTGAATAGAAGGAGTAGATGGCAACCGCCGCCGGCATGTTTTTGTCACTGCGGAGGAGAATGAAGGGGATGAGGAAGCTGCCCCAGATATTGACGAAGCTCCACACCACCACGACGACAATGCCGGGACGAATGACCGGCAGGGCGACATCGAAAAAGGCCTGAACCGGTGAGGCGCCGGCGACCATGGCGCTTTCTTCGTAGGATTTCGGAATGCTGTCGATGAAGTCGCGGAGGATAAACATAGCGGTGGGGAGGAGCCCACCGGCAAAGGTGAGAATGACAGCGAGGTGCGTATCCATCAGCCCCGCGGCCGAGATAATGAGGAAGATCGGCACCATGGCGGCCGAGCCGGACACCACTGAGGAAAAGAGCAGCAGAATATAGGTGACCGCGCCCTTGCCGGGGATGGAGGAGCGGGAGAGCGCGTAGGCCGCAAGGGTTGCCGCAGCACCGACGAGAATGACGCCGCCGACAGCCTGGATGAAGGAGTTCCAGAGCGCCTGCACGGCAAAGGAATTGCCGAAGACGGTGACGAAATTACTGAGGGTCCAGGGGTCAGGCAGGGCGAGGCCGAGTTCGGCGCGGGCATTGAAAGGCGCGAACAGAAACCAGAGCAGCGGCAGGGCAAAGATGGCGCCGATCAGCGCTGCGAGGGCCGAAAAGGCTATGCGGCCAATGAAAGCGGGGAGCGTCAGCTTCATGGTTCAGGCCCTCTTCTTGCGGCCAAGACTGAGATAGACCAGCGCAAAGGCGAGGTTGATGAGCATCATGATAACGCCCACGGCCGCGCCCTTGCCGAACTGGAAATCCTGGAAGGCGACGCGGTAATTGTAGATCGACACCAGCTCTGTCCGGTAGCTCGGCCCGCCATTAGTAAGGAGGAAGGGCGTAAACGTGTTGAAGGTCCACATGGTGATGAGGATGAGATCGGTGACGATATGGCCGCGGATGAGCGGCAGGCCGATGTCGCGGAATTTCTGCCAGGAGGATGCGCCGGCCACGTCCGCCGCCTGGAAATAGCTCGGCGGAATGGAGGAGAAGGCCGAGTTGAACAGCATCATGGAGAAGGCAGCGCCGCGCCAGGTGTTGAAGACGACGATGACCCAGAAGGGGGAGTCGAGGAGGAAATCGCCCGGCGGCAGGCCGACGCTTTCGAGCAGCATGTTGAGCGTGCCCTGGTCGCGATCGAGGAAGGCGAACCAGGCAAAGCCTATGACCACCTCCGGCAGGATCCAGGCGGCAATGACGAAGGTTTCGGTGATGCGCTTGACCCATGGCGGCACGGTCTGGATGAGCCAGGCCAGAAGCAGGCCGAGGAGGGCCTGCCCGATCAAGGCCGAGGCCAGGACGAACTGGGTGGTGAGGATCAACGAGAAGCCGAACTGGCCGCGCTGGAAGAAGGTCGCGGGGTCAAACAGCGCCAGATAATTGGCGAGGCCGACGAATTCGGGATTGAGCGCTGTGCGGCCGAGCAGCGTGCGGTTGGTGAAGGAAACGAAGATCACCCAGAAGAAGGGGACGATCACGAAGACCGAAACCAGAATGCCTGCGGGGGTGAGAAAGGCCGCGCCGGCCCGGGCCGAGAGCAGTGCGAAGTTTCTGGGTTTTCGCCTGGCGGGGGCAGTGTTGAGGTCGGTGGTCATGGATGGCTCTGTCCTCTTCCCCGCCTCCAGAAGGGAGGGGGACGGGTGGGCCCTGATTGACGTCAGGCCCGATGGTGCGAGCATGGGGACAAGGCGTACCCCCACCCTCAATCCCTCGCCGCAAGGGGAGGGAGGCGATGGCGCCGAGGCGTTTGATAAGAGCCTCCGGCGCGCCGCAACGCGCCGGAGGGTGCCAGGGAGGGCTAGAGCAGGCTGACGGTGTTTTCCTCGCCGACAATGGCGATGACAGCCGATTTGTACTGGGCCATGGCCTCTTCGGGCGAGAGCTCGCCGGAGACGACGGCTTCAGTCATGCGCTGGATTTCCGAGGAGACCGCATTGTAGTTCGGGTCATTCGGGCGCGCCGTGGTGAGCGGGAGCAGGGTCTGGCTGGTCTCGGTCAGGAAGGGATTGTTGGGAATGGCCACGTCGGTGCGCGCGGTGATACGCGGCTGGATGGCCTGGAAGGCTTCGAGCTGGGCCGGCTCGTTCATGAAGGAGAGGAAGGCCCAGGCTTCCTTGGGCGTATCGGTCGCCGGATTGATGACAAAGCCGGTGCCGCCGGAGATGGTGACGAAATCCTGGCCGCGGATGCCGGCGCCGGGTTCCTTGGCCGGCATTTTGGCCCAGCCCTGGACCTCATCGCGATTGGCCACGGCAAATTCGGAGCCTTCTGGGGTGACGGAGCGGTAGAAATAATCTCCCTCGACCAGAAGCGCCGTCACGCCGTCGCGGAAATTGGCGAAGGACCGGTTGCGGCCATCGGCGAGGAGCTGGGCGCGCTGGTCGCCGAGCTTTTCGTCGACATAGATGGTCTTGTAGAGGTTGAGCGTATCGAGAATGCCCTGGCTCGAGACGATGAACTTGCCGTTCTCGTCGGTAACGGCTTCGCCCGTGCCGAGCAGAACCATCCAATAGCCCTGCATGGTGGTGGCTTCGCCCATGGCGACGCCGGCATTGATCTGGAGCGGGAAGCTGTCGGGCTTGGCCTTCTTGATGGCGCGGGCGGCGTCGAGCAGTTCTTCCCAGGAGTTGGGCTGCCAGGTGTCGGCGTCGATGCCGGCTTCGGCCAGAATATCCTTGCGCGTATTGATCATGCGCACGTCGGTGCCGAGCGGAATGCCGTAATATTTATCCTGGTAGAGCATGAGGGCGCGCGAGCCTTCGGAAAGCGCTGCCCAGCCGGACCAGTCATTGACTTCGGGGCCGGCGACTTCATCGAGCGATTTCAGGAGCCCGCCTTCGACGAAGGAGGGGATGAGGAAGCCGTCGAATGCTGTGACATCGGGGCCGGCGCCGGTGGAGAAGTCGAGCGCCAGCTGCTGGGTGAGCTGGGCGTCTTCGCCGCCGAACTGGTTGAGCACCACGTTGACGTCGGGATTGGCGGCCTCGAAAGCGGGGATGACGCTTTCCTCGATCCACTGCGCGGTGCCGCTGTTGACGCCGCCGATGACACAGCGGCAGGTGACGTTGAGATCGACGGCAAATGCCGGCAGCGCCACAGCGGTGGCGCCGACAAGTCCAAGCGCGAGACTGCGCAGACGATTGGTCATCGCAAAAATCCTCCCAAATGGTGGCTCCGAATTCTCCGGTAGCCGGCTATTGGCCCGTCGGTGGAATAAATCTTCCGGGCGCAGGCCAAAGTAGAATGAACACGTTTTCACTAAGCGTCAATGCGGAGAATTCGCCTGGGGTGACGGCAGGGATTGCGTGCGGCGGTTGAATGGCAGGGTTTTGCGACGTGGTGGTGACATCGCGGTGAAATTCGAGGGCGGAGGTGTTGGCGCGCGTGCTTGACAGAGTGGGGGCGAAACGTCAGAGAAATGAACACGTTTTCAATATTGCCGCTGTTTTGGGGAGGCCTGGCTTGGGCGAAGCGATGGGGGAAGTGCGCGGGCGGGCGACAGCGGAAATGGTGGCCGAACGGGCCAATGTGTCCCGCGTTGCGGTGTCGCGCGCCTTCAACCCGCACGCCTCGCTCAAGGCCGAAAAACGCGAACTGATCCTCAAAATTGCGCAGGAGCTGAACTATACGCCGGACCGCGCAGCGCGGGCGCTTGTGAGCGGGCGCTCGCATCTCGTGGGCGTCATCGTGCCCGATGTGTGCAGCTATTGGGAGAGCCAGGAGATTGATGCGCTGACCACGGCGCTGCAGGCGGAAGGCTTTGCCACGCTACTGTTCAAGACGCGCACCGATTATTCGATGGACGAGCAGTTGCTCGCCTATATGCGCGGCTTCAATCCGGACTCGGTGATTGCCTTCGTCGAGAACGTAAAACCACGGACGCTGGCGCGGTTTCTCGACCGCGCAGTGCCGATCTATGTGCATTACCCAATGGACGGGGAGGCGGAGCCCAAGGGCGAGCCGCTGCATGATCGACTCAATGTGCTGCAGCGCGACGGGATCGAGCAGGCGGTGGCATTGCTGCAGGGGTATGGTGTGCGGCGGGTCGCCTATGTGTCCGGCGAGGAAAAGGCGCGGGCCAATACCTCGCGCGAGCAGGTTTTGCGACAGGTCATGGCGGCGCGTGGGTTGGAGCCGCCGACTGTAGTGCGCGGCGATTTTTCTTATGACGCGGCCTATCAGGTGACCATCGATCTCTTTCGGGTGGGCGCGGGGGCGGATGCGATTTTCGCCGCCAATGACGTCGGAGCATTCGGGGCGATGGATGCCTTGCGGCACGAGCTGAAGCTACGGGTGCCGGAGGATGTGAAGGTGGTTGGCTTTGACGACATCGCCCAGTCGCACTGGAAAAGCTACAATCTCACCACCGTGAAATTCGATCTCGAGGAGCGGGTGCGGGCGCTGGTAAGGCTGATCTTGCGGCGGCTCAATAATCCCGATGCACCGGGCTTTCAGGAAACTCTCAACACACGGCTCGTCGTGCGCGGCACGGTCGGCTGACGGCGCTTTTCATGACCGACACGCTCATTCACCTTGTCTTCAAGACCCACCTTGATATCGGTTTTACCGACCACGCGGCCAAGGTCCGGCGGCAATATCATGAGCAGTTCATCCCGCAGGCGATCGCCACGGGCGAGCACTTTTATGCCGAGAACCCGGACGCGCCTGAATTTATCTGGACGACGGGCGCCTGGCTGATCTGGGACCATCTCAACTCGCAGGATGGAGAGAAGGTAAAGCGGCTGCAAAGGGCGATTGAGCGTGGGCTGATCGCCTGGCACGGATTGCCGTTCACCACCCACACCGAGCTGATGACGCCGGCGCTGTTCCGGGCGGGGCTTTCCTATGCGCAGGAGCTGGATCGGCGTTTTGGGCGGCAGACGATTGCCGCGAAGATGACCGACGTGCCGGGCCATACGCTGGGCATGGTGCCGCTGATGGCCGGGGCGGGGCTGAAATTCCTGCACCTCGGAGTGAACACGGCGAGCCCCGTGCCCGATGTGCCGCCGATCTTCCGTTGGCAAGCGCCGGGCGGCGACGAAATCGTGGTCATGTATCAGGCCTCCTATGGGGCGACGGATTTTCCGGCCGGGCCGGACATTGGCCTCAGCTTTGCGCACACCAATGACAATATCGGCCCGCAAAGCGTGGGGCAGACGGTGGAGGCGCTGCGGCATCTGCGTTTGGAGCATCCGCAGGCTCGGGTGATGGCTTCGACGCTGGATGCCTTCGGGGCCGAGATGTGGGCACGGCGCGAAAATTTTCCGGTGGTGACACAGGAAATCGGCGACAGCTGGATCCATGGCGTTGGCACCGATCCGGAAAAGCTGCGACATTTTAAAGCGCTGGGGCGGCTCTATGATGAATTCGATGCCGAGGGACTGACGCCGGAACGGCTGGCCTTTGGGCGCGGGCTGACGCAAATCGCCGAGCACACCTGGGGCGTCGACATAAAGACTTTTCTACGGGACGAGACGGCCTGGGACCGGGAAAAGTTCGAGGCGGCGCGGAGAAACGACTATCGCTTCCACTATACCGAGGCAAGCTGGGCCGAGCAGCGCGCCTATCTCGATGCGGCGATTGATCAATTGTCCGATGCGGATCGGGCGCTGGCTGAGGCGGCGCGGAACGAGGCGTCGGTGCCGGCTGAGGCGGTGATTGGTGCTGGCGACCGGCTGGAGAGCAATGGTTGGGTCGCCGAGATCGATGCGGCGACGGGCGATCTTTCCGCGCTCATTGCGCCGAACGGGCGGCGGCTGGCGGGGCAGAATGGGTGCCTCTTCGGCTATCGGCACGAAAGCTATGACTGGGCCGAGCTGCAGAGCCATCTCGACAGCTATCTCATGCACCGCGAGGTCTGGGCTATTCTGGACCATGACAAACCGGGATTGCGGACGGCGAAGACGGCGCGGAATGGTCGCTTTGTGCCCAAGGGAAAAGGTGTTTCAGAGGACGGGGCGCGGGTGCTGGGGCGCATGCCGGAGGAGGCGCGGATAGCGCTGGGGGCGCCGGATCGACACGAGATTATCCTGCGCGGGATCAGCGATGACGAGGCCGAAATCATCTTGGTGCTGCGAGCGAAACCTGCCAATCGCATGCCCGAGGCGGGGTTCTTCCTCCTGACGCCCGAACCGTGCTCTTGGGCGCTGGAGAAGCTGGGGCTCTGGCACGAGGCACACGACATAGTGCGCCGCGGGGGTGGGCAATTGCAGGCGGTTTCGGCGCTGCGCTGCGGTGGAACGGAATTCACACTGCTCGACAGCGCGCTGGTAGCGCCGGCGGGAGCCCCCTTCATCCCGTTCCAACCGGAGGTGCCGGACTTTTCAGCGGGGGCACGGATCAATCTCTACAACAACAAATGGGGGACGAATTTTCCCATGTGGTGGGAGGGCGATCTCGTCAGCCGGGTGCGGGTGCGGCTGGGGTAGGGTAAAGCCCCGCCGATTGCTGTGACAAAGTTCGGGCTGTGCTGGATATAATGGCGGAGTGGGTGCAGATTTGTTGGCAAGTTTGCCAGCTCCAGATTGGATCCGCGCCGTGCCCTTTCCCGACATGACCCATCCCGCCATCGACGCTTATGAGAGCGCGGTGACCGTGCCTGCCGATTTCTCCGATTTTTGGGGCAAGACCATTGCCGAGGCCCGCGCGGCGGGCGGTGACGTCAGCATCGTGCCGGCGGATACCACACTGAAACTCGTGGAAGCCTTTGACGTAACCTTCCCGGGGTTTGGCGGGCAGCCGGTCAAGGGTTGGCTGGTGCTGCCCAAGGAGCGGACCGAAAAACTGCCACTTGTGGTGCAGTTCATCGGTTATGGCGGCGGGCGCGGCTTTCCGCATGAGACGCTGCATTGGGCCGCCTCGGGCTTTGCCTATTTCCGCATGGATACGCGCGGGCAGGGCTCGAGTGGGCATATGGGCGCGACCTCGGACCCGCAGGGCACGACACCATCCGTGCCGGGGATGATGACCAAGGGCATTCTCGATAAGAACGACTATTACTACCGGCGCCTGTTCACCGACGGGGTGCGCGCCATCGACATGCTGCTCGGCCAGGATTTTGTCGATGCCGAGCGGATCGCGGTTTGTGGCGTCAGTCAGGGTGGTGGGATCGCGCTGGCCGTGGCGGGGATCGACAATCGCGTCAAGGCAGTGATGCCGGACGTGCCCTATCTCTGTGATTTCCCGCGCGCCGTTCGTGTCGCCGGGCGCGATCCCTATCTGGAAATCGTCCGTTTCCTTGCCGTGCACCGGGACAAGAAAGACCAGGTGTTCGACACCCTGCGCTATTTCGACGGCGTCAATTTTGCCCGCCACAGCAAGGCTGCGACGTTGTTCTCGGTGGCGCTGATGGACGACATCTGCCCACCCTCGACCGTCTATGGCGCCTACAAGGCCTTTGCGGGCACCGACAAGACCATCGTGGAATATGAGTTTAACAACCACGAAGGCGGCGCGGCATTCCAGGACCGCGAGCAGATGAAGTGGCTGACGCGGCAGTTTGGGGTCTGAGGGCCAGAACGGCCTTAGCCGCGCTCAACCATCAGCGGACAATATGCCCCCATCCCCGATCCCTCCCCACAAGGGGGAGGGGGGCAGGCGGCGCGCTCGGGGGGCGTGGAACGATAATTCGCGATCTCCTCTTGATCTGCTCAAAAAACGCAAATATTGCGTAGGGGAGTGAGGAGATCGCTGAAATGGCCACCAAGCGTGCAAACCAGGCCGATATTGCCGAGAAGCTTGGGGTGTCGGTGTCGACGGTTTCCCGGGCACTGGCCAATGAGATCGGCATCAGCGAGGCGGTGCGGCGCGACGTCCAGCGCGTTGCGCGCATGCTGGGCTACAAGAGCAAACACACGCCCGCGACGGGCAATCCCGACAAGCGCGCCGTGGCCCTGGTGCCGCTGAGTGGAGCCATCGGAAGCCTTGCCAGTTTTTACCACGGGATCGTCGAGGGGATGCGCGCGCAGGCCGCAGAGGCCGGCATCGCCCTTGATGTGCGTCTCATCAACGAAGAAATGGTGACGCTCGATTTTGTCCATAAGCAGGTGCGCAAATCGGATGCGTCAGGGGTCATCCTCGCCGGGATCGACCCCAGTGCCGAGCTGGTCAACTGGGCGGCCGAGGAGGATATTGCCGTCGTCCTCGCCAACGGCTTTGACCCGCTGATGCGGCTTAACTCCGTGTCGCCAGCCAATTTTCACGGCGCGTACATGGCCACGCAGCATCTGATCGATGCTGGGCATCGCCGGATACTGCACTATACATTCCGGCACCGCCCGACCATTCGCCAGCGCCAGCGCGGCTTTGAAGCGGCGATCGCCGACCATGTCGGCACCGAGGGGGTGGTGGTGTTTTCCAATGAGGTGGGGACCAAGGCGCTGCTTGAGAATTTCCTCGGTGGCGTCTATGACGTGACGGCGATGTTCTGCTGGAATGATGGCGTGGCCGTGTCGATGGTCGAGACGCTTCTTGGGCCCGATAGCTCTCTGCCGCCCAATTTCTCCATCATGGGTTTTGACGATCTGCCGATCGCCGGCATGGCCAATCCGCGGCTGAGCACGGTGCGGGTTGATCGTGAGGCGATTGGGCGTGGCGCCATTCGCCTCCTGGCTCAGCGCATGGACGGGGAAATGGCCGTGCAACATTTGCAAATCGGCCTGTCTCTCGTCGCCGGTGAGACAGTTTTTCCTGCCTGAGGCAGAATATTTCTCAAATTTTTCTGCGCGCTTTGGCTGGAAGCAGGGCATTTTCGCGCATTTTGCAGAGCGCAGGACGCTGATTCCCAATTGCAAATTACGCAATATTGCGGAAATTGCGTGGAATACGCAAATTGCTTGAGTTTGCGCAAATTCCGACCTAGCTTTCTCCGGCGTGCAAATAGCGCCGGGCCGGAAATGCCGGCCGCAAAGGGAGGAAGACATGACCATGACTCATCCCCTCCAGGGGAAGCGTCCGGCAGGTATTGCCATAGGTGCAATCACCGCCGCTCTTATGCTGAACGGGAGTGCCCTGGCTCAATACCAGCAGGCTCCGGAACTCGACGCCCTTGTTTCAAGTGGCGCGTTGCCGCCCGTCGCGGAGCGCCTGCCGGCCAATCCGCTGGTGATCGAGCCAGTCGACAGCGTCGGCACCTATGGCGGCACCTGGCGCAGCGCCCTGCGCGGTGGCCTCGACAATGCCTGGATCGCCCGCACCGTGGCCTATGACGGCCTCGTTCGCTATGACCGCGAATGGAAGGAAATCATCCCCAATCTGGCGGAAAGCTGGGAGGTCAGCGCAGACGCCCGCACCTATACGTTCAAGCTGCGCGAGGGGCTGAAGTGGAATAACGGCACGCCGTTCACCAGCGCCGATATCGCCTTTGCGGTCGAGCTCTTCGCCGAGCCAAGCTATGGCGGCGGCACCTTCATGAAGAACCCCAACAATCCTGTGACGGTAGAGGTCATCGACGACACGACGTTCAGCTTCGTCTTCGAGCACCCGAACGGGCTGATCATGGATGATCTGGCCAGCGTCAACGGCCTGACCGTGGTGTCGCTCAGCAAGGATTACTGCAGCCAGTTTTACCCGAAATACAACCCGGACGCGGCTGCCAATGCCAAGGCGGCAGGCTTCGAGACCTGGGAACTGCACATGACGGACCGTTGCTCCTGGGCGACGGAGACCATCCGCTGGGCCAATCCCGACCTGCCGATGATGAATGCCTGGATGATCGACGATCCGCTGACCGGTGACGCCACGCGCGCCAGCTTCAAGCGCAATCCCTATTACTGGAAGGTCGATACCGAAGGAAACCAGCTGCCCTATATTGACCGGCTCGACATGCGCGTGTCCGACTCGCTCGAAGAAATCACGCTGATGGCGCTCAATGGCGAGATCGACTTCCAGGACCGCCATATCGCGACCGTCGCCAACCAGCCTCTGTTCTTTGACGGACAGGAGGGCGGTGATTACCGGCTGGGCGCCAATGTGCCCTCGTCGATGAACACGCTGGTCCTGCAGTTCAACCTCAACCATGTCGACGAGAAGCGCCGCGAGCTCTTCGCCAACAAGGATTTCCGCATCGGGGTCAGCCATCTGCTCGACCGCGAGGAAATCATCGACGTGGTCTTTACCGGCCAGGGCGAGCCCTTCCAGGCGGCGCCGCGCCCGGAAAGCCCGTTCTATGACGAGGAAATGGCCAAGCAATATACCGAGTTCGATCCGGATGCGGCGGCCGCGGCCTTCGAACGGGCGGGCCTGAGCAAGGGTGGCGACGGGGTCTATACCTTTGGCGATGGGTCCCCACTCAAGGTCACCATCACCTCATCTCCTCGTTCCGTTCGGAATGGGTGGACATGATGGAGCTGATGCAGCTCCAGCTCGAGGCCGGTGGGCTGGATATCGAGCTCAACAACATTGACCGCACGCTCTATTACGACAAGCGACCGCTCGGCGATTTCGACGCGCAGGTGTGGCAGGGCGACGGTGGCCTAGATGTGGTGCAGGAGCCGCGCTATTACATGGCTTCGGGTGGGGAGTCCGTCTGGGCTTTCCGCTGGCAGGCCTGGTACAATGGCTCGACGCCGGAAATTGCCGAGGAGCCCGCAGAATGGGCCGCCGAGCAGATGAAGCTCTACAGCCAGCTGCGCGAAGAGGGTGATCCGGCCAAGCGTTCCGAACTGATGACCCAGATCCTGGCGCTCGCCAAGGAGAACTTCCCGGTCATCGGCATCAGCCTGCCGGGCGAGGGCTACTACATCGCCAAGAACAATATGCGCAACATCGCCGAGCCGATGCTGCATGCCTATCTCTACCCCACGCCTGCTCCCTACGACCCATTCCAGTGGTACTTCGCCCAGGAATAGGTCCTCCCCGGCTCCCGCGACCCCTCCCATGGGCCGCGGGGTGCTGGAGATTATGAAGGGCGGCTCGTGAGTTACCCCCTCCTAGCCTCCCCCTGAAAATGGGGAGGGACCGGCCGGTGGGTGGACACCGAACTTGCCCGGAATGCTGAAGTGCTCCTCCCCCGATCAGGGGGAGGTTGGGTGGGGGCTGACGCCTCCATGCTCCCAACCTTTTCTGCTTCTTCAAGGAGAGCCCAATGCTCCGCTTCATTGCCAATCGACTGCTGGCCATGGTGCTCACCTTGTGGGCGGTCAGTTTCGTTGCCTTTGCCATCATCCAGCTGCCGCCGGGCGACTATCTGACCACTTATGTGGCCACGCTCTCGGCCAATGGCGACCGGGTGGATCCGGCGACCATCGAGGCGCTGCGCCGGCAATATGGTTTTGGCGAGCCTTATCTCGTCCAATATTGGAAATGGATCTCCGGCATTCTGACGCGCGGAGATTTTGGCCAGAGCTTTGAGTGGAAGGCGCCGGTGACGACCCTGATCTGGGGGCGGCTGGGCAATTCCATCCTCGTCGAGGGGCTGGCCGTGCTGGTGATGTGGTTCATCGCCCTGCCCATCGGCATCTATGTGGCGGTGAAGAAATATTCGCTGGGCGATTACCTCGCCACGGTGGGCGGTTTCATTGGCCTCGCCATCCCAAATTTCCTCCTCGCCCTGCTGCTGATGTATCTCAGCTTTGTCTGGTTCGGCACGACCATCGGCGGGCTGTTCTCGCCCGAATATGAAAGCGCGCATTGGTCGATCCCGCGGGTGATGGATTTCCTCTCCCGGGCCTGGGCGCCGGTGCTGGTGCTGGCCACCGCAGGCACGGCGGAGCTGATCCGTATCCTGCGCGCCAATCTGCTCGATGAGCTCAAAAAACCCTATGTCACCACCGCCCGGGCCAAGGGCCTGCCGGAATGGAAGGTGATCCTCAAATATCCCGTGCGCGTGGCGCTGAACCCGCTGGTCTCGACCATTGGCTGGCTGCTGCCGGCGCTGGTCTCGAGCTCGGTGATTGTCTCTGTTGTGCTCAATCTCCCGACGGCGGGGCCGCTTCTGCTGCGCTCGCTGACCAGCCAGGACATGTATCTGGCCGGCGCCATCATCATGCTCCTGGGCGTGCTCACCGTGATCGGCACGCTGATCTCGGACCTGTTGCTGGCCTGGATCGATCCGCGCATCCGTTTCGGAGGAAAGTAAGATGGCCGTCGAAACGCTCTCGCCCGTTGCAGAAGTGGTGCCGCCGCGCCGCGCCCGCGAGTCCCAGCTTGGCCTGATGTGGCGCCGGTTCAAGCGGCATCAGCTGGCCGTGGTCAGCCTCTGGATCGTGATGGCCTTCTATCTCGTGGCGGCGCTGGCCGAATTTCTGGCTCCGGCCGATCCGTCCGCCTATAGCGCCCGTTATACCTATGCGCCGCCGCAGGGGCTGCACTTCATCCTGCGCGACGAGAATGGCGGCTGGTCGTTCCAGCCCCATGTCAATGGCTACAAGTCCGAGGTGGACCCCAAGGCCATGCGCCGCACCTTTGTGGTGGATCCCGATGTGGTGATCCCGGTGCAGTTCTTTGCCCCCGCCGAGCCCTATCGGCTGTTTGGCGTCATCCCCATGTCGGTCAAGCTGATGGGGGTCGAGAACAAGCGCGATCCGTTCTATGTGCTGGGGGCGGACCGGCTGGGCCGCGATCTCCTCAGCCGGTTGATCCACGGCACGCGCATTTCGCTCTCCATCGGGCTGGCCGGTGTGACCCTCAGCCTCTTTTTCGGCATCATTATCGGCGGTTTTGCCGGTTATTATGGCGGCTGGTTCGACGGCGCGGTGATGCGGGTGATCGAGTTCATCCGCTCCATGCCCACCATTCCGCTCTGGCTGGGGCTGGCGGCCGCAATGCCCAAGGACTGGAATGCGCTCCAGACCTATTTCGCCATCACCATCATTCTCTCGCTGATCGGATGGACCGAGCTGGCGCGTGTGGTGCGCGGGCGGTTCCTCAGTCTGCGCACCGAGGATTTTGTGACGGCGGCGCAGCTTGATGGCGCCAGCGACTGGCGCATCATCACGCGGCATATGGTGCCCAGTTTCACCAGCCACATCATTGCGGCGGCAACGCTCGCCATTCCGGGCATGATCCTCGCCGAAACAGCGCTGAGCTTCCTCGGGCTGGGGCTGCAGGCGCCGATCGTGAGCTGGGGCACGCTGCTCCAGGAAGCCCAGAACATCCGCACCCTGGCGACGGCGCCGTGGCTGCTGACGCCGGGCATCTGCGTGGTGGTGGTGATCCTGGCGCTCAACTTCTTCAGCGACGGCCTGCGCGACGCGGCTGATCCTCATGGGCGGTGAGATGATGGTTTTGTGGATGTTTAACCCCTCATCCGCTCTTCGGGCACCTTCTCCCTCAAGGGGAGAAGGAAGGCAGGGTGCCTCCCCTAACACAGGCCTCCCCCTCGCCCCTCCTGGGAGAGGGTGGATCGCGCGTAGCGCGAGACGGGTGAGGGGGCTTTCGACGGCAAATAGCGAGTGTCCGGCATGACCAAACCCCTCCTGACCATCAACAATATGTCCCTCATTTTCACCTCGCCCGACGAGCCCGACATCGAGGCGGTGCGGCAGGTGGATCTGACGCTGACGCCGGGCAAGACACTGGCGCTGGTGGGGGAAAGCGGCTGCGGGAAATCGGTGACGGCGCGGGCAATTCTGCGGCTTTTGGAAAAGAACGCCGATATCCGCACCGGCGAAATCCTCTTTGAGGGCGCGGGCGGGCCGGTCGATATTGCCCGGCTCAAGCCCGACAGCCAGGCCATGCGCGCCATTCGCGGGGCGCAGATTTCGATGATCTTTCAGGAGCCGATGAGTTCGCTGTCGCCGGTTCATACGATCGGTGACCAGATCGACGAGATCATCGTGCTCCATGAGGGATTAAAACCCAAGGCGGCGCGGGAGCGGACGGTGGCGCTGCTCGATCAGGTGGGCGTGCCCGGTGCGCGCGAGCGGGCCAATGCCTATCCGTTCGAGCTGTCGGGTGGGCTGCGCCAGCGCGCCATGATCGCCATGGCGCTGGCCTGTACGCCAAAACTGCTGATCGCCGACGAGCCGACCACGGCGCTCGATGTGACGACGCAGGCGCAGATCCTTGATCTCCTGCGCCAGCTGCAGGCTGATTATGGCATGGCCATGCTGTTCATCACCCATGATCTCGGGGTGGTGGCGGAAATCGCCGATGAGGTGGCGGTGATGTATCTGGGCGATGTGGTGGAGCAGGGGGACGTCTATGGGGTGTTCCGCGCGCCGCAGCACCCCTATACGCAGGCGCTGATGGCGTCGGTGCCACGGCTGACGCGGAAAGCCGAGCGACAGCGGCTGTCGCCGATCAAGGGCACGGTGCCTTCGCCCAAGGATCGGCCGGTCGGCTGCGCCTTTACCAGCCGGTGCCCGCATGCCTTTGCGCCCTGCGCGGGCGAGCGGCCGGAACGGACCCAGGTCTCTGAAGGCCATGTGGCGCGGTGCCATCTTCTCACTCATCAGAAGGCGGAGGCGCTGGCATGAGCACGCTTCTTACCGTCGAAAACCTCTCCAAGATCTATACGCTGGGTGGCGGGCTCTTCGGTGCTGGCCGGGAGCTTGTAGCGCTCAATGACATCAACCTCACCGTCGAGGCGGGGGAAACCCTCGCCATTGTCGGGGAGAGCGGCTGTGGCAAGACCACGCTGGGGCGCTGCATCATCAAGGCGCAGCCGGTCAGCTCGGGCAAGGTGTTTTATCACCCACAAGAGGGGCAGCGCGTTGAGCTGAGTGCGCTCGACAAGCGCGCCATAAAACCCTGGCGGCGCGATATCCGCATGATCTTCCAGGACCCGATGAGCTCGCTCAACCCCAACATGCGGGTCTTCGATATCGTCGCCGAGCCGCTGCGGGTGCATCGCATCGCCAAGGGGCGCGAGCTTGAGGACAAGGTCATCGACACCCTCGCCAAGGTGGGCATTCCCGCCGATGCGGTGGGCCGCTATCCCCATGCCTTTTCGGGAGGGCAGCGGCAGCGCATCGGCATTGCAAGAGCGCTGGTGCTCGACCCGAAACTGGTGATCGCGGACGAGGCGGTGTCGGCGCTCGATGTGTCGATCCAGGCGCAGGTCTTGAACCTGCTGGAGGACCTCAAGGCCGATTTCGGGCTGACCTATATCTTCATCAGCCATGATCTGGGCGTGGTGAACTACATCGCCGACCGGGTGGTGGTGATGTATCTGGGCCATGTGGTGGAAAATGCGCCGACCGAGGCGCTGTTCGAGCGGCCCCGCCACCCCTATTCGGAAATGCTGCTCGAAGCCCTGCCGATTGCCGACCCAAGCCGGCGCAAGGGGCGGAGCACCGAGCTCAAGGGCGAAATCCCCTATCTCGGCAACCGCCCGCAGGGGTGCCCGTTCCACACGCGCTGCAAATATGCCCAGGACATCTGCCGGAGCGAAAAGCCGGCGCTGCGCCCGATCAACGGCTCGGCCCAGCTGGCGGCATGCCACTTTGCCGAAAGTCTGGAGCTGAAGGGGGCCTATGGGCCGGCGCCTGTCACGCCGCGCACGCTGCAGTCCGCCGATGGATTGCCCGGACATGCCGGGCAATGACGATGGAGGGGAGGATGGGTTCGATTGTCCAAGAATTTACCGCCGTCACCGGCCTACACCTCCCCCTTGAGGGGGGAGGGTGGGAGGGGGTGAGGGGAGCCTGATCATTGCGGCTCGCGCCCCCGACCTTTGTGCCCTCCCAAAAACCACTGACATTCCGGTTCACAACAGAGATGCCGAGCTGACATGACCTACGATCCCGTTTCCGCCAATCCGCTGGCCGGTAATCCGCTCAAAAGCCGTAACGATGTCGAAAAGGGGCTGCGCGATCTGTTTGCGCCGCTGCTGCCCTATTTCTCCGAAGGTGGGGCGCGGGTGCGGCTCGACGCGGTGGGCGCCCATTTTGATCGGGCGGCGGCCGACCTTGAAGGCTTTGCCCGGCCGCTGTGGGGGCTGACGCCGCTGGCCGCAGGCGGCGGTGATTTCGACCATTGGGCGCTTTATCGTCAAGGTCTGGCCAATGGCACCGATCCCGAGCACCCCGAATATTGGGGGACGGTCAACGGCATTGACCAGCGGCAGGTGGAGCTGGCGGCCATCGGCTTTACCATGAAGATGCTGCCGCACCTCGTCTGGGAGCCGCTGCCGCAAAAGGCCAAGGACAATCTGGCCGCCTATCTCAAGCATGCGCGCCAGTTCGATTATGCGCCCAATAACTGGAAGTTCTTCCGTATCCTCGTTGATCTCGGGCTCGAGGAATGTGGGGTCGAATTCGACCGCTCCTATACGGACACATATCTGGCCGAGCTCGAGGATTTCTATATCGACGATGGCTGGTATCGCGACGGCAATATCCGTCGGATCGACCACTACATCCCCTTCGCCATGCATTTTTATGGGCTGATCTACGCCAAGCTGGCGCGGGGCGACGGGGACCGCGTGGCCGTCTACAAAGAGCGCGCGCGGCTCTTTGCGCGGGATATCCAGCACTGGTTTGACGATGAGGGCGGCACGCTGGCCTTCGGGCGTTCTCTGACCTATCGCTTTGCCTGTGGCGGCTTCTGGGGCGCGCTGGCCTTTGCCGATGTCGAAGCGCTGCCCTGGGGCGTCATCAAGGGCCAGTTCCTCCGGCACCTGCGCTGGTGGAGCAAGCTGCCGATTGCCACGCGCGATGGCGTGCTCTCGGTGGGCTATGGCTATCCCAACCTCTTCATGTCGGAGAGCTATAATTCCTCGGGCTCGCCCTATTGGGCGCTCAAAGCCTTCCTGCCGCTGGCGCTGCCGGCCGACCATCCCTTCTGGACGGCGGAAGAGGTCGAGGCCAATTTCGACGATGCGCCGGTGCCCTTAAAGCATCCGGGCATGGTGATGATGCATACGCCGGGCAATGTGGTGGCGCTGTCGAGCGGCCAGCAGAACTGGCAGATGCGCCACGGCACCGAGAAATACGCCAAGTTTGTCTATTCCTCGCGCTATGGCTTTTCCGTTGAGGCCGATGAGCGGGCCTATCCGCAGGGCGCGTTTGACGGGGCGCTCGCCTTTTCCGATGACGGTCGCCATTATCGCGTGCGCGAGACCAATGAGAGCGCCAGAATTGCCGGCGACAAGCTCCACGCCGTGTGGAAGCCCTGGGCGGATGTGACGGTCGAGACCTGGCTGATCCCGGCCAATCCCTGGCATATCCGCGTGCACAAGATCACGACGCCGCGGGCGCTGCATGCCACCGAGGGCGGCTTTGCCGTTGGTCGTGCCGACCAGAACGCCGACACCTATATCGACGAGCCCGGTCGCGGTGTGGCCAAAAGCGTGACCGATGTCAGCGCCATTGTGGATTTGTCGCCGGACGGCCAGCGCGAGGGGCGGGCTTTCCGGGCGCTGCCCAACACCAATCTCATCGTCTCGAAAACCATCGTGCCGCAATTGCGGGGCGAGATCCCGGCCGGGACCACTGTTCTGGTCACGGCGGCGATGGCGCTTCCGGCTGGTGCCGCGGCCGAAACGGCCCTCGCCCAGCCGCCCAAGGCGCCCGACCTTGCCGCGCTCGAAGCGCTTTTTGCCCGCGAGGGCGTTGATGTCAGCGCCATTATGGTGCCGGAGACTTTCTGATGCGCCCAAAACTTGCTTTTGCCATGGCGCCAGACAAGACGCGGCATGTGTTCGACACCGCCACGGTCGATCGCCTTGACGAGAGCTGCGAAATTCTCTCGCGCCAGCCGTTTGAGGATCTGACCACTGACGTGGCCAGGGCCGCGATGGCTGAGGCGGAAATATTGGTGACCGGCTGGGGCTGTCCGATGATCACTCCGGCGCTTTTGCGCCAGATGCCGCAGCTGAAACTCATCGCCCATGCGGCGGGGACGGTGAAATTCACCGTCGACCCGCTCGCCTATGAGGCAGGCATCAGGGTGACGCATGCGGCGGAGGCCAACGCCGTGCCGGTGGCCGAATATACGCTGGCGGCGATCCTCTTTGCCAATAAGGCCGTGTTCGAGTTGCGCGACCGCTATCGCGCTGATCCCAGCCGGATGACCAGCTATGCCCTGATGGATCAGCCCATCGGCAATTTCCGTCGCGTGGTGGGCATTGTCGGGGCGTCCCGCATCGGGCGGCGCGTGATCAAGCTGCTGAAGCCATTCGATATCGAAGTGCTGCTCTTTGATCCCTTCGCGCGGGCAGATGATCCGGAGCTTTCCGGGGTGGAACTGGTCGATCTCGAGAGGCTGATGTCGCGGTCCGATGTGGTGTCCATCCACGCGCCTCTCTTGCCCGCAACGCGGGGCATGATCCGCGCGCGGCATTTGCGGCTGATGCGGGACGGGACGACCTTCATCAATACGGCACGCGGGGGATTGGTGGACGAGGCGGCGCTGGTCGAAGAGCTGGAAACAGGACGGATAAACGGCATTATCGATGTGACCGAGCCGGAAATTCCTGCGCCAGACTCCCCGCTTTACCATCTGGCCAATGTCTTCCTCACCCCGCATCTCGCCGGGGCGGTGGGCACGGAGCGGCTGCGATTGGGGTTGATGGTGGCTGATGAAATCGAGCGCTATGTGCGCGGCGAACCGCTGCACTACGAGGTGGTGCCTGAATTGCTGGAACGGCTGGCATGACTGTGTCCAATGCCTCTGATGAGGGGGACTGGCACGAGGCCCGCCTGCAGTTTCTGACCTGGGACCGCACGCCGGACGATATCGAAAGCGTCGAGCATCGGGCGCGGCAGGCGCTGCTGGTCGAGCGGGCAGGGGCCAGTTTTGCCCCCGATGCCTATGTGGCCGCAGACGCCGCGATTTTTACGACGCGGCTGGTGCTCGGCGCGAAAAGCTGGATTGCCGGCCATGCGCTGGTGCGGGGCAATGTGACCTTTGGCAGCCACTGCACGGTCAATCCCTATGCGATGATCTCGGGCAAGGTGCGCTGCGGCGATGGCGTGCGGATCGCCAGCCATGTGTCCCTTGTCGGCTTCAACCACGGTTTTGACGACCCCGATGTGCCCATCCACCAGCAAAAGCATGAGAGCCTCGGGATCATCATCGAGGATGATGTGTGGATCGGCGCCAATGCGGTGGTAGTCGACGGGGTGACTGTGGGTCGGGGCGCCGTGATTGCGGCCGGGGCTGTCGTCAGCAAGGATGTGCCGCCCATGGCGGTCGTCGGCGGCGTGCCGGCCAAAGTGCTGCGCTTTCGCGGGCAGGGGCGGAGCGACGCCGTGCGCGAGCAATTGCAGGCGCTGGGCGCGCGGGCGCAAGAACAATGGCGCGATGTGTTGGCTCAGAACCGGGACGGGGACGAATATGTCTCGCGCGAGAATGATGGCAGCGTGCGAAAATCCAACCGCCATCTCTGCGACGCCATCGAGATTGCGGCCGGGTTCGGGGAACTGCCGCCGGGCCTTGATGTTGCGGCTGCGATCGCGCGGCTGCAGGCGGTGCAGGACCCGGCGAGTGGGCTCTTCCCCGATCCCTTCCAGCCGCCGCCGCCGGGCGGCGCCATGCGCGATGACGGGCTGGCGCTCTACAATGTGCTCTCGGCCGGTTATGCGCTCGAAGTGCTCGGCAGCCGTCCGCTCCACCCGATTTCGGCGGTGGAACTTGCGGGCCCGGAGCTCTGCGACTGGCTCGAAAGTCTCCCCTGGCGGTCACGCGCCTGGGGCGCAGGGGCCAGCGTGGATGCGATCAGCACGGCGCTTTATTTCAACGCCCGTTATTTTGCCAGCGGGCGGGCGCGGGAAACGCTTTTTGGCTGGCTGGCGCTGAAACAGGACCGGGGCACGGGTCTTTGGGGCAGTGCCACGCCAGAGCAGGGCCTGTTGCAGCCGGTCAACGGGTTTTACCGGCTGACGCGCGGCACTTATGCCCAGTTCGGCGTCGCCGTGCCGCGACCGGAAGCGGCGATCGACAGCGTACTGCTCAACTATCGCAATTTTGGCGGTTTTTCTGCCGCCACCTACACGGCCTGCAATCTGCTCGATACCATCCATCCGCTTTTGCTGTGCCTGATGCAGACTGATCACCGGCGGCGGGAGGCCGAGGAAATTGCGCGGGCCATCATTGCGCAGGCGGGTGAGCGCTGGGTGGAAGGCCGGGGTTTCGCCTTTGCCGACGGGCAGACGCCGGGCCTGCAGGGCACGGAAATGTGGCTCTCGGTGGTGCATCTGGCGGCCAAGCTGCTGGGCATGGACGAGGCGTTTTCCTTCGTGCCCAAGGGTGTGCACCGGACCGAGGCAGTGGGGCTGGGGCTCTAGGAAAGGAACGTGAGATGACGGGGAAGAAGGCGCTGGTCGTCTGGGGCGGGATGGAATTGCACACGCCCGAACGGGGCGCGCATGTGGTGCAGGCGCTGCTGGAGGAAGAGGGTTTCGCCGTCACCGTTACTCCCGACTATGAGGCGCTGGGTGCCGAAGATGTCGGCGAGAACGATCTCATCGTGCCGGTCATCACCGATGGGACGCTGGCGCCAGAGAAGATGAAGAACCTCATCGGCGCCATTCGCGCCGGCACGGGGCTCGCCGGCTACCACATGGGCCTTGCGACCACGTTCCGGGCCAGCGTGCCCTTCCGATATGCCGCCAGCGTCTATTGGGTGCAGCATCCGGGCAATATCATCACTTACCAAGTCCACGTGACCCGCTCCGACCACCCGATCATGGCCGGGATCGAGAGTTTCAGCCACACATCCGAGCAATATTATCTCAATTATGATCCGGCCGTTGAGGTGCTGGCGACGACGACTTTTTCGGGCGAATTCCACCCGTGGCGCAAGGATGTGGTGATGCCGGTGGTGTTTACCACGACCCATGACAACGGTCGGGTGTTTTATTCCTCACTCGGCCACACGGCCGATGAGCTGGAGATCCCGCAGGTGCGGACAATTTTGAAGCGCGGGCTGCTCTGGGCGGCGCGGTAGTGCGGGGTAAAATACCCCCACCTAGCCTCCCCCTGAAAAGGGGGAGGGATGCGCCTGTGGCTCACATAGCGCGTGGCAAACTCGATAGGCTCCTCCCCCTGTCAGGGGGAGGCTAGGTGGGGGTATCCGCCACTCACTCCGCCGCTTCTTCCGCCCGCCGCCGCAGCACTTCTGATTCCGGTAGGGCGTTGGCATAAGCCAGTTCGCGGTTGGCGCGGGCCCAGAAGGCGGGGTGGACGCGGTCGAGCAGGTCCGGGTCTTCCGGCACGAGGCCAAGTCCCGATGCGGTGGCGTCATCGAGATAGAGGATGATGTTCTGGCGGTACCAGGCCGGGATGGCCTCGTCGGCCCAGAGTTTTGGGCGCAGCACATCATAGGGCTTGCGGCCATGGGCGGCGAAGAGGTCTGCCCAAAAGCTCTGCCACTGCTCGTTGATATGGCCGACGCCGCCCTGGCCGGGAATGGCAGCACTGAAGAGGGTCGCCGGACCCATGGCGACGAGATCGGTCACAAAGCCTTCCGCGCGCTCCGGCGTCAGGTGTTCGGCCACTTCGAGTGACATGGCGAGATCGACCTGCGCGCCGGAAAAACCGTGTTCGAGATCCTGATTGGTAAAATGGATCCGTGGATCATCAAGCATGTCCGGGCGGACCCAGGCGCCTTCTATGCCGTAGACGGCGGACGCGCCCGCCTCCAGCGCCGCCGCCAGAAAAGTGCCCGTGCCGCAGCCGATGTCGGCAACGCTGTCGCGCTTCAGTCCAGCCGGAAGTGCAGCGAGAATATTGGCTGCCGCATGAGCGGTGTGGCTCCGTCGATCGGCGTAGAAATCGGCGGGGTAGAGGCTGGTGGACATGGGCACAATCACTCCTTGCGACCACACTAGCAAAATCGGGTTCGGGGGACAGTCGATTTGTTATGCGGAGGAACCGTTGCCGCACCCGGTTCGTTTGTGGAGCAGCGTCACTACCCCATCAAATTCTGGAGACGACAACATGGCTGACAAGCAACTGGACGATCTCTTTCTCGACACCCTCAAGGACATCTACTACGCCGAACGGCAGATCCTGAAGGCACTGCCGAAGATGGCCAAGGCTGCCACGTCCGAAGAGCTTCGTGCCGGCTTCGAACAGCACCGCCAGGAAACCGAAGTGCAGGTGGAACGGCTTGAGCGCGTGTTCGAAATCCTGGGCAAGAGCCCGCGCGGCAAGACCTGCGACGCCATCCTTGGCATCCTCGATGAGGGCAAGGAAATCATGGAAGAATACAAGGGCACTCAGGCGCTGGACGCCGGGTTGGCCGCTGCCGCGCAGGCTGTCGAGCACTATGAGATTGCCCGCTATGGCACACTGCGCGCCTGGGCCCAGCAGCTCGGCCACAAGGAAGCCGCCGATCTCTTCGCTCAGACTCTTGCCGAAGAAGAAGCGACCGACAAGAAGCTGACCCAGCTGGCGACCGCCGTCGCCAACAAGAAAGCTGCCTGATTGGCAGACGGGTGGGCATTGCGCCCACCCTTCCGGGTCTAGCGGCACATGCGCAAGAACACAGCCCTGGCCGAACGCGTCCGCGACACGGCCTATTTCCTGTGGGAGCAGGATGGACGCCCCGAGGGGCGTGCAATGGAATATTGGCTTCGGGCCAAGGCGATGTATCTCCGGCAGCTGGCCTATGATCGCTGGCTTGCGGATGGAACGCCCTCGGACCGGTCGGATCTGCACTGGTATCAGGCGGAAGCCGAGATCGATCAGAAGTTTGACGACAAATGAGAACGGGCCCCGCGGGGCCCGTTTTTTATATCGCGTGCTTGGAGAGGCTGGGCCCTGCGAGCGTAGCTCTTCGGGCCTGATCGCCTAAAACGCTCCACCGGAGCGTTTTCGCCGCGCGGAGCGCGGCCGGCGATCAGTCCTTCGCGCGTTCTACGTAGGAGTTGTCTTCGGTCAGGATGACGATGCGGGTGCCGGCGCCGATATGGGGCGGGACCATGACGCGCAGGCCATTGTTGAGCGTGGCAGGCTTGTAGGACGACGACGCTGTCTGGCCCTTTACCACCGGCTCGGTCTCGGTGACTTCGAAGGTCATGCGCTGCGGCAGTTCCATCGAGAGCGCAATGCCCTCGAACGTCATCAGGTGAACCTTCATGCCATCGGACAGATAGGCCGCCTGGTCGCCGATCACGTCGTCGGGAACAGTGATCTGTTCGTAGGTGGCGGGCTCCATGAAGTGATGGCCTTCGCCATCGGAGTAGAGATAGTCGTAGACGCGGTCATCGACGTCGGCCTTCTCGACCATTTCAACCGTACGCCAGCGGCCGATGACCTTCACGCCGTCGGAGATGCGGCGCATGTTGACGTTGGTGATGGAGTTGCCCTTGCCCGGGTGGACGTTTTCAGCGGTGAGGACGACGTGCAGATTGCCGTCCTGCTCGACCACATTGCCTTTGCGCAGGGACGAGGCGATGACCTTGACCATATTTCTTCCTTGTTCGTAGCTCTGGCGCGTACTAGAGGCTGGGCCATCCCGCGCGCCGATAAACGTATCATCGAGCGCCCGATACATTATTCCGCGCCAAACCGCCAGACCGGAGCGCCAGAAACCCGTATGTCCGCACCCAAAGCCTCCCCCTGGTGGGCGCCCGAGCGCCATGCCGACCGCCGTCCGATCCTGCTCGCCCGCAACCGCATCGATGCGGCGGTGCGCGCATGGCTGGCCCAAAACGACTTCCTCGTGGTCGATCCGCCGGGGTTACAGCGCTCCCCGGGCAATGAGGCGCATCTGCACGCATTCGGCACCAATATGATCGGCAATGACGGGGAGGGGCAGGCCATGTATCTGCACACCTCGCCCGAATTCACCATGAAAAAACTGCTGGCCGCGGGGGAGCAGCGCATCGCCAGCCTCCAGCATGTCTGGCGCAATCGCGAGCGCAGCGCGCTGCACCATCCCGAGTTCACCATGCTCGAATGGTATCGTGTCGGCGAGCCCTATGACGTCATCATTGCCGATACGCTGGCGCTGATCCGCCTTGCGGCCATAACCACAGGGATCACCCAGTTCGAGTTCCGCGGCCGCCTCTGCGATCCGCTGGCCGAGGCGGAGCGGATCAGCGTTGCGAATGCGTTTTCGCAGCACGCCGGCATCGATCTGCTAGCCACCATGGACGAGGCGGGCGTGCCTGATGGGGAGGCCCTGGCAGCGCAGATGGAAGACCGGGGCATGGATGTGCCCGAGGATCGCAGCTGGAGCTATCTTTTCAGCCTTATTCTGGTCGAGAAGGTGGAGCCGCAGCTGGGCAATGGACGCGTGACCGTGCTCGACCGCTATCCCGCCTGCGAGGCGGCGCTGGCGCGGCGTGTGCCGGATGATGCGCGGGTGTCCGAGCGGTTTGAGGTCTATGCCTGCGGGGTCGAGCTGGCCAATGGGTTTGGAGAGCTCACAGACGCGGATGAACAGCGCCGGCGTTTTGAGGGCGAAATGGCGGAAAAGCAGCGCATCTATGGCGAGCACTATCCGATCGATGAGGATTTTCTGGCGGCACTGGATGTGATGCCGGAAGCCAGCGGCGTCGCGCTGGGCTTTGACCGGCTGGTGATGCTGGCGACGGGCGCGCCGCGCATCGAGGCTGTGCTGTGGGCACCGGTGGCGGAATGAGTGGCGCGGCAAAGCAACCCCTCACCCGTCCCGTCCTGCGGACGGTCCACCCTCTCCCCCAGGGGGAGAGGGGCAGCTCCACTCCTGTGACGGGCACTGAGCCCCCTTCTCCCCTCGAGGGAGAAGGTGCCCGAAGGGTCGCCGAATTAGCTTCCGACTTCGGCTGGGATGAGGGGGGACGATCCATCAAGTCGATAGAAAGCTTGAAAGCCGCCGGCCTCAGCGATTCGATTGGCCTCGACGCCGTCGCGGAAAAATACGCCATCGGCATCACTCCGGCCGTGCATGCGCTGATTGATCCAAACGACCCCGATGACCCGATGGCGCGGCAATTCGTGCCGCGGCTCGACGAGCTGGTGTCGACGCCAGAAGAACGCGAGGACCCGATCGGGGATCTGGCGCACTCGCCGGTGGAAGGCATTGTCCATCGCTATCCCGATCGCGTGCTGCTCAAGGCGGTGCATGTCTGTCCGGTCTATTGTCGCTTCTGCTTCCGGCGCGAAATGGTAGGGCCGCAGGGGCTGGGCACGCTGACCCCGGCCGAGCTCGATGCAGCCATGGCCTATATCGCAGCGCACAGCGAAATCTGGGAAGTGATCCTCACCGGTGGCGATCCGCTGGTGCTGTCGCCGCGCCGGTTGCGGGCGCTGATGGAGCGGCTGGCGGCGATCCCCCATGTCAAAATCGTGCGCTTTCATACCCGCGTGCCCGTGGTCGAGCCGGACCGGGTGGACGACGAGATGGTGGCGGCGCTGACAGCGAGCGGCAAGACCACCTATCTGGCGGTCCACGCCAATCACCCGCGCGAATTTACCCCGGCAGCGCAGCAGGCATTCCGCAACCTCATCGCCGGTGGTGTGGCGCTGGTCAGCCAGTCCGTGCTGCTGCGTGGGGTCAATGACACTGTCGAGACGCTCGCAGCGCTGATGCGCGGCTTCGTCGAGAACCGGATCAAGCCGTACTATCTCCATCACCCCGACCTCGCGCCGGGCACCAGCCATTTCCGGCTGTCGATTGAGGAGGGCCAGGCGCTGGTGGGCGCACTGCGCGGGCGGATTTCAGGCCTCTGCCAGCCCGTCTATGTGCTTGATATTCCCGGCGGACACGGCAAGGCCGAATTGGCGCAGAGCCGCGTATCAGGCGGCGATGGCTGCATGAGCATCCGCGACTGGCAGGGCAATGAGCACGCCTATCCGCCTTCCGGCAGTGACTAGGTCAGGCACATGAGGATGGGGCACGCTAAGTGCCCCATCAAAATTACACACATTCAACGCACCACTGGCTGCGCTGACATGGCTCCTACTTTTCTCGGTAGATGTCGAAGGGGCCGATGGCCTGGGTTGTCGCCATCATCTGGATCTTGTTGATGTTGACGTGCTCGGGCAGGGATGTGGCCCAGAAGATGCTCTCGGCGATATCCTCGGCGGTCATGGCCTTGGTGCCCGAATAGGGGGCGGCGGCCTTGCCTTCGTCGCCCTTGAAGCGGACCAGCGAGAATTCGGTCTCGGTGAGGCCGGGTTCGATATCGGTCACGCGCACATTCTTGCCCTGCAGGTCCGAGCGCAGATTGAGGGCAAAGTGCTTCACGAAGGCCTTGGTCGCGCCATAGACCGAGCCGCCGGGATAGGCATATTCGCCGGCCACCGAGCCGAGCGTCACCACATGGCCACCGCCACGAGCGATGAGGCCGGGCAGCAGCAGGCGGACGGTATAGACGAGGCCGGAAATATTGGTGTCGATCATCGTCTGCCAATCATCGAGATCGGCCTTGGCGGCAGGCTGGAGGCCGAGCGCTAGCCCTGCATTGGCGAGCACGATATTGATGGCGTCAAAGGGCGCGGGAATATCGGCGATGGCCTTTTCGAGGGCAGCGCGATCCCGCACGTCGAGCGCGATGATGTGGCAGTTGTCCTTGCCCAGTTCTGCCTGCAGCTCTTCGAGGCGATCCTCGCGCCGGCCGGTCGCGATGACCTTGCCACCGGCTGCCACATAGCGCCGCGCTGCGGCCGCGCCGAATCCGGAGGTGGCGCCGGTGATGAAGACGACGAAGCGGCTGGGATCGAGCAGCTGATACATGACAGTCCTGAGCGTAGTCGGAAGGATGAAAGGGAGGGTGGACCGGGCCGAGGGGCGACGTCAACCATGTGGCGGCGTTGCGCATCGGTCACGCTCGCCGGCAATGACGGCGAAAGTGACCGCACGCACTTGTTCCTGCCGGTCCCAGCGCCCTAAACTCGCCATGAAAGGGCCGCCTCTTTGGCCGGTGCAGGAAGATTTGCACAGCCTGGGGGAGGCCTTAACGGAATCTTTCCCCGTGGGAAGGCATTGTCGGCTTTAACCGTAAGTAGTTGAAGCGTAACGGTCGGGAACTGGTCCACTGCAAAGCGCGCGTTTGGTAACGAGTATTGGCGCCCTGTGCATCGCCATGGCATGTGCTGCCGTGACGGTTCCGGCTGCCCATGGGTTTGAGCTCTTTGGGTTCAAGTTTTTCGAGAACCCCGAAGAGGTTAATGCGGACGACGTCATTGTCGATCCACAGCCCTATGTTGTCACATTTTCCGCCAGCGAAACCGGCGCTGCCGAGGCCGCGGCGCGCAATGCCTCGGCGCTGATTGCCGACGAGGCCCAGCCGGCTTCCGGCGCTGCCGGGCTGATCGCCAAGGCGCGCGGCGACTACCGCCGCATTCTGGGTGCCCTTTACAATGAGGGGCATTACGGCGGCGCAGTCAGCATTCGCATTGGCGGAGCCGAGGCGGCCACGCTGGCGCCGGACGTCAATCTGCCCGATCCGGTGGACGTGACCATCGCGATCACCACCGGCCCGCTTTTTACCTTCAACGATGTCGCGGTAGTCAATCAGGCGCCGCAGACCGATGATCCCGAGGATCAGGTCGATTTGCCGGTGATGCGTGGCTTTGCAGCCGGGCAGGTGGCCAAGTCCTCCGTAATTCTCGCTGCCGAGCGTCTCGCGCTGGCCGCCTGGCAGGAGCAGGGCTACGCCAAGGCCGAGATCGTCGGGCGCGAAGTCGTCGCCGACCACGCCTCGCGCACCGTCGATGCCAAGATCATCGTCAATCCTGGGCGGCTCGCTGCCTTCGGCGATGTGACGGTGACCGGCACGACCAATATGAACCCCGATTTCGTGCGCCAGCAGACGGGGCTCGTCGTGGGCCAGGAATATGACCCCGACGAAATCCAGCGGGCGCAGAAGCGTCTCGACCGTCTCGAAGTGTTCCGCGCCGCGCGGTTCGAGGCAGCCGACGCCATCGGCTCGGACGGGCTGCTGCCCTATCAGCTGATCGTCGATGAAATGTCGGGCCGCCGCTTTGGCGTTGGCGCGACCTATTCCACCGTCGATGGCCTGGGCCTTGAGGGGTATCACCTCTGGCGTAATCTCTTCGGCCAGGCCGAGCGGCTGCGCCTCGACGCGCGCGTCGCCAGCATTGCCTGGCCGGTGGATACGGCCGAATTCGACTATTTTGTCGGCGGTACCTTCACCAAGCCCGGCTTCCTCACCCCCGACACAGACCTTGTGGCGGTGGTGTCGGCTGAGCGCACCATCTACCCGACCTATACCGAAACCTCGGCGGCGGGACGGCTGGGCCTCACGCACTTCTTCTCCGACGAAATCACCTTTGAAGGCGGGATGAGCTTCAAGCAGGCTCGCTTCGACGACAGCTTCGGTACGCGCGACTTCTCGACCGTGGGGCTCTATGGCGGCGCGACCTATGACGGGCGCGACAGCAGTGTGAACCCGACCGAAGGCTTTTATGCCTCGGGCATGCTCGAGCCCTTCTATGATCTGCGCGTTGGCAAGGCCGGCGCCCGCATCACAATCGAAGGCCGCACCTATTTCGGCTTCTCCGAGGATGACGCCTTCATCCTGGCTGGTCGCATCAAGGCGGGCGCCCTGGTGGGCCCCGATCTCAGCGAAATTCCGCCCGATAAACTGTTCTTTGCCGGCGGTGGCGGCTCGGTGCGTGGTTATGGCTTCAAGTCGCTTGGCGTCGACAATGGCGCGGGCGGGGTGACCGGCGGGCGCTATCTGCTCGAAGGCTCGCTCGAAGCGCGCGTCAAGGTCACCGAGGATATCGGTGTGGTTGGCTTCGTCGATGGTGGCTATGTGGCCGCCGATACTTTCCCCGGTCTCGATGACCTGCGCCTCGGCGCCGGCATTGGTGCCCGCTATTACACCGGTCTCGGCCCGCTGCGGCTGGATCTGGCCGTGCCGCTCAACAAGCGGCCGGGCGATCCGGACTACGCCATCTATGCCGGTATCGGACAGGCTTTCTGATGATTACCCTGCCCAAGATGTCCCGCCGCTTCACCTATGTCGCGGCCCTGCTCGTGCCGGTTATCGCCGTGCCGGTGGCGCTGGTGGCGCAGGACGTATTGTCCATGCCCGAAGATGAGCAGAAGGACTGGCTGACGAGCTTCGTCGAAGGGCAGCTTTCGACGCCCGAACGCCAGATCCGCCTCTCCAATATCGACGGCATTCTGGGCTCGGACGTTTCGGTGCGCGAGATCACCATCTCGGACCAGGAGGGCGTCTGGCTGCGCGTCAACAACGCGAGCCTCAACTGGAACCAGGGCGCGCTCTTTACCGGCAAGCTCGAGGTGCGTTCGCTGCGCGCCGAGAGCATCGACTATATCCGCAATGCCGTACCGGCAGAGGGTGTGGATCTACCTCCGCCAGAAGCCGGTTCGCTTGAAATCCCCGAATTCCCCGTTGCCATCCAGCTTGGTGAGCTGGAGGTCCCACGCGTCACCTTTGGGGAAGGTGTCTTCGGTCTGGGCTCGGAAATCTCGCTCGCCGGGTCGCTCACGCTCGAAGGCGGCAATCTTGACACGGCGCTCGACATCACCCGCCTCGATGGTCCGGGCGGTACGCTCGGGCTCGATGTCGCCTATCTTCGCGCCGACAATTCCATCGATCTTTCGGTCGATCTCAATGAGCCGGCCAATGGCGTGATCGCCAACCTCCTCAATATCGAGCGGCGCCCGGCCATGCAGCTGACCCTCGCTGGGGCAGGGCCGGTCGAAGATCTCACCGCCGAACTCAATCTTCTCGCGGATGGCCAGCCGGCGCTGGCCGGCACCGCGCGGATCGAGCAGGCTGCCGATGGCCTGGCCGTTGTCGCCGATGTCGGCGGGCCGCTGTCGCGCCTTGTGGCCGAGCCCTATCGTCCGTTCTTTGGTGCTGAAACCCGCCTCACCGGCAATGCCCTGCTGCGGTCTGCCGGCGGGCTGGACCTGACGGCCGTGACGCTGAGCGGCGGGCAGCTGTCGCTGACCGCGAGCGGCGCCACCACGGCCGACAATTTCCTGTCGCGCCTCGATCTTGAGGCGCGCATTGCCGATCCGGCCGGTGGTCCTGTGACCCTGCCGGTCGCCGGCAATGCCACCCGAGTCGGCGACGCCCGCTTCTCCATCGACTTCGGCGATGACGAGGGTGGCAACTGGTCTGCCGATCTCGACATTGAGCGGTTCGAAACCGACGGCTTTGCCGCCGAGCAGTTTGCGCTTGGTGTGTCCGGCGTTGCCTCCAATCTTTCCGATCCGACCAATCGCATGGTCACCTTCAACGGTGACGGCGAACTCTCGGGCATTGCCGCCGATCCGACTGTGAAGGCCGCGCTGGGTGATAGCGTCGGTCTCGGTCTTGCCGGCATGTGGCAGGGCGGCCAGCCGATCCAGCTGGCGCAGCTGCGCGTGGTGGGCGAGGCGCTGACCGCCAGCCTTGCGGGCGTGATTGATGGCACGGACTTCAAGGGGCGCATCGGCCTTCAGACCGACAGCATCGCGCCGTTCTCCGGCCTTGCCGACCGCCAGCTGACCGGCGGGCTGATGCTCGACGCGGAAGGCGAAATCCAGGCTGTGGGCGGGGCGTTCGACCTCACCTTTGACGGCATGGGCACCAATCTCAGCATTGACGACGAGACGGCCGACAAGTTGCTCGCCGGGCAGGTGGAGCTCGCCGGGCGCCTGGCGCGCACCGAAAACGGGCTGGTTGCCGAGAATTTCTCGGTCACTAATCCGCAGGTGCAGTTCACCGCCGATGGCACCTATGCCAGCGACACCGCCGACTTTGCCATTGGGCTCGATCTCGCCGATCTGGCGCTTCTCACCGAAGAGGCCAGCGGGGCGCTCCGCGTTCGCGGCACTGCAAAATCGGCCGCGCCGGAAGAGCCCATTGCCCTGGTGCTCGACGCCAATGTGCCAAGCGGCACACTGGTCGGCCGGACCCTGCGCGATGCGCAGGTTGGGCTCGATCTCGATCTTCTCGGCAGCAAGCTCTCCGGCACCGTCGATGGCTCAGCCATGCTCGACGGACACCGCGCCACCCTCGCTAGCCAGGTCGCGGTCGACGAAGTGCGTCAGGCCCTTACCGGTCTTGGCTTTGAAATTGCCGGCACGCGCATTTCGGGTGAAGTTGCCCGCGCGGTTGAAACAGAACTTCTTACCGGGCAGATCGAAGTCACCGCGCCCGACGTCTCGCTCGCGGCGGCCCTGCTGCTGCAGGAAGCCTCCGGCGCGGTCAACGCCCGGATCGAGCTGGCGCCCAACAATGGCGAACAGGGCGCGTCGGTATCGGCCAATGCCGCCAATCTGCGGGTCAGCGACATTGCCATCGGCCGCGCTGATATCGCCGCAACTGTCGGTGATCTCTTCGGCGTGCCGGCAATCGACGGCACCGTCAAGGCCGGTGCCATTTCCGTCGCGGGAACGACGGTCAATGTTCTCGATGCCCGCGCCAGCCAGAATGGCGACACTACGAGCTTTGACGCCACCGCCGCGCTCTCGACCGGAACCGGCGTTGCTGTCGGCGGATCGCTGAGCCCGGTTGCCGGTGGCTATCGCCTCGGTCTCGACCACGCCAATCTCGTCCAGGGCCAGCTTTCGGCGCGTCTCGCCAACCCGACCGCTCTGATGGTCAGCGGCGACAGCGTTGCGCTCGATGCCGTGCGCTTCGATGTCGGCACTGGCCGCATCACCGCGAGCGGCACCGCCGGCAATGCGCTCGATCTCAGCGTCGATATTTCCGCGCTGCCGCTCTCCATTGCCAATGCCGTTGTGCCGGGCCTCGGCCTCGCCGGTACGCTCGAGGGCAATGCCCGGGTCACCGGCTCGGCCAGCGATCCGCGCGTGACCTTTGACGCGCGCGGCAATGGCATCAATGCCACGGCAATCGCGCCCTTTGGCATTGCTCCGGTCAACGCCTCGGCGCGCGGCAGCTTTGCCGCCAACACCGTTTCCATCGATGCGCTCAGCGCCAATGGCTCGGGCGGGCTTTCGGTGACGGGCTCCGGCCGCGTGCCGCTGTCCGGTTCGGGTCTCTCGGTGACGGCCAATGGTTCGGCGCCTCTGGTGCTCGCCAACCGCTTCCTTATCGACCGGGGCGGTCAGTTGTCCGGCACGGCGAATTTCGATGCCCAGGTCAGCGGCAGTATCGCCAACCCGCAGTTCGGCGGCTCGGTGTCCACGAGTGGCGCCGGCTATGTCGATCCAGAGCTCAATTTGCGCCTCGCTGACATCACCGGTCGCGCCCGCCTCGACGGCACGGTTGCGACCATCGAAGGTCTCAGCGCCAATCTCTCGACCGGCGGCAGTGCCTCGATCTCGGGCACGGTCGGGATCACCGGAAACTTCCCGGCCAATCTGGCGCTCAACGTCAATTCGGCGCGCTATGCCGATGGCGATCTCTTCGTTGCCACCGTCTCCGGCAATCTCGGGCTCACAGGCAATCTTACCGGCACGCCGCTGCTCGCGGGCAATGTGCTGGTCGAGCAGGCCAATATCACCGTGCCGGAGGGTTTTGGGGGCGGCGCCGAGCTGATCGATGTCCAGCACCGCGGCACGCCGGCCGATGTGGCCCGGACCCTCGATCGCGCCAAGATCACCACCAATGGTGCGCCGGTGCCGCAGAGCCGCTCGCCCGGCATGCTGCTCGACATCAACGTCAACGCGCCCAACCAGATCTTTATCCAGGGTCGCGGGCTCGACGCGGAAGTGGGTGGTTCGGTCCGTCTCACCGGCCCGCTCAACAATATCCAGCCCGTGGGCGCCTTTTCCCTCAACCGCGGTCGCCTCTCCATCCTCGGCCAGCGCATCACCTTCGAGCGCGGCACGGTTACGCTGGTCGGCGATCTCGATCCCCAGCTTGATTTCGTCGCGCTCACCGAAGCCGATGGCATCGAGGTGGTGGTGACGGTGTCGGGCCGCGTCTCCGCGCTCGAAATCGGTTTCGGCTCCAGCCCGCAATTGCCGCAGGATGAAGTCCTGGCGCGCCTCTTGTTCAAGCGCTCCATGGGCGAGCTGTCGCCATTGCAGCTGGCACAGCTGGCAGCCGCAGCCGGGGAACTGGTGGGAGCAGGGGGCGGCGGTGGCGGTCTTCTTGGCGGCCTTCGCGGTGCCGCAGGCCTCGCCGACCTTGACGTCGTCACCGACGCGCAGGGCAATGTCGGCGTCGAAGCCGGCACCTATCTGCAGGACAATATCTATCTCGGCGTCACGGCGGGTGCCAACGGCCAGAGCAAGGTGACGATCAACCTCGACGTCACCGAAGACCTCACGGTCAAGGGCGCGGCCGGCCAGGATGGCAATTCCAGCCTCGGCGTCTTCTACGAGCGCGATTACTAAGGTTTTAGGGCCTCAGCCCGACGTTTCACACCCTCCCATCCTCCCTCCTAAAAGGGGGAGGTGTCGATCGCGTTTTTGGGCACGTCGTTGTCACGGGGCCAGGCCTGCACGCTCCTCAGGGGAGAGGTGCTCCTGACCAGCGGCGTTCCCCACGCCACTCCCCACCGTCATTGCCCGACTTGTCCGGGCAATCCACTCCGCCCCAAAAATACATCACCCGGACAAGCCGGGTGATGACAATTGCCTACGGTTGGAACGCACTGGCTACTGACCAGCGCCGCCCGTCTTTGCGGCCTTGGCTTCGTCCCACCACCAGATCGTCGGGAACCCGTTGGAGAATTCCGGCAGGGTTTCGGGGCGGCTGAAGCGGTCCCAGCGGGCGGTGCGGGAGTAGAGCAGCGCATAGCCGGGGGTGACATAGTCATGCGCCAACAGCACCCGGTCGAGCGCCTCGACAATGGCAAGCTGGGTGTCGCGGTCGCCGGCGGCGACGAGCTGGTCGATCAGCGCGTCGATACCCGCATCGGCAATGCCGGCGTAGTTGCGCGAGCCCTGTTCGTCGACGCTTCCCGAGCCGAAGAAATAGCGCTGCTCATTGCCCGGCGAGAACGACTGGGCCCAGCTGGCATAGATCATGTCGTAGTCGAAGCTGCGCAGGCGGTTGATATATTGGGGCGTGTCGACCATGCGGATCTGCACATCGACGCCGATCTGGGCGAGGTTGCGCTGCAGATTGGCTGCGATGGGTTCGAGCGTGGGCTGGTGCATCAGGAGCTCAATGGAGAGCTGGGTGCCGTTGGCGTCAACCAGTTGGGTGCCATTGAGTGTGTAGCCGGCTTCGGTCAGGAGATTGAGCGCGGTGCGCAGGTTTTCGCGCAGTTTTGTCGGGTCGCCATTGACCGGGTTGGTGTAGGCCTCTGTGAAGACGCTTTCGGGGACAAGGTCCTTCACGCCTTCCAGAATTTCGAGCGTCTTGCCTTCCGGCAGGCCCTTGGCGGCAAAGGGCAGGCCGAAGAAATAGCTGTCGATGCGGGCGTACTGATTGAAGAAAACGGTGGCGTTCAACTCTTCGAAATCGAAGGCATGGTTGATCGCCCGCCGGACGCGCTGATCGTCAAACTTGTCGCGGCGCAGGTTGGGAATGAAGCCGGTCATTTCGCCCCGGCCATTGTAGTCCTCGTGGAATTCTTCGCGGACGACGCGGCCATCGGCGACGGCCGGGAAATCAAAGCCGGTGGCCCAGCGGCGGGCGGTATATTCGCTCCACCAGTCGAACTGGTCGCCCTTGAAGGCCTCGAACCACACCGCCTCATCCAGGAAATACTCGTAGGCAAGCTTGTCGAAATTATTGGTGCCGATCTGGGTCGGGTGATCGGCACCCCAATAATCCTCTACCCGCTCATAGGTGATCGTGCGGCCTGCATCGAAACTGACGAGGCGATAGGGGCCCGAGCCCAGCGGAGCCTCGAGCGTCGATTCCCCGATATTGCGCTGCTTGCCGGATGCGTCGGTGCCCTCCCACCAATGCTGGGGCAAGACGATCATCTGGCCCAGAATATGGGGTAACTCGCGATTGCCGGTCATGTCGAAGGTGAAGGTCACCTCGCCGGGGGCGGTGACTTCGGCATCCGTCACATTGGCGTAATATTGCGTATAGGTGGGGCTGAGCTCGATCAGCTTGTCGAAGGACCAGACCACATCCTCGGCCTTGACTGGCTCGCCATCATGCCAGCGTGCATCGGGGTCCATGCGGAAGGTCACCGCGCCATAGTCGTCGGCGACCTTCATGGCTTCAGCGAGGAGCCCATAGGAGGTGTTCACCTCGTCCATCGACGCTGTCATCAGGGTTTCATAGATCAGCCCGAGCCCGGAGGCCGCGTTGCCCTTGGGCAATATGGGGTTGAACGTATCAAAGCCGCCGCGCGTGCCCAGCCGCACCGTGCCGCCCTTGGGGGCGTCGGGGTTCACATAGTCGAAATGGGCAAAGCCCTCGGCATATTTGGGCGCTTCGGTGAGGGAGTCTGCGTGGACCCACACACCGGTCGGGGTCTGCGCCAGAACAGGCACGGCAAGGCCGAGCGTCAGCAGGCCGGATGCGACAAGGGCGGCGAACTTCATTCCTGGGCTCCGTTGGTTTGGTCGGAAGATTAGTCCGAATTTGGGGCGATGTCGAAGGCTGCGGCCATGAGCTGGCGGGTGTAATCCTCGCGCGGTGCCGCAAAGATCTCAGCCGCTGCGCCCGCCTCCACCACAAGGCCGTGACGCATGACAATGAGGCGATGGGCAAGCGCCCTGACGACGCGCAGATCGTGGCTGATGAAGAGATAGGTGAGGCCGCGCCGCTGCTGGATATCGCGCAGCAGATCGATCACCTGGGCCTGGATGGACACGTCGAGCGCCGAGGTTGGCTCGTCGAGCACGAGGAAGGCCGGTTCCAGAATGAGCGCGCGGGCAATGGCGATGCGCTGGCGCTGGCCGCCGGAAAACTCATGCGGATAGCGATCGGCGCTGTCGGGGTCGAGCCCGACCTCGCGCAGCACGTCGACGACCTTGCTTTGACGTTCGTCGTGCGAAAGGCTCGGCATGTGCACGGACAGGCCTTCGGCGACGATTTCGCGTACCGACATGCGCGGGCTGAGCGAGCCGAAGGGATCCTGAAAGACGATCTGCATGTGCTTTCGCATCGGGCGCAGGGCGCGGCCGGAGCGGCCGGCGACGTTCTCGCCCAGCACCACGATCCGCCCCTCGGACGAGATGAGGCGCAAGAGCGCATAGCCCAGCGTCGACTTTCCCGAGCCGCTCTCGCCGACGACGCCCAGTGTCTCGCCGCGATAAATGTCGAGATCGACTCCGTCGACCGCTTTGATATGGCCGATGGTGCGGCGCATGAGTCCCCGCTTGATCGGGAACCAGACTTTGACGTCCCGCGCCTCCACGATCTTTTCGGCATTAGGCTCGGGCAGGTTTGGCGAACCACTCGGCGCGGCGGCGAGGAGTTTCTTGGTATAGGCGTGCTGCGGGTTCTCGAAAATCTCGCTGACCGGGCCAGTCTCGACGATCTTGCCCTCGGTCATCACTGCCACGCGGTCAGCAATTTTGCGCACGATCGTGAGGTCGTGGGTGATGAACAGCATGGCCATGCCATTCCTGCGCTGCAGGCGCTTCAGGAGATCAAGAATCTGCGCCTGCACCGTCACGTCGAGCGCCGTGGTCGGTTCGTCAGCGATCAGCAGTTTGGGATCATTCGCCAGCGCCATGGCGATCATGACGCGCTGGCGCTGCCCGCCTGAAAGCTGGTGAGGGTATGACTCCAGCCGGCTTTCCGGATCGGGAATGCCGACATCGGTGAGGAGCTCGATCGTACGCTTGCGGGCCGCCGTCTGGCGCAGGCCCTGATGGATCGCCAGCACCTCGCCGATCTGCTTGCCGATCGTGTGCACAGGATTGAGCGAGCTCATCGGCTCCTGAAAAATCATGCCGACCCGATTGCCGCGCAGGCCGCGCAAGATCTGCTCATCGACACTGGCAAGGTTTTGCCCTTCAAAGCTGATCTCGCCGGAAATGCTGGCGCTGGGCGGCAGGAGCCGCAGCACGGACAGAGCCGAAACCGATTTGCCCGACCCGCTCTCGCCAACCAGCGCCAGCGTCTCCCCCGGCGCGATGTCAAAGGCGATGTTCCGCACCGCCTCGGAAGTGCCGAAGCGGATGGTGAGATCCCGTACGGAAAGCAGCGGCCCGGTCATGCAAAGGTCTTTCGCGGGTCGAAGGCGTCGCGGACGGCTTCGCCGATGAAGACGAGCAGAGTCATCATGGCGGCGATGGTGAAAAAGCCGGTCAGCGCCAGCCAGGGGGCCTGCAGATTGTTCTTGCCCTGCGCCAGCAATTCCCCAAGCGAGGGCGAGCCCGGCGGCAGGCCGAGGCCGAGGAAATCGAGCGAGGTGAGGGTCGCCACCGACCCCGAGAGAATGAAAGGCATGAAGGTCAGTGTTGCGACCATGGCGTTTGGCAGGAGGTGCCGCCACATGATGGTGCGGTTGGAAACGCCCAGCGCGCGGGCGGCGGTGACATATTCAAAATTGCGCGCCCGCAGAAATTCGGCGCGGACAATGCCCACCAGCGACACCCAGGAAAACAGCAGCAAGATGCCGAGCAGCACCCAGAAGCTGGGCGCGATCACCCGCGAGATGATCAGCAGCAGATAAAGCGCCGGGATCGAGGTCCAGATTTCGATGAGGCGCTGGGCGATGAGGTCGGTCCAGCCGCCGAAATAGCCCTGCACGGCCCCTGCCACGATACCGACGCCCGAAGATATGACCGTGAGGATCAGCCCGAAGAGGATCGACAGCCGGAACCCATAGACCAGCCGCGCAAAAACATCGCGGCCGCGATCGTCGGTGCCCAGCCAGTGATAATTGCCGATATGGCAATTGGGGTCGTCAACGCCCATGGGATAGCGGGCGCAGAACTCTTCCCGGCTCATCAGCCAGCTGGGCGGATTGGCGCCAGAATAGGGCAGATAGCCATCAATCGTCGTGTAGTCGAAGCGCACCGGCGGCCAGAGCGCCCAGCCATTGGCCTCGATTTCGTCTGATATATAGGGCTGGCGGTAATTGGTGGTGGCCAGAAACCCGCCGAACTTGCTCTCGGGATAGGTGACCAGCGCCGGCACCAGCAATTCGCCCTTGTAGGAGACGAGGATCGGGCGCTCATTGGCAATGAACTCGGCCCCCAGCGTGACGATGAAGAGGGCGAGGAAAATCCAGAGCGACCACCAGCCGCGCCGGTTGGCCTTGAAATTGGCGAGGCGCCGGCGATTGAGCGGGGAGAGGGCAATGCTCATGCGTCGCGGCTTTCAAAGTCGAGGCGCGGATCCACCCACATATAGGCTAGATCCGAGATCAGCCCGATCACCAGCCCCAGAAGCGAGAAGATATAGAGCGTGGCAAAGACCACCGGATAATCGCGATTGGCGATGGCCTCAAAACCGAGGAGGCCAAGCCCGTCGAGCGAGAAGATGGTTTCGATCAGCAGCGAGCCACCGAAGAAGGCGCCTATGAACGCGCCCGGAAACCCGGCAATGATCAGCATCATGGCGTTGCGGAAGACATGGCCATAAAGCACCTGCCGGTCGTTCAGGCCCTTGGCCCGCGCCGTCACCACATATTGCTTGCCGATCTCGTCGAGGAAGGAATTTTTGGTGAGCAGCGTCGCCGTGGCAAAGGCCCCGAGCCCCATGGCCGTGATGGGCAGGACGAGGTGCCAGGCATAATCGAGCACCTGCCGCCACCAGGGGAAAGATGAAAACCCCGGCGAGGTCAGCCCGCGCAGCGGGAAGATCGACCAGAAACTGCCCCCGGCAAAAAGCACGATCAGCGCAATGGCAACGAGAAAACCGGGCACGGCATAGCCGACGATGATGAGGCTCGAGGTCCAGACGTCGAAGCGGGAGCCATCGCGGCGCGCCTTGGCGATGCCGAGCGGAATGGAGACGCCATAGGCGATCAGCGTCATCCACAGGCCCAGCGAAATCGAGACCGGCATCTTCTCCTTGATCAGATCGATGACGGAGATGTCGCGATAATAGCTCTCGCCGAAATCGAAGCGGAGATAGTTCCAGATCATGGTGACGAAGCGTTCGAGCGGCGGCTTGTCGAAGCCGAACTGCTTTTCGATCCGCTCGACAAGTTCAGGCGGCAGGCCGTCGCTGCCGCGATAGCCGCTCCTGCCGGGCTGGTTCTGGGCATTGGGCTGGGAGACAACGTCACCCCCGCCACCGGTGACGCGTTCGGTCAGCGCCACGTTCTGGCCGGAGAGATTGGCCAGGGCCTGTTCCACCGGCCCGCCCGGCGCAAACTGGGTGATGAGAAAGGAAATAGCCATGATGCCGAAAACGGTCGGGATCATCAGCAATAGTCGGCGGATGATATAGGCGCCCATCTCGTCTCCAACCCTTGGCTCGCCATGGTTCACTTTGTCGAGCCACCCGCAAATCACCTTGCGGTGAGAGGGGTTTGTCCCGAATGCACCATTTGGCGACAGCTTTTGCAACTGCCGCTTTCATTGGGAGCTTCTGTCTCGCCAAACACCCCCACCTAACCTCCCCCTGTGAGGGGGAGGGATGTTTCTGTGGCTCACCGGCCGCTCAGAAAAACTCGATCGGTCCCTCCCCCTTCACAGGGGGAGGCCAGGTGGGGGTAGCCTCATCTCCGCTTGCCTCATCCCCTCGCCACCGTCACAATCGGCCCACGGGAGTGCCCATGAACTACAAGACGATTGCCCAGGTGCGGGATGCCGGTATCGCCCGTGTCCTTATCGTTGCCCTCCGGGCCCACGGATTTCATCCGCTCGACCCGCGCGATGGTGGCCTGCCGGGGGTGCCGAATATTTTCGGGGCCGATGGCGTCGGCATTGAGGTGCCGGAAAACGAGATGGGCGATGCAACGCTTCTGGTCGAGGACCTGTTGAAGGACATGACAGAGCCTCGTCCCGCAAAACCGCCATATTGACAAAACACCATTGGTTTGCGGTCGGGCGTTGAACGGAGTGGTCGCTTTGGTTTATAAGCCGCCACAAGTGTTAATTTCCCTTAAGCCCTCGGGCAGGAGTCACTCATGAAGCTTTGGAAACGCGGAGCTGGTTCCGTATTGGGTGTGGCCGCTGCTGCGCTGCTGCTTGCAGCCTGCTCGCCGTCCACACGATCCAATACGGCCGGGCTCAACGTCGTGAGCGCGCCCCAGCAGTTGCAGCCGATCCAGCCCTCGACTGTTCAGCAGGGCACTTTGCCTTCGATCGGCGCCACCGGTACGCCGGCACCGGGCTTGTCGGGTACCCCCGTTCTGGGTGGGGCGCCTGCTGCGCCGCAGCCGGGCTTCGGCACCACCACAACAGTTGGCAGCGCCGGATCGATCACCACGATCGGCCAGCCAGCCGGCAGCTTCAGCGCTGGTCCGGAAGGCGTGTGGACCGTCACTGCTGGTGCACAGACCTGCCAGCTCAACCTGCCGATGACCGCCAAGACCGGCACCAATTACTTCCGCGCCTCCTCGCCCGGCTGCACCGTGCCGCAGATCGCCTCGGTGACCGGCTGGCAGCAGGTCGGCAGCCAGCTGCAGCTCTATGATGAGAACGGCAATATCGCGGCTTTCCTCGCCCCCTCGAGCGGCCGCTACATCGGCACCATGGGCGGTGGCCAGGCCATCGCGATGTCGCGCTAAGTCTTTTAGGCCGGCCCGCGCAGGGCCGGCTTTTTGTTTCCAGGCGTTGCACCGCATCGAGGCATCGTGTCACCCCCGCGAAAGCGGGGGCTCTGTTTTCGGTTGCGGTTCAATAGGGGTCTCGCTGTGGCGGGACCGTCCGGTGGTATTTCCTGATGTCTGCTTCCTCAAGCACCCCCGTTCGCGCCGCCTATGAAGCGCTCGCCGCCCGTGGCGCGCTGACCCTTGACCCCGCACAGCTCGAGGCGGCCAGCCATTTTGATCGCATCATTGCCGAACTGGCCGCGGCCCGCCCGAGGCGCATGTTCGGTTTTCGCGAAAAGCCCCGTCCGGTGCGCGGGCTTTACCTTCATGGCGAGGTCGGGCGCGGCAAGACCATGCTGATGGACCTGTTCTTCGCCGCCGTTCCGAACAAGGAGAAGCGGCGCGTCCATTTCCATGAATTCATGGATGAAGTGCACCAGGGGGTGGCGGCCTTCCGCAAGACGACCCGCGGCAGCAATGACAATGCCGACCCCATCGAAGCGGTGGTGCGCCCGATGCTGAAGGCGGGGCTGCGCGTGCTCTGCCTCGATGAATTCCATGTCCATGACATTACCAATGCCATGTTGCTCGACCGGCTGTTCGACAAGCTCTTTGCCGGCGGGGTGGTGCTGGTCTCGACGTCCAATGTGGTGCCGGACGGGCTCTACAAGGACGGTCTCAACCGCCAGCTGTTCCTGCCGTTCATCGAGCGCCTCAAGCGCGAGACCGAAGTGGTGGGCCTGCCTTCGGAGCAGGACTATCGGCGGCTCAAATTTGCCGGGCAGCAGGTCTATGTGTTCGGGACGGGGCCGCAGGTGGCGGCGGAGATGGACGCACTCTGGCTGCGTCTTACTGGTGGTGAAGAGGGCGCGCCCGGCGTCATCGAAAGCATCGGTCGTGAAATTGCCGTGCCGCGCATTGCCATGGGGGCCGCCCGTTTCGGTTTTGCCGATCTCTGCGACAAGCCGCTGGGTACGCGCGACTTCGTGCGCATCGCCCATTCCTTCGATACGCTGATGCTCGAGGATGTGCCGCAGATGGATCGCACCCGCTCGGACGCGGCCAAGCGCTTTATCCTCCTCATCGACAGCCTTTATGATCGCGGCGTCAAGCTTGCGGCCAGCTTTGCGGTGCCGCTCGATCAGCTTGGCAAGGATGACAGGACTGCCTTCGAGTTTCAGCGCACCATCTCGCGCCTGACGGAAATGCAGTCCGAGGAATATCTGGGCAAGGGGCTGCGCGAAGTGGCGTCCGAGGTCGGTGCCTAGTCACAAGCCTTCAGTGCCAGATGACAAGGCCCAGCGTGCCGCCGGCGGCAGCGCCGAGCAGGGCGCCGATGGCTGCGCCTGTCAGATTGACATTGAACCCTGCCATGGCGCCGAGCACGGCGCCAAGAACCAGTCCGGCCAGCATGGTGGCGCCCTGGAGCGGGCCCAGCCTCACGCGCGCCGCCCTGGGCGGTTTGGGAACAGGCGGGGGCAGGTTGGGGTCCGGTGTCATCGTCTCAAGCTTGTCACGCTACTGCCAAAAGCGCGACCTCATCTTGCCCATTTGGCATTCCCCCATCGCCCATGAGCAAGGGCGAAACCGGGGTCTAGACGAAGGGTTCACTTGCCCCTCAGGCCGCGGAAGGTTAAGAGGTGCGCCAAATCAACGCAGTCGGGGAACATGGCAAATGGCGCGCAAGAAAATAGCCCTTATCGGTGCTGGACAGATCGGCGGAACGCTGGCCCTGCTCGCAGCGCAGAAGGAACTGGGCGATATCGTCCTGTTCGACGTGGTCGATGGTGTCGGTCCGGGCAAGGCGCTTGATATCGCCCAGTCCGCTCCCTCGCAGGGCTTTGACGCCGTCATGAAGGGTACGTCCGAATATAAGGACATCGAAGGCGCAGACGTGGTGATCGTCACCGCCGGTGTGCCGCGCAAGCCCGGCATGAGCCGCGATGACCTGCTCGAAATCAACCTCAAGGTGATGGAGCAGGTGGGTGCGGGCATTGCCAAGTACGCTCCCGACGCATTCGTGGTGTGCATCACCAACCCGCTCGACGCCATGGTCTGGGCGCTGCAGAAGTTCTCCGGCCTGCCCACCAACAAGGTGATCGGCATGGCTGGCGTGCTCGACAGCTCGCGCTTTGTCCACTTCATCGCCGATGAGCTCAAGGTTTCGGTCGAAGACGTCAACGCCTTCGTGCTTGGCGGCCACGGCGACACCATGGTGCCGCTGGCGCGCTACTCTACCGTTGCCGGCATCCCGCTCACCGACATCGTCAAGATGGGCTGGATGAGCAAGGAAAAGCTCGAAGAGATCATCCAGCGCACCCGTGATGGCGGCGCCGAAATCGTGGGTCTCCTCAAGACCGGTTCGGCCTTCTACGCTCCTGCCGCTTCCGCCATCGCCATGGCCGAGAGCTATCTCAAGGACAAGAAGCGCGTTCTGCCCTCCGCCGCCTATCTCAACGGCGAATATGGCATCAAGGACACCTATGTCGGCGTTCCGGTTGTCATCGGTGCCGGTGGCGTTGAAAAGGTCGTCGAGATCGCGCTCAACTCCGCCGAACAGAAGGCCTTCGAAAAGTCGGTCGGCGCCGTTGAAGGCCTCATCGAAGCCTGCAAGAAAATCGCGCCGAAGCTGGCGTAACCGAACAAGTGTCATCCCCGCGCAAGCGGGGATCTCCCTTTCAGGGGAGAGAAACCGAGATTGCCGCTTTGAGGCGGGAATGACGCGGTAGGGGTCTTGGAGCCCCGTGATCGCAAGCGATTGACCCACCAAGGGGAACACGATGAACATCCACGAACATCAGGCCAAGGCTCTGCTCAAGGAATATGGTGCACCGGTTGCTGCGGGCGTCGCCATCTATTCCGTTGATGAGGCGGAAGCTGCCGCCAAGTCGCTGCCCGGCCCGCTTTATGTGGTCAAGAGCCAGATCCATGCCGGCGGTCGCGGCAAGGGCAAGTTCAAGGAACTCGGTCCCGACGCCAAGGGCGGCGTGCGCCTGGCCAAGACCATCGATGACGTCGTTGCCTTCTCGCGCGAAATGCTCGGCAATACGCTGGTGACCGCCCAGACTGGCGACGCCGGCAAGCAGGTCAATCGCCTCTATATCGAAGACGGCGCCGACATCGCCCGCGAACTCTATTGCTCGCTGCTGGTCGATCGTTCCGTTGGTCGCGTGGCTTTCGTGGTCTCGACCGAAGGCGGCATGGACATCGAGGCTGTCGCCCATGACACGCCCGAAAAGATCCACACCATCGCCATCGACCCGGAAGCCGGCGTGACCGCCGCCGACGTGGCGACCATTTCCAAGGCCCTCGAGCTCGACGGCGCTGCTGCCGAAGACGCCAAGAGCCTCTTCCCGATCCTCTACAAGGCGTTTGTCGAAAAGGACATGGCGCTGCTTGAGATCAACCCGCTGATCGTCATGCAGGACGGCCATCTGCGCGTCCTCGACGCCAAGGTGTCGTTCGACGGCAATGCGCTCTTCCGCCACGACGACATCAAGGCGCTGCGCGACGAAACCGAAGAAGACGCCAAGGAAATCGAGGCCTCCAAGTGGGACCTCGCCTATGTGGCGCTCGACGGCAATATCGGCTGCATGGTGAACGGCGCGGGCCTCGCCATGGCGACCATGGACATCATCAAGCTCTACGGCAAGGAGCCGGCGAACTTCTGTGACGTCGGCGGTGGCGCCGGCAAGGAGAAGGTCGCGGCTGCGTTCAAGATCATCACCGCCGATCCGAAGGTCGAGGGCATCCTCGTCAACATCTTCGGCGGCATCATGAAGTGCGACGTCATCGCCGAAGGCGTTGTCGCTGCGGTTCAGGAAGTGGGCCTCAAGGTTCCGCTGGTGGTGCGCCTCGAAGGCACCAATGTCGAGTTGGGCAAGAAGATCCTCAACGAATCCGGTCTCGCCATCACGGCGGCAGACGATCTCGACGATGCGGCGAAGAAGATCGTCGCTGCGGTCAACGGCTAATTCAGGGGACTGGAAAGCATGTCTATTCTCGTCAACAAAGACACCAAGATCCTCGTTCAGGGCCTGACCGGCAAGACCGGCACGTTCCACACCGAACAGGCGCTGGCCTATTACGGCACCCAGATGGTTGCCGGCATTCACCCCAAGAAGGGTGGCGAAACCTGGACTGGCGCTGCCGGCAAAAGCCTGCCGATCTACGCTACGGTTGCCGAAGCCCGCGACGCTACCGGTGCTGACGCATCGGTGATCTATGTGCCGCCTGCCGGTGCTGCCGACGCGATCATCGAAGCCATTGAAGCCGAGATCCCGTTCATCACCTGCATCACCGAAGGCATTCCGGTGGCCGACATGGTGCGCGTCAAGGCCCGCCTCGAACGCTCCAATTCGCGCCTCCTCGGCCCGAACTGCCCCGGTATCCTCACCCCGGAAGAGTGCAAGATCGGCATCATGCCGGGCTCGATCTTCCGCAAGGGTTCGGTCGGTATCGTCTCGCGCTCGGGCACGCTGACCTATGAGGCCGTGTTCCAGACCACCAATGAGGGCCTTGGCCAGACCACGGCTGTTGGCATCGGCGGCGATCCGGTGAAGGGCACCGAGTTCATCGACGTGCTCGAGATGTTCCTCGCCGACGACGCGACCGAGTCGATCATCATGATCGGCGAAATCGGTGGCGCGGCTGAAGAAGAAGCGGCGCAGTTCCTGATCGACGAAGCCAAGAAGGGCCGCAAGAAGCCCATGGCCGGCTTTATCGCCGGGCGCACCGCACCCAAGGGGCGCACCATGGGCCATGCCGGCGCTGTCGTTTCCGGCGGCAAGGGCGATGCGGAATCCAAGATCGCGGCCATGGAAGCGGCCGGGATCACGGTGTCGCCGTCGCCCGCACGTCTCGGCAAGACCCTCGTGGACGTGCTCAAGGGTTAACCGACCAGCGCTTTTGTCTGAAAGTATACATCTCGACCAATAAGGTCAGTAGAGTTGTCTTTTACCGCCGACGGAAGTGCACGACTTATATAACGGATCCCTTCACGGGATCGTCACTGGGCGCGGCGAAATTCGCCGCGCTAACTGCCCAGAGGGATGCTAGCCAAGATTAGGCCAAGGTCTCTCGATATCTGAGCCACGACCCTGCTCAGGGGTCGTTCACTTAACAGGATACTAAGGATAAGCGGTCAGTATCCGATCGTAATCAAGGGACCGCATTGAGGCCGGCTCGCCGGCTCGTTTCAAAGGATGGCGGGGCGGCGCCTCGCACAAAAAGCGATGACACGACAGGAAAAGAACGACGCGTTCTTGCTGACCTCGTTCCTCTATGGGGGGAACGCTGACTACATCGAACAACTTTACTCCCGTTACAAGTCTGACCCGAGCAGTGTCGACGAGACCTGGTCGAGCTTCTTTTCCCGTCTGGACGACAGCCAGGACGTCGCCGTCCGGAATGCTGAAGGTCCCAGCTGGGGTCGCAAGGATTGGCCGCAGGCGGCCGGCGGCGACCTGATAGCTGCGCTTGACGGCAATTGGGGCGAGATCGCGGTCAAGGCCGAAAAGGCCACGACCAAGAAGGCCGTCGCCGAAGGCAAGCCTTCCGCCAGCGCCGAAGACGTGCTGCAGGCGACCCGGGATTCGATCCGTGCCATCATGATGATCCGCGCCTATCGCATGCGCGGCCATCTGCATGCCGATCTTGATCCGCTCAAGCTCAAGGCCGACGAACCGGCCCCCGAGCTTGATCCACGCAGCTACGGCTTCACCGAGGCCGACTACAGCCGCAAGATCTTCATCGACAATTATCTGGGCCTCGAATACGCCACCATCCCAGAGATGCTGGCCATCCTGCAGCGCACCTATTGCGGCACGCTCGGGATCGAATTCATGCATATCTCCGATCCGGAAGAGAAGCAGTGGATTCAGGAGCGCATCGAGGGTCCGGACAAGGAAATCACCTTCACCGCCGAAGGCAAGAAGGCGATCCTCAACAAGCTGATCGAGGCCGAAGGCTTCGAAAAGTTCCTCGACGTCAAGTATACCGGCACCAAGCGCTTCGGCCTTGATGGCGGCGAAGCCACTATTCCGGCGCTCGAGCAGATCATCAAGCGCGGCGGTGCCCTTGGCATCAAGGATATCGTGCTGGGCATGGCCCACCGCGGCCGTCTCAACGTTCTGACCCAGGTCATGGCCAAGCCGCATCGCGCGCTGTTCCATGAATTCAAGGGCGGCGCCTTCTACCCCGACGACGTCGAGGGTTCGGGCGACGTGAAGTACCATCTTGGCGCGTCGTCGGACCGCGAGTTCGACAACAACAAGGTGCACCTGTCGCTGACGGCCAATCCGTCTCACCTCGAAATCGTTGATCCCGTGGTGCTCGGCAAGTCGCGCGCCAAGCAGGACCAGCACATCGCTCCCGATGGCAAGCTCGTCAACATCGCCCAGGATGGCAAGCCGGACCGGTCCATGGTCCTGCCCCTGATGATCCATGGCGACGCGGCCTTTGCCGGCCAGGGTGTGATTGCCGAATGTCTGGGGCTCTCCGGCCTCAAGGGTCACCGCACGGGTGGGTCGATCCACTTCGTCATCAACAACCAGATCGGCTTTACCACTTCGCCGATCTATTCGCGCTCCTCGCCATATCCGACCGACGTCGCCAAGATGATCGAGGCGCCGGTTCTGCATGTGAATGGCGATGATCCGGAAGCTGTCGTGTTCGCGGCGAAGGTGGCTGTCGAATACCGCCAGAAGTTCGGCAAGCCTGTCGTCATCGACATGTTCTGCTATCGCCGCTTCGGTCACAACGAAGGCGACGAGCCCAGCTTCACCCAGCCGCTGATGTACTCCAAGATCCGGTCGCACAAGACGACCCTGGAGATCTATTCGCAAAAGCTGATCGCTGAAGGCGTGCTCTCCGAGAACGACGTCGAGCAGATGCGCGCCAATTGGAAGGCCAAGCTCGAGGCCGAATTCGAAGCCGGCCAGGACTATCGCCCGAACAAGGCCGACTGGCTCGACGGCGCCTGGAAGAGCTTCAAGCCGGCCGCCGATGAAGGCCCGCGCCGCGGTGACACCGGTGTCGATCTCGACCGTCTGGTCGCTATCGGAACCCAGCTCACCAAGGTTCCGGCCGAGTTCAACGTCCACAAGACGGTCAAGCGCTTCCTCGACAACCGCCTCAAGGCAATTGAGAGCGGCGAGGGCATCGACTGGGCGACGGCCGAGGCGCTGGCCTTTGGTACGCTTGTTACCGAAGGGCACCCTGTGCGCCTTTCCGGCCAGGATTCGGAACGCGGCACGTTCAGCCAGCGCCACTCGGTGCTGAATGACCAGCAGGTGGAAAACAAGACCTTCACCCCGCTGAACAATCTCACGCCCGATCAGGCCCGCTACGAGGTCATCAACTCGATGCTCTCCGAAGAGGCGGTGCTCGGTTTCGAATACGGCTATTCGCTCGCCGATCCGCGGGCGCTGACGCTGTGGGAAGCCCAGTTCGGCGACTTCGTGAACGGTGCGCAGGTCGTCATCGACCAGTTCATCTCTTCGGGCGAGCGCAAGTGGTTCCGCATGTCGGGCCTCGTGATGCTCCTGCCGCACGGCTATGAAGGGCAGGGGCCGGAGCACTCCTCCGCGCGTCCCGAGCGCTTCCTCCAGCTCTGCGCCGAAGACAATATGCAGGTCGCCAACTGCACGACGCCGGCCAACTACTTCCACGTGCTGCGCCGGCAGCTCAAGCGCGACTTCCGCAAGCCGCTGATCCTGATGACGCCCAAGAGCCTCTTGCGCCACAAGCGTGCGGTCTCCGGCCTCGTCGAGCTTGGTCCGGACAGTGTCTTCCATCGCCTCCTCTGGGACGATGCCGAGGCCCCCGGTCTGCCCAAGACCACTATCCGCCTCCAGCCGGACGAAAAGATCCGTCGCGTCGTCCTCTGCACCGGCAAGGTCTATTACGACCTCCTCGAAGATCGCGAGAAGAAGGGCATCGACGATGTCTATCTCCTGCGCATCGAGCAGCTCTATCCGTTCCCGGCCAAGGCGCTGCTTGACGAGCTGAGCCGCTTCCCCAATGCGGAAGTGATCTGGTGCCAGGAAGAGCCCCGCAACATGGGTGCCTGGGCCTTCATCCAGCCCTATGTGGAATGGGTGTTCGACCAGATGGGCCGTGGCCACCAGCGCGTGCGCTACTCCGGCCGTCCGGCGGCCGCTTCGCCCGCTACGGGCCGCATGAGCGTTCACCTGGAGCAGCTCCAGGCGTTCCTCGACGATGCCTTGGGCTCCTGAGCCTTGTGACAAGTCATATTGAGCGCCACATTCGTCCTTAGGACGGTGGCGCTCTGGCCCGAAATAGAAGGACAACATTCCATGTCGACAGAAATCCGGGTGCCTACCCTGGGCGAAAGCGTCACCGAGGCCACCATCGGCCAGTGGTTCAAGCAGGTCGGGGACGCCGTCTCTGCCGACGAGCCCATCGTCGAGCTCGAAACCGACAAGGTCACCATCGAAGTGCCGGCACCGGCCTCCGGCGTGCTCGAAGCGATCGCCGCCCAGCCGGGTGACACGGTCGACGTCGGCGCGCTGCTCGGCGCCATTGCTGCCGGTGCTGGTGCTGCCGTTGCGCCCAAGGCCGCCCCCAAGGCCGAAGCGCCTGCTGCTGCTCCCGCTGCACCGGCTGCCGCACCGCAGGCTGCCGCCGCCACCGATCGTGCTCCGGCCCCCTCGGCCCAGAAGCTGATCAATGAAAAGGGTCTTGATGCCGGCGCCATCGCCGGTTCGGGCAAGGCCGGTCAGGTGCTCAAGGAAGACGTGCTTGCCGCCCTGGCCAAGACCACGGCTCCCGCCGCTGCCGCTCCGGCCCCTGCTGCAAAGCCCGCAGCCCCGCGCGCTCCGAGCTCTGCCGATGATGCGGTTCGCGAAGAGCGCGTGAAGATGACGCGCCTGCGCCAGACCATCGCCCGCCGCCTCAAGGATGCGCAGAACACTGCCGCCATGCTCACCACCTTCAACGAGGTGGACATGAAGCCGGTGATGGACCTGCGCAACCAGTACAAGGAGCTCTTTGAGAAGAAGCACGGCGTCAAGCTCGGCTTCATGGGCTTCTTCACCAAGGCTGTGGTCCACGCCCTCAAGGAAATCCCGGCGGTCAATGCAGAGATCGACGGCGATGACCTGATCTACAAGCAGTACGCCCATATCGGCGTGGCTGTCGGCACCGACAAGGGCCTCGTCGTGCCGGTGGTGCGCGATGCCGACCAGATGTCGATCGCCGAGATCGAGAAGGAAATCGGCAATCTCGGCCGCAAGGCGCGCGATGGCCAGCTGTCCATGGCTGACATGCAGGGCGGCACCTTCACCATCTCCAATGGTGGCGTCTACGGCTCGCTGATGTCGACCCCGATCCTCAATGCCCCCCAGTCGGGCATTCTGGGCATGCACAAGATCCAGGAGCGTCCGGTTGTCGTCGGCGGCCAGATCGTCATCCGCCCGATGATGTATCTCGCCCTCAGCTATGATCACCGCATCGTCGACGGCAAGGAGGCCGTGACCTTCCTCGTGCGCGTCAAGGAAAGCCTCGAGGCGCCCGAACGCCTCGTGCTTGACCTGTGATCGCCGCATTTTGCTGATTGAAAAAGGGTCCGGTTCGCCGGACCCTTTTTTGTTCACCGATTGGTGTTTAACGTCACGGCAAACGTTAGCAGTCTGTTAGCAGATTGTGACGCTAAGGCTGTGTCTGGATTATTTTTCGAGGTGTGGTTTGCGACGTTTTGTGGTTCTGGCAGCCCTGTGTTTTGGCGCAATTTCTCCCGCGTCGGCGCAGGAGGACGTCGCCGCAAATACCCAGCTGGTGGGGGAGCTCATGGCCTTCCATGGCTCGCAGGCCATCGTCGAGGTCATGACCACCCATTGCTACGAGAACACCGGTCTCGATGGTGCCTACAAGACCGCTGCCGAGAACTGGTACCTCAGAAACATAGGGTTTCTGGACCTTGCAGACCGGGTGATCGCCCGGCTGGGCGGGGGTGCCGAGGGGCAGCAGGCAGCCGCCGAGACCTATGGCGGCAGCCAGATCATGTCCGCCTATAACCAGGCCGACAACAAGAACAGCTTTTGCCGGACCTTCCTCGAACAGGTGGAAACCGGCGCGCTCGACATCGACCAGCAATTGCCCGATCCCCTGAAACGCGCTCAGGAAATCTCGGCCTCCTCCTGATTTATCCTCCCCCTCCGAACTCCGGTATAGACTGGCGGTCGGAAGAGGCTCGCCCAAATGGGGGTTGAAACCTTTGGTGTCCCGCCCGCGTATAAGGGGGATAGTGGGGATAAATCCAATGAGCCTTGAGCTGACACTTCTCGTCTGGAGCGCTGCGCTCGCCTTTGCCTATCTGGCGGTGCAATCGACCGTCTATCGCCTTGATTATGGTGTGAAATTTGCCAATGGCCAGCGTGATGGCGAACGTCCGCCGGGCAAATGGGCGGCGCGTGGCGAAAAGGCCCTGCGCAATTTCCTCGAAACCTACGGCATCTTCATCGCCCTCGCCGTCGCCACCGAACTCTCGGGTCGATCGGACGGGTTCACCCAATGGGGCAGCCAGATCTGGTTCTGGAGCCGCTGGGTCTATCTGCCGGCCTATTTCATCGAGGCGCCCTATATTCGCTCGCTGATCTGGACCATCTCCCTGATTGGTCTCGTCCTGCTCTTTGTCGGCGTCGCCTTCTGATACCGGGGCGGGGTCTTGCCCAATCGGCACGCCCCCAAGCCCTGGTGCGCGTTGCTGGCTTGTGCCCGGTGGTGTAACGCAATGGTATAGTGCGCGGATGGTGGTTTATTGGCGCAATCCACATTACATCTGTGCTGCTGGCCTTTAGGCGACATGCAGAAACACCAGCGCTAATCTTCTGAGGCAAAGAGAAACATGGCAGATCAATTCGACCTCACCATCATCGGTTCGGGCCCTGGCGGCTATGTCTGCGCAATTCGCGCGGCGCAGCTTGGGATGAAAGTGGCCGTGGTCGAGAAGTGGCCGACGCTGGGCGGGACCTGCCTCAATATCGGCTGCATTCCCTCCAAGGCGCTGCTGCATGCTTCCGAGCTGTTTGAAGAGGCCGGCCATGGGTTCAAGGCCCTCGGTATCGACATTCCTGCGCCGCAGCTCAACCTGCCGCAGATGATGAACCACAAGACCGACACGGTGAATTCCAACGTTGGCGGCGTCGATTATCTGTTCAAGAAGAACAAGATCACTGTTTTCCGCGGCATTGGCTCGATCCCGGCCGCAGGCAAGGTTCTGGTGACGCCGCAGACCGGCGCCCAGCAGGAAATCGCCACCAAGAATATCGTCATTGCCACTGGTTCGGTCTCGGCCAATCTGCCGGGCATCGAAATCGACGAAAAGACCGTCGTCACCTCCACAGGTGCACTGGCGCTGGACAAGGTTCCCGGTCGCCTCCTCGTCATCGGGGCCGGCGTGATCGGGCTGGAGCTGGGCTCGGTCTGGGCGCGCCTTGGCGCCAAGGTCACCGTTGTCGAGTATCTCGATCGCATCCTGCCGGGCATGGACAGCGAAGTGGCGCGTCAGTTCCAGCGCATGCTGCAGAAGCAGGGAATGGAATTCCGCCTGTCCAGCAAGGTCGGCGGCATCGACAAGCAGGAAGACGGCTCGCTCAAGGTGCGGGTGGAGCCGGCAGCAGGCGGAGACGTCGAGCTGCTCGACGCCGATGTGGCGCTGGTCGCCATTGGCCGCAAGCCGTTCACCGAAGGCCTGGGGCTCGACATTGTCGGCGTGGCGCTCGACGAGCGCGGCCGTGTTCGCGTTGATGCCCATTACAAGTCGTCGGTCGACGGCATCTACGCTATTGGTGACGTGGTCGCCGGCCCGATGCTGGCCCACAAGGCCGAGGACGAAGGCATTGCCATTGCCGAAATTCTCTCGGGCCAGGCGGGTCACGTCAATTACGCCGCCATTCCCTCGGTGGTCTACACCAATCCGGAAGTCGCCTCCGTCGGCAAGACCGAGGACGAACTCAAGGCCGATGGCGTCAACTACAAGATCGGCAAGTTCCCGTTTACGGCCAATGGTCGGGCCAAGGCCATGGTGGCGACCCAGGGTTTTGTAAAAATCCTCGCCGACGTCGAGACAGACCGCGTGCTGGGCGCGCATATCGTGGGCAAGAATGCCGGCGAGATGATCCATGAGCTGGTGACGCTGATGGAATTTTCGGGTGCTTCCGAAGATCTGGCTCGCACCACCCACGCACACCCGACCATGTCGGAAGCCATCCGCGAGGCCGCGCTGGCTTTGGGTGATGGTGCCATCCACATCTAGCCAGCTGCCAGCAAGACGCTGAAGTTGTTGTTCAATAATGCAAAGGGGCGGTGTTGATCCGCCCCTTTGCTTATTCAGTAAAGTCATCATACAAGTTGCGGTTGATTGTATGTTGACTTGTATTTTCCTTCCATACTAGTTTTCCTGCAGATCGGCGCCGCGAGCTGCCGACTGACGCCGGCGCCTCGGGGAGACGTGCCGGACGTGTGAGAATTTGGGAGGATTCGAATGTTGTATCTGCCGAAAATGGCGGCCGGCCTTGCCGTGGCTGCGACCTTAATGGTGTCCGGGGCCAGCGCCCAGACGGTGCTGCGCTCATCGGACACCCATCCTGACGGCTATCCCACCGTGGAAGCGGTCAAGAAGTTCGGTGAGCTGCTCAGCGAAAAGACCGACGGCGCCTATAGCGTCGAAGTGTTCCACTCCGCCCAGCTGGGGCAGGAGGCCGACACCATCGAGCAGACCCAGTTCGGTGTGCTTGATCTCAACCGTATCTCGATCGGTGCTTTCAATACCCAGGTGCCGGAAGCCACCGTCACCCAGCTGCCCTTTATCTTCCGCTCCGCCGAACACTTCCACAATGTGCTCGATGGCCCGATCGGCGAAGAAATCCTGGCGGCTTTCGAGAAGGTCGATGTGATCGCGCTGGCCTTCTACGATGGCGGTGCCCGCTCGTTCTACAACAGCTCCAAGCCGATCAACTCGCCTGCCGACATGGATGGGCTCAAATTCCGCGTCATGCAGTCGGACATTTTCGTGGACATGGTCGGTGCCCTCGGCGCCAACGCCACGCCAATGCCCTATGGCGAAGTGTACTCTGGCATCCAGACCGGCGTTATCGACGGCGCTGAAAACAACTACCCGAGCTATGACACGGCCGGCCACGCTGAGGTCGCCAAGTTCTATTCGCTCGACGAGCATCTGATGGTGCCCGAAGTGCTGGTTGTCTCCAAGGTCGTCTGGGATGGCCTGTCGCCTGAAGTCCAGACCGCGATGCGCGAAGCCGCCAAGGAATCCGTGCCCTATCAGCGTGATCTCTGGTCCGCCAAGGAAGTTGAATCCAAGGCCGCCGTCGAAGCTCTCGGCGCGACGATCAACGAAGTCGACAAGGCTCCGTTCATTGAAGCGATGAAGCCGGTCTACGAGAAGTATGTCACCGATCCGCAGCTGCAGGATCTGGTCGCCCGCATCCAGGCTACTGAAGGTTGACTTTAAAGCCAAAGCACCGGGTCGGGGCTGCTTGCCCCGGCTCGGCTCTTTCCTGGAGGACCAGACGTGAAAGAAAGCCTCGTGCCTGTCAGTCGCGTGTTGCGGGCAATTTCCAACTTCATTCTCCTGCTCGCCGGCGTGGGGCTGGTCGTGATGACAGCCATCGTCGCCTACCAGGTGTTCATGCGCTATGTGATCAACGCCTCTCCGTCCTGGACCGAGGGCGCGGCGATCATGCTGATGAGCTGGTTCATCTTTCTCGGCGCCGCCGTCGGCGTGCGCGAGAATTTCCATATGGGCTTTGACGTCCTGCTCTACGCGCTGCCGCCCAGCGGCAAGAAGTATCTCCGTTCGATCAGCGACATAGCGATTTTCGGCTTTGCTTTCGGGATGGTCTATTTCGGGGGTGAACTGGCCCTGCGCGGCTGGACCGTGCGCATTCCCGTGCTTGGTATCCCGCAGACCTTCACCTACCTGCCGGTGGTCATTTCCGGTGCTCTGATGATGCTGTTCTCGCTTGAGCGCCTGCTGCTGCGCGCTGCCGGGGAGCCGGTCGATGAACCGCCAGCCGAACTCGTGACCGAGGCTTGATCACTATGGAATACTGGATTCTCTTCGGTGTCTTCGCAGCTCTGATGCTGGTCGGAACGCCTATCGCCTTCTGCCTCGGCATCGCCAGCTTTGCCACCATCGTCTATCTTGGGCGCCCGGCGATCGTGGTGTTCCAGCAGCTCAATTCCGGCGTCGCCGGGTTCACGCTCCTTGCCATTCCGTTCTTCATCTTCGCCGGCGACCTGATGATGCGCGGGGGTATTGCGGCGCGGATCATCCAATTTGCCGGGGCGCTGATCGGCCATGTCCGTGGCGGCCTGGGGCAGGTCAATGTCGCTGCCTCGACGCTCTTCGGCGGCATCTCCGGCTCTGCAGTGGCAGAGGCTGCTGCCGTGGGCGGCATCATGATCCCGCAGATGAAGGCCCGCGGCTATGGCGCGGACTATGCGGTCAATGTCACCTCGATGGCAGCGCTCATCGCCTTGCTGCTGCCGCCCAGCCACAACATGATCATCTATTCGCTCTCGGGTGGAGGGCGCATTTCCATCGCCGACCTCTTCACCGCCGGGATCATTCCTGGGCTGCTCCTCGCACTGGCCCTGGGGATCACCGCCTATATCGTGGCGGTCAAGCGTGGGTACCCCACCGAGCCCTTTCCGGGCTTTGCCAAGGCATTCCAGTATTTCCTTGTGTCCATTCCGGGGCTGATGCTGATCGTCATCATCTTCGGCGGCGTCCGATCGGGTATTTTTACCGCCACGGAAAGCTCCTGTATCGCCGTGATCTACGCGTTGCTGGTGACCTTGCTCGTCTACCGCTCGCTGAGCTGGAGCGAGTTTGTTCACTCGGTGAAAGGCGCGGTGCGGACCACCTCCATGGTGCTGTTCATCATCGGCGCCGCCGCCTCCTTCGGCTGGCTGATGGCCTATCTGCGGGTCGCGCCGATCCTTACCGACGCGATCTCAAACCTCACCACCGATCCGCTGATGGTGCTGCTGCTCATCAACGTGCTGCTGCTCTTGCTGGGTACGTTCATGGACATGGGGCCGCTGATCATCATCACCACCCCGATCTTCCTGCCGATGGTGCAGAAGTTCGGCGTCGATCCCGTCCATTTCGGGGTGATCATGATCCTCAATCTCGGTATCGGGCTGAACACCCCGCCGTTAGGACCCGTCCAATTCGTGGCGGCGGCGGTCGGCAAGATCTCGATCTGGGCCGCCATGAGGAGCGTCTGGCCCTTCTATCTGGCGGGTCTGATCGTTCTCGGCCTCGTCACCTACATCCCGGCGCTGTCGTTGTGGCTGCCGAGCCTGTTCCACTAGCGCCATGTCAGTAGCCCAGATCATTCCGCCGCCAACGCGAAAACCCAAGCTTGCCGAGCTGGTCATCAATACGCTGCGTCAGCGTATTGTGACCGGGGAGCTGGTGCCGGGCATGAAGCTGCCCACAGAGAGTCAGCTGACGGTACAGTTCGGGGTCAGCCGAACGGTGATCCGCGAGGCGATAGCGGCGCTGGCGGCCGAGGGCAGCGTTCAGTCCCGGCAGGGGGCAGGGGTCTTTGTGCTGGCGAGTTTTGCCAGCACATTCAACAATATGATGGGAGAGGCATCGAACAAGATTTCGGTCGCTCTCAATGTGCTCGAAGTGCGCATGGGCATCGAGATCGAGTCGGCTGGCCTGGCCGCAATGCGACGGAGCACCAGCCAGGAAGCCGCGATCCATGAAGCCTGGAACGAGTTCGGCCGCCTGCTCAAGGCGGGAAACCCGACCGGCAAGACCGACTTCGCCTTCCATCGCGCCATCGCGGCGGCCACCAATAATCCGTTCTACATGGAAGTGCTCGATGCCTTGGGGAGCCGTACCATCCCCTGCGATGTCGCATCGCCCTGGGGGACCGAGAGCGTGCTTACCTATGACTATCAGGCGGGGCTGCACGAAGAGCATAGACATATCCTCGCGGCGATTTCAGCGCAGGACGGTGACGCGGCGCGCGAGGCGATGCGGGACCACCTGTCCCGCAGCCAGGAGCGCTATCGCGTCCGCCTGGCCGAGCAAGCGCTAAGCCACTGATCGCCCCGACATTCCGGCCAAGAGATTTTCAGGAGCCAAAATGAGTACCGAATACGACATCCGATTTGCCATTGATCCGGCTGGGGCTGCGGGCATGGGCACGGCCGAGCTGCGCGAGAATTTCCTCATCGACGATCTCTTCGCCGACGGCGCAGTGCGCTGGACCTATTCGCATTATGACCGGATGGCCGTCGGTGGAGCGGTGCCGGGTGGCGGGGAACTCGTGCTCGAAACCATCAAGCCGACGGGGACCAAGGCTTTTCTCGACCGGCGCGAGATGATCGCGGTCAATATCGGGGAAGCGGGGCGCATCATCGTTGACGGGACCACGCACGACGTTGGTCCGCGCGACATGCTCTATGTCGGCATGGGAGCGCAGGATGTCCGCTTTGCCGGCGCCGGTGCGAAGTTTTATCTCCTCAGTGCGCCGGCCCACGCCAGCTATCCGGCAAAACTCCTGCGTCAGTCGGGCGCAAAGCGGCTCGACATGGGCGCACGCGAAACCGCCAATGAGCGCTCGATCTACCAATATGTGAATGCGGACAGCGTCCAGACCTGCCAGCTGGTGGTCGGGCTGACTGAATTCGCACCGGGCTCGCTGTGGAACACCATGCCCGCGCATGTCCATGACCGGCGCATGGAAGCCTATCTCTATTTCGACCTGCAGCCCGACGCTTTCGTGGTGCATCTGATGGGCGAGCCGGACGAAACGCGCCATCTCATCGTGCGCAATGAGCAGGCGATCCTGTCGCCGCCCTGGTCTATCCATTGCGGGGCCGGCACCGGTTCCTACACCTTCATATGGGCAATGGCTGGCGACAATGTCGACTATACCGACGTCGAAAAGGTCGCCATGGAGGATCTGCGGTGACCGACCTCACGGCTTTCAGCCTTGCCGGCAAGACCATCATGGTCACCGGCGCCAACACCGGCATCGGGCAGGGCATCGCGCTCTCGATTGGCCGGGCAGGGGGCAGGGTTGTCGGCGTGGGGCGGTCGAGCATGGAAGTGACCGCCTCGCTAATGGCCGGGCAAGGTGCCGATTTTGCCGAAGTGCGGGCAGATCTCGGCTCGGCGTTGGATGCCCAGGCGATGTTCGAAACGGCCTGGGAAGAGCATGGCCCCATCGATGGTCTCGTCAACAACGCCGGGATCATCAAGCGTGTCGATGCGGTCGATTTCACCGAGGCGGATTGGGACGCGGTGATGAATATCAACCTCAAGACGATGTTCTTTCTCAGCCAGTCGCTCGGCAAGAAGGCCATCTCGGCGGGACGCGGTGCGCGGATCGTCAACATCGCCTCGATGCTCAGTTTTCAGGGTGGCATCCGCGTGGCGAGCTATACGGCGTCAAAGAGCGGTGTGCTGGGGATCACGCGGCTGCTCGCCAATGAATGGGCGGCCAAGGGCATCAATGTGAACGCCATCGCCCCGGGATATATCGAAACCAATAATACCGAGGCCCTGCGCAATGATCCCGAGCGGTCTTCGGCCATTCTCGGTCGCATTCCGGCTGGTCGCTGGGGCGTTCCATCCGATATCGGCGATGCGGCGGTTTTCCTTCTCGCCCCCGCATCCAATTACATGCATGGCGCTGTCATCCCCGTGGATGGCGGCTGGCTCGCGAGGTAGACATCATGACTGAACCAAAACTCTTCGCCCAGGCCGAGGACAGCGCATGGATCGAACTGGCGCCCGGCAATACTCGTCGCGTGTTGATCCATCTGCCTGAGTTGATGCAGGTCGAGTTTGGCTTCGAGAAGGGTGCTGTCGGCGCGCTTCACAGCCATCCGCATGTACAGGTGAGCTATGTTGCCGAGGGCAGCTTTGAGGTAACGATCGGCGAACAGACCCAGATAGTCGGGCAGGGCGGCAGCTTCATCGTGCCCTCGGGGGTCACCCACGGCGTTGTCGCGCTGGAAAAAGGCAGGCTCGTCGACGCGTTCACGCCGCACCGTGCCGATTTCCTGTAGCAGGCCACAGACAAAGCGCTCCCCGCCGCCTTATCTCTAGGCTTTGGGGCGGCGCCTATGGTGGAATGGGCCCTTGCGATCCAGATTCTACCGCGCTTGAGGGCATTTCATGCTGAGTATCATGTTCTACATCGCCATTACTGCCGAGGCGATGACGGCCGCGCTGGCGGCCGGGCGCCGGAACATGGACTGGTTCGGCGTGTGCCTGATTGCCTGCGTGACCGCTCTTGGCGGTGGGACGATCCGGGATATCCTGCTCGACCACTATCCCCTGCTCTGGGTCGCCAATCCCTATGTTCTGCTGCTGGTGTGCAGCGCGGCGCTGCTGACCATCCCGCTGGCACGGGTCATCGACAAACTCAAATGGCCGTTTCTTTTGCTCGATGCGCTCGGCCTGGTGGTGTTCACGGTGATCGGCTGCAATATCGGCATCGAGGCCGGTGTGCATCCGATCATTGTCATCGTGGCGGGCATGGTGACCGGGACCGCCGGCGGCATTTTACGCGATGTGCTCTGCAATGACGTGCCACTGATCTTCCAGGGCGAGCTCTACGCCACCGTCTCGATGGTGGCGGGCATCATCTATTACCTCGGCTATCTCGGCGGCATGCCGCTCGATCTGATGGCGGCGATTGCCATTGTGGTGGGCTTTGTTCTGCGCGTCACTGCGCTGTGGTTCAAATGGGAAATGCCCAAGTTCGTTTATGACAAGGACATGCGCAAATGAAACCGGCGCGGATCGTCCTGTCACGCAAGGCGGGTTTCGACCTGCAGGCCGTTTCGCATACGCTCAATGGTTTGCCGGCGCAGTCCGTGGCGCGCCCGGGGGCCTGGGGCAATCCTTTCACCATCGCCGAGGTGATGGCGGAAACCGGACTTGGCAAAGAGGCGGCGCAGGCAGAGGCGGTGGCGCGTCACGCCCGCTGGATGAACGGCGAAATCAGCGCCATCCGGCGGCCCCCTACACGCGACGCTATTCGTGCGGCGCTGGGCGGGAAAAACCTCGCCTGCTGGTGCCGGGCCGGAACGCCCTGCCATGTCCATACACTTCTCGCGCTGGCTAATAGTGATGCCAGCATGATCAAAACACCTTCTCTTGGTACGGAGTTTTAAGTTGCGACAAACCTGGCGGTGGTTCGGCCCAAAGGACCTTTGCAGCATTGACGATATTACGCAGGTCGGTGCCCAGGGGGTCGTCAGCGCCTTGCACCATATCCCCAATGGGGTGGTGTGGAGCCGTGCGGAGATCGACAAACGCTATGCCGAGATCGGCACGCGCAAAGACGGCACGCCCTCGGGGCTGACCTGGGACGTGGTGGAGAGCCTGCCGGTCAGCGAGGACATCAAGAAGCAGAAGGGCGACTGGCGCGAGCACATCGCCAACTACAAGATTTCCATGCGTAATCTGGCTGGAAGCGGCATGGAAGTGATCTGCTATAATTTCATGCCCGTGCTCGATTGGACGCGCACGGATTTGCGCTGGACCGTGCCCAATGGCGGCTCCTGCATGCGCTTTGATATCAATGATTTCGCGGCCTTCGACATCCACATTCTCGAGCGCCCCGGCGCTGGTGCCGACTACACCAATGCCATCGCCGATGAGGCGGGGCGCCGGGTTTCGGCGATGAGCGAGGACGAGAAGAAGCAGCTCAGCCGCAATGTGACCATGGGCCTGCCGGGCTCAACGGAATCTATGTCGCTCGAGGACGTGCAGGCTCACCTGTCCGAATATGGCAGGATCAGCCGGGACCAGCTGCGACAGCACTTTATCGATTTCCTCGAAGAGGTGGTGCCGGAAGCCGAAAAGCTTGGGCTCAGGCTCTGCTGCCATCCGGACGATCCCCCGTTCGCGCTGCTCGGCCTGCCGCGCATCATGTCCACCGAGGAAGACTACAAACATATCCTCGATGCGGTGGATAGCCCGGCCAATGGCATGACGCTCTGCTCGGGCTCGCTCGGTGCCCGCCCTGACAATGACCTTCCGGGCATGATGGAGCGCTTCGGGCCCAAGGTTCACTTCCTCCACCTGCGCAATGTGAAGCGCGACAACGGCGATATCATGGGCTCGTTCTACGAGGCCGAGCACCTGGCCGGGGATACGGACATGGTGGCGCTGATTGCCGCCATTGTCCGCGAGGAGCGCCGTCGCGAGGCCGAGGGGCGCAAGGATGCCATCATCCCGATGCGGCCCGACCACGGCCAGGACATTCTCGATGATCTGGGGCGCCGCGCCCAGCCGGGCTATCCGACCATCGGGCGCATGAAGGGGCTGGCGGAGTTGCGTGGCGTGATGACCGCGCTGGAGCATGCCGCGCACGGTCTCTAGAGACTTCAGAGATTGCCCGGCCTGGCCGGGCAATCTTGTTTTTGGCCGTTAGTCTTCGAGCAGGTAGCCGCCAGCGCGGGTGGGCAGCACTTCGGTGCCGACGATCTTGGCGACGGAGGCACCAGCCGGGACATATTTGGCGCTGGCGCGGGAGAGGACGAAGCCGCTCGTACCGGCGCGAATGGGCGTGCGCGCGAGGAACGCCTCGGGGCCATCCATGGCGATCAGCTCGGCTACGACATCGCCAGCTTCAACCCGGTCGCCGAGCGTGACCCGATAGGCGAGGAGACCTGGTTGCGTTGTGCGGAGCACTTCAGTGGCTTCGAAGGGCGTTGCCGGGGGCGCGGAAGTCTCGACAGGGGGGACGTCGGCATCGATCAGTCCCCGGCCAGCGAGGAAGCCAAAGAGGCCGGTCGCATCGAGCTGGCCCATTTCGTCATTGGTGTCGGCCTGGCCGCGATATTCTAGGGTCGCGGTTTCGACAGCGATGGGGATTGAGGCCTGCGGATTGTCGCGCTGCGCCTTGCGATAGAGATTGGGCAGGACCTCGTCGAACGAACCACCGCCGCTGTCCTCAGCCGTCAGGGTTGCCGCCACGCCCATGCGGTCGGCCAGATCCTGCAGGCCGGGCATCATCTCGGGCGAGGTGAAGATGTGCATGAGGCTTTCGTCGTCGCAATGCAGGTCGAGGACGATATCGGCGTCATGCGCTGATCTGAGGATGTGCAGCCGCAGCTTCTGCTGCGCGGTGACCGGGGTTTGCTGGTCGATCCAGGCGCCGACGGCCTTGCGGAGCGTCGCGACGTTTGCGGCGGCGTCGGCGGTCAGCTTGCCGCGCACAGCCTCTGCAATGGCGGGATAAAGATCTGGCCAGCGGCGGTTGTAGTTGACGCCAGTTTCGAGGTCGTAGCGGCCGATATGACGGCGCAGAACGCGGGTCGCCAGACCCATCGGGTTGACCGAGGGGAAGACCACGAACCTTGCCTTGAGCTGGCCGTTCTCATCGGCCTTGCGGAGCATGGGCAGGAGGTGATGGAGCGCCATCGTGCCCGGCTGTTCATCGGCGTGGAGCGCTGCCTGCAGGTGCACCTTGGTGGGCGCGTCCTGCGGGCCCAGCTCGTACCAATAAAGGGTCGTTGTCTGCCCCGGGGCGTCACCGGGGAAGTCACGTGTGTGTTGCTGAAAGGTCATTTTTGCTTCTTCAGGCGAGACGGGCCAGCTTGTCGGCCATGGTCTGGGGTTTGTCGGTGCGGGTCGAGAAATGCATGGTGCAGAAAATGCGCTCGACGCCCATCTCGTGCAGGCGTTCACAGCAGGCTTCCACCGCAGCGCTGACCTCTGCCATCTCGCCCTCGATATTGGTGCCGTTGGCGTGCATTTCGGGTGGCGAGGATGTCGCGCACCTCCCGGATATAGGTCGAAACCGAGGGACCGACACCCATGGGGACGATGCAGAGATCAGCGATGATCTTCATGGCACTCTCCTAGCGCATCCAACTGGGCATGTAGCGGACGCGCGGCGGCTGGGGCAGGTGGCGCATCAGTCGCTGGTAGATAAGGCCAAAGACGAAGAACACCACCAGCGAAACCGCGAGGAAGTAGAGCGCCGCCACGGGGAAGTGCAGGAAGGCGTTGAAATCGCGTTCGAACAGATCCTTGGCAGTAATCATCAGGTCCTTCTGTCCGCCGACCACGGGCAGCGCCAGATAGACGATGGCGGTGGCGTGGAAGAGGAAGACCACTTCATTGGTGTAGGCCGGCCAGGCCAGACGGATCAGGTTCGGCCAGATGACCCGACGGAACTGCTGACTGCGGCTCATGCCATAGGCGCGGGCTGCCTCGATGGCGCCGCGCGGCACGGCGCGCAGGGCGCCGTAGAAGATTTCGGCGGTATAGGCGGCCGTGTTCAGCACCAGCACGAGCGGGCCCATGAACAGGGGATGCAGCACGAAGCCGGAAATGCCCAGGGGACGCCAGACTGTCAGATTGAGTGACAGGGCCAGCGAATAGAACATGAAGAACTGGATGAAGAGCGGCGAGCCCCGGAAGGCATAGATATAGCCGCGTGACAGCCGGTTGATGATCGGGTTGGACGATGCCTTGCCCAGCGCCAGGAAGATGGCCAAGACAAAGCCGACCGGGATGGAGGCGGCGGCAAAGTAGAGATTGAACAGCACCGCCGGTGCCATGAGAGCGAGATCGTCGAGGAAAGCCTGCATCAGCCCTGTGCCTCGCTCAGAATGCCACGACCCGCACGGCGCATGATGGCGTCGAAGGCCTTCTCAGAGAGCCAGGTGACGAGGATGTAGAACACGAACAGCACGAGATAATAGCGCCAGCGCCAGTCTTCGTGGACGAGGCCCACGGCCGGCAGGAAGTTTGGCGCGCCAAGGCGGTCGGCCCAAAGCACGATATCGGCAATCTGCAGCAGCGAGAGCAGCGAGGTCGCCTTGATGATCAGCATCCAGACATTGGAGAGGCCGGGCAGGGCATAGACCCACATCTGGCGGATCTGAATGCGCCACAGCACCTGCGACGCGCTCATGCCATAGGCGCGGGCGGCTTCAAGCTGACCGCTGGGGACGGCGCGCATGGCGCCATGGATGACATTGGTGGCGAAGGCGCCGTAGACGAGGCCAAGCGAGACGCTGGCGAGCAGCAGGTATTCCGTGGTGCCCAGGAACCAGTTCGCTTCGCGGCAAGGGGGCCATGACGAGGTCTGCGCCGCGATGGTTTCGGGCGTGCAGACCTGGCTCGCGATGAACCATTCGACCCCCTGCTCGAAAGCCAGCGGGAAGAACAGGAAGAACAAGACGTCCGGCACACCGCGCACGATCGCCGAATAGGTCGTGCCGATCAGCCGCAGCGGCAGAAAGCGGGAATTGCGCAGGGTTGCGCCGGTGAGCCCGAAGACGACCGCCAGGGCCCCGCCCAACAGGGCAGCAAAGATGGTAAACTGAAAACTGGCGTACCAGGTCAGGTGCTTACCATTGGTCAAATAGGCGAGCCAGAAGGCTATGTCGTCTGTCATGGACGGGGAGTCGCTCCGGCACGGCCCTGCAATGCAGCGTTGCCAGCAAAAAATGTCGCCGCAGGGTGATGACCCTGCGGCGGGCGGGATTGAGGATTACTCGGCGAAGTAGGGGCCGTGACCTTCGAACCACTTGGCGATGATGGTGTCGACGGTACCGTCCTTCTTCAGGGCGGTGATGGCGCCATCAACAGCGGCCTTGAGCTCGGCATCGTCCTTGCGGAGGCCTGCGCCGACGCCGCCACCGATCAGCACGTCTTCACCGGCAAATTCGATGGCACCGTTCGAAGCGGCAACAACCGGCTCGAGATAGGCGCCGTCGGCGATGATGGTGTCGAGGTTGCCGGCAGCCAGATCGGCCATGGCCTGATCGGCCGTGGCGAAGGTGATGATGGTGTTGGCAGCGCTGAGATTGGTCTCGGCGTAGCTGGCCTGGATCGTGCCGCCCTGAACGCCAACGCGGGCGCCGGAGAGGGCTGCGAAATCAAGGTTCGAGCCGGCCAGAGCGACATATTTGGACGGATCGGGCGGGAAGTAGTTCTGGGTGAAGTCGATGGTCGCGAGGCGCTCCTCGGTGATCGACATGCCGGCCATGATCAGGTCGTAGTTGCCTGCGAGCAGGTTCGGGATGATCGAATCCCAGTCATTGATGATCCACTCGCAGGTGAGGCCTGCGTGGGCGCAGATGGCGTTGCCCAGCTCGATTTCGAAACCGGCAGGTGCACCGCTGTCATCAAGGAAGTTCCAGGGAGCATAAGCGCCTTCAGTGGCAATGCGCACGGTTTCCTGTGCCATGGCGGAGCCAGTCAGCGCCAGGATCGCAGTGGCCGCCAGCATGATCTTCTTCATAAACGTACTCCGTTCGATTGACCTGTTATTATCGCCCGGTTGACCGGGTTCTGCTCTCTTTGTTGCCGTCAGGAGTGACTGGCGGCATTTAGGAATTGCTTGAGACGGGCAGAGCGCGTGGCGCCAAAGACTTCCTCGGGCGTGCCGTCTTCCTCGATCAGACCCTGATGGAGGAAGATGACCCGGTCGGAGACCGTGCGCGCGAATTCCATGTCATGGGTCACGAGGATCATGGTCCGGCCCTCGTCGGCGAGGATCTTGATGACGCGCAGCACTTCGACCTCGAGTTCAGGGTCAAGCGCCGATGTCGGCTCGTCAAAGAGCATGACGCGCGGATTGATGCAAAGCGCCCGCGCGATGGCGGCACGCTGTTGCTGACCACCCGAAAGCTGGGACGGGTAGGCGTCGGCCTTGCTGCCGATACCCACTTTATCGAGCATGGCGCGGGCTTCGGCTTCCACTTCGGCGCGCGGCCGTTTCTGGACGACCAGGGGCGCTTCCATGACATTTTCGAGAATGGTCATATGGGCCCAGAGATTGAACGACTGGAACACCATGCCGAGTTCGGACCGGATCCTGCGGATCTGGCCCTCATCGTCGATACGCCGAGATGCGCCGGTTCCGCGCAGGCGAATGGCCTCCCCGTCGATGAGGACGTCGCCGCCATTCGGAATTTCGAGCATGTTGATGCAGCGCAAAAGGGTGGATTTTCCAGATCCCGAGGAGCCGATCAGCGTGATGACCTGGCCTTCCTGCGCAGAAAATGAAATGCCCTTGAGGACTTCCAGCTCGCCGAAGGACTTGTGCAGATCGCGCAGCTCAACGATCGGCGATTTTCCCGGCGCAGCGGGTTCGAGTTGCGTCATGCTTACTGTTCTGGCCCGACGAGCAGGCGCTTCCTGACCTGGCGACTGCCCTTATATGAGGCTGACAATCTTCACCGCGCTAAAGAAAGGCAAATGTCAGCCGGATAGCAAGCGGAAAAACGGAATGTTCCAGAGGCGAACGGCCACAGAGCGTGCATAATTTGCCGCGATAGGGTCATGCCTGTGTGTTGGCGCGAGGAATCGGATGTTTTTTGTTGCTGCGAAAGTGTTTTGGCTGTTGACGCAGCCGCTCAGCATTACCTTGCTGCTGCTCCTTGTCGGGTTGGCGCTGCTGTGGACAGCGCGCCTTCGGCTCGCTGCGACAGCCCTTCTTCTGGCGGCAATTGTCCTGGGAACAACCGGCTTTACCACGCTCGGCTATGTGCTGATCCAGCCGCTCGAGGACCGGTTTGCCCGGCCGGCCGAGATGCCGGAGACAGCGGGGGCGATCATCATGCTGGGCGGCGCCACGCTGGCACGGCCCAGTTCAGCCCGGCAGACCGTCGAGATGAACGATGCCGGCGACAGATTAAGTGCCACACTCTGGCTGGCCGGGCGCTATCCGGAAGCCAAGATCATCCTCAGCGGCGGCAGCGGCCTTCTTTCGGGCGAGACGGAAAGCGAGGCGGTGACTGCGGCGCGCTTTTTTACGAGTTTCGGGATCGCAAGTGATCGGCTGGTGCTCGAAGGAGACTCGCGCAATACGGACGAAAATGTCGCCCTCTCGCGGGATTTTCTCGATGATGCCGCGGGGCCGGTCTTTCTGGTGACCTCGGCCTTCCATATGCCGCGCTCGGTCGGGCTCTTCGCGGCGCAGGATCTGGATGTCGTGCCCTGGCCAACCGATTTTCGCAGTCCCGGTCCGGTGGGCTTCTGGTTCGACATCGCCAATCCGGTTCAGAACATCAGCGTATCGACTGTGGCAATCAAGGAGTGGATCGGCCTCGCCATCTACCACTGGACTGGGCGGATCGGCGCGCTTGTGCCAGGCCCATAAAAAAGGGCAGTGCCGAAGCACTGCCCTTTTAGACGTATGCCGTCCGAACCTAGGTCCGACGGAAGAGACCGATAACCAGCGAGATGACGAGGAAGGCCAGGAACAGGAAGAACAGAACCTGGGCGATGCCCGCGGACGCGCCAGCCACGCCGCCAAAGCCAAGAACGCCGGCGATCAGTGCGATGACGAGGAAGACGAGTGCATAGTACAGCATGGGAAGCTCCATGATTTATCTTGCTGGAACAACGCCCGGTGCAATCGCTGGTTCCTCCCATAAAGAAAAAGGCCGGTGAAAACCGGCCTTTCGGGTAGAAACTTGACGTGTCACGCTGCTGCGCGAGAGCCCTCGTCGAAGAACAGCGCCTGGCTGATCAGCGCCTTCACCATTTCCGGGTTGAACGGCTTGGTGACGAGGAATGTCGGCTCCGGCCGTTCACCCGTCAGGAGGCGTTCGGGGAAAGCGGTGATGAAAATCACCGGCACGGAGTGGGAGTTGAGGATGTCGTTGACCGCATCAATACCCGAGCTGCCGTCGGCCAACTGGATATCTGCAAGGATCATGCGCGGCTGGGTCTGATGGAATAGATTGACTGCTTCCTTATGCGTGCGCGCCACCGACACAACCTTATGCCCAAGGCTTTCGACCATCTGTTCGATGTCCATCGCGATGAGCGGCTCATCTTCGATGATCATGATTTCGGTCGCCACCTGACGCGAGATATCGCGCGAAGCTTCATCGAGAAGCTGCACGAATTCGGCATCGGTTACCGAGAGAATTTCAGCGGCCTGCGCATGCGTGAAGCCTTCGACGGCAACCAATAGGAATGCCTGGCGTTGACGGGGTGCAAGGTTGGCGAGGTTAGCCGCAGCGCGCTTCTCCCACGCATAGCTCGAAGTCGGTTCCGGAATGGTTACCGCAGACGACGAAAACAGCGCCGAAAAGAGCTTATAGAGCGAGATGCGATCGCTGGATGCTTCTGGGAAGAGGGAAATGTCGGCAATGAGCGCTTCCAAGGTGGCGGCCACATAGGCATCGCCTGAGGTCTGCGATCCCGTGACTGCACGAGAAAAACGCCGCAGATAGGGCAGGTGCGGAGCGATCCGCGTGGACAATGACATGGAAAACAACTCCCGGTGACGCTTGTATTCGTGATTTCACGAAACTGATTAACTACCGAGGTGCGGAAAAGTTCCAGATGGGGGAACTTTTTTTGTTATCAGACATTAAAGCTAACAAGCGGCAATTACGCGTTTTGATCGGTCGATTGGATGAAGAAGGAAACCTCTGTGAACCAGCAACGCATGCGGACGCTGGCGGGGCGCGCAGATGACGGACTCGGTGTCAATTCCGACATCGGGTCGCGGTTGCGTGCGCTCTATGGCGCTATCCAGGATGAAGGCGTGCCAGACCAGCTGTTAGACCTGCTGGAGAAGCTCGACAACGCCGAGCAAGCCCAAAAACATAAGCTTCCTGCACAGGAAGGGGAATGATCGGATGGCGACTGAACAGACGTCATTCAAACGCGAAATGTTGGCGACCCTGCCGAGCTTACGCGCATTCGCCGTATCTCTAACCGGCAAGCACGACAAGGCCGACGACCTGGTTCAGGACACGGTGATGAAGGCCTGGGCCAAGCAGTCCAGCTTCGAGATGGGCACCAATATCAAGGCCTGGCTTTTCACCATCTTGCGCAATGAGTTTTACAGCCAGATGCGCAAGCGTGGCCGCGAAGTGCAGGATAGCGATGGTGCCTTTACCGAGCGGTTGTCGGTTCACCCCTCACAGTATGGGTCGATGGATATGGAGGACTTCAAGAAGGCCCTCTCCCAGCTTCCCGATGATCAGCGCGAAGCGATCATTCTGATCGGCGCCTCGGGATTTTCATACGAAGAGGCGGCTGACATCTGTGATTGTGCGGTCGGGACGATGAAAAGTCGCGTCAGCCGGGCCCGCTCTCGCCTTCAGGACATGCTCAAGGTTAGCGGCGAGTCCGACTATGGGCCGGATGCTGTCTCTGCACAGGTCACGACCAATAATCATTCGTTCTGATGCTGGTGGCGCCCCTGGCGCCCTGGTGTGGACGTGAAAAGTCCCGGCGTGCGCGCCGGGACCTGATGTCCTGCGGGCCGCAGCGACCGTGGGAGCGATAGTCTAGGGCACCCTTATTCAAACAGTGCAGTCCGCTCCCTAAAACGCCAGCAACGGTTCAGTGCCGGCCTCATTGCTGCCATTGGCGCAAGGCATTAGCATATTGGGCACCGGCAAGGCTCGTCTCGAGATCGGGGACGGCCGAGAAGGCTTGGGTGGGCACGGGTGAACGAAAAGTCGACGGGGATAGCCATTCCGATCTGGGGGCGCATCAGTCTGCGCCGCCTTGCCGTGTGGGTCTCCCTCGCACTTGTCATTCTCGCTGGCCTCATCTCCCTGGTTCTCATCCAAGGCATCAGCCGCCAGCTCGTTGATATCACGCAGACCTATGCCGTCCGCCAGCAGGCGAGCGAACTCATCATCACGCTGGGGGAGGCTGAGGCCAGCCAGCGCGGCTATCTGCTGACCCGGGATCCTGGCTATCTTGATCCCTATAACGCCGCGATTGGCAGCATCGAAGCGCAGGTTGATGCGCTTCTCGATATGACCGCCGACGATCCCGTCCAAAGTCAACGGGTGCGGGGGATCATCGGCGATATCGAGGGTAAACTGGTCGAAATGGCCCGCGCCGTCGAACTTGTCTCGCTGCAGCGGGATGCCGAAGCGCAAAGCCTGACCGAGACCGGCCGGGGGGCGCGCCTGATGGTTGAGGTGCGCGAGACGCTGAACCAGTTCATTGCCGAGGAAAACCAGAAGCTCGTCGATCGCAATGCCGAGATCGACCGCATGCGTCTTGTCCTCGCCGCCGTGCTGATTGCCGCGCTCTGTTCGGCTGCGATTTTGGCCTATGCGCTGTTGAGCCGGACACAGCGTCAGGTCAGCGCGCTCGCCCAGCGCCATCGCGGCCTCATGACGCAGAACGAGGCGCTGGAGGCTGAAATCGCTGAACGCACCCGCGCCATCGAAGAGGCTCGGGCGCATGCCGAGCACGAACGCCAGCGGGTGGAAGCGCTGTTGCAGGATGCCAATCATCGGATCGGCAATTCGCTGGCGACAGTGTCGTCACTCCTTGCGCTGCAAATCATGCGCAGCCGATCGGAAGAGGTCAAAGGCGCGCTGGAGGCGGCGCGGCTGCGTGTCCATGCCGTTGCGTCGGCCCACCGCAGGCTCAGGCTCGGAGCGGATCTGGAGTCGACCGCGGCCAATGAGTTCCTCAACGCCGTCGTCGAAGACATCATCAATACCCAGACCATGTCCGAGCATGTGACGATCCAGTGCGAGATCGACGATATCGAGGTTGGCGCGCGGGATGCGACGACGATTGGCATTCTGGTCAGCGAGCTGGTGACGAATGCGCTCAAGCATGCGTTTCCCGATGGTCGCGACGGGACGATCCTCGTGACGCTGGCGCGGGTGGACGCGGTTCCGACCCTCTCGATTGCCGACAACGGGGTGGGCCTGCCTCCCGAAGCCGGGGAGGGCGGGATGGGCTCTCTCATTATCCAGCAGCTGTCCGGGCAGTTTGGCGGCAAGCCTGAATATTCGCCGACTGCGGGCGGGGGGCTCACGATCACCATTCCGCTGCCTCATCTCAACCGGGCCATGGCGGTCCACACCGAGGACGAATAGTGCGCATAGCTGCCATCCTGAACCGCGATGGCGGTAGTTTACGCACAATAGATGTGGAAGCCCTGGCCCAGCGGGCTGCGGAGATCTTCGCCGCCAATGGCCATGATCTGGAAATCCACCTCGTGAAAGGCAAAAACGTCGAGCGAGCACTGCGCGCTGCGGCGCGGAATGCCCGTATCGATGCGACCCTCGCGGGCGGCGGGGACGGCACGATTTCTTCGGCTGCAGCGATGGCTTTCGAGAGCGGCAAGCCACTGGCAGTGTTGCCGGCCGGGACGATGAACCTGTTTGCGCGCGCATTGCGCCTTCCCCCCGGGCTCGAAGAGGCTTTGACGGCAATCGCCCAGGGGGATGTCGGATACGTCGACATTGCGACCGCCAATGGGCGTCCGTTCGTCCATCAGTTCGGCGTGGGGATCCACGCCCGGCTGGTCCGCATTCGCGAGGGCATGAGCTACAGCAGTCGCTTTGGAAAAATGTTCGCCAGCCTGAGGGCCATTGGGGCCGCGGCTCTCAATCCTCCCCGGTTCGAGGTTGAACTGAAAAGCGGCAGCCGGACAATGACCCGCACGGTCAGTGGCGTTGCGGTGTCCAATAATCCGCTCGACAATGGGGCGATCCCGGTGGCGGAGCGGCTGGATAGCGGATTGCTCGGCGTGTATCTGGCCGGGCCTGTCGGCACGACGGAACTGCTTACTCTGGCACTCGATGTTCTGCGCGGGCGCTGGCGGGACAATCCGCAGGTCAGTGAAGTGGAAGTGAGCCGCATCGTGCTCCGCTTCCCCCAAAAAAAGCGCAATGCCTACGCTGTTATCGATGGCGAATTGGTCAAGCTGGACCGGCGCGTCGAGCTGGTCCTGCATCACCGGGCGCTGCCGGTTCTGCTGCCCAAAAAGAATGAGGGCCAGGCGTAAGCCTGACCCTCTGGACTGTTAGTCTCTATCGCGCATCAGCAAAAACGCGACGATGGCGGCCGGAATGCCGAAGCGCAGCATCATCGGTGATTTCGCCAAAGCCGGAAGCGCCGTCAGCGCCGCCGTGGTGACAAATGCGCTCGTATCGTTCGAGTGCTTCCGCTCCACGGCTTCTCGCTTTCGGCGACCCTCGCCGATCTGGCTGCCGAGATAAACCGCCAGCGCCAGAAGGATGAATACACCCCCCATGATCAGGCTGGCGACCAGCGGGCTGGTGGCGGCGGCTAGCGCGATATAGCCCGCTCCAACCAGAAACCCTATGCCTACAAGGCCAAATGCAGCCATCAGGCCATAGGTGACTGCCGTGGATTTGGCCCGGCTGGCCACGCGCTCCGCTTCAAAACCAACCAGCGCCGCCAGGGGCGCGAGCAAGTTCATCCTCAGTGCCGGGTCAGAAGGGCCAGAACGAAGCCGATGCCGGCGGCGGCTGCCACTGCGGTCAGGGGCTTTTCCCGGATCGTGTCCTTGAGCTGCTCTTCATACTCGACGGCCTGATCCTGGGCGTCCTCGATCAGATGCTTGCCACGGCGCTTCAGCTGGCGGAATTCAGCCTGGGCGATGTCCTTGACTTCACCAGCTTTTTCCTCAGTCAGCTTGCGCAGCGTCTCGGTGATCGCCTTGAGGTCATCCTGCAACTGAGAGACCTGAGCCTCCAGTTCCCGCTCGCGGTCGGTATGGAGGATTGCATCGGCTGCGCTAGCAGCAGCCTTGCGCGCGGAAGAGGCCATTTCGGGCGTATTTGCCATGGAAATCTAACTCCTGTTGCGAAATTCAACAACGCACTAACCTAGGTCAAGGTTCCGCGTGTTCCATTTTGGGATTTCGAAAGAATAGCCCCGATGCGCGTGAGCACATCGGGGCATGGGCGAGCCGAAAGGGGGGCGACCGTCGGCTCGCAAGGACACGTCGTGCAGTTTGCCTAGTGTCCAGTTCGGATGATTTTTATATCCGTCCCATCAGGACGAGAATGAGGATCACGACCAGGATCACGCCCAGAATGCCGGACGGAAAGTAGCCGAAGCCGCGCGAATAGCCCCAATTGGGCAGTGCGCCGATCAGCAGCAGCACGAGAATGATGATCAGTATTGTGCCAAGTGTCATGTCAAACCCTCCAGGAATTCTTGATAATTCAACGCCCTAGCTGCGACCCGTCAGAGCAAGGCGAGAAGTAAGGCAGTGGCAGCAGTCAGAATGACAAAGGCAGGGATGAGCGTCTTGGCGATATCGCCGAAACGGCCTGAGCTGTCATAAACATCGTTCGACCAGACCATGGTGGAGCGGCCTGCGTCCTCGATGGATTTGATTTCAGCTTGGGTCATCTTTGCCTCCATCCCCTTTGCGGGGTTCCGAACCGCATCCGTTGCCGGTTGCATGGCAGAAAAAACGGAGATTTCGGCAATTGGTTCCCGCCGCCTGTAAACTTGGCAGAGGTCAGCGGGCATTTTGACCGGGGAGGCGAATATTAGTTCATTGCGTCAATGGCTTGGCGATGCCGCAGCATTTCGAGGAAGATGCTGAAGTCGCGGTCGAACTGCGGCGCTGCCTCGGGCTTTGCCGGTCTGGCCGTGCCGCCTTGCTGCATGGCCACGCAGGCCTGGTCGAGCGCAGGGTAGAGTCCGGCAGCGCAGGCTGCGACCATGGCCATGCCCAGAAGGGTGGCATCCGGAGTGGCCGGTTCGACCACGGTGCACCCCGTGGCGTCGGCATAAAGCTCCATCAGAAGCGGATTTTTCGTGTGCCCACCGGTGACATGGAGCGTGTCGATGGCGTAGCCGGAGGCGTTGAGCGTTTCGACGATATGTCGGATGCCCAGCGCGATGGCGACGCAGGTGCGCCAATAAAGCCGACAGAGGCTGTCAAAGTCGCTGTCCAGCGTCAGGCCGGAAATGACGCCCAAGGCATTTGGGTCGGCGAGGGGGGAGCGGTTCCCGTGGAAATCGGGAAGGACGTGGAGGCGCCGGGCGAGGGCGAGGCCTTCGGTCTCACGCAGTTCCATGATGCGGGCGCAGATGGCTTTGTGCAGTTCTGCGGTGGGCTCGCCACCGGCGCCGTGCCATTTGACGATGTGGTCGAGGAGGGCGCCCGAGGCGGATTGCCCTCCCTCTAGCTGCCAGAAACCCTCGAGAATGGTGCCCCAGTGCGGGCCCCAGAGGCCGCTAATAGGCTGATTGTGCTGGGACATTGCCATGACACAGCTGGACGTACCGGCAATGAGCGCGCAGTGGCGATCCATCTGCTCTGGGGTGGTGGAGAGCGGGCCGAGAACGGCGAGAGCGCCGGCATAGGCGTCGACGACACCGGCCCCGACGCGGCAATTGGTGGTGAGGCCAAGCTCGGCTGCTGCCTCGGGGGTGAGCGGGCCGAGATCGGCGCCGACGGGGGAGGCACGGTCGGGCAGGGCTGCCTTTTCGACCATGTCCTCAAGGCCGACCTGGTCCAGAAAGTCCTGTTTCCATCCGGTTTCGTCGTGAGCAACATAGGTCCATTTGGTCGCCAGCGTGCATTGCGAGCGGGCCAGAGACCCGGTTGCCTTCCAGGACAGATAGTCGGCAAGATCGAGAATGACCCCGGCGCGGGCCCAGCTCTGGGGCAAATTGCGCTTGAGCCACATGAGCTTAGGGACTTCCATCTCGGGCGACATGACGCCCCCGATATAGTAGAGGACCTGATGGCCGGTCCGGGTGCATTCGGCTGCCTCAGCGATGGCGCGATGGTCGAGCCAGACGATGGTGTCCCAGCGGTCGTCGCCGTCTTTGGAAACGGAGAGCTGCTGGCCCTCTGTGTCGCGGACGACGAGGGAGCAGGTGGCATCAAAGCCAATTCCGACGATGTGGGAAGGACTTACGCCCGCATTGGCGATGGCCTGGCGAAGCGCCGCGCAGGTGGCGCGCCAGATGTCTTCGCTATCGTGCTCAGCCATGCTGGCCCCGGTTCGGCGCAGGGCGATGGGGTGTTCGGCGCGGCCAAGCATTTGGCCGGACTTGGTAAAAACCCCGGCACGGGCGCTGCCGGTGCCCACATCCACTCCCGCCAACAGGCTTTCCGACACTTTTGTCCGCCCCTCTTTTGGTTCGGGGCGGACATTAGCTCAAGCCTTTCGGGTGAGCTAGAGCTGGTCGGCCAGGTAGCGCTTCAGCGTGGCTTCGGTGCCGATGGACCAGAGGGTTTCAAGCGCATGACTGAAGGCCGAGGAGAAGGGGGAGAGTGTAGCAACTTCCCCATAAATATCAGTCATTTGAAGCCAGATATCCGGCTTGTCCTTCGCCAGTTTTGCCTGTGCAGTCAGCCGATCCCAGCTTGGATCGTTGGGTTCGATGACCGCGCCGCTCTCGGTGGTACCATAGCAGTAGCGGCACCAGAGGGCGGAGACGAGCGCGAGGCCAGTGACCGAGGTGCCCATTTTCACACGATCCAGCGCCGAGGGGATAATGAATTTGGGCTGGCGGTTGGAGCCGTCGAGCGCGAGGCGCCGAATGGTGTCGCCGATCTTGGGATTGGCAAAGCGGCGTTCGCACAAGGCCCTGTAATCATGAAGGTTTGTGTTGGGGACCGGGGGCACGACGGGGATGATTTCCTCATCCTCGACCTTGCGCAGGAAGGCGGCGATGAGCGGATGCTCCATGGCCTCGTGAACGAAGTGGATATCCATGAGCCCGGCAGGATAGGCGATGGTGGCGTGGCCGCCGTTGAGAATGCGGATCTTCATGTGTTCGTAGGGGCTTACGTCGTCCACGAACTGCACGCCCACTTTTTCCAGCGCCGGGCGGCCGGCGGGGAAATGCTCTTCCAGCACCCATTGCCGGAAGCTCTCGCAGAACACCGGCCAGTTGTCGTCTATGCCGAAGTTTTCGCTGAGCAATTTGCGCTCGCGCTCGGAGGTCGCCGGGGTGATGCGATCGACCATGCCATTGGGGAAGGCGACATTCTCACGGACCCAATCACCAAGGCCCATTTGGGCCTTATCGGCTAACAGACTGCTAGCATTTCGCGTGACATCGCCGTTGCCCGGGATATTGTCGCAACTCATGACGGTGAACGGAATGATGCCCTGCTCGCGACGGCGGAGAAGGCCGGCAAGGATAAGGCCGAACACCGTGCGCGGCGCATCGAGATGAGCGGCATCCCAGACGAGGTCCGGGTGGGAGATGTCGACCTGCTGGGTGGCCGGGTCGATGTAATAGCCGCCCTCCGTGATGGTCAGCGACACGATGCGGGTGGCCGGATCGGCGAGGCGGGCAATGATGGCCTGGGTGTCGCCAGGGCGCAGATAGTCGATCATGGCGCCGGTAACGCGCGCTGAACTGGCATCGGCCTCCTGCTCGACGACGGTGGTCAGCCAATCCTGCGCCTCGAGTTTTTCGCGCATCGCCGCATCGGCATCGCGGACGCCGGCGCCGATAATGGCCCAGTCATGATCTTCGCCCAGGGCGAAGAGATCATCGAGATAGACCGCCTGATGGGCACGATGGAAATTGCCGACGCCGAAATGGACGATGCCGGGCGTGAGGTCTTTCCGGTCGTAGGCTGGAGTGGCGGCCGTGGTGATGGCGGGCAGCGAGGCTGCGGAGAGTTTTGTGGTCATGGCAGGACGGGCCCGGCTTTAGGCAGGCAGTTGAAATGAATGAGGGAGGTAGTACCCCCACCTAACCTCCCCCTGATAGGGGGAGGGACGCATCGAGTGCGTGGCGACGGTTGGTGCCTTTTTTCCCTAGACACGATCAGGCCGCCTTGCCGGCCGCATCGAATTTATAGATGCGGTTGGGGTCGGGGGTGAGAGCGATCTTGTCGCCGTGGGCAAAGGTCTGGTCGCCATCGGCTCGCACGGTCATGAGCCCGAGGCCATCGACATTGACGTGAAGGAAGGTGTCGGAGCCGAGCTGTTCGGCTACGGCGACAGTGCCGCTCCAGAGGCCGGCGCCAGGGGTGGTGGAAATGGTGAAATGTTCGGGGCGGACGCCGATGGATTGGGCGTTGTGCTTGGCCGCTTCCGGACCATCGACGAAGTTCATTTTCGGGCTGCCGATGAAACCGGCAACGAAGCGGTTGGCTGGGCGCTTGTAGAGTTCGAGCGGGGAGCCGAATTGTTCGACATTGCCCGCATTGAGCACGACGATGCGGTCGGCCATGGTCATGGCTTCGACCTGGTCGTGGGTGACGTAGATCATCGTGGTTTTCAGCTGCTGGTGCAGCTCGGTGATCTCGAGCCGCATGTTGACGCGCAGCGCCGCGTCGAGATTGGAGAGCGGTTCGTCAAAGAGGAACGCCTTGGGCTCGCGCACAATGGCGCGGCCGATGGCGACGCGCTGGCGCTGGCCGCCGGAGAGGGCGCGCGGGCGGCGATCGAGATAGGAGGCGAGATTGAGGGTTTTCGCCGCGTAGTCGACCTTGCGGTCAATCTCGGCCTGGGGAAGCTTGGCCATCTTGAGCGGGAAGGCGATGTTGTCGCGCACGCTCATATGCGGATAGAGCGCGTAGGACTGGAACACCATGGCCAGGCCACGTCGGGCAGGCGGGGCGTCAGTCATGTCCTGCCCATCGAGCAGGATTTTGCCGGAGGTCGTGTCTTCGAGCCCGGCGATGAGGCGGAGCAGGGTGGATTTGCCGCAGCCTGAGGGCCCGACGAAGACGACGAATTCACCGTCATTGATGGCGAGGGAAATGTCCGGAATGACCTGGACATCGCCGAAGGACTTGTTGACGTGTTCGAGGGTTATGGAGCCCATTTCTTACAGTCCTCCGGTGAAAGTTTGCGAGTGAAGAGCAGGGTGAAGTGACCCCCACCTAGCCTCCCCCTGGTAGGGGGAGGGATGGATCGTGGTTGGGGTGGGGTTTGAGGGCCAACGGACCACTTTACCCTCACCCCAGCTTTGCCAGGTCGCTGCGCTCCCGGCGGCGCTACCCTCTCCCCTGAGGGGCGAGGGGGCGCCAAATTGGCGGTGCGGTGAAGGGCAGGCCCCCTCACCCGGCGCTGTGCGCCGACCTCTCCCCCAGAGGGAGAGGTGAAGCAAGAGAGCATCATTTCACCGCTCCAAAGGTCAGGCCGCGGACGAGTTGTTTTTGACTGAACCAGCCGAGCAGCAGGATGGGCGCGATGGCGAGGAGCGAGGCCGCGGAGAGTTTGGCGAGGAAGAGGCCCTGTGGCGAGCTGAACGAGGAGATGAAGGCGGTCAGCGTGCCGGAGCGGCCCGAGGTGAGGGTGATGGTCCAGAAGGCCTCGTTCCAGGCGAGGATGACGTTCAAGAGGAGTGTCGAGGCAATGCCGGGGACGGCCATGGGCACGAGGACATGGACGATCTCGTTCCAGAGCTCGGCGCCATCCATGCGGGCGGCTTCGAGGATGTCGACCGGGATTTCCTTGAAATAAGTGTAGAGCATCCAGATGATGATCGGCAGATTGATCAGCGTCATGATGATGGTCAGGCCGTGCAGCGTGTCGAGCAGCCTGAGGTCGCGAAAAATCAGGTAGATCGGGATCAACACACCAACGGCGGGCATCATCTTGGTGGAGAGCATCCACATCAGGATGTCCTTGGTGCGCTTGGTCGGGGCGAAGGCCATGGACCAGGCGGCGGGGATGGCGATGATGAGGCCGATCAGGGTCGAGCCGACCGAGACGATGATCGAATTGGTGGCGTGCTTGATATAGTCCGAGCGCGCCTGGACGGCGGCGAAATTCTCGAGCGTAAAAGTTTCCGGCAGGAAGGTCGGCGGCGTGGCAATGGCCTCGGCCTCGGTCTTGAAGGCGGTGACGAGGGTCCACAGGATCGGCGAAAACAGCAGCAGGGCGACGGCCCAGGCGAGGATGGTGAAGCCGATGCGGGTGCTGGTGGGGACGCGGCGGGCCATTCAGTGTGCCTCCGTCAAATTGAGCGTGAGGAAGGAACCCCCACCCTTGATCCCTCCCCACAAGGGGGAGGGAGACGACTGCGCCAACGGTGCGCACGATATCAATGTCAGCACCGAGCAAGTTTCCCTCCCCCTTGTGGGGAGGAAATGAGGGTGGGGGGCTGTTGCAAGCTCACGCATCGAGGTTCTTCCCCACGGCGCGCATCAGGAAGATGGCGACGATGTTGGCGATGATGACGGCGACGACGCCGCCGGCGGAGCCGGCTCCGATGTCGTTGGAGAGAATGCCGGTGCGGAAGACGAGGAAGGCGATGTTGGTGGAGGCATAGCCCGGACCGCCGCCGGTGGTGACGCGGATCTCGGCGAAAATGCCGAGGAGGAAGATGGTCTGGATGAGGATCACGATGGTGATCGCCCGCGCCATGTGCGGCAGGATGATGTAGCGGAAGCGGTTGATGGCGTTAGCACCATCCATTTCGGAGGCTTCGCGCTGTTCTTCCGAGAGCGATTGCAGGGCGGTGAGCAGGATCAGCGTCGCAAAGGGCAGCCATTGCCAGGCGACGATGACGATGACGGAAAACAGCGGGTACTGGTTGAACCAGTCTACCGGCTGCAGCCCGAAGAATTTCCAGAGATGGCCGAGCATGCCGTAGCCGGGATGCATGAAGCCGTTTTTCCAGATCAGCGCGGCAACAGGCGGCATGACGAAAAAGGGCGAAATGACCAGGATGCGCAAAATGCCCTGGCCCCAGATGGGCTGATCGAGCAGCAGCGCCAGGAGCGTGCCGCCGACAATGGTGATGAGGAGGACGCCGCCGACGAGGATGAGCGTGTTGACCAGGGCTTGGGTGAAGCTGGGGTCGCCGATGACATAGGCGTAGTTCGCCCAGCCGGCGAAACCGGTCATCATCGGGTTGATGAGGCTGTAGTTCTGGAAGGAGAACCACACGGTCATCACCAGTGGCACGACCATCCAGATAAAGAGCACGAAGACGGCCGGGGCCATCATGGTGCGGGCAAGGGTGCGGGTTTGTCTGGTGGCCAAGATACTGTCCCCACTGGTTCCGGTGTACCCCCACCCAACCTCCCCCTGGCAGGGGGAGGGGCTGGCTCCACTCGGGAGGCACGAAGCTGCCCAAAATACTGAACTTCTCCTCCCCCTAGAGGGGGAGGTCGGGTGGGGGGTGTCAGCACCTCCACCCAGTCGTTTGGGAGGGAGGCGTTACTTGATGTAGCCCGCGCGGGTCATGTCGCGGCGGGTGGCTTCCTGGGCTTGGGCCAGGGCGTCGTCGGCGGACATCTGGCCGGCAAGGGCGGCCGAGAACAGCTGGCCCACATTGGTGGCGATGCCGGCGAACTCGGGGATGGCGACGAACTGGACGCCCGTATAGGGCACGGGATCAACCGTGGGTTCGGCCGGATTGGCCGAATTGATCGAGGCCAGGGTCATGGCAGCAAAGGGTGCCGCGGCCTGGTATTCGGGGTTTTCGTAGAGCGAGGTGCGGGTGCCCGGAGGCACGTTGGCCCAGCCATCGGTCTCGGCGACGAGGGTGAGATAGTCCTTCGAGGTTGCCCAGTTGATGAATTGCTCGGCCGCGTCAGCGTTCTGCGAGGAGGCGGGGATGGCGAGGGACCAGGCCCAGAGCCAGTTGCCGCGCTTGCCGAGACCGGTATCGGGCGCCTGGGCGAAGCCGACCGTGTCGGCGACGGTGGAGTCATTGGGATTGGTGACGAAGGAGGCGGCGACGGTGGCGTCGATCCACATGCCGCACTTGCCCTGCTGGAAGAGGGTCAGGTTTTCATTGAAGCCGTTCGACGAGGCGCCGGACGGGCCGGCGTCGGCCATCAGCGAGAGATAGGTATCGAGCGTATTTTTCCAGGCGGGCTGATCGAACTGGGGAACCCAGTTTTCATCGAACCAGCGGGCGCCGAAGGAATTGGACATGGCGGTGAGGAAGGCCATGTTCTCGCCCCAGCCAGCCTTGCCGCGCAGGCAGATGCCGTTGATGTCATTGGCGCGGTCGGTCATGGCGCGGGCGGCTTCGCCGATGAATTCCCAGGTCGGGGCTTCAGGCATTTCGAGCCCGGCTTTTTCCATCAGATCGGTGCGATACATGATGAAGGAGCTCTCGCCATAGAATGGCGCGGCATAGAGCTTGCCATCGACCGAAACGCCGGAGCGGATGGCGGGGAGCAGGTCGTCGACATCGTAATTGGCGTCGGCGGAAAGCGCGTCGAGTGGTTTCAGCCAATTCTGCTTGGCCCAGATCGGCGCTTCATAGGTGCCGATGGTCATGATGTCGTATTGGCCGCCATTGGTGGCGATATCGGTGGTGACGTTCTGGCGAAGCGTGTTTTCCTCGAGCACGACCCAGTTGAGCTCGATGCCGGTTTCCTCGGTGAAGGCCGGGGACAGGTTCTGCATGCGGATCATGTCGCCATTGTTGACGGTGGCGATGGTGAGCGTCTGCGCCGAGGCCGTGCCGACCAGCGCAAGGGTGATCGCGCCCACGAAAAGGGGTGTCAGTTTCATGTAGTCCTCCCAAGACGAAGCGAGTTTCTGCTCTCGTCGTGGGCAAATGTTCACTAACTGAGCAAAAGTGTCAAGCCCGGGCAAATGCCCAGTTTGAATTATCAGGCCAAGAGGAGCGTGGCTGTGGCCTCGTCGGTGATGAGGCCGTTGATGAGGCGGCTGGTCAGCGCGGCGCGGATGGCGGCGGCCTTGCGCCGCCCCATGGCGAGGGCGATGACGACGCCATTTTCGCGCGTCGGGATGGGGGCGGAGGCGACGCGGGCATTGGTGGGGCCGTCAATCAGTCGGCCTTCGGCGTCATAGACCCAGCCACAGATTTCACCGACAGCGCCGGAGCGGGCGAGCTCAAGTTGTTCGTCGCGCGTAATAAAACCGTCGAGCAGCAGCGGGGCATCGTCATCGAGGTGGCCGACGCCGACGAAAGTCGTGCTGGCGCGCGCGGCGAGATCGAGCGTGGCCGCGATCATTGGCTGAGCGTGCAGCAGTTCGCGCTCGCTGGCCGAGGAGGCAAAGACCGGCAGGGGCATGGGGAAGGAGCGGGCCTTGACCGTGTCGGCGACGTTGAAAATGACGTTGTAGAACGCCGCCGAGCCGTCCGGGGCGATGTTGCCGGTGAGGGAAACGACCTTGTGGTGCGGGCACTCCATGGGCTGGAGCTGCTCGATGGCCGCTTTGAGCGTGCGGCCAGTGCCGATGGCGACAATGGTGGGTTCGGCCGATTTGAGGCAGCGCTCGATCTCGGCGGCGCCGGCTTCGGCAAGGCCGAGGGTAGAGGAGGTCGAGGCGGGGTCCGAGGGCACGACCTCGCTGAGCTCGAGGCCATAGCGGTGGCGCAGGCGCTCGGCCAGATCCATGCAGCGACCGATCGGGTGATCGAGCCGGACTTTGACGAGGCCTTCGCTGACGGACAGCGAGACGAGGCGCTGCGCCGACTGGCGCGAGATGCCCATTTTCGTGGCGATCTCTTCCTGCGTATTGCCGGCGACATAGTAGAGCCAGCCGGCGCGGGCGGCGTCGTCGAGGCGGCTCGTGGTGGTTTCCTGTCGGGCTGACATCATCGGGTCCGGTTGATCGGCGGGATTATTCGGACATGACGGACCCCATCGCAAGCCGTTTTCCGCCCGGTTGAAATCGATATCCGCGCCAAGCGGCTGGAGCATTTATATTCGACACTCGAAAAAAATAGAGCAAGAGGTCGCCGGCGCGCTTTACAGCCCCATTGCACTGTCATACTTTCGTCGCAGCTCGGGACGGCCCTGTGAGAAGGGAGGCCCGGCGGGAGGACGTCATGCAATCGTGTTTATTTCACCCCGCGGTCGCCGCAGGAATGGGTTTGCTGACGCATGCCCAGAGATATCGGCGCGCCTGTTTGGGGCAAGACGACACGCTCGGATGATGTCGTGCCGCGAGCCAGGCTGTGCTCAAAAAATATCTACGATCTCAGAGATTTAAGGGAGACGAGACGTGAAGATTATGAAATCAATCGTGACGCTGATGGCTGCTGGCGCCATGGCTGCGACCGCCTTTTCCGGCGCCTTTGCGCAGGACAAGGGCTCCGTGGGCATCGCCATGCCGACCCAGTCGTCGCTGCGCTGGATCTCGGACGGCAATGAGCTGAAGTCTGCCCTCGAAGGCATGGGCTACTCAGTCGACCTGCAGTATGCGGAAGACGACATCCCGAACCAGCTCGCCCAGATCGAAAACATGGTCACCAAGGGCGTCGACGCCCTCGTGATCGCCTCGATCGATGGCACCACGCTCTCGGCCGTGCTGCAGCAGGCTGCGGACCAGGGCGTCAAGGTCGTGGCCTATGACCGCCTGATCCGTGAAAGCGGCAATGTCGACTACTACACCACCTTCGACAATTTCGAAGTCGGCGTGCTGCAGGCCAACAGCCTGGTGAAGGGCCTCAATGAGCGCTTCCCGGGTGACAAGCCATGGAACGTTGAACTGTTCGGCGGCTCGCCCGACGATAACAACGCCTTCTTCTTCTATGATGGCGCCATGGCCGTGCTGCAGCCGATGATCGACAGCGGCGATATCGTCATCAAGTCCGGCCAGCAGGGCATGGACGTTGTTGGTACGCTGCGTTGGGACGGTGCCGTTGCACAGGCCCGCATGGACAACATCCTGTCGGCCAACTACTCGGACGGTTCGGTGGTTCACGGCGTTCTGGCCCCCTATGATGGCCTGTCGCGCGGTATCATCTCCTCACTGCGTGGCGTCGGCTATGGCTCGGGCGACCTCGCATGGCCGATCGTGACCGGTCAGGACGCTGAAGTGCCGTCGGTCAAGGCGATCATCGCCGGCGAACAGTACTCGACCGTGTTCAAGGACACCCGCGAGCTGGCCCAGTACACCGCCCAGCTGCTCGACACCGTTCTCTCCGGCCAGGAGCCGAGCGGCCTCGACACCACCACCTATGACAATGGCGTCAAGGTCGTGCCGTCGATCCTGTTGACCCCCTATGAAGTCGACGTGACCAACTACGAAGAGCGCGTCATCGCATCGGGCTACATCAAGGCAGAAGAACTGCAGTAACCCGCACGCATCGGAAGGGCCCCGCACCAGCGGGGCCCTTTCCTGGTTTGGGGCTCCGATCTGGCAAGAAGTCGTTCCGGCACTGACGGGGCGGCTGTTCAGTTTGCCCGGTACGGTGGTCCCGAAGGCCCAGGTCTATCGAAGTTAGGACCAGCATGACGAAAACCATTCTGGAGATGCGCAGCATCACCAAGACCTTTCCCGGCGTCAAAGCGCTTTCCGACGTCAATCTGGACGTGCGCGAGGGCGAGATCCACGCCATCTGCGGGGAAAACGGGGCCGGAAAATCGACGCTGATGAAGGTGCTGAGCGGGGTTTACCCGCACGGGTCCTATGATGGCCAGATCATCTATCAGGGCGAAGAACAGCATTTTAAGTCCATTCGCGACAGCGAGCACAAGGGCATCGTCATCATCCATCAGGAGCTGGCTCTGGTGCCGCTGCTCTCGATCGCCGAGAACATCTTTCTGGGCAATGAAGTGGCCAAGAGCGGCGTGATCGACTGGGACGAGACCCGCGATGGCGCGCGCAAGCTGTTGAGAATGGTGGGGCTCAACGAAGACCCCGACACGCTGATCACCAATATCGGGGTGGGCAAGCAGCAGCTAGTCGAGATCGCCAAGGCGCTCTCCAAGCAGGTGCAATTGCTGATCCTGGACGAGCCGACCGCGTCGCTGTCGGAAAAGGACAGCCAGGCGCTGCTCGAGCTTCTGCTCGAGTTCAAGAAGCAGGGCATCACCTCGATCATCATCAGCCACAAGCTGAACGAGATTTCGCGCATTGCCGACCGGGTGACGGTGATCCGCGACGGGCGCACCATCGAGACGATGGACACTGACCAGATCACCGAGGACCGGATCATCACCTCCATGGTGGGCCGCTCGCTCGAAGACCGCTATCCCGCGCGGACGCCCGCGGTGGGCGACGTTGTGCTCGAAGTGCGCAACTGGAACGTGTTCCACCCGCAGCACCGCGAGCGGCAGATGATCCGTGACGTCAATATCGTCCTGCGGAAGGGCGAAGTGGTGGGCATTGCCGGACTGATGGGCTCAGGGCGGACCGAATTCGCCATGAGCCTCTTTGGCAAATCCTACGGGCAGAAGATCAGCGGTGAAGTGATCCGGGACGGCCGGAAAATCGACGTCTCGACCGTGGGCAAGGCGATCGCCAACGGCATTGCCTATGCCACTGAAGATCGGAAAACCTACGGGCTCAACCTTATCGACCACATCAAGCACAATATCACCATCGCCAATCTGCCCGGCGTGTCGCGCTTCGGGGTGATCGACGATCTGGGCGAGCTCGATGCGGCCAATGACTATCGCAAGAAGACCAATATCCGCTCGTCCAGCGTCTATCAGGTGACGGGCAATCTCTCGGGCGGAAACCAGCAGAAAGTGGTGCTGTCCAAGTGGCTCTATGCCAATCCGGATGTGCTGATCCTCGACGAGCCGACGCGCGGCATCGACGTGGGCGCCAAGTACGAAATCTACACCATCATCAATCAGCTGGCGGCGCAGGGGAAGGCGATCCTCGTGATCTCCTCGGAAATGCCCGAACTGCTCGGGATCACCGACCGGCTTTATGTAATGAACGAAGGCCGTATCGTGGGCGAAATGCCCACCAGCGAAGCGAGCCAGGAAAAGATCATGCGCGCCATCGTGCGGGCTGAAGGGAAGGCATCATGACCACGCAAACTGCACCCGAAGTGACTGGCGAGCCTGCGCAAAGCCAGGAACTGAGCCTGGTCGGCGCACTGCGCGCCAATATGCGCGATTACGGCCTGCTGCTGGCGCTGATCCTGATCATGCTGTTCTTCCAGTATTTCACCAATGGCGTGCTGTTCAAGCCGGTGAACCTGACCAATATCATCCTGCAGAACAGCTATATCATCGTGATGGCGCTGGGCATGTTGCTGGTCATTGTGGCCGGTCATATCGATCTGTCGGTCGGCTCGGTGTCCGGTTTCGTCGGCGCTCTGGCGGCCATGTTGATGGTGGGATGGAAATTCCCACCAGAGCTGGCGTTTCTGGCCAATCCCATCGTTGCAGGGGCAATATGTCTGGTGGCCGGGGCAGCCATCGGCGCAGCGCAGGGCTATATCATCGCCTATCACCGGGTGCCGGCCTTCATCGTGACGCTGGCAGGCATGCTGATCTTCAAGGGCCTGTCGCTGGCCATTCTGGCCGGCAAGTCGGTTGGTCCGTTCCCGGCCGAATTCCAGATGTTGTCGGCAGGCTTCATTCCGGACCTGATCGGGCCGACCGTGCTGCCGATCCTGGCGGAGAACGGCAAGCCGGTGGCGTTGCACACGACGACCATGGTGATCGCAATCCTCGCCATTGTCGGCATGGTGTTCTTCTCGATCCGCACCCGCAGCCGTCGCATGGCCCGCGGCTATGCCGTCGAGCCGTTCAGCCTCTTCGTGATCAAGAACGTCGTTATCACCGCAATGGTGCTGTTCTTTGCCTATATGCTTGCGTCCTATCGCGGCCTGCCCAATGTGCTGGTGGTGATGGGCATTCTGATCGCGGGCTTTGTGTTCCTGACCAAGCGCATGACCTTCGGCCGCCGCATTTATGCGCTGGGTGGCAATCTCAAGGCTGCCTCGCTCTCAGGCATCAAGACCGAGCGGACGACGTTCTATATCTTCGCCATCATGGGGGCGCTGGCCGCGCTCGCCGGCATGATCTATGCGGCGCGCCTCAATTCGGCGACGCCGAAGGCCGGGCAGGGGCTGGAGCTCGACGTGATCGCGGCCGTGTTCATCGGCGGCGCCTCGGCGCTGGGTGGTGTTGGCCAGGTGGCCGGCGCAGTGATCGGCGCCTTCATCATGGGTGTGATGAACAACGGCATGTCGATCATGGGCGTCAACATCGACTGGCAGCAGATGATCAAGGGCGTGGTGCTGCTCGCCGCCGTGTTCTTCGATCTCTACAACAAGAACCGTTCAGCCTGAGATCCTGTGGACGCAGGTATAGGCGAAGGCCGTCGGAGCGATCCGGCGGCCTTTTTTTTATTTGGCCGCTTCGCCGCGGCAGCAGGCCTCGATGTTATTGCCGTCGGGATCGAGAACGAAGGCGCCATAATAGTCCCCGGCGCCTTCGCGGGGGCCGGGGGCGCCATGGTCGGTGCCGCCATTGGCGAGGGCGGCCTCGTAAAAGGCGTGGACCATGGCCTTGTCCCGGGCCTGGAAGGCGATATGCATCTGGTTGATGCCGGCGCGGGAGCCTTCGGTCCAGTAGCTGGGGCGCAGCGTGCCGATCCAGAGATAGGGGATGGGCTCGGCGGCGCTTTTGCCGAAGAGGAAGGACTGCTCGCTGTTGGAAATGGTCTGGAGGTCGAGCGCGGCCGCGATGGCGTCATAAAAGCGGCGGGCGCTGGCGAGATCGGTGACGACGATGCCGGTATGATCGAGCATGGCTAAAACTCCTTGGCAGCAGAAACGAGCGCTCTTCCGACTGGTTCCGGCGCGGCGCTATTGCAGGTTCTGCGGAACGCCGTCGGCGATGTCGTAATAATCGCCCTTGTCGGCGACGAAGATATGCAGCGCCAGCTTGGTGTGGGTGGGGCCATCGAAGGCGCCCATGAAGATGCCGATCCAGTCCCGGCCGATGGGATCGAAGAAAAGCGCGGAGCCGCAAGTGCCGCAGAAGCCGCGGCGGACATGTTCGGAGGATTGATACCAGCGCACCTCGTCCTCGCCGGTGATGGTCACCTCGGATCTGAGAACATCGGTGCCCGCTTCATAATGGCCGGTCTGCTTGCGGCACTTGGTGCAGTGGCAGGCGGTGGGCGGGGAAAGGTCTCCGGCGACGGAGAAGCGGACTTTGCCGCAAAGGCAGGACCCGTGGTGCATTTTCAAACCCTCCCAAAAAGCCGGGCGCACAGGGTTTCCCATGTGCGCCCGGATGGCAAGGCTATTCCGCCGGGGCGGGCGTGGCTGTCGGCAGATCCGGGTCAGGGCCGGTCGCGGTTTCCGCAGCGTCGAGTTCACGCTCGAGGCGGGCTTCCTCGTGGGCTTTGGGCTTGGAGAAGCGGGCAAGGAGCAGATAGGCCACCGGGGTCAGGTAAAGCGTGGCAATGGCCGCGAAGGACAGGCCGCCAACGATGACCCAGCCGAGTGCCGCGCGGGCTTCGGCGCCGGCACCAGAGGCCAGCACCAGCGGCAGGCCGCCGAGGATGGTGGCGATCATGGTCATGATCACGGGGCGGAGACGGATGTTGGAGGCCTGTTCGATGGCCTCGCTCACCGGCATGCCCCGATCGCGCAGCTGATTGGCAAATTCGACGATGAGGATGCCGTTCTTGGCCATGATGCCGACGACGAGCACAAGCCCGATCTGGCTGAAGATGTTCAGACTCCCGCCGGTGAGCAGGATCGCCCAGACACCTGCCGCCAGACCGAAGGGCACGGTAGCCATGACGATGATGGCGCTCCAGAAACTCTCGAACTGGGCGGCGAGCACCAGAAGGATGATGATCAGCGCAAAGCCGAAGGTGAGGAAGAGCGCGTTGTTGGCGGCGCCCAGCGTCTTGGCTTCGGCCATTGGCAGGATCGAGGTGCCTTCGGGCAGGAGCGGGGTGGCGACTTCGAGGAGGCGGTTATAGGCGTCACCGAGCGCCAGACCATCTTCGAGGCTGGCCGAGACGGTGACGGCACGACGCTGTTCCTCGCGGCGGAGCGAGGGCGGCACCGCGGCCTCGGTGAGGGTCGCAATGGTCGACATCGGCACATAGCGGCCGTCGCCGGTGCGCACGAACAGGGTTTCGAGGTCGCGCGGGTCATTCACCGGGTTGGTGGTGGAGACCATGCGAACCGAATAGCTCTGGTCGTTGATGAAGATGGAGCCGACATTGGCGCCATCGATCATGGCCTGCATGGTGGTAGCGAGGCCATTGATGTCGATGCCGAGTGCGGAGGCGCGGGCGCGATCAACGGTGAGGGTCAGCTGTGGCTGGCTGGTATCGAAATTGACACTGACGCGGCCAAAGCCACCGTCCTCTTCAAGGGCGTCGGCGATGGTTTGGGCCGTGTCGGCCAGAACGGTATAGTCCGAACCGGCGACGGCAAACTGCAGACCCGAGCCACCGCCACGAATGCCCAGGCTATTGCCCTGGCTGACAAAGGCACGCACGCCGGGGACCTGGGCCATGAGGCCGGTGATTTCCGAGGCGATCTGCTGCTGGCTGCGTTCACGTTCGCCCCAGGGCGCAAGGGTGAGGGTGAGGAAGCCGCCGCTGCCCCAGCCGGAAATGACGAAGATGGATGCCACCTCGCCGCTCTCGACATAGGGCTGGAGCATGGATTCGACCTGGCCGAGGCGGGTCCGGACGAAGTCGAGGCTGACGGTGTTTGGCGCCGAGACGCGCAGCGAGATCTGTGAGCGATCTTCGGGCGGCGTGATTTCCTGGCGGATATTGCCCCAGACATAGACGGCCGAGGCGGCAAAGATCATCGAGACGACGATGACCACCAGCGGATTGCGGAGGGACAGGCTGAGGGTCGAGCGATAAAGGCCTGAAAAGAGTTTGCCGACGGCTGCGAAGGGCCCGCCGCCATGGGTTTTGGTTTCGGATTTGAGGAGGCGCGAGGCGACCATGGGGCCCATGGAGAGCGCAACCACCGAAGAGAGCAGAACGGCGATGGCGAGAGTGAAGCCGAACTCGCGGAAGAGGCGCCCCGTCTGACCATCAAGGAAGGACAGCGGCACAAAGACGGCCGCAAGCGTCAGCGTGGTGGCGACGACGGCGAAGAACACTTCCTTGGTGCCGAGCACGGCGGCGGCGCGGGGACCGGCACCCATGCCCTTGCGGCGCACGATGTTTTCAAGAACCACGATAGCGTCGTCGACGACGAGGCCGGTGGCGAGAACCAGCGCCAAGAGAGTGATGATATTGAGCGAGAAGCCGGCCACATACATGCCCGCAACGGCGCCGAGCAGGGCGATGGGCATGGAGATGGCCGGCACGATGATGGCGCGCCAATCGAGCAGGAAGAGGTAGACGATGGCGATAACGATGACGAGGGCCGCGATAAGCGCGATCTCCACCTCGTGCAGCGCGCCTTCGATGAAGACCGCCTCGTCGCTCGACACTTTCAGGGTCACGCCCGGGGGCAGGGTCTGATTGAGGCTTTCGACGGCGGCGTGGACGGCGTGGGAGATCGAGACGGCGTTGGACTGGGCCTGACGCACAATGCCGAGCCCGATGCCCGGCTTGCCATCGGAACGGATGGCCGAGGTGCTGGCCGCGGCGTCGAACACCACCGTGGCAACGTCGCCGAGGCGGGTGCGGTCGCGAATGATGATGGCTTCGAAATCAGCCGGATCGGTGATTTCGGAAATGGCGCGAACGGAAATGTTCTGGTTGGGGCCGTTGATCGAGCCGGCAGGGGCGTCGAAGGCAATGGTGGAAAGCGCATTGCGCACGTCGGCAACGGTGAGGCCGCGGCTGGCCAGCTTGATCGGGTCGATATCGACCTCGAAGGCGGTGCTGCGCGTGCCATAGATCTGGACTTCAGCAACGCCTTCGACGGCGCTGAGGCGCTCGGAAATGATGCCGTCGACGATTTCGCTGAGCTGGGCGACGGTTAAGCTGTCCGAGGTGACGGACAATTGCATGACGGCCTGGGCGTCGCTGTCGGCCTTGAAGATCATCGGCTCGCTGGCGTCCTCCGGCAGGCTCCGGGTGACGCGGCTCAGGGCGTCGCGGACGTCAGAGGTGGCGACGTCTAGATTGGTGCTTTCGGAGAATTCCAGCGTGACGCGGCTGTTGCCGACCGATGAGGACGAGGAAATGGAGGTGACGCCCTGCACGCGGGCGACAGCGCCTTCGACCACGGCGGTGATCTCGCGGTCGACGGTTTCGGCAGCGGCGCCGGAGAAGCTTGTCGAAATGGACAGGACCGGGCTTTCGACGCGCGGTAGTTCGCGGACCTCAATGCCGAGCAGGGCGGCAAGACCTGCCACCACGATCATCGCATTGATGACGATGGCAAGAACCGGGCGGCGGACGAAGAGAGCGGCGAGCGAGCCGCCATTTTCGTTCTTGCTGGCAATCGACATGGCTGGCGTCCCTCTCAGTTCGTCGCTGGGGCGGCGGCCCCGCTGCCATCGGGTCCATCGAGAAGATTGACGTTGGCGCCTTCGCTGAGCTGCAGGATACCCTCGGTGATGATCGGATCGCCCTCGTTGAGGTCGCCGCGCACCAGCACGCCGTCGCTGTTGCGCTGGACGATTTCAGCCATGACCTTGGTGGCCTTGCCGTCCTGATATTTCCAGACGTAGGAGCCTTCCGCCGACCACAGAATGGAGAGCGGATTGACGGCGGGGAAGGTTTCGCCAGCGAAGGTGAGCGCGACGGTAAAGCTCATGCCCGAACGCAGGAGAGTGTCGGGATTGGGGATCTCGGCCTGGACCTGAAGCGTGCGGCTGGCCGGATCGATGCGGCTGTCGACCGCCGAGACATCACCGGTGAAGCTGCGGCCCGGCAGGGCGATTGCGGAGACAGCCACGGGCATGCCCGGCTCGATCTGGGCGGCGTAGCGCTCGGGCACCCAGAAATCGATGAGGATGGAGGAGGTGTCGTCGATCGTGGTGATCGCGGTCTGGGCGGAAACGAAATTGCCTGGCGAGACTCGGATCAGGCCGATCGTGCCGGCGATGGGGCTGGTGATGGTGCGACGCTCGAGGGCCATTTCGGCATTGCGCAGGGCGAGCTCGGCATTGGACGCGGCCAGCTGGGCGGCGGAAACCGCCGTGTTGGCGACGACATTGGAACTGGCGAGGCCGGAGGTGCGGGCGAGAGCGGAGCGGGCGTCCTTGGCGGCAAGCAGGGCGCGCTCATAATCGATCTGTTCGGCGGCATCATCGAAGCGGGCGATGATTGTGCCGGCTTCGACGCGCTGGCCCGGACGGACGAGGATTTCGGCAAGCTCGCCACCGGCAGGGGCGGTAACGGTGACCGAACGGACGGGCGTGCCCTCGCCAATGGAGGAGAGGGTGTCGTTGATGGTGGCCAGTTTTACCGCGCTGGTGATGACATTGGTGGTGCGGCCACCGAAGCCGCCGGGGCGACCGCCGCCTGGGGCACCGGCAGCAGGAGGTCCCCCCTGGGCTCCGGCGGGGCCGCGCGGTGCGCCGGCGCCTGGGGCCGCTGCTTCAGCGACGGAGGGGGCAAACGGAATGGAAATGCCCCAGGACGCGACCGTCTGGGGTGCGCTAGGGACGAAATAAAGCCAGGCATAGGCCGCAGCAAGGAGGATGACGAGAGAGACGAGAAGCTGCCGGATCAAACCAGACCTACGAGGTATGCTGAAAACAATGGCGCGACCATAGCAGGGCCGGCGGCCGCTTGGGCATTACAATCGCGTAATTGTTTCGTAGGGGGGGATTTGCGGGGCGGCTAAGGGTTTGGTTGGGGGAGTGACAGGATGGGCCGGGGGCGGGAGGATTCCCTATGGCCGAGCGTGTGGGTCACCCCACCCCAGCCCTCCCCATCGAGGGGAGGGAGCCGATCGCGTTTGGGGAGGGCATCCCCTCCCGGCCTCCCCTGGGCAGGGGGAGGAGAGGCGCAGTGCGTGGGGCGCGATTAGCTTTCGACTTCGGCGTCGGGGCGGGAGCCCCATTCGGCCCAGGAGCCGTCATAAATAGCGACGGATTTTGCGCCGGCGAGGGTGAGCGCCATGGCGAGCGTCGAGGCGGTGACGCCTGAGCCGCAAGAGGTGACGATGGGCTTGGAGAGGTCGACGCCGCGATCGGCAAACAGCGCCTGCAGCTGCTCGACCGGGCGCATCTTGCCGCCCTCGGAGAGGAGGGAAATCGGGATGTTTCGGCTGTTCGGGATGTGCCCGGCGCGCAGGCCTGCACGGGGCTCGGGCACTTCGGCATGAAAGCGCGGCGCCGGACGGGCGTCCAGAATCTGGGCGGCACCATCCTTGCTGCGGGCGTCTACCGTGTCGAAATCAACGACCAGGTCGGCGTTGAAATGCGCCTCGAAGCTTGCCTTGGTGCGGGCGACGAGACCGGTTTCGAGCGGGCGGCGCTCGCTGCGCCATTTGGGGCCGCCGCCTTCGAGGATGAAGACATTTTTCGCGCCGAAGCTGCGGAAGGTCCACCAGACGCGCGGCGCGCTGAAGAGACCGAGCTCGTCATAGATGACGATGGTGTCAGTATCGCTGATCCCCAGCGCCCCGACCATGCGCGAGAAATCGTCGGGCGAGGGCAACATGTGCGGCAGATCGCTCGAGGTATCGGCGATGCCGTCGATGTCGAAGAATACGGCGCCCGGAATGTGTCCGTCGAGATATTCGGCCTGGGCATTGCGGGCCGCGTTCGGCAGGTGCCAGCTGGCATCCACAACCACCACGCTTGGATCGGCAAGGTTTTGGGCCAGCCAGTCGGTGGTGACGAATGGGCTTTGCATGAGCGACTCCGGTTCTCGTTCGGCGCAGGATGGTCCGGCATTCTGACGGGGTCAAACGGCAAATATGCGGCGGGGCCGGGAAAGCGTGGTCCAGCCGCAGTTTGCGCTCATAAAAGCTGTGCGCTCCTAGTCGGCGAGGGCGAGGAGGTCCTTGGCGGCGAGATGGAGCGTTACGGTGTCGCCGCGCTGGGGTGGGGCTGAAGCCTGATCGTTGAATGTATCGACGCTGAGGGCGGTGCCGCCGACATCGATGCGCAGGCGCACGACCGAGCCGAGGAAGTGGACGTCATCTACCGTGCCCGAGAGCGTGGTGTCGGTTCCGGATCGGGGCGACAGCGAGAGCATTTCCGGACGAATGGCGCGCAGCTCGTCGCCGGGGGCAGCCGCATCGACGAGGGTGGCGGGTACGGTATTGAGCTGGCCGACAAAGGTGGCGACGAAGCGGGTCTTCGGGCGGTTATAGACCTCGTGCGGCGTGCCGAGCTGTTCGATATTGCCCGCGTTCATCACGACGACACGGTCGGAAATGGAGAGGGCCTCTTCCTGATCGTGGGTGACGAAGAGGGTGGTGATGCCCAGATCGCGCTGGATGGCGCGGATCTCCTCGCGCAGCGACACGCGGATCTTGGCGTCGAGCGCCGAAAGCGGTTCGTCGAGCAGCAGGAGGCGCGGGCGGGGCGCGATGGCGCGGGCGAGGGCGACGCGCTGCTGCTGGCCGCCACTCATTTCATAGGGGAAGCGTTTCTCGTAGCCGGAGAGACCGATGAGCTTGAGCATTTCCTCGACGCGGGCGCGACGCTGTTCTGCCGGCATGCCGGCGATCTTGAGGCCGAAGCCGATGTTGTCGCCGACATTGAGATTGGGGAACAGCGCATAGGCCTGGAAGACCATGCCGAGCTGGCGCTGGTTGGGCTTCAAATGCGTGATGTCCTGACCTTCGACGAGAATGGTGCCGGAGGACGGGGTTTCGAACCCGGCGATCATGCGCAGTATCGTGGTCTTGCCGCAGCCGGAGGGGCCGAGGAGCGAGATGAACTCGCCCTTGTCGAAGGCGAAGTTGACACTCTTGACCACGGTGGTGGCGCCGAAGCTTTTGACGAGATTTTTGACTTCGAGAAAAGCGGTCATGGTCAATCGGTCCGGACGGAGGTGCGGGGGGCAAAACGGCCGAGCACATTGATCATGCCCATGGCGCCCCAGGTGATGAGGAAGGAGATCATGGCGAGTGCGGCGGGCTCATAGGCCCGGTTGGTGCCGATATTAACGAGGTAGGGGCCGAAGGCAGGGCGATTGAGCAGGCTCGCAATGGTGAACTCGCCGATGACGATGGCGAAGGTCAGGAAGGCGCCGGAGAGGATGGCCACGAGGATGTTCGGCAGGATGATCTGCCAGATGATCTGCAGCTGATTGGCGCCCATGATCTGGGCGGCCTCGGTGAGAGTGCCGATGTCGATGGTGCGCATGCCATTGTCCACGGCCCGGTACATATAGGGCAGGGCGAGGGTGACATAGGCGCAGGTGAGCAGAATATCCGTGCCCAGCACCGAGCCGGTGAAGGGGATGAACGAGGACGAGCCATAGAGCCGGATATAGCCATAGACCAGCACCAGCGCCGGAATGACCAGCGGCAGGAGCGTGATGAACTCCATGAAGGGGCGGAGCCAGGGCATGCGCAGGCGCACGAAATAGACGGCGGGCACGACGACCAGAATGCCGACGACAATGGTGCAGAGGCCCACGACCACCGAATAGGTGAAGCTCGCCGCGAATTTCGGATCGGAAAAGACCGAGGCATAAGCGTCGAAGGAATATTCGCCGCGGCGCATGCGGAGCGAGAATTCGAACGAAGCCAGGAGCGGAATAAGGAAGTAGGACGCGCCGAGGGCGAAGATCAGCCAGGCCCAGAATTTTTGGCTCTTCATTTCATCCACCTTTCGGCGCGGGCGGCGACAATGAGATAGATCACGTTGGCGAGCGAGGTGATGACGATCATGCCCAGAGCCAGCGCGGCGCCGATGCCTGGGTTTTGGAGGGCGTCGCCGCGGATCTGATTGTAGAGCAGCACGGTGACGATGTTGAGGTTCGAGCCGGTCAGCGCCCAGGCGGTGGCGATGGCGCCGAAGGCATTGGCAAAAAGCAGCGAGAGGGTGCCAAGGACCGAGGGCCATAAGATCGGGAAGCCGATATAGAGCCAGAACTGCCAGGTGGAGGCGCCCAGGGTCTGGGCGGCTTCGTTCCATTCTTTCTTGAGACCATCAACTGCCGGCGCGATGGTCAGCATCATCAGCGGGATCTGGAAATAGAGATAGGTGAGCGTGAGGCCCCAGAAGGAGAAGAGGTTGAAGCCCGAGCGGTAGATGTCGATGCCGAAAACGGTCTTGAGAATGATGGTCGCGAGGCCGAGACGGCCCAGGGTGGCGATAAAGGCAAAGGCCAGCGGCACACCGGCGAAGTTGGACGCGACGCCAGAAAAGGTCATGACGGCGGAGCGGAGGGGGGCCGGGAGTTTTCCGCGGATGATGGCGAGCGTGATGGCGAGGCCGATCAGCGCGCCGAGTATGGCTGAAGCGCCGGAGATGCGGATCGAAATCCAATAGGCGGACATGATCTGGTCGGTGAACAGACCCGCAATATTGTCGAATGTGAAATTGCCGGCCCGATCGGTGAAGGCGCCGCCGATGAGCGAGAAGGTCGGCAGGAAGAGGAACATCACAGCGAAGATGATGAAGGGGACGACCGCGAAGGAATCCCAGGGGATGCGGCTTCGGGTTGTGCTTGGAGAAGTACTCATCGTGTCGTGGGAATACCCCCTCCTAGCCTCCCCCTGGCAGGGGGAGGGACCGCGCGGCGTGTGTGGCGCGATGCTGTCTCAAACTCGATATGCTCCTCCCCCTCGTAAGGGGGAGGTTGGGTGGGGGTGGCGCCTAAGCGCTACTGAATGCTGGCGCCGACGGTGGAGTCCCAGCCGCTGGTGATGGTGGCCTTGTTGGCGTTCTGCTCCTCGATGGAGGGGAAGACGGCCTTGGCGTAGTTTTCGGCAGCGGGGAGTTTTGCCATCAGATCGTCGGGGAGCTTGCCCTGATCGGCGAGCGCATTGAAACGGATCGGGTGGCAATAGCCGGCGAGCCAGCCGAGCTGACCTTCGTCGGAATAAAGATATTCCATCCAGAGCTTTGCGGCATTGGGATGAGGCGCATAGGCGGAGATGGCCTGGACGTAGACGCCGGCGACGACGCCGTCGGAGGGCACGACAACGTCGATCGGCGGGTTGCCGTTGAGGTTGTCGCGGGCAGCGAGCAAATTGTAGTCCCAGTTGATGGCGATGGGCGTGGTGCCCTGGGCGATGGCGGCAGCCTCTGCGTCGACAGGAACGAAATTACCCTTGTCGTTCAGCGCCTTGAAATATTCGAGGCCAGCCTGGGCTGCTGCGTCCTGCGCTGCGCCGCCGGAGAGACCGGCTGCAAAGACCGACATGATGGCGTTGTTGGCTGTGCGTGGATCGCCGGCGAGAGCGACGGAATTGGCATAGTCGTCCTTGAGCAGGTCTGCCCAGGAAGCCGGATTGTCGCCGGTGATGATGTCCTTGTTGATGCCGAAGGCGAGCACGCCGTAATAGTCGCCATACCAGAAGCCGTCGGCATCCTTGGCGTCATCGGGGATCTCGTCCCAGGTGGAAACCTTATACGCCTGCAGCAGGCCTTCGTCCTTGGCCTGCGGGCCGAAGGCAAGGCCGATATCCAGCACGTCAGGCGCCTGCGGGCCGGTATTGCCCTTGTTGGCGCGGACAGCTTCGAGCTCGTCTGCAGAGCCGGCGTCCGGGTTAAGTTCATTGACGGTGATGCCGGGATATTTGGCCTTAAAACCCTCGATCACGCCGCCGTAATTGCACCAGGAGTGGGGCAGGGCGATTGTGGTCAGCTGGCCCTCGGCCTTGGCGGCTTCATAGAGCGCGTCGAGGTCGGTCTGGGCGAAGGCGGGCGCCGAAAGGCTGAGTACCGTGAGTACGGAAACAGAGGCGGTGAGTGCAGACTTGAAGGTCATTTATGGACTCCCTGAAAAGCGGTCGCGAGCGCTGCGGCCCAGCGAACGGGCGAGGGAGTAGTGGGCGTTGGTGACAGGGCGATGACGGTTCCGTGACTGGGAATGCGGCTCTCCTCATGGCCGAGCATCCCCCGAAATCCGCCAATTGCCTTGTCGAATGCCCGTCCTGGCTCCTCCCAGCCGTGGGGGCAGATTGCCCAATTGTGACAGTTTCGTCCAGATGGTCAAAAATCAGGTCGGACAACGCTGCGTCGACGCGCTTGTCTGGCGACGGCGTGTCAGGCCAGACCGGCGGTTCAGAACAGCGGGGCGGGGCCCGAGCTTTCGCGCAGCACGAGTTCGACCGGCCATAGCTCATGCACGGCGTCGGCGGGCTTGCCGCTCAGCACCTGGAGGACGAGATCGCCGATGCGCATGCCCGCCTGGCGCATGGAGGACCGTGTGGTCGACATGCTGGGGTACATGTTGTCGGCGTTGAGATAGGGAAAGACGTCGTCATGGGCGATCATGGAGACGTCGGTGCCCAAGGTCATGCCGGCCTGGCGGATGGCGCGAAAAACCCCCAGCGCCGTCATCATCGAGCCGGCGAGAAAGGCAGTGGGGCGAGGGCGCAGCTCCAGCATGTCATGGGCGATGCGATAGGCGACTTCGTCGGTGAACACCGAATTGCTCATCAGCGCGGGATCGAACTCGACGCCACGGGCGGAGAGCGCGGCCAGATAGCCCAGTTCGCGATGCTCGGCGAAAGTGCGGCCCTTGATGCCATTGAGCAGGGCGATGCGGCGGTGGCCAAGATCGAGCAGATGGCTGGTGGCGCGTTCGAGTGCACCCGTATTGTCGATGTCGAGCCAGGCAACCGGCTTGCCGATATTGGTGCGGCCGTGGAGCACAAAAGGGATGCCTAGCTCGATTAGTAGCGCCGCCCGCTCGTCGTTAAGCGTCGGGGAATGGAGGATCATCGCATCGACCTTCTGGCTGGCGGCCAGTCGGCGATAGGCGGTGAGTTCTTCTTCGAGGCTACCGACGGTTGTGACAAGAATATCAATATCCTGCTCGGCCATACGGGTGCCGAGACCGGCCAGAAACTCGCTGGTGTGCGGGCCGAATTCGTCTGCGCCGCGCAGGATTATGCCGATCGCTCCGGCCCGGCCGGTAGCGAGACGCAGGGCGCTGGCGTTGGGGCGATAGCCCAGCTGGTCTGCCGCCTCCGCTACACGCAGGCGCGTGGCTTCCTTTACCTCCGGATAGCCGTTGAGGGCACGACTGACCGTGGTCTGCGACAGGCCTAAATGCTCGGCGAGGTCCTTTAGTCTCATAGCGGCTTGTGGCCCCGATGGTTGTCAGGAGCAGATGCTTTCGGGGACCGAAAAATTCGCTCGTGCCACGCCAATGGGGCAGGCAGGGCCCACTGAACAAGGGCTGGCTGCCATCTCCTCCAAAAACCATTCAAAGCGATTTCAATTTTTGATGCAAGTAGCTGAAAGTCGCGGTTTTCCCTGAGGTGCGTACATCAGCGCTATTTTAACTTCTGTTTACCAATGGTGGTCAGCCTTCTATCTAAATACTTGATCTGGTTGAATATCCGCAGGTTCCGCGAAGAAGTTCGTTAATTTGCGGCATGGTTCAGCTTGACAGTGGCGGGAGCCTCTGGTTCCTTTTCGTTCAAAGCGCTTTGAAAGCTAGGCCCAAAAGGGTTGGCGAAGCCGCTTTTCGGGAGGAGCCTTTGTGGTCGAGCGCCTGCGCGCAAGGCCGCGTGCGCGTGCCTCCCTGATTCAGGGTTCTATCGGGAGGAAATCCAATGACACTGAAAAAAATGCTCGTGGCGATGATGGCCAGCGTGACACTGGTGGCCAGCGCCGCCCAGGCAGCGGAACTCGCCATTGTGTCCGGTGACACCGGCACTGGCCTGCAGTTCCTGCAGTCCGAGCTGGAAATCTTCAAGGAGCAGAGCGGCCACAACGTGACCATCGTGCCGATGCCCTCGTCCACCAGCGACCAGTTCGGCCAGTACCGTCTATGGCTTGCAGCGGGCAATGCCGACATCGACGTCTACCAGACCGACGTGATCTGGGCGCCTCAGCTCGCTGACCAGTTCGTCGACCTTACCGAGGCTGCGGCCGATGTTGTCGGCCAGCATTTCCCTTCGGTCATCGAGTCCCAGACTGTCGATGGCAAGCTTGTGGCCGTCCCCGGCTTTACCGATGCGCCTGCGCTCTACTATCGCACCGACCTGCTCGAAAAATACGGCAAGGACGTGCCCAAGACATGGTCGGAGCTGCATGCCACAGCCCAGGAAATCATGGATGGCGAGCGCGCCGAGGGCAAGACCGACATGTGGGGCTTCGTGTTCCAGGGCAATGCCTATGAAGGCCTGACCTGCAACGCCCTCGAGTGGGTCAACTCCTTTGGCGGTGGCCAGATCATCGAGGCAGACGGCACCATCTCGATCAACAATCCGCAGGCCGTCGCTGCCCTCGAGGAAGCTGCCAGCTGGATCGGCACGATCTCTCCGGAAGGCAATCTTGCCTATATGGAAGAAGAGAGCCGTGGCGTCTGGCAGCTGGGCAATGCCGTGTTCATGCGCAACTGGCCCTACGCCTATGCGCTGAGCAACAATGATGACTCGGCCGTGAAGGGCAATTTTGACGTTGCTCCGCTCCCGGCCGGTGAAGGCGAAGGCGCCAAGTCGTCGGCGACCCTTGGTGGCTGGAACTTCGCGGTTTCGAAGTATTCCGCCAATCAAGAAGCTGCCGTTGAGCTGGCCCTGTTCCTGAGCTCGGAAGAGTCTCAGAAGCGCCGCGCTATCCAGCAGGCAAACCTGCCCACCGTGCAGTCGCTCTATCAGGATGCAGACGTGCTGGCTGCGTCGCCGTTCATGGCAGCATGGGAAGAGATCTTCCAGAATGCCGTGCCGCGTCCGTCCGCACCGACCCAGGCCAATTATAACGAGGCTTCCTCGCTGTTCTGGAGTGCCGTCCACAATACGCTTTCGGGCAATGGTTCGGCCGCTGAAAACCTCGAACTGCTCGAGGTCGACCTCGAAGACCTGCTGAACTGATATTTTCTGGCAAACCGGGAATGCGGGTGGGTGTCTCCCGCATTCCCCTCCAACACTGACCAGGGGAGGGCTGCATGACAGCCGAGGTGCTGGGTTCAACAACCACGGTTCAGCGACCGGTTCGCTCCGAACTGATGCAGCAGCGGGTGCGGGCTGCGCGACTGTTCCTTTTGCCGATGATGATCGCCCTGGGGGTGGTCGCCGGCTGGCCATTGGCCCGTTCGATCTATTTCTCCTTTACCGATGCCACGCTCAATGACCTCTACGGGGCCGAGTGGATCGGCTTTGCCAATTATTTGCAGATCCGCACGCTCGAGAGCGGACGCGTCATCTATCGCGGCGTGCTGGCGGACCCCGCCTGGTGGAACGCGGTGTGGAACACGGTGCGCTTCGCCTTCTGGTCCGTGCTCTGGGAAACAGTCCTCGGCATGATCGTGGCGCTGGTGCTCAATGCCGAATTCAGGGGCCGCGGCATCGTTCGCGCCGCCATCCTCATCCCCTGGGCGATCCCGACCATTGTTTCGGCGCGCATGTGGAGCTGGATGCTCAACGACCAGTTCGGCATTCTCAACGATCTGGGCATGCGGCTGGGCCTTCTGGCAGCACCCGTCGCCTGGACGGCTTCGCCCGACACCGCAATGACGGCGGTTCTGGTGGTGGATATCTGGAAGACGACGCCGTTCATGGCGCTGCTGATCCTCGCCGGTCTGCAGATGATCCCGCGGGACATTTATGAGGCCGCGGAGATCGACGGCATTCACCCGGTCAAACAGTTCTTCAGGATCACCTTGCCGCTGGTGCGGCCGGCCCTGATGGTGGCGATCATTTTCCGCGTGCTGGATGCGCTGCGCATTTTCGACCTGATCTATGTGCTGACGCCGAACTCGTCCGCCACCAAGACCATGTCGGTGATTTCGCAGGAGAACCTGTTCCAGTTCAATAAATTCGCCGAAGGGTCGGCGCAGTCGACCCTGCTGTTCCTGCTGATCGCAATCTTCACCATCGTCTATATCTGGCTTGGGAAGGTCAATTTCGAGGGGGGAGACCGCTGATGGACAGCTCGATCAACCTCTGGAAAATCACCAAGCGTGTGCTCTTTTACGCGCTGGTGGTGGCCATCGTGGTCATCTCCGTCTTTCCCTTTTACTACGCCATCATCACCAGCTTCAAATCGGGTACGGATTTGTTCCGGGTGAGCTACTGGCCCACAGGGTTCAGCCTGGCCAATTACCAGTCGGTGTTCTCGCAAGGGGCGTTCCCGCGCAATCTGCTGAATTCGGTGTTCGTCGCCTCGGTGACAGTGCTGCTGGCGCTGTTCCTGGCGGTGACCGCATCCTTTGCGCTCAGCCGCGTGCGGTTCCGGGGGCGAGGGCTGCTGTTGATGACCATTCTCGCCGTGTCGATGTTCCCGCAGATCGCCGTTCTGGCCGGGCTGTTCGAGGTGATCCGGTTCCTCGGCATCTACAATACGCCTTGGGCGCTGATCTTCTCCTACACCATCTTCACCCTGCCATTTACCGTGTGGGTGCTGACCACGTTCATGCGGGACCTGCCGGTGGAGATCGAGGAAGCGGCCATTGTCGACGGGGCCTCGCCCTGGGTGATCATCACGCAGGTGTTCATGCCGCTGATGTGGCCGGCGCTGGTGACCACGGGCCTCCTCGCCTTCATCGCGGCGTGGAACGAGTTCCTCTTCGCTCTGACCTTTACAGTGTCCAACCAGACACGCACCGTGCCGGTGGCCATCGCGCTGCTCTCGGGCGGCTCACAATATGAAATTCCCTGGGGCATCATCATGGCGGCCTCGGTCATCGTGACCGTTCCGCTTGTCGTGCTGGTGCTCATCTTCCAGCGCAAGATCGTCAGCGGCCTGACCGCCGGCGGCGTCAAGGGTTAAAGGAGACGGCCAAATGGCTTCAATCGAACTTCGCAACGTCCGCAAGTCCTTCGGCGCCGTCAATGTGATCAAGGGCGTGGACCTTGAGGTCAAGAAGGGTGAGTTCATGGTGTTTGTCGGCCCCTCCGGGTGCGGCAAGTCCACTCTTCTGCGGCTGATTTCCGGACTGGAAGACATCACCTCGGGCGAGATGCTGTTTGACGGGCAGGTGGTCAATCACCTCACGCCCTCCAAGCGCGGCATCGCCATGGTGTTCCAGTCCTATGCGCTTTACCCGCATATGACGGTCTATGAAAACATGGCATTCGGGCTCAAGCTCGAGAAGGGCCACAGCAAGGACGCGATCCGCCAGCGGGTAGAAAAAGCCGCCGACATGCTGCAGATCCGGCAATATCTGGATCGCCTGCCCAAGCAGCTCTCGGGTGGCCAGCGCCAGCGCGTGGCCATCGGCCGGGCCATCACGCGCGACCCGAAAGTCTTCCTCTTTGACGAGCCGCTGTCGAACCTCGATGCCGCCCTGCGCGTGGCAACGCGTATCGAGATCGCCAAGCTTCATGAGGAAATGGACAATGTCACGATGATCTACGTGACCCATGACCAGGTGGAAGCCATGACGCTGGCCGACCGCATCTGCGTGTTGCGCGACGGGCTCGTCGAGCAGGTCGGCACGCCCATGGAACTCTACGAGAACCCCAATTCGGTTTTCGTGGCTGGTTTTATCGGCTCGCCAAAAATGAATTTCATCAGCGGCGACAAGGCCAAGGGCTATGGCTGTCACACCGTCGGCATTCGCGGCGAGCACATCACTATTGTGCCCGAAGGCGGAGCCTGGAGCGGCACGGTGATCCACACCGAGAACCTCGGCGCGGATTCCTATGTCTATCTCGAGATGGGTACGGAAGAGCCCGTGGTCGTGCGGCTCGACGGCGCGAATGACTACAAGAGCGGCGATGTCGTGCACATCTCGCCCCTCGAAGAGCGCATTCACCGGTTCGATGAGGCTGGCAAGCCGCTGCGCTAGGAAAATCACAACTGGCGCGGCGGATGTTGCATTTCCCGGCGCGCCTCAACCTCATGCGTCCTGATGCGTTGACCTCGAATGGATTTGAGGGAGGCGCCAGTTTTGCGCTGATGACCGAGATTAAACACGCGGGCTGGTGCCTCCCCACCGGCCTGGATTGAGCAGGAGACTACCGATGACGATCCGTACCCTCGTCTGGGGCGAGAATGTCCATGAGCAGAAGAACAAGACGGTGGCTGAGATTTATCCCGAGGGGATGCACAGCCAGATTGCCAAGCTTCTGTCTGCCGATGCCAATTTGTCGGTGAAGACGACGACGCTGCAGGACCCCGAGCATGGCTGCACCGAAGAAGCGCTGAGCCAGACCGACGTGCTGCTCTGGTGGGGCCACACTGCCCATGACCAGGTGGATGACGCGGTAGTCAAGCGCGTCATGGAACATGTCTGGCAGGGTATGGGGCTGATTGTCCTCCATTCGGGACACCACTCGAAAGTCTTCAAGGGCCTGATGGGCGCGCCGGCCAACCTCAACTGGCGTGAAGCCGGCGAGCGCGAACGGCTTTGGGTGGTCAATCCCGGTCATCCGATCGCCAAGGGCCTGCCGCCCTATTTCGAGCTTGAAAACGAAGAGATGTATGGCGAGCCCTTCACCGTGCCGGAGCCGCTGGAGACGGTGTTCGTGTCCTGGTTCCAGGGCGGAGAAATCTTCCGCTCGGGCCTGACCTATCGGCGCGGCGCCGGCAATATCTTCTATTTCCGCCCCGGCCACGAAACCTATCCGACCTACCACGATGCGACGGTCGGGCAGGTGCTGCGCAATGCCGTCAACTGGGCGTATAACGGCGATCGTTATGCCCGACTGATGAAGGCACCCAATGTTCCGGTGGGCGAGGCTATCGAACATATCGAGGAGCGCGGGCCCAAGCTCAGCGCCGCCGACCATGCGGGTGAAGTGAAGCTATAGGCTGGCCGCTGCCCGTCCATTGCCAGCCATGAGCCGGTAATGGACGGAGGCGGCGAGGTGGGACTTGATCGTCCGGTGCTCCGGGCGGTGGTGATAGAGTTAGTATCGCAGGCCGGTTCGCTGTCCTGCGATTTTTTGAAACAATGAGACGGTCGCTTTGCGGCCAGGGAATGAGACGATGCGTATCCTTATTCTGGGTACTGGTGGCATGGCGAACCAGCATGCCAAGCATTTTGCCGCCATTGAGGGCGTGACGCTCGCAGGTGGTGTCGACGTGGATCCGGCGCGGGTGGAGGCGTTCAACGCGGCCCATGGTATCGAGCGCGGCTTTGGCTCGCTTGATGCGGCGCTGGCCTGGGGCGAGTTCGACGCCATCGCCAATGTCACGCCGGACAGCATCCACCATCCAACGACGATGGCGGCGCTCAATGCGGGCAAGCATGTGTTCTGCGAAAAGCCGCTGGCGACCGACTTTGCCAAGGCCATGGAAATGACCGAGACAGCCGAGCGCCTGGGTCTCGTCAATATGGTGAACCTCACCTATCGCAATGTGGCGCAGCTGCAGAAGGCCCGCGAGATCGTCCAGTCGGGCCAGATCGGCACGGTCAAGCATTTCGAGGCGAGCTATCTGCAGAGCTGGCTGGTGTCCAAGGCCTGGGGTGACTGGCGCACGGAAAGCCAGTGGCTGTGGCGCCTCAGCAAGAAGCACGGCTCAAACGGCGTGCTCGGGGACATTGGCGTGCATATTCTCGACTTTGCTGCCTATGGCGCGGGCAGCGATTTCAGCCGGGTGTTCTGCCGGCTCGAAACCTTTGCGAAGGCCGAGAACAACCAGATCGGCGAATATCAGCTCGATGCCAATGACAGCTTCGCCATGACCGCGCAGCTGGAAAACGGCGCATTGGGCGTGATCCATGCCACGCGTTGGGCGACGGGCCACTTCAATGAACTGCGCCTGCGCGTCTATGGCGAAAAGGGGTCGGTGGAAGTGCAACACCGGCACGACTGGTCCAAGCTCTTTACCTGCCTTGGCGATGATATCGAGACCGGGACCTGGAGCGAAGTGGCGGTCGATCCGGTGCCGACGAATTACATGCGCTTTGCCGAAGCGGTGAACTCGGGACGTAATCTGGAGCCAAGCTTCCGCCACGCGGCCAATATTCAAAAGGTGCTGGACCTTGGTACGGTGACCGACCGGGATCGTACCGAACACCGGGTCTGACCCGGAGCCAGACGTAAAAAAGGCCCGCCTCTCGCATGAGGCGGGCCTTCTCTATTCGCATCAGTTGAGGCCGAACATCTGCTTGGCGGCGTTTTCGGCGGCGTCGCCGGCCTGCTTGACCTGCTCATCGCTGAGGCCAGCGGTACGGGCGGCGGCTTCAGCCTGGGTGCGCGCCTCGACAACAGCCTCCCGCTTCTGTGCGTCAGTCAGCGTTACGTTATCGATCTGGGTCTGTACGTTGTCGATCTGGGTCTGCACGTTATCGACCGCCTCCTCGACGGTGACGTCAGTGCCGGGGATGACCCCCTCAGGGTTGACCTCGACGCTTACTGCAGGAGGCGGCGTCACTTCGACGGTGACGGGTGCGGCAGGCGTGGTTTCCACGACGACTGGCGCCGCTGGAGTGGTTTCCACCACGACAGGCGCAGTTGTTTCGGCAGCCGGCTGATCGGGCGTGTCGCCGCCACAGGCGGCCAGGGTCAGTGTCGCAGCGAGCATTGCAGCGATGGCGATGGGTTTCATATTTTTTCTCTTCAACGACAGGGGCTCACGCCTCTTCACAGGGCGGTGATTAAGCTGTCCGATGGAAAAGCGTCGAAGTTGCGGTGCCAATATGACCATGTTTCGGCGCAATTGCGGCCCAGACGACAAAAAGAAAAGGGCGCCGCGGGGGCGCCCTTCCTGAGTTGGCAGTCAACCGCCTATTCGATGATGGTGATGCGTCCATCGGTATAGGGGGTGTATTCGCCGCCAAGCTTGGCGATGTATTCGGCGACCACCTGTTCCAGCGGCGGGCCGAAGTCATAGGGGTTATCGCCCTCGGCAAAGGTGCCGTAGCCGTCGCCGCCACCGCGGACATAGTTATTGGTGACGATGGTGTAGGTGGCGTCCTCATCGATCGGAACCCAGGCATCGCCCTCGCCCTTGACCAGCACATCGCTGACGCGTTCGCCGGCCGGCTTGGAAAGGGTATAGCTGTATTTGAGGCCGGAGACCTGGGCGAAGCGCCCGGCGCCGTTCTCGATGTCGCTGACACCGTTTTCGAGCGCTTCGATCACATCGGCGCCGCTGATCTGTACGGTGGCGAGGGTGTTGGAGAAGGGCAGGACGGTCAGCACATCGCCGACGGTGATTTCACCGGCGTCGATCGAGGCGCGGATGCCGCCGCCGTTCTGGAAGGCGATGGTTGCACCCTGGCCGGCGACGCGATCGAGAATGGCGTCGGCGAGGAGATTGCCCATGGAGCATTCCTCGACACGGCAGACTTCGCGCGCGCCTTCGAGCTTGTCGGTGGCGGTGCCGATGACGGTGCTGGTGAGTTCCTCAATCGGGCCCAGCAGCGCCGTGAGCTCGGTGGCGAAGGCTTCGTCGGCCTTGACCGAGGCGTCGATCAGGAAGGGTTCGCCGACAGCCGAGGTGACGACCCCATTGTCATCCCAGCTGATGGCGATGTCGCCGAGATATTTGCCGTATTGGTTGGCCTGGACGACAGGGACTTCCACGCCATCGGGGTTCTTGACCATGGTGGGGTAGGGGCCGGCAGCGCCTTCCATGGAGCCGAGCAGGGAATGGCTGTGGCCGCCGACGATGACGTCGACGAGCGGCAGGGCCGCAGCGACCTGCTGATCGACCGTGTAGCCGATATGGCTGAGGAGGATGATCTTGTTCACCCCGGCCGCGTCGAGCGCCTCGGAAGCGCCGCGGACATATTGGATGACGTCGTGGAACTCGATGTCTTCGGTCGAGGCGATCTCGGGCGTGTCCTCCGTGGTGGCCCCGATGATGCCGATCTTTTCGCCGCCGATTTCGACGACATAGGAGCCCTTGATCTTGCCCGCCAGGTGCGGATCGCGGGTGACATCGAAATTGCCGCCGATGATCGGGAATTCGGCGGAGTCGATGAAGGTCATGAATTCTTCGGGGCCGTCGTCGAATTCGTGGTTGCCGGTGGCAACGACGTCAAAGCCCATCTGGTTGAAGAAGTCAGAGACCACCTTGGATTTGTAGGTGGTGTAGTAGAGAGAGCCCTGGAAATTATCGCCGGCCGAGAGCAGCAGGGAATTGCCGCCTTCGTATTTGGCGCGGGTATCGTCGATGATTGTCTTGAGGCGGGCTATGCCGCCAAAACATTCGCCGGCTGCATCGGTTTCGGCATCACAATTGGAATCGGTTCCGGTGATCGGGTCGAACCGCGAATGAAAATCGTTGATGTGCAGGATGTTGAGCGTGAATTCGGCATAAGCCGCGCTGGAAAAGCCGGCGCAGAGGGTGAGCGCGGTGGCGCCCAGCAATAACTTCTTCATCCCTGATGTCCCTTGTTTCTCTTGGCGATTGAAGTCGCGGGACCAGATTCCGAACGTGCTCCCCTGGGAACTGGCCGACGGCATCAGCAGTCAGTTAATCAGCTATTTATGACAGTGGAAAGTGGACCTGTTGGTCAAATCTACTGTGGCCGAGGGTGGTGCTCCGGGGCCGTGAGACGGAATCCGCAGGGGGATGGGTTTCAAAGCGGGGAGAGTAGGGTAATCTCCGCGCCGTTTGATTTGCGGGGTGATTTCCAATGCGAAGTGCTTTGATCGTCTACGGCGGCTGGGAAGGTCATGACCCGGAAGAATGTGCCACCATCTATCGGCGGTGGTTGCACGAAGACGGTTTCTCCGTGCGCATGGCGACCGAAACCAGCGCCTTTGCCGATCCCTCCATTCATGATCTCAACCTGATCATTCCCATCTTCACGATGAGCAAGATCGGCAAGGAAGAGGTCGAGAACCTCACCAAGGCGGTGCAGAATGGCGTGGGCCTTGCCGGCCACCACGGCGGCATGAGCGATGCCTTCCGCGACAGCGTTGACTATCAGTTCATGGTGGGCGGCCAGTGGGTCGCGCATCCGGGCAATATCATCGACTACACGGTTGACGTGACCGCGCCGGATGACCCGATCATGGCGGGGATCAAGGCGTTCCCCTACACCTCCGAGCAATACTACATGCATGTCGACCCCTCCAACGAGGTGCTGGCGACGACGACCTTTTCGGGCGAGCACGCGCCCTGGGTCGAGGGCGTGGTGATGCCGGTGGTGTGGAAGCGCAAGCATGGCGAAGGCCGTGTGTTCCATTCGACGCTCGGGCATCGCGCCAAGGAATTCGAGAACACCAATATGGCAACGATCATGCGCCGTGGCATGAACTGGGCGGCGCGCGACGCGTAATTTCACGCTGTTCTGCGGCCGTCCCGTGATGGTGAGTTGAAACTGTCGGCGTTTTGGCCTCGTATCTCTTCGAGCAAGGAGAGCGGGATGAACGACGACGCCGGACCGCATGGGACGCACAAGGGACCTTTGGTCTATCGCCAGTCGATCTGGACCCGGGTGACGCACTGTGTCTGGGTAATCTGCCTGTTTTTCCTGCTGCTGTCCGGGCTGCAGATCTTCAACGCCCACCCGGCGCTTTATCTCGGTAACGAGTCGGGGTTCGAATACGACAACGCCATTTTCCGGATCGGCGCGATCAACACGCCGCAAGGTCCGCGCGGGCAGACCACGATCCTGGGCACCACTTTCGACACGACGGGCGTGCTGGGCATGAGCGGAACTGCCGAACGTCCGCAATATGTCGGCTTTCCCGGCGCGGTGACCATTCCCTCCTTCCGCGATTTGGCGACCGGACGGGTGGTGCATTTCTTTTTCGGCTGGCTGCTGGTGGCGGCGCTTTTCGTCTGGTTTCTCGCCAGCGCCATCAACGGGCATTTGCGGCGGGATATCTTGCCCAAGGGGCAGGATCTGAAAACCTTGCCGCAGGACGCGCTCAACCATGCGCGCCTTCGGCTGCACCATGGGCGCAGCTATGGCCCGGTGCAGAAGCTGAGCTATTTCATCGTGTTCTTTGTGCTGTTCCCGCTGATCATCCTCACCGGGCTGACCATGAGCCCCGGCATGGATGCGGCCTGGCCCTGGCTGCTCGATCTGTTCGGCGGGCGGCAGACGGCGCGGACCATCCATTTCATCGTCATGGCGCTGCTGGTGCTGTTCTTCATCGTGCACGTGCTCATGGTTGTGCTGGCGGGGCCGATCAACGAGATGCGCTCGATGATCACGGGCTGGTATCGCACCGGGCGGGGCACCGTCGTGCAGGAGGGGGACCGGCCATGAGCAGTCTCATCGTCAATCGCCGTCGCTTCATTATGGGTTCAGCGGCGCTCGGTTCAGGGCTGGTGCTTTCGGGCTGCGACCAGTTCGATTTCCTCGCCCAGCGCGGCAATCCGGTCCGCGAGGCGATCGAGCAGGCCAATGTGCTGACCTATCGGGCACAGCGGGCGCTGATCGGCGACCAAGTGCTGGCGCGCGAATATGAGGCGAGCGAGATCCGCCAGGGCATGAAGCCAAACGGTTCGACCGAGCCGACGACGCCGGAATATCTGTTTTTGAAGGCGCAGAATTTCGCGCCCTACAAGCTCACCATCAAGGGGATGGTGGAGCGCGAGGTCAGTTTCTCACTCGATGAATTGCGCAATATGCCGGCGCGGAGCCAAATCACGCGGCACGACTGCGTCGAGGGCTGGAGCTGCATCGCCAAGTGGACGGGCACGGCGCTCGGGCCTGTGCTCGACATGGCCGGGGTCAAGCCGGAGGCACGGTTCTGCGTCTACCATTGCTACGACAACATCCAGAAAACGCTGTCGGGCGATATTCTCTACTATACGAGTTCGGATCTGGTGGACGCCTATCATCCGCAGACGATCCTCTCCTACGGCCTTAACGACCAGGTTCTGCCGGTCAGCAACGGGGCGCCGATCCGGCTGCGGATCGAGCGGGCGCTCGGCTACAAGCAGCCCAAATACCTCCACACCATCGAGCTGGTGGATGATCTCCGCGCGTTCGGTGGCGGCAAAGGCGGCTATTGGGAAGACAATGGCTACGACTGGTACGGCGGCATCTGACGGCCGACGCAGGCCCCCCATGCGCGCACCTGACTTGCCATCGGCCGGAAATTGGCCCATATGGGGGTTACATCGCGGCCAGAGTGCCGCGAATGGACTTCTCTTCTTACTCAAGCGGTGAGCGGCGAAGTCACTCCGGATACCACGAATTGGTCCGGAGGTGAGCCAGCACCCGCGCGATACCTCCCTTTATCGCCCGATTGCACCTGTTGAACCGCCTGTCGCCGTGCGACTGGCGATCGGCGCGCAGCATTGCTGTGTGCACATCAGCGCCGCATTGGCGCAGAAAGACCAGACTTGACCGATTTCGCTTCGCTCGGCCTCCCCACAGTCATCACCGACAGCCTGACTGCGGGCGGTTTCACCGTGCCCACCAAGATCCAGAGCCAGGCTATTCCAAAGCTGCTCGAAGGTCGGGACATGCTGGGCATTGCCCAGACCGGTTCGGGCAAGACCGCCGCCTTCGGCCTGCCGATCCTGGCCGGCCTCCTCACCCTTACCGGTCGTCCGCGCCCGATGACCACGCGTGCGCTGATCCTGGCGCCGACGCGTGAGCTGGCCGTACAGATCGACGAAAATATCCGCAAGTTCGCCGGCGCCAAGATGAAGCTCGATACCGTGCTCGTCCTGGGCGGTGTCTCGCGCTACCATCAGGTCGGTAAGATCGCCAAGGGCGTCGACATCGTTGTCGCCACCCCAGGGCGCCTCAAGGATCTGCTCGACGACAACAAGATCCGTCTCAACGAAACGCGCTGGCTGGTGCTGGACGAAGCCGACCGCATGCTCGACATGGGCTTCATTGCCCCGGTCAAGGCGATTGCCAAGGCGATCGGCCTGCGTCGCCAGACCATGCTGTTCTCGGCGACCATGGCGCCGGAAATCGAAGACCTGACCAAGAGCCTCCTCAAGGAGCCGGTCAAGGTCGAAGCTGCCGTTCAGGGCTCGACCGTGGTCAAGATCGACCAGCGGGTGATCCTCTCCAACTCCAAGGCCAAGCGGAACGTGCTCAACGACCTGCTCGGCGACGAGAAGGAAGCCATGGAGCGGGTGATCGTCTTTGCACGCACCAAGCATGGCGCCGACCGCGTCACCAAGAACCTTGCCATTGACGGCCATGACGCGGCTGCCATCCACGGCAACAAGAGCCAGAACGCCCGCCAGGCGGCCCTCAAGGGCTTTTCCTCGGGCGCAGTGCGCATCCTCGTTGCGACCGATATCGCCGCACGCGGTATCGACGTGCCGGGCATCACCCATGTGGTGAACTATGACCTGCCGGACGATCCGGAAAACTACGTCCACCGTATCGGCCGCACGGGCCGCAATGGCGCGACCGGCATTGCCATCACGCTGTGTGACGGCACCGAGCGTGGCAAGCTGCGCGACGTGGAACGCCTGATCCGCCGCACACTTCCGGTGTCGGGCGACGAGAAGCTGCTGACGGAAGTCGAGAGCTCTGCTCCGCGCGCGCCGCGCAACAATCCCGGTGCACCCGGCGGTGCGCGTACTGCACGCAACCCGAAGGCGAAAAGCAATCGCCGGTTCAACACGCCCCGTCCGGGCGGTGAGCGTGGCAAGGGCGGGGTCGCCCGCGAAGCTGTCGCGCGCGATCCGAACAATGCACTGGCTCCGGTCAAGTCGGTCAAGCCGCCCCGCGCGGATGGTCTCAAGACCAAGCAGCGCTGGACCACGGCAGCCAAGAAAACCGCAGCGCGCAATCGCCGCGAAGGCTAAGAGTTTGAAAAGGGCGACCCTCGGGTCGCCCTTTTTGTTTGCGCCTCAGGCTACCGAGGCGAGATAGAGAATGTCTCGGGTGGCGCTGGAGGCGGTGCCGCGCGGCGCGAGGCGATCGAGAAAGCTGACGGCCCAGTCGACCACATTATGTTTGCGGGCCGCGTCCATAAGGGCCTGCCAGCGCTCGATCCGTTCGTCGAGCGGCATGTCGAGTGCGATGCGCAGGGCTTCTGCGGTTTCGTCGGTGTCAAACGGATTGACCAACAGGGCCTCGGGGAAAATCTCAGCGGCGCCGGCAAAGCGCGACAGCACCAGAACGCCGGGATCGGCCGGATTTTGCGAGCCGACATATTCATGGGCCACAAGGTTCATGCCATCGCGCAGCGGCGTCACAAGGCCGACGCGCGCCAGCCGATAGAGACCGGCGAGGCTGGGCTGGCCATAAGCGCGCTTAACATAGGTAAGGGGCTGCCAGTCCGGCTCGGCGAAATGGCCCATCACCCGGCCGCAGATGGCGTCGAGCGCATCGCTGGTTTCCCGATATTCCTTAATCGTATCACGCGAAGGTGGCGCGACCTGCAGCATGTGCACCTGTCGGCGCAGACGCGTGTTGTTGGCGAGGAGCTTTTCATAGGCTTCAACGCGCTGAGGGAGGCCCTTCGAATAGTCGAGACGGTCAACACCAAGGATCAGCCGCTGTTCGCCCAGCGAGCGCTCCATGCGCTTTACCATCTTGGTGGCGGCGGGACTGACGGCGAGGCTGGCAAAGGCGTCGGGTTCGGACCCGATGGGGAATGCATCGAATTCAGTCCGGCTGAAGTCGATGTGATCCTGATTGTCGCCAATAAAGGTTGATGGGGACTGATGCTCGGCAAATTCGGTGAAGGCGGCAATGTCGCGCTTGGCCTGCATGCCGACGAGATCGTAACGCGACAGGTCGCGCATCAGCTCTGCATGATTGGGGATCGCATAGAGCGCGTCCGCCGTGGGGAAGGGGATGTGGAGGTAAAACCCGATGCGATTGCGGGCACCGAGGCGGCGCAGCTCCGCCGCGAGCGGGATGAGGTGGTAGTCATGCACCCAGATGACGTCGTCGGGCTTGAGCAGCGGCAGCAGCGCTCGGGCAAACTGGGCGTTGACCCGACGATAGCCTTCGTACCAGTGGCTTTCGATGGTCGCGAGATCGAGCCGGAGATGAAAGCTGGGCCAGAGAATGGAGTTTGAGAAGCCCGCGTAATAGGCGTGATGATCCTCGCGGGTGAGGTCGATCTGGGCAACTTTCACGCCATCGACATCCTCGAGCCGGGCGGTTCCGCTGGGTTGCTCGGCCATTTTGCCGGACCACCCGAACCAGAAACCTTCTCGTTCCATCAGCACTTTTCGAAGGGCCACGGCCAGGCCACCGGCGGCTGGACCCTTGCTGGGTGTGCGGTTGGATACGACGACTATGCGGCTCATGCTGTTCTTGCCCCTTTTCTTCTTGCTTAGGTCGCGACGGGGCGTTTGCCCCGTCGGGATGCTGGATTGTTGCTAGTGCGCCAGGCCGTCGGCCGGCGCGGTCCGGTGTTCATCCTCTTCGTCGGTGCGCTGCTCGTTTATCGGCTGGTCGCGGTGAAAGAGTTCACTGAGCCCACGCAGCAGGGCATGGACTGAGGTCACGTCGGCGATGCGCATGCGAGCGATTGTTTCTCCAGGTCCGAGCTTGATGCCGACCCCGCCGAGCTCCTGGGCGACGCGGAAGGCGTCTTCATCGGTGCGGTCATCACCAATGAAAATCGGGACGCGGCCAGCGAAAGGCTGCTCCTGCATGAAGGCACGAAGGGCGGCGCCCTTGTCGAAGGCAGAGGGGCGCGCCTCGATCACCATCTTGCCGGCGACAAGCGTGAAGTCGGAATGGTAGCGCACCGCGTCCTGCATGGCGCCGTGGCATTCATCGCCCAGCTCCGGCGCCTGACGGAAGTGCAGGGCGACTGCCCCTTCCTTGGGTTCGAGAATAAGCTCGGGATGATCCGAAACCAGTGGTTCAAGTGCGGCGGCGATCTCTTCGGCGGCTTCGATGAGATGCTGGTCGAGCTGCTCAAGGCTGCCGTCGGCGCGACGGCGCTGCGAGCCATGGGCGCCGGCGATCGGCAATTGCAATGGCGAGAGAAAACGATCGATATCCGCGATTTCGCGGCCGGTGATAACTGCGAAGGCGTGATCAAATTCGGTGAGGATCTTGTCCAGCTCTGCGGGCAGGCCGGGCGGAACGGCAACGCTTTCGGGGGTTTCGGCGATTTCGACAAGGGTCCCGTCGAAGTCGGTAAACACAGCGAGGAGAGGCAGGTTTTCGCCACCCACAAGGTTCGGATCGGCCATGACAGCCCCTTTGGTTGATGCTTGGTTACCAATGGAAACGCCAGCGAAGCCAAATGGTTCGGCTGCGAAGTAGGCCGCAGGGCCACAAATATGAACGAATTCTTAATAACGCATTCGTGAGCAGTTCAGGGCGGGAGCGATATCAGGGGTAGCGACGTTAAAGCTCCCAACCAGAGATCACTGGACGGTGATCATCGAAACGTCGGCCATGCCAGAGAAAAGCGGAAACAATGTTAAATAGTGCGCCCCACAAACTGCTCCTCACGATGCTGTTCGCGATGGCCATGAGTTTCATCGCGCTGGCAGCCAGCTTTGCAGAAATGCCGCCGCATGCGGATGGGGTGGAGGTGGCCAATGGCCAGCTCCGGTAATTCAGTGACGGGCGGCCTTGGCGCGCAGCTGATTTCCTGGGGTGTGCAGCGCCTGCCGCCGAGTCCGGCCCCCAGAAGTCCGGGTATGCCGGTTCGGGGACCGCTCAAATCTATCCGCAAAAGCGGGCGCTAGATCAGGCGAGGGGAATGCCCTTGTTACCCTTGTCGCGCTGATAAACCGCCGAGAGATCGGCATAGGCGCCGACGAGATTGTCGACACGGGCGAGCAATTCTTCTTTCTGCGTCCGTTCCAGCCCGGCGATGAGGCCCTGGATTGCATAGCTTTTGAAAAAGGCATTGTGCCGGTTGTAGAGCGGTCGATCCGCAGGGACTGTTTCGACACCGGGATCGGGCACGGCGTAAATGGCCTGCAGGATCTGGATGTCATAGGGGATGGCGAAGCTGTCGCGGCTGTCTTCGTGGCTGAAGAGAAAATAGAAATTGTCAAAGCCGGACCACGTGATGCCCGAGAGGCACAGTGAGCAGGGCTCGTGCGTGGTCACGAAGATGCAGTCCTTGGGATCGGGACGGCTCTCGGCCGGCAGCTCATAGAACCGCTTGATGGCGTGCATCTCGCCGTGCCAGAGCGGGTTCTCGGTCTCGTTATTGGTCTCCGCAATCACCACCGACAGATCTGATTTGCGCAGGATGGCGGCGCCGAACAGCTTGTTGCCCAGCGCGACGCCCTTTGCTGTCTTGGGTACGACCTCGTGCTCAATGACGTCGAGCAGGCGGGAAATGAAAGATGCGGTATCCAAGACTTACTCCTCAGAGGGGACGAGGCCGACAAGCGGAATGCCGGCAGGATCGAGCAGGCGCAGGCCTTTGTCGTCGAGTTCGAAGCCGCCGACGGCTGCAAGCGCAGCGAAATAGGCGGCTTCCTGGGCCATGATGTCTTCGCCGCAGGCCATGCGGGTCGCCGCAGCGGGACCGAACACCAGCTTGCTGGCGAGAAGGGTCAATTCGGAAACATAGCTGTTGCAGCCGCCATTGCCCGTGGCTCGGAGGTCTGCCGCGATGGCGAGCGTGATGGGGCGCGTGCCGGTAACCGGCTTGCCGCCGATGCTGGTGACGCGCCAGCTGGTGTCGATCAGTTTGGGTTCGGGCATGACGGGGGGCGTGACGACGGGTTGCGGCTTGTGGCGGGTGACGAGGATGCTGACCGGCGCGGGATTGGCCAGATCGACCGCCACCGGTGCGGGCGTTGAGAACAGCACCTGGCCATTGGCACGGATTTCGGCGCGCAGGCCATAGTTTCGCCGGAGGTCCGGATTGGTGCGGATGTTGAGATGGAAGCTGAGCGGGACCTGTCCGGAGGGGGCGATATAGGCTTCGGCGCCAACGATGGGCGTGCCTTCCGGAAGGCGGACCAGACCAACATGGAGGCTGGCGCCCGCCGGCAGGGCTATGCGCTCGCGATAGGACACTTCGCCCGTCACCATCAGTGGCGCTGCGAGCGCCGGGGACATAAGCAGTAGCAGGGCGGCGAAGATGCGTATCAGCCTGGAAAACATGGCTTCCTCCCGTATCTGGCGAGTGGCTGTCCGTGTGAGGCGGGCATTACACCAATAAACGTCAGCATTTGAGGCAGGATAAACGATGCGCCGGGCTCTTGCGAGCCGGGCTCTCGTTTTAGGGTTACGAAGCGGCTCCGACGATCCAGGGGGTGTCAAAGACATATTCTTCGAGGTTATTGCCGTCGCCGCCGCGATCAACCACGAGGAATTCGCTCTCGCGCTCCAGCGGCGTCAGCACACCGTGCCAGGTGTTCATGGCAATATTGACACCCTGATCGGAACCGGGACGGAAGGCGCGGAGGCGCACTGGCGTGCCACCTTCATCCTCGGCGACAATGACGAGCCATGACGCTTGTGAGATGGGGTAGAATGCCTGACTGCCCAGCGGATGGCGCTCGACGAGCGTGAGCGACAGCGGCAAGGCGTAGGGCTTTCCGTGGAAGATCGAGATCAGCGGGCGGGCATGGACGCCGCCCAGCTCGACCCTTGCCAGATCGTGGAAGCGCTCGGTCATGCCCGCATTGATCGGGTAGTGGTGGGCGCCCTGGCGCTCGATGACCTGACCGAAGGGCGCGAAGGCCCCGGCGGTGAGCGGCTCGATGGTGATGTGACGGTCGGTCATGGCTCAGAACGGCAGCTTTGCATGGCGGTTGACGTCCTTGTAGAGCAGATAGCGGAAGCGCTCGGGACCGGCGTAACAGGCCTGCGGGCAGAAGGCGCGCAGCCACATGAAATCGCCCGGCTCGACCTCGACCCAGTCGCGATTGAGCCGATAGACCGCCTTGCCCTGAAGAACATAGAGCCCGTGCTCCATGACGTGGGTTTCCTCGAAAGGGATCACTGCGCCGGGTTCGAGGGTGACGATGTTGACGTGCATGTCGTGGCGCAGATCGGTGGGCTCGACAAAGCGCGTGGTGCCCCAGCGGTCATTGGTGTCAGGCATCCAGCGGATCGGCTCATCCTGCTCATTGGTGACGAAGGCGGTGGGCATGTCGATGCCCTCGACCTTCTCGTAGCGCTTGCGCACCCAATGAAAGCGGGCAGGGGAAGTCGTGCGGTTGACGAGGCTCCAATTGGCGCCGGGGGGCAGGAAGGCGTAGCCGCCGGGCTTGAGCTGGTGAACAGTGCCCTCCAGCGTGAGGACGAGGTCGCCTTCGACCACGAAGATCACGCCTTCGGCCTCCGGGTTCTCCTCGGGCCGTTCGCTGCCGCCGCCGGGCGCAACTTCCACGATGTATTGCGAAAAGGTCTCGGCAAAGCCGGACATCGGCCGGGCGATGACCCAGAGCCGGGTCTCGCGCCAATGGGGCAGGTAAGAGGTGACGATGTCGCGCATCACCCCTCGCGGGAGAAAGGCGTAGGCCTCATTAAAGGTAGCGCGTCCGGTGTGGAGCGCCATCTGGGTGGGCAGGCCGGCGATGGGGGAGGCGTATGAGGACATGTCGCGGTTCACATCAAACAGTGTGCCCAGACAGTAGAGCGATCCCGGCGCCGAGGCCAAGTGCCTAAGCCTCGATTTTCCCAGCCGTTCCGATTTGTTTGTCGAGACGGCTCAACATATTGGCAGCGTAGGCGGCGTAGGGGCCGATAAAGCGCTCATGGATCGTCTGGATGGGCAGGGCATCGAGGTGGTTCCAGCGCTCGCGTCCGCGCTTCTCGGCAATCACCAGACCGGCCTGCTCCAGCACTTTCAGATGCTGCATCACTGTGCAGCGATCGAGGTCCGGGGTGAGGTCGCAAAGCATGCCGGTGGTGCGTGGCTCGATCTTGAGCAGATCGAGCAGGCGACGTCGCACCGAATGCGCCAAGGCCCTGAAGATGAGGTCGTCCTGATCGTCGCTTGACATGTTATATTTTTATAACATATCTTGGGTGGGGTCAAGGATGGAGGAAGCCATGGCCTATGAATTTACGGTCAGCGGCCGCATTTCGCGGCCTGTCCACGATGTGTTCGAGGCGGTCGTCGATCCCGCCAAGCTCTCCGGCTATTTTACGACAGGCGGCGCGGTGGGGCGGCTGGAGACGGGGGCCACCGTGACTTGGGATTTCCATGATTTTCCGGGAGCTTTTCCGGTGCAGGTGGTGGAGGTCGAGCCTGACCGGAAAATCGTGTTGCGCTGGGAGGCGCCGCCGGACGACGACCCGGCGGGTAACTATCAAACCACCGTCACCATGAGTTTTTCGCCGCTCGAAGAAGGGCGGACACTGGTCTCGATCCACGAGGCGGGCTGGCGGGACAATGCGGCCGGGCAGAAAGCATCCTACGGCAATTGCGAGGGCTGGACCGGCATGTTGTGCGCCATGAAAGTCTTCGTGGAACACGGAATCAACTTGCGCGACGGCTTCTATAAATAGGACTTCGGCAAGGTTCGGTTAGGGTTACCGAATTTCAATCTTCGTGTGCCATGATGAGATCATGAGCACACTCGCCGCGATATTTGGCCTCGCGCCGCACAATTGCCTGCAGCATCACTTGCCGTGGCTGGCGATGCTGGCGCGGGTGATGGGGCTCGACGATGGCGAGCCCCACGTAGGGTCATCCCTGACGGACCGGAACGGCTGAGCGCCCCTTAGGGCAGGATAGCCTCGAGCCGCAGGAAAGCGATCCGTTCGACCTGGGCGCAGGCGGTGGCGAATTCTTCCTCCGCATTGTTATTAATGCGCTTTTCGAAGGCGGCGAGGATCGACGCCTTGGTGTTGTCGCGCACGGCGATGATGAAGGGGAAGCCGAACTTTTCGACATAGGCGGTGTTGAGCGCGGTGAAGCGCTCGCGCTCTTCATCGGTCAGGGCATCAAGGCCAGCGGAGGCCTGCTCGGCCGTTGAATCTGCCGTCAAACGCTTGGCAGCGGCCAGTTTTCCCGCGAGATCCGGGTGGGCGCGGAGCACGGCGAGGCGTTCCTCCGGAGTGGCCATGCGGAACTGGCAGCGCAGGGCGAAATGGAGGCCGATAGCGGTGTCATTGGCCGGCGACAGCTCGGTGTCCCAGGCGCGCTCGGCGATCCAGTGGGAGTGCTCGAAGATCGAGCCATAGCGGGTGACGAACTCCTCGCGCGCCATTTGCGAGGGGATCGCGTCGGGGGGCTGATAGGGGTGGTGCTCGGCCCAGTGGCGGGCGATGTCGAGGCGGGTCGGGATCCAGACCTTGTCGAAGCCCTTGATATATTCAACGAATTTCTTGAGGCCCTGGAAACGGCCGGGCTGGCCGACGAGGCGGCAGTGGAGCCCGAGCGACATCATCTTCGGGCTGCCGGCCGCGCCTTCGGCGTAGAGGCAGTCGAATGTGTCCTTGAGGAAGGTGAAATATTCCTCGCCATTGTCGAAGCCCGGGCCGGTGACGAAGCGCATGTCATTGGTCGATAGCGAGTAGGGAATGATGAGCTGCGGGCGGCCGTGGATCAGTTTCCAATAGGGCAGGTCGTCGTCGTAAGTGTCGGAGATATAAGCAAAACCGCCGTAGTCGGCGACGAGGTCGACGGTGTTGAGCGAGGATCGGCCGGTGTACCAGCCGAGCGGGCGAGAGCCGGTGGCGATGGTGTGGAGGCGGACCGCTTCTGCGATCTGGGCGCGCTCTTCCTCGGGCGGCATGTCCTTGTGCTGGACCCATTTGAGGCCGTGGCTGGCGATCTCCCAACCGGCCTCCTGCATGGCCGCCAGCTGGGCCGGCGCGCGCATCAGCGCGGTCGCAACCCCATATACCGTAACGGGAATTTCCGTTTCGGTGAATAGGCGATGCAGCCGCCAGAAGCCGGCGCGGGCGCCGTATTCGTACATGGATTCGACATTGGCGTGGCGCTGGCCGGGCCAGGGGGCGGCGCCGAGCACGTCGACGAGGAAAGCCTCGGAGGCGGCGTCGCCGTGGAGGATGTTGTTCTCGCCACCCTCTTCATAATTCAGCACAAATTGCACCGCGACATGGGCGCCACCGGGCCAGTTGGCATTGGGTGGGGTGGGGCCGTAGCCGTGCATGTCGCGTGGGTAGCGGTTCATCATTGGTCCCGAGTTGGTTAGCAGACTGTTAGCATTGAGAGCGAGATTTCCGTGAAAGCGTGACTTCACGCAATAGCACCGGGAAGCTCGACCCCGTCGAAATAGGATTTCGCGTGATCAAAGAAGATGGCGGGCGCCAGATGGAGCGCACTGCCGGACCGCACGAGGATGCCGAAACGGTTGGTCGGCAGTCCGCCGTCCTCGAGCGGCTTGAAGACGAGCTTGCCGGAGGCGATCTCATTCTGCGCGCCGATTGGCGTCATGATTGAGAGGTAGTGACCGCCCAGCGCCAGCTCGGCCAGCATGCGTATGGAATTGACTTCGACCATGGGTGGCAGGATGGCCGACGAGCGGCGGAGGAAGGGCTCGATGACCTCGCGGATGGAAATCTCCGGCTTGGCAACGGCTAGCGCATGGTCGAGGCACATTTCCATGGTGAGATGGTCGACGCCCGCGAGCGGGTGGGTCGGAACCATGACCGCGCCGATGCGCACATCGCGGCGGAAGGCGACGTTTACCTGCTTGGGTGGGCGGGCGATGAAGCCGAAGCCGATATCGACGCGCTCTTCAACGAGCTGGTCGACCACTTCGGCGGAGGAAACGATGGACAGGTCGATGGTGAGGCGCGGATAGCGGGCGCCGAATTCGCTGATGAGGCGGGGCAGGAAGGAGTGCCCGACGCTTTCGGCCGCAGCGATGCGGACCGAACCGGCGCGGACGCCCCGCAGCATTTCGATTTCTGAGACAGCCGCTTCCATGGGGGCGGCCAGCCGGCGGGAATGGCGGAAGAGAATTTCGCCCGCGGGCGAAAGGCGCATGCGGCGCTTGTCGCGAACGAAGAGGGCGATGCCCAGGGCGTCTTCGAGCTGGGCAACCTGCCGGGTGACCGCGGACGACGCGACATTGAGACGGCGAGCGGCCTCGCGAATGGATAGGTGGGTGGCGACAGCGTTGAAATAGAGCAGGGAGGGCTGGTGGAAGACCCGGCTCAACAGGCTTGCCGAGAGCGCGTGCTCTCGTGGCCGGTCACCCGTACTGCCCTTGTCCATCGAGCACTTCCCTTGTTGCCGTTTTGGCAGCATACTGCTCCCAATTTGATAGTATCAAGAGCAATAGTGCGTCTCTATGGTACGGTTTGGAGAAACGCATCCTCCGTCCGGTCGCAGCAGCGCCGGCGGGGCAGATGCCTGAGGAGCAAGAGAATGGCGGACGGACGCCTTACCACCCACGTCCTCGACACCATGCATGGCAAGCCGGCGCGCGGCATGCGGCTGGAACTGCATTTCGTGCATGGCGATCACACCCATCATCTGGTGGACAGCTATACCAATGCCGATGGGCGCGTGGACCAGCCGCTGCTGGCCGGCGACCAGTTCCAGCAGGGTGAGTTCGAAATCCGCTTCCATGTGGGGCAGTATTTCGAGCGCATGGGTGTGGACAACGCGACGCCGTTTTTAGACGTGGTGCCGATCCGCTTCCTGATCTCTGAAGACAAGCCGTATCACGTGCCGCTGGTGTGTACGCCGTTCTCCTATTCGACCTATCGGGGAAGCTGATGATGGTTCTGGCGCTGGTTGAAAGAGCTCTCACCCTGACCCTCTCCCCGGAGGGGCGAGGGGACGATGGGGGCGATATCAGTGCCAGGTTTGAAGCAGAACCCTCACCCGTCTCGCGCTTTGCGCGATCCACCCTCTCCCTCAAGGGGAGAGGGGAAGTAAGGAGCTGATCAATGGTTGAGGTCTCTAATACGATCCGGTTCCTGCTCAATGGCGAGGAAGTGGCGCTGACGGATGTGGCGCCGGATTTGACGCTGCTGGACTGGCTGCGGCTGGAGCGGCGGTTGCGGGGCTCCAAGGAAGGCTGCGCCGAGGGTGATTGCGGCGCCTGCACGGTTCTGGTCGGCCGGGTGGCTGGCGACGAGATCATCTATGACTCGGTGACGGCCTGTATCCGGTTCGTGGCGAGCCTGCATGGAACCCACGTGGTGACAGTCGAGCATCTGCGCGGTGAAAATGGCGCTCTGCATCCGGTGCAGCAGGCGATGGTCGATTACCACGGCAGCCAGTGCGGCTTTTGTACGCCGGGCTTTGTGATGAGCCTTTATGGGCTTTGGATGCGCGATCCGCATCCGTCGCGTCCGGCCATTGAAAAGGCACTGCAGGGCAATCTCTGCCGTTGCACCGGCTATGCGCCGATCATCCGCGCGGCCGAAGCGATGTCGCAGTATGGCGCGCCGCAGGGCGATGTGCTGTGGGCCGAACGCATTGCCGTCAAGGACAAGGTGCGGGCCATTTTCGATGGTCGCCGCGTCGAAATCGGAGAGGGCGCAAACAAGATTTTCATCCCCGCCAACCTCGATGATTTTGCCGAAATCTATGCCGCGCATCCGGAAGCGCGGATCGTTGCCGGCTCGACCGATGTTGGGCTGTGGGTCACAAAATTCATGCGGGCCATTGGTCCGGTGATCTTCACCGGCCATCTGCAGGAACTGAAACGCATCGCCGAGAACAACAGCGAAGTGCGCCTTTATGCCGGTGTGACCTATTCGGAAGCGCTGCCGGTGATTGAAGCGGGCTTCCCCCAGCTCAAGGAGCTGTGGAACCGGTTTGCGGGCGAGCAGGTGCGCAATATGGGCACGATCGGGGGCAATATCGCCAATGGCTCGCCGATCGGCGACACGCCGCCGCCGTTCATCGCGCTGGGGGCAAAGCTCCATCTGCGCCAGGGCAGCCATAGGCGGGAGATCAAGCTCGAGGATTTCTTCATCGACTATGGCAAGCAGGACCGTCGGCCGGGCGAGTTCGTCGAGAGCGTGACGCTGCCGCTGCTGCCGGCCGGCGAGAAATTTGCCACCTACAAGATTTCCAAGCGCCGCGAGGAAGATATTTCGGCGCTGTGCGGGGCGTTCCGTGTGTTCGTCAATGATGTGGGTCGAGTGGGCATGGTGCGGATCGCCTTTGGCGGCATGGCGGCGACGCCCAAGCGCGCCAAGGCTGTGGAAGCCGCGCTCGATGGCAAGCGGTGGACCATGGACACCATCGAGGCCGCATTGCCGGCCTTCGCCGAGGATTTTCAGCCCATTACCGATATGCGCGCCAGCAAGGAATATCGGCTGCTGGCCGCGCAGAACCTGCTCAAGCGGTTTTTCCTTGAGACGCAGGGTCAGGGCGAGCGGCTGAAGCGGGAGGTGGCGTGATGGCTGTTTTGTGCGTTGAAGGCCCCCTCACCCTAACCCTCTCCCCGGAGGGGCGAGGGGATCAGATCGCGTTTGCGGGGCGATCTCAGCAAGCGGAAGGGTGTCTGCAATGAACAAGCATGAAGCGCCCATTGCCTTGTCGGTGCTGCACAAGAATACGCGCCATGACAGTGGCCCCAAGCATGTGACGGGGACGGCTGAATATATCGATGACATGATCGAGCCGGTGGGCACGATGCATGCCTATCTGGGGCTGTCGACCCGAGCCCATGCCGAGATCGCCTCGATTGATCTGGCGGCGGTGAAGGCTGCGCCGGGGGTGATCGGCGTTTTGACGGCAGAGGATATTCCGGGCGAGAATGATGTGTCGCCCAGCCACAAGCATGACGAGCCGATCTTTGCCCAGGGCAAGGTGCATTTCTGGGGCCAGCCGATGTTTGCGGTGGTCGCTGAGACGCGCGATGCGGCCCGACGGGCAGCGCAACTGGCCAAGGTCGAGTATCGCGATCTGCCCCATGCGCTCGATGTGCGCGCGGCGCAGGCGGCGGGCGGGGCGTTGGTGACCGATCCGCTCAAGCTCGAACGCGGTGACCTCGATGCCGGATTTGCGGCGGCGCCGCGCCGGGTCAAAGGCAGCATTGCTATTGGCGGGCAGGACCATTTTTATCTTGAAGGGCAGATCGCCTTTGCCGTGCCGGGCGAAGACGAGGACGTCACTGTTTATTCTTCCACCCAGCATCCGAGCGAAGTGCAGCTGATGGTCGCCCAGGTGCTGGCGATCCGGCACCATGCGGTGACCGTGCAGGTTCGGCGCATGGGCGGCGGTTTTGGCGGCAAGGAAACCCAGGGCAATCTTTTTGCCGCGGTGGCGTGTCTGGCGGCCAAGAAGTGGAACCGGGCCTGCAAGATCCGCCCGGATCGCGATGACGACATGCAGGCGACGGGCAAGCGACACGACTTCGTGGTCGATTATGACGTCGGCTATGACGAGAACGGAAAAATCCACGCGGTCGACGCCGTTTATGGCGCGCGGGCGGGCTTTTCCTCGGACCTCTCCGGGCCGGTGACGGATCGGGCGCTGTTCCACGCCGACAATGCCTATTGGTATCCGGCGGTGCGGGTGCGGTCCGAGCCGCTCTACACCAATACCGTGTCCAACACCGCGTTCCGTGGCTTTGGCGGGCCGCAGGGGATGATGGCGGCCGAGCGCTGGATCGAGGACATTGCCTATGCGCTGGGCAAGGATCCGCTGGAGATCCGCAAGGCCAATTTTTATGGCACGCACACCGACAATGTGACGCCTTATCACCAGACGGTGGAGGACAATGTCATCCATCGCGTGGTGGAAGAGCTGGAGGCATCGTCGGACTATCAGGCGCGGCGGCAGGCGATTGTCGCGTTCAACCAGACGAGCAGTGTGCTGAAGAAGGGCATTGCGCTGACGCCGGTCAAGTTCGGCATCTCCTTCACGGCGACCTGGTACAATCAGGCCGGCGCGCTGGTGCATGTCTATAAGGATGGCTCGATCCATTTGAGCCACGGCGGCACCGAGATGGGGCAGGGGCTCTATATCAAGGTGGCGCAGGTGGTGGCTGACGCTTTTGGCGTGGGCCTCGATGCTGTGAAAATCATGGCGACGACGACGGGCAAGGTGCCCAATACGTCGGCGACCGCAGCGTCTTCGGGGACCGATCTTAACGGCATGGCGGCCTGGGACGCCTGCGAGCAGATCAAGCGCCGGCTCGAGGCGCATGCGGCCAAGCTCTATGAGGCCGATGGCGTCGACTGCCAGTGGGTGCAGGGCGGGATGATGGTCGGCACGCGCTTCGTGCCCTTCGCCGAGCTTTGCGCATCGGCCTATCTCAACCGTGTGCAGCTTTCGGCGGCCGGGTTTTACAAGACGCCGACCATTCACTGGGATCGGGCGACCGGGCGCGGGCATCCGTTCTATTATTTCGCCTATGGCGCGTCGGTCAGTGAAGTGACCATCGATACGCTGACGGGGGAATATTCCGTCGATCGGGCGGATATTCTGCACGATGTGGGCAAGTCGTTGAACCCGGTGATCGATATCGGGCAGATCGAGGGTGGCTTCATCCAGGGCATGGGGTGGCTGACCACCGAGGAGCTGGTGTGGGACGGCAAGGGGCAGCTGAGGACACACGCACCCTCGACCTACAAGATCCCGCTGGCCTCGGATATTCCGCCGGTCTTTAATGTGAAACTGGCCGAATGGTCGGTAAACCGGGAGCCGACGATCGGGCGATCCAAGGCCGTGGGCGAGCCGCCGTTCATGCTGGCGATGAGCGTTGTGGAAGCGCTGGGCATGGCGGTGGCGAGCGTGGCGGATTACCGATATGCCCCGCAGCTCAATACGCCGGTGACGCCAGAGCGCGTGCTGATGGGCGTCGAACGGATCAAACGGGAGGCGCGGGGGTGAGGAATTTGGTGGCTGCGACCGCGTTACCCCCACCTAGCCTCCCCCTGACAGGGGGAGGGATCTATCGAGTGTGCGGTAAGGCTGGCGCGCCACAGACCCAGCTCCTCCCCCTGAGAGGGGGAGGTTGGGTGGGGGTGATTGCAGAATGAATTCCGCCGCCCTTGAGACTTTCCTTTCGGCCAATCGGGATGTGATTGCCTGTGAGCTGACGCAGGTGCGGGGGTCGTCGCCGCGGGCGGAGGGGACCTTCATGCTGGTGGGCATGGGGGCGATTTTCGGGACCATCGGGGGCGGGGCGCTCGAATATATGGTCATCGACCATGCGCGCCGGCTGATCGCCGAGGGTCGGGCGGAAGAGGCGATGGATGTGCCGCTGGGGCCGGAGATCGGCCAGTGCTGCGGCGGACGGGTGCTGGTCGGCCTGCGCTATGCCGACGCTCCGATTCGCCGGGAGCTTGCGGAGCGGGTCGCGGCGCTCGAAAGCGCGGAACCGCATGTTTATGTGTTCGGCGCGGGGCACGTGGGGCGGGCGCTGGCACATATACTTTCGGTGCTACCGGTGCGCGTCGAAGTCATCGATACCCGGCAGGAAGAACTTGATCTCCTGCCCGCAGGCGTGGCGTTCCGGCGGGTTGCCATGCCCGAGGCCGTGGTGCGCGCTGCGCCGGCCGGAAGTGCATTCGTTATCCTTACCCACGATCATGCCCTTGATTTCCTGATCGCTTTTGAGGCATTGGCGCGTAGGGACAGTCCCTATGTGGGCATGGTGGGATCGCGGACGAAGCGGGCGAAATTTGCCAGCTGGTTTCTCGAACAGGGCGGAAAAACTGAGGCGCTTGAGCAACTTGTGCTACCAATTGGGGCGCAGGGGCTTGGGGATAAACGCCCATCTGTTATTGCGGTGCTGGCGGCCGCTGAAATTATGGTTCAGATTGGGGGACGGGAAGCTACGAACGGGCGAACGCTCACCCCTTTCAAAAGGGGGGTGACGAGTGGACATTAACATGCCCAATCGGCTTGAACTGATCGGAATTACCAAGAGATTTCCAGGCGTTCTGGCCAATGACAACGTGTCGTTCGCCGTCAAGCCAGGGGAAATCCACGCGCTGCTCGGGGAGAACGGCGCCGGAAAATCCACTCTCGTCAAAATGATCTACGGCATCATGCAGCCCGATGCGGGGGAAATCCGCTGGAATGGCGCGCCTGTCGTGGTCACCAATCCCAAGGCCGCGCGAAAACTTGGCGTCGGCATGGTGTTCCAGCATTTCTCGCTGTTCGAAGCGATGACGGTGCTCGAAAACATCGCGCTGGGCATGGATGCGAAAATCCCGGCGCGCGAGCTCGAGGCGCAGATCCGCCAGGTGATGCAGACCTACGGGCTGGCGCTCGATCCGCATCGCACGGTGGCAACGCTCTCGGTGGGCGAACGCCAGCGCATTGAAATCGTCCGGGCGCTGCTGCTCAACCCCAAACTCCTCATCATGGACGAGCCGACCTCGGTGCTGACACCGCAGGAGGTCGAGCAATTGTTCGGCGTGCTGCGCCAGCTGGCGGCTGAAGGCTGCTCGATCCTTTATATTTCGCACAAGCTGCATGAGATCAAAGCGCTGTGCGACACGGCGACGATCCTGCGCGGCGGCAAGCTGGTGGACACATGCGATCCGCGCGTGGAAACCAGCCGCTCGATGGCCGAGAAGATGATCGGCAGCAATCTGAGGGACATCATCAAGCCGGAAGGGCGCAGCTTTGGCCCGGCCAAGCTGGTGGTGAACGCGCTGTCGACGCGAAAAGGCGGGCATTTTGACGTGCCGGTCGATGGCGTCAGCTTCGCCGTGCGGGCCGGGGAAATCCTCGGCATTGCCGGGGTGGCGGGCAATGGGCAGAACGCGCTGCTCGATGCGCTGTCCGGCGAAATCCGCAGCGAAGACCGCGATGCCATTACCATCGATGGCCAGGGGATCGGCCAGCTGGAGCCGACGGCGCGCCGCCGTCAGGGGCTTTGCGCCGTGCCGGAAGAGCGCAATGGCCATGCGGCGGTGGGCGATTTCACACTGGCTGATAATTCCGTGCTGACCGCCCGCGACCGCATGGGCATGGTCGGCTCGGGCCTGATCAATACGAGCGTTGCCAAGCTCTATACGAGCAAGATCATCGCCGATTTTTCCGTCAAGGCGCTGGGGCCGGCTTCGCTCGCCGGGTCGCTTTCAGGCGGAAACCTTCAAAAATACATCATGGGTCGGGAAATCCTGCAGAAACCCACGGTGCTGGTGGTGAGCCAGCCGACCTGGGGCGTCGATGCCGGTGCGGCAGCGGCCATTCACCAGGCGCTGGTGGATCTGGCGGCGTCCGGATCGGCGATCGTGGTGATCAGCCAGGATCTCGATGAATTGCGGGCGCTGTGTGACACGCTGGCCGTGATCAACATGGGACGCCTGAGCCCGGCGCGGCCGGTGCAGGATTTCAGCATCGAGGAGATCGGCCTGCTGATGGGTGGGGTGCATGGGGGAATGGAAGAACGTGACGCAGTTCCGGCTTGAAAAAAGGCCCGAGCCCAGCAAGGCGATGCTCTACCTGACCCCGATCGGGGCGGTGCTGGCAACGGCGCTGGTCGGGGCCATCGTGTTTTCGCTGATCGGCTATGACGGTATCGGCGCGGTGCGGGAGATCTTCCTGACGCCAATCCTCAATCCGCTGAAATGGCAGGACCTTGCGGTCAAATCCGCGCCGCTGATCATCATCGCGGTGGGTCTCTCCATCGGGTATCGCGCCAATGTCTGGAACATCGGCGCCGAGGGGCAATATGTGCTCGGCGGGCTCGCCGCAACCGGCGTGGCGCTGTTGACGCGCGACTTCAGCGGACCATGGATCCTGCCGCTGATGATTGCCGCCGGCATGATCGGCGGCATGGCCTGGGCCGTGATCCCGGCTTTCCTCAAGACGCGGCTGCAGGTCAACGAAATCCTCACCAGCCTGATGCTGACCTATGTGGCCATCCAGCTGCTCAACTATCTGATCATCGGGCCGTGGAAAGACCCGATGGGGTTCGGTTTTCCGCAGACGCGGATGTTCACCGACGACCAGATGCTGCCGCGGGTGATCCCGGGGACCATCGTGCATCTCGGCGCACCGATCGCCATTGTCGTGGCCATTGCCGCCTGGTTCTTCATGAGCCGTTCGGTGCTCGGCTATCAGATCAAGGTGGTGGGCGCGGCCCCCAGCGCGGCGCGATATGGCGGGTTTTCGGTCAACAAGACCATCTGGCTGGCGCTGCTGACCAGTGGTGCGCTCGCAGGCCTGGCCGGCGTGCTCGAAGCGACTGGCCCGTTCGGGCGCATGGTGCCCTCGTTCCCGACCAATTACGGCTTTACCTCCATCATCGTCGCCTTCCTCGGGCGCCTGCATCCGATCGGTATTATCTTCGCCGGTCTGGCCATGGCGGTCTGCGTGGTGGGTGGTGAAGTAGCCCAGACGACGATCAAGCTACCCGTTGCTGCGGTTGGCATTTTCCAGGCAATGATGCTGTTCTTCCTGCTCGCCAGCGACGTTCTCGTTCGCTATCGGGTGCGTGTGGGAACGCGGCGCGAGGCGGAGGTGGCGCGATGAACCCGGACTTGCTGATCCCGATCATCATCACGCTGGTCGGCGCATCGACGCCCATTCTCATCGCTGGCCTCGGTGAACTCGTGGTCGAAAAGAGCGGTGTGCTCAACCTCGGCGTCGAAGGCATGATGCTGATCGGAGCGGTGGTGGCCTTTGCCGTGACCTATTCGACCGGCAATCACTGGCTGGCCATTGTCTGCGCCGCCATGGCGTCGATGGCATCCTCGATGATCTTTGCCTTCCTGACGCTGTCGCTGTCGGCCAGCCAGGTGGCGACGGGGCTGGCCCTCACCATTTTCGGCACCGGGTTCTCTGCGCTGTTCGGCCAGGCCTACACCGGCAAGCCGATCGTCATCTTTGACTCGGTGTTTCCCGACGAACTCGAAAATCACCCGTTCTGGCGCGTCTTCTTCGACCACAGCCCGCTGGTGTTTTTCTCGCTGTTCATGGTGGTGGCTGTCTGGTGGTTCCTCAACAAGAGCCGGGCAGGCCTCATCCTGCGGGCGGTTGGCGAGAACGACTTTTCCGCCCATTCCATTGGCTACTCGGTGATCAAGGTGCGCTATGCGGCTGTCGCTTTCGGCGGCGCCATGGCCGGTATCGCCGGGAGCTGTTTTCCGCTGCTGCTCACCCCGCAATGGGCCGAGCGGCTGACTGCAGGGCGCGGCTGGATCGCGCTCGCGCTGGTGGTGTTTGCCGCCTGGCGTCCGTTCCGGCTTCTGGCCGGCGCCTATCTCTTCGGGCTGGTGATGACCATCGAGGTCTACACCAAGGCCTCGGGCAGCATGGGCCTCTTCCCGTCCGAATTCTGGGCGGCTCTACCCTATCTGGCGACGATCATCGTTCTGGTGCTGATCTCGCTGCGGCGCTCCGGAAATTCGGCCGCGCCGGCCTGCCTGGGCAAGCCTTTCATGCCCGGTCAGTAAGAACAAAAAGTCTAGAGAAGTCAGTCAAGGAGAAGACAATATGACTATTCTAACCCGCCGCACGGCCCTCAAGCTTGGAGCCGCAGGCGTCATGCTTACGGTCGCGGGCCAGCTCGCTCTGGGCCAGGAGGGCCCGCTCAAGATCGGTTTCGTCAACGTCGGTCCCAAGGACGACAACGGCTGGACCTATGGCCACTGGGTCGGCGCGCAGGCTCTCGAGGAAGAGTTCGGCGACGCAATCGAAATCACCTTCGTCGAAAGCGTGCCGGAAGGCCCGGACTGCGAACGCGTGCTGCGTGAACTGGCCCAGCAGGGCAACAAGATCATCTTCGCCACGAGCTTCGGCTTCGGCGACTACACGATCAAGGTCGCCAAGGAATTCCCGGACGTGATCTTCGAGCACGCCACCGGCTACCAGCGCTCGGAAAACGTCGGCACCTACAACGCCCGCTTCCACGAAGGTCGCGCCGTCATGGGTACGCTGGCCGGTCACCTGAGCCAGACCAAGACCATCGGCTACATCGGTTCCTTCCCGATCCCGGAAGTTGTGATGGGCATCAACGCGTTCACGCTCGCTGCCCGCAAGATCAACCCGGAAATCACCGTCAATGTCGTGTGGCTCTCGAGCTGGCACGATCCGGCCAAGGAAGCTGACGCGGCCCGCGCGCTGATCGACCAAGGTGCCGACATCATCGTGCAGCACACGGACGGCCCGGCGGCTCTCCAGGTTGCCGAAGAACGCGGCATCATCGGTGGTTTTGGCCAGGGCGCCGACATGAGCGCTTTCGCGCCCAAGTCGCACCTCTCCGCCATCATCGACATCTGGGCGCCCCACTACATCCAGGTGGTCAAGGACGTTCAGGCCGGTACCTGGGTTTCTGACGACAGCTGGCCCGGCATTGCCGCCGGCGAAGTGGTGATCGGGCCGTACAACGAGAAGATCCCGGCTGACGTCGTCGCCGCTGCCGAAGCCGTCAAGGCCGGCATCGTCGATGGTTCGCTCAACCCCTTCGCCGGCCCGATCGTCGACAACACCGGCACCGAGCGCGTGCCTGCCGGCCAGACGCTCGACGATGCAGGCCTGTGGGCCATGGACTGGTATGTCGAGGGCGTGAAGGCCTAAGCGGCCTTTTCATCCACGACCTCACGACAAAAGGGGGGCGGGTTCATCCCCGCCCTCAATCTTGAAGGGGAGCCGAAATGGGCGATCTAGCGATTTTCTATGAATGGTCGATGTTTGCAGTACGCTGGCTGCATGTGATCACGGCCATCGCCTGGATCGGCTCATCCTTTTACTTCATTGCGCTGGACCTTGGCCTGCGCAAGACGCCCAGCCTGCCGCCGCTCGCCCATGGCGAGGAATGGCAGGTGCATGGCGGGGGCTTTTATCACATCCAGAAATATCTGGTGGCGCCGGAATTTCTGCCCGAGCACCTGACCTGGTTCAAATGGGAGAGCTACGCGACCTGGCTGTCAGGCGCGATGCTCTTGGCGCTGCTTTACTATGTAGGCGCCGACCTCTTCCTCATCGACCGCAATGTGCTCGACGTGCCCAATTGGGTGGCGATCCTGCTCTCGGCGGGCTCGATCGTTCTGGGGTGGCTGCTCTATGATGCGCTCTGCAAATCGCCCATTGGCCAGTCCACCACCGGGCTGATGCTGGTGCTGTTTGCCATTCTGGTAGCGATGAGCTGGGGCTATACGCAGCTCTTCACCGGGCGGGCGGCCATGCTCCATATGGGCGCGTTTACCGCGACCATCATGACGGCGAATGTCGCCATGATCATCATTCCCAACCAGAAGATCGTGGTGGGGGACCTCAAGGCCGGGCGCGTGCCGGACGCCAAATATGGCAAGATCGCCAAGCAGCGGAGCCTCCATAACAACTACCTGACGCTGCCCGTTATCTTCTTCATGCTGTCGAGCCACTATCCGCTGGCCTTTGCGACGCAGTGGAACTGGGTCATCGCTTCGCTGATCTTCCTCGTCGGCGTGGTCATCCGCCACTATTTCAACACCCGCCATGCGCGGAAGGGCAATCCGCACTGGACCTGGGCGGTGGCGGTGATCCTGTTCCTTGTCATTGCGTGGCTGTCGACGGCGCCGAAGATTGGTGAGGATCAGGAAGCACTGGTGTCGGCCAGCGCCGAGCGCTTCATGGCAGCAGAGCATTTCGAGGCGGCGAGCCTTGCGGTGCAGACGCGCTGCGCCATGTGCCACACGGCCGAGCCGAGCTGGGAGGGCGTCTATCAGGCGCCCAAGCATGTCATTCTCGACAATGATGCTGATATCGCCAACCACGCCCATGAGATTGTCATTCAGTCGGGCTATTCGCACGCCATGCCGCCGGGCAATGTCACCGCAATGACGGATGCCGAGCGGGCACTGCTGGTTGAGTGGTATCGCGAGGGATCCAAGTCATGACGCGGACCATCCTGCGCGGCCGGGTGCTGAGCTTTTTGCGGGCGCCCCAGGGGATCGAGGACAGCGAGAGCTTCCTCTATCTCGAGGATGGCGCCGTCACCATGGAAGACGGGCGGATCCTCGCGGTAGGGGAGTTTGAGGCGGCCGACCGGAGCGATGCCATTGTCATCGACCACCGGCCGAACCTGATCCTGCCGGGGTTCATCGACCTGCACCTCCATTATGTGCAGAGCCAGATCCTTGCTTCCTATGCCGGTTCGCTGCTGGAGTGGCTCAATACCTATACCTTCATCGCCGAGCAGAAATTTGCCCAGCAGGGGCACGCCGATGCGGTGGCGGTGGAGTTCTTCGACACGCTGATCAGCAATGGCACGACCACAGCCGTGGCCTATTGCTCGAGCCATCCGCGCTCGGTGGACGCCTATTTCGCCGAGGCGCAGCGGCGCAACATGCTCGTCGTCGGCGGCAAGGTGATGATGGACCGCAATGCGCCCGAGGCGCTCTGCGACACAGCCCAGACTGGCTATGACGACACCAAGGCGCTGATCGCGCGCTGGCATGGGCGCGGGCGGGCGCATTACGCCATCTCGCCGCGCTTTGCCATTACCTCGACGCCCGAGCAGCTCGAGATGAGCCGGGCGCTGGTGGCCGAGCACCCAGAATGCTACGTGCAGACCCATCTGGGTGAAAACGACGCCGAGATTGCCTTTTCCATGGAGCTCTATCCCGAGGCCAAGGACTATACCGGCATCTACGAGGATTATGGGCTTCTAGGGCCCAAGACGCTGCTGGGCCACTGCATCCATCTCAACCATCGCGAGACGGCGGTGTTGGCTGAGACCGGGTCGGTGGCGGTGTTCTGCCCGACCTCGAACCTCTTCCTCGGCTCGGGCCTGTTTGATCTCGACCGGCTGAGCAAGGCCGGGACGCGGATCGGCCTTGCCACCGATATCGGCGGGGGCACCAGCTTTTCCATGCTGCGCACAATGGATGAAGGGTTCAAGATCCAGCAATTGCGCGGGCATCGCTGGAACCCGCTGGCGACGTTCCACCAGTCGACCCGCGGCAATGCCGAGGCGTTGGGGCTGGTCGACAAGATCGGCACCGTCGCGCCGGGGAGCGATGCCGATCTCATCGTGCTTGACGCGCGGGCGACCCCGGCCATGCGGATGCGCATGGCGACAGTGGAGACACTGGTCGAAGAACTGTTCCTGCTCCAGACGATGGGCGACGATCGGGCGATTGCCGAAGTCTATGTTGCTGGTGCAAAAGCAAAGTCAACTTTAGGCGGGTTGTGACACCCGCTGCGATGGCCTAAAGCTGTCGCCAAGCTGTTATCAAAAGGCATATGGTATGAGCGACTACCCCACGAAATCCGGCCTTTCTGTACATCCGCTGCTGGTGGATTTCGTCGAAAAGGAAGCCCTGCCGGGGCTGGCCATCAGTGCAGATCAGTTCTGGAGTGGGCTTTCGGCGCTCGCCAAAGAGCATGTTCCGACCAATGAGCGCCTGCTCGCCAAGCGCGACGATATCCAGGGCAAGATCGACGACTGGCACCGCGCCAATGGCGCCGTGGCCGGCAAGGAAGAAGCCTATCAGGCCTTCCTGCGCGAGATCGGTTACCTCGTCGCCGAGCCTGCCGACTTCACCATCGAGACCGAAAACCTCGACCCGGAAATTTCCAGCATCTGCGGCCCGCAGCTGGTGGTGCCGGTTTCTAATGCCCGCTATGCGCTGAACGCGGCCAATGCCCGTTTCGGCAGCCTCTATGATGCGCTTTATGGCACTGACGCGATCAGCCGCGACGGCGATCTGGCGCCGGGCAAGGCTTTCAACGAGGCGCGCGCCGCAGCTGTCGTGGCCAAGGCCGCCGAATTCCTCGATGCCAGCTTCCCACTCGCGGGCGGCAGCCATAAGGACGTGACCGGCTACCACGTCGTGGCCGAAGGCGACACCAAGATGCTGGCCGTGGACACCGCCGACGGCCGCACCGGCCTGCGTGATCCGGACGCTTTTGTCGGCTATGCCGGCACCGAGAATGCCGGCCAGATCGTGCTCAAGCACAATGGCCTGCATGTGATCCTCGTGATCGCCCCGGAAACCGCCATCGGCTCCAAGCACGCTGCCGGCCTCTCCGATGTCGTCGTCGAGGCGGCGCTCACCACCATCCAGGACTGCGAAGACTCGGTCGCCGCCGTCGATGCGGAAGACAAGGTTGGCGTCTATCGCAACTGGCTCGGCCTGATGAACGGGACCCTCGAGGACACGTTCGAAAAGGGCGGAAAGCCGGTCACCCGCAAGCTGGTCGCAGATCGAGTGTTCAAGGACATTCGCGGCAATGAACTGGTGCTCAAGGGCCGCTCGCTGCTGCTCGTGCGCAATGTCGGCCACCTCATGACCACCGACGCGGTGCTGCTCGACGGCAAGCCGATGGGCGAAGGCCTGATGGATGCCGCCGTCACCGCGCTCTGCGCGATGCATGACAAGGGCGGCAATTCGCGCAATGGCTCGATCTATGTGGTCAAGCCCAAGATGCACGGCCCCGAAGAGGTCGCCTTCGCCTGCGCCATCTTCGCCTCGGTCGAGAAGTTCCTGGGCCTTGCACCCAATACCATCAAGATCGGCATCATGGACGAGGAGCGCCGTACCTCGGCCAACCTCAAGGCTGCCATCTATGAAGCGCGCGAGCGCGTCTTCTTCATCAATACGGGGTTCCTCGACCGCACGGGCGACGAAATCCACACCTCGATGGAAGCCGGCCCGGTGCTGCGCAAGGATGAGATCAAGGCCGAGCGCTGGATCTCTTCCTACGAAGATCGCAACGTGCTGATCGGTCTGGCCTGCGGGTTCTCGGGCAAGGCCCAGATCGGCAAGGGCATGTGGGCGCGTCCAGACGACATGGCCGCGATGATGGATTCCAAGATCGGTCACCCCAATTCGGGCGCGAACACCGCCTGGGTGCCGTCGCCGACCGCCGCGATTCTGCATGCGCTGCACTATCATCAGGTCGATGTGTTCGAGGCCCAGCGCCGCCGTCACAACCAGGCCCTGCCGGGCCTTGGCGAGCTGTTCTCCATGCCGGCGCTCGATGCTTCGACGCTCAGCCACGATGAGATCGTGCGCGAGCTCGAGAACAATGCGCAGGGCATTCTGGGCTATGTGGTTCGCTGGGTGCAGCAGGGCGTTGGCTGTTCCAAGGTTCCCGACATCAACAATGTCGGCCTGATGGAAGACCGCGCCACCTGCCGTATTTCGAGCCAGGCCGTCGCCAACTGGCTGCGCCACGGTCTCGTCAGCCGCGACGAGGTGACCTCGGTATTCGAGCGCATGGCCAAGGTGGTCGATGAGCAGAATGCCGGCGATCCGATCTATCGCCCCATGGCGGAGAACTATCAGTCGGTGGCCTTCCAGGCTGCGCTGGACCTGGCGCTCAAGGGCGTCGACCAGCCGAGCGGCTATACCGAACCGCTGCTCCACGCCGCCCGCCGCAAGGTCAAGGCCCGCGACAGCAAGTAAGGTTCTTGATTTTTGAGTTTGAGGCCCCCGCGTGAGCGGGGGTTTTTTTGTTTTTGTGGGGTGTTGAGGGGCTGAGGGTTTAAGGAAGTACCCCCTCCTAGCCTCCCCCTGAAGAAGGGGGAGGGACGGGCCGGAGCGCGGGATGGGTTAAGGTGCACTGACGGGCTCCTCCCCCTATCAGGGGGAGGTTGGGTGGGGGTAATATGGGCGAGGTCTCTAGTTGGTTCCCCCTCCCGAGCGCCGCTAAAGCCTTCGGTCCAAGCTAGGCGTTGGCCGGGCCGAGGGGCTGATGTCCATCGTCTCCCTCCCCCTTGTGGGGAGGGAACAAGGGTGGGGGTGATCTAGGCGAGGTCTCTAGTTTGGCCCCCCACCCAGCGCCGCTACGGCCTGCGGCCTAGCTTTGCTGCCCTCCCCACGAGGGGGAGGGAGAAGAAAGAGCCTTGAGGGTGGTGGTTGTTGGGGAGACCTAGACGTCCAGCAATCCAGCGCGGGCGGTGCGGGCCATCTGGACGAGGGTGAGGTGCATGTCCTGGGGGACGGTGAGGGGCTTTTCGAACCAGATGCGCCTGGTGCCGTCGCCAAGGGCGAGGTCGATGCCTTCGGCGTCGATGCCGGTGAGGACCCATTTGCCGCCGGGGGCTTTGGCGTAGAAGCGGGCATAGATGTCGACGGCTTCGGCATGGTCCTCGTTCATGTGCTCGAGGGCACGGGCTTCGGCGGCGGCGAGGGCGGGATCGGCGCTGGAGAGCAGGTCGGCCGGGGTCATGGCAAAGGCCTTGCCGAAGCCGCCATTGAAACTGGCGCTGATCGGTTCGAGCCGCACGAAGCGGAAGTCGCCGAGATCGGCGTAGAGTTTTGCCTTGGGCTGGTGGGCGAGGTAGCGGGCGTATAGGCGCGGGTGATCGGTGCTGTCGCGCTCGATGAATTTGGCTTCGGCCGCGATGGTGATGCGCGCATGGGCGAGCGGGTCGCCCTTGCCGGTTTCGCCCAGCAGCAGCGAACAGCGCGGATCAGTCCGGAGCGCCGGGAAATGGGCGGCGAGGCCGGAAATCAGCAGGATCGGGGCGCCGTCGAAATCGGTGGAGACGCCGACGCGGGTGACCTGCGGCGCGCCGGTCTTGGGGTCGAGCGTGGCAATGGCGCCGTGGCGAGCGGTGCGGATGATGGTCTTGGCCCAGCGGCGGGCCTCGTCGTCAGTGGGTTGGAGAAGGTCTTTTTCGGTCATCGCACGGCTCCTGACTGTCTGGTCGGAGGAGGGGAAGAGATGACGGCAATATCAGATTATGTCGTAGATCGGCAGCACGATGTGGGTGCCGGCGTGCAGGATCTCGATGTCATTGGCAATAAGCGTTGTCGCCGTCGCGATGTGTTCGGCGGTACCCGGATTGCGGGCGTAGCGGGGGTGGGCGCCGGAGGCGATGAGAAGGCGCGCAGCATGGCCGACGCAGAAAGTGTGGGCCGTAGCATGAAGGGGAATGGCGAGGCGCCAGGACCCGTCCGGCTCCTGCGGGGTGTCCGGGGTGACGCGGACAAAGCCGTCACAGATATTGGTTGAGACGCCGTCCGGGTCGACATCGGACAGACGGACGAAGAAATCGACGTGCGGGAGGCTAGCCCGGGCCTGGAGGACAATTTGGCACTGGCCGATGATGGTCACCTCGTCGCGGATTTCCGGGCCGGTGTAAACGAGGACATCGGGGCGGGCCTCGAGCGGGGCATTGTCGACCGCACCGGCGCCGGTGAAGGCGAAAATCGCGCCGCCGAGATTAGGTGTCGGCTCGTTGGGGTCATAGCGGTAGCTGTCGGCGCCCTTTTTTGCGGGCACCCGCGCGAGTTTGCCATTGGCGCTGGCGTGAAGCGTGCGCAGCGCCGGTGGACCGGGCGGGTAGGCGTCGAACTCATGCCATGTGTTGCGGCCGGAAATGTGGAGCCGCACCGGCTTCTGCCGAAGGCCGGAGCTGTCGCCCATGAGCTTGGCGCGCATCCACAAAATGGTCTCGCGGAGATTGTCGCGCTGCAGTTCTTCGGCGATGTGAAACCAGGTGCCGATGGTGAGATAGGGCGTGTGGCCGAGGGCGACGAGGCGCTGATAATCGGCCAGCAGCGGATCGAGCATGAAATCATACCAGCCGGAGATAAAGTGAACCGGCGGGGTGTCCTCCGAGAGGCGATGACTGTGGTCGAGCTCCTCCCAGAAGGCGTCATTGCCGATGGCGTTTTTGAACCAGTGACGCCAGAACGGGATTTTGTGGCCGACGACGGCCTTATCGGCGTTGATGAGCGGCAGCACGGCTGAGGCGCGCTCGGTGCGGCGTTCGATATCGCCGGAGAACATGCGGGCGGCGGTGGTGAGGGGTCGATTGCGCAGGCCTTCGATGATTTGCACCCAGGAGAGCCAGAGGCTGAGGTGGAAGGCACCGGAGGGAAAGACCACGGGGCGGAAATTTGACGTGGTGACCTTGGTGGCCATGGCGGAGATTTTCGGAAGGGCGTCGCTGATCGCCCATTGGGCATAGCCGAGATAGGAGGGGCCGGTGAGCCCGAGGCGGCCATCGAACCAGTCCTGCTGTTCGATCCAGCGCAGGGTGGCGAGGCCATCGGCGCGCTCATTGGCAAAGGGATCGAACTCCCCGCCGGAACGCTCGGTGCCGCGGCAGGCCTGAACGATGACGTGGAAGCCGCGCTCGGCATAGGCGCGGGCAATGGCGCCGAAACCGCTGCGCCCATAGGGCAGGCGCATGAGGATGGTCGGATGGGGGCCATCGGCGCGCGGGGCGTAGTGATCGGTCTTGAGCACGACGCCGTCGTCCATCACGAGGCCGAGGCCGCGCGTCTTTTTCACCCTGTTCAGGCGGGGCGGGAGATCTTCGGCCCGGGCCAGATAAAGGGTGGAGAGGCTCATTTCGGGTCAGCTCACGAAGTCGAATTTGTCGACGTCGAAGAGGCCGCGATCGGTCATCTTGAGGTGGGGGATCACCGGCAGGGCGAGGAAGGAGACCTGGAGGAAGGGCTCGGGCAGGACGCAGTCGAGCGCCTGGGCGGCGATCCGGAGATGGTGGAGGTCGTGGGCGACGTCCTCGAAGCTCTTGAGGCTCATGAGGCCAGCGATCGGCAGGGCAAGCTCGGCGGTGATCTCGCCGTCCTTGGCGACGACGAAGCCGCCGCCCAGTGCGATGAGTCGGTTGACCGCGGCGGCCATGTCGGCGTCGTTGGCGCCGACCACGGTTATGTTGTGGCTGTCGTGGCCAACGGAGGATGCGATGGCGCCGCGCTTGAGCCCAAAACCTTTGACGAAGGAGCGGCCGATATTGCCGTTCTTGCCGTGGCGTTCGATTACCGCGACCTTGATGACATCGGCATCGAGATCGGGCTGGAGGCCCTTTTCGGTGGTGGCGAGGCTGGCTTCCTCGCGGAAGGTGAGGATGAGGCCGGGTTTGACGCCGATCACGGGCACGCGGTTCTGGCCGGGCTTTGCCTCGGTGATGAAGGCTTCGGCGGCGAGGGGCTTTGCCTTCATCGAGGTGAGGCCGACCGGCTCGACGTGTCCGCGGGTGTCGAAGAGTTCGGGGGTCACACGGCGGCCGGCGGCGATGACGTCGGAGACGCGGCAGTTTTCGAGGCTGTCGACAAGCACGATATCGGCGCGCCAGCCGGGGCCGAGGAGGCCGCGATCCCTGAGGCCAAAGATGCGGGCGGCAGAATGGCTGGAGGCGCGATAGACGTGGTGGAGCGGGCGGCCCATGGCGATAAGGCGACGGATGGAGCTATCGAGGTGCCCCTCCTCGGCGATGTCGAGGGGATTGCGGTCGTCGGTGCAGAGGGCGACGAAGCTCGATGTGTTCTCATCGAGGATTTCGGCGAGGGCGACGAGGTCCTTGGAGACCGAGCCCTCGCGGATGAGGATGGCCATGCCTTTGGCGAGCTTCTCGCGGGCTTCGGCGGCGGAGGTGGCTTCGTGGTCGGTGCGGATGCCGGCGGCGAGATAGCCATTGAGGCCCTGGCCGAGCAGCAGCGGCGCGTGGCCGTCGATATGGCCGTCCTGATAGGCGACGAGTTTTGCGAGGATGCCCGGATCGGCGTTGAGCACACCGGGAAAATTCATCATTTCCGCAAGGCCCAGTGCCTTGGGATGGCTGCGGAAGGGCAGGAGGTCTTCGATCTCGAGCTGGGCGCCGGCGGTTTCGAAGGGCGTTGCCGGGACGCAGGAGGAGAGATTGACCCGCACATCCATGATGGTGCGCTCGGCGCTGTCGAGAAAGTAGCGAATGCCTTCGGCCCCCAGCACGTTGGCGATCTCGTGCGGGTCGCAGAGAACGGTGGTGACGCCATGCGGCAGGACGCAGCGGTCGAATTCGAGCGGGGTGACCAAGGAGGATTCGATGTGGAGGTGGGTGTCGATGAAGCCGGGGACGGCAAAGCGACCGGTGCCGTCGATGATTTCAGCGCCCTCATAGTGGGCGTGCGTGCCGACGATCCGGTCGCCGACGATGGCGATGTCCGTGGTGGTGACAGCGCCGGTGATAACATCGAGCAAGCCGACATTGCGGATAACGAGGTCTGCGGGCTCCTTCCCCTGTCCGGCATTGATCATTCGGGTCAGGGTTTCGGGCGCTGTCATCTGGGCATTGTCCTTGAGAAAACTCCGCGCGAGGGTCGACCGGGGCCGGCGCGGCGTCAAGTCCCCGCGGAACCGGCATGGCCGGCAGACGTTCAATCAGCAACCAAGGAGAGCGTCATGGAAACCTACGATCCGCACAAGACCAAAACCGAGGTCCGTCAGGCCAGCCCGCGCAAGATGAATTTGCGGGTGCTTACCTTTTCTCTCATCGGGGTCGTGGTGGCGTTCGTCGTGATCTACGTCATTTATTCGATGATGGGGCAGGGCGCGCAGTAGCGCACCCACCCCACGTTGCCGGTGCTGCCGGGCTGGCAGGCGCGGCGCCAATCAGATAATCCTGCGCCAGCAATTGCGTTGGGAGGAAAAAGACCATGGCACGGGTTCGGGCGCTGGTTCTGGAGCGCCAGCATGAGCTGGCATTGCGCGAAATCGATCTGCCGCTCGAGGTCGGGCCGGGAATGGTCAAGATTGCCATCCACACAGTGGGGGTGTGTGGGTCGGACGTGCATTATTACACCCATGGCCGGATCGGCCCCTTCGTGGTCAATGCGCCGATGGTGCTGGGGCATGAAGCTGCCGGAACGGTGACCGAAATTGGCTCGGGCGTTACCCATCTCAAGGTCGGTGACCGGGTGTGCATGGAACCGGGTATTCCCGATCCCAACTCACGCGCCAGCCGTCTGGGGATGTACAATGTCGATCCCGCGGTCAATTTCTGGGCGACGCCGCCAGTGCATGGTGTGCTGACGCCCGAGGTCGTGCATCCAGCCAATTACACGTTCAAGCTGCCCGACAATGTGAGCTTTGCCGAAGGCGCCATGGTCGAGCCTTTTGCGGTGGGCATGCAGGCGGCGACCAAGGCGAAGATCACCCCGGGCGATACGGCGGTGGTGCTGGGCGCAGGCCCGATCGGCACAATGGTGGCGCTGGCAGCACTCGCAGGCGGCTGTGCCCGCGTGATCGTTGCCGATCTCGCCCAGACCAAGCTCGATATCGCGGCGAAATACCAGGGCATCATCCCGGTCAATATCCGGGACACGAACCTTGCCGAGGAAATCGGTCGGCTCACCGAGGGGTGGGGCGCCGATGTGGTGTTCGAATGCTCTGGATCGCCCAAAGCCTGGGAAACGATCATGGACCTGCCGCGGCCGGGCGGGGCAATTGTCATTGTCGGGCTGCCGGTCGAACCGGTGAAGGTCGATATTGCGGCGGCATCGACCAAGGAAGTGCGGATCGAGAACGTGTTCCGTTATGCGCATCAGTATGACCGCGCCATCGCGCTGATCGCCTCGGGCAAGGTCGATCTCAAGCCGCTGATTTCCGAAACCTTCGCGTTCGAGGATTCGATCAAGGCGTTTGATCGGGCGGTCGAGGCGCGGCCGAGCGATGTCAAACTGCAGATCAGGCTGGGATAAGTCGAACCCCGCGCAGCGTCTCCGCCTGGCCTTTGGCCGGGCGGCAGCACGCTAGTCGAGGGAACCGGAGCTGCCGGGCAGAGTTGGGCTTGTGAAAAGTCCTTTCCCCGGTGTGGCTCATGGAAGTCGGCAATAGTTTCGGCTTGGTCGATACCTATCTCCCCCAACACATCATCGCCATCCGGCTGGTGCTGGCGGGTATTTTCGGCGCGATCATCGGGTTCGAGCGCGAGCAGCATTCTTCGGGAGCGGGACTGCGCACCCATATCCTGATTGCGATCGCGGCTTCGCTCTTCACCATTCTGGCCTTCGAAATCTTCCACACCATTGATGAGGGTGGCCAAGGCGGGCAGGGTGGCCAGCGGGCCGATCCGATCCGCGCGGTCGAGGCGGTGACGGCGGGTATCGCCTTTCTGGGGGCGGGAGCGATCTTCCGGCGGGGCAGCGGCGTGCAGGGACTGACGACCGGCGCGGGCATGTGGCTGGCCGGGGCCGTCGGCGTGGCGACTGCACTCGGACACTACATTATTGCTGGTGGGGTGGCGCTATTGGCCGTGCTGGTGATGGCCAGCCTGCGCTTTTTTGCCCATCAGGTGCTGCGCCAGACGGCGCCGGAAAAGGAAAGGCTCGATCCCTAACTGAGGAGGGGCCGCGGGGAGAAGCCGTAAGTAGACCAGGCTGCGCAGAGGGACGACGCGCTGCCCGATACATGCTTCTCCCCCCGTACGGTTGCGATCGGGAGGAAACGCAACCGTGTACCCGCGCCGATCTCTTGGACGATCCGGCGCAATCAGGCTTCGGCGGTGCAAACCGATGCCTGGTTCGAGAGTGCGGAGAGCGCACTTGGGAATGCAGGGGAAGGCCGAAACCCACCTTGCAGCGCTACTCTCCGCAAGGCACGTAACCTGTGGACGCAGGAGTTACATGCCAACCGCATCCAGGCGCTGCGTTTGCGCCCAGAAACCGATGATGCCTGCCACCTCGCGCTTGTAAGCCTCGAGTTCCGGCTGGCGGAAGAAGACGGCGTCGACGCCGGCTTCGTAATATTCTTCCCGACCCCGATGGTCGGTGGGCGGGACCATGACAGCCAGTTGCACGCCATTTTCGCGCAACCACTGTCCGCGGCGCTCTACGAAATCGAGCACCGCACGGCTATGAGACTTAAGGTCCACAACCAAAAGCTCGGGCCGGATTTCACCCGGCAGCTCGAACGAGCGCCTCAGGGCCATCAGACCTTCATATTCGGCACCCAGATGCGTGGCAGCCGGACCGCCGCATTTTGCCAGCATGTCCAACAGGAACCTGGCCGAGTGCAGATCATCGTCAATCACATGGATGACGGGCAAAATGTCCAAACCGAGCAAAAGCGTACCTCTATCCCGTGCCGCACGGGATTATCTGGGAACAGATGACAGGTCAGCTTGGCTTTAGCCGCCGGTCGAAACTCTATGATTGGTCTAATACGTCCGAATGTCGGCAATGCCGGACGGACAAATCACCGGGTCGTCGCCGGAGACGCCTTCCCTATGACCGCAGAAATGCTCACGAAAAAGGCAACTGCCTGTTAAATCGGTGTTACCGGCCTTGCGTTTTACATGTTAACGGCCATTATTGCGCGATGTTGAAAGGGGCGCCATTGACCGAGATTTCTCCCACACGGGACGAGATCAAGCTCGCACTGGAGCGGGTGTTGGCGTGGCCCGAGGTGGCGCGTTCGCCGCAACTCAGACGGTTCCTCGACTACATTGTTCAGCGCAGCCTCGAGGGGCAGGGTCAGTCGATCAAGGCCTATTCCATTGCCGTTGACGTGTTTGGCCGTCCAGCAGACTTCGATCCGCAGGCGGATCCGATCGTGCGGGTGCAGGCCCGACGGCTCCGTGGACTGCTGGAACAATATTATAGCGGGCCGGGGGCCGATGATCCCTTAAGGATCGATTTGCCGGTGGGGCGCTATGTGCCCGAATTCATCGTCCCGTCGCCGCCGGGTGAAACGGAAAGTGCCGTGGCATCGGCGCCCGCACCTTATGTGGCCGAGCCCCCGTCGCGTGGGCAGGTCACGGTCTCCTGGTTCGTGCTTCTGGTGATCGCGCTCGGCGCGGCTGCGCTGGCATTTTCGCTCTCCACCTGGGGACCACGACAGGAAGCACTGATGCAGGCGCCGGGCGTGCTGCAGCGACCGCGCCTGACAGTTGTGGAATTCCAGAATGCCACGGGCGATGACGCAAAGCTGATCGCCACGTCTGGTCTGGCCATGGAAGTCGTCACCGATCTCGAGGCTTTCGAGACGGTCAATGTCCGATTTGCCGCCTCGCTGGAGGATCAGGCGGCTGCCCCCGGCGAGAGCGATTTTATTCTCACCGGCATGGTGCGGCGCGGACCTGTCGGGACGGAGGCGCTCGAATATAGTTTCAGCCTGACTGACAGGCCGAGCGAGGGCGTGGTGTGGACCCGCTCGATCAAGGTCGATGAGCCGCCGACCGGCCAGATGCTGGCGCTAGACAAGGTGTCGCTTGATCTGACAGCGGCACTGGGCAGCATGCGCGGGCCAGTCCATGGGCGGGCGCGCGAATTGCTGGCGCAATATTCCATCGACGGGCAGGAAAATGCCTATCTCTGTCGGATGCTGTTCGACATCTATCGGGACACCAGCGCTTTTTCGGCGGCCGAGCGGGCACGATCCTGCTTCGGCATGCTGATCGAACGCGACAGGCGCTCCGGCCCGGTGCTGGCGGCCATGGCCAGCCTGACAGCGGAGCTGACGCGGACCTCTCCATCCCCGGTCCGTGCCGAGGAGCTGCAGGAGGCCGGCGATCTGATCACGGCTGCGCTTGAGATCGCGCCCACCAATGGTTTCGTCTGGGAGCAGCGGGCGCGGCTTCATGAATGGCTGGGCGAGCATGAGGCGGCGCGCTCCGCTTATGGATCGGCGCTGCAGCTCAATCCGGCCAGCATGGACGCGCTGGCTGCGCGGGCGAGGCATCTGGCGCTGATTGGCCAGCTAGCGGAGGCCATCCCCATGGCAAAGCGCGCTATCGAGGGAGCACCATCGCCGTCCCGCTGGTATATGGCTGTGCCGGCTCTTGAGGCGCTGAGCCAGGGCGATTATCGGCAGGCGCTGCAATATGCCGAGATCTATTCGCAGTCCGACCGCGAACTTGGGCCGATCCTCGCCATTCTGGCAGCGCAGGGCCTTGCGGACGATGAGGTGGTCAATCTCTATCTGCCGCGGGTGCTGGAAGTGCCTAGTTTCCGCGCCAACGGGGTGCTGCCGCGCCTGCGCGTGCGCATCGCTGACAGTGGCTTTATCGAGCGGATCCGCAAGGCGCTCGGCGCGGCGGGTGTCCCGGAAGGCGCGCTGACACGGCCGTTCTAAATTAGTGCGTGGTTGACTGGCTGAAGAGATTGATGACCAGCACGCCGGCGAGGATCAGTCCGATGCCGATGAGGGCGGGGAGGTCGAGCGTCTGGCCATAGGCGAAATAGGCGATGATCGAAACGAGGATAATGCCGACGCCGGACCAGATGGCGTAGCCGACGCCGACCGGAATGGTCTGCAGGGCCAGAGAGAAAAAGTAGAAGGTGATGGCGTAGCCGACCACCACGACAATGGTCGGCCCCAGCTGGGTGAAGCCCATGGAGGCGCGCAGGAATGAGGTGGCGATGACCTCGCCGACAATCGCGATGGCGAGGTAGATGGCGCCATTCATGATTGTTTCTCGGCGAAGAGGGTGCGGCTGAGTTCGATGAAGCGGGTGCCGCGTTCCTCAAAATTCCTGAACTGATTATAGGACGGCGCGCCGGGCGAGAGGATGATGGTGTCGAACCGCTCGGCCTCGCCAGCAAGCCAGACCATGCCGGCTTCGAGATCGACAGCTTCGAAAATGGCGATGGACGGGGAGGCGTCGCGGGCCGCGCGGGCGAGACGCTCGCCAGTGACCGGCAGGGTCACGAGCGTGGTGACGCCATGGCGCGGCAGGAGGGTCGCCAGCTCGGCATAATCCTGTTCCCGCTCGTGTCCGCCGCCGATAAGCGCAATGCGACGGCCCGGATAGGCGGCGAGGGCAGCCTTGGTGGCCTCGGGCGTCGTCGAGATGGAATCGTCGACAACGATGACGCGGCCCAAAACGTGCTCTTCCAGACGATGGGGAAGAGGGCGGAAGGCGGCGATGCCCTGCAGGACGCCATCCATCGTGCCGCCGACGGCGAGGGTGATTTCGGCAGCGAGACGGGCGTTGTCGAGGTTGTGCGCGCCCCGCAGGCGGGAATTTGCAGCGGCGCTCTCGATGGCGATTTCCTGCTCGGGCGTGAGCGGGGTAACGAGGCGGCGATGGTCGCGGACGGCCTGGGCGACGCGAGCATTGCCGCGCGCGGCAGCGCCGAGAGCCACGGCGAGATTGCCGTCGCGATCGACCAGGTGGAGCTTGTCGGCGTAATAGCGATCGACCGAACCGTGCCAATCGACATGTTCGGGATAAAGATTGGTGATGGCCGCCAGATCGGGCAGGAAGTCCATGTCCGCGGTCTGGTAGCTCGAGAGTTCGAGCACCACCAGCGCGTGCTTGTCGGCGATATCGAGGGGCGCGAGGCCGACATTGCCTGCGAGGCCCACGTCTATGCCCGAACGGTCGAGCATGAGATGGGTCAGCGTGGCCGTGGTGGATTTCCCCTTGGTGCCGGTGATGGCGACCACGGTGCGATCCTCGCCATAGGTCCGGCCCCAGAGATTGAGGTTGGACGTCACCGGGATGGCGGCAGCCGCAGCCTCGGCAAAAATGGGCTTGTAGCGCGAGACGCCGGGGCTTTTCACGATCAGCGCGATTTTTCGCTGAGCGAAGGCGGCGGGCAGGTCGGCAGGCGCCATGAACTCGGTGTCCGGGATGTCGGCCGTGCCGCTGTCGGCGGTGACGTAGACCTTCAGGCCCGGCGCCCGCTCGGCAAAAAATCGCCGCGTCGACACGGCTTCGCGGCCCGCACCGTAGAGCAGGACCGGCCCATCAAACTGCATAGGCGGCGACCTTTGCGGCGAGAGCGGGGGGGATATGGTGGTCGTGGCTGTCGGTCAGGCATTCGGCCATGGCGAGCTGCAGCTTCTCCTCGCCATATTGGGCGAAGAGGTCAGCCTTGATGGCTTTGACCACGGCGGTCTCGTGCCAGTCGGCATGGCGCGTGAGCGTATAAAAGCAGGCGGCGGCTTCAAGAATTTCGCCGACGCATTCCCATGGCTTCTGGCCGGCAAGACCGGCGAGTTCGCGGAAGGAGCGCTCGTTTTCGTCGATGTCGAGCAGATCCTTGCCGAAGATCGACAGCAGTCGGTCCTTGGCCATGAAGGGGGCAAAGATCAGGAAGACGAAATGGCATTTTGGGCATTCGCCGCACCAGAGCGGACCGTCATTGCCATTGAGGCGGAAATTGCGGTTGCAGCTCGAAAACACGCGATCGAACTTGCCGCCCTGGGTAAAGAGCGAGGCGATGCGCGCCTCCGAATAGGGGCGGAGCAGCGAGAAATATTTGAGCGCGCCACCCGTCGCATCGGAGAGGATGCCGGCAATGAGCAGCTCGAAGCCGAGCGACTTGGAATGCTGGTGATTGGTCTCGCGACCGTCGAACACCACATTGCCCTCGCTGGCCGAGCGCTCGTTGGAGAGCACGATCTGGTCATAGCCAAAGAGCACGGCGCAAAGGGAGGCGATCATCGAATTGATGGCGGTCGAGGGAACGTGGCCATTGTAATAGCCCGGTTCCTTGCCGAGCCTGATCATCTCGGCGTCGAGCGTCCGCGTCACATAGAGCGGCGCCTTGCCGATGGCGTCGATGGAGGTGACGATGGGACCCTTGGGATTGACGGCGAAGGGTGTGAAATCGGCGCCGACATGGCTGAGGAGATCGACGCTGACGAGAGAGTCCTTGCCGCCGCCGATGGGTAGCAGCGTGCGAGCCGGCAGGTCGAGCGTCGGGCGGCGCTGTTCGGGATCGGTGGGCGTTTCGAGCGTCAGGCGTCCAAAGCGGGCGAGATTGTTGCGGGCATAGAACTCGCCGAGGCCGTTCTCATAGATGTCGATGACGAAAGCACGTTCGGCTTCGCTCAGCGCGATTTCCGGGGCCTCGATGTGGAAAGGCGCGCGCAGCTTGAAATAGCTGACGCCCAGCACAAATGCGGTGAGTTCGAGCAGTTTGGCGAAGGCCGGCGACGCTGCTGCGGCCCTGTCCGTCACCTTCGGCAGGGTGAGCACTTCGGTGAAGCTGAGGTCGCCCAGCGCATAGGGAAAGCGCGCCTCGCCAGTGGCGGGGTCGAAGGCAGGGCGGAGGATGCGGAAGGTCTCGGTCACGGGCAACTCGCTGGCTTTGCACCATCATATAGGTGATTTGCCTTTGCGGCGGGAGTGGGGGCGTCAATTGCGCCCCCACAGCTTTGCCATTGGGGCCGGTGGTCGCCCATGCTGTTGGCTGTCTGACTTTGCCGCCGTAAGCTCACGTCGGTGAATTCAGCGTGGACCCGATGATGTTCCCTGATCCTGGCTTAGAGGTGCGTGCGGGCGTGATCGCCGATTTTGCGGTGCTGGTCGATCTCCAGCGGCGCGCATCCCTTGCCGGCTATCCGGAGCCAGTGCGCAGCATTCTGGAGGCCCATCCGGAGTTTATCGAGCGCAGTTTCCGCCCCGAGTGGTTCAGCGGCGATCAGGTGAGAGTGGCCGTAGATGGCCGGAATGACAGCGTCGGATTTGCGGTGCTCGCGCGCTCCGGGGAGGAGGCTGAGCTGCTTGCGCTGTTCGTCGACCCAGGCCACTGGAGACGCGGCGTTGGGAAGGCCCTTATCGACGCTGCGATAGTTCTGGCGTCGGAATGGGGCGAGGCCGAGATTTTCGTTCTGGCCAACCCGCTGGCGCTGGGCTTTTACACGTCAGTCGGGTTTGTCCATGACCGGTATGTGGACATGCCCAATGCGGCCGTCGTGCCCCGGATGATCCTGAAAGTGCCGCAGGCGCGGCAGCTATCGACTGATCCCGACCCTCAATAAATCCGCATCTGCATGCGCATGACGATGTCCTGGCCGAGGCGCTGGAAGCCGAATTCGCGCATGGTGCAGTGCCAGCCATCGCCTTCGCGCTCAATGCGGAAGAGATTGTAGCGGGCGGGATCGTCGATCGTGCCGCCCTGGGCGGCGCTGGCGGCAGCAACCCCGATCACCGGCACTTCATGCTTGAGGCCCGGGATATGGTGGATCGAGGAGCGGTGCGTGTGCCCGTGAAGGACAAGTTCGGCGCCTTCCTTGGCGATCACCTGGCGGAAGAGCTTGTGGCCCTTGAGCCCGAATGAGGGGTGCTGCAGTTCGGCATTGGGCGGATGATGGATCAGCACGACGCGGAAATAGCCGGCGTCACCGAGGAGTTTGAGCATGCGCTCCAACCGGGCTGCCTGCTTTTCCTCAAAACGCCCGATGGCGAAGAAGGGTGGCGTCGGCACGGCGCTGGAGCAGGAGACGATGGCAACATCGCCGACGCGGCGCACGAAGGGGAAGGCGGCCCCTTCCAGCGTCTCGCCCTTGAGATAGGGGCCCCAGTTCTCGCGCGCCAGATCCAGCGCGCCGGGCACATAGGCGTCGTGGTTGCCCGGACAGACGGCAATTTTGTCGCTGTCGCCCAGATTGCGCAGCCAGTCGCCGGCGCGTTCGACCTCGGCGGGCAGGGCGAGATTGGTGAGATCGCCGGTAACCGCCGTGAAGTCGGCGTTCTGGCCCTGCATGTGGGTGACAAGTCGCGTCAGGGTCTCGCTGTTGAGTTCCCCGTGTCGCTTGAGCTTCCAGTTGAGGAAACCGGTCAGGCGCTTGCCGACCAGATTGCTGACGGAAACTGCCGGCATGGGCGACAGGTGCAGGTCGGAGATATGGGCTAGCGTGATCATCGGTAGGGGTTGTGCCAGAAGGGCCGGCACATGGAAACGCTCAATTGCAGATGGCCCCTTCTTTTCGGGTGAATGAGTGGTGATGTCAGGAGAAAACGCGTCGGTGCTCCATCGGCTCCGCCGTGTTTGCGGCAAAAACAGCTATCGACTTTTCGGCTGGAGCGTTTACCCGTGGGGCAATTCCAGGAGTGCTGCCCATGATGAATCGGTTTCAGCGCGTGCGCGCCAAGGTCTTCCTCAATATTGTGGGCCTGATGCGACGCATGACGATCGGCACGCGGGTGATGCTTGTTGATGGCAACAAGGTTTTTCTGATCCGGCACACCTATGTGCCGGGCTGGCAGTTTCCCGGTGGCGGCATCGAGCCGGGCGAAACGGCGGAAGTATCCGGCGCCCGCGAAGTGCTGGAGGAAACCGGCTATCGGGTGACCGGGCCGATGGAGCTCTTCGGCATCTATCATAACATCAGCTCGGTCACGAACCGCGACCATGTGCTGTTCTATGTGGCGCGCAGCCACAAATTCGAGTTCGAGCGCAAGAAGGACCACGAGATCGCCGAACACGGCTGGTTCGACATCACCAAGCTGCCCGAAGGGGTGACCCCGGCGACCTCGCAGCGCATCGACGAAGTTTTCGATGGCGCACCGCGGCGGGATGTCTGGGGGTATTGAGGGAGTAGACCCCACCCGGCCTCCCCCTCGGAGGGGGAGGGGAAGGTTGGGGCTCCCCAAAGGTCGGGTAAGAATCGATCGGTCCCTCCCCCTTCTTCAGGAGGAGGTCAGGAGGAGGTAAGCGGCCTCAGTCCAGGAACGGCAAATCCGGGCCGATGGGGACGATCCGGGTCGGGTTGATGGTGAGGTGGCTCCAGTAATAATGCGTCTTGATGTGGTCGAGATCGACCGTTTCCTTGACGCCGGGCACCTCGTAAAGCGCCTTCAGATAATGCGAGAGATTGGGGTAGTCGGCGATGCGCTTGCGGTTGCACTTGAAGTGACCGACATAGACGGCGTCGAACCGCACCAGAGTGGTGAACAGCCGCCAGTCGGCCTCGGTGATGGTGTCGCCGGTGAGATAGGCGCTTTCGCCCAAAATCCCTTCGACCCAGTCGAGCGCATCAAAAAGCTTTGACACCGCCTCTTCATAGGCATCCTGGGTGGTGGCGAAGCCGGCCTTGTAGACGCCATTGTTGATGTCGTCGTAGACGCGGGTGTTGATCGCGTCGATCTGTGCGCGCAGCTCCTCGGGGTAATAATCATCGGTGTTGCCGGTCAGCTCGTTGAAGGCCGAGTTGAACATGCGGATGATTTCCGAGCTCTCGTTGGAGACGATGGTGTTCGTCTTCTTGTCCCAGAGCACGGGCACGGTGACGCTGCCGGTGTAGTCCGGCTGGGCCTCGGTGTAGATCTGCCAGAGATAATCCTTGGAAAAGAGCGCGTCGCCGGTCGAGCCTTCGGCCTTGTCAAAGCTCCAGCCGGTCTCGTCGGGCATTTTGGGCGAGACTACGGAAACCGAGATCAGGCTGTCGAGGTTCTTGAGCCTGCGCAGGATCAGCGTGCGGTGCGCCCAGGGACAGGCGAGGGAAACATAAAGGTGATAGCGGCCGGCCTCGGCGGCATATCCGCCTTCGCCGGTCGGGCCGGGGCTGCCGTCAGCGGTGACCCAATTGCGGAAACCCGCGTTGGACCGGACGAATTTCCCGCCGCTTTTCTTGGTGTCGTACCACTGGTCCGACCACTTTCCGTCGATCAATTGTCCCATCTTGGGTCCCTTTCGGTCATCTTGCTGTCGGCATTGTCCGATCACACTATCGAACCAACGCGCGAGCTTGTGTGTTGGTCTCTACCTAGGCGGAATGGCCGCCAGTGAGAAGGGCGCGCAATGGCAACAATCCGTTGTGCAATTGCGACACAGCGCAGCCCCGACGAGGATTTTGCGGCATGACCCACATATTCCCATTTACGCGCACCCACGCTGGTGCTAATGCGGATTCAGACGTGGAGGCGTCCAGGATGGTGAAGGTTTTGCTGAGGACCCGACGACCCTAGCGGTCGTTAAATGCGACCCCGTGACGGCGGTCGTCCAGCACCCTTGCGCACCATCTTTCGGAACTTTGCTCCATGACCACTTCTGCTGCGGCCGCGCCCGTCGCTACCCTTGTTTCTGGCCAGCCCACTGTTCGTCCCGCGACCCCACAAGATGACGCGTTCATCGAGGACCTGCAGGCTATTGCCTTCGGTCCGGGCCGGTTTGCGCGCACGGCCTTTCGCATCCGCGAGCGGTTCCCGATCGACCCGACACTGAGCCTCGTTTCCGAGGTTGAGGGCGTTGCGTCCGGTTCGGTGTGGATGACCCCGATCAGCGTTGGCGGCATGAAGGGGTATCTCCTCGGCCCGCTGGCCACTCACCCCAATTTCCGCAAGCGCGGCGCCGGAAAGCTCCTCGCGCTGGAAGTGACGCGTCGGGCGCTGGAGCGCGGCGAAGGGAAGTTCGTGCTGCTGGTCGGCGATCAGGACTATTATTGCCCGCTCGGGTGGGAGATCACCACGCCGGGCGCTATCGAATTCCCCGGTCCGGTCGATACCAGCCGTGTGCTGCTCTATTCCCACGACAAGAGCCTCGCCAAGACGCTCTCGGGCTCGATCGCGGCCTTCGAGGACGGCAAGCAAGTCGACTTCGGCGGCGAAAAGGGATGTCAATGACACGGCGCTGGCTTAAGCTGGTGCCGCCAATGTCTAATTTGCCGAACGCGTCCCATTGACCTCTGATTCCCAGATCATCGACCGCCTTGTTGCGCGCCTTCTGCCCACGGCGCCTGCCGCGTCTCCGGCTGACCGGCTGGTGCCAGACTGGGCGCCCCCAACACCGTTCGAGCGTCCGCCCGTGCCGGCCGCCGTGCTGATCGGGCTGGTGAAGCGGCCAGAGGGGCACACCGTGCTCTATACCGAGCGCTCACCCGACCTGCGGGCGCATTCGGGCCAGGTGGCCTTTCCCGGCGGCAAGATCGATGCGCTGGACGAGGGGGTGGCGGCAGCGGCCCTGCGCGAGGCCAATGAGGAAGTCGGCATGGTGCCCGCGGAGGCGCGGATCCTGGGCTTTATGCCGACCTATTATACCGGCACGAATTATCTGATCACCCCGGTGGTCGCCGAGGTTACTCCTTCAGGGCCGTTCGTGCCCAATCCGGGGGAGGTGCACTCCGTGTTCGAAGTGCCACTGCAGCGCATTCTCGATGCGGATGCCTATGTGCGGTTTCGCGTCAAACGGGGCGGCGAGGAACTGACCAGCTGGCAGATCGACCATGATGGCCACAAGATCTGGGGCATTACCGCCAATCTGACGCGGCAGTTCCGAGAGCTGGCGCTGAACGAGGCTTATTCGGCATGATCCCCAAGACCCTTGATAATGCGCCCTGGCTCAAGCAGCCCGAGGTGCAGGCGATCTTTGCCCTGCTCGATGGCGCGAGCGGCGTGACGCGGGCGGTCGGCGGGATCGTCCGGGATACGCTGATGGGGCGGCTGCGGCCTGACACCGATATCGACATGGCGACCGAACTCTTGCCGGTGACGGTGATGCAGCGCGCCAAGATGGCGGGGATCGCTGTGTATCCGACGGGGATCGACCACGGCACCGTGACGCTGCGGCTCAACGATGTGTCGGTGGAAGTGACGACCCTGCGAAAAGATGTGGCGACCGATGGCCGGCATGCCGAGGTCGCCTTCGGCACCGACTGGGCGGTGGATGCCTCGCGGCGGGATTTTACCTTCAACGCGCTCTATTGCGGGCCGGACGGCACGCTGTTCGATCCGCTGGATGGGGCCGGGGATGCGGTCAATTCGCGGGTGCGCTTTATCGGCGACCCTGAGCGGCGCATCGCCGAGGACGGATTGCGCGTCTATCGGTTCTTCCGCTTTTCAGCCAGCCATGGCGAGGAAAAGCTCGATCCGGCGGGGCTGGCAGCGTGTCAGGCGGCCGTGGGCCAGCTCGACCATATCTCCGCCGAGCGGGTGGGGCAGGAAATGGTGCGCATGCTGGGCCTGCCGCGCATTGCGCTCACCGTGGCGGTAATGGCCGAAATCGGTCTCCTTGGAGCGGAGCGCGACGCGATCAAGGCGCTGCTGCGCTATGAAATGCTGGGTGGCCGTTACACGTCGACGCGGCTGGCACTGATCGGCGGTAATGACGTGCAGGCGCTGCAGGAGCGGTGGCGGCTGTCCAATGCGCTGGTGGACAGTGCCAAGTCGATCGGCGATGCAGCCGCCCTCATCGAAGAGGACAAGCTGGCCTGGGCGGTGCACCGGCACAGGGAAAACGCGGTGGAGGGGTTGGCGTTGGCCGCGGCGCGCGGCAATTGGAGCCGGGATCGACTGGCCGAAACCGCACGCGAAATTGCACGGCTACCGGAAGCTGTGTTCCCGGTAACGGGCAAGGACCTACTCGACTACGGCTACAGGGCCGGGCCAGAGTTGGGAGCGGCACTGACCCGGCTCGAGGCGCTGTGGGTCGAGAGTGGATTTACCCTCAGCCAGGCGCAACTTCTGGGCCATCTGGCCCACTGAGCTTGAACCGTTAGTGCGTAGTGGGCGCGTCGGGGTCAAAATCGACGATGCGTTCCTTGATGCGCTCGATCATGTCGGGACGCACCTCCGTTTCCCCATGGTAGGCCCTGAGGTTTTCGACGGCGCGGCGCACAACTTCGGCTTCGCTGTCAGCCTCTGCGCGCCATGTAGACCCTGGGATCAGCGTGCCGGAATCGAAGCGTTTCATGCCTTGTCTCCTTCTGCCTGCAAGAGGTGTAAGGTCAGAAACGCCAGTTCAGCGCATATGGTTCCCTTTTAATCGTCGTCGCCGAACAGCCCGATGTCGTTGAGCCCCTCGATCCAGCTGCCACCATCGCGGCGGATAACGGTGCGCGGCACGGTGCCGGTCTCGTTGGCGATGGCCTTGGTGAGAATGGGCGAGTGGGTGACGACCCAGACCTGCGTGCGGGTCGCCGCCTTGGCAATGGCCCGAGCGAGGGCGGGCAGCAGGTCGGGGTGGAGGCTGGCCTCAGGCTCGTTGAGGGCGATGAGCGGGGGCAGGCGATAGGAGAGCAGCGCTCCGAGCAGGGCGAGGAATTGCAGCGTGCCGTCCGAAAGCTCGTGCTGCTCGAAGGGGCGATGGGGGAATTCGGGAAACACCATCGAGAAGCGCGCATCCTGCCCGGGTGGCGGGATAATGAGCCGCGCGCCGGGAAAGGCGCTGTCGATGGCCTCGGTGAGATCGGTGGTGTCGCCGCGAATGTGGGCGAGAGTGGCAAAGACGGCAGCAAGATTGCCGCCATCGGCGTCGAGCAGTGGTGCGGTCACCGCAAGGGCAGGGCGCCGCGGCGGGCCGTCCCGGTCGGTGCGAAAGCTGTGATAGAAGCGCCAGGAGGAGAGTAGTCGGCGGACGAGATCGACCTCGGGCAGGGTGCCGCGCAGGGAGGAGAGCGCAGTCTCGCTGCCAAGGATTGTGTCCTCCACCTGGCGGCGCTGGCCGTTTTCGTCTCGATACCATGCAGCGGCGCCGGATCGCTCGAGGAGGGTCACTGTGCGTCGCCCCAGCGGCATGGTGAGGGTTTCGCGCTTGATCTGCGGCTCTTCGGCGAACACCGCGCCATATTTGGAATCGCCAAAACCGATCTCGACGCGGTAGCGTAGCGTCGCGTCATTTTCTGCGGTTTCGCGGAGCGCGCCTTCGAGCCCGATGTCGATTTCGAGACGGGGCTGCTCATTGGCTTTTCGCGGGCCGGCCCAGAGCGCGGAAGCCAGTCCGCCCTCGCGCGCCAATGACAGGGCGAGATCGCCATCGGCGGCAGCCTGCACCAGTTCGAGCGCGCGATAGAGATTGGTCTTGCCGACCCCATTGGCGCCGGTGAGCACGGTCAACCGGCGCACGGGCATGCGCAGGGACCGGACCGATCGATAGCCCTTGATCGAGAAATCGCAGATATTCATGGCCAGCCTTTCAGGCGTCACCTTGGCTTGCAAGGAACGCCTGAGGCAAGGGCGGGATCAGGGCCAGCGCACCGCAGGGGGCATGGACGAAAGGATCGAGTTCACATTGCCGCCGGTCTTGAGGCCGAACATGGTGCCGCGATCATAGAGCAGGTTGAATTCGACATAGCGGCCGCGACGCACAAGCTGTTCCTCGCGCTCGGCCTCGCTCCAGGGCATTTCGAAATTGCGACGGACGAGGCGCGGGTAGATGTCGTCGAAGGCTTCGCCGACGGCGCGCGTATAGGCGAAGTCCGCGTCCCAGTCGCCGGAATTAAAGTGATCGTAGAAAATCCCGCCGATGCCGCGATGTTCATTGCGGTGAGGCAGGAAGAAGTAATCGTCGCACCACGCCTTGAACTTCTCGTAGTCGACGCCCGGGCGGCCCTCGCAGGCCCCGCGCATGGCGGCGTGGAAATCCACGGTGTCGGGATCGTCCTGGGTGCGGCGATTGTCGAGCACGGGAGTGAGGTCGGCGCCGCCGCCCCACCACTGCTTGCCGGTGACGATCATGCGCGTGTTCATGTGCACGGCCGGAACATGGGGGTTCCAGGGGTGGATGATCAGAGAGATGCCCGAGCTCCAGAAGGCGGTGCCCGCTTCGGTGCCCGGCATGGACTTGGCGAAGTCTTCCGAGAAATTGCCGTGGACGGTCGAGATGTGGACGCCGGCCTTTTCGAACACGCGACCGTGCAGCATCGACATTTCGCCGCCGCCGCCCGCAGCGCGATCCCAGGGGGTGCGCTCGAACCTGCCCGGCGCCATGTCGGCATTGGGGCCCGTTACCTCGGCTTCGAGGGTTTCGAGGGAAGCACAGATCCGGTCACGCAGGGTGCGGAACCAGGCGCTGGCGGTGGCTTTCTTGGTGTCGATATCGGCTGGCAGTGTCATGGCAGGAGCAATAAGTGACTTATGAGAGGGAAGTAAAGCCGTCGATCTGCCGCATGGCTTCGCCAACGATCATCGAGGCGGCAAGAGCGACATTGATAGAACGCCGTTCGGGCAGCATTGGGATGCGCACGCGAAGATCAGCGATCTCGGCCACGGCATCGGGGACGCCAGCGCTCTCGCGGCCAAGCATCAATATATCGCCGGGGGCGTAGGCGACGGCATAGGCCGATTGCGCACTCTTGGTTGTGAGCAGCACGAGGCGGCGGCATTGGGCCGCGCGCCAATGCTCGAAGCTTTCGAAGTTTACGTGCTCACGCAGGGCGGCGTGTTCGACATAGTCGAGGCCGGCGCGAGCCAAGATCTTTGGGCTCACGGGGAAGCCTGCGGGATGAATAATGTGCAAGGTCAGACCCATACAGGCGGCCAAACGGATCAGCGTTCCTGTATTGTTGGCAATGTCCGGCTGGTAGAGGGCAATGTCGAGCTGCATGTTCTCGCGCGCAATTGATGTCCGGTTCTTCCACGGGCCCACCCTATAGTGGCGCAAATGGCTCGCTGTCACCTCTCCTGCACTGGACAAGCTACGCCGACAGTGCAAAAAGAACCCACCTGACGGACCGCTTGAGGGCGACCGGCGGTCGATTCTGCATACGCAATCGTCCGACCGTAGCCGGCTCCGTCATTTGTGCATCGTACGGGGATACGGACCTTGGCCACGCAAGCAGAACACTCAACCACAAACCGGCGGGATTTTCTATTTGTCGCCACCGGTGCGGTCGGCGCCGTCGGCGCTGCGGCCGTGGTTTGGCCGCTGATCAATCAGCTCAATCCGGACGCGTCTACGCTGGCTCTCGCCAGTATTCAATATGACGTTGGTCCTATCGCCGAAGGGCAGTCGGTCACGATCATGTGGCGCGGCCTGCCGGTTTTCGTGCGTCACCGCACGGCTGCCGAGATCGAGGAAGCCAAGGCAGTGCCTTTGTCCGACCTCAAGGATCCGCAGACGGACGAAGAGCGCACCAAGGCTGGCCACGAACAGTGGCTGATCATGATCGCCAACTGCACCCATCTGGGCTGTATCCCTGTCGGGGAAGCGGGCGATTTCGACGGCTGGTTCTGCCCATGCCACGGCTCGCACTATGACTCTGCCGGCCGTATCCGCCGCGGTCCCGCGCCGTCCAACCTGGTCGTGCCGCCGTATGAATTCCTCAGCGATACGCTGGTCCAGATCGGTTAATAAGGGCAGTCCCGATGTCAGAACACTCGACTTACGTCCCGGGCAATGCTGCAGAGAAGTGGCTTGATGACCGCCTGCCGGTCGTGCGCTTCGCCAAAGCCCATCTCATGGACTTCCCGACCCCGAAGAACCTCAACTACTGGTGGACCTTCGGCGCCATTCTGGTGATGTGCCTGGGTATCCAGATCGTCACCGGCATCATCCTGGCGATGCACTACACCCCCAATACCGCGCTGGCGTTCGACTCGGTCGAGCATATCCGCCGCAACGTAAACGGCGGCCGCGTCATCCAGGCGACCCACGCGGTCGGTGCCTCGATGTTCTTCGTGGCCCTCTACATCCACATGTTCCGCGGCCTGTTCTACGGCTCGTACAAGGCTCCGCGCGAAATCCTCTGGATCCTCGGCGTCGTCATCTTCCTGCTCACCACTGCCACTGCGTTCATGGGCTACATCCTGCCCTGGGGCCAGATGAGCTTCTGGGGTGCGACGGTTATCTCGAACATCTTCACCGCCATTCCGCTGGTCGGCGAAAACATCAAGCAGCTGGTGCTGGGTGGCTTTGCTGTCGGTAACCCGACGCTGAACCGCTTCTTCTCGCTGCACTATCTGCTGCCGTTCATCATCGCAGCCGTCGTGGCCCTGCATATCTGGGCCCTGCACGTGCCGGGTAACAACAACCCGATCGGCGTTGAAGTGAAGGAAAGCCGCGACACCGTTCCCTTCCATCCGTACTACACGATGAAGGACCTGTTCGCGATGGTGCTGTTCATGATCCCGTTCGCGTGGTTCGTGTTCTTTGCCCCAGATATCCTGGGTCACCCCGACAACTACATCATGGCCAACAGCCAGGTGACGCCGGCCCATATCGTTCCGGAATGGTACCTGCTGCCGTTCTATACGATCCTGCGCGCCATCGACTTCAACATCCTGTTCATCGACTCCAAGCTTGGCGGCGTGATCGCCATGGGCGGCGCGATGCTGATGCTGCTGATCGTGCCGTGGCTCGATACGTCCAAGGTTCGCTCCGGCAACTTCCGTCCGATGTTCAAGTGGTTCTACGCTCTGTTCGTGATCAACTTCATCGGCCTGATGTATCTGGGTGCCCAGCCGGCCGAAGGCATCTACGTGGTGCTCGCAAAGGTCTGCACGGCATTCTACTTCATCTACTTCCTGGTCGTGCTGCCGGTCCTGTCGCGGATCGAGACGCCCAAGCCGCTGCCAACCAGCATTTCCGAGAGCGTTCTCGGCAAGAATGCCAACGCGTGATCGGGGCGAGTACTATGATCAAGAGCAAGTTCATCCTCGCAGCCGTCGCGCTCGTCGTCGGCCTGTCCTCCACCTCGGCGCAGGCCGCCGAGGCAGGGGCACCGATCGAAAAGCAGAACTGGTCGTTCGGCGGTATCTTCGGCACCTATGACACCAACCAGCTTCAGCGCGGGTTCCAGGTGTTTCGTGAAGTCTGCGCCAGCTGCCACGGCGCCCATCTGGTTTCGTTCCGCAATCTGATGGAACCCGGTGGTCCGGAATTCTCCGAGGCCCAGGTTCGTGCGCTGGCTGCAGAATATGAAGTGGCCGATCCCACTGTCGAAGGCGGCGTCCGTCCGGGCGTTCCGGCTGACCGGTGGCCGAACCCGTTCGCGACCGAGCAGGATGCCCGTGACGCAATGGGTGGTTCCCTGCCGCCGGACCTGTCGGTCATGGCCAAGGCCCGTGGCGTCACCGACCCGTTCCCGTGGTGGATCACCAACTACTTCACGGGTTATCAGGAAGGCGGCCCGGATTACCTGCGCGCCCTGCTGACCGGTTACCACGACGAAGTTCCGGCGACCGCTCCGGAAGGCTTTGAGCTGCCGGAAGGCAAGTACTACAACGACTACTTCCCGGGTCATGCCATCGGCATGGCGCCGCCGCTGAGCGATGGCGCGATTGCCTATACGCCTGGCGAAAACGGCGTGACTGTTCCCGAGACTGCGGACCAGTACGCACGGGACGTCGCTGCCTACATGATGTGGATGGCTGAACCCCATCTGGTGTCGCGCAAGCAGACCGGCTTCGTTGTGCTGCTGTTCCTCGTGCTGTTCGCCGGCCTCATGTACGGCACCAAGCGCAAGATCTGGCGCGGTATCGAACACTAAGCGTGTTCGCTGGGTATCGAACACCAAGGGTGTCCGGCACCTGTTGAATTCGGCAGGGGGCCCTTCGGGGCCCTTTGCTTTTTCCCGCGCTGCGGGCCATCGGCTCTTGTGTTTCCGGGCTCGCAAAGCAATATAACCCCTGCGTTCGTCTCGTCCGAGGATAAAGCCATGTCCGCTATTCGCCTGGCTGTTACCGTGGTCGGCGCTGCCATTACGGCCAGCCGGCATCCGGCTGTTCGCGCCGGTATTCAGGCCGTCGCCAATAATCCCAAAGCGCGCGAGGCCGCCGTCACTGCAACGCGCAGCGTGGCCTATAATGCCGGCGTCATTGCCCGGCACCTCATTGGCCGCAGCAAGTCCTGATCTTTCTTCCAGCCAAGGCTATCCATGTCGCTCGACCTCAAGTCGCTCGTTCGCACGATCCCGGACTATCCCAAGAAGGGGATTCTGTTCCGCGACATCACCACGCTGATCGAGCATCCCGAGGGTTTTAAGGAAAGCGTCGAGCGCATTGCCGCCGCCCACCGCGGTCTCGGCATCACCCATGTCGCCGGCATTGAAGCGCGCGGCTTCATCTTCGGGGCCGGGGTGGCGATTGCGCTTGGCGTCGGTTTCGTGCCGATCCGCAAGAAGGGCAAGCTGCCCGGCGAGACCATCGGCCAGAACTATGCGCTCGAATATGGCGTCGACACGATCGAGATCCATGCCGACGTGCTTGGTGCCGGCGATCATGTGTTGCTGGTGGATGATCTGATCGCCACGGGCGGTACGGCGATTGCCGCGGTCGGCCTGTTGCGCCGCACGGGCGCGACTGTCAATCACGCTGCCTTTGTTATTGACCTCCCAGATCTGGGTGGCGCGGCAAAGCTCCGCGCCGAGAATATGCAGCTGCAGGCGCTGATCGATTTCGAAGGCCACTGACGCTCGGCAAAAGCGTTTGTCGGGGCGGAGTGCCCCGACCCAGCCTACCAGTTATTGCGACCGTCCATTTTCTCGATCGTGATCGCGGCCCAGTCGAGATCGTCGACGAGGTTGAGGTTGACGCCGAAGGTGCGCTCGGTCGGCACTGCGGTTGGATCACCGTTCTTGGGCGTGCCATCGGCATTGTACATCGAGGCCCAGTCGGGTGATGAGCCCCAGGTCTGCATGCCGCAGCGGCTGCAGAAATGGTGCTGGTTCAGTGCCGGATTGACCGCATAGGTGCCTTCCGCGTCCTGCGACAGGAACTTCAATTCCCCCGGCTTGTAATAGGCTCAGATCGCGCCGGTGCGGGCGCAATAGCTGCAATTGCAGGAGCCGGCCTGGGTCGGCTGTGCGGGCAGTTCGATGCGTGTGGCGCCACAGTGGCAGCTGGCGATCAGGGCCATGATATCCTCCTCGGTTGTGATGCGGGAGAGCCTAGGCGGGGGCAGTGTCAGACCCTGTCAGCACGCCCGGTTCAGGCGGCGTCCTGAGCAGCAATCTCGTCGTCGGCAATCTCGGGGGCAGCATGGTCCTCTCGGCGGTCGACAAGGCAGAACTGATTGCCTTCGGGGTCCTTCATCACCGTATATGTCGGCAGCACGCGATCGACCGTTGCACCTAGGGCCTTGAGCCTTTCGACCTCTGCGGAACGGTCGGGCGCGTGGACGTCGAAGTGGACGCGGTTATTGTCATGGCGGCGCCCTTCCACGTTCTGGAAGCAGATCGAGGGGCCGGGGCCATCGACCATCACCGTCGGGTCGGTTTCGGGGGTGAAGCCCAGTGCTGCGAGCTTGGCAATCTCGACCGCGTCATAGGCGCGTACTTCGTAGCCATCGAGCAGGCTCGCCCAGAACCTGGCCAGCACGGCGGGCTTGTCGCAGTCAAAGACGATCTCGTGGATGGCTCCCATGGCCCATCTCCTCGCTTCATTTTCTCTTCGGTTAACCAGAAAATGCGGCAAGAGTGGCGCAGGGGATGCGCGGGGCGACCGCGTGGCCGCCCCGCCTCTCTTACTGGTGGCCCTCGCTGCGCCGGAGCAGGCTGTGCAGCGATGGCACGGCCGGGGGCAGACCATCAGGCTTGACAGCCTTCGCTGCCGGTAGTGGCCGGGCAGGGGCCTTGGGCGGCACGCCATGGCGCGGCACGTTTCGATTGTGCTGGATGGGCTGGGGGCGTTGATGCGGGTTTTTAGGCATGCGTTTTCCTTTCCGTCCGGACGAGGCCGGATCGGCGCGAAATCGATGTGACGGTGCGGCCAGGCGCAAACCGTCGGCTGAAGCGGATGACGACGCCAGCAGGCTCGATGAGCGATGCGGAAGGGAAGAGGGAGCGCTGGCTCAGCCAGACGAATGGTCGCCCTGATCTACCATCGCAACAGGAGCCTCCATGACCAGACAAGCCCCGTTGGGGGGGTGCTGGATCGGGTCAGAAGCGTCCGAAGCAAGGGTTCAGATCATTTGCGGCGAGACCTCGTTCTCGTGTGTGAACGGGGAGGAGGATAAAAAAAGAGGCGGGCCGGGTCAACCGGTCCGCCCCAAAAATCAAATCGCGTCGGGATCAGGGCTCGAGATGACCCTGCGTAGGATCCTGTTCGGCGCTGATGTTGGGCTCGTTGCGGGTCTTCCACAGCGAGTAGAATACGCCCGCAGCCAGGATCGACAGGGTCACGCCCAGCGAGAGCAGGGTGTCGATGTGGATGCCGAACGGCACGAGACAGATCTTGATACCGATCAGCACCAGGATCACAGCCAGCGAGACCTGCAGGTAACGGAAGCGGTTCATGGCGGCAGCCAGGGCGAAGTAGAGCGCGCGCAGGCCGAGAACGGCGAAGATGTTAGAGGTGTAGACGATGAACGTGTCCTGGGTGACCGCGAACACAGCCGGGACGGAGTCCACGGCAAAGATCAGGTCAACGACTTCGACCATGATCAGCGCAATGGCGAGCGGGGTCAGCCAGGTGACGATCTTGCCGGTCTTGGGATCAGGCTGCTTGACCGTGAAATTGCGGCCGTGCAGCTCCTTGGTGACGCGGAACCGCGAGGACAAGAACCTGTAGATCTTGTTCTCTTCCATGTTCGGCTCTTCGTCCTGATGGCCGAACATCTTGATGCCGGTGAAGATCAGGAAGGCGCCGAAAATCAGCAGAATCCAGCTGAACTGGTGCACGAGCGCTGCGCCAACGCCGATCAGAACGGCACGGAACAGGATCACGCCCAGGATGCCCCAGAACAGCACGCGGTGCTGGTAGAGGCGCGGAATGCCGAGGAAGGCGAAGATGGTGGCGATGACGAACATGTTGTCCATCGCCAGTGATTGCTCGATCAGATAGCCGGTATAGAACTCAAGGCCTGCCTGCGCGCCGCGCTGGAACCAGACCCAGGCGCCGAAGGCGAGGGCGATCAGAACGTAGAAACCGTAAAGCAGCAGGCTTTCCTTGGCCTCGATCTCGTGTTCGTCGCGGTGCAGAATGCCGAGATCGAAGACGAGCAGACCAATGACGACCGCGATAAACGCGACCCAGAAGTAGATAGGGGTGCCTAGAAAATCACCCGACAGGGCGGCAAGCAGCATTTCCATCGCCGGACCTTCTCCATGTAACTTGGTGGAGCAGCTCCGACATCATCATGGAGAACCCATGACCAGAGGGGCCCGGCGCTGCCCCTCTAAAATGCCTGATCGAATGAAAAGTTCAAGTGCTGACCGCTGAACTGCGGCTATTTGCGCCGATTGCGGTTGATAAGCCCATGGGCCATCGCCGAAAAAATCGGCGGCCGCTCAGCGCGGCGTGCAGAGCATGACGATGGTGTCAGCGGTTTCGAGCTGCAGGGCCACGCCGAAATTGGCGTCCGCAACCACGCGACCGGCCTGGATGCCCGCATTGGCGCGCAGATTGCCGTCGTTGATGCCGATGCCGTCCTCATAGGGCGTGGTGGTGCCGGTGCCCGAATTGGCGTCGCCCATGGCGCGCGAGGCCCAGCCATAAACCTGGCCGTAGATCGTTAATATGCCGACGCGGTTCGTGGTCGCGTCGCGACAGCTCCAGTTGCCTTGGTAGGACTGGGCGAGGCTTGGCGTTGCGGACGCGGCGAGAAGCGAGAAGATGAGGGCGAATCGGAGCATGTCAGGAGAGTGCCGGGGCGCCCTTTCGGTTTCAAGTGCCGCGCGACAGTCTCGGGCCGATCACGGGAATTTTGCTGAGGGCAAGGAGCAGCCGGAGTTTTAGGGGCATGCGGTAGTCGCGCAGTTTTGAGAAGCCCACAAGCTCGGCGCGATAGACCAGCTCGCCCCGCTGGTTGGTCGCGGTCAGCCGGTTGAACAAGAGGCCCCAGCCCGGCAGGGAGTTGGAGGGACGCTTGCCTGTTACCACCAGCTCATAGGAGACCGTGTCGCCCGGACGCACCGGCACCTTGAAGTCCATGGAATTGACGCCGGGGGAGGGGCCGGAAACGCCGGGTTCCTCGCCGAGTGTGCGCAGGCGTTCTGCTTCGGCGTCGAGTGCATCGACCATCCGCCGATGCCCGACGCTGACCGTGTGCCAGCCGCTGGCAATGATGCCGCCGAAATGGCTGTGCTTGGCCGCTTCCGAATCGATGTGGAAATACTGCGGATCATAGAGCTTTGCGAAGGCGATGATTTCGTCCTCGGTGAATGTGTGGCTGCCCAGCGGGAAGGCCTCGTCGATGACGATGTTTTCGAACCAGCGGGTCATGCAGCCACCTCGCGGCATTCGACCAGATTGGCGAGGCGCATGGTGAGAACCGGTTTGTCGTTCTGGTTGCGGATGTCGAAGTCGAGCGTGACAATGCCCCATTGCGGGTGGCTGGACGAGCGGCGCAACCCGGCAATGGTGACCGTGCCGCCGATGGTGTCATTGACCATCACCGGGTTCTTCCATTTGAGGTCGGTAAAGCCGAGCCCGCCGCAGGAGGCGACCTTGGACAGGAAGCTGTCGACCAGCATGCGCAGGCTGAGGCCGCCGGTCTGCCAACCGCTGGACGAGAGACCGCCGAGCAGGCTTTTCCGCGCGGCTTCTTCGTCGAGATGAAAGGGGAAGGGATCGAACTCGCGCGCGAAAGTGGTGATCATGTCCTTGGTCACCTTGGTGTGGCCCAGATCGATCACCTCGCCTTCGAAAAGGTCCTCAAAATGCCGGCGACCGGCAGTGACAGGATTGGTCATCGTCTTTCCCTATACGTCAACCGAACTTGTGCCATGGGCCGTCGGCGGTGGCAAGATGACGGCGCGGGCGAGGTTTTTGCAAGCCTCTGAGCCGGTTGATCTGGGTCCTCACATTTCCGCCCGACGGCCAGCGGCGCGGAATTCGAGCGGCGCGACGCCCCGGCGGCGGCGCAGCACCTTGGCGAGGTAATTGCCATCGGCAAAGCCGGTTGCAGCAGCGATCTCGGCGACGCTCATTTCGCTGGCCAGGAGCAGGCGTTCGACGCGCTCGAGGCGTTTGTCCTGCACGTATTCGGCAGGTCCGCGACCCATGGCGGCCGAGAAACTGCGGACGAAATGGGCCCGGCTCATGCCCGCAATCGCCGCGAGATGCTCGACCGGCAGGGCGGCGCCAAGCTCGCCGTCGATATGGGCAAGCACACGGGTGATGGCCGGCGCGAGCGTGCGCTCGGGGGCAGGGCGATTGCCGAAGACGCTGTCATGGAGGCTGGTCATGGCGGCATAGGCTGCGCTCGACGCCTCACCCGGCGTCGGTTCGGCTAGGGTGAGCAGGGAAAGGCAGGCGGCGGCGAGCCGGTCGATCTGCGTCGGGGACAGTTCGAGAACGGGGCCGGCGCTGTCGATGATTTCGCGGGCAAGGCGCAGCGCCTCGCGCCCGTTGAGCAACAGCCAGAAATATTCCCAGTGGCCGCCGCGTTCGAGCCAGTAGCGATGGGCGTGGGGCATGGTGACGAGCATGGTGCTGCCGGGCCGGAGGCGATGGTGCGCACCGGCAAAGTCCAGCCGGCCTTCACCCAGCGTCGTGTGCTGGATGACGAGGAAGGGGGCAGTGCCGCGCTTCATGCCGTCCCAGGAATAGACCTCATTGCGACGCTGTTCATGGCCCGCTGCCACGGCCATGCAATGAAGCGGCGCCGCGCTGCGGGGCAGGCCCAGGGTTCGGATGTCGTGGCCATGGTCGAGAAGCTGGGAGAGCACAAAATTACCCGCGTTCGCACAAGCTTTCTCTACACGAGCATGGCGCAGCGCGCTAGCAATGAGCGCAATAGTCATGCTGCCAGGGAGTGGGGCATCCAATGTCTTTCAAGGTCGCCATCATCGGCGCGGGGTCCGTCGGTTTCACCAAGACGCTGATTTCCGACATCCTCAAGGTCGCCGAGTTCGCCGATGTCGAATTCGCGTTGACCGATATCAGCGCACATAATCTCGACATGGTGCGGCAGATCATCGAGACCATTGTTTCGGTGAACAATCTGCCGGCCAAGGTGACGGCCACCACCAATCGGCGCGAGGCGCTGACCGGCGCGCGCTATATCATGAGCTGCGTGCGGGTGGGCGGGCTCGAGGCCTATGCCACCGACGTCAATATTCCGCTCAAATATGGCGTCGACCAATGCGTCGGCGACACGATCTGCGCCGGCGGCATCATGTATGGCCAGCGCAACATTCCGGTCATCCTCGATTTCTGCAAGGACATCCGGGAGGTGGCGGAGCCCGGCGCGCTGTTCCTCAACTATGCCAACCCCATGGCGATGAACACCTGGGCCGCCGAGCAATTTGGCGGGGTCAATATTGTCGGTCTCTGCCACGGCGTGCAGCACGGCGCGCACCAGATCGCCGAGGTGCTTGGCGTCAGCGACGAGGACCTCGACTATGTCTGTTCGGGCATCAATCACCAGACCTGGTACATCGATATCCGCGCCAAGGGCCGCAAGATCGAGAAGGAAGAGCTGATCGCCGGCTTTGAGGCGCATCCGGTCTATTCGCAGACCGAAAAAGTGCGCATCGACGTGCTCAAGCGGTTCGGCGTCTATTCCACCGAGAGTAATGGCCATTTGTCCGAATATCTCCCGTGGTATCGGAAGCGTCCCGACGAGATCAATCGCTGGATCGACATGAGCCATTGGATCCACGGCGAGACCGGCGGTTACCTGCGCTATTCCACCGAGCGCCGGAACTGGTTCGAGACCGATTTCCCGATGTTCAAGGCGGAGGCCAGCAAGCCGCTCTCGGACTACAAGCGCACCAGCGAACACGCCAGCTACATCATCGAGGCGCTGGAAACGGGGCGCGTTTATCGCGGCCATTTCAACCGCCGCAACAATGGCATCATCACCAATCTGCCCGATGACGCGATCATCGAAAGCCCAGGCTATGTCGATCGCTTCGGCATCAACATGATCGAGGGTGTTACCCTGCCGACCGCCTGCGCGGCCACGTGCTCGGTCTCGATCTCTGTGCAGCGCCTCTCGGTCGAGGCTGCCATGACGGGTGACCTCGATACGCTCAAGCTTGCCGTGCTGCATGATCCGCTGGTAGGGGCCATCTGCACGCCGGACGAGGTCTGGGCCATGGTCGATGAAATGGTCGTTGCCCAGGCCGAATGGCTGCCGCAATTCGCCGACGCCATCCCGGCGGCCCGCGAGCGCGTCGCCAAGTCCACGGTCAAGACCCGCGACTGGGAAGGGGCCGCGCGAAAGCGGGTCCGTTCGGTCGAAGAGCTGCGCGAACTCTCCGGCGGCCACCACTAATTACGACGCGACCTCCCTGGCGTCACCTGCCCCCGGCCCTCCACCGGGGGCTTTTTGTTGGACGGGGGCAATCTCGCCAAGAGTGCGATCTGTCCCTCCCCCTACCAGGGGGAGGCGAGGAGCGGGTGTCTGCTTAGGGGCCAACACCCAGGCCCACTTGCACCGCTTATCCCACCCCTAATTTCTCGTGCTATCATCTCCCCGTTCCCGCCGATAACACGCGGCGCCGACGAAGCGTCGGGCGGGGAGACGGGCCGCACGGGGTCGCCTGGGCGGGGGCGTGGATGCCGACCACCGGCCGGTGCCGGTTCTGCCTTTCGGGGTCATGCCTCGACGCAGGGCCCAGCACCACCCGCAAGGGGGCCGCTCAAGGCATGCGCTTAAAAAAACCGGTCGTGGGAAGCGGCTTTCGCCTCTTCTACTACTCTACCTTTGGGGCGAAAGCCGCTTCGCACCGCGTGCCGTGGGGCATCGCGACCGTGTCTCCGCGACGCCTTTTATGGCCGGGCGGCGGTTTGGCATGTCTGCGGCAAAGAGGAGAAAACTTCCGGCTTTCACAGGAGGGATTGCCCGGCTGAGAGCGGCACCATAGCGTCATGCGGGGGAGGATTTTTGCATGGCACAGCCGGCTCATTTCGTCATCGTCGGTGGCGGTACCGCGGGGTGGATCGCCGCCTTCATCATTCAGGATGAGGCGCGGCGGCGCGGCTTCAACTTCAGGATTTCCGTGGTCGAGAGCTCGCGCATTCCCACCGTCGGCGTGGGAGAGGCCACGACTGCCGCGTTCCGGGTGCTGCTGAAGCACTTTGGCATCGACGAGTTCGAATTCTTCCGCAAGACGGACGCGAGCTTCAAGCTGGGCATTCGGCACGAGCACTGGCGGCGCAAGGGCTTTACCTATTATGGGCCGATCGATGATCCCCATCAGGTGGTGCAGGCCCCGCCGGGCGCGCCGTCCGACTATCTCAATGTCTATGCCGTCGCCGCGGGCAGGGCGGTGCAGGAGATGCACCTCTTCCAGCATTTGCTTGAGCAGAAAAAAGCGCCCTATGCGCAAAAACCGGATGGCTCGCTGATCCCGCTTGGGCCCTTCCATCACGCCTTCCATTTCGATCAGGCGCTGGTCGGAAAGTTCTTCGCCAGCAAGTCCAAGGGCGTCGAAAAAGTCGATGCCATGGTCGCCGGCGTCGAGCGCAATGGCGAGACCGGCGATATCTCCGCCCTCGTGCTCGATGACAATTCCCGTCTCGAGGGCGACTTTTTCATCGACGCGACGGGGTTCCGAAAGCAACTCATCGTCAAGGCGCTGGACGCCCCGTGGAAATCCTATGCCCATGAGCTGCCGGTCAACCGGGCGCTGCCGTTCTGGGTCGATATCAATCCGGGCGAAGAGCTGGCCAATTATACCCGCGCCTGGGCCCAGAGTTCGGGCTGGATGTGGCAGATCCCGACCCGCACCCGCTATGGCTGCGGCTATGTCTATTCGGACGAGTTTTCGACGCCTGACGAGGCCAAGGCGGAAGTTGAGCGCGTGCTCGGTCACGAGATCGAAGTGCGCAGCGATATCCGCTTCCAGATCGGGCGGCTGGAAAAGGCCTGGATCGGCAACTGCGTGGCGGTGGGGCTCTCCTCGAGCTTTCTCGAACCGCTCGAATCCACATCCATCCACGGCACGATCGTGCAGATGATGCTGTTCGCGCAGCGCTATATGGACGAGCCGGGCAAGATCACGCCCAAGGCGCGGGACGACTATAATGCCCGGGTCGGCCGGCAGGTCGATGACTTCCGCACGTTCGTGAATACCCATTACGTCACCGAGCGCGACGATACCCCGTTCTGGCGTGAAGTGCGGGCCAATCGCATTCATCCCGAGACCAGGGAGCGCCTCGCGCGCTGGCAGAAGGAAATGCCGCGCAACGAGCACTTTCCGAACTATCTCGGCGGGCTGCCGCATATTGAAACGCAGCTCCATTACCCGGTGCTCAATGGCCTCGGCCTGCTCGACCAGCAATTGGCGCGGCAGGAGATGGAGGTCGATCCCAAACTGCGCCGGTTTGCCCAGCAGACCTTTGACGGGCTGGTGAAAGAATATCGCGCCGCGGCCAATCAGGCGCTGGGCCACGCCGAGTTTCTGCGCATCGTCCAGGAGATGGGGTGAGGGCCCTATCTCCTCCATTTCGCTGGCCGGGAAGGCGCGGTGTCGCGCCGCGACGAGGTTGACATCCCGGCCAATCCGACCCAATTGGAACCCAACTTATCCCCGGAGTTTCCCATGGGCTTTAAAATGGGCATCGTCGGCCTGCCGAATGTTGGCAAGTCGACGCTTTTCAATGCTTTGACCCGCACGGCAGCCGCCGCGGCCGCCAATTTCCCGTTCTGCACCATCGAGCCCAATGTGGGCGACGTTCCCGTGCCCGATCCGCGCCTTGCCAAGCTGGCCGCCATCGGCAAGTCGCAGGCGATCCTGCCGGCGCGCATGAGCTTCGTGGATATCGCGGGCCTCGTGAAGGGCGCCTCCAAGGGCGAAGGCCTCGGCAACCAGTTCCTCGCCAATATCCGCGAGTGCGACGCCATTGCCTATGTGCTGCGCTGCTTTGAAGACGGCAACATCATTCACGTGGCCAACAAGGTCGATCCGCTGGCCGACGCCGAAGTCGTCGAGACCGAGCTGATGCTCGCCGACCTCGAAAGCCTCGAGAAGCGCCGCGCCGGCGTCGAAAAGAAGGCCAAGGGCAACGATAAGGACGCCAAGGTCACGCTCGAGCTGATCGACCGCGCGCTCCTGCTGTTGCGCGATGGCAAGTCTGCCCGCTTTGTCGAGCGTTCCAATGAGGAAGAAAAGGCCTTCCAGGAACTGCAGCTCTTGACCTCCAAGCCCGTGCTCTATGTCTGCAACGTGGACGAAGGTTCGGCTGACGGCGGCAATGCGATGAGCGCGCAGGTTGCTGAATATGCCAAGGCGAACGACGCCGGCGTGGTGATCATCTCGGCCGAGATCGAGAGCCAGCTGGCGCAGCTTCCGGATGCCGAACAGGCTGAGTATCTGGAATCGCTGGGCCTGCATGAGCCCGGCCTCAATCGCCTGATCCGCGAGGCCTATGACCTGCTTGGTCTGCAGACCTATTTCACGGTCGGCCCCAAGGAAACCCGCGCCTGGACCATCCATAAGGGCGACAAGGCTCCGGCTGCCGCTGGCGTCATCCACACCGATTTCGAGCGCGGCTTCATCCGTGCCCAGACCATCGGCTTTGATGATTTCGTCACCCTGGGCGGCGAAGTCGCTGCCAAGGAAGCGGGCAAGGCTCGCGACGAAGGCAAGGAATATGTCGTCAAGGACGGCGACGTCATGATGTTCAAGTTTAATACTTGATGCCGACCGCTACGCGGTAAAATCCCTCCGGTGGAGGGATTTTAGGCATCAAGGCCACGAGAGCTATGCTCGAGTGGCAGGGCGAGCGCTTAAGGCCACGAGAGCTACGCTCGAGTGGCTGGGGCCTACCGCTTCGAAAGACAAAATCCCTCCACTGGAGGGATTTTGCGTTTATGCGGCGTCATCTCCCCGCGTCAGGCATTCCCAAACTTATCCCCCCTTGCACCCCACGCACTAAAATTTAAGGTGCTGGCAGTTGTTTGGGGATTTTTTCTGATGATAGACAAACCGAGTCGCCGGCATGTTCTCTTTGCCGGCAGCGCCGCCGCTGCTGCCGGTCTTTCGGCACCAGCCTTTGGCCAGCACGACCACCATGGCCATGGCGACGGCGAAGTCTTCGCCACAGAAAAGAAGCTGGGCCGCGCCGTAGCGCAGGCTACGGGCGATGACATCCGCTTCCCGGAAGTCCGCCGGTCAGAAAATGGCGTGCTCGAAACGACGCTGCGCCTTGCCTATGGTCCAACCGACATCGATGGCGAAAAAGCTGTCGCCATGACCTTCGAGGGCTCTTACCCAGGTCCGACGCTGGTTGCCAAGCCGGGCGACACGATCAAGATCCGGCTGATCAACGATCTCGACGACGTTACCAATCTGCACACCCACGGGCTGCATGTTTCGCCTTCGGGGAACAGCGACAATGTCATGCTGGTGATCCAGCCGGGCGAGACCTTCGACTACGAGATCAACATCCCCCAAGATCATATGCCGGGCACCTATTGGTACCATCCCCATGTGCATGGCCTCACCTATCCCCAAGTCGGGGGCGGGCTTGCCGGTGCATTGATCATCGAAGGTGGCCTCGACGCGGTTGAAGGCATCAAGGACCGCGTCGACCAGCTGCTGGTGATCCAGTCTGCCGAGTTCGACGACACCAACACGATTGTGCCAGTCGACAACCAGGACATTCATCGCCAGACCCGGACGGTCAACGGCCAGATCAACCCGACCCTTCGCATCCGCTCGGGCGAGGTGCAGCGCTGGCGTCTGGTCAATGCGACCTCCGAGACCTTCCTGATGATCGGGCTTGAGGGACACCCGCTCTACCAGATTTCCAAGGACGGCAATGCAATGAGCCGGGTCGTCAAGCATGAGCGCCTGCTGCTCGAGCCGGGCACCCGCGCCGATGTGCTGGTCAAGGGACACATGTTTTCGGGCTCATGGGAGCTGCGCAAAATGCTCTGGCTGGGATCGGAGCGCCAGTACGAGCCTGATGAGCTACTCGCCACGCTGGTGGTCGAGGAAGGCGAGGCCGTTACCGAGCACCAGATCCCCAATGAGCTGATCCCTCTCGGCGAAGATCTGCGCGGCCTGCCGGTCGACAAGAAGCGCGAAATCCGCTTCGACGTCGTTCGGGGACAGCCGGGCGGCACGAAGTTCACCATCGACGGCAAGCAGGTCGACATGGGCCGCGTCGACCAGACGGTCAAGCTCGGCGCTTTCGAGGAATGGGAACTGATCAACGACTCGCCGGAGTGGCATCCGTTTCACATCCACACCAATGATTTCCAGGTCGTGGCGGTGAACGGCGTCCCGGTGGATGAGGTGCTGAGCTTTGAAGATACGCGCGGCATCCCGCCGAGCGGATCGCTCACCATCCGCCACCGCTTCCTCGATTTCACCGGCAAATATGTCTACCACTGCCACCTGCTCTTCCACGAAGATCACGGCATGATGGGCATTGTCGAAGTGGTCGAATAAGACCGGTCGAGGCCCTGAGACACCGCTTCACTTTAGCGGGTTCAGGGCCTCGTCCCCACAGGTCGAACTTCAGCCAGCCGAAGTTCGGCGTAGTCGTCCTTCCAGCACACGGCAGCTTCCCAGGCGGCCGAGGCTTGTTCGGCGATGTCACGGGCTTCCCCCTCCAAGCCGGCGCCGTTGAAGGGCAGGACGAGATCGAGGTCGACGACGTCGACATGGGCTTCATCCCAGTCGACCAAAGCGACATGATCGGCTGTCATGAGAATATTGGCCGGATTGTTGGGATTGCCGTGAACCACGGCACTTTCTCGGCCACGGAGGCGCGCCCAGGCGGCACGGCATCGGAGGACAGCCTCGGCGGGCATGGCGTCGAGATCAATGCGCGTGCCATTGCGGGCTTCGAGCAGATCGAGCGAGGAGCGCCAGCCCGGGCGCTGCGGCCAGTCGCGGGTGAGGCGGTGAAGTTCGCGCAAGGTCGCGGCAACGCGGGACCAATCCGCCTGGGTTTGCGGTGGGCCGCCCTCCATATGGCGCATTACCACAAGGCCATCGACGAAGAGGCGGCCGTCCTCAGCGGGTATGGGGACAGGGACGACGAGACCGTTGCCATGGAGGTGGAAAAGGAGCTCGGCCTCCCAGGAGAGGTCGGCATCGCTGCGGGTCCCAAGGCGGGCGACGGCGCGCTGGCCATCGAGGTCAACGCTCCAGACATCGTTGGAACTGCCGCCGGCGAGGCGCTCGATACGCCTTGCCTTCGGTCCCCAGGCAGTCAGAGCGTCCCAGCTCATTGATCGTCTCCTCGTCCTCATTCCGGCACGTTTGACGGGCGGCGCTGTCCGCCCAGCGGTCAGCCGATAGTGTCCTTCCGCATCTGGCTGGGCGTCATGCCATAGGCCTTGCGGAAGTGCTCATAGAACTGAGTCTGGCTGACGAAGCCGGACTGGAAGGCGATGTTGGCAATCGAGAGATTGCCGTCGAACAGCAGGCTGCGGGCCCGGATGAGCCGCATGCGGGTGACGAATTTCTGCACCGAGATATGCATCACCTTGGTGAAGAGGTTGGTGGCGTAATTCGGGTGCAGCCCCACCACGCGAGCAATGTCGTCGGCGGTCAGCGGGTCGGTGATGTTCTCGACAATGTGGCGGACCATGCGCACGACATAGCGCACCGGCGAGGTGGTGCGGGTACGCGACCCCGTCTTCTCCACCCAGGCAGGGAGGAGGGTATCCCAGCCGGTGATGGCGGCGCGGCGGAACATGGTGGCGATCTCGGCGCGCACGAGGTCGGAGCGGAGGGAATTGCCGCTGCGGTAATCGCCGTGCCAGCGCTCGAGGGTTTCGAGGCCGATGCAGTCGGGCGTCAGCTGGATGACACCGCCGCCCATCAGAGTTTCGGTCAGCCGGCCCAGCTGCGGCATTTCGAGAAAGGCGTCCATCGGGAGGTAGATATTGAGCTGCCGGCCGTCGCCGACATCGCTCAGTCCGACAGTCTGGTGGGGAATACCCGCCCAGAAGGCGACAAGGCGATTGTCGCCCACTGAGACCGGGCCGCCGTCGAACATGTAATCCATGCGGCCCGAGGTCAGCCAGTTAAACTCGATATGCCCGTGGCTATGCGGCTGTGCCATGATCTGGGGCGGAAAGGCGCGAATGCCGAACCGGCCGAAAGCTTTGCCGGAGGCGTAAAAACTGCGGTCCGGACGCGGCGTCGGTCGCGGCGCTCTTTCCCTCCGGAGCGGGGCAGGGCTGGAGCCTTCAATCATACTAATCCCCCGATGTCTTAGAAATCCGGAATTAGTCTCTATCATTCCGGATTGTTTCGCCGTCCGCAAGTCGTAGGCTGAATAGGCGCGGGGAAGAGGCCAGTGGGAGTGTCTGGCCCGCAGCGACGACCGCTGAACCCCGATGCGATGGGAGGTTCTATTGAGAAAGCATACTTATGCCCTTGGCGGGGCAGGGCTACTGCTGTCCGTGTCCATGCTGGCCATTCCGGCGCAGGAGCTGACGGGTGAATTGCCGGATCCGCCGGAGTTCGCCGCGCAGAGCGAGCCGATCTTCGTCTCCGTCGGAGACATCCAGGAATTCAAGGCTCTGCCGGAATATCACGAGCCCGATTGGGTGACCTCGAAATATGTCGATGCCGGCACGCTGCCGCCCGTCGCCGAGCGTCTGCCCAAGGAGCCGCTGGTCTACAAGACCGCCAATATGCCGGACGGCATTGGTGTCTATGGCGATACCATGCGCCACGTCATCGGCGGCCGGCCCGAGGGCTGGAACTATATCGGTGGCCAGGCACAGGGCTGGGGTGGCATCGACATCGGTCTTTCCGAATGCCTGACGCGTACTGGTCCGCTCTTCATGATCAAGGCCGAAGAACTCGAGCCCCTGCCGAACCTGGCAAAGGGCTGGGAATGGTCCGAGGATGGCAAGCAGCTGACCATGCACCTCGTCGAAGGCGCAAAATGGTCTGATGGCGACGCGTTCGACACCGAAGACGTGATGTTCTACTGGGACGATCACATCATGGATCCGAACGTGTCCCCGCTCAACGGCGGCACACCGGAAACCTTCGGTCAGGGCACCACGCTCGAAGCCATTGATGCCTACACCATCAAGTGGACCTTCCAGGAAGCGTTCCCGACCCAATATCTCTATGCCATGGCCTATGGCACGTTCTGCCCGGGTCCGAGCCATATCCTCAAGCCTGAACATCCGAAATATTCGGACAACACCTACGAGCAGTACAAGAACGCCTTCCCGCCCGAATATATGAATATTCCGGTGATGGGTGCGTGGGTGCCGGTGGAATATCGTCCTGACGATATCATCGTCATGCGCCGTAACCCCTATTACTGGAAGGTCGACGAGAACGGCAACCAGCTGCCCTATCTCAACGAGATGCACTATCGCCTCTCGACCTGGACCGACCGTGACGTCCAGGCCGTTGCCGGGTCCGGCGACTTCTCGAACCTCGAACAGGCCGAAAGCTATGTCGAAGCCCTGCGGCGTTCGGCTGAAGATTCAGCACCGGCCCGTCTGCAGTTCGGTGCCCGCACCATTGGTTATGCCCTGCAGATGAATCTGTCGGGCAATGGCTGGGGTGAACCAGATGATCGTGCCCAGTCGGTGCGTGACCTCAACCGCAATCTCGACTTCCGCAAGGCCGTGTCGATAGCGCTTGATCGTCAGCGTCTCGGTGAGTCCCTGGTTCGTGGCCCGTTCACCGCCATCTATCCGGGCGGCCTCTATGCCGGCACGACCTATTACGACAAGGCGTCGACCGTCTATTATCCGTTCAACCTCGAAGCCGCCAATGGCCTGCTCGACGGGCTCGGCCTTGCCGATACCGATGCCAATGGCGTGCGCAACTTCCCCGATGGCGGCGCGGATGTCGAAATCACGCTTCTGGCCAACTCGGACTACGGCACCGATACCAATCTCGCCGAAGGCGTGATGGCACAGCTCGAGCCGCTCGGCCTGCGCGTGATCGCCAACTTCCAGTCCGGTACGGCCCGCGATGACATGGCCGCTGCTGGCCAGTTCGACTGGCAGGTTGCTCGTCAGGGTGCCGAATTGGTGTCCGTGGTGCAGGGAACGGCGGCTCTGGCTCCTACCGGCCCGCGTATCCATACCTTCCACCGCGCCAATGCGGATGGCGAGCTCGATCTCTTGCCGTTCGAAGAAGAACTGGTTGCTCTGGTGAACAAGTTCGTCACCACCAGCGACAATGCCGAGCGCGCGGACATCATGAAGCAGTATCAGCGCATTTTCACCGAGAACGTCTACTCGGTGGGCCTGACCCAGTATCCGGGCGCGCTGATCATCAACAAGCGCTTTGCCAATATCCCGGCCGGCTCGCCGATCATGATGTTCAACTGGGCTGAAGACAACATCATCCGCGAACGTGTGTTCGTTCCGGAAGACAGGCAGGGCAGCTATGAGCTGCACCCTGAAACGCTGCCCGGCGAACCCGGTGGCGCAGGCCCGGTCTGACACGACCTTCGAGGGGCGGTGAACGCCGCCCCTCATCACCCTCCCGCTTTGGGAGAGAACCCAACCCAATGACCTTGGCAGGGTCGCGCTGGAAGCGCGATCGGCTCCTCACCCGGTGCGGTGAGGGTCAGGTGCGGGGTTTTGCCCCAAGTCAGTGAGTCCTTCATGCTTCGATTTCTCGTCTTCCGCATCCTGGGCGCCATCCCGCTGCTGTTTCTGCTCAGCATCGTGACCTTCGCCATCATCCAGGCGCCGCCGGGCGACTATGCCGACTATATCCGCTCGATGCTGATCAACCAGGGCGGGGTTCGACCCGATCTCGCCGAGGCGCAGGCAGAAGTCTATCGTCAGGCGAACGGCCTCAACGACCCGCTGATCGTGCAGTATTTTCGCTGGATCACCGGCATACTGACGCGGTTCGATTTCGGGCACTCGCTCTACTACAACAAGCCCGTCGGCAATGTGATTGCCGAGCGCCTGCCGGCCACCATCGCGCTGGCGCTGGTCTGCCACCTGCTGGCCTCGGCCCTCGGCATTGGCCTTGGCATCATCGCAGCGACCCGCCAGTATTCCTGGGCCGATACACTGCTCGGGATCATCTCCTTCCTCGGAATGACGATCCCGCGGTTCCTCTTCGCCATCATCATCATGTACATCCTGGTGTTCCGGATCGGCGTGAACGAGATCGGCAGCTTCAACTCCGCATACTGGGGCGGACAGCCCTGGGGCTGGGGGCGGTTCGTCGACCTGGTCGCCCATGTGTGGCCGGTGGTGCTGATCGCCACGTTCGGCGGGCTGGCCTATAATATGCGGGTGATGCGCGCCAATCTGCTCGACGTGCTCAATTCCCAGTACGTAGAAACAGCAAGGGCCAAGGGCCTATCGGAAGGTGCCGTCATCATGCGCCATGCCGTGCCCAATGCGCTCCATCCGCTCATCGCCTATCAGGGCGTGGCGCTGCCCTACATGCTGACTGGTGAAATCGAGGTGGCCATCGTCTTCGGCCTTGCCACGGTCGGGCCCGCCATCGTCGGCTCCATGGCGGTGGGCGACGTCTTCGTCACCGCAACCTTCATGCTGGTGCTCGCCACGACACTGATCATCGGCAACATCATCGCAGACTTGCTGCTGGTCGTCCTTGATCCGCGCGTCCGTCTGGGAGGGAACAGCGAATGAGCCCCAACGACACCCGCTCGAGCATCCCGCTGCCCACCGACATTGCGGCTGGTCCGCAGCCGACACCCGCAGAGGAAGCGAACTCCGCGCCTTCGGTCGGCCGGTATGGCACAGGCAATGAGACCTATGGCGCCCTCGTCTGGAGGCGGTTCCGCCGCTCGACCATGGGCATGATCGGCCTCGTGCTGGTCAGCGGCCTGATGATCATGACAATCTTCGCCGACTTCTTCGCGCCGATGGACCCCAAGCAGACGAACCTTCCGTTCGCGCCGCCTGATCTCGTGGCCTTCGAAGACCCCGACGGCAATTTCAGCCTGATCCCCTATATCTATCCCATTGGCGATACAGGCGAGTTCGACCCGATCACCTACCAGCCGCTGACGGGCGCGATGAAGGACAACCCGACCCCTGTCGGCTTCTTTGTCCAGGGCTATAGCTACAATATCCTCTGGCTGATCCCGTCCAATATCCACTTCTTCGGCTCGACCGATGGTCGGCCGCTGCAACTTCTGGGGACGGACAAATTCGGCCGTGACATTCTTTCGCGCGGCATTATCGGCTCACGCATTTCCCTGATGATCGCTCTCGCCGTGGTGACCATGACCACCATCGTCGGCACGCTTGTCGGCATATCCTCGGGCTATATTGGCGGGCGGCTCGACGCCTGGGTGCAGAAATTCGTCGAGTTCGTTCTCGCCTTCCCGCAATTGCCGCTCTATCTGGCGCTGACGTCGCTGATCCCGGTGACGGCACCGTCCAATGTGTTCCTCACCTTCGTCATCTTCGTCATGGCGGCGCTCGGCTGGGCGCAGCTCAGCCGTGAAGTGCGGTCCAAGACGCTGTCGCTGGCGCGCATCGAATATGTGCGAGCGGCGATCGCGGTGGGCGCGTCGGACAGGCGGATCATCCTGCGGCATATCCTGCCAAACGTGCTCAGCCACATCATCGTCTCGATTACCCTCGCCATCCCCGCCGTCGTCCTGCTCGAGAGCTTCCTCGGATTCCTCGGCTTTGCCGTGAAGCCGCCGCTGATCTCCTGGGGGCTGATGCTGCAGGACACCGGGACATTCTCGGTGATCGGGTCCTATCCATGGATCCTCACCCCCGTGATTTTCGTGCTGATCACCGTCTTCGCCTTCAACGCCCTTGGCGATGGATTGCGCGACGCGGTGGACCCCTATTGAGGAGCGGACGATGAGCAACACCAATCTTGCGCCCCCCGAACGATACGACCTGGGTACGCATGGCCGCGAGCTGATCCTCGACGCCCGCAATATCGGGGTGGACTTCAAGGTCGATGGCGGAGTCGTCAATGCCGTGCGCGACGTGTCGTTCCAGCTGCACAGGGGCGAAACCATTGCCCTCGTGGGTGAAAGTGGATCGGGCAAATCCGTCACCGCCCGCACCATCATGAAGCTTCTTACAAAGCGTGCGACGATCCTGCCGGAAACCCGGATCACCCTGTCCGGCAAGGATGTGGTGAAGATGGGCGACGCCGACATGCGCAAGCTGCGCGGCAATGACCTCGCGATGATCTTCCAGGAGCCGATGAGCTCGCTCAACCCCGTCTACACGATCGGGCAGCAGATCTGCGAGATCATCCACCTGCACAATCGGGTGTCCCGGCAGGAGGCGATGAACCGGGCCGAAAAGCTGCTGGAGGAAGTGCAAATCCCCGAACCGCGGGCGCGGCTCAACAATTACCCCCACCAGCTTTCAGGCGGACAGCGCCAGCGCGTGATGATCGCCATGGCCCTGGCCAATCGCCCCGATGTGCTGATCGCCGATGAACCGACGACCGCGCTCGACGTCACGGTGCAGGCGCAGATCCTTAATCTCATCAAGGATCTCAAGGACAAGTACGGCATGGCGGTGGTGCTGATCACCCATGACCTGACCATCGTCCGGCAGTTCTCGGACTATGTCTATGTCATGCAGAATGGTCGGGTTCAGGAGCATAATGCCACCGAGGCGCTGTTCTCCAACCCCCAACATGCCTACACCAAGCATCTGCTTGCTTCCGAGCCCAAGGGCACCGCCCTGCCGCTGGAAGAGGGGGCGCATGACACGGTGCTTGAGGGCAAGAACGTCAAGGTGACCTATACGCTCAAGCGCGGTGGGTTCTTCAAGCCGGACTTCTTCGAGCTCAAGGCCGTGGATGACCTCGACATCAAGCTGATGCGCCACGAAACGCTTGGCATCGTCGGTGAGAGCGGCTCGGGCAAGACGACTTTCGGGCAGGCGCTGATCAGGCTCATCGGCAATCAGGGCGGGCAGATCTACTTCGACGGGCAACCGATTCATGACAAGGATCGGAAAGGCATGCGGCCGCTGCGCAGCCGGATGCAGATCGTCTTCCAGGACCCGTTCGCGAGCCTTAACCCCCGCATGTCCATCGGCCAGATCATATCCGAAGGGCTGGCGGTCAATGGCATCGGTGCCAATGGACGCGAGCGGACCGACCGCGTGCGTCAGGCCCTGCGAGACGCGGGAATGCCCGACACCATCCTCAACCGCTTCCCGCATGAATTCTCCGGTGGGCAGCGGCAGCGTATCGCCATTGCCCGGGCCATTGCGCTCGAGCCTGAATTCATCCTCCTCGACGAGCCCACATCGGCGCTCGATCTGTCCGTTCAGGCCCAGATCATTGACCTGCTGCGCAAGCTGCAGGACGAAAAGGGCCTCTCCTATCTCTTCATTTCGCACGACCTCAAGGTGGTGCGAGCCCTCTGTCACCGCGTGATGGTCATGCAACACGGCAAGATCGTGGAGCAGGGGCCGGTCAATGAAGTCCTCATCAACCCCAAATCCGAATACACGGCCCGGCTCGTCCGCGCCGCCTTCGACATAGCCGCCTGAATTTCCGGAGCTCTCTCAAAAATGGCAAATCCTAAGATCACCTTTATCGGTGCTGGCTCGTCGGTGTTCATGAAGAACATCGTAGGCGATATTCTCCAGCGTCCGGCCCTGGCCGGCGCCACGATCCGCCTCATGGACATCAATCCCAAGCGGCTCGAGGAAAGCGAGATCGTCGCCAAGAAACTGATCGCGACGCTGGGCGTGTCGGCCGCGGTCGAGACATACTCCAATCAGCGCCAGGCGCTGGATGGCACCAATTTCGTCGTCGTCTGCTTCCAGATCGGCGGCTATGAGCCGTCCACGGTCATCGATTTCGACGTGCCCAAGAAATACAATCTGCGCCAGACCATCGCCGATACGCTCGGCGTTGGCGGTATCATGCGCGGGCTGCGGACCGTGCCGCATCTGTGGAGCATCTGCGAGGACATGATGCAGGTCGCGCCGGACGCGATCATGCTGCAATACGTCAACCCGATGGCCATCAACACCTGGGCCATCTCGGAAAAATATCCCGCCATCAAGCAGGTTGGCCTCTGCCACTCGGTGCAGGGCACGGCGATGGAACTGGCGCACGACCTTGGCATTCCCTACGAGGAAATCCGCTATCGCTCGGCCGGCATCAACCACATGGCCTTCTACCTCAAGTTCGAGCATCGCCAGGCGGACGGGACCTACAAGGACCTCTATCCGGAGCTTCATCGCGCCTATCGTGAGGGACGTGCGCCAAAGCCGGGCTGGAACCCGCGCTGCCCCAACAAGGTGCGCTATGAGATGATGACGCGGCTGGGCTATTTCGTCACCGAAAGCTCCGAGCACTTCGCTGAATACACGCCCTATTTCATCAAGGAAGGGCGTGAGGATCTCATCGAGAAATTCGGCATTCCGCTCGATGAATACCCCAAGCGCTGTGTCGAGCAGATCGCGAACTGGAAGCGCACCAGCGAGGAATATCGCAGTGCCGATCGCATCGAGGTCAAGCAGTCCAAGGAATATGCGTCCTCGATCGTCAACTCGGTGTGGACCGGCGAGCCTTCAGTGATCTACGGCAATCTGCGCAACAACGGGGTTATCACCTCGCTGCCGAACAATGCCGCAGTCGAAGTGCCGTGCCTTGTCGACGACAATGGCCTGCAGCCCACCTATATCGGTGACTTGCCGCCGCAGCTGACGGCCCTGATCCGCACCAATATCAATGTGCAGGAACTGACCGTACGGGCGCTGATGGATGAAAATCCGGAGCACATCTACCACGCGGCGATGATGGACCCGCATACGGCCGCTGAACTCGATCTCGAGCAGATCTGGGCGGTGGTAGACGATCTGCGTGAAGCGCATGGCGACATGCTGCCCGAATGGGCCCGCGGCACGCGCAAGTCGCTCGTGGCCTAGTCGAAAACGCAACAGGGGCGGGTGTTACTCGCCCTTGTTGCCGAACAGCTTGCTCAGCATGTCGGCCATCGGCCCGGACTTGGGGACGCTGGCCTGCGGCTGGGCCTGTCTGGCCTGGCGAATATGGCTCTGCGCCTTGGGGGCAGGGGCGGGCTTTGCAGCTTCGTCCGTGCCCTTGGTCGCCAATGCCAGCTTGTTCATGAAGCCGGCATCGTCGCCCTTGAGCAGCAAGCCGACGTGGCGGCCGATATCGTCGAGCAGGGGGTCGAGCCAGACCTTGTCGGCCTTGGCGAAGTCGCCCAGCACATGGTGGGTGACATTCTCCTTGCCCGGATGGCCGATGCCGAGGCGCACGCGCTTGTAGTTGAGCCCGATTTGCGGGTCGATCGAGCGCAGCCCATTATGGCCGCCATTTCCGCCGCCGACCTTCACACGCACCTTGCCGGGCACCAGGTCGAGCTCGTCATAGAAGACGATGATCTCGGACGGGTCGATCTTGTAGAAGCGGGCGACCTGCTGGACGCTGTCACCGGACTTGTTCATGAAGGTCTGCGGCTTGAGCAGCAGGACGCGCTCGCCCCCGACATTGCCTTCGGCCAGCTGGCCGGCATGCTTGGACTTCCAGCCGGAAATGCCGTGTGCGGACGCGATGGCGTCGATGGCCATGAAGCCGATATTGTGGCGGTTACCCGCATATTGGGCGCCCGGATTGCCCAGGCCGACAAGCAGTTTCATGAAAGCAAGCCTTGCAAATGACTGAGGCGGCCCAAAGGCCGCCCCAGAGAAGGATCAGAAGCTGGACCGAGATTACTCGGAAGCTTCCTCGCCGCCGGCAGCTTCCTCAGACTTGAGGCCCGACGGAGCAACGATGGTCGCGATGGTGAAGTCGCGGTCGGTGATCGTGGGGGTGACGCCCTTGGGCAGGGTCACGGCCGAGATGTGGATCGAGTCACCGATTTCGGTGCCGGTCAGGTCAACAGTGATGCCTTCCGGGATCGCGTTTGCCGGAGCAAGAACTTCCACGGTGTGGCGTACAACGTTGAGCGTACCACCGCGCTTGAGGCCCGGGCTTGCTTCTTCGTTGGTGAACTCGACATGGACTTCAACGGTGATCTTGGCATTGCCAGAAACGCGCAGGAAGTCGATGTGGAGCGGCTGGCCCTTGACGACATCGAGCTGATAGTCGCGCGGGATGACCTTGTGGATGGTGCCGTCGACATCCAGATCGAGGATGTGCGACTTGAAGCCGCCAGCATAGATCGCCTTGTGAGCGTCCTTGTAAGCGACGGAAACGGCGACGGGGGACTTCTTGTCACCATAAATAACTGCAGGAACGAGTCCCTGACGACGAGCTTCGCGAGCGGCCCCCTTGCCCACTCCGTTGCGCGCCTGTGCCTTGAGCACTTTGGTCTCAGCCATGGAAAATATCCACTTTGTTGGTGTATGGCGTCATCTCGACGACATACGCGCCCGTCCTCCAGGGGTGACGAGCGCTTCATGGGCCGGGCTATACCCGAAAGGGGTGGGCTGAGCAAGGATTTTGCGGGTTTTTTGAGGCAGGCTGGCGGCCTTTCTGGCCGATATAGCAAGTAGTTCGCGTTGATATGTTCGAGTCGCGAAGTTAGCTTTTCGGCACTGCCCCCAAAATAGGTTTTTCCCAATGCGATCAATTGTTCTGGCGAGCGTTGCCCTCTTTGCGCTTGTCACCGGTCCGGCATTTGCCGCCAATGAAATTTCCTTCGGCGATGATAGCGGAGAATATGCAAACGACGGGGAATGTGACGATCCGCGGTTTGTCGGCGAGGGGATGACGACAACGGATCTGCTTAGCGACGACCGGCTGAAAGATGCCACGGATTGCAAGGCGGCCTTCGACGCCGGGAAGCTGGCGCTCAACGGTGTTGCGGACGATGGCACGATCGATTTCGGTGATGATGAGGGCGACTACGCCAATGACGGCGAGTGCGATGATATGCGCTTTACTGGTCCGGGCATGACAACGACGGATCTGATTCAGGAAGACATCCTGCACGATGCCACTGACTGCAAGACGGCGTTTGATGCCAAGAGAATCAAGCTGCTGCTGAAGTAGGTTCCGGCGTCTGAAAAAACGAATCCCCAGACCGCAAAGCAGTCTGGGGATCTTAAATTCTTGATAGAAGATCGGTATTTAGTCGAAGAGGCTCGAAACCGACTGTTCGCTGGCGGTGCGGGCGATGGCCTCGCCGATCAGCGGCGCGATGGAGATGCGGCGGATATTCTTGGCGGCCTTGGTCGCATCGGTATCCTGGATGGAATCGGTGACCACCAGTTCCTTGAGCTTGCTGGCGGCGATGCGCTCCGATGCGCCCTCGGACAGAACGCCGTGGGTAATATAGGCCGACACTTCCTTGGCGCCGGCCTTGAGCAGGGCTTCGGCTGCGTTGACCAGCGTGCCGCCAGAATCAACGATGTCGTCGATGAGGATACAGGCCTGGCCGGACACGTCGCCGATGATGTTCATTACCTCGGAGACGCCAGCACGGGGGCGGCGCTTGTCGACGATGGCGAGGTTGGCGCCGATACGGCCGGCAACATTGCGGGCACGGATCACGCCGCCGACGTCAGGAGAGACGATCATGACGTTCTTGACGTCGTAATTGTCCTTGATGTCGCGCACCATGACCGGCGCAGCGGTGAGGTTGTCGGTCGGAATATCGAAGAAGCCCTGGATCTGGCTGGCATGCAGGTCCAGCGTCAGGACGCGGTTGGCGCCGGCTTCGACAATGAGGTTGGACACCAGCTTGGCCGAAATCGGCGTGCGCGGCGCAGACTTGCGGTCCTGGCGGGCATAGCCGAAATAGGGGATGACAGCGGTGATGCGACGGGCCGAGGAGCGGCGCAGAGCGTCGATGACGATCAGCAGTTCCATCAGGTTGTCGTTGGCGGGATAGCTCGTCGACTGCAGCACAAATGCATCTTCGCCGCGGACGTTCTCGTGCACTTCGACGTAGACTTCCTTGTCCGCGAAGCGCTTCACCGTGCAATCGGTGAGCGGGAGTTCCAGATAGCTGGCGACGGCTTGGGCGAGGGCGCGATTGGAGTTGCCGGTCACCAGTTTCATGGGCGCGATCCTGTCTCAAACAGTCCCTGGGGCGGGGGACCTTCCAGTTTCGCGGCACCTTTATCGACTCGTTCGGGCAATCGCAACGACCCATTGGTCGCATATGTAATTTATACCTAAGCCATGCCTATGACCGATATTTGACGGCCGGTGCGCGTGCCCTGGTGCGTGGCATAGCGGTGAGAGAAGAAGGCATCCGGCTGTGCATAAGTGCACAAGGCGAGGTTGTCGGCCGCTGGCAGGCCGATGCGCTGGGCGTCGGCGACGAGGAAGGCAGGCAGGTCAAAGTGGGCCTTGCCGCCGGGCGGGGTGAAGAAAGCATCGGCGGCGGCGGGGTTTGCAGCCAAAGCCTTGGCCTTAAATTCCTCACCCACCTCGTAATTTTTTCCACTGATTGTGGGGCCAATGGCGAGAAGCATGTTGCGGCGTTGACCGCCAAGCGCCTCCATGGCGGTCACTGTATTCTCGAGGATGCCGTTGACCGCACCGGCCCAGCCCGCGTGGGCGGCGCCGATGATGCCGGCATGCGGATCAACCAGCAGCAGGGGGGCGCAGTCGGCGGTCAGCACGCCAATGAGGATGTCACCGCGCCTTGTAACCAGCGCATCGGCTTCGATCGCGCGATCGGACAGGGCTCCGGCTTCGACTGTTACGACGCGGGTGGAATGAACCTGCTTGAGGGTCACCAGCGGCGCGCCACCAAGGCTTTGGGCGACGATGGACCGGTTCTGCTCCACGTTATCCGCGGTATCCCCGGTGGAGACGGAAACATTGAGGCTGTCGAACTCGCCGCTCGAGATGCCGCCCTGTCGTCCGAAAAATCCGTGGCGGATTGTTCTGGTCTCGCCGAGTGCGTCTGAAGTTTTTGCCAAGGCTGTCATGAGGCGAAGCCGGAGGGGATAAGTCCGGGGCTGTGCGCGCAGAAGACCTTGAAGAGCGTGCCCATCTGGTCCTCGTTGACGAGGCGATTGCGGGCAATGCGAATGTCCTCAGCCGAGCCGGGATTGGCGCGGGAAAGGGCGCCGGCCCGCTCGTCGATGCCGAGCTGCAGGAGGAAATTGCCCTGGGTGACGACGGGCTGGGTGGCGATGCCGGCAAGACGCGCGGCGCCGATCAGGGCGCCGAAGTCGACATGGGCGGAAAGGTCTGTCTCGCCAGGGTTTTCAAGCACATCGGCATAGGCGTGATTGCGCACGCCTTGCAGGGTCTCGCCGGTGCGGGTCTCGGCGTAGCCGTAGTCGATGGCAAGGATGGCGCCACCCTTTTGAGCGACGAGCTTGGAAAGTACCGACATGACCTCGCCGGCGGCAAAGGACACTTCATAGACGGTGTCGAGTTCGGCGGAGGCGACTGCGTCGGGAAGGGCTTCGGGCGGGATCGGCGTCGGCGAGAGGCCGTAGACGCGCTTGCCGTCGGCGAGGCCGACCTGACGCTCATGCCAGCCATCGGGCTTGCGGACGAACTGGCGGATGGGCAGGGCATCGAAGAATTCGTTGGCGACGATAAGGATCGGGCCGTCGTCAAAATTCTCGAAGTTCTCCAGCCACTTGGGCTCATAGGCTTCGAGCCGCGCGCCCTGCTGAGCGGTGAGGGCGGGATTGGTCTCGAACAGTTTGAGCTTGAGCGCGTCGCGGAAACCGGGGGCGCGGCAGGCGACGCGCAGGATATCGGCCATCAGAGTGCCGCGGCCAGGGCCCAGCTCGAGCAGGTTGAAGCTCTTGGGCTCGTCCATCTGCTGCCAGATATTGACCAGCCAGAAGCCGATAAGTTCCCCGAACATCTGGGAAATTTCGGGTGCGGTGATGAAGTCGCCCTTGGCGCCGAGTGGGTCGGCACCCTTGTAGTAGCCCTGGGTCGGGTGAGTGAGGCAGAGGCCCATATAGGTGGCAATGGACATGGGGCCACTGGCGGTGATCTGGTGGTCGATCTGCTGTGCTAACGTTAGCGGACTGTTCACGTTGAGTGCCTCTAAAGCTGAATTCTGCTATCGCGACGGGTCTGCGCGTAGGCGATGAGGGCAAGACCGCCCAGAACCAGTGGCAGGCTCAGGACCTGACCCATGGTGAGCCAGTCCCCAAAGAGATAGCCGATATGGGCATCCGGCAGGCGGACGAACTCGACAAGGATGCGAGAGAGGCCGTAGCCGACGCCGAAGATGCCGGCGACCATGCCCGGCTTGCGCAGCGCAAAGAAGACATTGGTGGCGAGGCGAATGACGATGAAGAGGACGAGCCCTTCGAGAGCCGCTTCATAGAGTTGGCTGGGGTGGCGCGCGACCTGCAGGGGATCGGTCGGGAAGATAACGCCCCATGGCAGATCTGTGGGTGCGCCATAGAGCTCTGAATTGATGAAATTGGTGATGCGGACGAGGAAGATGCCAATCGTTGCGACGGCGGCGATCAGATCGAGCGAGGACAGCCAGTTTCCGCCCTTGGCGCGGGTGAAGAGAATGGCCGCAAGCATCAGGCCCAGCATGCCGCCATGATAGGACATGCCGCCGTCGAGCGTGTTGAGGATTTCGAGCGGGTTCTGCGCGTAGTAGGGGGCGTTGTAGAAGAGCACATAGCCCAGCCGCCCACCGAGAACGATGGAGAGCATGGCCCAGAAGGCGAAGTCCCAGATGTCGGGTGCCTTGAAGGGCGGGGTGCCCTTGTGCCAGAGCCGCTCATTGGCAAGCAGCAGATAACCATAGGCGGCGCCAAGCAGCACGCCGAACAGATAGCCAAGCGCATACCAGCGTACGGCAAAGGGGCCGATGGCAAAGGCGATGGGATCAATATTGGGGAAAGGCACCCGTGTTTCTCCAGAGGGCTGGTCACGCACGCGCGCGATATCATTGCAGTGGCATACCCCCCACTTGCCCCCGTCCTCAAGAGCAGAGGCGAAGAAAGCGTGATTTGCCCGTTGAGGGATCAAAGTGTGTAGTCCCGACGGACTGGTCAAGGCGGGATGGCTCCCGTAAATAGGAAGCCAGCACAGCAGCGCAAATCAGGAACGGAACAGCGATGAACCAGAATAACAGGATTTTCGACGGTCTCGGTCGGCTGATGAATGAGGCAGCGGGCGTTGCGGATGGTGTGCGGCGCGAAATCGAAACTGTTGCCAAAAGCCAGGCTCAGCGCATCGTGGCCGATATGGAACTGGTCAAGCGCGAAGATTTTGACGCGCTGCGCGAGCTGGTCCAGGTTCAGGGCGAAGAGATCGACGCCCTGCGCCAGGAACTGGCTGCCCTCAAGGCCAACCAGAAGCCTGCCTAAGTTTTGCGCTTAGCGGTACTCTCGGACATTCACGGCAATTCGCCGGCGCTGGAGGCGGTGCTGGAGGACGTGGCGCGTGTCGGCGTCGACGGGATTGTCGTTCTGGGAGACCATGTCAGCGGCCCCGTTGACCCCGCCGGGGTCGCGGCAACGCTGATGGGACTGGATGCGGTCTTTATCCGCGGCAATCACGATCGCTGGACGGTGGATCTCGGCCTGCCCGGCTCGGGCGCCGTCGACAGATTTGCCCGCGGGCAGCTCAGCGCCGAGCAGCTCGACTGGCTGGCCGCCCTGCCGGCAACAGCGCAATGGGGCGATGAGGTTTTTCTCTGCCACGGCACTCCGACCGATGACGAGACGCCATGGCTCGACAGTTTCTTCAAGGGCCGCACGGCGACACTGCCGGATGAGGCGAGCGTCGCGGCGCTGGTAGAGGGGCTCGATTTTCCCGTCTATGCCTGTGGCCACACGCATATGCCACGCTCCGTGCGCCTCGCCGACGGCCGGCTGGTGTTCAATCCAGGCGCGGTGGGGATGCAATTGGTGCGGGGGTCGCCGGATGCCCGCTACGGATTGCTGGAGAAGCACAGTCGCGGCTGGCAGTCGCGCGTCAATATTCTGCCCTATGACCACGAGGGCGCGGCCGTGATGGCGGCAGAGAACGGATTTCCGCAGTGGCGGGCGTCGCTGGTGAGTGGCTGGGCCGGCCCGGAGAGCCTGCGCTAACTGTCGCGCCGGTCGAAAAGAAATGGCCGATGTTATCGGTTTGGTAATTTTTCCATTTTGCTCATCCACAAGAGATTGGATGTATATCGCGCTGTTTATCTCGTGAATCGCTGGGCCGGGTGTAGCATTCAAGTCGTGGACGATTCGTAGACCCAGTCGTCCAGCGCGTATCCCAAGCCATGCGGTACGATGCCGCAATCTTCATTGCGTGTTGCAGGACGGAACGGTCAATGTCTGTGATTGAATTCGAGCCCGATCGTATGTCCCATCCGGTGGACCTGGTCGAGCACATCGCTGCCATCAACGACTGGACCTTCGAGCGTCAGGACGCGGACGAGATTTCCATTTCGGTGCGCGGCGGCTGGAGCGAATACCACGTTTCCTTCAACTGGATGGAAGACCTTGAGTCGCTCCATATCGCCTGCGCCTTTGATCTCAAGGTTCCCGATGGGCGCCGCGGCGAGGTCAACCAGTTGATCAGCCTGATCAACGAGCAATTGTGGATCGGTCATTTCGACATCTGGAACAAGGAAGGCGTGGTGCTGTTTCGCAATTCGCACCTGCTGACCGGTGGCGCCGATGTTTCCCCGCAGCAGTGCGAGGCGCTGTTGCGCTCCGCCACCGACAGCTGCGACCTGTATTACCAGGCTTTCCAGTTTGTCGTCTGGGCCGGCAAGTCCGCCGCTGACGCACTCAGCCATGTGATGTTCGAGACCGTGGGAGAAGCCTGATGGGTGATCTTCGTTCGCTGGGCCCCGTGATGCTGGTTGGCGCCGGCAAGATGGGCATGGCACTGGCCGAAGGCTGGCTCGATGCCGGGCTGCCGACAAGCAATCTGGTTCTGGTGGACCCCAATCCCGGTGAGGCGGCGCTGGCGCTGGCGGCGGACAATGACCTCGTCATTCATCCGCAGGCGGCAGGGCTGGTGCCCAATGTGCTGGTGCTGGCGGTCAAGCCGCAGATCATTGGCGCGGTGATGGAGGGGCTGCGGCCGGTCGTCGGTCCGCAGACACTGGTCATTTCCATTGCCGCAGGCGTTTCCATCGACAAGCTGAGCCAGGGGCTGGGCACGGGTCGCGTGGTGCGCAGCATGCCCAATACGCCGGCGCAGATCGGCAAGGGGATCACCGGCGCGGTCGCCGGCCCTGAGGTGGAGCGCGCCGACCGGGACAGCGCCAATAGCCTGCTTGCAGCGGCTGGTCCGGTTGTGTGGTTTGATGCCGAGGGCGATCTTGATGCGGTGACCGCCGTTTCCGGATCGGGCCCCGCCTATGTGTTCAATCTCGTCGAGGCCATGGCCGCAGCGGGTGTGGCGCAGGGACTTCCCGAGCATGTGGCGATGCAGCTGGCGCGCCAGACCGTCATCGGCGCCGCGGCGCTGATGGAGGCCGACACGGCCCCGGCCAGCGTATTGCGCCAGAATGTAACCTCGCCGAAGGGCACGACGGCAGCGGCGCTCGACGTGCTGATGGCCGATGATGGGCTGGAGCCGCTGATGAAGCGCGCGGTAGACGCTGCCCGCAAGCGCAGCGAGGAGCTGGGGCAGGGCTGAGGCCCTGCCGGCGCGTTTACCTAGAGATTGACGGTGAGGTTAAGCCGGTCGAGCACGGGGTGATCGGCTGGGTCGACCATGCCGACAAAGAACCTGCGCAGCACATTGGCGCTCTCGGGCGGGAGAGCGGCGATCGATGCCTTGATGCGGCTGGCCTGCGTAGCTGACAGCGCGGCAAAGAAGGCGCGACCCTTGTCTGTGGCATAGAGCAGGCGCTGGCGGCGATCGGACAGGCCGGTCTTCTGCTCGATATAGCCATTGTCGATCAGTTGGCGCAGCACGCGGGCGAGACTCTGCTTGGTGATTTTTAGGACATCGAGAATGTCTGCCACTGGCATGCCGGGGCGCAGATTGACAAAATAAAGCACGCGGTGATGCGCGCGGCCAAATCCCTGGCGCTCGAGCAACGCGTCGGCATCCCCGGTAAAGTCCCGATAGGCAAAGAAAAACAGACCCATGATGTCGAGGGGCAGGTCTTCGTCTCCGGAAAGGGCAGAATTTATGTCAGCCTTGTTGACATTTTTTAGGCTCTCTGCCATTTTCACTCCATCAAACCGCCGTTCCGTCTTATCCCAAAGACATTCAGGTTTGCCAAGGCCATGGGCCATGAGGCATATTTGACGGAATGACCGTTTCGACAACGGCAGCACAATTTAAGTATGTTGGAGAGGACTATGGCAGGCCTGCCCATGGACCAGCGTGATGGCTGGATCTGGTTCGATGGCGAACTCAAACCGTGGAAGGACGCGAAGATTCACGTGCTGACGCACGGGCTTCACTACGCCAGCTCGGTATTCGAAGGCGAACGCGCCTATGGTGGCGAGATCTTCAAGTCGCGCGAGCACACCGAGCGCCTGATTCGTTCGGCGGCGACGCTGGACATGCCTTTCCCCTACACCGTTGAAGAAATCGAAGCCGCCAAGCGCCTCGTGCTCGAAAAGAACGGCCTCGTCGACGCTTACCTGCGTCCGGTGGCCTGGCGCGGTTCGGAGGAACTCTCGGTTCCTGCGCGCAACAACAAGGTGCATGTGGCGATCGCCGCATGGGTCTGGCCGAGCTATTTCTCCACCGAGGAGAAGCTCAAGGGCATCCGCCTCGAGTGGAGCAAGTGGAAGCGCCCGAGCCCGGAGACGATCCCGTCCTCGGCCAAAGCTGCTGGTCTTTACATGATCTGCACCCTGTCGAAGGACGCGGCCATGGCCAATGGCTATGCCGACGCGCTGATGCTGGACTATCGCGGCTATGTGGCTGAAGCCACTGGCGCGAACGTGTTCTTCATCAAGGGCAAGGAAATCACCACGCCGACCCCGGATTGCATCCTCAACGGGATCACCCGTCAGACGCTGATCCAGCTGGCCAAGGAAAACGGTTTCACCGTTACCGAACGCTACATCAAGCCGGAAGAGCTCAGCACTTTTGACGAGTGCTTCCTGACCGGTACGGCCGCGGAAGTGACCCCGGTGTCGCTGATCGGCGACTACAGCTTCACCCCGGGTGAAGGCTGCCGCACGCTGATCGACGCCTATACGGCTGCCGTGACGCCGAAGAAGGCCGCTGCCGAGTAAGGCTGGGTTTTTCAGACACAGAATTTGAAGGCCGGGCAGAGATGCCCGGCTTTTTTGTGTTTTTAGCGAGGAGAACCCCACCTGGCCTCCCCCAGAAAAAGGGGGAGGGATCGGCCGGTGGGTAACGGGAAATCTAGCCCTCGTCGACCCACCGATCGCGGGCGGCGTCGTCGGCGGGCTTGGCTTCGACCCAGCTTGTGCCGGAGGCTGTTTCTTCCTGTTTCCAGAAGGGTGCGTCGGTCTTGAGGTAGTCCATCAGGAACTGAGCGCCGTCGAAGGCCGCCTGGCGATGGGGGGCGAGGGTCATCACCTGCATGATCGGCTCGCCGGGCACAAGGCGCCCGTGGCGATGGATGATGGCCGCGTCGGTGAGCGCGAAGCGGGCGATGGCGGCGTCGCGGATGGCTGATATCTCGTTCTCGGCCAGCTCGGGATAGCATTCCAGAATGAGCGCGGTGATCGGGCGCTCGGGCAGGGAACGGACAAGGCCGGTGAAGGTGACCGCGGCTCCCGCATCGGGATGGCCGGCCTGAAATGCGGTGAGTTCGGCGCCGGGATCAAAGGGTGCGCTGGTAACGCGGATCATCTCAACCACCCGTCATGGGCGGCAGAATGGCGATGGTTTCGGCGCCGGCCAGGGGCGTGTCCCAGGGCACGATGCGGGCGTTTTTCGAGAGCTTGAACTGGGCTGGATTGGCCATGGCAAGGTCAAGCCCCTCGTCATTGGCGCGCAGCCAGGTGACGAGGTCCGCGAGGGTTTCGACATCGGCGGGCGGGCTGACCTCATCGCTGGCGCGGTTGAGGCGCTCGCGCAGCCAGGCGAAGTAGAGGATTTTCATTTGCCGATGCCGGACAGATGCGGCCAGGAGGCGCGCAGATATTGCCAGCCGGTCCAGAGCGTCAGTGCGCCGGCGGCCCAGAGCAGGACGTCGGAGACAAGGCCAAGGCCGGGAATGATGCGTTCGGCGAGAACCGCGGCGAGGGCAACGAGCTGGATCGTGGTCTTCCATTTGGCCAGCTTGCTCACCGGCAGGACCACGGTCTTGTTGCCGAGGAATTCGCGCAGGCCCGGAATGAAGAATTCGCGGAAGAGGATGGCGACGGCGGGGATCATGTCCCAGCCCGAAAAGCTACCGTCCCAGGCGAGGGCGGCGATGAGAATGCCGACCAGAAGCTTGTCGGCGATGGGATCGAGCATGCGGCCGAGATCGGAATACTGGTTCCAGGCGCGGGCGAGATAGCCGTCGAGCCAGTCGCTGGCGGCGGCGAGAACGTAAAGCACCAGGGCCACGACGCGCAGGATGATATCGCCGTGCATCACCAGATAGGTGATGGGGATGATCGCGAGAATGCGCGCGATGGTGATGATGTTGGGGACGAGGGTAAGTGGATTTCTAGCCATGGCCGGAGAGAACAGGAATGGCGGCGAGGGGTCAAGGCAGATTGGTGGGGATGGGTAGGATCACCCCCTCCTAGCTTTGCTACGGCCCTTCAGGCCTAGCGACGCTACCTCCCCCTTCGGAGGGGGAGGTGGGATCGTGGATGGGGAACGTTATGCGACGGCCTGGTTGGTGGCGGCGCGGCGCTTGGTGACGGATTCGGCGAGGGCTTCAAGGGCGGCGACGGTGGTGTCCCAATCGATGCAGCCGTCGGTGATGGACTGGCCGTAGACCAGATCCTGGCCGGGAACGAGGTCCTGGCGGCCGGCGACGATGTTGGATTCGACCATCACGCCGATGATGCGCTTGTCGCCATTGGCGACCTGAGTGCCGATCTCGGCCAGAACCAGCGGCTGGTTTTCCGGCTTCTTGGAGGAGTTGGCATGGCTGGCGTCGATCATGATGGCGGGGGTGAGCCCGGCCTTGGCGGCGGCATTAGCGGCGTCTTCAACGCTCTGGGCATCGTAATTGGTGGTTTTGCCGCCGCGCAGGATGATGTGGCAGTCCTCATTGCCCGTCGTCGAGGCGATGGCCGAGCGACCGTCCTTGGTGACGGCGAGGAAGTGGTGCGGCTGGGAGGCCGAGAGCACGGCGTCGAGCGCGATCTTGACGTTGCCATCGGTGCCGTTCTTGAAGCCGACCGGGCAGGAGAGACCGGACGAGAGCTCGCGGTGAATCTGGCTCTCGGTGGTGCGTGCGCCGATGGCGGCCCAGGAGACGAGGTCGGCAATGTACTGCGGCGTCGTCATGTCGAGGAATTCGCAGGCGGCCGGCAGGCCGAGATTGGCGATGTCGAGCAGGAGCGACCGGGCGGTGTGCAGGCCCTGGTCGATATTGAAGCTGCCGTCGAGCTCGGGGTCGTTGATCAGGCCCTTCCAGCCAACCGTGGTGCGCGGCTTCTCGAAGTAGACGCGCATGATGATTTCGAGGCGGTCACCGAGACGCTCGCGCAGCGGGGCGAGGCGCTTGGCATAGTCCATGGCAGCGGCCGGATCGTGGATGGAGCAGGGACCAACAATAACGGCCAGGCGATCATCCTGGCCGGTCAAGATATTGTGGAAGTCGTGGCGCGCGGAGAGCACGGTGCGGGTAGCCGCGTCTGTGCGCGGATGCTGGCGCATCACCTCGATAGGCGTGGCGAGGGTCTTGATTTCGGTGATGCGGAGATCGTCGGTGGACTTGAGCATTTTCGTTGGCTTCCTGGGTTATTCAGGAGGCGGCCAAGAAAAAAGCCGCCTCGAAAGTCGGGCGGCTGGCTTGCGATTTGGGTCTAATCTTTGTCGGGATCAGGACGCGCGCGCATTAGCCTCCGCCGGGAGCGGATAGCTAAAATACCAGTAAAAGGTGGCTGCGTTGATCATGGCGAGGAAGCTAGCGCCGAGTCTGCGACTTGTCGAGTCCCGACTTTCGTAGGGTATGGCCCGCCGAAGCGGGCCATGCTTGCGCCCTAGAGCGAAACCTTGGAGTTGTCGCCCATGTCGGGCTTTGCCCCCGTAGCGACGGCAAACAGCATCTTGGCGCCGGCGATGAGGCCATTCGGGCCATCCCAGAGCTCGGCATCTTCGGGCGTTACCGTGATCAGGCGGATCTGGGGATCGTTCTCATCATCCCAGAACGCCTTGTCGAAGGCATTCCAGAGATCCTTGATCTTCGCACGGTCATTGGTGACGACCGCCTTGCCCGCAATCACGACATAGCTGTGGTTGGCGTTGTCGGCGAAGCCCAGCGACACGTTGGGGAACTTGGCGAGTTCATCGACCTTGCCGGTATCGGCGCTGGTGAGGAAGTAGATCGCGTTTTCATCGCGCTCTACGCGGGCAGACATCGGACGGCTGGCCTGCTGCTCGCCGTTCCAGGTCGTGAACATGCAGAAGTCGATGTCGTCGGCCAGTTCCCAGATGCGGTCGATGGCTTCGTCGCTCGGCAGTGTGGTGTTGTTGTCTACGGCCATAGTGAGGCTCCTGATAAGGTCGGGAACCAAACGTTCAGCCAAGACAGAAGTTGCCTGACCGCGATCACGCTTCGGCCAGGCTTGTGACTGCGCGCCTCAGGTGCGGTTGAAATGGTCGTAGATCAGCTGGGCCATGGCGCTCGAGATGGAGGGCACGGCCTGAAGATCGGCGAGGGAGGCGCGGGAGACGGCCTTGGCGGAACCGAAATGGTTGAGCAGCGAGCGTTTCCGCGTGGGGCCAATGCCTTCGATTTCGTCGAGCGGGTTCTTGATCGTATCCTTCTTGCGCTTGGCGCGGTGCGTGCCGATGGCGAAGCGGTGGGCTTCGTCGCGCAGGCGCTGGACGTAGTAGAGGACCGGGTCGCGGTGGGGCAGCATGAAGGCATCGCGGCCTTCCATGAAGAATTTTTCGCGGCCGGCGTCGCGGTCTTCGCCCTTGGCGATGCCAATGAAGATCACCTCCTTGGGGAGGTTGAGAGTGGCGATCACTTCGCGCACGGCGCTCATCTGCCCGGCACCGCCGTCGATGAAGACGAGGTCGGGCCAATCGGGCATGCCGGTGTTTTCATCCTCGGCGTCGGTGTCGCTCTCGGCAGCGAGGCGGGCGAAACGGCGGGTCAGCACTTCGCGCATCATGCCGAAATCGTCGCCGGCGGAAATGTCGGATTTGATGTTGAAGGTGCGGTAGTGCTTTTTGGAAAAGCCCTCTTCGCCCGCTACCACCATGGCGCCGACCATATTGGTGCCGGAGATGTGGGAGTTGTCGTAGATCTCGATGCGGCGCGGCACGTTTTCCAGCGCGAATGTCTCGGCGACGCCTTCGAGCAGGGCGCGGTGTGAGGCGCCTTCGGCCAGCTGGCGGCTCAGCGCCTCGCGCGCATTGTTGAGGGCGTGGTTGACGAGGTCGCGCTTCTCGCCGCGCTTGGGCTGCTCGATATAGACCCGGCGTCCGGCGCGAGAGGACAGCGCCTCCTCCATGAGGGCTGGTTCGGACAGCTCATGGCTGATGAGAACCAGCTTGGCAGGCGTGCGGTTTTCATAGAACTGGGCGATGAAGGCTTCGAGCACCTCGGCATCGGTAAGGCTTGCATCGGCGCGGGGGCGATAGGGGTAATTGCCCCAGTTCTGATAGGCGCGGAAGAAGAAGACCTGCACGCAGAATTGGCCGCCTTCGTGATGAATGGCGAAAACGTCGGCTTCCTCGACGGAGCGGGCGGTGGCGTCGCCCTGGCTCTGGATCAGGGCGAGGGCGGAGAGGCGGTCGCGCAGGAGGGCGGCGCGTTCGAAATCGAGGTCCTCGGCGGCCTTGCTCATGTCGGCCTGGAGGTGCTCCTGGACGCTGCGGGACTTGCCGGAGAGGAACTGACGGGCATCCTCAACGAGGCCGCCATAGGCTTCGAGGCTAATCTCGCGGGTGCAGGGACCGGCGCAGCGCTTGATCTGGTACTGCAGGCACGGGCGGGTGCGGCCGGCGTAAAAACTGTCCGAGCAATTGCGAAGGAGGAAGGCCTTCTGGAGGCTGGCAATGGTGCGGCCGACGGCGGTGGCCGAGGCGAAGGGGCCGAAATAATGGCCGGGCCGCCTGCGGGAGCCGCGATGCTTGGTGAGCTCGGGGGCCTCGTGATCGGTGGCGATGAGGATATAGGGGAAGCTCTTGTCGTCGCGCAGCAGCACGTTGAAGCGGGGCTTCAGGCGCTTGACCAGATTGGCCTCGAGCAGCAGCGCTTCGGACTCGGTTTCGGTGCGCACGAACTCCATGCTCACCGTGGCGGCGATCATGCGCTGGATGCGCAGGGGCAGGCCCTCGGGGCGGGTGTAATTGGTGACGCGCGCCTTGAGATTGCGGGCCTTGCCCACATACATGACCTCGCCCTCCGCATCGAGCATGCGGTAGACGCCCGGCGCTGCGGGAAGGGTACGGACGAAAGCCCGGATGATATCCGGGCCGGAACGGGGCGGGGTTGGGGTGTCGGTCATTGTCGCGGCGTGGGCCCGCGCTTTGCGGGATATTCGAGATGCTTGCCGCCATCGAGGGCGAGCATCTGGCCGGTGAAGGCCGGCATGGAGAGGATGGCGAGGACGCCCTGAGCAATGGCTTCGGGATCGGCGTGGCGCTGCAGCGGCAGGGCTTTTACGCCCTGCTCGAACTCGGCCTGGGTCTGGCGCGAATGGGGCAGGACGGGGCCGGGACCAATGGCGTTGACGCGGATGGCGGGGGCCAGCGACTGGGCAAGGGTCTGCGTTGCCGTCCAAAGCACCGACTTGGACAGGGTGTAGCTGAAATAGGCCGGGCTGAGATGAAGCACCCGCTCGTCGATCATGTTGACGATATTTCCCTCGGCGCCCTCAGGCAGTTGGTTGGCGAAGTCACGTGCCAGGAATATGGGGGCTTCGGCGTGGATCGCAAAATGCTGGTCCCACACATCTTCGTGGATGTCGCGGGCGCAGTCAGGGTCAAAGACCGAAGCATTGTTGATGAGGGTGGTGAGAGGGCCGAAGAGATCGGCGGCCCTGGCGATGACGCCAGCACGGTCGGCGCGATCGCGAAGGTCGGCCTTGAGGATTTCGGCCCGCCCGCCGGCTGCGCAGATCTCGTCCCTCAGGCATCGGGCGCCATCGGTGCCCGAGCGATAATGAATGATGACCGCATGTCCGGATAGCGCCAGGGCGCGCGCGATGGCGGCGCCAATGCGGTCGCTGGCGCCGGTAACGAGCGCGACTGGTGCGTGAATCGAAGCGGAGTGCGGGTGTGACATTGCGCGGACCATAAGACGGTTCGGGCCGTTTCTTCAATCGGGGCGTTGCGTTAAAGGCGTGCCGCTGCTGACACCGGGCGGCAGCATGATGGGGCTTTCAGAGGCGCGTGAACGGGAGTAGCGTCGATGCAGGGCGAGACGAGGGGTCGCGCTCACCTTCGGAGGAGGGGGACTAAATGGACATTATCATACCCTTATTGGTTCAGCTGATTGCCGGCGGCGCCGGCGGCAATGTGGTTGGTCAACTGGCCAAGTCCATTCAGCTGGGCACAGCTGGCAATACGATCGTGGGGATTATCGGCGGGCTCGCCGGAACCTGGCTGGCCGGCATTATTCCAGGTCTGAATGGTCTGGTGACCTCTGGCGCGGTCGAGGGGGCCGCCAGCGGTCTTGATCTGGGCGCTCTGGCCGGACAGGGCGCTACGGGCCTGATCGGCGGCGGGTTGCTGACGGCCATCGTCGGCGCCATCAAGTCGGCCATGGCCAAGACCTGAAAGAGGCGCTAATTGAGGCGCGTCCCGCGGGCCGAGAGTTGCGGGACGCGCTATTGCAGAGATCTTTCCCATATGTCGACCACTTCACACGATCCCGGACAGGATGCTGTCGGGCGTGCAATCCTGCTGAACCTAATTACGGTTTGCGTCTTCGGTATCCAGGACGCTTTGTCCAAGGTTCTGGTGCAGGACTATTCTCCCTTCCAGGTCATAATGATGCGCTATTGGGGCTTTGCGGCCTTTGCGCTGTTCATCGTGGCGCGACAGGCGCCGCTGCGGCAGGCCCTGCGCTCGCGCATGCCCAAGCGGCAGGTGCTGCGCGGAGTGCTGCTGATGGTCGACATCTGGGCGGTGGGGCTGGCGCTTCGGACGCTCCAGTTGGGGGAGATGCAGGCGATCCTCATCATCTACCCGCTGCTGGTGACGCTGTTTGCCATCCCGATCCTCGGCGAGAAGGTCGGCATATTCCGGTTTACGGCCGTGGGTATTGGATTTTTGGGCGCCATGCTGATCATCCGGCCAGGCGGCGTGCCGCTCGACTGGGGGCTGTTCTTCGCGCTCGTCGCGGCTTCGACATACGCCCTTTACATCGTGGTGACACGTCAGGTGAGCGCGGTGGACAGCGCTGCCACGAGCCTCACCTATTCGGCGGTGGTCGGGCTGGTCATGTCTGCGGCCGTCGGCGTCTTCTTCTGGGAGCCGATGGGTTGGGAGGGGCTCGCGCTGGTCGGATTGACCGTCATCACCACCTGCGCCGGGCACGGGGTCATGGTCTATGCGCTGTCCATGGCGCCGGCCAGCACATTGCAGCCGTTCAATTATTTCTCCCTGCCTTGGGCAATCTTTCTTGGCGCGCTCGTTTTCGGGCACTGGATCGACGCGATTTCGCTGGTGGGTGCTGCCATTATCGTTGCGGCCGGGCTGGCGGTGATGGCGCGGGAGCGCTTCAAGCGGGTCGATGTCATGACGGCGGAGGCCGCAGTCACCGGCCGCGAATAGGCCGCTAGCCCATTTGCCGCTTGAAGCAGGCGGCGTTGATGGGCATGTGAGGGATCGAGCCAAGGAGGGGAAGCCATGTTCCTGATTCAGATCGCACTGGTGCTGCTGCTTGTCGGCGGTGGCCTGACCCTTCTTACTCAGGGCAAGGCGACCAAGCGGCGCGAAGCGCTGATCATGCGCAGGGTCGACGCCTATATCGAGACGATCCGGCGGGATCGGACCAACCCGGCGCTGGTCGCGATGAGCGACATCGAACTGCGTGACCTGCTGTTTGCCGGGGCGCATAATCTGCGGGCGGCGACGCAGAAGCGCCTTTGGGTGCTGCTGGGCGTGGGCGCGGCGACCCTTTTCGGTGCAATCCTGATGGGCAGCCAGGATGGCTGGCGTGGCTTTGGCGCGACGGCGGCCATTGGTGTCGTAGTCGGCTATGGCGTCAGCGAATATCTGGCGCGCCGGGCGCGGGCGCCGCTGGAGCGCCATGGGGTAGACGTCGAGCGGCTAAGGGTGGAATGACAGACGCCGCCCCGAGGGGCGGCGCTGAGCGATCGGATTGTCGCTGGAGACGACTGGCGGATCAGTTGTTCATGCAGAAATAGCCATTGGGGCCATTGAAGCAGAAGCTGGCGCCCGGGCGGCTCGGATAGGGCGGGTAGACCACCGGCGGACGCGGGCGATTATTGCCCCAATGCGGCGGGCGCGGATTGCCCCAGGCCGGCGGCGGCGGAGACGGGCGATCCCAGCCATCATTGTAGCGGCCGCTGTCGAGATAGTTGGCGGAGACCCAACCGTCGGCGCCCCGACGCTCAACATAGCACCAGCTGCCGCGACACTGCTGGACGTCAACGCGTTCGCCACGGCGCAGCGCATCGACAATCGCATAGCCCGTGCCGGGGCCGGAGCGCACATTGACATTGCTGGTGGCGTAAGCGGGAGCGGCCGAGGCCGCTGCGGTGGTCGCCAGCACGGCCAGGGTGGCCAGGCCGGATGCGAGGAGCTTCCGAGTAAGTGCCATAGTGGTGTCCTTTCCCTGTGGGTGGCTTGTATTTGCCTGATCACAAGGAAACACCATTGTCGATGAACCCAGACTGAACGGGGTTTTCAGCAAGTATTGGCAGGGTGGGCACTGCCGGCCGCGAGCGGCTCTGCTTCAGAAGCGGAGCAGTTCGGCGAAGCGCTTGAGGACAGTGTTGAGCTTTTTGCGCTGCTTGGGCTTGAGTTCGCCCAGGAGGGCCTCTTCCAACTGTGCCCAGTGTTCAATCAGGCCGGTGCGAATGCGGGCCCCGCGATCGGTGAGCGCATAGCCGGGGAGCAGCTCCGGGCCAACGGCCTGGCGGGTCACCACATTGCGCTCGACCAGCCGCGAGAGACGGCTTTCGAGCGCTTCGGCGGGAAGACCCAATTCGCGTGACAAATCATCTTCGGTGGTGCCGGTTCGGCCCAGGACGAAGAGCACGGCATCATCTCCCGGCTCGAGGCCTTTTTCGACCAGAGGCACGAGGACGGCCTGGTGGGCCAGTTGCCCGGCCTCGATAAGCCGATAGAGCGCCGAACGGGAGGTGGGTTTGGACATAGGCGGGAAAATAGTCCGAACTCCTTGGCTGCGTCGATGAGGCTTATATCCTATCGTTAATCAGACGGGCACAAGCGGTTATTGTTCACCCCACACAGATGAGTTATGCCTCGATTACACTGGTTTGAGTGAACGGACGATCATGACGCAGGATCTGGCTCGCATACGCGCCTTCGTTCAGGTGTTCGACGCTGGCGGTTTTTCCTCGGCGGCGCGGCAGTTTGGGCGCTCCAAGGCGCTGCTCAGCAAGTATGTCACCGATCTCGAGGACTATCTCGGGGTCCGGCTGATGAACCGCACCACGCGGAAGTTGAGCCTGACCGAAGCGGGCGAGGCCTATTATCGCGAGGCGTCGAGCCTGTTGCAGCAGCTGGACGATCTCGACGCGACGATCACCGACCAGACCTCAGAGCCGCGCGGCGCGGTGCGCGTTTCGGCTCCCCGTAATTTCGGGGAATCGACGCTGGCCCCGGCAATCTTCGAGTTTTTGAAGAAATGCCCCAAGGTGTCGCTCGATCTCCGGCTCGAGGATCGCTATGTCGATCTCGTCGATGAGGGTGTCGATGTGGCGCTGCGTATCTCGACCTTGGCGGATTCCTCGCTCATCGCCCGCAAGATTGCCGACATGCATGTGGTGGTCAGCGCCTCTCCGGATTTTCTCAATTCCATCGAGGTGCCCAAGCACCCCGAAGACCTGCGGCATCTGCCCTGCATTGTCGACGTCAATCTGCAGGGGCAGTCGAACTGGCGGTTCACCGAAGGCGGCAAGACCATCTCGGTGCCGGTGAATGGCCCCGTGCGGGTCAATTCCCCGCTGGCGGCGCGAACTGCGGCGGTGATGGGTCTTGGTTTCGTCGTATTGCCCTCCTACCTCGCCGAGCCGAAGGTGGCGAGCGGCGAGCTGGTGCCGGTGCTGGTCGATTTTCTGCCGACCGGCCAGACGCTGCAGGCGGTCTATCCGCATCGGCGGCACCTTGCTGGTAAGGTGAGGGCGCTGATCGACCATCTGGTGGATTGGTTTTCGGTTCACCCGATCAGTTAGGGGCTTTCGTTTTGCTGAGATTTTCCGGTCCTCTCCGGCTGGCAGTCTGCGCGCTGGCTGGCCTGCTGTTTGCCCAGCCCGCGACGGCGCATCCGCATATTTTCATCGATGCCAAGGTGGGGGTGGTTTTCGACGACGCCGGCGCGATCTCGGCGCTGCGCCATAGCTGGACGTTCGATACGGCCTTTTCCGTCTGGATGGTGCAGGGGCTCGATACCAACCAGGACGATGTTGTCAGCCCTGAGGAAATGCAGGAGCTGGCCGACGAGAATATGAGCGGGCTCAGCGACTACGGGTTTTATACCGTGGCCGGGGACGGCATGGCGTTTACGCCTGCCGGCGACCAGCGCATGAGCTATGCCGACAATCGCGTGACGCTGGATTTTACCATTGATGCGGTGGAGCCGGTTTTTCCCGGCGCGCGGTTCGAGCTTGGCGTTTACGACGCCGAGTATTACGTCGCCATCACTGTCGATGATGCCGCCGACGTGACGCTCGAGAATGCTCCGGAGAGCTGCGCGACCGCGATCATTCCGCCGCGTCCGATGGATCGGGCGGTGGAAGAGCGGCTCTATGCGCTGGGGGCCGAGGTGACTGAATTGCCGGCGGACTTGGCGGCGGCGATGCGCGGCACGCAGGGCATGGTGGTCATTTCCTGTGGGGCTGCACCCGCCGCGACAACCGCGCTGGAAGCCACCGAGCAGGTGGCTCAGGCTCGGCCAGCCACGCCTTTCGGCGGTCCGCCGACCGAGGTGGGGCTGAACCTCCCGCGTACCGGATTTTTCGGCTGGCTGCAGGACCAGCAGCGCGATTTCTATGCGGCGATGACCGGCGCTCTCGACGCCATGCGGACCGACTGGACCGCGTTCTGGCTGCTCGGCGGGCTGAGCTTTGCCTATGGCGTGTTCCATGCGGCGGGGCCGGGGCACGGCAAGGTCGTCATCTCGTCCTATCTGCTGGCCAATGAAAGCCAGTTGCGGCAGGGGATCGTGCTCAGCGCGCTCTCGGCGCTGATGCAATCGCTTGTCGCCATCGGCTTTGTGCTGGTTCTCGCCGGTGTGCTGCGCCTGACCAGCACAGCCCTGGGCGAGGCGGCGCACTGGGTGGGCGTGGTGTCCTATGGGCTTGTGGCTCTTCTCGGCCTTTGGCTGGTGGCGCGAAAGGTTTTTGGATTCGGTCATAGCCACAGCCACGCCCATCATCACCACCATGGCCATCATGATAACGAACATGGTCATGACCATCACCATGACCATGACCACGACCAAGGGTCGCACATGCACCATGCCGTGGGACCCGCTGATATTCGCGGCAGCTGGCGCGAACAATTGGGCGTGGTGCTGGCCGTCGGTCTGCGGCCCTGTTCGGGGGCATTGGTGGTGTTGGTCTTTGCCCTGTCGCAGGGTCTGCTTGCGGCGGGCATTGTTTCCGTGCTGCTGATGGGGCTCGGCACCGCCATGACCGTGGCGGCGCTGGCGAGCATTGCCGTCGGGGCCAAGGGCCTGGCGAGCCGCATCGGCGGGGCGGACAGTGCTCTGGCGCAGGGCCTCGTCTGGTGGGCGGAACTGATCGGCGCCGTGATGGTGCTCGGGTTCGGCGTGCTGCTGCTGGTGGCCAGTCTCTAGAATTTCCCGGCTGGCGCGACCCTACGCCGCCTTGCGAACAGGCGGGAAGCGGGTATGGTGCGGCAAAATAGAACAACTCCAAACTGGCGTAGAATGAACCCGGACCTTCCCAAAGATCATCCCCCCGTTCCGCAGCAGAAAATCGGGGTCCTGTTGCTCAATCTGGGGACGCCGGACGCCACCGACTACTGGAGCGTGCGCCGCTATCTCAAGGAATTCCTGTCCGATCCGCGCGTCATCGAGACGCCGAAATGGAAGTGGTGGCCGATCCTCAACCTCATCATCCTCAGCTTCCGCCCGCAAAAGGCGGGGCATGCCTATGCGATGATCTGGGACAAGGAAAAGAACGAGAGCCCGCTGCGCGTGATCACCCGCGCCCAGACCGAGGCGCTGGCCGAGCGCATGTCCGGCGACGGCGTCATGGTCGAATACGCCATGCGCTATGGCAATCCCTCGACCCAGTCGGTGCTCGAGAAGATGCAGGCCGCGGGATGCCAGAAAATCCTGCTGGTGCCGCTCTATCCGCAATATTCGGCGACCACCACGGCGACGGCCAATGACAAGGCGTTCGATGCGCTGAAAACCATGCGCTGGCAGCCGGCCGTGCGCACCGCGCCGGCCTATTTCGAGGATCCGAAATATATCGAGACCCTCGGCAATTCGATCCGCGACGGCGTCGCCAAGCTCGATTTCGAACCCGATGTGGTGATCACCTCGTTCCACGGCATGCCGGTGGAATATCTGCAGAAGGGCGACCCGTACCACTGCCAGTGTTTCAAGACCACGCGGCTGGTGCGGGAATATCTCGGCTGGCCGAGGGAAAAGCTGATGGTCACCTTCCAGAGCCGGTTTGGCCCGACGGAATGGCTGCAGCCCTATACCGACGTGACCCTGGGCGAGCTGCCCAAGAAGGGCATCAAGAAGGTGGCGATCCTGGCCCCGGCGTTCTCGGCCGACTGTATCGAGACGCTGGAAGAAATCGCCATTGGCGGCAAGGAGACCTTCCTTGAGGCCGGCGGCGAGAACTATGCCTATATCCCCTGCCTCAACGACAGCACCGAAGGCATGGACATGATCGAAGCCATGGTCCGCCGGGAACTGTCCGGCTGGCTCTAGAGCCAGCCGCTACCACCCCGGCCCGTTGAAGTCGGGCGGGGTGACGTTGACGAGGCCGCGGCCGACGATATAGCTGCGCAGCACCCAGCCGGTGTCCGGAATATGGCACCACTGGGTGGCATTGCGGCCGCGGAGGGCGTGGCCGGCATCTCCGAAGAAACTGCCAGAGCGGGAATCGCTGTCGTTCTGCGTGCAGCGGTCGATCGGGATTTCGGTGCCATTGGCGACGCGACCGATAATGGCATAGCCATCGCCGGGGCCGGAATGAATGGCGATGTTGTCGCCCGAGACCCGGGCCGTCACGGTCAGCGCCTGGGCGGGCAGGGCGAGGGCGAGGCTCGCGACAAGGCTTGTCACGAGGGCAAGGCCGGCTTTTTTCGCAAGGGCGCGCATTTTTTCGGCTCCTCAGGGTGTTTGGCAGTCAATGCGCCAAAGCCGGCAGCGTTGCAAGCGGAGGGCAGACGCGCCAAAGCGCCGCCCGGCTCGGAGGGAGCCTCACGGGTGCACGGGCACGGTCGCGACGCCCTGAAGGGCGCACGGTCGGGACGCCCCAGGGGGCGCACGGTGAGAAGCGGCTTTCGCCTCGAAATTGGATAGACAAGAAGAGGCGCAAGCCGCTTCCCACGACCGGTTTTTGAAAGCGCATGCCTCGAGCGGCCCCCTTGCGGGTGGTGCTGGGAACTGCGTCGAGGCATGACCCCGAAAGGCAGAACCGGCACCGGCCGGTGGTCGACATCCACGCCCCCGCCCAGGCGACCCCGTGCGGCCCGTCTCCCCGCCCGACGCTTCGTCTGCGCCGCGTGTTATCGGCGGGAACGGGGCAATGATGGCACGGGGTTTTGGGGGTGGGGATAAGAAGGATTCTTTTGTTTTGGAGCGGCCCCTCACCTGTTTTTGAGTGGGCCCTCACCCCGGCCCTCTCCGCGGAGGGGCGAGGGGCGCAGGAGCGGAGGGGGCGGATGATGTCCTCGCGCCATCGTCATCACCGGGCTTGTCCCGGTGTCCCATCTTTAAGGCGAAAATCGATTGCCCCGACGGGCCGGGCAATGACGGTGACTTATCGGTTGTGCAGGGGGACTGGGCGCGCTTGGCCCCCCTTGCGCGGGGATGACATCGGGGCGTCCTCAAAACCCTCAGAGAAAATCCGTCGTTAACACGAAGCCGTCGGGGCGCTCGGAAAATTCGGAGGAATGGATTTTCTGAAACTGGTCGAGCGCCAGTGCGGATTCGCCGAGCAGGGCCGAGATCACTTGCCTCGTATGGGGCGGATCGGGGAAGGCGGCGAGCAGGCGGTTGTCCTTGTCCCGCGACATCAGCCGCCAGAGTTGGGCCCTGTGCGCGCGGATCAGCGCCACTAAATAGGCCGAGGGCGGCGTCGCGCCGGGCAGATTGTCCAGCTCCTAGCTGACCTCGCCGGTGAGCGTATCCAGCTCCATCTCGCGCAGCCGCTTGACCTCATCCCTGAGGCGCGCGGCCTTCTCGAACTCGAGGTTGGTTGCGGCTTCGCGCATTTCGCGTTCGAGGTCTTTGATGACTGTCGCGAGATTGTCGCCGGTGACCACCTTTTCCTTGCCGTCCTTGCCCTTGCCAATGGAAATCGTGACGTGGTCGCGTTCGGCCGTGCTGTCGATGATGTCGTTGATGCGGGCCTTCACCGATTGGGGGGTGATGCCGTTGGCGAGGTTGTAGGCGATCTGCTTTTCGCGGCGGCGGTTGGTTTCGGCGAGGGCGCGTTCCATCGAGCCGGTGGTCTTGTCGGCATAGAGGATGACCTTGCCATCGACGTTACGCGCGGCGCGGCCGATGGTCTGGATGAGCGAGGTTTCCGAGCGCAGGAAACCTTCCTTGTCGGCGTCGAGAATGGCGACGAGGCCGCATTCGGGGATGTCGAGGC